>TARA_R100000306_G_scaffold62579_1_pt1 | contig 94800 bp, 71 predicted proteins | sample TARA_R100000306 | Tara Oceans TARA_R100000306 (sample SAMEA2620824) | marine metagenome | biome: marine biome (ENVO:00000447); feature: mesopelagic zone (ENVO:00000213); material: "saline water (ENVO:00002010), including plankton (ENVO:xxxxxxxx)" | depth 1000 m | reverse complement strand
CCGTCAGGCCGGCGGGTGAACGTGGCAATGCGCAGGCGCCTGCCGATGGGGGCCGACACATGACCTATCGCCTTGAGACCGAGGTCGACGCCGTGTCTCGGGTCGCCGTGCCGGCTGGCCTGCTGCTCATCTGCCTGAGCGAGTACCTTTGCCATGGAAGTACGCCGCTCCAGCGCGGCAAACACCAGCGCGGTGTCACGCACCGAGCGCGTCAGGATGCCTTCGGTTACGATCTGCAAAGGCAGGTTCTTCGCCAGATAGGGCAGCGGCAGTCGCCCCAGGGAAGGCTTCAGGCCAACGAGGCCGCAACAGGCCGCGGGTATGCGAATCGAGCCGCCACCATCGTTGGCATGGGCAGCCGGCACCACCCCAGCTGCGACCAGCGCAGCGCTGCCGCCCGACGAGCCGCCGGCAATATAGCTGGTATGCCAGGGGTTGGCGGTATGACCGCGGACAATCTCATCCACACCTGTGGTCTGACTGTATTCTGTCGTGGCCGTGAGTCCGAATTCAGGCAGGGTCGTCTTGGCGATGGGCCGAAAGCCTGTGGTCGCAAATTCATCGACGATGGGCGCGTTGTGTCGCGCTGGTGTGCCGCTGAAGGCGATACTGCCATGAGTCGTCGGCAGGCCGGCCACATTCGTATTGTCCTTGATGGCGAAGGGCAGGGTATGCTCATCGAGATCGGTCGGCAGGGGGACTGGACATGTGGCGGCATGCAGGTCTTCCGCCAAAGCAAGCCGCTCGTGTGCGGCAACGAAGAGCTCAGCCGCGCTGAGGCTGCCAGCCGCCAGTCGCTCGAGCAGGTCTGTACAGTCATCCGTGCCCAGTGCATCCTTGGTGAAAAGCTTCACTTCATGTGCTGCCATATCGTGCCATTCCCGCTTAGATGAATAGGAGTACGCAGTGTCTTCAGGAAAAGACGTTTCGAGTGTAAAGCGCAATCAGGCGCATCACACTGAGCAAAGCGCTCAGCTGGCCATGCCAGTTGCGTTAACGATCGCGGGCTCAGATAGCGGCGGTGGCGCGGGCATACAGGCAGACATCAAGTCCTTCTCGGCGCTCGGCGTATATGGAGCCTCCGTACTGACGGCTACGACCGCGCAGAATACCCGCGCAGTCACCGATATCCACGATCTGCCACAGGCGCATATACAAGCCCAGATGGCCGCTGTGTTCGACGACCTTGATGTGAGGGCGATCAAGACCGGCATGCTTGGGCGTGCTGCCGTCGTTGCAACAGTTGCCGACGGACTTCGGCGCTTTCTTGATGTGCATGCGGACGTGCCGCTGATTGTCGATCCGGTGATGGTGGCCAAGAGCGGCGACATGTTGCTGGCCAGCGATGCGGTATCGGCAATGATGGCGCAGCTCCTGCCGCTCGCGACACTGGTGACACCGAATTTGCCAGAAGCGCTCACATTGCTGGCAGCATCTGATCCTGAGCGAGCGCAGCAACTGGAGATTCCACTTGGCTCGGCGACCACTGTGCCGCAATTGGCCGCCCAGCTCGAGGTCATTGCTCGAGCACTCGCTTCAGAAATTGGTGTGCCCGTATTGCTGAAGGGCGGACATCTCAACGACTACAGTTCAAATCTGCCGGCCGATGCCGAACTGCCGGTCATCGATGTACTGGTCGAGTGCCAGGAGGCAACGCTGTTCAGCTCGAAGCGAATCGCGACCAGTAACACCCATGGTACCGGGTGTACGCTCTCGGCGGCGATCGCAGCCCGTCTTGCGCTCGGTGACGAGCTCAAGCAGGCGGTGGCCGCGGCCCGCGACTATCTGCATGGAGCCATCGCTGCGGCGGATCAGCTGCACATCGGCTCAGGCCATGGGCCGGTTCATCATTTTTACGCGATGCTGCGGCAGCAGCGGTGAAGCGAGGGCGGATCTGACGCGATCACTTCGACGCCGTCACTTTGGACGGCGTCACTTCGTGAGCAGATCGCGCAGATCGTGCCAGCTTACCGGCTTTAGCAGGTGGTGATGGATGCCTGAGCGCCTGCTTTCGTCAGGGTCTTCTACACGTCCTGACATCGCAAAGATGCGGCCGCTGAACGGGAAATCCTCGCTGGAGAGCTGCTTCGCCACATCATAGCCGTCCATGTCCGGCAGTCCGAGGTCGAGCAGCACGATGTCGTGAGGCGCTGCTGCGGCCTGTTCGACTGCACTCGCGCCGGTTTCCGCTTCATCGACGCTAAAGCCGGCCGCGCGTAGCAGCATCGCGGTCGCTTCCCGGGCGTCTGCACTGTCTTCGACCAGCAGTATTCTCGGTTTCTCCGTGGCAGTTGTTTCAGCCACCTGCGGCAGCCCTGGTGGCAGCAGCTCGGGCACATGAGACGATGGCTCGGGCGCTGGCCCCACGCCGATGTGATAGGCCACCATCGCCAGCAAGTGCTGTGATTCGACGGGCTTGCTTAAATAACCCGTACATCCTGCAGTGAGGCAGCGATCCCTGTCGGTCTGCATAGCAGCAGCCGTAAGGGCGAGTATCGGCTTGGTGAAGCCAAGCTTGCGCAGGCGGGTCACGGCTTCGTAGCCGTCCATGACGGGCATCTGCATATCCATGAGGATGATGTCGAAATCCAGTCGCTCCAGACTGGCCTGCTGCACCACTGACAAGGCTTCAAGCCCATCCGAGGCGGTCGCAACACGTGCGCCGGCCTCCTCCAGAACATGCTGGGCCAGAAAGCGGATGTCGTGACGGTCGTCCACAACCAGAACACGGCAACGCAATTCTGGAATTTCTGCCGGTGGCTTGTTCGGCTTCTTCGCTTTCTGTGGTGGCTTGAGGTTTTCCATCGCCGATCGCTCGATTGGCAGGCGAAATCGGAAGGTGCTGCCGCGTCCAGGTCGACTTTCGCCAGTGATGACGCCGCCGAGAAGATTGGCGAGTCGCTGACTGATCGGCAGGCCAAGCCCCGAGCCTTCGTAGCTGCGGCTATGTGAAGTATCCGCCTGACTGAAAGGCTCGAATACACTGTTCATGAACTGTGCGCTGAGGCCGATGCCGGTATCGGAAACCTCGAAGAAAAGTGCCGGTTGTTCGCCCTGTTCGAGCACGACCTTCAAGGAGACGCTGCCGGTTTCGGTAAATTTCACCGCATTGCCGATGAGGTTGATGAGAATTTGACGAACACGCTTTTCATCGGTGGATATCTGAGCCGGCAGCAGCTTCGGATATTTCACGTTGAGCGGTAATCGCTTCTTGCTGGCACTCACAGACATCAGCGTGTGGACGTCATCGATCAGTGCACCGATGGCGACCGGATCGTTGCGGACCGTAAGGCGACCGGCCTCGATTCGGGACAGGTCAAGTATGTCGTTGATGATGTCCAGCAGATGCCGACCGTTGCGACGAATCGTTTCCACTGCCGAAAGATCATCAGGATCGCTGAGATGACTTGCCAGGATGTCCGCGAAGCCTAGAATGGCCGTCATCGGGGTGCGAATTTCATGACTCATGTTGGCAAGAAACTCGCTCTTGGCCATATTGGCCCGTTCCGATGCCTTGGTGGCACCTTCAAGCTGTTCCTCGATTTGTGCCTGGGCGGTTATGTCATAACTTGAACCGGCGATGGCTTCGACGCGACCATCTGCGGCGAACACGGGTACCCAGGTGTATTCGAACAAGCGTGTGCCGGCTGTGGCCGTCCTGAACGTGGTGCGGTCGACTAATGGTTTGCGGGTGTCGATGACCTGCTTTACCTGACGCATGAGGCGGTTGGCCAGCGTTGCAGGGTAGTCCAGTTGACTGAAAGTCTTGCCTACGGCGTGCTCGAATGTGGTGCCCAGTGCCTTCAGTAGCGCAAGGTTGATATAGCGGAAGCTGCCGTCGGTATTGAGAACGTAGACGTGATTGGTCAGATTGGAGAGCGCCGCATCGAACAGACGGGTACGATATTCGTTCTGCGTGGCCTCGTCGATTTTCAGACGCTCCCGGCGGTCGCGGCTGATGGTGGCCAGGTATAAAGGCTCGCCAGTTACGGGGTCGTCGATACGGAATGCGAACAGTTCGATGGGCACATTTTCGCCGGTCGTCAGATGCTGCAGCGTCATGTCGCGATTGTAGTAGCCGTCGCACATCAGTGAGGGGATGGCTTCGTCCCGGATCAGTTGGTGTTCGGCGGGCGAGAAAATGTCGAACAGCGTGATTTCTGAAACGTCGAAATCCTGCGCAATGCCGAGCAGATTGCGGCCGCTGCGATTGATCAGTACGCCGCGCGCATTGAAATCGGCGATCCCGACGAAATCTGTGGTTCTGTCGATCACTGAGGCCAGCAGCATGCGCTCCTGCTCAATACTCAGCCCTGCGGTCTGGCTCGGCTCTGCGCCAGCAAACTCGGTGAGGCGGAGGAGTACGTACTGCATCGCGCCGTTCTCGTCCGCGATGATGCTGCTGTTGGCAACCAGTAAACGCCCCGTGGTCTTGCTGGAAAGAGCCAGGCCCTGTTCCACTGATGACAGCTTTTCAACAGGCTGATCCGGGTCGAGCTGAAGGTCTTTCAAGCTGTGGGCATCGTGGAAGAAATCCGCCAGCGGCCGCCCTGTCGGGTCCTGTCCACCAAAGGCCTTCAGCGTTGGAAGCTGATCACTGCAGGCCAGAATTTCGAGCCCCTCCGGACCAGGCTTCAGAAGACAATGATGGCCCGGCATGGCCTTGAATACTGCTCGAAAATCTATATCAGACATCTTGCAAGGTTACCCCTGGAAACCTGAAGTATCGCTCAGCCACTCAGGCCGACAGTTCGACACCAACCGGGCAGTGGTCAGAGCCATCGATATCATTATAGATGAAGGCGTCAGTTACGCGCGGCAGTAGCGCCGGCGAGCTCAGGAAATAGTCGATCCTCCAGCCGACATTGCGTGCTCGGGCACCTGCACGGTAACTCCACCAGGTATATTTCACCGTTTCCGGATGCAGCTCGCGGAACGTGTCCTTGAACCCGGCTTCCATCAGGTTGACGAAGCCATCGATTTCTTCCTGCATGTAGCCTGCGGCCTTATTGTAGTTGGCCTGTGGCCGTGCGAGGTCGATCGGCTGGTGAGCGACGTTAAGATCGCCACAAACCAGCAGGGGCTTGCGTGTTTCGAGCTGGCGGAGGTAGGTCAGGAAGTCAGCGTCCCAACTGGATCGGTAGCCCAGTCGCTTGAGCTCGCTGCCGGAGTTCGGCGTGTAGACCGTGACCAGGATGAAGTCTTCGTATTCCGCAGCGATGACCCGGCCTTCGTTGTCGTGTTCAGCGACGCCCATATCATATTCCACAGCCAGGGGTTCTACGCGGGTCAGAATGGCTGTGCCGCTGTAGCCCTTTTTCTCGGCCGAATTGGTGTAGATGTGATAGCCATCGATGCCACTGAGCGCTTCCACCACCTGTTCGTCCTGGGCCTTGGTTTCCTGCAGACAGAGTATGTCGGGTGCCATGTCCTTAAGTTGCTGTTCAAAACTTTTCTTCATGACGGCGCGGATGCCGTTGACGTTCCAGGAGATCAGTCGCATTGGAATAATGTGGTCCTTGGGTCAGATTTGAATGTTACCGGTACAGGGGGCGGGTACCCGAAAAACCGGGTCTCGCATCTACGCCCTGAGTATTTTGCGAAAGGATGATCCGCATTGGCAAATGCGCTGATAGCTTCGATTGCTGACCATCATGGTCAAACATTGAGCAGTACCAGACAAATACAATAAAAAACCGGAGAGCTTATGCTTACTTTACCACGGCTGGCGGCTTCTGCCGCACTCAGGCCATTTCAAAAATCCATCCTTGCTGGCGCATTGGCTTGCGCATCCATGTGGCCTGTTGCAGCGTCAGCTAATGTGATGGTCCATCTATTTGAGTGGCGTTGGGCGGATATCGCCCGAGAGTGCGAAACCTACCTGGGCCCCAAGGGCTTTACCGCAGTGCAGGTCAGCCCGCCGCAGGCACATATTCCAGGACCGCAATGGTGGACGCGCTACCAGCCAGTGAGTTATCGGCTGGAAAGTCGCAGCGGCAACCGTGCTGAGTTCATCAATATGGTTCAGCGCTGTCGTGCCGTCGGTGTCGATATCGTGGTCGACATGGTTGTCAATCACATGGCGGCGGGCAGGTTGGACTATCCAGAGGTGCCTTATGGCCCCAATGATTTCCACGAACGCAACTGCCCCGGTATCAATTATCGAAATGCCGATGAGGTATGGAACTGCGATCTGGTAGGTCTGAAGGACCTCAAGACCGAGTCAGGCTACGTCAGAGGCAAGATCATCGATTATTTCAATGATCTCACCAATATTGGCGTGAAGGGTTTTCGCGTGGACGCAGCCAAACACATACCACCTGGCGACGTGGCTGCCATCGTGAACAATATCAATGGCAATCCTTATATCTTTCTCGAGGTCATCCGCGCCGGAGGTGAGGCCATTCAGCCTGAGGACTATGTCTCGATTGCGGATGTTACGGAATTCGCGATGGAGCGGGACCTGGCATATAACTTCCGCAATGGCACCATCGCCAATCTGATCGACTTCAACCGTTGGTCTGGCCGGGTCGACAGCAGTCAGGCGCTGACCTTCGTCGCCAACCACGACGATCAGCGCCAGCACCCTGAATATACCCTGAGCTATAAGGACCCGCAGGGCATGTATTACCTGGCCAACACCTTCATGCTGGCCTATCCATACGGTTATGCGCGACTGATGTCGAGCTACTACTTCAACGATGAGAACCAGGGTCCGCCAGTATCGGGCGTGCATTCAGGCAACAGCTGCTTCGACGGCGGCTGGGTGTGTGAGCATCGCTGGGGCGGCACCGGCAATATGGTGAAATTCCGTGAGGTGACCTCGCCCAACTGGTACACCAGCAACGTGACGACCGACGGTCCGAACCGGCTCGCCTTCGGCCGCGGGGGGCTTGGTTACGTGGCGCTCAACAACCGCACCGATACCTGGAGCACTGTGGTGCAGACCGGCATGCCTTCAGGCGAGTATTGCGATGTGATGCATGGCGATTTTGCAAACGGTGCCTGCACCGGGCCAACTATCGTGGTAGACGGTGGTGGCTATGCGGCCATCACTGTGACAGGACGCGATGCGATCGCCATACACCAGCAGTCGCTGCTCGGTGGGCGGACTGATCCGCAACCGGAGCCCGGTATGAAGTCTGTCGAATTGAGCTGCGATAACGGCCAGACAGTGTTCGGCCAGAGCGTATATGCTGTCGGCGGGTCGGACGAGCTTGGCAACTGGAGTCCGGCTGCAGCGGTCAAGCTCGACCCAGTGGCTTATCCTCGTTGGGCGGCTACCGTCGCGCTGCCGGCGCAGACCGCCGTTGAGTGGAAGTGTCTCAAGCGAAGTGAAACCAACCCGGCGCAACAGGTGCAGTGGCAGGGTGGTAGCAACAACCTCGTTGAAGCAGCGGCTACTTCATCACAGGGGCGTTTCTAGGCTGACTAACGCTGTGCTGGTTCGGCCAACACAGCGTAAGCTCTCTCCATTGACTCCAATCGGCTTTAGCCAGCCGAGGCGCCTGCTTTCAGTATGGCGCCAATCTCGCGGCTTTCGGTACTGAAGTGGAATCGCAGCCGGCGGTAATAGCGGGCTGTCACGGCCGGGTCTTCTGGCACGGCGAATCGATCGACGTTCTTGAGCGCCTGCAGCGCCGACTGGTCGAAATCGCTATCCCCACTGCTTCTGCTGACTCGAGCTGATTCGAGCCTGCCAGTGACCGAAACCTGGAAGCTGATGGTGCCGGTGATCGCACGTCGGCGACTGTGCTTCTGCTCCCATTCATACCAGTCTTTCCAGCTGGCATAGACCTGCTCCGTCATTCGTCGGAGATACAGGTTGACCATGAATCCTTCATCCGCGATACGCGCGTTTCGGCTACTGCCTTCTGCATTGCTGACCAGACTGGCGTCTGCCAGGGTCTGATCGTCAAGCGGTACGAGTCGGCCGTTGAACGCCGCCGACATCTGTTCGATAACAGTGGCGTCGTCGATTGGCTCTGAAGAATCCTGCAGCTGTTCAGCCATAGCCTCTTGAAGTTCAGGCAGACCTTCCGCTTGCAGGGCAGGCGCCGGGCTGGCCCCAAGCGCCGCGAGCTCAGCTGGTGGCGTCTTGGCTGCCGGTGCTGGCGATGGCTCTGGTGACGTTTGCTCGGATGGTGATGGCTCTGCTGGCGCTAGCGGCGCGGAAGCAGTGCTTGCCACGGGACTCGTTGGTTCGGGGTCGGGCAATAGTAGGGGTTCTGCTTCAGCAGGTGCCGGCGCCGCGCTGGTTTGAGCAGGCTGTTCACCGTCGTCACGCGGTGCATGTGCGGTCTGCTCTTCCGGGGATGGTTCTTCGGGCTCTGACTGCTCGATGGGCACTTGTGCAGCAACCACCGGCGCAGGCGTCGGCGCCTTCAGCAAAATTTCAACGCTGGTGGCTGGCGCCTGTTCGGCTCGTTCGGACAAGGTGGGAAAACGCTCAGCAAAATACCAGAACACGGCAAGATGCAGCAGGACGCTAAGGGCCAGCGTTGCGCTGGCCGCTTGCTTACGTAATCTCACACCTGTCAGACACTACGACCGGCTCAGGACTGATCGAGTTCAGCAACGAGCGCTTCCACCCGCTTCACCATATTCGATGAGCCAATGAAGTAGGGCGTTCTCTGGTGCAGGGAGGTCGGCACGATATCCATGATACGGCCACGGCCATCCGAAGCTATGCCACCAGCCTGTTCTGCCAGGAAGGCGAGCGGGTTGCATTCATACAGCAGACGCAGCTTGCCTTCAGGATTGGTAGCGGTCGAGGGGTAGAGGTAGATGCCGCCCTTGAGCAGATTACGGTGGAAGTCGGAAACGAGCGAGCCGATATACCGCGCTGTATATGGGCGGTTGGTTGCATCGTCCGGCTCCTGACAGTACTTCAGGTACTGCTTCACCGACTGCGGGAACTTGTGATAATTGCCTTCGTTAATTGAGTAGATCTGGCCATCCGGCGGTGTCTGGATTTTCTGGTGAGACAGACAGAACACACCAAGAGATGGATCGTAGGTGAAGCCGTTCACGCCATTACCAGTGGTGAAGACGAGCATGGTGGAAGATCCATAGACCACGTAGCCTGCTGCAACCTGCTTGTGTCCGGGCTGAAGGAAGTCTTCCAGCTGTGCCGGCTGACCGCGCTCGGAGATGCGCTTGTAGATCGAGAATATGGTGCCCACCGACACATTAACGTCGATATTCGATGAACCATCGAGTGGATCCATCAGCACGACATATTTGCCATCGCGGCTCAGGTCACTCTCGAAGATAACGAAATTGTCTTCTTCTTCGGAGGCTATGCCGCAGACTTCCCCGCGGGCTTCCAGGGCTGCCTTGAACTTGTTGTTGGCATAGACGTCCAGCTTCTGCTGCGCTTCACCCTGAATGTTGGTTTCGCCGGCTGCGCCCGTGATGTCGACCAGGCCTGCCTTGTTGATTTCGCGGTGACAGACCTTGGCTGCCAGCCTGATGGCGCTGAGCAGTGAGGACAGTTCGCCCGTGGCATGCGGAAAGTCATGCTGATGTTCAACGATGAATTCGCCTAATGTTTTCATATGAGTATCTGCACGCCTTTTGCTGTGATCGGATTTCAGAAAATGGCCAGCAGTATAGAGCATTTCGCCTTGGCTCAGGAAGTCACTGCGGGTGATCGGGCGCCAGCGGCTCCCAGGCCCTCCTCAGGGTTTCGGCCGTCGTATGCCAGCGGCCGCTTTGCGCGCTGCGCGCTTGGCATCCCGCTCCAGTGCCTCAACGCGCAGCCGCTCGGTGCGCTGCTCGAAGCGCAGGCGGGCGTGTGACGCCTTCTGCCGGGCCAGCTGATTGCTGTGTTCGTTGAGTTTTGCAGTTCGATATTCGGCGACCAGCGGCAGCTTGCTGGGGCACACCGCTTCACAGGCACCACATTCGATGCAGGCTGAGAGATGGTAAGCCTGCAGCCAATCGCTATCTTCAGCCACGGCAGCAAAGTGCAGCTGCTGTGGCAGCAGGCCGACCGGACACACAGGCTCGCAAAAGCCACAGCGAATGCATGGCGAGGCATCGAGCGGCCGACCACTGCGCTGCCGGACCGCATGTTCCACCGCCAACCCAGTATCGTTCGAGCCTGCTGCGACGAGGCAGTAACTCGACTTGCCCAGCGGCAACCAGGTGTTTTGCAGTGGAACGCCCATCATGCCGCCACCGTGGACCAGGCCTGCAAGACGCGCTTCCATCAGCCCCGCAGCCTCGAGCAGCTGGGCGGCCGGCAGGCCAACCGGTACGCGATAATTCCCCGGACGTGCGACTGCAGCGCCTGCAACGGTCACGATCCTGTGAGACAGTGGCTCTTGCCACAGCAGGAAGCGTCCAAGCGCTGCCAAGGTCGACACGTTGATACAGGCGACGCCGGCCTGGCTGGCACGCTCTCCGGCTGGTATTTCGATGCCGAAGGCCTGCTTGACCACCTGCTGCTCTGCGCCAGCAGGGTAGTGCGCAGGTATGTTGAGCAAGGTAATTCGTGGCAGCTGTCGCTCGCTGCCCAAAAGCCGGCGCAGTTGCGCTTCTACGGTCTCGAGCAGGTCCCGGGCTGCGCTAAGTGAGCGCTTGATGGCGAAAGTCAGCTCGTTCAGGCCGAGCAGTGCGCAGACCAGGAAGCAGCCAGCGATGACTTCGCCGGGGGCAGTGAGCATGAGCGCATTGTCGGCATCGGCATACGGTTCGCACTCTGCGGCATTGATAACAATGCGACACACCGACGCTGTGAGCTTGGCATGCAGCGGAAACCCGCCGCCGCCGAGGCCGATAATGCCGGAGTCGTGGGCGATGGCGTCCATCGCCTTATGACGCGCCGAAGGCGACGCGAGATTATCAAGCGCGTTCGGGAGTGCGGCAACGATACGCGCCATGATGTGCGATCGAGCAGCGCTCGGGGCTGCCGTGACAAGCTGGACGTGGTCTTTCAGCGACTCGCCCGGCGCGAACGTGGGCTCGACGATCAGGCAGGGCACCTGTACGAGCTGGCCGCCCAGCAGAACTTCATGTTCGCGACAGTCAGTGACGGTGCCGGCCAGCGGACTGTGTAGCGTGGCTGCCGGGACCTGTCCGCCAGTGGGATCGACAAGACCGCCGACCACGGGCTCGGCGACGGCAACAGGCTGTGCTGCAGTGACCTGATCGCCAGGCTTGACCAGCGGCCTCAGCAAGGCACCCGGTCGCTGGCTCAGCGGCAGGACGAGGGCTTGGAAATTCGACATCAACCGGCACGCACGGTAGCGTCATTCTGCATCGCTACCATGTCGATACAGTCTACAGGGCACGGCTCGACACAGAGTTCACAGCCGGTACACTCACTGGCGATCACGGTGTGCATGTACTTTGATGCGCCGATGATCGCATCCACGGGACAGGCGATAATGCACTTGGTGCACCCGATGCACTCGTCCTCACGGATGACCGCGAGCATGGGGGGCTTCTGTTCGCCGCGCTCGGCATCCATCGGTAGGGGCTCGCGCCCGAGCAAATCGGCGAGCACGATGATGGTATCCTCGCCCCCAGGCGGGCAGCGATTGATGGCCTCACCCTCCGCAATGGCGGCTGCATAGGGTCGACAGCCGGGATGTCCGCACTGGCCACACTGCGTTTGTGGCAGGCAGGCATTGATCTGTTCGATGAGTGCCTCACCAGGATCGTTCGCGGTATCAGTCGGTCGGTTCAGGCGTCGAAGCAGCAAGCCACAGCCCACACCGAGCGCACCGAGCGCGAACGTTGCCGATAGCATGATGAGCAGCATCGTCAGTACCTGATCATGCCGGTGAAACCCATGAAAGCCAGTGACATTAGGCCTGCGGTGATCAATCCAATCGCGCTGCCCTGAAAAGGTGCGGGGACGTCTGCAAGCTCGAGCCGGCTGCGGATGGCCGCGAACAGCACCAGCACGAGCGAGAAACCAACCGCCGCGCCGAAACCATAGATCAGCGATTCGGCAAAGCTGTGCGCCGCATTCACATTGAGCAAGGCTACACCAAGAACGGCACAATTCGTCGTAATGAGCGGCAGATACAGGCCCAGTAACTGATACAGCAGCGGACTGGAACGCCGGAGCAGGGCTTCAGTGCCCTGGACGACCACTGCGATCGCGAAGATGAACGCTATGGTCCGCAGGAAGGGAATACCCAGCGGCTGCAGCAGCCAGTGCTCGATGAGATAGCTGCACACGGACGCGAGCGTCAGCACAAAAGTTGTGGCGATGGACAGGCCTACCGCGGTCTCGATCCGGTTGCTGACCCCCATGAAGGGGCACAGCCCGAGGAACTGCACCAGTACAAAGTTATTGACCAGTACAGTACCTAGCAGAATGAGCGCGAAGGCTTCCATCTATAGCGCTTCAGCGCACCTGCATACCGGGTGTCGCGCCGGAGTCCGGTGCCAGCAGGAAGATGCCTGAGCTGTCCCCGGCGGCCAGCAGCATGCCCTCTGAGACGCCAAACTTCATCTTGCGTGGTGCAAGATTCGCCACCAGTACAGCGAGCCGGCCTTTCAGGTCGTCCGGTTGATAGGCCGAGCGGATACCGGCAAATACGAAGCGGTTCGGGCCATAGTCTCCGAGCGAAACCTCGATCTTCAGCAGCTTGTCAGCACCTTCGACCAGCTCTGCCTGCTCGATCCGCACTACACGCAAGTCGGTCTGCATGAACGTGTCGATGGAAATCGTGTCGCCACTGTCAGCAGGCGTTTTCGGCGTCGACTGCGCTTCAGCCTTCGCGCTACCGCCTTTCGCTTTTGCTGGCTTGCCGGCTGACGCTTTCGCGGCCGAAGCATCGCTGCCTGTATCGGCCGGCTTGATCAGACCCGCGATGGCCGAAGGCTCGATGCGCTGAATCAGCGGCTTGAATGCAGCGATTTCATGATCCAGCAGCGGCTGGGGCTTGCCCGTCCAGTTCAGCGTAGTGTTCAGGAAGGCTTCAGCGCGCTCTGCCATCAATGGCAACACTGGCTTCAGCCAAGCCATCAGCACTGCGAACATGTTGATGCCCTGGCTACACACCGCCAGCGTCTCCTGCTCGCGACCGGCTTCCTTGGCCATCTGCCAGGGCGCCTTGTCGGCGATATACTGGTTGGCCTTGTCGGCCAGCGCCATGATTTCGCGAACTGCGCGGCCGTACTGGCGGGCGTCGTAGTAGCCGGCAATGGTTTCCGACGCGCCAGCGAACTGCTCGAAAAGTTCAGCGTTCTCCAGCTCAGGCGACAGCCGACCGCCGAACTTCTTGACGAAGCCTGCGCAGCGGCTGGCGATATTCACCAGTTTACCGACGAGGTCGCTGTTCACCCTGGCGGTGAAGTCCTCGAGGTTGAGGTCCATGTCATCCACTTCAGCGCCGAGCTTGGCCGCGAAATAATAACGTAGGTATTCGGGGTCGAGATGCTCGAGATAGGTGCTCGCTTCGATGAACGTGCCGCGAGACTTTGACATCTTCATCCCATCTACTGTGACGAAACCGTGCGCGAATACACCATCCGGCGTGCGGTAGCCCGCGCAGGACAGCATCGCCGGCCAGAACAGGGCGTGGAAGTTGATGATGTCCTTACCGATGAAGTGATAGACCTCGGTGTCGCTGCCAGGTCGCCAGTAATCATCGAAATCCAGGTCGCTGCGGCGGTCGCAGAGATGCTTGAAGCTGGCCATGTAGCCAATAGGCGCGTCCAGCCAGACATAGAAATACTTCTCCTCGGCTTCTTCAGGAATTCTGAAGCCAAAGTACGGTGCATCGCGGGAGATGTCCCAGGCCTGCAGCCCGGCATCGAGCCACTCGGCCAGCTTGTTCGCCACCTGGGGTTGCAGCGTGCCGCTACGCGTCCATTCCTTCAGAAAATCGCTGAACTTGGGGAGGTCGAAGAACAGGTGCTTCGAACTTTTCTGCACAGGCGTCGTGCCAGACAGCACTGAAACCGGATCGATCAGATCAGTAGCGGCATAGGTCGCTGAACACTTTTCACAGTTGTCGCCGTACTGGTCGGGCGTCTTGCAACGCGGGCAGGTCCCCTTGATGAAACGATCGGAAAGAAACATGCCTTTTTCGGTGTCATAGGCCTGAACGACATCACGTTCGACAATTGCGCCGGCCTTCTTGCAGGCGAGGTAGACCGATTCACTCAGTACCCGATTCTCTTCAGAATGCGTCGTGTGATAATTATCGAAGCCAATATTGAAGCCCTTGAACGAGGCCTCGTGATCGGCCTGCACCTGCTGGATCAGTGCTTCTGCAGTAAGGCCCTGCTGCTTCGCCTTGAGCATGATCGCAGTGCCGTGGGCGTCATCGGCGCAGACATAGGTGCACTGATGGCCGCGTAGTCGCTGGAAACGTACCCAGATATCCGTCTGGATGTATTCCAGCAGATGGCCGAGGTGAATGGGGCCGTTGGCGTAGGGCAGGGCGCTGGTCACGAGAATGCGGCGCTGGCCGGCTGTGCCCGTCGATACTGAAGAGACTGCAGGATTTGGCATCGGTTCCGTTCTGAACTGGGAGAATGAAGGAAAAGTCGGCGCTGTGCCGGGTGCACGTATGATAGCGCGTAATGGTATGCTGGAGCCAGCCGGGGGCGAGGCCCCTCAAGGTCGCGGGATGATGCGCACCAGACGTAAAGAAACAGGCCCGGACAACGAACAGGAGCGCTTGAAGATGAGCAGCAATGAGAGCGGTGAGGCTGAGGCCGTGAGCCAGCAGCACACTACATGGCCGGTCGATGACAGACGCACGCGCCGCAATGAAGCCGTGCTGAGTGAATACGGTGAGGGGCTGGTCGAGGCCTTTTCCCATTATATCGACCCGTATATGGCGCTGCCGGTGACGGCGTTTGCCAAGTTGCAGGGTGAAGGCAAGGCCATCGGTATCGAACTGCCTTATGCCTGCAGCGGCCACCATGAAGCGATGCGCACCCTGCTGACGGTCAGCCTGCCAGACGGCGACGTGCCGATACTGAACTTTTCCCAGGCCATCGAGGCACTGCCGGTCGCTGATCGCTCACCGAAAGGCGGGCCGCAGACCGGCCACGCGCCGCTGATCCAGCCTCGCGATGCCAGCAAGCCATCCACAGCGGCTAGCTCTGGGCAGAGCGCGGCCTTACCCGGCGTCCGCAACATTATTGCCGTTGCCTCGGGCAAGGGTGGTGTCGGCAAGTCGACCAGCAGCGTGAATCTGGCGCTGGCACTGCAGGCCGAGGGCGCAAGGGTCGGTATCGTCGATGCCGACATCTATGGTCCGAGTATGGGCATGATGTGCGGTGTGGCGGAGGGTACTCGTCCTGAAATCATCGACTTCGATGGCACGCGCTTCTTCCAGCCCATCGACGTCTTCGCTGATGCCGGCGCAGCGCCGATTCAGCTCATGTCGATGGCCTTCCTGGTCAACGACAAGACGCCGATGGTCTGGCGCGGGCCGATGGTCAGCGGCGCACTCTTGCAATTGATCACACAGACACACTGGCAGGGGCTGGACTACCTCATCGTCGACCTGCCGCCGGGTACCGGCGATATCCAGCTCACCTTGTCACAGAAGGTGCCCCTGTCGGCAGCCGTCATCGTCACCACGCCGCAGGATATTGCCTTGCTGGATGCGCGCAAGGCGGTGAGCATGTTCGAAAAGGTCGATGTGCCTGTATTGGGGGTTATCGAAAACATGAGCGTGCATATCTGCAGTAACTGCGGTCACCGTGAACACCTGTTCGGCAGTGAGGGTGGCGCGCGCATGGCTGAAGAATATGGCCTGCCTCTGCTGGGGCAGATACCGCTGCACCTGACGATTCGTGAGCAGACCGACCGGGGCCGGCCCACTGTTTATGCCGAGCCAGAATCCGAGGTTGGTCTGATCTATCGGGATATGGCGCGAAATGTGTCCGCCCGGCTTGCAATTCGATGCGCGCATGCCAAGAATGCCGCACCGGGACTCATTGCCCACGACTGATGGCCCGGAACTGATTGCCTCGAACACAAAGGCTGATAGCCAGGAAAGAGACCGAAGAATGAGTATTAAATCAGACAAGTGGATCACGAAGATGGCTCAGAGCCATGGCATGATCGAACCATTCGAGGCGGCTCAGGTCCGCTATCGCCCCGGCCCTGATGGCGTTCAGCAGCAGGGAGATCCGTCTGCGCGGGTCATTTCCTACGGTGTGTCGAGCTATGGCTACGATGTGCGTTGCAGCACCGAGTTCAAGATCTTCACAAACGTGCATTCGGTGACTGTCGATCCCAAGGCCTTCGATTCAAAGAGCTTCGTCGACTTCTCCGGTGATGTCTGCATCATCCCGCCCAACTCCTTCGCACTGGCGCGCACAGTCGAGTATTTCCGGATTCCTCGCGATGTGCTGACGATCTGCCTCGGCAAGTCGACCTACGCGCGCTGCGGCATCATTGTGAATGTGACGCCGCTTGAGCCTGAGTGGGAAGGGCACGTCACACTGGAATTCTCCAACACCACCACGCTGCCGGCCAAAATCTACGCCAACGAAGGCGTGGCGCAGATGCTGTTTTTCCAGTCGGATGAAGCCTGCGCCGTAAGTTACGGTGATCGCGGCGGCAAATATCAGGGTCAGCGCGGCGTCACGCTGCCGAGAGCCTGATGCAGTCCGACCGTCACCTCCAGAAGATCAAGGGCCTGCGTGGGCTGCGTGCGACAGCCTTCACTGCCGCACTGGCGCAGCGCGCACTACCTCATAGCCAGCTCTTCGCCGAATTGCTGGGCGACCAGCGTAGTATTCGCGCCGTTTCCGCCTTCACCGAAAGCCTCTGGCCTGCACTGCAGCAGGCCTTTGAGAAGCACCTGAGCACTGAGAAAACGCCGTCTGACGGCTCCGCTGGCAAGTCGGGTAGCAAGCCCGGCGGTAAAGCTGGTGGCAAGCGGCCTTCATCGGAAACCGGTCCCGACGAAATCCGGCTCTATCTCGAGCGCCTGGATCAGCAACTCGAAACCTGGTCGGCACATGACAGCTATGGCGCGATGCTGGCGAGTAAGCAGCTCGAACTGACCATGGAAGCCTGGATAAGCCTGGCAGAAGCAATGCGCCTGCATGACCTGACTGATGATCTGCCAAAGTTCATCGGGCCAGTGCAATGCGCGCAGGATACGATCAACAGCGTAGTCAACTATCTGCAGCTCCAGCTCGAAGGCGACGACGATGCGCGTATCGAGCTCGAAACGGAAGACCTGAAATTCGAAGGCACACCAGCCGAGCTGATGGCCGACGACGAGGCGCTGGTAGCATATCTCGATCAGCATGAGGTGCTGCAGGCTGAGCTTAGCTTCCAGACCGAAGTTCGCTTGCTGCTCGATGTGCCGACTGAAAAGCTGATCGGCAACCTCAAGCGCATACAGACACTCGCTCACAACGATGGCGTCAGCAGCCTGGGCGTCAGTCTCGAAAGCGAATAGGTTTGGCTGAGGCCAGCCGATCTGAAACGGGGCGATAGGAGGCATGCATCATGGCACGGGTATTCTCAAGCTTTTCCAGGCGTCTTGGTAGCGGCAGCGGTATCAACCGGCTGATGACGGATCTCGGCAGCGCCATGGCGTCTGGCGACTTGATCATGATGGGCGGCGGCAATCCGGGCATGATCCCGGAGATCACTGCGGCTGTGCAGAAACGCTTGCTGGAAATTGCTTCGTCTGATGATGCCAGCGTGCGTTTCGCCGGCATCTACGATGGCCCTCATGGGAGCGTGAGCTTCCGGCGTGAATTGGCCGCCATGCTTCGGCGCCGTTATGACTGGCCGCTGACGGAGCAGAATATCGCGCTGACCAATGGCAGCCAGTCAGCTTTTTTCGCCCTGTTCAACATGCTCGCCGGCGGTTTCGATGGCCTGAATCCTGAGATTGCAGATGAAACGCCGGCGCGCAAGATACTGCTGCCGATGACACCTGAATACATCGGCTATGCCGATGTTGGTGTGGGTGATGACATGTTTGTGAGCGTGCGGCCCATTATCGATCAGTACGCGCCGCATCGCTTCAAATACCGAATCGATTTCGATAGCCTGCCCATCAACGAGTCCTGGTGCGATCCGACCATCGGAGCTATCTGCCTGTCGCGGCCAACGAATCCATCCGGCAACGTGGTCACCGATGCGGAACTACTGCACCTCGATGCACTGGCGCGAACGCACGACATTCCGCTGATTATCGACGGCGCCTATGGTCTGCCATTTCCAGGTCAGCTCTATACGCCTGTCGAGCCGCACTGGAATGAGAACACCATCCTTTGTCTGAGTCTGTCGAAGCTGGGTTTGCCCGCATTGCGAACGGGTATCGTGATTGCGGATGAGGCTGTAATCGATGCATTGGCCAGCGTAACGGCTGTAACGGGGCTCGCGCCTGGCAGTGCCGGCGCCGCCATTGCAGAGCCCTGGCTGGCGGACGACAGTCTGCTGGACTTCGGCGCCGATATCATCGAGCCCTTCTATCGAGGCAAGCGCGACAGGGCGCTGGCCGCCTTCGAGCAGCACTTCGACGGGATCAATTATGTCATCCATGATCCGGAAGGCGCGATGTTCCTTTGGTTGTGGCTGCCGGAACTTCCGGTAACTGCACATGAATTCTACGAGCGACTCAAGACCAGGGGTGTGCTGGTCGTGCCAGGGCATTACTTTTTCCCCGGTCTGGCCGAGCCCTGGACCCATGCCGAGCAGTGCCTGCGTCTGACCTATTCACAGGATGATGAGGCCATCGCCCGCGGCATCGGGATCATTGCTGATGAGGTCAGGGCGTTGTCTGCTTGAAACGGTGACAGCTCAGCAGGCGCTATGAAGCAGCTGTTAATTTTCGAGACTTCGTCTGCTCAAGTCACTTTGTAGTCGCAGCGAGACGTACACCCAGAGTCACGAATAAGGCGCCGAGTCCCCGGTCCATCCAGAGGCTGACTTTGCGATTACTCTTCAAAAATGAGCCCAGCCGAGCTCCCGCCAATACTAAAGGCAACTCCACAAACGCGGCCACGACAATTATCAGGCTACCGTGGAGAAAGAGCTGAGCGCCAGTGGAGCCCGCCCCCTCTACAACGAACTGCGGCAGAAAAGCCAGGAAGAAAATGGCTACTTTTGGATTAAGCGCAGAAACCAGCACCCCTTGCCAATAAGCAGAAGACTTTCTTTTGCTATTCGTGGCCTCATTGGACGCAAGTGGGGTGCTATGCGAACACAACATTTTTATCCCCAGCCAGATCAAATAAGCAGCGCCCAACCATTTAACAATCGAAAAGGCCATAGCAGAGCTGGCAAGGATTGCGGAAAGTCCGGCTGCAGCCATGACAACATGCAGTCCAGCGCCTGTCCAAATGCCGAGCATCGCAGTTAGTCCCTGTTGTCGTCCATTCCGCAGCGTCTGTCCAAGAATGAAGGCGATGTCGGGCCCTGGGGAAAGGTTCAGAAGCACGGCTGCTGACAGGAAAGTCACCCAATGTAGAATCGTATACTCGAACACTCTCATACTCCCAGTAAAAGGGTGATACTTTCAGCAGACCATTGCGCAAAGAACATTTAGGTGTCGGCTGCGACCGCCTGCTATGAGCCGTCCCTCCAATGCATGTAAGTATTCCACGGCCTGTCCACATATTCCCCAAAAGGGGCGCAGAGCTCGAATCCGTGCCTCGTATAGAGGTTCATGGCGCTTTTGAAGTTCTCACTGGTTTCAAGCTTCAGAACACTGATATTTCTTGAAACGGCTTCCTGCTTCAGTCGTTCCAGTAAACATCTGGCGAAGCCCTGGCCGCGGTGCTCTTCCTTGACATACATCCTTGTCACCTCAGCGTAGTCAGGATGAAATTTCAAGCCCCCGATAGCCGACAGAACGCCATGACAAAATACACCGAATAGAATGGATTCTATCGCTTCCATTTCTTCCGGTTGCAGCAGGTTGCATACCTCTGGCGGACAGTGCGAAAGATTATGTTCATCCAGAAGTTTGAACAGCTGCCTGGCTTCCGAACTTGCCGGCGATATTTCAGTGAGGCTTACATTCATCGCATATGAGAATATTGTCGTTGATCGCTGGCATAAACCAGCGGCGTAACGCTGGGCTCATACCGGCTGAGCCTTCAATGTGCGGAAGTACTTGATCTACCTGCAGCGCTACAGGTCCAGCTTGATCGTCTTGCCGTCGACTACAGCTTCGCTGAGCAGGATTTCGTATTCTTCGCCATCAGGTTCTTTCTGTTCCATCTTCACGAGCACATAATTCAGGTTCTTGGCGAACCAGAGTTTGGTTACTCGATCATCATCGTCATCCTCGCGAATGCGTTCGACGATTACACTTGGTATGTTAAAACCGTTAGCTGTAATTGTTTCCTCACCGATCACCGCGAATGCCATTTTCCGCGAGCCGGAGCGGTGGGCAACGTCGTAGGACATGTCAGTGAGACCCCTGGCAAGATCCATTCTCAGCTGTAGCTGATACCCGAGCTTGTCGAGGAGGCCTTCTGTCAGCGGCGCTTCCAGCTTGTCGCCGTCGCGATTCACAAGAACCTTGCCGGATTCATAATCGAATTTGTAACTTCGCTCCCTGCCAGCAACCCAGCCGCTACGTTCATATTCGTACAGCTGTGGCTTCACCTGATTATCCACCCAACGAAGCTTCGTGTTTTCCTTGATATCGACTACCCAGCTTTCCACATGGAAGGTGTAGTCCCACAGGCCATTTTCGAGTCGTTCGAGTGAGCGCACGGCACTGCCTTTGATGGGCACACCTTTCTTGTACGAAGCCGTATATTTGGCGGTAATCGGCACGAGCTCGACGGACTTGCTGGCATTGGCATCCGCAGCCTGGATGGGCGCGGATACGAACTGCAGGACGGCAGCACCGAGCAGCAGCGAGCCGAGGATGGCAGACATTCGGCGGCGTGTAACAGTTTCGAAACAACGATCAGTCCTGGATCTCATGACTCTCCACCTCGTTCTTGAATACATTGTCGATGCGCAGCCCGCTCGGAGGCAGACACTGCCCGTCAAGCGAGATGCGATCCGGCATCTCATTTACCCGATCATAACCGACGCGACCCTCGCTGAGCCACATCAGAACCTGAGGTAGCAACTGATGCTCCTGGACGTGGACACGTTTGGCAAGGGCCTCGGCCGTGTCACCGTGAAACACGGGTACACTGGCCTGTGCAATACAGGGGCCGCCGTCAAGTTCGCCAGTCACGAAGTGAACGCTGCAGCCGTGTATGGCAGCACCACCGCCACGCAGATCATCGAGCACGCGCCGATGAGTATGCAGCCCGGTATAGGCCGGCAGCAGGGAAGGGTGGATGTTGATGGTTCGTCCGGCGAATCGGTCGACGAAGCCTGTCGAAAAGATCCGCATGAAACCGGCAGCCACGATGATGTCCGGTGCATAGGCGTCTATGCGCTCTGCGAGCGCTTCATCGAAAGCTTCCCTGCTCGCGAAGCTACCGTGGTCCAGCACTTCACCCCGGACGCCGGCGGCCGCAGCACGCTGGAGCCCGTAAGCATCTGCACGATTACTGATTACCGCGGCCACGACAGCCTTCAGCTGGCCGGCGCTGATGGCATCCAGTATTGCCTGCAGGTTGCTGCCATTGCCGGAGATCAGAACGACGAGTCGGAAGGCCTGGCTCATAGACCGATCAGATCGACAGCCTCTTCGTCACCTTTGCGGCTCTCGATGGAGCCAAGCTGCCAGGCCTGCTCACCACAAGCGGTAAAATGCTGTATGGCGGCCTCGGCTTGTGCAGCAGGGACGCAGAGCACGAGCCCAATGCCACAGTTGAAGGCAGTATACATTTCGCGCCAGTCGACCTTGCCCTTGCGCTGTAACCAGCTGAAAACCGGGGGCAGCGCGTAGGTATTGAGATCCAGGCTCGCCTTCATTCCTTCCGGCAGTACGCGGGGAATGTTTTCGACCAGACCGCCGCCAGTGATGTGGCTGATGGCGTGAACCGGAACCGACTGCAGCAGCTCCAGAACCTGCCGCACATAAATACGGGTCGGTGCCATCAGGGTGTCACCCAATGACTGCGTGGTTGCGCTGTCTGCGCTGGCGTCGATACCGGCTTCGCTGAGGAATTCCGTAAGGGGGCGATCGAGATCAGCCTGTTCGCGCTCGAGGATCTTCCTGATCAGTGAATAACCGTTGGAGTGCGGGCCGGACGAGGCCAGTGCAATGATGACATCGCCTTCCTGGACCAGTGAGCCATCTATGATGCGACTCTTTTCCACTATGCCGACACAGAAACCGGCCAGGTCGTAATCGTCACCTTCGTACATGCCAGGCATTTCGGCCGTTTCGCCGCCGATGAGTGAGCAGCCTGCTTGCACGCAGCCTTCACCGATGCCATCGACCACGGCCTTGGCCATGTCGACACTGAGCTTGCCGCAGGCGTAGTAGTCAAGAAAGAAGAGCGGCTCGGCACCCTGCACGATGAGGTCATTGACGCACATGGCCACCAGGTCGATGCCGATTGTGTCGTGCCGACCCATCTGCATCGCCAGGCGCAGCTTGGTTCCCACGCCGTCAGTACCTGAGACCAGTACCGGCTCACGATAGCCGGTCGGCAGTTCGAATAAGGCGCCAAAACCGCCCAGGCCCGCCAGGACCTCAGGACGACGGGTGCGGGCTGCTGTCGACTTGATCCGCTCGACCAGTGCGTTGCCGGCCTGAATATCGACGCCAGCACTGGCGTAGCTCAGCGAGTCATGTCCGCCTGCCGAAGACGTATCTTTGGGGTGCTTGCCGTTATCCGAACTCATGCTGCTTTTCCTGCGAGGCTAAATGCGCGCTACCTTACGCTTTTTTGGGCTTATTTTCATCAGCTATCGCCAGCCATGGGTGAATGCCGTAAACTCAAGTGACATGTTCAGCCCTAAATAAAGCATAAGAAGCAAAGCCGCAGTGTCATCAAGCGTCAAATCCGAATCCCGTGCGACTCGCAGTTCGCCGCTCGACAAGTTCCGCTGGCTCCCTAACGCCATAACGATATTGCGCATCATATTGGTCGTGCCTATCGCCTGGTTGCTCTGGCAGCAGAACTACGGTCTCGCCCTGCTGTTGTTTCTCGTCGCCGGTCTGTCGGATGGTATCGACGGCTTCCTGGCGCGGCGCTACGACTGGGGATCCCGCTTCGGCGCCATCGCCGATCCCCTGGCAGACAAACTTCTCATGATCGTCACGTTCGCCATGCTTTCCGTGAGTGGTGTGGTGCATTGGTGGCTTACGCTCATCGTCTACGGTCGGGATATCATGCTGGTCAGTGGCGCACTGGCCTACCATTACCTGGTCGGGCAGTACGAGATGCAGCCAAGCTGGCTGGGCAAGCTCTCCACTTTCATTCAAATCCTGTTTCTTGTGCTGGTGCTGCTGATAGTGACGGCGCTCCAGGAGTCAGCGTCCACCCTTGCACTCCAGTTTCCGGAACTGCCCTTCGGCAGCACGATCGCCAGGCTCTTCAGTGATCCGCAGCGCCTCGACGATCTGGTCGGCGTCGCGCACTGGATCGCTGCTGCGGTTACATTGGCCAGTGGCGTTCACTATGTCATGTTGTGGGGCGGGCGTTTCATTTTCGAGCGCAGTCGCATGAAAGGCCGAGGGTGAGGGCGCCTATGCCTGCTCCCGACTTACCCTCGCAGCTCACACTCGGACTCGCGCTGGGCACGCAGGCCAGCTTCGCCAACTCGGTCGATTCAAAAAAGCCGGTTCAGGCAAAGCTCGAGCGGCATTGGGCTGAGGCCGGATCGGCCGTCTTTCTCCATGGCGAGGCTGCCAGCGGCAAGTCCTGGTTGCTATATGCCAGTGTCGCGTCCCTGCCAGCCAGTGATGCGGCCTGTCTCGATCTCGCCGAACTGAAGCAGGCTGGCAGCGCTGGAATGCTTGCCGATCTCGACGGCTTCAATCTGCTCTGTCTGGATAACGTCGATCTTGTGGCCGGCCTCGATGAGTATGAGGAGCACCTCTTCCACCTCGTGAATCGCTACCGTGACGCCGAGCGGCACCTGGTGCTGGCGGCGCGCCAGCCACCAAGGGGGCTCGACATCAGGCTCAAGGACCTCGCTTCGCGCCTTAACGCCATGCAGGTGATCCGGGTGCCCCGTCCCGACGATGACGAATTGCTTTGGCTGATGAAGTTCAAGCTGCAGGAGCGTGGTCTCGAGTTCGATGCCGCCTTGCCTCAGTATCTCTTGCTGCGCCTGCCCAGGGACATGCATAGTGTCGATGCTGCGCTCGACCAGATCGACCGTGCAGCGTGGACCTACAAGCGGTCGCTGACCTTGCCCTTCGTGCGCAAGACACTTGGCTGGTAGGCAGTCGACCGGATAACGACACATAAAAACTATATAACAACGACATGATCACAGGGAGAGATGGCCGGATGATAAGGGTGATATTCAACCAGAAGGGTGGCGTCGGGAAGTCCAGCATCAGCTGCAATCTCGCCGCCATTGCAGCTACCAGGGGGCTCAGGACGCTGCTGGTGGATCTCGATCCGCAGGGCAATTCAACACATTATCTGATGGGGCGGCCAGCGCAGGAGCTGACCGAAACGGCTGCTGATTTCTTCGAGCAGACAGTAGCCTTCAATATCTTCGCGAAGAAGACCGAAGATTTCGTTCACACCACCCGTTTCGACAAGCTTTTCGTGCTGCCTTCGAGTCCCGAGCTCGACTTTCTCGAGCGCAAACTCGAGGCCAAGCACAAGATTTACAAGCTGCGCGAAGCCCTCGGCTCATTGTCCGAGACCTATGACCTTATCTACGTAGACACTGCGCCGGCCCTCAATTTCTATACCCGCTCGGCTCTCATTGCCGCACAGTCCGTGCTGATCCCGTTCGACTGCGACGATTTCTCACGGCAGGCGCTGTATACCATCCACGGCGAGATCGAGGAGCTCAAGGCGGATCACAACCCGGATCTCGTGGTCGAGGGTGTCATCGCCAACCAGGTGCAACCTCGTGCTTCACTGCCGAGGCGTATCATCGATGAGTTGAAAGCTGAAGGCTTTCCGGTGCTTGGTGTGGAACTGAACAGTTCCGTGAAGATGAAGGAGTCGCATCAGCACAGCCTGCCATTGATACATATGGCGCCTAGCCACCCGCTCACGCAGCAGTTCGTGGCGCTGCATGAGTATCTGGAAGGCAACCGCCTGAAGCAGTGATCAGTTATCGAGCGGCAGGCCAATCTGCCGCGCGAAGCGTTCCGGATGCAGCCAGCTGGTGGTCCTGAGCTTATGCAGCAGCGTCTCCATGGCCAGCGGCTCAGCGAAGAGATGACCCTGGGCGTTATGAATGCCGAGGCGACGCAGGAATATCAGTTGCGCTTCGGTTTCAATGCCTTCAATCATGACAATCTTGTCCATCTGTCTCGAAACCGCGCAGAGTGTTTCCAGGAGCGCGCTTTGGTTGACATCCTCTGGCACACCGTCAAGTAGCTTGCGGTCAATCTTGATGGCGTCAATCGGCCAGCGGTGCAGCACCGAAAACGATGTCAGACCTGAGCCGAAGCTGTCGAGTGCAATACATATACCCAGCTGTCTCAGCCGTTGCAGTTGCTTCTCCGAGCGCTCGGCATAGTTCACCAGAGACTGCTCGTTGATTTCAAGATAGATGCTCGACGGATCGACGCCGGTCTGCTTGATCACCGTGGCAATCTGCTCAGGCAGTTCCGGCGCGAGGAACTGACGGCTCGAGAGGTTGACGGAGAGCGTTTTGCGTCGGCCGGTTGCAGCTTCGAGTTCAAGCATGGCTGCAACACTGTGCCGCAGGATCCACTCGCTCATCTGCTGCAACAGACCGGAACCCTCGGCCGCTTCGAGGAACATGTCTGGCGTGGCTAGTGTGCCATCTGGTGTTCGCCAGCGCAGCAAGGACTCGACGCCAATGAGCTCGAAGGTGTTCAGTTCGAACTGGGGTTGGTACAGCAGTTCGAAACGCTTCTCTGCCACGGCTTCGCGTAGCGATTGCTCCATGGTCAGGCGGGTCATCAGCCGCTGCTGCATGTGCTCATTGAAGAAGCTGATGGTGTTGCGACCGGATTCCTTGCTCTGGTACAGCGCCATGTCGGCATTCTTCAACAGCGCCTGATAGGTGTTGCCGTCATCTGGGGCGATCGTCATGCCGATACTGGTTGTCACGACGATCTCCCTGCCAGGCAGTGAGATAGGGTGGGTGATGGCCTCCAGCAAGGTACGGGCGACGCGCTCACAGCCTTTCCGGCTGCGCACATTGGTAAGCAGGATCGCGAACTCGTCTCCGCCCAGGCGCGCGACCGTATCCTCCTGACGCAGGTTTTCCTGCATTCGCGTAAAAATGGTCTGTAGCAGTCGATCACCGACGTCATGACCCAGCGTGTCATTGATCTGCTTGAAATGATCGATGTCCAGAGCCAGCAGACAGAGGCTGCCGGATGTGCGCTGCATCTGCCGAATCGCCTGAGTACAGCGGTCCTCGAACAGTCGCCGATTGGCAGCGCCGGTGAGTGCATCGTAGTGCGCAAGATAATGCAACTTGTCCTGCGTCTCCCGGATACTGGTAATGTCCTGACCGACGATGATGACGCTATTGTCAGGTTCACCGCTGACGCAGCTGATGCTCCAGTAAATTACCTTGACGGCACCATCGCCGCCCAGCATCTCATTTTCCATATGCTCGACTTTTACACCGGTTTCGAGCACTTGCCGAATCTTCCACTGGGTCTGCTTCTGGAAGGCCCGAGGCACGCAGCGTTCTATATACTGGGCGCCCATGACCTGCTCACGTGTGAAGCCGAAGAGCTGCTCAGCCGCCGTGTTCCATTCCTGAATTCTGAACGCCGCGTCGATGGCAATGATCGGGCTACCGGCGGTCTGCACCAGCGTGCGATAGCGTTGATAGGATTTGCGAAAGGCGCGCTCAGCCTCTTCGCGTACGAAGATTTCGTCTTGCAGCACCTGGTTGCGGGTCGCCAGTGCCGAGTCATTCTCCGCCAGTTTGGTGTTCATGTTATTCATCGCTGCCTGCTGCGCGCCGAGCAGGCAGCAGGCGCTCGCCATGAGATGGGCTGAAGCTGCGCCGACAGCATGCAGAAGCAGGCTGGCAACGGCGACGCCAGAGGTCTGCCAGCCTGCAGTCTCCAGGTAGGCCGACAGTGGAATCAGCAGCAACAGCACCAGCCATAACATGGAGGTTGCCAGCAGCAGCATGGGTCCCTTGAGTGACCAGTGATTCCCTGGTGCATTCAGCAGCCGAAAGCAGGCACTCATGCTGGCAGCCAGACAGCCGACATGCCCTGCCGCCAGCAGAAAGAACAGTGCTTCGCCATAATGAGGTGCGCCAGTGGTAATGGCCGTGCTCAGCTCGCGGAATAGCGAAAACAGTGCGACAAGCCCGGGGGGCGCGCTGATGATGAGGAAGACGAGCAGCAGAACAGCGAGCAGACTACGCAAATATACCGGCACTGACGACATAGGACTTACAGCTAGAGTTCTGATGGGGGGCTCGATGTTAACCTATTTTAAATTGAATATTCTGCGGACAAACACCCTATATTGGAGAAGCCTTGAATCGCATGGACAAATCCAGCGCTCGAACATGCTTGGTCAACGCGCCTGAAGAGATGAAGTCAACGCCGGTAGCAGCAATGGTGGCAAGCGTTCCTAGCTCGATATTGCCCGATGCTTCGAGTTTCACCCGGCCCTTCGCCTGCGCAACGGCCTGTTGCAAGCCATCCAGATCGAAATTATCCAGCATGACGATATCGGCGCCGGCCTCTATGGCTTCCTGAAGCTGCTGCAGCGACTCGACTTCTACCTCCACAGGCCTGTCGGGCGCAATCGATCGCGCGGCTGCAACGGCCTGGGCAATGCCACCGCAGGCGGCTATATGGTTTTCCTTGATGAGGAAGGCATCCCACAGGCCCAGGCGATGATTGAAGCCGCCGCCACACAGAACGGCGTACTTTTCCGCGTAGCGCAGGCCTGGGATGGTTTTACGTGTGTCGAGCAGCCTGCACTGGCTATCACCCATTGCGCGGACGTAACTCGCAGTCAACGTGGCTACGCCGCTCAGCGTCTGCAGGAAATTCAGTGCAGTGCGCTCGGCAGTCAGCAGGGCCCTGGCCAGTCCCTGCATTTCGAACAGCGTCTGTCCGGCTGCTATGGCCTCACCGTCATTCACCAGCCACCGCAGTTCCACTTCCGGGTCAACCTGGCGAAAGCATTCGTCCACCCACGCAGCACCGCACAGAATGCCGGGCTCGCGGGTGATGACACTGGCGCTGGCTTGGGCTGAACCAGCTATCAGGCGGGCAGTGATGTCGTCTCCAGGCGTAAGATAGAGTGCTGCCGCACGCTCGGGAGGTGAAAGATCTTCGGCCAGAGCAGCTCTGACGTTGGCTTCTATCAAGGCCCGTGGCGGCTTGCGCAGTTCGCCAGCATCAGTATCGGGCCCGCGGGAGGAAGTATTGATGGGCATGTTCTGTTGGTCTCGTTTCAGGGGTCGCTACCGTCGCGCCTCAGCCGGCCGGCGAAGGCTTCGTCAGTGTCAGCGTGTCCAGGCTCTGGCGCAGGTCGAACTGTCGCAGTGCGCTCATACCCAATAGTACGGCATCGTCGTCGGACATGGCAGGGTTGATGGTGGCTTTGACATTTCGCAGCACCATACCACCGAACTCGAGCCTGTCTATAGTCGTGTCGTAAACTGTCACGGTGCCATTGGCTGTCCGCGCCAGCGAACGCCCCATCCTGGGCAGGCCGGCCCGCTGGGCTATACTTTCAGGAACTGTCACCCGAGTGGCGCCGGTATCCAGCAGGAATTGCGCAGGCCGATCTTCGATACTGCCGTCCACGACATAGTGACCCCAGCGGTTCATTCGCAGTACCAGCTGCGCTGGCTGCCCTGGCTCGTCGATGACACTGGCTGACTGGTTCGGGTTATATTGCTTGGTTTCCCAGACATCGAATGCGCCCGCGAGCAGGGCAATGCCGATGATCCAGGCGATGACGAGCATGAACTTGCCCTGTCGACCACCGGAAGGACTGCCTGTAGCCCCTTCATCGTTAGACATCAAACTCTCCTGGCGCCTTGCCGTGCGAACTGCATCACGACAATACAAAGCGCTAACAGTGGTGTAACAAAAGCTGACAGTGTCTGCTGAAAGCTGATTCTATACTCAGAAACAGTCAAACACGAATCCACGGTCGACCCGATGACAGACTGTGTATGGAGTTCACATGGCACCGCAATCAAAGATCGTACAGCTTGGTGAGGTCCGCAGTGCGGCACGACTGGCTGCTGATGCGCGCCTGCCGCCGCCGCTGCTGAAACTGCGAGATCGCAGCGCACAGCATCTTGGTCAGTCCCTGCAGAAGGTGATGGCCAAGCTCGATGACAGCCTGTTCGCACTTGCCGACAAGGCCGACAATAACACGGCTCAACAGGCCTATTTCGATGCCATGCGCGAGATCCGGCTGAAGAAAGACGCCATCATCGCGCGCTTCGACGAAGAATTCAAAGCTGGCTTCCACGCCAAGAATGTACGGGAAGGGCTCGACGGCGACGAGTTTCGCGTTGATTCACTGTCCTTGTTGCACAACGACGAGCTTGAAGAGCGGGTCGCCGCCGAGTCCATGGTTGCCCGGGTACAGAGCGCCATGCAGCGAGAGCTCGAACACCTCACCTTGCGGATGGATGCGCTCTACGCCCGTATCGATATCGAAGACGCTAACAACCCACTTGGGCCGCAACAGATTCTGCGAAGCTTTCAGGATGGGCTGAGTCTGCTGGAAGTCGGCATCGAGCCCAAGCTCATTGCCTTGAAGCTGTTCGAAAAGAGCATCCTGAACATGCTGAAGCCACTGTTCGACGCCGCAAATCGCTATCTGGCGGAGCAGGGCGTTCTACCGGACGTGCAAAGCCACTCCCATCAGTCAAGGCGTCAGCAAGGTACCCATCAAGCCTCAGGCCACGGCAGAAACAGTAGCGGTCGTGATGCGGCTGGCGCGGCGCCTGCTGCGGGTAATGCCGGTTTTGCGCCTGGTGACTACGGTGCCGCCGGACAGCCCTCCCAGTTCGGCGGTGTGCCAGTGCTATATGATGGTCATGCCATGGAGCCTGGCTCACCCGTGCCGGTGCTGACCAATCAGGCCAGTAGTCACCTGAGTTATTCCGCCTTGCCTGCCGAGGCACTGAATCTGATTCGTAATCTGAGCCGTCAGGGTCAGCGCCGTTTCAGTCTGCACACCGACTCCGGTTTCGACCACGACAATGCCGGCATCATAAGCGGTGGCAATGCCTACTACGGTGGTGACGCAGGTGGCATGGCAGGCTCAGGTGCTGCTGGTGGTTCAGCTCGTAGAGAGCTCGATCATCCTGCGCTCGTGGGTATGCTGACGGAAGCCCAGAAACAGCAGGCGCAGCTCGTCAACGACCATGTGAATTCCCATGGCCTGCTCAGCTTTGATGCACTGCTGAACAGCATGCTGAAGAAGCACGAAGACAAGAAGGATTCGAATATCGCGTCCTTCGACCAGGACATCATGAACCTGGTGACCATGCTGTTCGAGTACATCCTCAGTGACAAGCAGCTGCAGGCACCTGTGAAGGCGCTGATCGGACGTTTGCAGATTCCTGTCCTCAAAGTGGCCTTGCTCGACAAGCGTTTCTTTGCCGATGCCGAACACAGCGCCCGCCGTCTGCTGAACACGCTGGCGACTGCTTCGATGGGCTGGATCGAGGATACTGGCCTTGAGCAGGATCCGTTCCTGGCAAAACTCGAAGAGATCGTTGATCGCCTGTTGAACGAGTTCGTCGACCAGCCTGAAATCTTTGACGAGGTGCTTGAAGACTTCATCCTGTTCCGTGACGCGGACAAGCGTCGCCGTCAGTTACTCGAGCAGCGTACCCGTGATGCGGAAGCCGGTAAGGCACGTGCAGAACATGCCCGCACCCAGGTCGAGGAGGCGCTGGAGTTCGCGCTACGTAACGACGCGCTGTCGAGACCGACCTTTGAAGTCATTCGTGATGGCTGGTGCAATTATATGGTGCTGCTCGCACTCAAGCAGGGCGTGCAGTCAAGCAGCTGGCGTTCAGCGATCGCGCTTACAGAGCGCTTGTGTGAGCTCGATCTTGGCTGTTACGAAGTACCTGAAGATGTCCGAGCTGTGCTTGCCGCGAACGATAGTTCGGCAGCCTACGAGGGTGCAGTCGATGCGGTTGTCACTGAGCTGAAGGCTGGCCTGCAACAGACGGGTTACAAGCCCTTCGACCTTGAACCGCATCTGGTTGATTACCGTCTTCACCTCTTGAAGCAGGCGATCGATCAGCATGGTCCGGGTGCTGCCGCACGAGCTGTTGCAGATGCTCATGGCGCCGCGGCAGGTGCATCCAGTGTTTCGGCAGCGCAATCTTCAGCAACTGTTGCCCAGACAGCGCGGTCTGAAGCGACGGCAGATAATTCAGCTGCCGCTGCGCCCGAAGTCGCGCAGGCCAGCCCCGCGTCAGCGCAAGCGGCCAGCATGGCTGCGGAAGCGAGTTCATCTGAAGCCATGGCCTCAGATGTGGCACCAGCATCGACTACGGACGCGCGCGACGATGGCCGGGCTCAGGCGCTTGCAGGTAGCCTGGCACTGGTGCGCAATATGCGCATCGGCCTGTGGATCGAGTACAGCAATGCAGCGGATGCCAATGCTACCAAGCTGCGCTGTAAACTGGCTGCGGTGCTGCAGACCACCGGCAAGTATATCTTCGTCAACAGAATGGGTGTAAAGGTGCTCGAGCGGACTCGCGAATCACTCGCTGCTGAGCTCAACGATGGCAGCGTGACCTTGCTTGATGATAGTCTCCTTTTCGATCGTGCACTGGAGGCCGTTATCGGTAGTCTGAGGAATGAAACCAAACACTGAGCCTGACTGGCGTCTCATCGACGGCTGGCTCGACCACGCGGAGAAGGTGCCGTCCCCGAATTGCGGGCCACGGCCGCCGATGCAGGCGGTCGAGTCAGTTGTCATCCACAACATCAGCCTGCCGCCGGGCGAGTATGGCTCATCTGCCATTGTCGACTTCTTCCAGAATCGACTCGATCCCGATGCTCATCCCTATTTCCGCGAAATTTCGGGCCTCACAGTGTCAGCACACTTCCTGATTCGGCGCGATGGCCAGATTCTGCAATTCGTTTCCACAGATGAGATGGCCTGGCATGCCGGCGTTTCGGCATTTGGCGATCGCAGCGCATTCAACCGGTTCTCGGTCGGCATCGAGCTCGAAGGCTGTGATCATGAACCCTTCACCGACGAGCAATATGTGAATCTGAATTCACTTATTCTCGTTCTGAGGCGGCACTACTCGGGCATTCGCCCTGAACTCATACTCGGTCACAGCGATATTGCCCCGGGGCGGAAAACCGATCCTGGGCCGTTTTTTGACTGGAATCGACTACAAAAAGCCACATTAGAAGGTTGATATTCCACGTTCTTGCACTAGTTTTGTAAGTGAAGTGCAAAGCGTATTGATCTGCGCTTGTGACCGTGCTATCGATCGCGTCGCTGTGGAGTATGATCTTTTTGAAATCCTTTCTTTGGCCGGCTATCGCCTTGATGAATCAGCTTAAACTTGTATACAAGTTTTCGCTCATCAGTATTCTTTTTGTCATTCCGATCGCAATTCTGACCTACGCCCTCGTCAGCCAGATTCTAGCTGATCTGGATGCAGTAGAGCGCGAGCTGCAGGGCGTCGAAGCAGTTGCCGATGCGCGCCAGATGTTGCGAGCAGCACAGGATTATCGAGATTTTCAGACCGCCGCAACAATGCGTGCCGAGTCCGACATCGTGCCGTCAGCCAAGCAAAAACAGAAGCAGCTGGAATCGGCGCTGGCACATCTCCAGCAGCAGGCTTATACCTTCGATGTCGATGGCGTGGTCGCCGAAAGCATTGATGCCCTCGAGACAACATGGCAAGGCATCAAGAGTGAGAACAAGGGCTTTACGTCCATCGGACAGCAATCCGATTACTACGACGCGATCATTCGTCAGTCCCGACGACTGCTGTCACTGATCAAACAGGCATCGCTCATTTCCTTCGACCCCGCTACCCAGATTCAGATACTCGACGGCTTTTCGGAAAAGCAACTCGTCCCGGCAACTGTGCTGGTCTCAAAGGGTCGGGCCGTCAGTTATTATGCCCTGATCGAAGGGACGGTCGGCTACGATGTCAGCGAGTTTGCCAATTCCGTGCTGGACCAGCTCTTTATTACCGGCCGGCAATTCGCAACGGAGGTTGAGTCGATCAGTCTGTCTGCACCCTCGCTGAAAGCGAACTACGAGGGCGACTTCAGCGAAGCTCAACAGACACTCACCGCAGTCGCCGAGCTCATCGATGGAGAAATCGTCACGCCGATGGTGCTGGAAGGCAGCTGGCGGGATCTGGACGGTCGTTTTACGGCCCACCTCGATCGGCTTTATCAGCTTGATGAGGCCTTGTATGACACGATCGAAAGCGTTCTGCAGACCCGTTATGCGGAAAGTCAGACGACACTGTATACGCTCTTTGGCGTGCTGCTGTCGCTGTTACTGGTGATCGTCTATCTCTATATGGGCTTTTTCGTTTCAGTGAAGACCACCGTGAATCACTTTGGCAAGGCTGCGCGCCGCGTCGCTGAAGGTGATCTTACAGTGAATCTGAGCTCGCCGAACAAAGACGAACTCGGCAATTTGTCAGTCGAATTCAACAACATGACCTCGCGCGTCCATTCACTGATGACGCTACTGGCTCAGAATACCGTAGAAGTGGGTGGTCAGGCTTCTCGCGTGAATCAACTTGCGGTCGACAGTGATGTGGCCAGTAAACAGCAGATGGAAGAGACCCACGCCATCAGTGAGTCGATGCACCAGATGGTGGAGGCTGTTTCTGAGGTGGCTGTAAGTTCCCAATCGGCGAGCGACGCGGCGCATCAGGCAGATAACGAGGCCCAGCAGGGCAGGGTCGTGGTCGACCGCACGCTGGCGACGATCCGAAAGCTGGCGGCAGAGATCAGCGACTCGGTCAGTATCATCAACCGGCTTGAAAAGGACTCGGAGAACATCTCGCAGGTGCTCGTAGAGATCAAGGCCATCGCGGAGCAGACCAATCTCCTGGCATTGAACGCAGCCATCGAGGCTGCAAGGGCAGGCGAACAGGGACGAGGATTTGCGGTCGTGGCCGATGAAGTACGGACCTTGTCCCAACGTACACAGCGCTCGACCGAAGAAATAGAATCGATGATTGTTCAGTTGCAGACGGGCGTGAAAGACGCTGTAGAGTCGATGCAGGGCAGCCACAAGGTTACAGACGAGACAGTGAAACAATCGGAACTCGTCTCAGAGGCGCTGCAGAAGATCGTCGGGTCAGTAGCGACGATCGTCGATATGAGCCAGCAGATTGCCCAGGCGGCTGAGGAACAGAGCGCTGTGGCGAAGGCTATAGACGGCAACATCAGCCTGATCAGTGACCTGGGCATGACCAGCGCCAGCAACGTCAATGATACCCTGGCGTCGAGTCAGGAACTGACCAGACTGACTGAGACGCTCAAGACTCACCTGGCTACCTTCAAGATCTGATCGGCCGGCTTTTTTCCTCGACTGCTTTTTCTGCCTCGCCAGCTGTCTAGCTGCGCTGGGGTGCCTGCCAGAGAATTTCGCCCTCGGCGCCGATTGAGGGATCGCGCCGCGCCAGCACCCGGGCGACGACGAACAGCAGGTCCGACAGACGGTTGATGTACTGCTTCAGTGGAGCCTTGATGGCCTCGTCGCGTCCCAGTATCACCAGCGTGCGCTCACTTCTTCTCGCTAGACTTCGGGCCATATGACAGGCGGCCGCGGCACGGTTGCCCCCCGGTAGAATGAAGTTCTTCAGCGGAGGGAGCTGCTCATTGAGTGTATCTATCTGTTCCTCGAGATAGCTTACATGCGTCATCTGTATCAATTGCTCGCCAGGCAGGCATAGTTCGCCGCCGAGATCGAACAGATCGTTCTGTACTTTCAGCAGCATTGGCCGCAACTCGTCGTCCTGCGCCAGCTCGCAGACTACCATGCCGATAGCCGAGTTGGTCTCGTCAACGCTACCCATTGCTTCGACTCGCACCGACTCCTTGCCAATCCGGTCGCCGTTGCCTAAACCAGTTGTGCCATCGTCACCGGTGCGGGTGTAGATCTTGCTCAATCGGTTACCCATAGTCCTGATCCTTCGTTTGAAGTGAATGTGTCAGTGCAGCTACCGTCTGGACCAGTTCGCTATTGGTGCGGCACGGCAGGCCATACTGCTCGCAGTAGTCGACGATGTAGCCATTGATGGCATCGATTTCGGTTCGTCGGCCCGCGAGTACGTCCTGCAACATGGACGATCTGTTGGGGGCGGTGCGTTGGCAGATGTCCTGGACCCTCGCCAACAGCTCATCGACAGTCTCGGGCACAGCTATGCTCATTCCGGCTCCGTTTTCCCTGGTGCTGTTCGGTAGCGCCGCGCGCCGCGCAGACCAATGTTGCCAGGCCGCGAGTACTTCCGTGGCTATTGGCTGCGCCAGGCGCGCGTAATCCACCAGCGCCGGTAACTCGCCGTTACGGCAACGGAGCAGTGCGGTGAGCGGATTGATTATTGCGTTCAGCGCCAGCTTGTTCCAGAGAATGCCCTCAATCCTGTCCACAGGTCTGGCGCCCAGGCCGCTCTGCGTTAACAGTTCGCTCAGTTCTGATGCCGGATCATAGCCGTCGTCGACCGGTTGGTGGTCCAGCAGGCCTACAGTGGTCTCGCCAGTCGCAGAATGATGAACGATACCTGTCTCGTCGGCTTCTCGACGTGCTGCCTCAGTTGTGCTGGCTGCGAGCAGGCGGATGCGGCTGTGTCCGCTGAACACCGTTTTGTAAGCTGCATTTGCGAGCGTATGTGTCTGAAGGCCATTCTGCATGACCACCAGGCCAGCCTGGCGGGATTCGTCCTCGAGCGACAAGGCCCTCAGCTCGTCCATCAATATGGGCAGCAGTCTGTTGGCAACGGCTGCCTTGCAGCAGAGCAGCACCCAGAGATGCGTCGTCTGCGAGGTCAACTCGCTCAGTGATGAGATGACAGGCAGCTCGATAGAGGTAGAACTGGTCTGGCCGAGCAGGCGACGACGGACCATCGCATCTGCTCCCGGGTGCTGATGGTCTGCTGCCATGAGCGCTCGACAGGCGTGATACTGCGACAGATGGGCTGCGTACAGCGTCCCAATGGCGCCCAGTCCGACGATGACAAACTCGTGGGTCGGGCCTGACGCCTGCTTGAGTGGCTGCATTGGCTGCGCTAGTGTGCCATCCGTTCGATCTGAGCCTGTATTGCGGTATGGCGCAAATCGACATCGTCCAGCTTCGCCTGCTCTTTCGCCACTACCTCTGCCGGCGCCTTGTCTGCGAACGCTGGATTGCCAAGCTTGCCCTGCAGGCGCTTGCGCTCCTGATCAAGACGGCCCAGTTCTTTTTCGAGTCGGCCTCTTTCGGCCGCCATATCGATGATGCCTTCGAGCGGAATCAATATCTCGAGCTGCCCAACGAGCTGTGTCGACGAGAATGGACGATCAGTACCGGACAGCGGTTCAACTGACTCGAGCTTGGCCATTGCCATCCACAGTGGCGTGACACGCTCGAGCAGAGTCTGCTGCTGCTCGGTCGCACCGGTATGGAGCACCTTCAATGTGCGCGCAGGCGAGATATTCATCTCTCCACGGATATTCCGCACCGCGATCGTGAGTTGCTTGAGAAACTCGATGCCAGCTTCAGCCTCAGCGTCGATTTTCGATGTATCAGGCCGGGGATAGGGCTGGCGCATGATAGTGGTCAACGCCTCGGTATCGGTCGCCGTGCCAGCCAATGGAGCCACCTGCTGCCAGATGGACTCGGTGATAAATGGCATGACGGGATGCATCAGCCGCAGTCCGGCCTCGAGGACGCGCACCAGCGTACGGCGAGTACCGAGCTTGCGCGCTTCGCTTACGCTGTCATTATTCAGGCTGACCTTTGCGAGCTCCAGATACCAGTCACAATATTCGTTCCAGAAAAACTCATAGAGGGACTGCGCCAGCAGGTCGAAGCGATATTGTGCAATCTGTTTGTGGCACTCCTGTTCGACATGCTGCAGGCGGGAAATGATCCAGCGTTCGGCCAGGCCGAGCTCGTAGTCGGTTTCGCCGTGCTGGCCACAGGACTGGCCTTCGACATTCATCAGCACGAAGCGCGTGGCATTCCAGATCTTGTTGCAGAAGTTGCGGTAGCCTTCGACGCGCTTCATATCGAAATTGATATCGCGACCGGTGCTCGCAAGAGAGCAGAAGCAGAACCGTAGTGCATCAGTGCCATAAGCGGCGATACCTTCCGGGAACTCCTTGCGCGTCTGCTTTGTGATCTTCTCCGCCAGTTTCGGCTGCATGAGACCTTCGGTCCGCTTGGCTATGAGATCATCAAGCGAGATGCCGTCGATGATATCGAGCGGGTCAAGGACATTGCCCTTCGACTTCGACATCTTCTGGCCTTCGCCGTCACGAACAAGACCATGTACATACACCGTCTTGAATGGCACCTGCGGTGTGCCGTCGTCATTTTTCAGTAGCTGGGTGCTCAGCATGATCATGCGTGCCACCCAGAAGAAGATGATGTCGAAGCCAGTGACCAGCACACTCGAAGGATGGAACATTTCGAGTTCAGGCGTTTTCTGTGGCCAGCCAAGCGTGGAGAAAGTCCACAGTCCGGAGCTGAACCAGGTGTCCAGCACGTCCTCGTCCTGCCTCAGTGGTCGGTCGCCCAGCTTATGCGCTGCGCGCACCTCTGCTTCGCTACGGCCGACATAGTGCTGGCCGTCTTCGTCGTACCAGGCCGGAATACGGTGTCCCCACCAGAGCTGCCGGCTGATACACCAGTCCTGAAGATCGCGCATCCATGAGAAGTACATGTTCTCGTACTGCTTGGGCACGAATTGTATTTCGCCACGTTCGACGACGCCCATCGCCTGCTCGGCCATGGCGGAGGCCTTGACGTACCACTGGTCGGTTAGCCATGGCTCGATGACGACGCCGGAGCGATCGCCCTTGGGTATCTTGTTGCTATGCTTTTCTATCGTCTCCAGCAGGCCGAGTTGCTCCATCTCCAGAACAACCGCACGTCTGGCCTCGAAACGGTCCAGGCCCACCAGCGCGGGCGGCATATCGAGATCAGCACCAGGTAGTGGCTGGCCAGCGATATCGAAGGCCTGTGCACGCGACAGCACACGCGCGTGGCTATCAAAGATATTGATGAGCATCAGCGACTGTCGCTTGCCGACTTCGTAATCGTTGAAATCATGGGCCGGGGTGATCTTGACGCAGCCAGTGCCTTTTTCCGGGTCTGCATGCTCGTCGGCGACGATGGGGATGAGGCGTCCGGTCAGCGGTAGTTGAACCGATTGTCCAACGAGATCGCTATAACGCTCGTCGTCAGGGTGCACGGCGACGGCGGTATCACCCAGAAGGGTTTCCGGTCTGGTCGTTGCAACCACCAGCCAGCGCTTGCCGTCTTTTGTGCTCGCATCGCCCGCCAGCGGATAACGGAAATGCCAGATATGTCCGTCCTGCTCGACATTGTCGACCTCGAGGTCGGAAATGGCAGTCTGCAGCTGAATATCCCAGTTGACGAGGCGCTTGCCGCGATAGATCAGACCATCCTCATGCAGACGAACGAAGGCTTCGAGTACCGCCGCCGAGAGCCCTTCGTCCATGGTGAAGCGCTCTCGCGACCAGTCCACGGAGGAGCCGAGGCGCCTGATCTGACTGGTGATGAAGCCGCCGGATTTCGCCTTCCACTCCCAGACTTTCTCCAGGAAGGCCTCACGCCCGAGTTCATGCCGGCTGATGCCTTCTGCCGCCAGCTGGCGCTCCACGATCATCTGCGTTGCGATGCCGGCATGGTCGGTACCTGGCTGCCACAGTGTCGGATCGCCACACATGCGATGGTAGCGAATCATGGTGTCCATGATGGTGTTGTTGAAACCGTGACCCATGTGCAGCCGACCAGTGACGTTCGGCGGTGGGATCATGATCGCGAAGGGATCACCATCACCTTCTGGCTGAAAGCAGCCGGCTGCTTCCCAGCGCTGGTACCACGACTGCTCTATGTTCTGCGGCTGGTAGGTGGTATCCATCGCCGACGCGGCGCTCTCATTACTGTCGGTGCTGTGATTCTCATTCATGGTTGTACTGCTTCAATTCCGTATTTCGTGATAATTAAGTTTGAAGTTGCGCGCTCTGAGCTGGCGGTAGCAGGTTCGTGCCATTTCGCGACCGGATTCGCCTGGCTCGACGATGAAGGTCAGCCGTTCACAGGCACTTGCGACGCTGTTCATCAGTACCGGGTCGTCCAGCAGTTGCTGGAGAATGCCAGGTAAAAGCAGGATCTTGCGGCTGAGCAGGTCAGGACGGCGCGCCGCCTGAGCTGGTGCAGCAAAGACAAGCCGGCACAAGTCCAAGGCAAGGCTAACCGCCGGGCCCTCGTCGTCATCGAGCAGGGTCATGTATTCAACGAAGGTTTCAGGCTGCGCCCTGTCGAATATCCTGTCGAGATGGCCAAGCGTGGTGCTGGTACACAGGCCGAGAAAGCGATCGGCAAACTGCTGGCGCTGACATACGAAGCGGTGAAGAAACTGCGCCCACCGTACATCGTTGCCAAGCACGAAGAAGTCCGCTTCTCTGGTTACTGCCCCTGTCGCGTGATCGGGAGCCTCTGCAGCAGACAAGGGCGCCGGTCCTAAACCTGCGCGAGCAGGTAATTAAGAAGCTGCGGCACAGGACGACCGCTTGCTGCTTTCTTGGCACCAGTGACCCATGCAGTACCTGCCACGTCGAGGTGTGCCCAGCGATATTCCTTGGTGAAGCGTGAGAGGAAGCAGGCCGCTGTAATGGTGCCTGCGCCTTTCGAGCCAATGTTCTGGATATCGGCAAAGGGACTGTCGATCTGCGGTTGATACACGTCCCACAAGGGCAGTCGCCAGCTGCGGTCGCCACTCCGCTGACCGGCGGCGAGGAGCGCCTGCGCCAATTCATCGTCCTTCGACAGCAAGGCTGAGGTCTCGTGACCCAGGGCCACGATACACGCGCCTGTCAGCGTGGCAATGTCGACGACCGTAGCCGGCTTGAACTTCTTGATCCAGGTGAGGGTGTCGCAGAGCACCAGACGACCTTCCGCATCAGTGTTCAATATTTCCACAGTCTGGCCGGACATGGTGGTGACGATGTCGCCAGGCTTGCTCGCCCGTGCGCTTGGCATGTTTTCCGCCGCAGCAATAACGCCGACGACATTGATGGCTGGCTGTAGCTCGGCGATTGCTTTCATAACGCCCATTACAGAGGCCGCGCCACACATGTCGTACTTCATTTCGTCCATGCCAGCGCCCGGCTTGAGGCTGATGCCACCGGTATCGAAGGTGATGCCCTTGCCGACGAGTACGTGTGCCTCATCACCGGACTTTGCGCCCATATAGCGCATAGCGATGATGCGCGGCGGTTCATCGCTGCCCTTGGAGACTGACAGGAATGCACCCATGTTCAGCTTCTTGATTGCTTTTTCGTCGAGAATTTCACAATCGATGTGCTTGTAATCGCGCGCCAGTGCTTCAGCCTGGTCGGCCAGGTAGCGGGGCGTGCAGACATTGCCTGGGGCGTTACCCAGATTTTTTGTCAATGTCATGCCGGCTGCCAGTGCCGCCGCCGTCTTGAGCGACCGGCGGAGATCCTGCGCGCTGAGTTCATCGTTGTCGGGACTGACGAAGCTCACCTTCTTCAGCTTCGGCACCTTTTCAGCCGAGCTGGTCTTGAAGTCGTTGTAGCGATAGACAACTGCATCATAGGCAAGCATGGCCTGGGCAAAACAATCAGCAGCCAGAATTCGAGTGCTATCACCATGACCGAGACTCAGGCTCTGGTCATCGGCTGGTGAGTGCTCGCTCATCTCATCGACAAGTGCAGCCGTCCAGGCGTCGGTAATCTCTGTGGCCTTGCAGGCTACGGCTGCGCCTGCAGCACCCTGAGCGATCTTGATGAATTTCTGGACCGTGATTTCAGCTGGTGCGCCAACACCGACGAGGATGATTTTTGCAGGTAGCGCAGCGCCGCTGTCGTTTTGCAGACCTGCTGTTCTGAGCAGACAGGTCGAACCCGGCTCAGGGCTGGCGTCGCCTGAAGATACCATCGCACCAATCAGGCCATTGAGCTGACTATCCAGTTCGGCTGCCACACCTGAAAGTGGTGCGGCCTTGGCTGTGTCGCCGGCCTCGGCAGTGCGCCGGGATCGTGCTTTGCCACTTTGGGCGGTGGTGTCGGATCTGGCTGTGCCACCGGCGTCTGCAGAAGGCTCTGCGAACAGGGCGACGAGGAGACATTCAGTCTTTTTTTCGAACGCTGTTTCGACAATGCTGTGCTTGATCACTATTGAAGCCTTTGTTCTGGAGTTGTTTGAGTTCAGTTCTGGTCGCCTGACTACAAGACGGGTAGTATAGGCCGCTCGATAGCGAAATAACCAGAGGCCGGAGCCCGCGTTTAGTGTCCTACGCCATACTTCACGTTCCCGATCGAAATGCATCACCCGCAGTTTCAAAGACACTCGTCTGAATGAGTCACGCCATCATTGCGCGCTATATATCGCGCCAGTTGCTGACCAGTATGGCAGCGGTCACGCTGATCCTGCTGTTGATATTCATGAGCGGCCGTTTCATTCGCTATCTGGCAGATGTCGCCTCGGGACGTTTCTCGGCAGACGTACTGTTCGCCGTGATGGGTTACCGTCTGCCTGGTTTCCTCGAGCTCATCCTGCCGCTGGCTTTCTTCCTCGGCATCCTGCTCGCGTATGGCCGGATGTACATGGAAAGCGAGATGACGGTACTCAGCGCCTGCGGGATGAGCCCGCAACAGCTCGTGGTCATCACCATGATTCCGGCTTCGGTTGTCATGGCCATCGTTGCGGCACTGAGCCTGTATATGAGCCCCTGGGGCGTGAGACACGTCGAGCGGATTTTCTATGAGCAGAGCAAGGTCACCGAGTTCGAGCTATTGGTGCCTGGCCGTTTCCAGAGTCTCAGAGACGGGAACCGCGTAACCTATACCGAGTCGCTGTCGGCAGACAAGACCGAGATGCAATCGGTATTCATTGCCGAGCGAGATGAAACGGACGGAACGATTGCCGTTCTGGTAGCCGAGCGGGGACGGCAGGAAATCATGCCTGAAACCGGCACTCGCTACATCATTCTCGACGACGGCGCCCGCTATGATGGCCAGCCCGGTCGCAGCGATTATTCGGTCGTGACTTATCAGGACTACGGGCTGAAGCTCACGGATTCCCTTGAAGGCCGCAAGCGCGAGCAGATCGAAGGGCTGCCGACGGCATCGCTCTGGCGCTCCGCGACCCCTGAGCATGAGGCGCTATTGCAATGGCGGCTATCACTGCCGCTGCTGGTTCCCGTTGTGGCACTCATTGCCATTGCCATGTCCAGGGTGAATCCGCGTCAGGGCCGATTCTTCCATCTGCTGCCGGCCATGCTGGTCTATCTGGCTTATCTCGGTCTGCTCATTGTCGCGCGCAAGCAACTGGAGAAGGAGCGTTTGCCTGAATGGCTCGGGCTCTGGGTTGTTCACATTGCGTTCTTTATCCTTGCCTTGTTCATGATATTCGGACCGAAGCTGCTGCAGCGACTGTTCGGCAGCAAGAAGACGCTTCCACCTGCCTATGCACAATTCCCGCCGCAGACAGGAGCGGGTGAATGATTCTTTCTAACGGTAAGCTGCTCAACCGCTACGTCACCTTGACGGTGGCGGGGGCAATGATGGTCGTGCTGTTTATCGTGCTTGCGCTGGACCTGGTGTTTGCATTCATCGCTGAAACGGATGATCTCAAGAACAGCTACCAGTTTCCGCAGGCACTCGAGTTCATGTTGCTCACCGTGCCCCGGCGCATTTATGACTATCTGCCACTCGCAGCGTTCATCGGCAGTCTTGTCGGCCTGGGTACACTCGCCAACAGTTCCGAACTCACGGTCATGCGGTCGGCGGGTGTGTCCATCGCCCGCCTGATCTGGATGGCCATGAAGCCCGCGCTGGTCGTGGTCGTAGCAGGGCTGCTCATCGGTGAATATGTTGCCCCCTATACCGAGCAGCGTGCGCAAACCCAGAAGGCGGTACAGCAGGGCGCGTCCGACAACCTGGCTTCGAGCAGCGGCGTCTGGCACCGCGAGGGCGAGTCCTATATGCACTTCAACGCCGTACAGCTCGACGGCACGCTCTATGGCGTGAGTCTGTTCGAGCTCGATGTCAACAACCGTTTGCAGAGCGCAAGTTTTGCCAGGCGCGCGGTGTATGACAGCGGTAACTGGCAGCTGTTGGAGGTGAGTACCACAAGTTTCGAAGGCAGCCGCACGAGCAGTCGCTTCGAACAAAGCCGGGACTGGCAAACAGGCCTTACACCTGGCGTCTTGAAGGTGTTGATCGTCAAGCCAGAGTACCTGTCCATCAAGGGGCTCTACACCTACATGAACTACCTCCGGGCGCAGGCGCTTGATGCCAGCGAGTATGCGATGGCATTCTGGAAGAAGGTGCTGCAACCAGCCGCCACAGCCGTGCTCGTGCTCATAGCCATCTCCTTCATTTTCGGTCCTTTACGCTCGGTGACCATGGGCTTTCGCGTTTTTTGCGGAATCATCGTCGGACTTCTGTTCAAATATGCCCAGGATCTGCTGGGCCCCGCGAGCCTGGTCTTCGGCTTCAACCCAATAATCGCCACGCTGACGCCCATTATCGTGAGTGCTGTTATTGGTATTGTGCTATTGCGGCGGGTGCGCTGATTCATTCTGTGTCGATTAGACAGTTGTCAGGAGTTTGTATCGGTTGAAGCGAACAGGCAAGCGGTTCAGGCCAGGGTCGGCTGACAGCCAGTATGATGTCATCATCATCGGGTCAGGTATTGGCTCGCTGGTTTGCGCCGCGCTGCTTGCGCTTCGCAACCATCGTGTGTGTGTGCTCGAGCAGCACTACACCACTGGCGGCCTGACGCAGACCTTCGAACGTGCCGGTTATGAATGGGACATCGGTCTCAACGCCATCGGCGGCGTACTGCGGAGTACCGATCAGTTGCGTCGGCTCTTCGATATGGTCAGTTCAGGTCGGCTGCAATGGACTGCGCTGCCTGATAATGAAGATCAGGTCTATATCAATGATCAGCACTATTCACTGCCAGCTGGTCGGGAGGCGCTGCGCTCGAATTTGAAAGCCTACTTTCCGCTCGAGCACAAGGCGATCGACCGATACATCTCGATGGTTGATGACCTGGCTGGTCGCACTCGTCAATTGTATGCATGGCAGGCGCTGCGCAAGCCATATGCCGCGGTTGCCGGGCTGTGGCGGCGGGTCGGTTTGCCTGCCTGGGCCTGGCAGACAACAGCTGAGGTCATGAATTCGCTGACCGGTAACCAGATGCTGGCAAGCGTCCTGACGAGTCGCTGGGGCAACTACGGTCTTCCACCTGCGCAGTCCGCTTTTCTGATGCATGCGCTGGCGGTCAGTCACTTCTTTTCCGGGCGAGCTTGCCCACAGGGTGGCGGCTGGGCTATTGCCGATAGCATCATTCCTACTATCGAAGCTGCCGGTGGCGATGTGTTCACCTACGCCAAAGTCAATGCCATCACGCTAAACGGTCGTAAGGCTGTTGGTGTCGTAGTGGATTCGAGTGAGCAGATCCGTGCGCCGATAATCATTAGCGGCGCGGGCCTGCTGCCGACGCTGCAGCTCCTCCCGCGTTCAGAATTTCTGCAAAACAGCCTGTTCAGCCGGCTCGGTCACCTGAAGCTGTCTACCGGGCACCTGGCGCTCTTTATCGGTTTGAAGGGCGATGCCCAGACGCTGGGGCTCTCGCAGCAGACTTACTGGCTGAGCCCCAGCCCCCGCCATGACGAAAACCTCGCCGCGTTCGACAAGGACCCGGGCGCACCATTACCGCTCACTCATATTACGTTTCCATCGTCACGTGCAGTGACCTGGCCAGAACAGTATCCCGGACGTTCCACTGCGCAGGTGCTCGTTCCGGCACGCTGCGAGTGGTTTGACAACTGGGCGCAGACCAGCTGGAACCAGCGAGGCGATGGCTATGATCAACTCAAGAGCGTCTTTACCGATAGACTCCTGAGCCAGTTGCTCAAGGTCAGACCGGATCTTGAAGCAGCACTCGATTTTTCCGAACTCTCCACGCCCTTGTCGACCCGCCACTTTCTCAATAACATCCAGGGTGAAATGTTTGGATTGGCGCATACGCCGGCACGATTCCGCGAAAGTGTGTTGCATCCGCAGACGCCGGTATCGAATCTGTATTTGACCGGATCGGACGTCGTGACGGCCGGACTTGGCGGCGCTGCGAGGGCAGGCATGCTGACGGCTTCAGTGGTCCTCGGCCTCGAAAGTCTGGCCCATCTGTCGGTCCTGCGTTTTTAGTATGAGAGCCGGCTGGCATTTCGAATGTCTACGGCACACAATAGGGCAGTGTCCAGTTAACGGGAAAAGCTGAAATGAACAAGCCTGTCGCGCCCCAGCGATCTGATTTCGATGCCTATATGGTTCCTAACTATTCACCGGGTTCTATCATTCCGGTGCGCGGCGAAGGCTCCCGCGTATGGGATCAGTCCGATCGCGAGTTCATAGATTTTGCTGGCGGCATTGCAGTAACTTCGCTTGGGCATGCCCATCCGGAGCTTGTTGCAGTTCTGCATGAGCAAGGCAGTAAACTGTGGCACCTGAGTAACGTGCTGGCCAATGAGCCGGCACTGAAGCTCGCGAAACAGCTGACCGGGCTAACCTTCGCCGATAAGGTGCTCTTCGCGAACAGCGGCGCGGAGGCTAATGAAGCGGCTTTCAAACTGGCGCGTCGCTATGCCTGGGATACCTTCGGTGAAGGCAAGCACGAGATCGTTGCCTGCGACAACAGTTTCCATGGCCGCACGCTCTTCACAGTCAGTGTGGGCGGGCAGATGAAGTACCGTGAAGGCTTTGAGCCAGTGCCTGGCGGAATCAGCCACGTTCCCTTCAATAGCTGTAGCGCTCTGGAGGCGGCCATTGGTCCGCAGACCTGCGCCTTTGTGGTGGAGCCGATACAGGGCGAGGGTGGCGTGACGCCAGCCTGTGCTACTTTCCTGCACAAGGCCCGGGAGTTGTGCGACAAGCATGATGCCCTGCTGATTTTTGATGAAGTGCAGTCCGGCGTTGGCCGCAGCGGATTCCTTTACGCCTACGAACACTATGGCGTCAAGCCCGATATTCTCAGCACGGCAAAGGGCCTTGGTGGCGGCTTCCCAGTGGCGGCAATGCTTTGTACCGACAAGGTGGCCGGCAGCTTCAAGGTGGGTACCCACGGCAGCACCTATGGTGGTAATCCCCTCGCATGTGCCGTGGCTTCCAAAGTCATCGAGATCGTCACGCGTCCGGAGGTGCTCAAGGGCGTCAGTGCCCGCAGTGAGCAGTTCCGTACCAGCCTCGAAGCCATCAATCAGCGTTTCGACATCTTCAAGGAAGTTCGCGGCATGGGCCTTTTGCTGGGTGCCCAATTGCAGGACCGGTTCGAGGGCAAGGCCCGCGACTTCATGCAGGCTGGGCTTGAAGCTGGCGTCATGGTGTTGGTCGCTGGCACGAGCGTCATGCGATTTGCACCGAGCCTCATCATTCCTGAAGCCGATATCGATGAAGGTATGGCCCGCTTCGCCGGCGCAATAGAGAAGACCATTGCCAAGCTGGACGCAGAAGCCGGAGCAGCCTGATGATTATCGTGCGGCCAGTCCAGGCTGGTGATCAGCCTGGCATCGAAAAGTTGATCTTTGAGAGCGAAGCACCGATCTCTTCGTTACCCACCGATCGTGAATGGCTCGGCCGCCGAATCGAACAGTCGGTGCAGAGCTTCCGTCACGACGCCGAGCTCAAGGGCTCGGAGCGCTTCATCTTCGTCCTGTATGACGAGGAGCATCGGGAGGTGCTTGGTACGGCGGGACTGAGTACCGTGGCCGGCGCTGAAGTACCGTTCTACAACTATCGACTCGACGAAATCATCCACGCCTCCAAAGCACACGGCGTCTACAATCCGGTCCAGATCCTCAGTCTTGCCCATGATCTCAGTAACGCTACGCTGTTATCGTCATTCACCCTCGCTAATCGGCTGAAGGCCACTGAATATCGTGATCTGCTGTCGCGAGCGAGGCTGCTTTACATGCACCACTGCAGGGAGCGCTTTCAACGCCGTTGCATCGTCGAAATCCAGGGCGTCGCCGTGGATCATGGCCGCTATCCCGGCACGTCACCGTTCTGGGAAAATGTCGGCAGACATTTTTTCGATATCGACTTCATGGAAGCTGATCAGCACGTCGCCACACTGGGCAAGACCTTCATCGCCGAGTTGATGCCAGCTACGCCGCTTTATCTTCCGTTATTGCATGAAGAGGCGAGGGCAGTTATCGGTCTCCCGCACGAGCAGGCTGCGCCGAACATGCGATTCCTTCAAAGTCAGGGTTTCGAACTGAGCCAGTATGTCGATATTTTCGATGCTGGCCCGGTGCTTGAGGCGCCGACTGAACGGCTCGTGAAAGGCCAGCAGGTTGTCGCCAAGCAGGTACGACTCAGTTCCGGTGGCAAATATGCCTCAGGCGGACAGGGCGCAGCAATGGGCGCGGCCTACATCGGTATGAATGGAGATCTCACGGATTTTCGTGCGACGCTCATGCAAATGACCGAGGGGCTGGGTGATGTGCAACGTATCCGCAAACAGGATGCAGATGCACTTCGACTAGCAGAGAACGATACCTTGTTTTACTCGCGCATCAGACCGGGACAGGCCGCTTATGAACTCAGTTGACCAACCGACGCGTCTCCTCTCCAGCGTTCTGGAGCTAGCATCATGCTGATACGTCCGATTCAGATGGAAGATCTCGACCAGATGGTCGAACTGGCGACAGCTGCCGGCATCGGCGTGACCTCGTTACCGTCAGATCGAGCCCGCCTGCTGCAGCGAATTGCAACCTCGGTAGACTCATTCGCTGGTAAGCGTAGTCATGCCGAAGCAGACTATCTCTTCGCGCTGCAGGATACAGACGCCGATCATATGCTCGGTGTTTGTGGCGTAAAGGCCAGTGTCGGGCTCGATGAGGTCTGGTACAACTATCGGGTGTCGCAGACGGTCACTGCCTCGAAGGAAATGCATCTGCACAAGCGTATGCAGACGCTCCACCTCAGCAACGATATGACCGGCGCTACCGAGATCTGCTCCTTGCTACTGCACCCCGACTGCCGCAAATCCGCAAGGCGCACACCATGTGGCAGCTTTCTTTCGAAGTGCCGCTTTCTGTTCCTCGCGGCGTATGCAGAGCAGTTCGACTCCCGGGTTTTTGCCGAGATGCGAGGTCAATCTGACGATGAGGGGCATTCGCCATTCTGGGAAGCCCTGGGCGAACACTTCTTTCATTTCGAGTTCCCGCAGGCGGACTACCTCAGTGGCACCGGCAACAAGGCCTTCATAGCCGAGCTCATGCCCAGGCATCCGATTTACACGGTCTTCCTGAACGAGGCGGCGCGAGACTGCATTTCCCAGGTGCACAGAGATACGATGCCGGCGCTGCGGATGCTTGAGGCTGAAGGCTTCCGCAAGAACAACATGATCGATATTTTCGATGGCGGACCTTGTGTAGAGGCGGAGCTCGCAAGTATCGATGCCGTCGAGCGAACACAGGCGGCGACTCTGCGTGAATTGGCTTCGATACGACCGTTTTTGGAGCTGCCCGATACAGAACCCGGTGAAACCGCGGTCATGGTGGCGCCGGATCCGTCAGCACTCAAGGCGCTTGGGCTGCCGTTCGCCATGGGGGACTTCCGTGTTCGCCTAAGCGATCTGGCCATGCTCGATCAGCTCGTCACTGATACCGATAATCATGGCCTGCAGGGCGCACTGTTCGATACGCTGTTGACCCGCGAGCTGCGGTCCGCAGCCGAATCTGCAAAGATCGACTGGCTCGACCTGCCTCTGTTGATCACAAGACTCAAGCCAGTGCTCAACAGTCAGCACGGTATTCAGATCGATCGCAACACACATGTGGAGCAAATAGATGACAAGCCAGTCAGTTGATTCGGCGCCTCTACCCGGAGGCATGGAAGATGGACAGCAGGTCGATGCGGCTGTCGAGCGGGCGCGTGATGCGCTGAAGCCTTGGGCCGCCCAGAATTTCGAAGCTCGCGCCGATGTTTGCCGGCGTTATGCAAAGTGGCTTGGCGAGCATCTCGAAGAGGCGGCTCAGGCCATCGGCAAAGAAACCGGAAAGCCGCTGTGGGAATCGCGTACTGAAGTTCAGGCCATGATCGGCAAGGTGGAAATTTCGATCCGTGCCTATCACGAACGCACACCGGAGAAAGCGACCGACACGCCAGCCGGCACCTCGGTACTCCGACACCGGCCACACGGTGTACTGGCTGTCTTTGGCCCCTATAATTTTCCCGGGCATCTGCCTAACGGACATATCGTGCCGGCGCTGCTTGCGGGTAACACTATTATTTTCAAGCCCAGCGAGCTGACGCCGCGCTTCGGCGACTTCATGCATCGTGGCTGGATGGCGGCGGGCCTGCCGGATGGCGTGTTGAATGTCGTCCACGGCGGCCCTCAGACGGGCAAGGCGCTGGCGGCCCATCATGGCATCAATGGTCTGCTCTTTACCGGTAGCAGTACGACCGGTGCCATCATCCATGAGCAGTATGGCGCTCATCCAAACAAGATTCTCGCGCTCGAGATGGGTGGCAACAACGCTCTGATCATCGCATCGCCATTTCCTCAGGACGCGGCTGTGATGATGACGCTGCAGTCAGCTTTTCTGAGCGCAGGGCAGCGCTGCACCTGTAGCAGGCGCCTGGTTGTGGAGAAAGGTGCCATTGGTGATCGCTTTCTGGAGGCGCTCAAGGCGGCGACTCAAAGTATTCAGATCGGCGACTACGATCAGGAACCACAACCATTTATGGGTCGGTTGATCAGCGAAAGAGCGGCAGATCAGGTGCTCGCAGCCCAGGCTGAGCTCATAAGCCTCGGTGGCGTGCCGCTGCTCGAAAGCAGCCATATTCACGATAACAGGGCTTTTCTCAGCCCAGGCATCATCGATGTGACGGCGATCCGCGAGCTGCCAGACCGCGAGGTGTTCGGTCCCCTGTTGCAGGTGCAACGTTACGACAGTTTCGATGAAGCGCTCAGACTGGCGAATGCTACGGTGTTCGGTCTCGCTGGTGGCATCATCACTGACGATCGCGAGCGCTACGAGGCGGCCTACGAGGCCAGCCATGTCGGCATATTCAACTGGAACAAGCCGCTGACAGGCGCCAGTAGTGGTGCGCCGTTCGGTGGTGTGGGCGCAAGCGGCAATCATCGCCCCAGTGCCTTTTATGCTGCTGATTATTGCGCTTACCCGGTCGCGTCGATGATCGACGAGCAGGCGGCCCTGCCGTCTACTCCGCCAATCGGACTCATGCTGCCAGGCGCAGGCTGATAGCGGGCAGTGTTGTCGAGTAGCCACTTTCTTATCGAGCAGGAGTTCCATGCAGCCAGCTAACAGTCAGGCAACAGAAGCCAATTATGATGGTCTGGTAGGGCCGACCCATAGTTACAGTGGCTTATCCTCTGGCAATGTCGCGTCGACATCGAACAGACAGGCCGTATCGAATCCTCGCGATGCAGCACTGCAAGGTCTCGACAAGATGCTCAGACTGGCTGATGCTGGGCTGGTCCAGGGTGTGTTACCGCCTCATTTCAGACCGGCACTCAGTATGGCGCGGCGCCTGGGCTTCTCGGGTTCAGATGCCCGGGTACTGGAAGATGTGCAGGCTCAGGCCCCTTATCTGCTGGGTAGTCTCACATCGGCATCGTCGATGTGGACAGCCAATGCGGCAACCGTGGCGCCCTCGGCGGATAGCTCAGACGGCCGAGTACACTTCACGCCGGCCAATCTCAACGCCAAGTTCCACCGCTCCTTCGAGCATCTCACCAGTGGGCGTGCATTGGCTGCCACCTTCAGGGATGAGCGCCATTTCGCACATCACGAGGCACTGCCAGGCGTTGCCGAATTCGGTGATGAGGGCGCTGCCAACCATACTCGACTCTGTGCGGAGTATGGCAAGCCGGGAGTTCACTTTTTCGTCTACGGTCGTGAGGGCTTCAATGTCGACTCACCACGTCCGTCACGATTTCATGCTCGGCAGACACTGGAGGCCTCACAGGCCGTAGCGCGCCAGCACGGACTGACGGCTGGACAGTGCGTGTTCGCGCTGCAGAATCCTGCAGTCATCGACGCGGGCGTCTTCCATAACGATGTCATCGCGGTCGGCAACAGGCAGGTCCTGTTCTATCACGAGCAGGCCTTTCATGATGAGACGCGATGCCTGAATGATTTAAAGCTCGCTTACTCGCGCTGCGCCAGCACAGGTCCGGCCTTTACGCCAATCCGGGTGAGGTCAGAAGCGGTTTCCGTCGAGGATGCCGTGTCTTCATATCTGTTTAATTCACAACTATTGTCACGGGATGACGACAGCATGAGCCTCCTGGTGCCTGTCGAGTGCGAGCGGAATCCACGTGTACACCAGTACCTGCTCAAGCTCGTGGACGATCAGTCGCAGCCGATCAGGGAAGTGATATATGCCGATCTCACCCAGAGCATGCTCAATGGCGGCGGGCCTGCCTGTCTTCGACTGCGTGTCGTGCTTACACCTGATGAGCTCGCGGCGGCCAACGCGGCCTGTCTGATCGATCACGCGAGACACAGGACCTTGAGCGACTGGGTCAAGCGACACTATCGTGACCGCCTCAGCGCCAGAGACCTTGCGGATCCTGAGCTGCTGAAAGAGAGTCAGACAGCCCTCGATGAACTCACGACCTTGCTCGAGCTCGGGTCCATCTACGACTTCCAGCGCTGAGCTGGCGCCCGATCAGGACTGGACGCGGCGCTTTCTGACGCCGGTCCCCTCCAGCTCCGTAACGCCCGCTTCGAGATAATCCAGCAGGCGCTGCATCGACGGCAGTGTCCGGCGGCAGGCAGTAAAGCCGAATTCGACCTGATCCCGATAACTGAGCATGGTGATGTTCAGCGCGACATGGTCGACCGGAATCGATACCGGATAAATGCCTTCGAGCATGGCGCCGTTCCAGTACATGGCCTTTTCGGGTCCTGGCACATTCGAAATGACCACATTGAAAGCCTGCCACTGTGGCGCGAGCCCGGTGAGGATGTTCAGACCTGATGGCGCAAGGGTGAGGGCGGTATAGTTCAGAACCTCTTCCGGTGTCATGCGGCTGAAGCGGCTCTTCCCCTCGTCGATCGAGCCCTTCACCCGCTGGAGACGATCGATCGGGTCTGCGATGTCGGTGCCAAGGTTGGCCAGTATCATGGCGATCTGATTGCCGCTCTCGCTGTCGTCCTTGCGGATCGACATGGGAACCATGGCAATCAGCGGCCGGTCCGGCAGGGCGTTCTGACTGAGGAGGTAGTGGCGCAGGGCACTGCCACAGGCTGCCACCAGAACATCGTTCAGGGTGGCGCGGTTACGTTTGGCAATGACCTTGATCCGGCTGAGTTGTATCGACTGTGCAGCAAAACGGCGTGAACCGGTAATCCTCTGGTTAAGGATGGAATTCGGAGCCTGGAACAGCGAGACCATGTCCTCATGTTTGCGCGCCTTCACGAGGGTGCGTGTCAACTCAGTTGCCAGCTTCGGTACCGTTGCAATCTGCTTGCCAGCGTCCCCTGCGAGATGGCGTATGCTATGGATCAAATCGCCGCCGGTGAGCATTTCGCTGCGCTGGGCAAGCTTGGGGTTTATCGCCCAGATTGGTGGCTTGCCACGTTTGGCTGGATCGTAATCCTGTGATCGCAGCATCATCCGCATCGCGGCAATACCGTCCACCATACTGTGGTGCGCCTTGTGGTAGAAGGCGAACCGTTTGCCCCGGATGCCCTCGATAAGATGGCTTTCCCACAATGGACGCTCACGATCCATCAAGGTGCCATGATTGGCCGACACCAGGGATAGCAGTTCACGTATACGCCCCGGCTTGGGCAGTGCCTCATGCTGGAAGTGGTGGTCGAGATCGAAGTGCTGGTCCTCTTCCCAGTAATACTGACCAAAGCGCAGTCTGAGGCGAAGATTGAACGGCGGTTTCGGCTCTCTATAGCTGCGCATCTCTTCTGCAAGCCTGGTGATATAGCCTGGCCCGGCACCTTCCGGAAAAGAGAAGATCATGAGCCCACCAACATGCATTGGCTGGGTTCTTTTTTCCAGCCAGAGGAACATCTGGTCTACTGGGCTGAGTGCTTTCATGCGTGTTCCCTTGTCTTGTTGTTCGAGCCTGGGCCGATTATACGGTGATCAGCGCAGCTGGAAGAAGGTATCTCCTGCTCAGGCTCTGTGCAGCGTCATGAATCAGATCATGGCTATGCCTGCCAACTCGCTGGTAAACTACGGTGCTAACGAACCCTTTATCAAGATGTTGAGGATGAAGCCATGCTGAACCTGAGTCAAACGAGCCCCCGATATCGGGTATCGGCGTTGCTGAGGACCTTGTTGCCATTACTGCTGCTTACACCGCTGGCGATCAGTTCAGGCGCCCAGGCGGCGCCTGAGCTTGTCAGCCCCGAGCAGACGCCGGTCGATGCCATCGAGCGGGAGTCCGAGCGTCAGGTCGAAAACCTCAAACAGCTCTACCTGACCAATGACGCCGTAAGCGCACTACTGCAGCACCTCAATGCGATGCTTCGCTCACATGCGTACAGCCAGGAGCGGATCGTCGATCTTGAAAAGCCCCAGGGGCTGGTGTATCAGCTTGATGTAAGTGATAGCCGAGCGCTCGTCGTGCGAACCAGCGACTATCGTAAAGCTGGTGCAGCGACCCACGGCTCGATCTCACTCGACCTCAGCGGAATCGACCCATACGTCGGCTATCAGTGCGATGCACGCAATCGCAAGTGCTGGATCAATGATCCTGTTGATGAAACTTCGGAGTGGCTGACCCTCGCTCACGAACCCGCTGCGGCCGAAAAGATCAGTATGGCCATGGCCGAACTGATCAAGCGCTTACAGAAGCGAGTTGGCGCGAACTGATAGACAAATGGTGAAGCGACAGCCGGAGCCCAGACTGGACTGGACACTGACGTGACCACCATGTTTCTGCACGATGACCTGGACCATGCGCAGGCCGAGACCTGTGCCGGGTATCATTTCCCGCTCTGAGGCTCGGGTGCGGCTGAAGGCCTCGAAAAGATGCCCCAGCTCCTCTTCTGCAATGCCCTCGCCCTGGTCGCTTATCTGCAGGCAGAAATCGTTATCGGTGCGGAAGCAGTCGAGCCCGACGCTGGCTCCGGAAGCGCTATGTTTGATGGCATTGGTCAGCAGGTTGACGAGTGCACGTTCTATCAGGGCTGGCGCACAGTACACCCAGAGTTCCTCATCGTTTCTGCTAACCCGCTGCAGCTTCACATGATGCCTTTCGGCCAGTGCGTACACAGCATCGGCTGCATTGTCCATCAGGTCCTGCAGGCAAACTTCACTGCGCTCCACGATCACCAGTGACTCGAGTTTCGCAAGCTGTATGAACTCTTCTGCCATCGACAGGCTCTTCTGCGCCAGTCGCCGTGCATCGCCTATGCGCCGATGCGCGACCTGAAGCTGCTCTGCCTGATTGCTGTCGTCAATCGAGCAGAGCAGCTCGTCCAGCGCATCGAAGGTCGCCAGCTGAGCAGCCAGCGGCGAACGAATATCGTGAGACACGAAATTGATCGCTTCCAGCCGGTCCTTCTGAGCCTCATGCACAGGAAATATGTCAGTTAGACTAACGACGGCACCGGTGGCGGTTTGGGTGTCAGGTCGAAATGGTGAGATCGACACGATATAGGCCAGGTTCGCTGCGGATACTTCCCGCTTGAGAACGGTTTGGGTAAGAATGGCCTGGCGCAGGGCCTCTGCCCAGTCGGCGCGACTGACCAGACGTGACTCGGGCAGGTGATCGCTGAGCGGATCGCCATGACGGACGCGACCGCCCAGAATCTGTCGTGCCCGCTTGTTCAGTAGTACGATGCACCCGGTAGGACCAATGACCGCAATGCCATCTGAAACCTCATTGATGATCGTTCTGGCAAAGCTGTTCAATTGCCCGAGATTTTCGATGGCTGTGCGGATGGTCTGAATCTGCCGTTCGCTGCTCCCAAGCTGCCAGCTGCTGATTTCCCGATCAGCGGCTGAGGTCTTCGATGTGTTGAGCATCGTCGCCAGATGGTGCTGCATTTCGGGCAGTTCATCCCGTCGATCACCGGAAAACTGCATATGCACGCGTGAATTGCCGCCTGTCTTGCCCTGGCTGTTCGTCGGTGTCAGCTCAAAGCTGAGCTCCACGAGGTCGATATCGGCCTCGACAAGCTGTTCCTCATTCAGAGCCCTTTTCGGTATCGACTCGTCGATGTGCTCAATAACGGAATAGTGTAGTGGCTGAAAGAACCTGCAGACATCTCCGATCCAGTGGCTACTATCCCGACCACGACGACCGGTGAGTTCATAGAGCTGTGGCTGTATCGACAGGCGCAGAATTTCCTGCTGCAGATAGCGCGAGGTCCGGGTGAGCCGACGCCAGCTCCAGATTGGATAGGCCGTCAACAGCACTGCGATGATTGCTGACGGTGCGAGCCAGACCTGCAGACTCTGCAGGGTGAGCATTGAGAGCGACATGAGAATGGCGGCACTCAGGAGCACCCACATCAGACTGACACTGGCTGGCAGCAGAACCAGCGCAGCCACGACGATGGCTATGGCGATAACGGCAATCAAGTACTCCAGCCGCTTGTCCGCCGGTGAAATAAGCCGCTGTTGCGCGAGCGCCTCGAAAGTGGCCCGATGATACACCACGCCGGGCACACTTCGACTGCGAGCGGTGTCGGCAACAGAGAGCGTATCGCCCAGCCCGGGACTGCTCGAGCCTACGAACACGGCACGACCGGTCAGGTCAGGCAGCGCCTGGGGCTTCAAGGCATCCACGTACGACCAGGATCGTTGGGCATTGCGGGCGAGGCGTGGCAGGATCTCGCCGCCGCCAGTCTCTGCCTTGCGAGGATCAGACGCTTTGTTCGTTCGGTCTGTCTTGAGCTGCCAGGCCGCGTCAGCGAGCGACCCAAAGGTATACCAGCTTGCCTGCGCGGTACTCGAATCGAGCGCCATGTTCACGAGCTCCGATGCCCGGAAGGTGCGGCTGCGGGGGCTGCGCCGGGCAATGCCGTCGATATCCAGCGCAACTTCAGTGAGGCCAACTCGCGCGCTCGATTTGCGGAGCGGTGCCAGTGGCAGGACGCCGTAGTCGCCGTCGGTATGCATCGGGAGTACGATGCGTCCATGCGCTCTGAAGCTAGAATCCAGGCGGCTGTCGCCATCGCGTGGCTCACTGAACAGGACGTCGAAGACAACGACATCCGCCCCAGCTTCGGTGAGCCGGTCGACCAGGCTCGCATGCACCTCGCGTGACCACGGCCACGGTCCGATCTGACGAATGCTGCGCTCATCGATAGCGACCAGTTCACTGTGCAGCATCATCAGTGGTGGGGCATTCGCAAGTGCGAGATCAAGAGCGAACAGGTCGAGTTTTTCGAATATGGCTGAGAAGCTCAATGTGCCGTAGAGACCAATGAGCAGCAGGCCGAGCAACAGCGGCTCGAGCAACATGCGACGCACTGGCGGCTGACTCACATGACGGGTGGTGAGAGACATCTGACCTGCTACAGCTTACAGAGACGTTCGATCAGGCGACCTTGAAGACAGCCTGAGCTCGAACTGACGCGGGGCCTTGCTGTCCACCCTGAATTCGAACTGCTGTGGTACTCCCCGGAAACCAGCCTTGTCCACAACCTGGAGTACCAGGCGATACACACCATCAGCTTCAGTGGGCAGGCGCAAACGGTTGGAGTCGCTGATGCCGGTATCGAGCAGCTTGTAGGCTTGATCGTCCGCCAGACCCCGAAACATGATTCGGTAGCGTACCAAACTGTGGCTTGAGTCTTCGCTCCAGCTGGCGACAGCAGGCGCACCGTCCGCCCCGCCGGCACGAGAAATACTCAAGGCCGCTATACTCGGCAGCTGTCTGGTGGTGATGCCCTCGGTGCTGGACACTGACGCGCCAGCTCCAGCCGGTACCCTGACTTCACTGCCTTCGATGCCTATGCCTCGCGTGCGAAGTGTTATCAGACCTTCAAGCACTTCGATGCGGCTGCCGACGTCAGTCTGTTCAAGTACGAAGACGGTGCCACGAACAGCGGCAGTGACGTCCCTGGTCTGAATCTCATAGCGGCCTTCCGGTCCAACTCGGTCGCGCACCTCGGATTTGATCCGGCCGCTGCGCAGGCGTAGTCGGGTATCGACCATGCCGGAGTCGCCATAGAAACGCAGCTGATTAAAGTCGACGTCGGCCTTCGGTCCCAGGCTCAGTCTGGAACCGTCTTCGAAATGGACGCGTGCCGAGCCTTCTTCCACCTTGATCCGATCGCCCACATTTAGCTTTACGCCGGGCGTGGCAGCACGCCGACGCGGTTCGCCCCGTCGGTAAATCCACACGGTGCCAGCCACTTCGGCCAAAACTGCTGGGCGAGGCGCATGCTTGAGCCACTTCAGCGGAATGCGAACAATGGTGCCTGGGGGCAGGGCGAAGGCATCACTCAGCGCATTGTATCTGACAAGATCGACCCAATCCTCTGAGGACCGAAGATAACGCCGACCGACCGACTCAAGACTTTCCTGCTCGGCAAGCGGATAGTGCCAGTCTTCGCCGTCGACACTGCCAAGGGCGTGTGCGGGTGGTTCGCCAGCGCGCAGCGGCGAGCTGATCAGCGCCAGCAGAAGCAGGCAGTAGCCTAAGATCAACTCAGGCTTGAGGCCTCCGGCAGAGGTTGATACCCACGCGGTGAAGACGCTCATGAAGCGTCGTCCGCAGTTTCGGTATCTGCTGATGCCGTGCTGTCGACGGATTCGAGCCTGTACCCGCGCTGATACACGGTTTTCACACGAAAACCATTCTCAGGATAGAGTTGGAGCAAACGCCGGAGCTTGCTGATATGCGTGTCGACCGTGCGGGTTTTCAGGCCGCCCCTGAGGCCCCAGATCTGCTCAAGCAGGTATTCGCGGGTGAGTAGCCGATTACAGTTTTCGAACATGAAGCGGGCGAGCTTGAAGTCCATGTCCGTGAGCGGTGGGGTCTCGCCATTTATGGTAACGGTGCCTGCATCGAAATCGAATTGATAGCTGCCGAAGCAGCTGGCTTGTTCGGCTGATTCGTCCTGTGTACTGTTGACACGTCGGCACAATGCCCTGACTCTTGCGCACAGTTCTCCGCTGCGCGGCGGCTTGATCATGTAGTCATCAGCGCCTGCATCGAGTGCCATGATGATATCGCTTTCATCGTCACGCTGGGTCAGGAAGAGTACAGGCATCGCCCAGCGCTGCCTCATTCGCAGGTCTCTGAGCACTTCAACGCCGCTGCGACCAGGCAACTGCCAGTCCATAATGGCTAGATCCCAGGTGCGATTGAGTGCGGCGTACAGAAAACGCTCGCCGTCGGAGAAGTGCTGGCAACTGATGCCGCTCGACGCCAGTATGGCGCGAACGTTATCAGCAATGCCTTGATCGTCTTCGAGTAGTATAATGCTCATTTGATCATGATCGGTCTGCCGGCTGCTGGTCCAATAAGTCTGGCATAAAACTCCGATTTTGCATGGTGTTGCCCATGGTCTTGCCATGACAAGGCTGCACCATTTCCGTTTTTTCGTTCTGGCTCTGGAGAGCAGCAATGAGTACCGAGCAGGCCATACAAAGCCGCATCACCGATCGGTTCAGCCCGGCCCATGCCGAACTGGTGAATGAAAGCTACAAGCACAACGTGCCCGCAGGCAGTGAAAGCCATTTCAGGCTTACCCTGGTAAGTGAGCGTTTCGCCGACCTCAGTCCGGTCCGGCGTCACCAACTCGTGTATGGTGAGCTGAAGGATTTCATGGCGCCTGGCGGTGTTCACGCACTCGCGCTACATACCTTCACCCCAGAAGAGTGGGCGGAGGAGCAGGGTGTGCGTGAGTCGCCTGACTGCATGGGTGGCAAAGGCGGTGCAAACCCGGCAGTGCAGAGGGGCTGATGACATGAGTCAGTTCTTTCAGATTCATCCCGACAATCCACAGCACCGTCTGGTAAAGCAGGTCGTTGAGATTCTCAGATCTGGCGGAGTGATCGTCTATCCGACCGATTCGGGCTATGCACTGGGCTGTGCAATAGGTGACAAGCAGGCGAGCGAGCGAATACGGGCAATTCGCCGGCTCGATGACAAGCATAACTTCACTTTGGTGTGCAAGGATCTCTCTGAAATCGCGCTGTACGCCAAGGTAGACAACCAGCAATACCGTCTTATCAAGCGAGCGACGCCGGGTCCGTTTACCTTTTTGCTGACTGCAACGAGTGAAGTGCCGCGCCGGCTTCTACACCCAAAGCGGCGGCAGATCGGCATTCGCATACCTGATAACGCAATAGCCAGCAGTATCCTCGACGAGCTCGGTGAGCCAATCATGAGCACCACACTGATACTACCGGGCGAGACGGCTCCGCAGACCGATCCCTATGATATTCGGGCAACGCTCGAGCATCAGGTCGATCTCATCATCGATGGCGGGTTCTGTGGCTTCGAGTCGACCACAGTCGTGAGTCTGCTTGAAGAAGTGCCGGAGGTGATCCGGCAGGGGGCAGGGGATGTCAGCCGCCTCAATCTCTGAAGCCTAAGCTGAGTACCCCCGGCTTAATCAGGCACCGACCATTGTCTTGATACCGCCAAGCACTGCGTCGCCCTTGAAAGGCTTCACGATCCAGCCTTTCACGCCGGCGGCCTTGCCACGGTCTTTCATGCGGGGATCACTCTCAGTCGTTAGCATGATAATGTGAACGGCGTTGTTGCCCAGTTCTCCGCGGATTTTTTCCGCCATCGTGAGGCCATCCATATTCGGCATGTTAACGTCCGAGATGACCAGTTTGATTGACGAATCGCTCTTCAGTTTGTTCAGGCCGTCCTTGCCATCGACCGCAACTTCCACAGTCAAGCCGCTGCTTTTGAGAAACGAACTGACTTCGTTACGTACAGTTGCCGAATCATCCACTACTAGAATTTGTGCCATTGTATCAATCTCTCGGTTATTTCAATCGGTGTTTGCTGACTGGATGCGATTGACTAGAAGAATTCCAGCTCGCCGCTGACCACGAAGTCTTCCATCACAGTATCACTCTCCTTGAACTTGTCAGGTGACCAGCTCAAGTTGAAAATCAGGCGTTGGTAGAAGGTAATCTCCGGGATTTCCCTGCCCGGGTCCCGAAGCTTGTATCTGAAACAGAGCTGAGGCTCTGTGGAGCCAAAAGAAATGAACTTGTTCAGGTGGTCTACGATAATCGGAACCTGGGTGCGGTGACTGTCTTCAAGACCGCTGCCGCTGCTGAAATATCGTGTTTTGATACCGCCCCAGATCATATTGGTCGCCTCATTGAGCACGGCGTTGATGTCCCGAAATCCTGGCTCCAGCACGGAAATATCGGTATGCGACGTCTTGATGGCCTTCACCATTTCCGTTTCGCTCACCTGCAGCATCATATAGCCGCGACACCAGCTGCTCTCCAGCGGAATCAGACTGAGCAACTGGCCGTAGATGATCTGATCCTTGACCAGGTGAGGGAGTTCGCAGCTGATTTCGGCGTTTTTAATGATACTGCTGAGCACGTTCATTGATATGTCCTGGATGCCGCGCGCCAGCTCCAGCGGGTAATAGGTGCTGAAGACGTATTCATCAACCAGCTCCTGCAGGCGTGACATATTCGACAGGCTATAGCAACCTGCGATCATGTTCTGAAGTTCGGGGCTCAGATCGGCCTTGCCTTCGCCGTGGTCCCGCCGCAAGAAAATGGGAAGCTCGGGATGCCGGTAATGGATTTTGCGGCAGAGTTCCAGAGCGTCCTCGCCTGGCGTGTCAGACGACTCAGCCAGAAATACGGCACCCAGGTCGATGTTGGACTCGAGGATGGCATTGATGTCCTGAGACACGTCTTTCAATCCAACCAGATTGTTGGCGGTACAGATTTTCTTGATTTCTGCCAGAGCATCAACGTCGTTGTCGTGCACTAGTACTTTGCTGACTATCTTGCTGACTTCCATCACAATTTGCTCTTGTCGTTAAGTCGGAAAACCGGTCTGTCGATTCGCTCAGAAGAACTCGAGTTCACCTGAGGAGACATCATCTTCGTTCTTGATCGCTGCTTTGACTTCATAGTCTAGTTCGTGGTCGGCGCAGAGGTAGAGACTGACCGAAAAAAGTCTCTGATCATCGCTCCTGACTTCCTGGTGACATTGAAAGTCGATCCGCCTGGACTTGACATATTTGTGACATTCCATGGTCAGTCGATTAGGGGTCGACATGCCAAGGCTCGGCACTGTGCGCCCGAGTTCGCGTTTGATGGAGCCACAGATGCTGTTGCCGACCTCACCCACAAAGTCGTAAAACTTGTCATCTTCGATCACTGTCGTATTGAGTTTGAGCGCCTCGATCACATACTGCTCGAATGCCCTGGACTTCGCGAAATGCATGATGAGGATGACGCGGAACAGTTGAGAGGAGATCGTCAGCATGAATAGCTCATCCATGCCCTTATTGGTTTCTTCTCCGGTCTCACGCGTAGTCCACGGGTTTGTAGATGACACCTGGGCTTCATCCAGGGCCACCTTCAACAGGGTTCCGAGTTCACGCTTGAAATCATCTTTTACCATGGGCATATCTCAATTCATCTAGAATCTGCTTTGGGCTTCTTTGACCAACTGAAGCGTACTGGCGACGTCTGTCAGGATCATCTTTCCGCCAGCCTGGATATCCTGAAAGGTCGCCGTAGTCAGAAAATCATTCTTGTTGAGATTTTCCTTGTAGCTCATGCTCAATTCTTGACTGCGCATTGCCAGATTTCGTACTTCATCGGCGACTACAGCAAAGCCTCTGCCATTTTCACCGGCACGTGCGGCCTCTATGGCGGCGTTCAGCGCCAGAATCACAATCTGTTTGACGATGTTGAAGAACTCCTGATTCTGCCTGTGCATCTCAGCGTTGTGCTTCATCAACTGCGTAAGGTTTTCATGCCAGCGTTCAAAGGTGACCAGGAGGTCGGTGAGCTCGGTAAGATCACTACTCACCTTGACCAGCTGCACCGAAAAATACTCTTTTATCTGCTCAGCCTGATCCTCGAATTCCCGCGCCCGCGCGGTATGGTCCTTTTCAAGCGCATTACGTTCCCTTGCGAACTGGTCCTGCAGTCTCTCGAGCTGCTGTTGCAGTGCCGCTTCGCGCGCTTTCAGCGCCGATTCACGGTCATTAGACGCATCACGTAAAGCGGCGACCTCTGCCTTTGGCACACTGTCGTCGAGACGTCGCCTGAGTTCGGCAGTTTCGCTGCTTGACTCGGCTTTAAGTGCTGTCAGTTTCCTGAACAGCGTTAGCGAAACTATGGCAAGCGCTAGAGCAGCGATGCCCACGATCCAGGGAAGTATGTTGTAAATTATCTGCATAGGTCGGCCGAGTCAGACTTCAAGGAAATTCAGCGTAACACTGTGAGTGTAGCAAGAGTTTCAGAAATTTCGGCAAATCGATGCAAGGCAGTCACGAACATGTGAGCTGGCCTCTTAACACAGTTGAGCAATCACAAAAAGAAACTACAGTTAGGTGAGGTGCCAAAAACTATCAATCTTTTAGAAGCGGATCGCGATGCAACTGTCATTCAATCAGAAAGTCGGCTTTGGATTTGGGGTAATCATCTTACTGCTGCTGGCGTCGGGGCTATCGTCGCTGTATACGCTGTGGACAATCGAGAGGTCTACGAAGCGCGTCAGCGAAGTCGCTGCGCCAATACTGAAGGAGAGTAATGAGGTCCAGATCCAGCTTCTGAAGCTGGCAAAGCTCAGCTCGCTGGCCTTCAACGCGCCCGATCCAGAGTCTATCGTCGAATACCGCAAAGGTTTTGATACCGGCGCCGAGCGCTTCGAAAGCATGCAGCAGGATCTCAGCCAACTCGTGGCTGGGAGTCCGGTTCTGCAGGAAAAATTCAATATCATGAAAAGCAACTTCGACCAGTACCAGAGCGCCGTGAACGCGATGTTCGACGCCAAACTGGGCGTGCTCGAAGCGGAACAGCGAACTGAAGTGAAGGCCAACGAGCTGCTTGAGCATGTCGATGCGGTCAGTACGGCGCTGGCAGAAATCATGGATCCTTATGAGCCCATCCGTGGATACGATAAGGAGATGGCACTGGTGACAGGGGCTGTCATTGCCGCCGACGACAAGAAGCTCGGCATCATCAAGACCATGGATGAAGTCAGGAGCTCGAATAATATCGACAGGCTCCAGGAAGCAGATGGTGATTTCATCTTCGTGCTGAATGACTCCCGTAATCTGTTTGATAGCGCCGCGCGAGTGTTCAAGGAAATCGATACCAACGGCCTGACTGAGGCTGCTTATGAGAAGTACGACGAATTGCAGCAGGCTCTGGAGGCAAAGCCAGGTCTGGCCGATTATCGAATCGATATGCTGGAACAGATTGAGATCGCCAAGACGCAGCTGGTAACAGCCGACAAGGCCGTCAGTACGTCGATCAGCCAGCTCGATGGTATCCTTGAAGCATCGGACGCCCAGTTCAGTGCGCTGCAATCTGACGCGTTCAGCCGTTTGGATATGGGCTACAAGATATCTTTGGGCATGCTCATAGTTCTGATAGTGCTGGCGACGCAAAACTTCAACTCCATGCGTCAGGCGATTCGCAAGAAGATGCTGGATCTGTCCAAGCTCAACCAGGTGGGCAGTTCGCTGGCAGCTGCACAGAGCCAGACTACGGCTCTGGAGGAAGTGTTGCAGGTCATGAACGAGAAGATTGGCGTGTCGCAGGGCTCGGTATACCTCACCGACGACTCGCGCAAGCTGAAGTTGAAAGCCTGTTATCCGCCCAAGGCCATTGAAGAGGGGCGTGAGGCTGCGAAGTTCGCGCTCGGGCAGGGCGTGCTTGGCAAGGTGGCCGAAACCAAGAAAGTCGTCTTCGTGCCTAACACGGCGACCGACAAGAGCTTTGAGCAACAGGATGGTCACTCGCCCAAGGCCCTATTGTGTGTTCCGCTGGTCGACAAGGATATTTTGGTCGGTGTCATCAATCTCTCCGGCGAGGTCAAGAATGTCGTATTCGCTGACAGCGACTATGAATTCGTGTCCTCGGTATCGAGCTCCCTGGTCACCACCATCAAGAGCCTGCGCATGCGCGAGGTTATAGAAGAGCAGAACCGTAATCTGGAGAAGAAGGTCGAAGAGCGTACGGCAGCGCTGGCTCAGAAGAACCGTGACATTGCCAGCATGATGACCAACATGCACCAGGGCCTGTTCACTATTATGCAAGGTGGCCTGATCCATCCCGAATACGCCACCTATCTCGAAAATATCTTCGAAACCAAGCGCATTGCTGAACGGAATTTCTCTGACCTGCTGTTCGCCGACACGCTTATGAGCGTGGATGCCGTCGACCAGTGCGTCACGGCTGTGGATGCAATCGTCGGCGAAGATGAAATGATGTTCGACTTCAATTCGCATTGCCTACTGAAAGAGCTGGTCATCAAAATGACTGACGGTCGGGAGAAGATTCTCGAGCTGGAGTGGGATCCAATAATTGGAGACGGCACCATCGAAAAATTGATGGTTACCGTGCGCGATGTCACTGAACTGCGCGCTCTCGAAAGAGAGGCTGAAGGTCAGAAACGCGAACTCGAAATCATTGGTCAGATCCTTGCCATCGAAGCTCGCAAGTTCAAGGACTTCATCAATACTTCGGTGAACTATATGGCCGAGTGCCGGGAGCTGATCGAGCAGCACACGACCAAGGATCTCTCGGTCATCGCATCGCTGTTCCGCAATATGCACACTGTGAAGGGCAACGCGCGGACCTATGGCCTGACCTACATCGCCGCCGTCGTACATGCGGTCGAATCGACCTATGACGAAATGCGCAAGAATGAAGAGGCTTCATGGGATCAGGCCCTACTGCTGCGTGAATTGTCTGGCGCCGAGGCCATTGTTGGCAAGTATCTCCTGGTCAATGACGAGAAACTGGGTCGCGGTGGCGCAAGCAGCTCCGGCCTATCGCTCGATCCGGAGCGTCTGGCTGGTTGGATTGATCGAATCCAGGCCATGACTTCGGATGAACTGACGCCGCCTGTCAAAGGCGTGGTGTCCGAGGCCTACAAGATGTTGATGTCGTTCGACACCAAGCCGTTGAGCAATGCGATTCAGCCGGTTGTCGATTCGGTTGAATCGCTGGCCGCCCAGCTTCAAAAGCCTGTTCCGCTTGTCGATATCGATGATGGCGACTACATGGTCAAGAGCGAAGCTCACGGCATGCTCAACGATGTCTTCATGCATATCTTCCGTAACTGTATCGACCATGGCATCGAAAAGCCTGAAGAGCGCATGGCCAAAGGCAAGCCAGAGAGAGGCAGTATCCGGCTCGACAGCATACCGGGCGACGGCTTCGTCACCCTTGCTGTGCGTGACGATGGGCGAGGTATTGCGATCAACCGCATCTACAAGATGGCGGTGGAGAAGGGGATCTATAGCGAATCAGACCCGCGACCTACCGCCTCTCAAATCGCCAACCTGATTTTCGACTCAGGCTTCTCGACGGCAGAGGCAGTGACTGATGTTTCCGGTCGTGGGGTCGGTATGGATGCAGTGAAGTCCTTCCTGGAAAAGGCAGGCGGTGGTATCGATGTGGTGCTTGACGCCGGCGATGACAACGCTGACTTCCGTTCCTTTGCCATCAATGTCCGGCTGCCTGAGAAATTCTACGTTGTGGCACCCTTGTTCGCGAAGTCTGCCTGATGCAGGTGGTCATTCAGTTCAGGCCTTGGTACTAACGGCAAAGCTTGCGGCTGTTTCCCGATCTAACGGAGGTGATGAGCAGGGTCCTAAAGTGGACCCTGCTCAGTCGCCGCTGTTTCAGCAGGATCTACAAGCCTTCGCTCAACGATGGGGAAGCCGCTATTTCGTGCACGTTCCTAAGCGTTCTGCCAAAGCGGTTATAGCCTGGGGTCTAGATTACCTCGAACCATTCCAGATCGGCTGGCTTACCCTCTGTGCCACTAAGCGTTGATGCTGACCGCAAAGCGCTGGCGCAGTGCCTGCTCACCGGCTAGCTCTGTATGCAGGCCAGTATCACTGGCACTTGCCTGAGGTACTGGCTGAGCATTGGCGTCCTGACTCTGCAGTCGACGCAGCTGATCCAGTCGAGTCGTGATATCCGGCAGTGAGTTGTGCGAACTTTGCTCGCTCAACAGGCTGCTGAACACTGGGTTCTCCGAGCCATACGCACTTTGCAGGCGCAGGTTGTTGCGCAGGTATTCGAAGGTGGGGGTGTGGGTACTCAATTTCACGAAGACCTGCTTCAGCTCAGACGACTGATTGAATTCGTCGGCGATTCGGGTTTTGAGTGCATCTGGCAGCGGGCCAACCAATGCGAACTTGCCATCCTCATGGCGCTCGAGTGCCATCGGCGTGTTGCCGGGGATACCATGCTCCGACAATTTTTGCCGCAGCAGATTCTGAATCGCAAAAGTCTCCGGCGCGATATCGGCGCCGGCTTGCTGCAGCGTAACCCGCAAATAGCGGCCTGGCACGGCGCTACGGCTGCTGTCCTCACTCCGCTGCAGCCCATCGATAGCCGCTGAACCGACTGACGGTTTTCCGGCGTTGCCCGTGGCTGAAGCGCTGTTGGCAGCTGCTGAAGCGCCAGCAGGGCTTTTCTTGTCCTGATAAGCGCGGTAGCCTTCGCCTAGTAATGTCTGTATCAGTCCCATACATGCTGTCTCTAATCTGCTTGCTCTGTCAGGTCTGTCGATGCGTTTTGCATCGTGGCAAAAGCCTGCCAGTTTTAGCTCATTTCGAGCTCCTGAACTGAAGGTAAGCAGATTGCATGCCACTATTATTTCATCGCGTCTCGCGCGTTATCAAGACAAGGCCTCATCTTGACCCAACAGCACACCTTCCTATGGCACGACTACGAAACCTTCGGCGCCGATCCGACCCGGGACAGGCCGTGTCAATTTGCTGCGCTGCGAACTGACGCGCAGCTCGAACCTCTCGGCGAGCCGGTGACCTGGTTCGCTCAGCCGGCGGACGATTATCTACCGGCACCGGAAGCCTGCCTGATCACTGGTATTACGCCGCAGCGAGCACTCGCCGAGGGTGAGCCAGAAGCATTATTCATGCAGCGGGTACTGCAGCTCATGTCGGAGCCTGGCACCTGCGTCGTTGGCTACAACAGTCTGTCTTTCGACGATGAAGTAACCCGCTTTTCAGCCTGGCGCAATCTTTTCGACCCCTACGCGCGCGAATGGCAGAACGGCAACAGCCGTTTTGATCTGATCAACGTTGTCAGAATGGCCAAGGCACTGCGCCCAGAGGGTATCAACTGGCCGGAGAACGAGCAGGGGCGTGCAAGTTTCCGCCTCGAGCACCTCACTGCCGCCAATGGCATCGAACACAGTGCTGCCCACGACGCCATGGCTGATGTTAATGCCACTCTGGCCTTGGCACGCCTGCTCAGGTCAGCGCAGCCGAAGCTGTTCGACTGGGCACTCAAACTGCGTGACAAGCGTTTCGTTCAGGCCCAGCTCATGCCGTGCTTCACTACCGCCTTTCTGCACTTTGGCGCAGAGTACGGCGCTGAGCGAAACTGTACGGCCCTGCTGGTACCGCTCGCGATTCATCCACAGCAGAAAGGCTGCATTGTCTGCTTCGATCTGAATACCGAGCCGGACACCTTGCTTGCAGAAAGCAGCGATCGTCTGCTGGAGTTGATGTATCTGCCGGAAGCCCAGCTTGGTGTGAATGGCAAGCGCCCGGGCCTGGTTCAGCTAAAGTGCAACCGGGTCCCCATGCTGGCCCCAGTCGCCATTCTTAAGACCCTACCGGCCGCGCGAGTGGCTGAACTGCTCCCTCAGCTCGATGCGATGCGTCGGCGAATGAAGGTTCTGCAGGCCAACCGGACGCTGGTGGAGCAAAAGGTTGCCGAAATCTACCGGAAAGAACGGGGACAGGCGCTGTGTTCGGAGGCAGAGAGCAGTCTCTATAACGGTGGATTTCTCAGCTCGGATGATCGCCAGAAACTCGACGGGTTCCGTGATGGGCTATTCGCGCTAGCCAGCGGTGGGGAGCCCGCTACAGCAGCAAGCACCGACCTGAATCGCCTGAAATTTTCCGACGAGCGCCTGGCTGATCTCTGCCTGCGCTTCAAGGCGCGTAATTTTTCTGAAATGCTGACTGAGGCAGAACATGCGCGCTGGTCGAACTACAGGCTGCAGCGGCTGCAACACGGTGCCGATAACCGCACGCTGACGCTTGATACCTATTTTCAAGCTCTTGAAGCACTCGCGGTCCAGCATAAGATGGATGCTGGCAAAATCGAGATACTGGAAGAGTTGAAAATATACGGCGAGGCGCTGGTCGACGAGATAGAGCCGGAGTACTGAGTCTCCGGCTCTTTTGGTGGCCTTACTCGACCGGTACGAACAGCCCGTTCTGTTTCACGAAAAGCTCTTTGGAAGGCAGCTGTTTCATATCGGCAGGCGGCCAGGGCAGTGCGGCCGTATCTGAATCGATTGCGGCAGCCTCTGTGGCGCTGGCTGCTTCTGGCTCAGCGTAGAACAACAGACCCTCCGGTGCCTCAATAAACTGCTTCTGATAGTAGGCCAACACCTCGCTCTTGCTGAGCGCACTGACCGCTTTGGCAATCTGCTTGGTCGTATCGAAATTTTCGTTGCCGATATCGATCTCGGTCCAGTAACGGTCCGAGCGCTGCTCGAGCGTTTTGTCTTTCTCCAGCAAGCGGGTGATCAGGGCTGCCTTGTGCTGTTCGAAATCAGCGTCAGTCATGGACTCGACACTGGTCGCGAACTCATTCAGGAAGTCAGTGGTTTCAGCATGAATTTCTGCCGGGCGGTTGCTGGGGGACTGCACGATGAAGGCGAGCCCCGGCACTTCCAGCAAGGTGAAGGGTGTAGCGAAGACCACGTAACCCATCTGCTTTTGCGTCCGCACTCTATTGTAATAGGGTGTACTCATCATTTGAGCCAGCAGACCGAACTGTGCACGATGCTGATAGCTGCGCGACGGCCCTTGCACGTAATAGAGGTAAGCCCAGTCCGGATGCTGGGTCTGCTCACGGGCGTGGTACCTTGCGTCGGTGATATCCACGATCCTGCTCTTCTCAACCGTCACCGGCTCCGCCTGTTTCAGCAGTATGTCCTGCACGACTTCCGAGGCAGCCATGGCCTGCTCCCGGGTTACGTTGCCATGGGCCAGAATCGTTGCGTGCAGCTTGCGCAGGAACTTGTCGGCAAAGGGGCGCATGTCATCTGCAGAAACAGACTCCAGTGCAGCAGCCTGCTCCTTCTCATCCCAGGCCGGAACGAGCAGGGTGCGTCGTGAACGCGTGGCGATGCGCTCGAATGGCTTGCTCTGTTCGGCATTACGCAAGCTTCGAAGGATTTCCTTCTTGATCTGCTTGAACCGGACCGGGTCGATCTTCAGGCCGGCCAGTGTATTCAGTACCTTTTCCACCAGCACATACTGCTTATCGCTATAGCCGTCGATGCGAAGCGTCAGGCCGCGCACATGCTTGTAGAGCTTGAAGTCCAGGCCGGCGACATAGGCTTCGTAGGTGTACTCATTGAGCTTGTCTTCGGTCAGGCTCACCAGCATCTCGGTCATGACCAGGTCGCGAACAGATGCATTCGCCAACGGTGACTGGAGCGAGACGTAAAGACTGGCTTTTGGCGAGCCAAAGCTTGTGTCCTTGGCATACCAGGTATCCATGCCCGGGCGCTGGATCAGCCGCTCTGGCTTTTCGGAATCGGCCTCTGCAAGCAGGTCCAGGCGATCCGGGATAAAGCTGTTATGGTCGGGCAGTGCCAGCAACTCGCTGATCGCGCTGCGCTCATCGGACTGCGCCACCTTGCCGCCTTCGCTGCCGTACTGGGCAAGGTCAGCCTTACTGAGGCGCTGCAGGGAGTAGGGTACCTGATACCACTGTTCTACCTTGTCGAGCCCCTTCTGGTCCGGCGCTGTCAGCAAGGCGAGCATGTTCTCCGGCACGATTTGGTCGGCATACGACTGGATGAGTTCAGCATCGAATTTATCCAGGGTGTAAGGCGCAGAAAGGACGATGGCGGGATCAAAGTCGTGTAAGCGACCGGCGAGCGAACTGACGATATGAATCGGTGCCGATTTCTCCTGGAACTTGAACGCCAGTTCCATCATTCGCTGCTGTTCTTCGAAGCGCCAGGCTTCGATGCCTTTTTCACGGATAAGATCGACGTAGTCGAAAACACCTGCAATCACGGCATCATGCTGATCGACACCCTGTTTCGTAAGATTGACCGATATGCTCAACAGGGCGCGCTGGTCTGTGTTGATGAAGATCCCGGCGGACAGGCCTTCAGCCAGCTGACGCGCCTTGAGTGCCGATAGCAGGCTGCCTTCGCCCTCATGGCCAATGAGATAGGTAAGGTAGTACAGGGGCTTGGTCTGATAGTGTGGCAGGGTCGAGGGTACGTCGAACAGCAAGGTGAGTGAACGGCGTTCGCGGAAGGGCTCGATTCTGACCAGGGCCGGAATTTCGCTTTCAGTCAGAAAGCGCTGCTCAAGGCGACCCACAACAGGGCCTTCGAGAGACGGCGTGTCGGGCGACAGGCCAGCTTCGTTCGATGCTGTCAGGTGTTCAAGCGAAGGTTTCGCCGGCACCGGCTCGAACAGCGGTTTCACCATCGCTTCCAGTTCATCGAGTGGCTCAGATCCCAGCACTACGAGGCGCATCTGATCTGCACGATAATGTTCTGCATAGAATTTCAACAGTTCATCCCGGATGCTGGATCCCTCTCTGTCTTCGAGGGTTGTGAGCGAACCAACCGCGAACTTGGACATCGGATGGGACTGATTGATTGCTTCCTTCAACACGCCAAAGAAGCGCCGGCCGTCATCCTTCAGCTTTGCGCTGTATTCCGAGTTGACCGCATTCTTTTCGCGCTCGACATATTCGGCTGTGAACAGGGGCGCGGTGAATTGCTGCGAAAAGCGATCCAGCGCCGGAGCGAGAAACTGCTTGTCGATGTCAAAGAAATAATTCGTGTGGTTTAGGCTGGTGCTGGCGTTGTGCGAGCCGCCGTGCTGGTTGATGTATTTCTGATAGGCATCGGCATCAGGATATTTTTCGGTGCCGAGAAAGAGCATATGTTCAAGGAAATGCGCCAGCCCCTGGCGGTCGACAGGATCGTCCTCACTGCCCACATGCACGTCCATGGCTGCTGCGGCCTTGTCGGTCGTGGGGTCGGAAATAAGCAGGACCTGCAGGCCGTTCGGCAGGTCCAGGCTCCGATACTCTCTCGAGTCGTTCGGGCTCTTCTTGATCATGTCAGTCCGCTGCTCGTGAGGTGAATCCGAAGCCGCTCCGTCGCCTGCAGTTGTCGATCCACCAGGCAGCGCCGAACAGGCACTCAGGAGCAGCATGGTGAAGATGGTTACAGGCAATATAGTTAAACGCGGCGCAAATGTCTTGGCCTTGGCACTACGGGCACGAGCGGATTCTGCAAATATACGCATGATTGGAAGCAGCTACCTTGTTGTTTGAGAGGGTGCGATGGGCGCGCCGCCGAAATTACCGGCATGGCTGCGCCCGAGTATATCAGCGGCAAAACTAATTATGTTTTAATACATCTTAATCAAGATGAGTGGGCGCGGCATCCTCAGATCTCTGCCATACTTCCAGCTCCGCTTTTTTTGCCTGAACTGCACAGTGCTACCTCATAAGAAGGAAAAATTATCATGAATTACTTTTTGACCGGCGGTACCGGATTCATCGGCAGCTTTCTCGTGCCGAAATTGTTGGCGCGTGGCGGCACGGTTTATGTGCTGACCCGTTCCGGCTCCATGGACAAGGTCAAACAGCTTCGTGAGCGATGGAACGCGACGGACAAAAACCTCGTCGCCATCAAGGGTGACCTGACCAAGAAGAATCTCGGTGTCGCAAAGAAGGATCTTGCCAATCTCGAAGGCAAGATCGATCACGTGTTTCACCTCGCAGCGGTCTACGACATGATGGCCGATGCTGAAACCCAGGAAGCTGCTAACGTCGATGGAACACGTAACGCCGTCAATTTTGCTGAGGCTGCAAAAGCTGGCTGTTTCCATCATATCAGCTCCATCGCGGTCGCTGGCCTGTACCGCGGCATATTCCGTGAAGACATGTTCAAGGAGGCCGAGAAACTCGAGAACCCCTACATGCGCACCAAGCACGAATCAGAAAAAGTCGTGCGTGAAGAGTGTGACGTGCCGTTCCGAATCTATCGTCCCGGCATGGTGGTGGGTCACTCGAAGACAGGCGAGATCGACAAGATCGACGGCCCGTATTATCTGTTCAGAATGATTCAGAAAGTGCGCAACCTGCTGCCACAGTGGGTGCCGACCATCGGGATCGAAGGTGGTCGACTTAATATTGTGCCAGTCGATTTCGTTGTCGATGCGCTGGATTATATCGCCCACGCCAAGGGCGAGGATGGCAAGTGCTTCCACCTCACCGATCCTGATCCATACAAGGCTGGTGAGGTGCTCAACATCTTTGCCAAGGCCGGCCACGCGCCAACGATGGCGATGCGTATCGACAGCCGCATGTTCGGTTTCATTCCGCCGATCATCCGTCAGGGCCTGAAGAAGCTGCCACCGATTCAGCGCATGAAGAATGCTGTGCTCAACGATCTCGGCATCCCGTCGAGCGTCATGGAGTTCATCAACTATCCAACGAAGTTCGATAGCCGTGAAACCGAGCGGGTACTGAAGGGTAGTGGTATCGAAGTTCCCCGTCTGGAAAGCTATGCACCGGCGATCTGGGATTATTGGGAGCGTAATCTCGATCCTGACCTGTTCAAGGATCGCACGCTCAAGGGCGCCGTAAAAGGCAAGGTCTGTGTGGTTACGGGTGCGACTTCCGGCATAGGTCTAGCGACGGCCGAGCTGCTGGCCGATGCTGGCGCAATCGTCGTTATTGCTGCACGCACCAAGGAAAACCTGGATGCGACCAAGGCCCAGCTCGAGAAGCGCGGTGGTAACATTCACGCCTATCAGCTCGATGCTGCCGACATGAGCGATTGCGATCGCTTCGTTGCCGAAGTGCTCAAGGATCATGGTCATGTCGATGTGCTCGTCAACAATGCCGGTCGATCGATCCGCCGTTCGATCCAGTTCGCCTTCGACCGTTTCCATGACTTCGAACGCACCATGCAGCTGAACTATTTCGGCTCATTGCGCCTGATCATGGGCTTCATGCCGAGCATGCTCGAGCGCCGCAGTGGTCAAATCATCAATATTTCTTCGATTGGTGTACTGACCAACGCGCCACGCTTCTCGGCCTATGTGTCGTCGAAGGCGGCTCTGGATGCCTTTTCACGTTGTGCGGCATCGGAGTTCAGCGATCAGAACATCAAGTTCACTACCATCAACATGCCGCTGGTCCGTACGCCGATGATCAGTCCGACCAAGATCTACGATTCGGTGCCGACACTGTCGACTGCCGAGGCTGGTCAGCTGGTGGCCGATGCCATCATCTACAAGCCAAAGCGTATCGCGACTCGTCTTGGTATCACTGCGCAGGTCATTCATGCGGTTATGCCGAAGTTCGGTGAGATCATCATGAACACCGGTTTCAGAATGTTCCCTGATTCCGCGGCAGCTACAGGTCAGACCGATCAGAAGCCAAAAGTGTCGACCGAGCAGGTTGCCTTTGCAGCACTGATGCGCGGCATTCACTGGTAAGCCGAACGGCAAGGCCTCTGCCACGAGGTGGCACCATAAGCGTGTCGCCTCGTGGCATCCAGCTTGATTTTTCCTCCAGTCAGTCCCCATATGATAGATGGCGCTTCAAGGCGCGTACTGAATGGAGTTCTTCAAACAACAGATTGCACAAGGAAACTACAATGAGCGTCCTCGTTGGAAAACCAGCCCCGGATTTCGATGTCCCAGCAGTACTTGGCACTGGTGAAATCGTTGAAAGTTACAAATTCTCTGAAGCGACAAAGGGCAAGTACGCCCTGATATTTTTCTATCCGCTCGACTTCACTTTTGTTTGCCCATCCGAGCTGATCGCCCTGGACAAGCGTATGGCGCAGTTCAAGGAACGTGGCGTCGAAGTGATTTCAGTCTCGATCGATTCGCACTTTACCCACAACGCCTGGCGCAAGACGCCTGTGGACAAGGGCGGTATAGGTGAAGTGAAGTACACTATGGCGGCCGACATGAACCACGATATCTGCAAGGCCTACGACGTAGAGTCATCAGGCGGCGTCGCGTTCCGCGGAGCCTTCATGATCGACAAGAATGGCATCGTTCGTTCGCAGATCATCAACGACCTGCCAATCGGTCGGAACATGGAAGAGATTCTGCGTGTGTTCGATGCGATCGAGTTCCATGAAGAGCATGGCGAAGTCTGCCCAGCGAACTGGAAGAAGGGTGATAAGGGTATGGATGCGTCGCCAGAGGGTGTGGCGTCTTATCTGACTGAGAATGCCGAAGCGCTGTAGAAGCAGGCAGCCGGAATAGTCTCCGGCGCACTCATCAAAAACCCGGCAATGCCGGGTTTTTTACTATCTGATTTTTATGCAGTGGCCCGATGCACGCAGCAGGCTTCAGAGAAGCTACAGATAATCTTCCTGCCACCCACCCATGGCCTTCCATCGATTCACAATGCCACAGAACAGTTCAGCTGTTTTCTCCGTGTCGTAGAGCGCCGAGTGGGCCTCACTGCTTTCGAACGGAATGCCGCCTAGCTGACAGGCTTTTGCCAACACCGTGTGGCCATAGGCCAGCCCCGCCAGCGTTACTGTGTCAAAAGTCGAAAACGGGTGAAAGGGGTTGCGCTTATTGCCCACGCGCTCGGCGGCTGCAAACAGAAAGCCATGATCGAAGGTAGCATTGTGCGCCACCATGATGGCGCGATTGCAGCCGTGACGCTTGATGGCCTTGCGAATTGGAGCGAACAGCGCCGTGAGGGCTTCCTCTTCCGAGACCGCGTTACGCAGTGGATTGTGTGGATCGATGCCGGTGAAGGCTAGCGCAGCCGGATCGAGGTTGCTGCCGGGAAACGGTTCCACATTGAACTGCAGGGTCTGTTCGGTATAGATCTGACCATCGTCATCCATGTCGATGATGGCGGCTGCAATTTCCAACAGCGCATCAGTGTCCTTGTTGAAGCCGCCGCACTCGACGTCGATGACGACGGGCAGAAAGCCTCTGAAACGTCGTGCCAGCGGGCTGCGCTCCTTGTTTCTGGTCTCACTCATTGATTGCTGTCCGCAGTATCGGTTTCGAGGGTCCATCCAAGGGTCTGGCCGGCAAGGAATGGGCGAATTTCGGCAGCACCGAGTGCCATGGCGTCAGGCACGGTCCAGGCCTGCCGCTTGAGTGTGATGAAATCATCGTTCACGGGCAGCCCGTAGAAATCGGCGCCGAAACGGCTAGCGAAACCTTCGAGCCTGTCCAGTGCGTTCATTTCATCGAACACCGTGGCATAAAGCTGCATGGCGAGCGGCGCGGTATAGCAGCCAGCGCAGCCACAGGCTGATTCTTTCGCTTCAACCGCATGCGGCGCGGAATCGGTGCCCAGAAAAAACTTGGGATCACCCGAAGTTGCCGCTATCCGCAATGCCGTCTGATGTGAGCTACGCTTCAGTATTGGCAGGCAGAAATAGTGCGGTCGTATGCCGCCAGCCAGCATGTGGTTGCGATTGCAATGCAGGTGATGCGCCGTGATGGTCGCGGCAACCTGAGGACCGGCTGCTTTGACGAAATCGACAGCGTCGGATGTGGTGATATGTTCGAGCACCACCTTCAGCTTCGGAAAGCGCTGGCAGAGTGGTTGGAGTGTTCGTTCAATGAACACACGCTCCCGGTCGAAGATGTCGATCGCGGCGTCAGTGACTTCACCATGGATCAGCAGCGGCATGCCTATGGCCTGCATGACCTCGAGCACATCCGTGATGCGCTCCAGTGCAGTCACGCCCGAGTCGGAGTTGGTCGTTGCGCCGGCAGGATAAAGCTTGCAAGCCACTGCCTGGCCACCTTCGAAGGCTGTACGAATGGCTTCAGGCTTGCTGGTATCAGTGAGATATAGCGTCATGAGCGGCAGGAAGGGCTTTGATGGCCCACTTCTTGCTGCGTCAACCCTCGAGTCCGGCGCAGCTCCAGCCGCTGCCATGATTCGGGCTTTGTAGGCCTCTGCCTGATCACCAGTAGTCACAGGCGGTACGAGGTTGGGCATGACGATGGCACGATGAAACTGAGCAGCGGTCGCGGCCACGGTATCAGTGAGTGCAGGGCCATCTCTTAGGTGCAGGTGCCAGTCATCTGGGCGGCGTATGCGGATGAGATCTGTCATATATGAATAGAGTCGAAAAGGCAGTTTGCAGGAATGATTGATAAGGCATCATATCAGAACACATGGTTTATCGTGGCAAGAGTTTTCCGTCATGGCCGCTTCTTGCGCATAGGCCTTGCCGCCATCGGCAGTGTACTGGGTCTGCTCGCGTCGGGTGCATCGGCCACGACCACATATTCATCGGGCATGGAGCGCAGTCAGTGGTACCTCGCCAGCTCCATATTCGAATGCGCGCTCACGCATCCCATACCACGGTTCGGCCGAGCGGTTTTCTACCACGAAGCCGGTGAGGACCTGAAGTTCTATCTCGACGCCGATCGCAACCCTTTGCGCGCAGGTGAAGCCGCACTGGTCATCGAGGCGCCAACATGGCGGCCTGGTTCCGGTGTCCGCGATCTTGGTTATGTTCCGGTAAAAGACGAGCCACACCCAGTGACCTTAGGTTTGGAACTATCCAGTCAGTTGATGGATGCTTTGCTCAAGGGCATGCGGCCAACCTTCACTCGCCGCGCCAAATACAATGATGAGAGTGTTCGGGTGGAAGTGAACAGCGTGCAGTTCGCTAACTGGTACGACCAGTACAATGAGTGTGCAGCGGGTCTACTGCCAAACAATTTCCGTCAGGTTGAAAAGACCGCTGTGTACTTCGAAGTCGACAAAGCCGTACTGTCTGACAAGGGTAAGGCAGCGCTGAAGCGTGCTGTCGACTACACCCTTGCCGACCCAAGCGTGACCGCGGTCTATGTAGATGGCCATGCCGATGGCTCAGGCCGACGCATCTCTAACCGACGGCTGTCGAAGGACAGGGCAGAAGCGGTAACCGCCTATCTTGAGCAGCTCGGCCTGCCGAACGAGAAGATCAATACGCGCTATCACGGCGAGCGCTACCCGGTCGTGAGCAACAACAGCAAGACGAACAAGGCCCGCAACAGGCGAACCACAGTTCGTCTCGACCGCGGCGATCGCCCAGGCAGTATCGACGACTTTGAACAGGAAAATAACCGACTGGAGAGCAAGTCAGCGTCTGTCAGGCCAGCCAGTCGACCTGAACCCGGCAGACCTGCAGCGGCCGACGGTTTTCAAGATTTCTGAAAAAACTATACACTACGCGCTTCGACAGTTTCCCCAGGCCATGCATCGAGGACGTGAAGACCGCGTATGACAGAACAACGCTATGAAGAAGAAGCCACTCCACCAGTCAAGAAAGTCAACAAGGTCGTGCTGGCCTACTCTGGCGGCCTCGACACTTCAGTAATCGCCAAATGGCTGCAGACCGAGTACGACTGCGAAGTTGTGACCTTCACCGCCGACATCGGGCAGGGTGAGGAAGTGGCGCCAGCGCGCGCCAAGGCTGAAGCGCTCGGTATCAAGGAAATCTATATCGATGACCTGCAGGCTGAATTCGCCCGTGACTTCATCTATCCCATGTTCCGCGCCAATGCCATTTATGAGGGCGAGTACCTGCTTGGTACCTCGATCGCCAGACCTCTGATTGCCCGTCGGCTCGTAGAAATTGCCAACGAAACTGGCGCAGATGCCATTTCTCACGGTGCGACCGGTAAGGGTAATGACCAGATCCGCTTCGAGCTGGGTGCGTATGCACTGAAGCCTGGCGTTCAGGTCATTGCGCCTTGGCGGGAATGGGACCTGACCAGCCGTGAAAAGCTGCTCGCCTATTGTGAGGAGCACAACATTCAGGTCGAGAAGAAGAAGGGGAAATCTCCGTATTCAATGGATGCGAACCTGCTGCACATCTCCTATGAGGGCGGAATTCTGGAAGATCCATGGGCGGAGCCTGAAGAAGATATGTGGCGCTGGACCGTGTCTCCGGAGAATGCACCGGATACGGCGGAGTCCATTACACTGACTTATAAGGGTGGTGATATCGTCGCCATCGACGGTAAGGCCTTGGAGCCTCATGAAGTCGTGGCCGAACTGAATCGCATCGGCGGCAGGCACGGCGTAGGCCGACTTGATATCGTCGAAAACCGCTACATCGGCATGAAGTCGCGTGGCTGCTACGAGACACCTGGCGGCACGATCATGATGCGCGCCCACCGTGCTATCGAATCCATCACCCTGGACAAGGAAGTAGCTCACCTGAAAGACAGCATCATGCCGAAGTATGCCGAGATGATCTACAACGGCTACTGGTGGTCACCTGAGCGCGTCGCGCTACAAAAGCTGATCGACGAGACGCAGAAGCACGTCAATGGCGAAGTTCGAGTGAAACTCTACAAGGGCAACGTGACCGTGACAGGCCGACGCTCGGAGAGTGATAGTCTGTTCGATGACCGGATCGCGACCTTCGAAGACGATGGCGGTATCTACAACCAATATGACGCTGAAGGCTTTATTAAGCTGAATGCCCTGCGACTGCGAATTGCTGCGGACAAGGGACGTAGTAACCAGTAAGGCCGAAACAAAGGCTCAGAAATAGAAAAGCCCGCAGATGCGGGCTTTTTGTTGTCTGCCGGCTGGAGGCCGGCAAACGAGGGGAGGTGCTACTGCAGGTTCAGCTGTCGAGCATTTCTCGGAGCGCTCTTGAACTCATCTTCTGTGACCATGATGGTCTCATCGATGAAGGGAGCCTGGCCACCGCTGTTCGCCAGCTCACCGCCCGCCGAGAACATGGCGATCGACTGACCGATACCTTGACTGAAGCCCTCTGCGCGCCGGGTTTCCTCAGCTGCAGCGTCGGCACCGAACAGAGCAGCTTCGGCTGACGTGCTTATCACAGGCAATACGAACATGCCGTGGGATCCACGATCCAGGCGACTGATCAACACGTCAGGCGTACCTGCTGGTGCTGCTGACGCGAGAACGTTCGTGGCGCCCATGAACTCCGCAAGACTGCTGTTGCCAGACAGAAGGTCGGGGAATGGCGTGCCGAACTGCGTGGTCAACTGAGTAACTTCCGTTTCGATCGGATTTGTCTGGTCCGACAGGAATCCGAGTTGTGGGTTGCCGTTGGCATCAGCTCTGCCAGTCAGCTCCACCAGAAGTACGCCAGTATCGACTGCCGAGGTCTGGAAGGACGCATTGGCGTCATACAGCGACGTCGGTGTGGCGGTAGCTGGATCTGCAGCCTGATAATTGATGCTCGTGTTGAGGTTGTCGGCAAAGGCGATTGGGTCTACTGGATCCAACGACGCCTGCAACACTCGCATAAAGATCTCGTAGTTGGCTGTGCCCTGTTCCACGCCTGCAGCAGCCAGTCCACCAACCACTCGAGGCGCAAATGAAGGCGAGTTCTCCAGCATCCGCGCCAGACCCGAAGCCGGCGTCAGCAACGATGATGACAGCACATTGGTAGAGGCCTTGCCGTCACTATTGGTTACTGCGGTGAATGCCGTGCCGGCAACGGTTCCAAGAGAGTGACCCATGAAGTATACCCGGTTGTTGTCCAGGGTCGTCGTCCCAGGGCCATCAACATCGATGGCAGATATCGATGCTCTCAGGTTGAGAAGATCTATAACGCTCTGTCGATTCTTGTCACGGCCGTTCACAAAGCCTGTGAGGTTGATGTAGAGACTGCCAGAGTCCCCAACTGCGTTGGCCGGATCGAAGTTCATAGGAATCGGGTTGCCGCTGGCATCTGCAGTGAAGCTGAAGTGTCGCTCCTTCGAAACACCATCTACCACGAACGGTGCAAGACCTGGAATCGTACTGCCTGCGTTGGCTACCGTATTCTGAATCGATTCAAGCGCTCCGATGGCAGGGTCAAGGCTCGCATTACCGCTCGTGCCCGTGGCCAGGAAGTTATTGATCAATGCCACAGCATCTGCCGGATTGGCAAGTGAGGCGAGCGATTGCACAACGCCAACCGTCAGCTGCTTGGCGATGACAGCATCCACTGCAGCTGCATCATTTGGCAAGGCAGAATTCTGTGCATTGGCCGCGTCGAGCAGTCTCTGCGCCAGTGCTCTCTGCTCAGCAGTCGAGTAAGGCGATACACCATGCAGTGGTTGATCTATTGCAATGGTCGCAAAGCAGTTTTCAGCCAGAACGCCACCCGCCGACAGCGCTGCACTTCGGTCGGTTGTAATGCCATGTTGATAGATGACCACAGGCAGCGGACGTGGGCAGGCAGCCGAGTCGGCTGGATAAATGGCTACGTACGGGACATCGAGATCCGCGCGCTTTTCCAGGAACGGGAATATGTAATTGACCGCGTTTGATTTCGCAGGCTTCTCAGCAACAGGTTCTCCATTTTTATCAACAGAAGCAGGCACCTTGCCCTGTGGAAGTGCAAGACCGACGCTCGCGAACGCAGCATTGAGCTGGTCGCCGACCTTTGCATCTGCAACAAAAGTAGACGACTGAATAACACTACCATTGGAGCCTTCATCAGGTACACCGAGGAAGTAAGGCAGCTTGATTGTGCCCTGCGACACCATCGGTGTCTTGGTCGGTGCGCCTTGGCGAGCTTCGGCCAGCACGAGTGAGACCGGCGCCGAGAGCAATTCCAGTGGAACATTCACCCGTCCGGCTTCGGTAGAGGGTGTTACAGTACGCGGCCCGATCTTCTCGATGAATGCACCGATACTCGCCGGACTTGAAAGAACCGTACTCATGCAGCCTATGGCTGTCGGACCGCTTGCACCTGCGCAGGGTGCTCCGGCGCCGAACAGCGTTGGAAGCTTCGCTGCAGTTGCGGCATCAGGGAACGTTGCTACTGCAGAATTCGCAGCAATGTTTCGGTCGAAATAGTCGACAGCGCCATCGCCATTGAGATCGCCATCGATGACACCATTGTTATCGGCGTCGCCTGTAGCTTCACCCACCAGCTTGGAGCCCTGGAGACGAGCAAAGGTTGTGAGCTGATCGTTGAACCACTCGGCAGGATTGGCCTGATATTCGAGGACTTTCTCATCGCCCGTTGTGGTAAAGGAGTAAGTCAGGGCAACGTTGCGCTTATCCAGCGCAGGGAGACCAACAGCTGTTCTGGTGGCGTTGGTAGCCCGCTTGAGATAAGTCTCGGCGGTGACTTCCCAGAAATCGTTGACGATGTCCCTCACACCAACGAGGGCTGAACTGGGCAGTTCGAGGGTCTCATCGGTGATGTTCTGGTAGGCCGGATCTTGTATAAGTGGCTGACCCTGCGCATCCAGAATTGAATCGGTGACCACAACGAGGTAACGCGTTTTCGGCTTCAGCGGCTTCGTTGGTTGAATACGAAGAACCGGTACGCCGCCCTGGTCGATCACATTTGCGACATAAGAGGGCTTGGAGGCTTCAGCTGACAACGCCGAGATTGCTGGCGTGCTGGCCTGAGCAGCAGCCGCTAAAGTAAGCGCGAAAGGTATGGTCGGTGTTTCTGCCTCGAGAAGCCCCTGAATCGGGTCACCGCTCGGATAGGCAAGCTCTATGAGGAAAACGTTCTGCTGCGGGTTCGGCTGTAGGCCGGGGGTCAGGAAATTGGCGTTGACCGAAGCCGGGTCGATTGCACCATTGAGCGCTATGTCAATCGGCGCTATGAGAGACGCACCGGAAATTTTCCCCAGGGCAAGCTGCACCGGATTGGTGGAGCCAACTGGTGCATCCGAGAAGGTGCCATCGCTTGCCACCTGGTCCAGTTGTATGTCACTGGGGACCGGCACGCGGGACAAGGCCGGGTTGAACAAAGGATACGTGCGTCCTTCAGCACTATTGATGAAAGGACCACCCTTCGGACTAATTGCGCCAGCGTTATTGCTGTCGCCGTTGTCACCGCAGCCGGCGAGGAAAACTGTGGAGCCAATAGCAAGGCTTAATAAGGTACGTTTCAGCATACGGTCAACCTGTCCTTTTATTAGTGTTATTGGCACTTTGGAAAGCACCTGAGCAAAGTACTGAAATACAACGGTGCACGCGGCACGAATGTCATCTGAGCATAGGCTAATTTCTGACGTGATGCCAAACACTAGCGCAAGGGAGTTTTACTTTGTGTGCAGTTGCGCATTTTTTGTTCAGGCTTGGCGGGTCAATGCCCGGAGGGAACGGCGAGTGCCGCGTTAAATGCAGTTTAACTAAAGTGGTGGATTGGTCTAGAATACGCGGCTTGCTTTCTCCGGAGACAGTTAATGCCGACCATCATTCGCCAGGCGGATCTGATAGATAGTGTGCAGGACGCACTGCAGTTCATCTCCTACTACCATCCCAAGGATTTTATTGAAGCTGTTCACGCCGCCTATGAGCGTGAAGAGTCGAAAGCTGCGAAAGACTCGCTGGCCCAGATCCTGATTAACTCGCGCATGTGTGCCGAAGGGCGACGACCGATATGTCAGGACACCGGTATCGTCACCGTCATTGTCGAAGTCGGCATGGATGTTCAGTGGGATGCAGAGCTGCCCCTCGAAGACATGATCAACGAAGGCGTTCGCCGCGCCTATATGCAGCCGGATAATATTCTCCGCGCGTCCATTCTGGCCGATCCCGATGGCGCTCGAAGAAATACCAAGGACAATACTCCAGCCGTTATTCACACCCGTCTCGTCTCCGGCAATACCGTAGACGTGAAAGTTGCTGCGAAAGGCGGCGGGTCTGAAGCAAAATCGAAATTCGCCATGCTCAATCCGTCTGATTCAATCGTGGACTGGGTGCTCGAGCAGGTGCCGAAAATGGGTGCTGGCTGGTGTCCGCCCGGCATGCTGGGTATAGGTATCGGTGGTACGGCTGAAAAGGCCATGCAACTGGCGAAAGAATCCCTCTTCGAATCGATCGACATTCAGGCGCTGCAAGCGCGCGGTGCGAGCAATCGTGCTGAAGAGCTGCGCCTGGAACTGTTCGACAAGGTCAACAAGCTCGGTATTGGCGCTCAGGGCCTTGGTGGCCTCACAACCGTGCTCGACGTGAAGGTCATGGATTATCCAACCCACGCGGCCAACAAGCCGGTTGCACTCATTCCAAACTGCGCCGCCACCCGGCACGCGCATTTCACCCTGGACGGTTCAGGTCCGGCGCTGCAGACCCCGCCGAATCTTGATGACTGGCCCGCCATTGCCTGGGACGTCGGCGCTGATGTCCGCCGCGCCAACCTCGACACGGTTACGGCTGAAGATATTCGTGAATGGAAAGTCGGTGAGACGGTTCTCCTCTCCGGCAAGATGCTCACGGGTCGTGACGCTGCCCATAAGAAGATGACGGATATGCTGTCCAGGGGCGAAAAGCTGCCTGTCGACCTCAAGGGTCGTTTCATCTATTACGTCGGTCCCGTCGACCCAGTACGAGACGAGGTTGTTGGGCCCGCTGGTCCAACCACAGCCACTCGAATGGACAAGTTTACCGAGCAGATGCTTTCCGAGACTGGTTTGATCGGGATGATAGGCAAGGCCGAACGTGGGCCTGTCGCCATCGAGTCGATTCGCAAGCACAAGGCTGTGTACCTGATGGCAGTCGGTGGCGCAGCCTATCTTGTGTCCAAGGCCATCAGTGCTGCCGAAGTGGTTGCCTTTCCAGAGCTGGGCATGGAAGCTATATATGAGTTTGAAATCAAGGATATGCCCGTGACTGTTGCAGTGGATTCTGAAGGTCAGTCCGCGCACATACTAGGGCCGGCCGAATGGAAGCGCCGCATCGAAGAACAAGTCATCGAGGTCCGTTGAGCATGTCGGTAACCAACACCTTTGCCAGTGCAGCGGACGACCGGGTGTTCCGCCTGGTCATCGCCTGTCCTGATCAGGTTGGTCTTGTCGCCAAAGTCAGTAACTTTCTGGCTAATTACAACGGCTGGATTACCGAGGCGAGCCACCATTCGGACCCGTCGATCGGCTGGTTCTTCATGAGAAACGAGATTAGGGCAAGCTCTTTGCCCTTTGATATAAAAGGATTTGTACAGGCTTTTCAGCCCATCGCCAACGAGTACGGCATGTATTGGCGCGTCGAGGACTCCGGCGTGCCGAAGCGTGTCCTGCTGATGGCCAGCAAGGAGTCTCATTGTCTCGCCGACCTGCTACACAGGTCGATGGACGGTGAGTTGCCGGCGAGCATCATTGGCGTGTGCTCGAATCACGAAGACCTGCGTCGTATGGTCGAATGGTATGACATACCTTTCCACTACATCCCTGTTCGCAAGGAAACAAAGGACGCCGACTTCGCCAAGCTGAACGAGTTGATGGACGAACTTCAGCCCGATGTGACCGTGCTGGCGAGATACATGCAGATACTGCCGCCGGAATTGTGCAAGACCTTTGAAGGACGGGTGATCAATATTCATCACAGCTTCCTGCCTTCGTTCGCGGGTGCCAAGCCTTACCATCAGGCCTATCAGCGTGGCGTGAAGCTCATTGGTGCGACCTGCCACTATGTTACCGATCTGCTGGATGAAGGACCGATCATCGATCAGGACGTCATTCGCGTCAGTCACAGCCATACCATTGCTGACCTCGTGCGGCTTGGCCGTGACGTCGAAAAGGCTGTGCTCGCGCGCGGCCTGCGCTATCACCTCGAGGAGCGTGTAATCATTCATGAAAACAAGACTATAGTGTTCCACCATTAAGGGGGCTGATGAGCCTACGATCGATATCGGCTTTGTGCTAGTATTGGCCGGCTAAACGGCGTCGACCAGCATAGGCGGCCGGCGCGGACTGTTACGGCCCTTCTGCCTTCCATTCGTACTAACTATTTGGGATTCCATAACAACTATGGCTGAACTCGCCAGAGAAATACTTCCCGTCAATATTGAAGACGAGCTGAAGCAGTCTTACCTCGATTACGCAATGAGCGTCATCATTGGTCGGGCGCTTCCAGATGCCAAGGATGGACTCAAGCCCGTTCATCGTCGCGTACTGTTCGCGATGAGTGAACTCAAGAATAACTGGAACGCCTCATACAAGAAGTCGGCACGTGTCGTCGGTGACGTCATTGGTAAATACCACCCGCATGGCGACTCTGCGGTGTACGACACCATCGTTCGTATGGCTCAGCCCTTTTCGCTCCGCTACACGCTGGTAGACGGGCAGGGTAACTTCGGTTCGGTAGACGGTGATAACGCAGCCGCCATGCGATATACCGAGATCCGCATGGCAAAGATTGCCCATGAGTTGCTGGCGGACCTGGAAAAGGAAACTGTCGACTTCGCGCCCAACTATGATGGCTCGGAACAGATTCCAGTCGTGCTGCCGTCGCGCGTGCCAAACCTGTTGGTGAATGGCAGTTCGGGTATCGCGGTTGGCATGGCCACCAATATTCCACCGCACAACCTGCGTGAAGTCATCTCCGGCTGTCTCGCCTATATCGAAAACGATCAGATCACCATCGATGAGCTGATCGAGCACATACCCGGTCCCGATTTCCCGACAGCAGCCAGTATTAATGGCCGTGGCGGCATCTATGAGGCCTACCATACCGGCCGTGGACGCATCTATATCCGCTCCAAGCATGAGATCGAGGTCGACGAGCGGACCGACAAGGAAACCATTGTCGTCACTGAATTGCCTTACCAGGTCAACAAGGCACGTTTGGTCGAGAAGATCGCCGAGCTCGTGAAAGAGAAGAAGCTCGAAGGCATTACAGCGCTGCGTGATGAGTCGAACAAGGAAGGCATGCGGGTAATCATCGAACTGCGACGCGGTGAGAACACCGATGTGATGCTCAATCACCTCTATGCTCAGACGCAGATGCAGGTGGTCTTCGGTATCAACATGGTTGCGCTCGTCAATAACGAGCCGAAACTGTTGAACCTGAAGGATTGTATCGAGGTTTTCGTACGGCACCGTCGCGAAGTGGTTACCCGTCGAACCATCTACGATCTGCGTAAGGCGCGTGAGCGCGGCCATATCCTCGAAGGCCAGGCAGTAGCGCTGGCAAACATCGATGAAGTCATTGCCTTGATCAAGGCTTCGCCAAGCGGCGCCGAGGCCAAGCAGAAGCTGGTCGAGCGCGGCTGGGAGCCGGGTACTGTCTCTGCGATGCTCGAGCGTGCAGGTTCGGATGCCTGTCGTCCAGAGACACTGCCAGATCACCTTGGTTTTGTGGACGGCAAGTACTACCTCTCCGAAGTCCAGGCACAGTCGATTCTTGATCTGCGCCTGCAGAAGCTGACAGGCCTGGAAACTGGCAAGATCTTCGACGAGTACCAGGAGTTGATCAATCTGATTGGTGAGCTGCTGGAAGTGCTGCACAATCCTGAGCGCCTCATGGAAGTGATTCGTGAGGAGCTGGAGGCGGTTCGTGATGAGTACGGCGACGAGCGTCGTACTGAAATCACCGCAAGTAGCGCTGATATCAACATCGAAGACCTGATTCCCGAAGAGAATATGGTTGTCACGCTGTCGCACAGCGGCTATGCCAAGACTCAGCCGCTCGCAGCATACGAGGCTCAGCGTCGTGGCGGTCGAGGCAAGGCGGCCACGTCCATGAAGGATGAAGACTTCATCGAGAAGCTGCTGGTTGCGCATTCGCACAGCACCATTCTCTGCTTCACCAACATGGGTAAGCTGTTCTGGCTCAAGACCTATGAAATTCCGCAGGCCAGTCGTACTGCCAAAGGTCGACCTATCGTGAACCTGCTGCCGCTGGGACAGGATGAGCGCGTCACCACCATGCTGCCGGTTCGCGAATACACTGCTGATCATTACGTGGTGCTGGCGACAAAGCAGGGCACCATCAAAAAGACCAGTCTCGAAAACTTCTCAAGACCCCGCTCTAACGGATTGATTGCATTGGCGTTGGATGAGGGCGACACGCTTATCGGCGCCGCCATCACGGATGGTGAGCAGGACGTCATGCTGTTCAGCAGTTCCGGAAAGGTCATCCGCTTCAAGGAGAGCGATGTGCGGCCGATGGGTCGGACTGCGCGTGGCGTGAGGGGTATCAGACTGCTGAATGATGCGGTTGTCGTCGGTCTCATCATTCCACAGGACGACCACTTCGTGCTCACCGCCAGCCAGAATGGTTACGGTAAGCGTACCCCGGTGGCGGAATTTCCGGTTTATGGTCGTGGCGGGCAGGGCGTCATCGGCATGCAGTGCTCCGAACGCAACGGTAATCTGATCGGTGCGATACAGGTTGATGAGAATGCGCAGCTGATGCTCATTACCGATCAGGGCACGCTTGTGCGCACCCCAGCCAGTGGCGTCTCTGTAGTCAGTCGTAACACCCAGGGCGTCACCCTCATTCGCCTGACGGCCGGCGAACAGCTCAAGGAAATCGAAGCGATCGCCGAGATCGAGGAAGCGCTGTCCGAGGCCATCGAGGCGGACGTCATCGATGCTGGCGATGCCGATGTCGAGGCAGCAACTGAACACGCTGCTGCAGCGTCTGAAGGATTGGATGTTGAGGATGCTTCGACCGGTGACGAAGCCGGTGACGAAGATGCGAGTGACGAAGGAGCTCAGGACGATGCGTAGTCAGACTTATAATTTCTGCAGCGGCCCTGCTACGCTGCCAACCGCAGTATTGAACAAGGCGCAGGCGGAACTGCTCGACTGGCACAAGATGGGTGTCTCCATCATGGAGATCAGTCACCGGAGCCCCGAGTTTACGGCTGTTGCCAAGAAGGCCGAACAGAGCCTGCGTCAGCTCATGTCTATTCCGGACGACTACGCGGTGCTGTTCATGCAGGGCGGAGCCACCCAGCAGTTCTCCGGCGTGCCCATGAATTTCTTCGGGCTCTGTGAAGGCAAGCAGGCTGGCTACGTCGATACAGGTATCTGGTCGCGAAAAGCACATGAGGAGGCTGGACGTTATGTCGACGCTCGGTGTGTTGCGAGCTCGAAAGACTCGAACTATACGCGTCTACCCACATCCTGGTCGCTCGATGACAAGCTGGCCTATGTCCATTACACGCCGAACGAGACCATCGGTGGCGTCGAATTTCCGCACATCCCCGACGTGGGTGACATTCCGCTCGTTGCTGATATGTCGTCTACCATTCTGTCTCGCCCGATTGACGTCTCGAAGTTCGCGCTGATTTATGCTGGCGCTCAGAAGAATATCGGGCCGGCTGGTCTGACGCTCGTTATTGTCAGGCGCGACCTTCTGGCGTCGTCGCAACATCCGGCTCTACCGCCTACGATGAACTTCCGTCTGTTTGACGAAAATGACTCGATGCTCAATACACCGCCGACCTTCGGCTGGTACCTGGCTGGTCTCATCTTCGACTGGCTGATAGAGGCAGGCGGTCTGACGGCCATGGGCGAAGTGAATAGCCGCAAGTCGGCAAGGCTCTACAGCTATCTCGACGCGAGCGACTTCTACCACAACCCGATTCATACAGAAGCGCGCTCATGGATGAACGTGCCGTTTGTATTGAAAGACGAGTCACGCAATGGCGCCTTTCTCAAGTTTGCTGAAGCGCATGGACTGCTCAATCTCAAAGGGCATCGCTCGGTCGGTGGCATGAGGGCAAGTTTGTACAACGCCATGCCGGAAGCTGGCGTGGATGCCCTTATAGACGTTCTCACCAAGTTTGCAGAGAGCTAATGGCCGTGTCCTTGCCTGGGCTGGACAGCCTGCGTCAGCAGATCGACGCCGTCGATCTTCAACTGCTAGCGCTTATAAACCAGCGTGCCGCGCTTGCGGCCCAGGTTGCTGCAGTGAAATCAAGTACGCTCGATGAGCAGGCGCCGGGTCCGGTAAGCTTCTATCGGCCTGAGCGCGAGGCCCAGGTCCTGCGTAACATCATGAAGCAGAATTCTGGACCGTTGCCCGACGCAGATGTCGCACGGTTGTTCAGGGAAATCATGTCGGCCTGTCTGGCGCTGGAGAAACCCCTGCGAGTGGAGGCCTTGGGCTACCCTGGTAGCCTCGCCCATCTTGCGGCCTTGAAGCACTTCGGTCAGTCGATAGTACCGGGACAGCGCGCAGATGCAGCGTCACTGTTTGCTGATGTTGAATCCGGTCGCATCGATTACGCGGTGCTGCCTTTTGGCAGCCTGCTTGCCGGCCTTGATCTGTCGCTGACAGCCAGCGCTGAAGCGATCACCGAAAATTACGTCAGTCTGTTTCTGCAGTACAACGTGCAGATCTGCGGCGAGGTGAAGATTCTTACCACCAGGGCCGATGAGCCTGAACGACAGGCTGAGGTGGGGAAGGCTAGAAACGCAGGAAAGTCCCAGCGTTTCATAGTCATCGGTCGAGGCGCTGTGCCGGCGAGCGGCGATGATCGCAGCAGTGTCATCACCGGCATCGCAGATCGTCCTGGCGGGCTGTACCATCTGCTGGCGCCCTTTGATGCCATGGGTATCTCTATCCTCCGGCTCGAAGCCAAGCAGGGCGCCGGCCAGATACAGGAGCCTGGCGAGGCTGCTGGTGAACAATTCTTTGTTATCGATTTTCCTGGCCACTTCAGCGAAGACAGGGTCAAACGGCTGTGTGACGCACTGAAGAAACTGACCAGCACCTTCAAATTCATAGGCAGCTATCCAAACGGCGTGCTCTGACAATACAGGAAGCAGTATGCAATTCGATCCGAACGAACTGGTCAATGAAGCCATCCAGCAGCTGCAGCCGTACGTGCCCGGTAAGCCGGAAGAAGCGCTGCGGCGTGAGTTGGGCCTCGACAAGATCATAAAGCTTGCCAGTAATGAAGCGCCCTTACGGCTGTCAGATGCGGTTTGGGAACGTGCTGCAGCTGCGTTGCGAGACATCATGCGCTATCCGGACGGCAGTGGCTTCGACCTCAAGCGTAAACTTGCCGACAAGCTTGGCGTGACGCCTGACATGATTACCCTGGGCAACGGTTCCAACGATGTACTCCTGATTCTGGCACAGGCTTTCGCCGGGCCTGGTCGAGAGGTTCTGTTTTCACAGTACGCCTTCGCCGTCTACCCGATTGCTGCAGCAACCGTGGGCGCCACAGCTGTGGTTGTGCCAGCGATGGACCATGCGCATGATCTTATCGCCATCCAGGAAGCTATTACGCCACATACTCGTCTGGTCTATCTCGCCAATCCAAATAACCCGACCGGTACCAGTTTCAGCGATGATGACTTTCTTCATTTCATGGAAATGGCGCCGCTGCACTGTGTGGTGGTCCTGGATGAGGCCTATTTCGAATTCGCTGGCCACAAGTCGGGTATCGAGCTGCTGAAACAGTTCCCCAATCTAGTGGTAACCCGGACCTTTTCAAAGGCCTATGGCATGGCCGGGCTGCGACTGGGTTATTCGGTCTCCAGCCCGCAGATAGCCGAAATTCTCAACCGTGTTCGACAGCCCTTCAATATCAACAGTGTGGCGCTTGCTGCCGCACTGGCAGTGCTCGATGAGCCGAACTACGTCAAGGATGTGGTTGAGCTCAATGCAGTTGGTCTTCAACAATTGCTGGCAGGCCTGAAGGCGCTGGATCTGCCATGCCTGCCGACGCAGGCCAACTTCGTGGCCTTTCAGGCAGGCCCGCGCGCCGGAGAAATCTATGATGCACTGCTTCGCGAGGGGGTTATCGTAAGGCCGCTCGCCGGCTATGACATGCCGGAATATCTTCGCGTGAGCGTTGGCCTTGAATCTGAGAACACCCGGTTCCTCGAGGCCCTTGGCGACATCCTGAAGCGGCAGGCCTGAAGAGTGCTTGATACAACGCCGCAGGCCTGGCGCAATCAAACGCTAGGGGTCGTGGGCCTCGGACTGATAGGCGGCTCGATCTGTCTGGGTGCGGGTGGGTTTCGAGGTGCATCACGCTTCAACAGTATCATCGGATTTGATGCTGATCCGTATGCGCGGGATCAGTCTGTACAGCTTGGCCTGGTCGAGCGCTGCACCGACTCCGTAGTCGAGCTGGTGCAGCAGGCGGACATCATCATCCTGGCTGTGCCTGTTAAAGCCATGGGCGTCGTATTGCGCGACTGCACGGCACTTGGTAAACAGCCGTTCTCCGGCAAGATCGTCAGCGATGTCGGCAGCGTGAAGGGTTCTGTACACGCCTGTTTCGAATCGATACTCGGTGAGCTACCACCAGGCATGGTGCTGGGGCATCCGATTGCAGGTTCTGAAAAGAGCGGAGTTTTCGCTGGTCGGGCGGACCTTTTCGTTGACCATAAGGTTATTCTGACGCCGGTGGACAATACCGATCCCGAAGCGGTGGCGCAGATCGCGCGCTTGTGGACGCTGCTCGGGGCGGAGGTGCTGGAGATGTCTGTAGAGCACCATGATCGCGTGCTCGCCAGCACGAGCCATCTGCCGCATCTCATAGCATTCTCACTGGTCGACACGCTGGCGGTTCAGGACGATAGTCTGGAAATCTTCCGCTATGCCGCCGGTGGCTTCCGCGACTTCACCCGGATAGCTGGCAGCGATCCGGTGATGTGGCATGACATTTTTCTCGAAAACAAGACAGCGGTACTGGAAAGTCTTGAACTGTTCAGCAAGGATCTGGGGCGCCTGAAGGCTGCGATCGAATCCGGCGACAGTGAGCGACTGCTCGGCGTATTCACGCGAGCCAAGGCTGCCCGAGACCATTTCGGCACCATGCTGGCCAATAAACCTTACAGGCAGAAAATGACAAATACAGAAATCGAATTCATTGCAGGACCGGCAACGCAGCTTGGTGGGTCTATCCGTGTCCCTGGTGACAAGTCCATATCGCATCGCTCCATCATGCTCGGCGCGCTGGCTGAAGGTATCACCAGCGTAGAAGGATTCCTCGAAGGCGAAGATGCCCTTGCGACCATCCAGGCGTTCCGCGACATGGGCGTGGTAATCGAAGGGCCAGAGGCCGGCGCCGTCAAAGTGCATGGCGTAGGGCTGCATGGTCTCAAGGCGGCGCCAGGTCCCCTGTATCTGGGCAACTCCGGCACCTCTATGCGTCTGCTGTCTGGCCTGTTGGCGGCTCAGCAGTTCGATAGTGTACTGACTGGCGATGAATCCCTGTCGAAGCGACCAATGAAGCGTGTCATGGATCCCCTGGCGCAGATGAATGCGCTGGTGGAAAGCGATAACGATGGGCGGCCGCCACTGAAAATCAGTGGAAAGCGTGAGCTGAAATCGATTCATTACGACCTGCCAGTTGCCAGTGCACAGGTGAAGTCGGCCGTCCTGCTGGCAGGTCTGTATGCCGATGGCGTGACATCGGTGCATGAGCCCGCGCCGACACGAGACCATACCGAGCGCATGCTGCGCGGTTTCGGCTGTGAGGTGGAGACTGAAGGTGCTGTCTGCCGTCTCCGTGGCGGTCAGCAGCTCAAGGCCTGCCACATAGATGTGCCTGCGGATATCTCCTCTGCCGCGTTCTTCATGGTGGCCGCGTCTATTGCGCCGCAGGCAGACCTTGTTCTGAAGCATGTCGGGATAAACCCGACCCGCACCGGCATCATCGAGATTCTCAGGCTGATGGGTGCTGATCTGGAAATATCCAATGAAACGACTGTCGGTGGCGAGCCAGTCGCTGATATTCGTGTGCGAAGCGCAAGGCTGAAGGGGATAGATATCCCGCCAGCGCTCGTGCCTCTGGCTATCGACGAGTTCCCTGTTCTGTTTATCGCCGCTGGCTGCGCAGAGGGGAAGACCGTCCTTACTGGTGCGGAAGAGTTGCGGGTGAAGGAGAGCGATCGCATACAGGTCATGGCTGACGGCTTGCTCGAGCTCGGCTTCCCCACTCGGGTCACGCATGACGGCATTGAAATCGAGGGTCGCGGCACAAGCTCGAACCCCGTATTCAATGGCGGCACCGTCGATAGCCATGGCGATCATCGTATCGCCATGGCCTTCAGTGTGGCGGCCATTCGCTCGGCTGAGCCGATCACCATTCGCCGCTGTGCCAATGTTGCCACTTCGTTTCCGGACTTTTCCGGCCTTGCAGCCAGCATTGGTATGCAAATCAAAATCAGGGACGCCAAATCATGATCCATGCGCCTGACCAGCAAGCCAACAGCGAGCGATCAAAGACGCTGTCCACCGGCAACCCCACCGCGCCTGTGGTCACCATCGATGGTCCATCGGGTTCGGGCAAGGGTACGCTGGCAGTGAGTCTGGCTCGCCGGCTCAACTGGCGGGTTCTGGATTCAGGTGCGCTGTATCGCATTACCGCGCTGTCGGCGAGCAAGCAGGGTGTGGATCTGAGTCAGGCGGAAGCGGTAGCCAAAATCGCCCACACGCTCGATGTGTCTTTCGAAGCTGGGGAAGCTGGCCAGCCGCTGCGGGTGATTCTTGGGCAGCAGGATATTACGGCCGAAATTCGCACCGAACAATGTGGTGCGATGGCTTCTACGATTGCGGTGTACCCGGAAGTTCGACTGGCGCTGCTGCAAAGACAGCGCGCCTTTCAGGAGGCCCCTGGCCTGGTTGCTGATGGTCGTGACATGGGTACGGTGGTATTTCCAGACGCCCGGTTCAAGTTCTACGTGACAGCCTCTGCCGAGGTGAGGGCGCAGAGACGCTACCAGCAGTTGAAGCAACAGGGAGAAATTGTTAGACTGCCGCACCTTTTACGCGAGATCCAGAAGCGTGATGAGCGGGATACCCAACGGGCGGAGGCACCATTGCTGCCGGCCAAAGACGCTCTTGTCATCGACACCAGTGAACTTCCCGCTCTTCAAGTCCTTGATTACGTTGCTGAAATCGTTGAAAAGACTTTAAACCAGAACCCATAGTCGGTCGCTGCGCGCCAGCATTGCAGCAGCCGATACATTGAACTGACGCGTCGGCTGGCAGGGCGCACAACCTTACAGGTATTAGAATGAGCGAAAGCTTCGCAGAACTTTTTGAGGAAAGTTTAAAAGAAATTGATATGAAACCAGGTTCCATCGTCAAGGGAACCGTGGTGGATATCGACTCCGACTGGGTCACCGTACACGCCGGCCTGAAATCAGAAGGCATCATTCCCGTTGAGCAGTTCTACAACGACAACGGCGAACTGACAATTGCGATCGGCGACCAGGTCGACGTCGCACTGGATGCCGTTGAAGACGGTTTCGGTGAGACCAGACTTTCCCGTGAGAAAGCGAAGCGCGCCGAAGCCTGGACCGAACTGGATAAGGCCTTCGAAGATCAGGCTGTCGTCAAGGGCATCATCAACGGCAAGGTCAAAGGTGGCTTTACCGTTGAAGTGAACAGCATTCGTGCGTTCCTGCCCGGTTCATTGGTTGATGTGCGTCCTATCCGTGACACCGCGCACCTCGAGAACAAGGAACTTGAATTCAAGGTCATCAAGCTCGACCAGAAGCGCAACAACGTTGTCGTTTCACGTCGTGCCGTACTCGAAGCCGAGAATTCCGCCGAGCGTGAAGCGCTGCTCCAGCAGCTTCAGGAAGGCATGGAAGTCAAAGGTATCGTCAAGAACCTCACTGACTACGGTGCATTCGTTGACCTGGGCGGCGTAGACGGCCTGCTGCACATCACCGAC
>TARA_R100000306_G_scaffold36821_3_pt1 | contig 95899 bp, 98 predicted proteins | sample TARA_R100000306 | Tara Oceans TARA_R100000306 (sample SAMEA2620824) | marine metagenome | biome: marine biome (ENVO:00000447); feature: mesopelagic zone (ENVO:00000213); material: "saline water (ENVO:00002010), including plankton (ENVO:xxxxxxxx)" | depth 1000 m | reverse complement strand
CCACCTGTTTACCTCAATGCCATACACCAGAAATCAGCATAACTCAGTAGCAGCGCATGGGTTTCATTAACGAAATCATTCCCGAATCTGAAAAAGACAAGCTTCCTTTCAAAGTCGATACCAGGGCCAATGGTTACAAACCAACCCTATGGGAGTGGACGAGAGACCGTGATAGGAGCGCATGTGTCGTCCATACGAGTTCGTCTAATGGGGTTGACGGCACACCACCAGAAGATACATACGTTATGATTTGGCGAGATAATCTTGTGAGTTTCGCTGGGTACCCAACTTTCAGTAAAGATAGAAGAACTAGGAATTGGAATATTCATAACCTGGTAATCCCTGAATGTTTGGCTGAAAAAGAGGGTGAAGTACGAAAACTGATCCGAGAAGCGCTGGATACAATTGGATTTCTCTACAATAGAGACTTTCTTGACAACGTGAACGTTGAGTTCGATGCACCTGCCACTATAACAAACGCCAGTTCTTTACACGGAGAACCACGTGATCACAGATAATCATAACGAAATAGAAAACCTGTTTCACGCCATCGGCGAATCCTTCTCCAGGCTCGACTTCGACGCCTGGCTGGAGCTGTTCACCACCCCAAGAACCATCATATCCAAAGGCAATGTGTTCTCATCCGACTCAGTTGAAGAAACCCGCAACAAGATGACGCCTGTCTTCGACAGTCTGCGCCAGCGCGGTTTCACCCACACCCGTCTCGACAAATGCAACATCAAACTGCTCGGCGACACCAACGCCATGGTCAGCACCGTCTGGACCCGACTCGACAGCCACGGCGATGTCATCGAAACACTGGGCGCTACCTACACGCTGGTGCTGACCGACGATGCCTGGAAAGTCGCCGTTGTCATGTCACATCGCGCCGACGTCATGGCGATCCCGGACCAGGGTCAGGACTCGTAATAAGCCATCAGCCGGTTCATGCCCAGCACGTGCGGCTCGACCTTTTCCAGGAATTCCGCCAGTTCCAGCCCGTCAGCCATGGAGGGCTCCAGGTCCAGGGCCAGCACCCAGAAATAATAGTGGTGTCGACCGTGGCCGGGTGGCGGCTTGGGACCACCGTAGCCGATGCTGTCAAAATTATTCAGCCCCTGTGCGTAATCCTTGCAACCCTGTGGCAAATGATTCACTTTGGGCGGAATGTTGTAAACCAACCAATGCACAAAACCGTAATTACCCGTTGTCGAGATCAGAGGGGCATCCGGATCGTGACAGAATATCGCCAGTGACCTTGTGCCCTCGGGCACCTTGCTCCACGTCAGCTCTGGCGACACATTGCCACCGTCATGGCTGTGCCTGTCATCGATACGCTCACCCTGTTTCAGGTCGTGACTGGTCAGTTTCATGTCTGAAAGTGCAAATGTCATGAGGACTCCTTTATTGTCAGATTGTGATCGTGGAATACTTGAATATTACCTTACGGAGACCGGTCCGCATGTTCAAGCGTAAACTCTACCTGTTTGCCGGGGCATCCAGCGTGGCCTTGGTCGTCGTCCTGCTGGCCGCCGCTGTATCCGCGCAGATTACCCGCCAGAACCTCTCACAGAGCACCATGGCCCAGACTCTGCTGATAGAACACCAGCAGCTGTCCAGCATCTCCTACCGCCTGTTCAAGCAGCTCACCGACGGACTGATTTTTGGCCAGACCGCCAATCAGGCCGAGGTTCGCAACAAAAAGGAGCAGATAGACGAGTCACTCAGCAACATCCGGCGTCTGGAACTGACGCAGCGTGAATCGCTGGGTGCAGAAGCGACCCGTGGCAGCGTTGAAGACACCGAAGACCTGGCGCTGCTGATTACGCAGATTATTGAGGAATTCCAGTCAATCGCTGCAAGCGGGAGTGATGTGCCCCTGAGCCGGCAGGAAAGGGTGAGAACCCTGCTTGAGGTGACCATCGATAACCAGTTCCGCGAAGCCATCAATGATGCCGTTTCGCGTCAGAGCAATGTCGTGGCTGCCATCAATGCCCGCATCGACACGCTGAACACCGCCATTGTCTGGTTTACCGCTGCCTTCGGTTTGCTGGGACTGCCACTGATCGTGCTGGCCTGCCGCTGGCTGATCAATCAGCTCTATCCTCCCTTGCAGACCATCTCCAGCGGCGCCGAGGCGCTGGCACAGGGTAATTATGACCACCGTCTGCCCGACACGCTGGATCAGGAGTTTCTGCCCATCGTGCAGTCCTTCAATTCCATGGGGCGGCAACTGCAGGAGCACAAGCTCATGGCAGAGCGCTCACGCAAACAGCTTGAGTTCGAAGTGGAACAGCGCACCAAAGAACTGATGGACGCGAATAACAAGCTGACTGACATCGATAATCGCCGGCGTCAGTTTCTGGCAGATCTGAGTCACGAGTTACGCACCCCGTTGACAGTCATCCGCGGTGAGGCTCAAGTGACCCTGCGCCAGCCTATCGTTACTGAAGACGCCAGCCGGCAAACTCTGGAGTCCATTCTTAACCAGGCCGTCGGACTCAGCCGGCTGGTCGATGACCTGTTACTCCTGGCACGTGCCGATTCCGGCCAGCTGGTAATTGAGCCGCAGTGGATTGACATGGCCAGCTGGTTGCGACAGCAGACTGAACACTGGCAACGGCTCGCACCGACCCACCGTATAGAAATGGAATGGGCCCTTGATGACGAGGGGGCGCAGCTCTACGGCGATGAACAGCGTTTGACACAGGTCATTGCCATTCTTGTCATCAATGCCGTTAAGTACAGTGACCCGAATACCCGTGTCATGGTTAAGGCGTCACAGTCCGCCACTGACTTCAGGATCTCCGTGATTGATCAGGGACCCGGGATTTCTCCCTCCGATCTGCCTTATATCTTCGAGCGATTTGTCAGGATCAACCGTTCCATTGAAGGTTCGGGGCTCGGCCTGGCGATCGCACGTACCATCGCCGAAGCCCATCATGGCGAGCTGAGCGTTGAGTCAGTCGTCGGCAGGGGATCAGCCTTTACGCTGACACTGCCCAGGGAGCCGCAGCCATGAGGGTGCTGATAGCCGATGACGAGCGATCCCTGCTTAACTTCATTGCGCGCGGGCTTGGCGCGGAAGGTATTGAATGCACGACGGTCAACCAGCTGCACGAGGTCAGCATGCAGGCCTATCAGCAGCAACCGGATGTCATCGTGCTGGATCGCATGTTTGCCGATGAGGACAGCCTGCTGGAACTGCCGGCGATTCTGAAGCGTTCGCCGAAGAGCAGGGTGCTGCTGTTGACCGCACTGGATGACGTCGCTGACCGAGTTGCAGGACTGCGAGCCGGCGCGGATGACTACCTGTGCAAACCCTTTGATTTTGACGAATTGCTGGCCCGTGTGCAGGCACTGGGACGACGCCTCGATGCACCGGCGCAGGAAAGCGGCGATATCATTCAACAGGGCGCGATTACGCTGGATATTGGCAGCCGACTGGTGGTCCGCGACGGTGAGGAGATATCCCTGACCAGTCTGGAATTTGATCTGCTGATGTTCCTGATGCAGAACCACGGCAAGGCTCTTTCCCGCGAGCGCATTCTCAACAAGGTCTGGGGGCATCAGTCCGAGCCCCTGACCAATATCGTTGATGTCTACGTCAGCCGGCTGCGACAGAAGCTTGACAGCCCCCCACCAGCTGAATCCATGATAAAGACGGTGAGGGGGCTCGGTTACCGCTTCCGGGCATTACATGGGTGACAGCAGCGACGGATGCGTCACCAGGTTGCGCACGCCGTGTGCCTGGGTCTCCTCAAACACATTGTCATTACACCATTCCCCGACCGTTTCAATGTCGACAAAGGCAACGTTGGGCCGGACGCTCCAGCTGACCAGCAAGGGCGAACCATTTTCATTGTAGGCAGGACCCGTAGTGGATCCGGCGTATTGAATTGGCGTGCCAGTGTCAGTAGGAATGTTCAATGCCTGGTGATAGCCATTGCGCTCACCGATGGCCGCCAGCTCATTGAAGTCCAGCGCCGAGCGATCATTGACCAGCACCAGTACCTGTCCTTCCACACGCAACTGCGGGTTCATGGTGTTGTCATTCAGGCAGGCGCCCAGTGTAGGGCCTGGATTGATCTGCGCGCTGCTGAACACATAATGTACTTCAATGGTATCTCCCGGCATCAGGGACTCGTTATTGGTGGGGCAGATGTTCCCCGTGATTGGTGCCAGCTGGCTGGCAGCCAGTTCGCCGTCATAGAGAAAACCGGTGTGATTGCCGTGGCCGTCGCCGTTACCGGCATAGACAGTGAACTCCCCACCTTTGTGCTCAGCATTCTTGTGGAAATGGATGTTGCACAGGTTCAACTGGTCGTGCTGCGGGGCCAGACTGAACTGACGCGTGTTCTCGCCAAGCGGGTTTGACAGATCACGAGGCGACTGCGGACCGAAGCCTTTGTCAGCGGTATTCTCCAGCAGTTTCTGATTCTGTTGCTCGATAACGCTGTCGGCGACGGCAGCGCCGTTGTCATTGGCATACACTGCCAGGGAAGCTGACATGCTGATCATGCCAGCCATTGCTGCCATTGATTTCATCTATTCACTCCTGCTGTGGATTAAGTGGCCCTAAAGGTAGTGAAAGATTCCGAATTGATAATGAATTTATTATTAAAAGTTTATGAACAGCGTGGTGGCAGGTGATGACCAGACTGGCGGCCGACAACGCCAACGTCCACTGGGTCGACATCACCGATAGAGACGAAGAGTTACGCCAACAGAGTATCGACCCCGAGCGGGCGCTGCGAGAACTCCACGTCAAGGACGCCGATGGAAACATTCACAGCGAAATAGATGCCTACCAGCTACTGATGCGCCGCGCCCCCATTCTGCGCCCAGTGGGCTGGCTGATTGGCCTGCCCGTGATCAAGCCCATCCTTTCCAGGCTGTACCGGCGCATGGTGGATAAACGATTGGAACGCACCGGGCGAGGGTAGGGGGAGTAACCGTCCGGATCACCGCAACAAACTTAACTATATTCGCGCAGTCGATCCGCATGGATGTTGGTTACTGTGTCCGCAGTGTGGGAAAGTAAAAAGTATATCGGGCGTCCTCAAGTTCTAAGGCTTCGCCGTCCACCACAACAGGGCGAAACCGAAAACGCGAGATCGCGCTGGATGCCGCCATGTAGAAGTAGTAACCAGACGGCTCTTCGGCCATGACTATCACATCCTCTACCAGTCCTGCTCTGGTAACTGTAAAACTCACTTCAGCCCATCCTTCAATACCCAGTCTGGCGGCCTTTGTTGGATACCAGGGCTCAATGCATTGGTAGGGTTTGATGACATGTTGGCCTGTGTTCCATGCAGGAGGGCATTCCCACGAAGTAGTTCCAACGTCACTGGACTGCGTTTTGAGTGGAAACAGTATTAAAACTATAAGTGGAAATATGAGTCTTTTCTTCATCTTCAAGACGCCGCAAAGAGACAGTGGTGCTTATCGCAATCTACAGCCATGTAGCTTTAGTCACACAATACAATGATGGTCGACCATCAGCAATCAATAACTCCGCAACCCCGACACCTAAACCCTTGTGCCACATCCCTGCGCATGTAAAGAGCATGGCTGGCGTCATAACTTACAGAATACATAACTGATAAATCCAGAATATACCCTGGACTGAGATAATGGCTGAGACAATTCACTAACACACGGCAGTACTCATAGTGAGATCCAATACTCAGTCACTCAGTGGAGAGCCCATCTGACCACTAAGCCTCCACCGCGCCAACAAGGAGGTACTATGAAAATTTTTATTGCGTGTTTTCTGGCCCTGTTTACAAGCGCCTGTGTGTCATTCAAGCCTGTCGAGCTTGGAAGCGTTCAGAGCATTACTGATACCAGTGCTTGTGGCACTCCAGTCACCGACATTTGCAAGGCCAGACTCTATGCGTCTGGCGCCTCTCAGCAATATAAAACCGCAGTGCTTGATAACTACGATAAAAATAATGAGTACGATTCCTGGATTCTCAATCTGGTCACCCTGGGTATTGGCGCTGAAGTGGCCGAACTTCACTCAGACGTATTAAAGACATCTGCGATGGGTCTTGGTTATCAGTCTGCCAGGAAAACGTATCGAAGTATCCCGTTTCAGTTGCAGATATACACCAGTGCCATCAGTGCCACTCAGTGTGTTTACGACAACTCACAGCGACTGGAGGAAGGCTTTTCGCATTTTCAGACGATACAGAGCATTGCTTCACAGTTGAATCAGTCAAAAAATATTCTGGATACTAATCAATCGGCGATAAATCAAATCATTAGCGATCATTACGAAGAGCTTGGCTCATACAGTCAGGTCGTGGCCAAGTTAGACCGCGCTCTGGATCTGGCGGAACGATCCCTGGAGGCGCTTGAAACCGCCGACAATGAAGTTGTAAAGAGCATACAAAGAATCGAAATCACAATCCTGCAGCGCTTTAACGGCCAGCTTCCTGATATCGACACGATTACCACACAGCTTCGGACGCAGATTGCTGAAAATATTGAACTGGAAGAGGGCGGCAAGGTAAGTGAGACGCCGGCTGGCAACGTACCTCTGTTGGGTCTCGCTGATTCTCTGGACGCACGTCTTCAACAACAACTGGAAACGGCTCTCGCAGCAATGAACGCCTTGGCCAGCCTGAGAGTGGAGCGATACCTGTCAGATCTGAATCTGGTAAAAGCCTGTTCGGTGAGCGTTTAAAAATGTAGCCAGCACGTGCGTCGCCATGCCGGTATGCTAGTCTAGAGGTCTGACCGAACCACGGACCCTGCCGCGCATGACGACAGACAACGAATTCAGCACCGACCGCCGCCAGAAGCAGGCCCGGAACCTTGTGCTGATTGCATTGATCGTCGGGCTTTTGGGCACGGTGCTGGGCATTGTTTTCGGGATCTCGGCAGGCACATTGGTCGGGCCCGATTTCTGGCTGATCAGCCTGTTGGGCATCGTCACCGGGGTCCTGACGCTGCTGCTCATCCTTAAACCCACGTTAGCGACCAGCGTGATCGCCGGTTCGCTGACCATCTACTTCGCCATTCATCTGAATGCTGGCGCAATCGTCCTTTACCGTGCCACTGGGGAGATTGTGCGCCTGATCCCCTATGTCATCTGGCTCTTTCCCACTCGTTATTTTTCACCATTTCACGAATTTTGGTTTTTATAAACGCGCCATCACTATCCTGGTGGGCTTGAGCCCGCTACCGGTAGCCGGGGTTGTGCTGATGGACCTGCCACAGCCTCTGTCCGTTGCAACGGCAGACGCCGTCGTAACCTTTCTGTTCAGCTTCTACATCTTTGTTATCTGCTTCGGACTTTACGCGCGTCATCGTGACGCGGAAATCCAGCGGGTGGCGATGGCTGAAGAAGCGCAGCGCAGCGCAGAGGCGCTCCGGGTTAGCGAAGAGCGCTTCAGACTGCTCAGTCGGGCGACGGACGACCTGATTTGGGACGCCGATCTGACATCCGGAAAAGTCTGGTGGAGCGAGTCCCTGCTCGAAACACTGGGTTACTCAACAAAGGATGCCAGGTCCGGCCTGTATGCCTGGCGGCGCTGGATACACCCCGATGACCGTCACCGGGTGGTCAGTAAACTCATTAAAGCCATCAAAAAGGGGACCAGCTGGACCAGTGAATTTCGATTGCTGTGCTCGGACGGGGAGGTCCTGGACGTCGTATCAAAAGGCGTTGTGCTGCGGGACTCAGTGGGCAAACCGGTTCGACTGATTGGCAGTACCACCGATGTCACTGAACTGCGTGTTCTGGAAAACAAGTTGCGCCAGTCACAAAAAATGGAAGCGGTGGGGCAGTTGACGGGCGGCATCGCGCACGATTTCAACAATCTGCTGACCATTATCATGGGCAGTTCGGAATCCTTGGCGGACATGTTTCCCGACAACCCCAACGCGCTTGAGTTGGCCAGTCACGCCATGCTCGCTGCACAGCGCGGTGCGGACCTTACCGCGCGGCTGCTCTCATTCGCACGTCTTCAGGCCCTGGCGCCCGAATATATTAATCCTGGACAGTTGCTGAAAGACATCAATGGCCTGATAAATCGAACCATATCTGAGGATATCGAGATCGTTGTCAGTGTGGCTGACAATGTGCAGCCCATTGAAGTCGATCGCAGCCAGCTAGAGAACGCCATTCTGAATCTGGTGATCAATGCGCGCGATGCCATGCCCTATGGAGGACAACTGACCATTGAAGCGTCGAACATCACGCTTGCAGCTGATGATCTTCCCTATTATGACGGTATGCAGGCAGGCGACTATGTAGTGATCGCTGTGTCCGACAATGGTATTGGCATGTCGCCGGAGACCATGGAGCGGGCATTTGAGCCATTTTTTACCAGCAAAGAGGCTGGAGAAGGCTCCGGGCTTGGGCTGTCCATGGTCTGGGGGTTTGTCCGGCAGTCAAAAGGCCAGGCATTGATTTACTCGGAGGTCGGCGAGGGCACTTCCGTAAAACTCTACTTCCCGGCGGCTAAAACCGCACAGGCCCGGGCCACTGCTCCGACCACGAATGACAGACTGACCGGCGGCACTGAGCGTATCCTCGTTGTTGAGGACGACAAACTGCTGCGCGAGCAGGTTGCTGTTCAGCTTGCCGATCTTGGTTACCAGGTCAACCAGGCTGCATCCGCCGATGAAGCGCTGATGCTCATGAATGATGGGCTGACAGTCGATCTGCTGTTCACCGATGTTGTGATGCCGGGTGGCATGAATGGCAAGCAGCTCGCCGATGCCGCAAAATCGCTACAGCCTGGAATCAGGGTGCTGTTTACCTCCGGTTACGCCGAAGATGCGATCGTTCATCAGGGCCGTCTGGACCTGGGTGTGGATTTGCTCGGCAAGCCTTATCGACGGGCTGAGCTGATGAGCAAGATTCGCGAGGTGCTGGACAGGGAGTCGGATTAAGCACACGGCCAGGTACTAATCCGGGCGCCGCCAGGCAACGGCACCCGGATCATCACAACATCAGGCCAATCGCAGCGGCAGGCGCGTAAACGTCCTTCCAGTCACAGCTGCCAGCGCATTCGCCACCGCCGGTGCAATTGGCGGCGTGCCTGGCTCACCCACACCTGAAGGTGCATTGGTGGATGGGACGATATGCGTCTCAACCTTCGGCATCGCATTCATGCGCAACACACGATAGTTGTGGAAGTTGGTCTGATCCACATGACCATCTGTCAGTGTCACCTCATCCGCCAGCGCTGCCGACAGACCGTAGGCAATGGCACTTTCCACCTGTGCTTTTACGATGCTTGGATTCACCGCGATACCGCAGTCAATTGCTGCGACCACCCGTTCAACCTTGAAGTTGTTGCCATCAACAGAGACATCAACGATCTCTGCCACGGTTGAACCAAAGGAGGTATGTACAGCCACGCCACGACCCCAGCCTTCCGGCAGCTCAGTCGTGCCCCAGCCCGCTTTTTCTGCAGCCAGTTTCAGCACTGCCGTTTCGCGTGGATTGTTTTTTAACAGCTCCAGGCGATAAGCCACCGGGTCTGCACCCGCTTTTCTGGCCAGCGCATCAATAAACACTTCTTTACTGAACGCCGTGTGCGTGTGACCCACCGAACGCCACCATTGTACTGGCACTCCCACCTGGGGCGAATGGAGTTCTACCTGGCGCTCTGGCACGTCATAGGCAAACTCGGTCAGGCCTTCCACCGAGGTGTTGTCAATGCCGTCTCTGACCATCATCGCTGCCATTGAAGTGCCAGCCATGATGGACTGTCCCGCAATGCGGATCTTCATCGCGTTGGGCTTGCCCGCAGCATCCAGCGCCGCAGACAGCTTGTGCACATAGGCCGGGCGGTAGTAACCCGCCTGCATGTCATCTTCACGCGACCACACCAGTTTCACGGGCGTATTGGGAACCTGACGGGCAATCTGCACTGACTCCAGCACGTAGTCGGAGGCCGGGTTGGCACGACGACCAAAACCGCCGCCAGCAAATACCGTGTGGATGGTGACTTTGTCACCGCTGGTACCCAGCAGCTGCGCGATTGCCGCCTTGTCACTGGTGGGTGACTGACAGCCATACCACATTTCCGCTGAATCGCCATTGACCTGCGCAACACAGTTCATCGGTTCCATCTGTGCGTGAGCCAGATACGGATACTCAAACATCAGTTCCGTTACATCCGAAGAGGCCGACAGTACGGAGTCCGGATTGCCATGCGCTTCGGCAATGGCGCCGGGTGTTTCTACCAGTTCACGATATTGCGCGAGGATGTCGCCGGAGCTGCGTGTTTCCGCCTCACTGGCATCCCACTCAATCTGCAGCTGCTCGCGAGCCTTGATTGCGGTCCAGTAATCACTGGCCACCACCGCAACACCACTGTCGATCTCAAACACCTGCTGCACACCGCGGCGGGCGAGGGCAGCGCTGGCGTCGAAGGAACGTATTTTGGCGCCAAAGCGGGGCGGGTGTGCCACGACTGCCGTCAGCATGCCCGGCAGTTTGACGTCCTGCGTGTAGATGGCGGTGCCGTTATGCTTGCCCACATCCTTGCGCAGCGTATTGTCCTGACCGATCAGCTTGAATTCCGCGGGAGTTTTCATGGTCAGTGAGCTTCTGTCCGGCGTGGGCTGCTGTGCTGCTGCAACTGCCAGCTCACCAAAGGTGGCTGAGTGATTACCGTGTGAGACCACGCCGTTACTGACCGTGATCTCGCTGGCATTTACCTGCCACTGCGCAGCCGCCGCTGCGACCAGCATGGCCTTGGCGGCCGCACCAGCCTGTCGCATCTGCATGAAACTGTTGGCGATGGCTGTGCTGCCACCGGTTCCCTGCTGACCCATCAACAGGTTGGCATATTTGGTGACATCCGCTGGTGCGTGTTCACAGACCACCTGACTCCAGTCTGCATCAAGCTCTTCAGCCACACAGGTGGCCAGGCCGGTATATACACCCTGGCCCATCTCCAGATGTTTGATCAGCACCTTGACGGTGTTGTCCGGGCTGATACTGACAAAGGCATTAAACTCAAGGGCGGCATCCGATGCCTGCTGGGCGAGGGCGGTCGGCGCAGAAAAGCTGACGCCCAGCATCAAACCGGCAGAGGCCCCGGCACTGACTTTCAGGAAGCTACGACGGCTGCTATCGGGCACTGCGGTGTCGGTTTTAAGAAAACGTCTGATATTCATTATGCAGTCTCCGCAGCGTTGGTGAATTGCGCCGAAGCCATCTTGATGCCTGCCTTGATACGCGGATAGGTGCCGCAGCGGCAGATATTGCCAGACATCGCTGCATCAATATCGGCATCGGTGGGGTTGGGGTTCTGCTCCAGCAGCGCGGTGGCTGACATCACCTGGCCGGACTGGCAGTAGCCGCACTGGGGAACCTGCAGTTCTACCCAGGCCTGTTGCACGGCTCTTGCCTGCGGTGACTGCAGGCCCTCGATGGTGGTGATGTTTTTGCCGACCGAATCAGCCACGGTCATCACACAGGTGCGCGTGGCGACGCCGTCGACATGGACCGTGCAGGCGCCACATTGCGCCATGCCACAGCCGAATTTGGTGCCGGTGAGGTTGAGATGATCGCGCACCACCCATAGCAAAGGCATGTCGCCTTCGACGTCAACCTCGTGGGATTGACCATTGATTGTTAACAGGTAGGCCATACGTCCTCCGCAGACTTTTCAGGAACCGTTCAGAATTTTATAGGGATCGTTCGCCATTAAAAGCCAATCTTGACAAATAGTCAAATTCTGTAAAGATGTCGATTTATGACAGTTTACGATATGGATCAGCGGGAAATCGACATAGCAGAGGCAGGCCGCCGTGTGGTGCTGCGTTATGGCATGTCCCGCACAACAATGAGTGACGTCGCACAGGAGGCCGGGATTTCCCGACAGACTCTGTACGCCGTTTTTTCCAGCAAGGACGAACTGCTACGCGCCATTATCCGCCAGCTGTCCAACCGCAAAGTGGCTGGCATTGAGGCTGACTTCGAGCGCACCAGCGATCTTGGTGAACGCCTGGATTCCGTCATCCTGCATATGGCTATCAAAAGTTTTGAACTGTTGCAGGCTTCACCGGATGCCGAGGATATAGTCACTGGCTTTAACGCTGCCTGCAAAGAAGAACTGAAAAGTAATGCCGTGCGATACCACGACTTGTTGACGGATATGTTGAAGCCCTATCAGAGGAGTATCAACTCGGCAGGTATGACCGTGCCCGCGCTGGCTGATTTTATTCAGAAGTCCACACTGATGATCAAACACGAAGCCAGTGACATGGCACACATCACGGAGCTGGCAGGCTCGCTGAAGGCGCTGGTGCTGCATGTGGCGCTGGCCGGGTCCGGCAAGTAAGCCTCGCCAAGCGCTCCCGACGCACACCACTTTCTTAAGCTGACGACTGGTATACAATGACCTGGCACGAATAAACAGTACGTTTGCAGCATCGTGTCATTTGCAGCCCCACGCTCACAATAATTACGTTTCTGGAGGCTCGTCGTGATTCGTTTCTGCCCAACGCTCCGCGCACCTGTGTCGCTTGCTTTTATCGTTCTGTTCCTTGCCACCACCCATTCCATGGCTGCCGAGATCCCCAACGTCACCCGTCTGGGCGATGGTCCCATTATCGTGCAGGATATGGATGCCCGAATGGGCGGCAACGTACAGGGCCCCTCGCTGATCAAGGTGCCAGACTGGGTCGAGAGTCCACTCGGTGAGTACTACCTGTACTTTGCCGACCATCGCGGCACCTACATCCGCATGGCCTATGCAGATGATCTGCTCGGCCCATGGACTACTTATGAGCAGGGTACCTTGCAGCTGGAGGAATCATTTTTCCCTGTGGAGCTGGAAGAGGGGGCTGCCGCTAACGCCTATGCTCACATTGCTTCGCCTGATGTGCATGTCAGGGGAGATCTGCAGGAAATCGTCATGTATGTGCATGGTCGCGATGCCAGGGCATTTGACTCGGCAACATCGCAGGGGCTGTCCAGCCAGGTGACCCGGCTGGCAACCTCCAAAAACGGCATTGATTTTGTCGGTCAGCCCGAGATTCTCGGCAGACCCTATTTCCGCGTTATTCAGCACGGCGACTATTACTACGGCCTGGCCATGCCCGGTTTCCTTTACCGATCCAAAGATGGCATCACTGATTTCGAAGAGGGGCCACGTCTGTTTAACAATGACATGCGCCATTCTGCGCTGTTGCTACGTGACGACACACTGTATGTATTCTGGACCCAGGTGGGGCATGAACCGGAGCGAATCCTGCTGTCGACCATCGAGCTGGACGGTGACTGGATGAGCTGGCAGGAATCGCAGGCCGTTGAGGTCCTGCGTCCCGAGACGGAATGGGAGGGCGCCAATCTGCCGATTGAGCCTTCGCAGCGGGGCCATAGCGACGTAGCGGTCAACCAGCTGCGTGACCCGGCTATCTTTGAGGAGGACGGCGAGGTCTATCTGCTGTACTCCGTTGCCGGCGAGAGTGGTATTGCGATTGCAAGACTGCAATTTTGAACTCTGCCTGCGTTGAGACGCTCCTGGCAGTCGCCGGAACGCATACTTTGATTCAGGCATAATCCGGAAAACCGTGTTAATCTAATGTTTTCCATGCGGTGCCAGCTGAAATACTGGAATGCTCAGGTAGCAAGTCAGTAGCCCAAATACCGGTTTATGCACGTCGTAACTGAAACATTCGCGTCGTAACACAAATAAGAAAGGGAGCTTAACTATGCAGCGTTTGACGTATCTCACGATGGGTGCACTGTTGCTGACAGGCAGCGCGTTCGCCCAGGTCGCCGATGACATCGATCCGGTCAAGGTCACACTTGATTCCGGTGTGCTGGTCGGTCAGATGGAAAACAATGTTCAAGTGTTCCGCGGCGTACCTTACGCCAAACCGCCGGTCGGTGATATGCGCTGGCGTGCTGCGGTTGCGCCAGAACCCTGGCCCGGTGAGCGTCTGGCGCTGACCCATGAACCTCCCTGTACACAGCCTGTGACGCTGGATGGCCGCCCCAATGGTGGTGGTGTCGTTGGCATGCAGGCAGAAGACTGCCTGTATCTGACCGCTTTTGTGCCGCCTGATGCAGAAGACGCGCCGATTGTTGTCTGGATGCATGGTGGCGCGTCATTCCTGGGCGCTGGTCACCTGGGCTCCTATGACGGCACTTCCAATGCACAGAATGGCGTCATTACGGTTTCTATCAATTACCGTCTCGGGCCAATGGCCAACCTGAATCATCCGGCCCTGAGCCAGGCTGCTGGCAGTGATGAAGCGCTGGGCAACTTTGCACTGACCGATGCGGTGGCCGCCCTTGAGTGGGTTCAGCGCAATGCCGAAGCCCTGGGCGGTGATCCAGATAATGTGACAATCGCCGGCCAGTCTGCCGGTGGTGCGATGGTCCTGGATCTGCTTTCCATTCCATCAGCCGAAGGCCTGTTTCACAAAGCCGTGGTGCAATCCGGCGCCTTGCTTCGCGCTGGCCAATCTCTGGCTGACGCTGAGCAGCGCGGCGTGCAGGCGATGAGTGCGCTGAGTCTGTCAGAAGATATCACCGCGGATCAGCTGCGTTCCATTTCTGCACAAACCTTCAGCTATAACCAGGCCACGCGGGCAGGGCTGGGCACCGTCATCGATGGACGTTTCCGCCCCGTGTCGACGCTGGAAGCCATGCAGGCTGGTGATGAAATCGATGTGCCGGTTCTGGTTGGGTCCAATACCGGCGAACGCGGCTTTGACAGTGCCCGCAGGGTCGCCACCCTGGCTGGTGATTCTGGCGCTGGTGCCTGGTTGTACAGTTTTGATTATGTGCCTGGTTTCCGCTCTGAATGGACCAATGGTCCTATCCACTCAGCAGAGCTGATGTTTACCTTTGACTCCATTGATTCCTCCGGCTGGTCGGTAGGCCCCAATGGACGGGCAGGTGGAGAAGACAGGGAAGTGGCTGCCATGGTTCAGTCCTGCTGGCTGGCATTCTACAAAATGGACCCTGCTGCCAAATCAATCAACTGCGCAGGTGGCACAGAGTGGCCGGTGTACACTGAAGCGTCGGATGCAGCAATGCAGTTCTCTGACACAGCGCGTGTTGTGAACTCGCAGGAGATTCCTGACGGGCCATAGGTGTCAGGTCACGTTTATTGGAAATGTAAATCTGATTTGAGAACAGTGCCCACAGTTTTTGCTGTGGGCACTTTTTTTGCCAATTGCTGCAGACACTTGTTGCAGCATGACCTCCATCAATTGTCAGTCGCTGAGTTGCCGACCGTTGCACCAGTGCCGACAGTCGGCTCAGCAGTCAGTATTGTTTTCTTGACGACGCTCGTTTCCATACAGATTTCTGAGTAAGGTACACGCAGTCCAAGCTCAGGGAACGGGGAGAGCTGAGAGGGAGCTTCCCAGAGTATTTCAAACCGATTGGCGGCTACCATCTCATTGAATGACTCAACTGTGGATTCTATTTCCGAGCGAAATCCATAACCAGTCCATAGCTCTACGTCGCCCATCATGCCTGTCACATCAAACGGGCTATTAAATACGGAAACAGGTACTACCAGTGGGAGCTGCGCATAGCTTTTATATTGGGCTCTTGGCAAATCAGCTGCACTTTCAATGGATTTCCAGGTAATGCCACTCAATAGCCACAGCGCATTCGGGTCGCTCTTGAGTCTTGCAGCAATAAATACATCGGCGCGTTTGAAATGATCAGAGGGTGGGATGATCATATTGTGGTCGATCATCAGGTCTTCATAGCCACCTCGAACTGATGTCTGCGAAATGCAATATTCTGTAATTTCGCTGGATTCCGTGACTTCTGTGGCCTGTGCCAGACTGTAAGTTGCACTTGCGCAGCACGCTAGAATCAGCCACGCTCGCCTGTTGATTCCGTTCATGATAATTCTCCTTTTGGTGATAGTTCCGTGCGATTGCTTCCTAACAAGATTCTCACAGATTACTCTGCGTAGCCTGTAACCGTAGTCACATCAATGTGACGCGTTTAATCTGACAGTAAGCGTTGTGCAGCAAACCGCCGGCTCTTACTTCAGATGCCGATCAAACCACTGCACAGCCAGGTCATTCGCCTGCTGCCAGGCCTCACGATAGATTCCGTAGTGGCTGATATCCGGAATTATCACAAGGTTCTTGGGCCCGTCATAACGATCGTGTGCCAGGATTCCATGCTCGCGGTTGTCGAATAACTCTTCATCGCCGGCCAGCACAAACTGGATGGGCGTGCCGTCGATCTGATCCATTTTGTCCACTGGCGAATAGTTGGCAAAGCGATTGGCGATAGGTGCGCCGCGCAGATTGCCGACTACAGTTGCTCCGGCCTCAGGATAGCTGAGCTCACCACGTGCGCGTAAGGTAGCGTCATTGTAAGCCTGGACGGTTTCGCCGATGCTGCGCCCGCTGAGCGAGCCGACCTGGCTATGCACAGCCTTGATTCGATCATCACGCGCGGCCATCTCCACCACATAACCGCCCGACTGGCTGCTGCCCCAGACACCGATGCGATCCGTGTCGACCTGGGGGACTGCCTGAAGCCAGTGCATGGCATTTTCCCAGTCAGTAAGCATGTCCACCGGATCGACTACTTCGCGAATTTCCCGAACCTGCGTGGTGAAGGCACCCTGTCGGTCTGCGGGCAAGGCCTGAGTGGCAATAATGCGACCGTCACTTTCGCCCCAGCCACGGTAGTCGAAGGTGACCACCAGATAACCATTCTGTGCAAAGGAAATTGCGTCTCGGCGCAGCTGCGCGGCGATCCCGCCCCAGCCATGGGCCATCAGAATGGTCGGGAGAGTGTCAGAAGCTGACGCGGAAGAGGGCGTGTATACCGTCGCGCTCATGCGCGTGCCCTCACTCCAGATGTCGGCGTGTTGGGCTTGAACGTCGTCGGGCAGGGTGCTTGCGTTCTGTGCGGTCAGGGCGCCACTGAAGCTCAGTAGTAAAGTGACCAGCAATAGCATTGAGCTTGTTTTTGGGGTGACTGTCATGGAAGCACTCCTTTTGTTTTTAGTGATTTGAACATTATCTCAGGGCAGAATTGTGTTCAACTGTGGCTGCCCAAAAGCACTGTGCCAGATCATCCTGGCAGGACAAGGAACGTTGTAAGATGGGGCGGCAAGCCAACACCAATAGACTGGTAACTAAAAAACAGGTGTCTTATGAAAGGAAGCTGTTTATGCGGCGAAAGCCGTTACGAAATTAACGCGCTGTCAGGTCCCATCATGCATTGCCATTGCATGACCTGCCAAAAGGCCCACTCTGCCGTGTTTGCGACAACAGCACGTGTGAATCGCGACGATTTTCGCTGGTTGAAGGGGGCAGATGATCTTGGGTCCTTTGAGTCGACGCCAGGTAAACGCAGATGGTTTTGCAGAAACTGTGGCAGCCATCTGGTGGCTGAGTGGGTCGATCGTCCTGAAGTCATCGTCAGGGTTGCAACGCTGGATGAAGATCCGGGTGTAGTCCCTGCAGCCCATATTTGGACCTCACATGATCGGGCCTGGCTCGCGACTGATGGTGATATCCCGGCGCATGCGGAAAAGCCCTAGATCCTGTGGCGACACTGATCAGCCAGCTATTCCCATCTGCCGTGGAACGGGCCATACTACGAGCGCAAGGGCTTTACCGCGATAGACGACGCCCAGTGCGGTCCGGAGCTGCTCAGTATTCTTGAGGAGCAGCGGGCAGTGCTGCCAGATCCTCAACAGCGAATCGCCATGGTGCGATACCCCTGACCACAAAGGCCAAGCCATGCAAAGAGTCTACTCTCACGAGAACATGACGATTCTTTCCTCTGCCAGGAACCTGCTTGAACTCAACGGCATCGATTGTTTTATAAAAAACGAATACCACGCATCTGGCGGTCATGTTGGCTGGGGTGCCGTACCTGTCGAACTCTGGGTCTACAACGAGCAGGCGGCCGAAAGAGCAATGTCCATACTCGATAAAGAGCTGAACCAAAGTGCTGATCTTCCAGACTGGCAATGCAAGCATTGTTCAGAGTGGAATGCTGCTACGTTTGAGTCCTGCTGGAAGTGCCAGGAAGTACACCCAGCTTAAGATTTAACATGAAACAGCAACTAAAAACTAAAGTGTCGAATTCGTCTTCGCCCAGTCGACTGTACTCAGAACTTACATGACTGCCATTGGAGAAGACATATGAAGATTAACATCGAGACCCTGGTCAAGGCCGATCTGGAAACAGTCTGGGATGCCTGGAATAACCCGGACGATATCAAACAATGGAATGCAGCATCAGACGACTGGCACACAACACATAGCACTGTTGATCTGCGCGAGGGTGGCAGTTTTCTGTCGCGCATGGAAGCCAAAGATGGCAGTTTTGGTTTTGACTTTGAAGGCACTTACACCCGCATTGTGCCGCATCAGATAATCGAGTACCGCATGAGTGACGGGCGCGAGGTCAGTACAAGGTTTGTCGAAACGGGCGATGGTGTTATGGTCACCTCGGTTTTTGATGCAGAAACCGAGAACTCGCCGGAGATGCAGCGGGATGGCTGGCAGGCCATTCTGGATAATTTTGCGCGGCATGTGCAGTCGCTTGTTTAGCGAAGCATCATGTCAAGCCAACACACCCGTAAGCTTGTTAAGGATTATCGGTCATGATCGTTAAACGTGTTGCAATTGCGTTTCTGGTGTCTGTATTAGTCGCCTGCAGCGTCGAAGAGGACAGCGCCAGGCAAGTCCATTCAACCGATGCGGTTTATCCGGCCGTAGGCCCTTACTCCCAGATGGTACAAACGGGCAATCTCTACTTCCTGTCGGGTGTGATTCCGCTGAACGCTGAAGGGAATGCGGTGGTGGGGGACGACATTGAGCAGCAGACGCGCCAGGTCTTCGAACACATCACGGCAATGCTGGAATCGCAGAGTCTTTCCCTGGCCGATGTGGTCATGGCAACAGTCTATATGACAGACCTGAGTGAGTTTGCAGCGATGAACGGCGTTTACGGCGAATATTTTTCGGAGGCGCCGCCAGCCAGAGCGACTGTTGGGGTGGCTGAGTTGCCAAGAGGTGTAAAGATCGAGATATCTGTCATCGCCAGCCGGTCGCCATAAGGTACGGGCTCGCGCGAAGAGTCCAACAAAAAAGGCCTGGTGCAATTGTGCGCCAGGCCTTTGTTCAAAACGGGGTGACCCGCTTCTTTAGCAGCTGTGCAGTTTTATGGCACACGTGCCGCACGTATTTCGATCTCGATCAGCCAGCCATCAACGACCAGGTCTTTGATCTCCACGAAAGAACGCACTGGTTTCATCGGGTTTTCTTCGGTTCCGAAGAACTGACGGTAGCCGCGATTGAAACCATCAAAATCTACCGTGCCATTGTCACCGGCGACGCCAAAAGCGCGTACCTGGATGATGTCGGACATTGACCAGCCTTCTGCTTCCAGCGTTTCCTTGAAGCCGTTGAAGGTATCAATGGTCTGCTGCTCCATGTCGCCCCAGGTGCCATCTTCCATAGGAGATGCGCCCGAGCCGCTCAGATACAGGAATTCGGCATTGGCGGGTACACGGATGGTGGTGTAGAAATGGCGGCCTTCGCCCTTGCGCTCAATCTCCTGCGCCGTGACCATTGCCGCTGGCGCCGCAAACACTCCGCCCAGCACTACTGCCAGAGAGAATAACTTCAATGCTTTCATACATTTTCCTCTTATTATCCTAATTCATGTCAAATGGCCGCTAAGGTTTGTTGACCAGGCCAGACTCAAGTATGCCATTATTCGACGCCAGCTGCGCCTGTTGTGTTGAGCTTATTGCGCTCGCGTCATACTCCATTCGCGGGTGGTCCCCATGGCAGTAGCGGTGCCAGTCGCCTGATTGCCATTTACGGTGCCTGACATTTGATAAATGACGCCAGAGTCGCCGCGTTCCAGCTCAAAACTGAAGGTGGGCCCGTTGGCTGATCCATTGCTGATCGGCCAGATGCGACCGTCGCTCAACTCAAACTGACCAATCAGGGAGGTGCCATCGGCGTACAGATCGACGACCGCCGTGACATCACCGTTGGGGCCAGGCATGACAAAGTCCCAGACGCCATCGGCCGACATCTGCGCATACAGTTTGGGGCTTAGAGCAGAAAGGATGGTGATTAAAACTACGAAAATTCTGGATTTCATTGGTTATGCTCCGGATTATTGTGATTCTTGTACAGTGATTGACAAAGTTTTACTGAGCAGGGGCGTTGACCAATCCAGGTGGTCGTTTTGTTGCTCAAACGGAGCCTGATGTTACTCTGTTAGCGCTTTGTAGGAAACCGGGCTTGAAGCTTTTTCAGAACGGCGTAATAACCAGTAGCCATTAACTCATACACAGGCCAATGAGAGAGGGCGTTAACAGGGTGCCAGGAGCGAACAACATCAAGGCGATACAACCCGCAAAAATCGGCGTAGGCACCTTTGTTATGCGCAATGGAAAGATTCTGTTGGGCAAGCGGATTGGCGCTGACGGCGCAGGATCGTGGGGGCTGCCTGGCGGCAAGCTCGACACGGGTGAGAGAATTGAAGCCTGCGCCCGCCGTGAAGTTCTGGAAGAAACCGGACTGGAGCTCGCTGAACTCGTTCCCTGTGGCTTCTCTGATGATGTATTTGCTGAGACGGGCAGGCACTGGGTGACAGTGTACCTGGCCACTCACTGCCCGGAAGGGGATGTGCAAAACCTGGAGCCAGAGTTCTGTGAGTGCTGGCAATGGTTTGCGCTAGACAATCTGCCTCGGCCACTGTTCCTGCCCCTCAGTAATTTTCTCAATCAGCCGGTGAACGTCAGGGCGTTGACCAGCCTTTATATGTGAACTCCCTCACAATCGGTTCATTCCGGTTCGACCGCCTGAGACATTTGCCAGGTCTCTGACAGACTATAAATACACACTCATTCCAAATGGAGCTGCGTCAGACAGTAACGCGGCGGTGTGCAATTTTGAAAACCGAACAAGGGAGGGCGTTTGATGGCTAGGCAGCTAAGCACAACAATCAAAGGAGACAACACCATTCTGGGCAATTTCGTCCTGCAGATCGCCGAATCTGGCAATGGCAGGCAGCAGGTGTCCAATACCAAAAATGCAACTTTTGATATCCAGGAAGGTGTTAAATATGTCATGGCAATTGAGGTAGCCGGAGATGATGCAGGTGCCAAATTCAGCATTGAAATAACCGGGGCCAGCAAGGCTGTCTATCCAACACAAGAAATAGTGTTTGTGGGCCACAGGGATTTCATACTGGCGAGAATAACAGGATAAACACATGAAAATAATTACTAAACAGCTTTTAATTGTTATCGCACTCATGTTTGGCTTCTCCGGCTTCTCTTTGGCACAGTCCTCCAGGCCGTTGAATCATCCGGACTTCATTATCAAAGCAGTAAACGAAGAGCTGGGTGATACTGAGTTAAGCAATTCCAGCCTGACGTCACGTAATGCTTTTGAAATTACGACGAGCGGCGACAACAAGAAAGCGTCTCTAATGCTGAGCTCCGTGGCTGGTAGAGGAAACATCAGTATGGTACTCAGCGCGCCGCTTGGTGATGGTAAAGACTCTGCCAACCTGTATACGGTGGACGCTACATCAGGTGCTACGTCGGTAAAAGTAAACTATCAATGGGTGCGCTTCGATCCCGACCTGGATGCCATCGAGTTGACCCGCCTGTTCGATGCATGTAGATCAGGACCTGCCGCGTTTGGGCTGGCGACAACAAAAGACTGCGACCAGAAAACCACTGCGAACCTCGTCTCCAGTTATGACAAAAGCAAAGATGACAGGAGTATCTACGAAATTGTAGATATCTGGCGAGGCAGCCTGAACGCGCCTCTTCTTCAATTCGGCGTGACAGGTGAATATGGCACCAAGGATTTTGAATACTTTTCAGGAACTGATGTCACACTTGAAAAAAACAATAAGGAGGTATGGTCGGCTGGAGGATATCTTTCCTTAGGCAACGCAAGCGTCGCTCTCGTGACTCTGGAATACAAATACCAGGAGGATTACAAGTCAGCTGACGAAGTTGTGCGATGCCCAACGTCAGGTGATGGAGGGTTTGTCGATTGCGTCAGTGCACAGATGAGCGCTCCGGCGAGGAACCTCAACAGAAACTGGTCTTTGGGGCTGCGTATGCCGGTACCTGGTGGTAAAGCCGCCATCTCCCCGAAGTTTACCTATGACACCGTCGATGATGCTGCGGCGTTCGGCCTGCCGGTTTACTTCTTTCAGGATGATAAGGGTAATCTGACAGGTGGTGTTCGAGCTGATTGGAATAATGTGAAAGATGAGTGGAAGTTCGGGATATTCGCGGGCGCCAAGTTTTGATTCAGTTGCGCCGGCCCAAGGAATTGGGCCGGCGCCCGAATCATCAGTCGTCTTCCTCAACACCGCCAAGCCAGCCACTTCTCAATTCAGCAGCTGTTTCGCCAGCGTCCTCGTTCACTTCAACTTCAAAATCTCCTATGACCGGATTCAATGTCAGCGGCAGCGTTTTGAGGATGCCGTCACGGAAGAGCGTGAACTCAACTTCTTCACCCGGGCTATAGCGTCGCAGCATTACATCCAGGCCGTTACTGATCTGCACGCCATCCAGTGCAATGAGCTCATCTCCTGCGTTGATACCAGCATTCCACGCCGCACCATCCAGGCGTGCGTAGGAGACTACCGGCGGGTTACCACGGACAGGAGCGTCAATGGATACCTGCACCTGGTCATCACTGGTGTCCTCGCGCTCCAGCACCCAGCCAATTGACGCCAGCGCCTCGGCCAGTGGCAACGGCTGAGTGTCATAGACCCAGCCATCCAGTTGTTCGGCAAGCGCATCGCCACCGGCTGCCGCCAGACGCTCACGGAAATCGGCATAGGTGAATCCGCCGCCGCCCAGAGGAAAGTCGTCATACAGCGCGGTCATCACGGTATCCAGGCTGCGCTCGCCGTTGCTGATGCGGCGGATTTCCAGATCCAGCACCAGGCCCAGTAATCCGCCCTGGCTGTAGAAGGACACCGTGCGGTTGGGTTTGTCGGCTGCACGGTCAGTGCCGCGATGGAAGTTTTTGGTCCAGGCCTCGAAGCTGGCGCGTGCCAGCGTGTCCTGACTGTAGCCTGGCGCATCCACAACGCCGGTGATGGCGCTGGCCAGCTGGTCACGATAGTCATCCACTGACACCAGGCCGGCGCGTACCGGCAGCAGCTGATCGTAATAACTGGTCAGGCCTTCGGCGACCCACAGCAGCTCTGTGTAATTGATGTCCTGATAATCGTAGCGATCGATTGAAGCCGGGCGGAAGCGCTTGACGTTCCAGGTGTGGAAAAACTCATGTGCCATGAGTCCCAGAAAGCTCTGCCAGCGATCCTCATCCCAGAACGCGCGCGGATCGGTATGCACCAGCGTGCTGTTGTAGTACTCAGTACCGCCACCGAGACCATCACCACTGTGTAGGATAAACAGATAGTAGTCAGTCGGCAGGCCGGTGTCGGAGGCTTCAAAAACTTCAGCCGTGGCTTCAACCAGTGCGGCCATCTCACTGGCCAGACGCTCTTCATCGCCATCCCAGATACCGTGGATCAGGAAGTCTACCGTCATACCTGCGGCTTCGAAGGTGACCAGATCAAAGGTGCCAGCTTCTATGGGTGAGTCCACCAGGCGATCGTAGTGCGGGGCAACAAAACGACCGGAGTCCGGTTGTTCCATGCCGCTGGCGGCTCGCCAGCCATCCGGCAGATCCATGTTTACCTCGATGGGCTCATCGCGCAGCTGGTCGGCATACATGAACACGGCGGCCGGATTCAGGAAGGCATGATCGGCATCTACATGGCGTGTGCGGTCGGTCAGGCTGTCCGCATAGACCCGATAGCGAACCACGACATCACCAGAGCGGGCATTGGGTCGGGTGACCTGCCAGGATGACTTTGCGGTCTGTTCGAATGGCAGGGCATTACCATTGCCATCAGTGACTTCGATGCCTGACACCGTGCCCACAAAATCCAGGATCAGATACAGACCGGAGCGCCACACCGGCAGGTGAAAATCCAGAGTGTCGCCTGTGATATCGCTGAATCGCGCCTCGATATTGACTGTCTGCGCCGCGCGCTGGGACAGGTCTACCTGATAGCTTGTTTCCTGCGCGCTGGCGGTCCAGCTCAGGCAGCTCAGTAGCAGTGTCAGCACAATAGCTGACAGGGCAGGGGGGTTAGTTTGCATTTGTCTCATAGATACTCCTCCGAATGTCCCGAAGGATAACCCAAAAACGGTTGATCAGACACGATAGTGAGCTCAGTTGTGCTTAAATGTTTGAGCAATTATTGCGGATCTGTGGCCCTGATCACGGGTTAATCGACAGGCGATGTGTCTGCCGAACCTGTGCGGCCATCTGGGCATCGACACCCGCCGCTTCGACATAGGCCGGCCAGTTATCGACGCTGTCGCGGACCTGCCGGATCAGTATTCGGGCACGCCTGGGTTTTATGCCACCCAGCGTGGCCAGCGCCATCAGGTCCTCCAGCACAAAATCATCACGCTTGCCATTGATGCTCATCTGGTGCTGCGCGGTGAATTTACCCTGCGGATTGTAGGAGTAAGCTACATCAAAGGCGGGGGAAAGCCACCATTGTCCCTGAGGATTCATCAGGAAAGCGATGTTCTTGACGTGGTCGTCCTGATTTCTGGCAATGACGTTCAGACTTGCCCGCACTAATTGCTGCTCGGCGTCTTTGATAGGGTTTTCGCAGATCTGTCGGATGGCCTGCATGGCCTGCTCATAACTATAGCTGCTCGGATCATTGTAGTCGTAATGACACAGGCCACCCAGTGACAGCATGTGAATTTTTTTGCCCTCGGCAGTCCGGTCGAAACGGCGCGTCATAAAGTGCGCCCTGCCGCCTTCTTCGTGCAGGCGGCATTCTTTCATGTCGATGCCGGCATCTCTGGCCATCAGGTAGTAGGCATACTCCAGCCGTCCAAACCCCTGAGGGTCAGCCAGCTCACGGTCCCGGTTATTGCTGATGCCATCAAACTTCAACAGCCAGTGTTCAAAACCCTCGGGGCCGGCAAGCTGACCAGAGCGGAACTCGCCAGTATTGCGATTCCAGAGCAGCAGGGCCTTGGCGCGGGCGCCGCCTGCCGAGGTGCCAACACGAAGGATATTCTGCAGATGCTCCTGATCTTCGGTGCCGCCATCAAGCAGCCCAGCAAGCTCTCCGCGTTGCGAAAGCACCTTGTTGGCAAGTTTTGTCAGCGCAGCCACATCCACATGGGAATCATTATCGGCCTGCGGGCCAACCATTGGTTCGAACTCCAGTGCGCCCATGCCGCGCCGGCCTATATAACAAAGTCGCTCCACAGGATTCATGCTGTTGGGCTTTCTGCCCTCAGCCGCCAGCCAGGCGTCGATCAGCCGGTTGCCGAATTTGTCTGGCAGACTGTCGGCAACCAGTCCCGGCAGGTTTGAAAAACTGCCCTTAAGTTGAGGAAACTGATAAATCCCCTGGCTAAGCGGCATGGTGATGGGGCTGACTTCGATGCCAGAGTGGCGAAACGCATCGTCGTATTCAAATACGCCCAGCTCGCGCTTATCATCCCAGACAACGGCGCCAATTGTTCTTCCCCATAGCCTGACGGCAGCGCTCATCAGGGCGTCTCCTGCTCATCCCAGGACCAGGCAGGTATGGGCTTAACGGATTTCTTGCGCGCACGCTGTCGCGACTTATCTTTGCTGACCCGTTTGCCGGGCGATTTAATGGCCTGCATGGGGCTGATGCCTGCCCGGGGGAGTATCAGGTTGAGTGAATCAGCCTGATCAAGTGCCTGCAGAAGACGAACCAGTGTCTCCAGTGAGCCTCCGTTGCCGGCTTCAAAACGGCGTAATGTGCGAACGGCGACGCCTGACTTCTCGGCCAGTTCTTCCTGGGTAATGTTTTGCTGCAGCCGGCTGGCCGCCATGCGCTCGCCGATTTCTCGTAACACGATGGTGGGAGGGGCTATTGTAAAATCTATTTTGGAGGCCATATGTTGCCTTTAAATCGACTCTGAAGTGGTAAAAGGCCATTATTGGCTGCTTGTGTTAGTGTTGCAAGCATTTGTTGAAAAGCCACAATGTTATTGATAAAAGGTCATATTATGCCTATTAAGGCGGTTAATCAATTTCAAAAGGACATATATTGCCTATTAAAGTGTGTGCTGTAACGATGATGCTGTTTTGCACATGCAGCCTGCAGGCTATTCTCATTGAAGCATCCCAGGCTGTAGAGTAAGCGCGCAAATACCTCAATGCGGGTGAGATGAAACCATGGATATCGCCAGAATCAGGCAAAAATACCCCGACGCCCAGATGTTCACCTTTGGCGACAGCAAATCACTTTGTGATGAACTGCTGGCGCTAGTGAGGGCTGGCAAAAAAACTGCGACCTGCGGGGCGCTGACTGAATTTGAGGATGACCCGACTGCAATGCCCAAAGTAGGCAGAACAGATATAGCCCAGACCTGGGAGGGTGAGCCTGCAGTCGCCATCCGCACCGTATCTGTTGAGATCAAGGCCTTTGAGGATGTGGATGAGGCGTTTGCGCTTCAGGAAGGCGAGGACGATGACCTGGAAGGCTGGCGCCGTGGCCATCGTAGCTATTTTGAGCGAAACGGCGGTTTTGATCCCCGGATGAAACTGGTTTGTGAGCGCTTTGAGGTGGTGGAGATATTTTGAGATGAAAATCGGCAGAGTCAGCGAAGAAACCGGCCTCAGCATCGATACCATCAGGTACTATGAAAAACAGGGTTTTGTTAAAAAGCCTGACAAGGACACCAGTGGTCATCGATCCTACACCGCACAGGATGTGGACCTGCTGAACTGGGTGGTGTGCATGAAAAACTCCGGGATGTCGCTAAACAGGATCAAGGCCTATACAGAGGCTTTTTATCAGGGAGATCGTGAGGTTTGTATCGCTTTTCTTGAAGAGCATCTGGCACGCCTCAATGAGCAAAAACGAAATACAGAACACTACATTCAGGTGACTGAAAACAAATTAAATCGATTCAAAGCCTCTTGACCTGGAGTATGCTCCAGCTTGTTATGCTGACTTCACAGCCAATTTTTCGGGGATGAAAAGATGAAAGTCAGCGTCGCAATCGTCAATGCATTTGTTGATGGCAGTAATGGGGGCAACCCCGCGGGTGTGGTTCTGGATGCCGATGAATTAACCACCGATCAAAAGCAGGCGATCGCAAGGGAAGTCGGACTTTCCGAGACAGCGTTTGTGTCCCGCTCCAGAGTCGCGGGCTTCAAGCTGGAGTTTTTCACACCAACCAGGCAGATCGCACACTGCGGACACGCCACCATCGCCACATTCAGCTATCTGTCGCAGCAGGGCCTGGTGCCCGAACCCAATACCTCCAAAGAGACCATTGATGGCATACGAGCGATTCAGGTCAGCGGCGACTTCGCCTATATGGAGCAACTGGGACCCGGATACACTCAGATTGCCGACCAGACAGATGCTGTGCTGCAAGCATTGGGACTCGACAAAGACAGCACCATTACCGAACCGATGATTGCCAATACGGGCAACTCTTTCCTTCTGGTGGGTGTAAAGGATCTGCAAACACTGAGGAGCATTAATCCGGGTCAGCGTCGGATTGAAAAACTGTCTGAGACATTTGATCTGATCGGATTTTATGTGTTCACACTGGAGACCAGTCAAACGGGTCGTGATGCGTCGACACGCATGTTCGCACCCCGTTACGGTATTGCCGAAGAGTCGGCGACCGGGATGGCCGCCGGGCCACTGGCCTGCTATCTGCACGATCATCTTGGCATAGTGAAGGATGCTTATCAGATAGAGCAGGGCTATTGCATGCCACAGCCGTCGCCCAGTTGCATTCATGTATCGCTGGAGAAAGAGGGGACGAACATCACATCTTTGTCAGCAGGTGGCACTGGGGTGGTATCCAGAGTGATTCAGATTGAAGTCTGAAGTCTGTCTATACAGCGTGAATCCAGTCCACAAGCAGATGGAAATCTCCCTGTTGTTTATCCGCCAGCAGAAAGCCCATCTGCTCGACGCTGGCGGCATTGAATGCCGGGCCAGACAACAATCGCCCACGGAATACGGGTTCCAGGCTGGAGAATTCAATGGATACATCGAGCCATTGACCGGCGGTGGTATTGAAGCTGCAACTGTAAGCAATTCGCGACTCATGGTACCTGGCGTCGGTATACAACCGGAACTGATATCGGCGGCCGTCGCCCTTAACACGGAGTATGACGCCTGTTGCGGTGCTGAGGTCCATGCGTTGCTGCGAGCGTATCGAGGCGAAACCACCGTTATTCTCCAGTGAGATGTGGCCGGAAAAGTGCAGACAACCGTCCCTGATCTCCGGCGCGCTGCTGGACTCGCCGCCCATGACACCATCATTAATGGCTCGCCAGTCGGCGACGTGAGCCGGGTTGGTGAAGTTGAACAAGACTTCGCCTGGACCTGCATCTGAAATCATATCTTTAGCCTGCTATCTGCTTGGCGAATGGTGGTGCTGTGGATTCGGGCCGTCCAAACTGCTCCCGGTAGCGTCTGGGTGACACCCCAATCGCCTCCCGAAAATGATGGCGCAAATTTGTTGCATTGCTAAACCCGGACAGCTCGGCCACCTTTTCTACATCATGTTGGGTGCTTTCCAGAAGCTGACGCGCCGCGTCCAGTCTCTGTGCGGTGAGCCATTCCTTGGGAGACACACCAAAAGTCTCCCGGAACTTACGATCAAAGGTGCGTCGCGACATGCGCGCTTTTTCCGCGAATTCATCAATGCCGATCGGCGACGCCAGATGCTTCACGGCCCAGTCCAGCGATCTGGAAAACTGGCTGGGCTTCTCTGGCATGGGTGTTTCCACAAACTGGGACTGCCCGCCCTGTCGATGGGCTGATATCACCAGGCGGCGTGCTACGTGATTGGCGATACGAAAACCAAAGTCATTGCGGATCACCTCCATGCCCAGATCAATGGCCGCCGCGCTGCCAGCTGAACAGCCGATACATCCGTCATAGACATACAGAACGTCGTCCTGATAGTGAATTTGTGGATAAAGTGCCTGCAGCTTTTCTGCATAGCGCCAGTGCGTGGTTGCCTGGCGACCATCCAGGAACCCCAATGCCGCGAGCAGGAACGCGCCGGAGCAAAAGGAGATGATCCGTTTGCCGGCATGAAAGGCAGCTGTAAGTTCGGACCGTATCGGCTCAGGGATGGGCTTACCACTGGTCTCCCAGCTGGGCACGATGATCATCGTATAGTCCGCCAGGCTGGTGACCGGTTTGACGCCAATCGTGACCCCGCCGGTGCCTGCCAGAGGATTGTCAGAGAAGGACACCACATCACAGCGATACCAGTTGTCCATTTCCGGGCGAGACAGGGCAAACAGCTCCACGGCGCAGCCCAGCTCAAACAGAGCGATTCTGTCATGTACCAGTACGGCGACGTTATGCATACGGCAACTCCTATTCAGTCTGGCTGAATATAAACGATTATTGTCTTTCCAGCCAATTACCGTTTGTCGACGTCTGGCGCACAATACTCCTGCAATGTCATTCACTAACAGACAAGGAGGTATCACCATGTCATCAGCCGTATCCCGTCCCACCGCCGCTGACAGTGCATCCGCACTGGCGCACTTCGAAGCCCTGCTGCAATTTGAAACCGACTGCTGGGATGTTCATCACGCCATCACCAATAACCGGCAGGATTTTGTGTTGCTGGATGTCAGAGGAGAGGACTGCTATCGGAAAGGTCACGTGCCGGCAGCCATCCATCTGCCACACAGCCGTATCAACGATGAAACGCTTGCCGCGTATCCCGCTGACACGCTCTTTGTAGTGTACTGTGCCGGCCCTCACTGTAACGGTGCCGACAAGGCCGCCATTCGGCTTGCCCGACTGAACCGGCCGGTGAAGAAGATGATTGGCGGGGTGACTGGCTGGATAGACGAGGGGTTCACGCTGGGAGTTGGTAAACATGTCTAGCGATTTTGATGTTCGCCACGCAGCGCCTGGCGACTGTCTGGAAAGTCTTCGGTTGATGCAGGCGCTGGTGGAGTTTGAAGGTTATGCTGATCGTTTGCTGGAGCACTGTTCGAACGGCGCCCATGATCTCATCATCGATGGCGCGCCAGTTGCTTTTAGATGCGCGGCAGCCACATCCCGAACGTTGCGCTCAGTACACCGCCCAGCATAGCGATACTGAGCAAACCCACGCCGATGGCAGTCATCAGCTTCTGAGTTGCCGATCCCTGTGCCTTTGCCCGCAGATATACTTCCAGAAACAGCAGAGGCACGATATACGTCAGCGTATGCAGCGTTGTCAAAAATGGCCCTGTAAACGTCACCGGATCAAAACCAACGGGCGCGCCGTGCAGGCCCAGCCAGGCCATCATGCCAATCCGGAACATCCACACGCCACTGACCGCGATAAAAAGGCGCAGGGCCCAGATACGATGGCGATCAAACTGCCGCAGCCGCGCGAACCGGAAAGCCATGGCCGCGCAGAGCAGGATGATGGCGCCATTGATCATCAGAGCCGTGTGACCAAATCCGCTGCCAGCCACCAGTTCGCTTCGTGTGATAATCATGTAGGCACCGCTCAGACTCATCACCGTGGCCACCAACACATACAGTCGGCCGTTCCAGCGGTGCAGCGCTGGCAGGCGCCGACGGATAACCGGCAATAGCTGCAGCAATCCGCCGACCGTGATTAGCGCGGCAAACATAACATGCCCGATTACCGCAATGTTGCCCGGGCCATCCCCTTCGATATAGCCGGCTGGCATTACCTGATTGAACTGCGCAAAATCGCCCTGAACAGTCGCGCCGTAGTAAAACACAACGATATACAGCGAGAAGATTGTCTGGCCCAGCAATACTGTCACAAACCAGAAGCGGGCGGCTCCATCGAGCGCCTTGCTGGCAAATTCAGGGGACCGCCACCCTGTATCGATAATCACCTGTGATGTCATAACTGCCTTTCTCCATTATGGTACTATCGTCCTGACTCACCACGAATGCAGGACTGCGCTACCCAGTATCGGCTTTGACAGATCCAGGTCTTGCCGTTTTGGAAATCGATCAGTTTTAAGTAGACGACTATGTGGAAAATCAGCTCGCCGCCTGACGAACTAACGGCTGGAAGGTCCCGCGACGTGGGTTCAGTAGCTACGTGGTTGCTGTATCGCATGAGGGATATTGAACCTGTTGTGCTGCTTTGGTGGTGTTTTGCCCTGGCCACCGTAAGTTCATCTCTTGCCCGTTATTATCCTACTGACTCGGGATTTACCTACGTTGCCCTTGTCATTGCCGGCGCTGGTCCCTGTGCCTGGTTCTGGTTTCTCAGCCGCGCTCTGTTTCGTGACCGTAAACACCTTGGCGTCGGCGTATTCAGCCTGGTACCTCTGGTTGTCGCCATCGAAGCCGTGGCGGCTTTAACACCGGTCACCGGCGCGTCGGCGCTAGCCACAGAAGCCGGTCGCATCATTAACAATGCCGAAGCGCTGGTCTGTTTTACCGCCATCGCATTCGTCTGGCGTGAGACCCTGCATGGTTTCACAGCACAGTTAAGCGCAGGAGAGCGTCGCGTCAGAGTTCTTTTCCTGGCGGGATTCAGCCTGCTTATAGCTGTTTCACTGCTCTGGGTATCTGGCGCCGATCCAGGGTCATTCGCTGCCAAGTGGCAGGACACGATGCTGACCATGTGCGCACTGCTTACGCTGCTAATTAGCCGACTGGCTGTACAGTTTCGGCTGCGTCACCCGCTTCTTGAAACTGTCGGGCCGGGGAGAAGCCAGCGCGCGAACATTGATGAAGTTGAGTCGGTTGAGCTGGCCAGCCGGATTATGGCCGCTTTGAATGACGACACACTGCTGACTGTACCCAATCTGAAAGTGGCTGACCTGGCAGAACACATTGGTGATCAGGAATACAAGGTCACTCGATGCATTACCAGCCATCTTGGCTATCGAAACTTTAACCACATGCTGAACAGCTTCAGGATAGAACGGGCCAAACGTCTTTTCGAGGATCCGGAGCGTCAGCGCATGACCATTGCCAGTATTGCCTACGATTGCGGATTTAATTCTCTTGGCCCGTTTAATCGGGCGTTCCGGCAGCACACCGGTGTGACCCCCAAAGAATATCGTCAGCGACCTGGTACGGTCTGATTGATTGGATGATATTACAGGTCAGCGCGAAAAAAGTCCTTTGCGGTCATTGCCGTGCCGGGGAAGGCTTGAATGAGCTTCCGGTCTCCCGTTATCAGTTTGAGATCTAGACACATTGCCAAAGATACAAATTCACAATCGTAGGCCGAATAATTACTGCCGGCCGCGAGTGACAGTACGTCCATTGAATTGACAGTATATTCATTATCTGCGAACTGTTGCTCTGCCTGCGCCTGCATGGCGATGGCCGTACTCAGATCAATGATTCCTTTTTTGACATAAAGTGCCAGCACATTCCTGAACTCACTGCGCCACAACAGCGGTGCAACCCAGTGCGGGTCTTTATGGAGCAGTTTAATGGTATCGTCTGTTTGCTCTGTAGGCAGGTAGAGGTATACGATCGTGTTTGTATCGGCAACTATCATTCTCTTCCCTGGTTTATGGCATCGTTGATTTCATCGGTTGACAGGATAGGCACAGTGACGCGGCTACGCAGCGCAGCCGCTTTGCTGGCAATCTCGGTAGCAGATAGCCGGGTTGGTTTGTATGTCTGCTCCAGGCAATAAATCAGCTCGCTGTTTACGCTTCTATGGTGCGCATGCGCGGCCCGCTTAAGTTGCTCATAAAGATCGTCGGGTATGTTCTTGAACGTCACGGTGGCCATCATTACATCCAGTGTGGTTGCAAAATGGTTCCATTATGGTTTCGGTCTCATTCTCTGTCAAATCCTCTTTATCAAAGCATAGCAGGTGAGCTTGATGTCACATGTTATTCTGAAGAATCCTGAACAGACTAAATAATTCGGATGCATCATGAGCGACTACATCGAGTTTCTGAAAGAGATGTTTGCCGAGTTTGGCGACATACGCGCAAGGAAAATGTTCGGTGGTCACGGCATCTATCACAATGATCTGATGATAGGTCTGGTCGCTGACGACATGCTCTATCTGAAAGTAGACGCTGTCTCGGTCAGGCAGTTCAATGACCGTGGCTTGATGCAGTTCATGTACAAGAAAGGACAGAAGATGGTCGGCATGTCCTACTTTCAGGCGCCCGAAGAAGCCCTGGAAGACCCGTCAGAAATGCGGCACTGGGCGGCCCTGGCGTATGAAGCTGCGCTTCGGTCGAGAAACTGAAAGTCACTGCTGATCAGCACAAATATCTCTGCTTGTCGGACAACATTTTCGCGTCAACTTAGCTATTAGCCAATCGGATAATTGTAATTTCTGGAATGCTTACCGCACTGGGCCACTTCTATTTCGCAGCTCCATGTGCATATGGACATCCCTTATCACGTGTTCTATAAGGTAGTGTTTTATGTGACGACCTGGAGTAACAAAACGCGTCGTTCAAGCACAATCGAATGCAGGAATTAAGAGTGTTTATGAGCCTGGAGCACAGGTCAGCATGTTGAATGACCCGGAGATTGATCAGCAACACCGTGAGTTTGCCCGCAAGATGCTGTTGGCCTACTCGCTGCTGGCTGTTCTTCTATTGCCGATTTATCAGGTTTTGGACCTGATGTGGACCGATGGCATTCCCTCCTTGTGGTGGAGCAATGCGGCCTGGCGTGCTCTGGCCGTGATAACGGCGCTGTTCGGACTGTTATGTGTATTCAGGCGACAGGATGGGCAGGGCGCACCGTTAATGTTGCGCCTGCTGGTTGTGAACGTGATGCTGATGATGTTTGGACTTTTCATCAGCAACTATTTCGCACCTGATGGCAATGTCACCCTGATGGTGAATGGTCTGATCATCATTATCTTTGCTGCAGCGCCTGCCTGCCTGCGTGGGGCTCGCGAGTTGCTGCTGATTTTTGGCGTACCTTTTGTTGCCACCTTGGTGTTAATGGGGTGGCTGGATCAGTCGTTTCGCGATAGCAGCTATGTCCTTTATAACGTAGTCACCTCACTGATCATCGCGCTGATCATCTCAGAACTGCTGTTCCGCACAAGAACCGCCCTGTTTGAACAGCAAGTCGAGTTGCGCAAGTCCGCTGCAACCGACCCATTGACCGGGATGAACAATCGACGCTTTGTCGAGCCACAATTACACAGCGAAATTGCCCGGGCACGGCGATACAACAAGACATTTTCTGTGGTGATGGCCGACCTGGACCGCTTTAAGCGCGTCAATGACGATCACGGTCATAATGTTGGTGATGCGGTATTGCGCCTGCTTGCCATCCGGATCAGTGAAACCATTCGCGACGAAGATCGCGCTGTGCGCTGGGGCGGGGAGGAATTTTTGGTACTGATGCCTGAGATAAATGCAGAACAGGCACTTCTTGCTGCCGAGCGTATCCGACGTGCTGTCAGTGCCAGGCCTTTTGAAATTGATGGTCTGTCATTAAGCATCACAATCAGCCTGGGTGTAGCCGAATACGCTGGCGAAGATAACCCTGAAACTCTGATAGCCAGAGCCGACAAGAACCTCTATCGAGCCAAGGACGAAGGCCGCAACCGCGTGTGTGCTGATCCTTCGTAGAGCTTTATCCTGCTTTACGTCTTTTCTTCATGCGCCTCGTCTGTAAATGCAGACAAATGGAACGCGGCTGCGTGTTCGACTTCCTTGACGCCGGTCGCGTTCACTTCTGGCACCTCACCACCAGCCAGCACCTCAAGCACCGCATGAACACCCTGTGACAGGGAAGTCAGGTTGTAACCGCCCTCAAGCACCAGTGCAAGTTTGCCGTCGCAGTGTTTGTCGGCAATGCCCTGTACGATGCTGGTGATTACCTTAAAGCCGTCGTAAGTAAGGTTCAATGCCATGTCATTGCGGTGCGGGTCGAAGCCTGCGGAAACCAGAACAAGATCTGGCTTGAAGTGATCAGCAGCCGGAACCAGTATCTCCCGAAATGCCTTCTCAAACGCCACATCACCAGCAGACTCGGGCAAGGGCACATTGATGGTGTAACCCTCACCGACACCGGCCCCGACTTCCTCAAGGTGACCGGAACCCGGGTAAAACGGCGCCGCGCAGTGCGTGTCGAAAAACAGCACGCTGGGATCTGCCCAGAATATGTCCTGCGTGCCATTGCCATGGTGCGCATCCCAGTCAATGATCAGAATACGTTCGCAACCTAACTTGGCGTGCGCATGCGCGGCTGCCACGGCAACATTATTGATCAGGCAGAATCCACGCGCGCGCACCGGCTCTGCGTGATGGCCCGGTGGCCTGACCAGTGCAAATGCACTGTCAGACTTGCCTTTAACCACCGATTCTACGGCGGCGATAGCCAGGCCTGCGGCCATGACGGCTGCCTCAATGCTGTCCGGCGATACGGCGGTTGTGTCCGAGTCCAGCCAGGCACGTTTGCCGGTCAGAGAGAACAGATAATCCAGATAGGCACTGGTGTGAACGCGCGCCAGTTGTTTGTAGCTCGCCTTTGGTCCGGTGCGGTATTGCACGCCAGGAATGGGGTTTTCATCCAGGTAGGATTTGACGGCAGAAATGCGGCCTGGGTGTTCAGGATAACTCCACTTGAAGTCCAGCTCGCTGAGGATGTGTCTGACGCGTTTTTCCACGCGGCTGGGGACGTAGGGCACGTCAACCTCAGGGTTGTGGCCAAGCATAACCTCATCGTAAAACACATTGACTGTGCGTGTGGTCATCAGCTGATTTCCCCTTTTCCTGTTGTGTCAGCATGTTCGGCTGTTTTCAAGTGGTGTCGCTCGTCTCACTTCAGCGCTTCCTTCACATTTTGTGTGAAGGCGGCAGCGCGAATGCCGGTTGTGACGAAGCCAAGACGCGTCCATGCCTGTTTAGCTTCTTTGTTTGATGAGGAGTACTCAAGCACAAGGTCGTAGGCGCCGCGCTCATCTGCAAACTCAACCAGGCGTTTTAACAATGCCCGGAAGATACCGGCTTTGCGATAGTCCGGCTCCACCCAGATATCGTCAAGTATCGCTGAACGGTACTCGGAAACGGTGGCCTGCTCCCAGATACTCTGACTGGACCAGACGGTGACATCACCCATGCCAATCAGGCCGACACCGGGCAGATCCGCCACCACGATGCGTTTATCCGGAGACTCCAGGGCGCCCTCGAGTACCTCGTAAAGACGCTGGTACTCTGACTCCTTGAGCTGCATCTCCAATCCACCGTTCACATGCAGCGCGAGCCTGGTCAGAAAATTCACCAGCACTGGTAAATCTGCGGTGACTGCATCGCGAATTGTGAAGGCAGGCTTGGGTATTCGGGAGGCCATGCCACGATCCTGTAAAAGTGAGTGTCGGCCCATGGTACCAGCATACACATGCCGTGCTCCAATCACATGGTTCAGATAGCTTCGGGCCTTTGATCATAAAGCGTCCAAGCTGTTTTGGTGGCGATGTTTACAATCAAGATATTGAAAATATTTATAAATATACCGATAGTAGGACAATAAGATCGGAGCGGGTTTCTAACATGGATAACAGAAAACCAGGCGTTTTAATTGTCACCGGTGCGAGCCGCGGTATCGGTGCGGCGACTGCTCGCATTGCCGCCGAACGCGGTTACGCTGTCTGTGTTAACTATCACAGAAACCAATCAGCTGCGCAGTCCCTGGTCACTGAAATTGAGCAAGGCGGTGGACGCGCGATTGCAGTAGCGGCAGATGTGTCCAGCGAGTCAGATGTCATTAACCTTTTTACACATGTTGACAATGCTTTTGGGCCGGTAACCGCGCTGGTCAATAACGCGGGCATTCTGGAAAAGCAGACGCGTGTTGAGGACATCGACGCTGCGAGGCTAAGCCGGATACTTGCTACCAATGTTATTGGTAGCTTTCTTTGTGCACGTGAAGCGGTAAAACGCATGTCAACACGACATGGCGGGCAGGGTGGTGCGATCGTCAATGTTTCATCCGCTGCCTCCCGACTTGGTTCGGCTGGTGAATATGTTGACTACGCTGCCTCCAAAGGCGCCGTAGATACGCTGACAATTGGATTGTCGCGTGAGGTGGCTGGCGAAGGTATTCGCGTCAATGCAGTGCGACCTGCGTTCATCTATACAGATATGCACGCCGATGGAGGAGAACCAGGTCGCGTTGAACGCATCAGTAAATCGCTTCCCATGCAACGCGGCGGCCACCCCGTAGAGGTGGCACATGCGATTATGTGGCTATTGTCGGAAGAGGCTTCGTATACAACAGGGACGTTCATTGATCTGGCGGGAGGGCGATAATCTGTGACCAGTCGTCAGACACAGTCATTCAAGGGCAACAAACAACATCTGCCCAGCAAACCCTGCAAGGTCTGTGGGCGGGAAATGACCTGGCGCAAAGCCTGGGCAAAGAACTGGGATCAGGTACTGTATTGCTCGGACAAGTGCCGGGCCAGCAGAAATAAAACGGCTGGCCCGTAGCCGTCAGATCAATCCTGCAGACTTTCGTAGATAATATCCCGTGCCACATCACCCATATTGGCTGCGCCGGGGCGACGCGGGCCCTGAGCCTGGATCATGGACAGCCAGAAGATGTCATTGACCGGATCGATCCAGAACGATGTGCCGGCGGCGCCTGCCCAATAGTAGGTGCCTGGCCCTTGCGGTGAACCGGCTGCCTGTGGGTCAAACAGTACCGCCAGATCAACACCCCAGCCCTGGCCTGGCTGGCCGGGGCCACCAATGCCATAACGCATATCTTCATCACCGGTCAGACTGTTGGTGCTCATGATGCGAACAGATTCTGGTTTCAAAATTCGCACACCGTCGAGCTCACCGTTATTGACCAGCATCTGGATAAAACGCGCGTAGTCATGAGTAGACGACACCAGACCGCCGCCACCAGACTCCAGTCTGTCGGCATCCAGGTAGCTGGGTCGATCTGGGCGCTCGGCCTGCTGGGCCAGTGTGTTGCGTTCGGCATCCCAATAGTGAACCTGTGCAAAACGATCGACATCTTCCGGCAAAACATAGAAGCGCGTATCCATCATGTCCAGCGGCTCAAACAGATGCTGTCTCAGGTACTCACCAAAACTCATGCCGGTCAGCTGCTCCACGATGTATCCCTGAATGTCCATGCCAATCGAGTAGTACCACTGCTCGCCTGGCTGTGCCATCAACGGGATGGCTGCGACTTTCTGGATCAGTTCATTCAGGTCGCTGGACGCCAACACTTCCTGCTCGCGGAATGCCTGGTTTGCCGGGTCGTTGCCGAACAGGCCATAGGCGAAACCGGCAGTGTTGCTCATCAGCTCACGCATGGTGGGCTGACGCTCCAGGTCCTCCAGTTCAACATTGCCATTGTTGTCGTAGCTGGCGAGCACTTTTAGATTGGCGAACTCTGGGACGTGCTTGCTGATGGGGTCATCAAAGTCCCAAAGACCCTGCTCCCAGAGCATCATCATGGCCACACCGGTCACAGGTTTGCTCATGGAATAGATACGGAACAGCGAGTCCTTGCTCATGGGTGACTTATCGTCGACACTGGCCAGGCCAGCGGCTTCGTAAGTGGCTATCTGGCCGTCCTTGCCCAGCATCCAGACCATGCCAGCTACGTCCTGATTGGCGACAATTTCGCGCATAGCGGCGTCCAGTCTTTCAATGCCTTCGGTGGTAAAGCCAGCCGCTTCAGCGCCAACTTCGGCCTGTGGCCAGGAGTCGGCGTTTACTGGCATTGCCAGGCAGGCAATGAATAATGCACTGAACAGTTTATTGAAGCAGGGCGGCGGTGTGCGCAGTTTCATGAGATATTCCAGAGTTTTTTCGTTATTGGAATTGCTAGCTTGCCGTAGGATAACCCAAAAACCGTCAATTTGTAGGGCCGGTGGGATAGGTGGGGCATTATAAAAAGAAAACCCGCTCTGCATTGCTGCAGAGCGGGGCCGTTACTGCGACGGCTAAGTCACCTACTCAAAGCTGAACGCTACCCGCGCATACACCACACGTCCCAGCACATCCTGTGATTCGGCAGCGACACCGGCAATCATGCCGGTCTTTTGTGGCATTCGGTCAGTCAGGTTGCGCGCGCCGACAGAGAGACTGATGTCACTGCCAAATGCTTCCAGCCCACGATAGGAATAGAACATGTCCAGTTGTGTCCAGGCTCGCAGCTTGTCTGTTGGTCCGCCCCACTCAGCACCAGGGAAGAATTGCTGGAAGCTAAACTCGTTAGCATCGAAAGTCACTTCGTCGATGTAGCGGGTAGTTGCGTTTATCGAGTGCCCACCCATCGTCCAGTTGATGCGCAGGTTCGCCCGTAGCTGGGGTATGGTCGGCACGGCACCAAAATCGTTGTTCTGCTTACCTACGGCCTCCATGCGGGGGAGATCATCGGCTAACTGGAACGTGTAGGTGTCCATGTAGGTGGCCTGCAACTGCACGTTGATGTCACCCCAGCCAGTCAGATTCCAGTCATCCAGGCTGAAACCGTAATCGAGCTGGGTATCCCAGGCGCGCACCAGCATGGACGAGGCGTTGGAATCGCTCTGCAATATGCGATCCGGGGTTGTGATATCGCCCGGATTACGGATGATGCGTTTGTCCGATCGGGGGTCATTAACCCAGGCTTCCAATTGGGCAATTGTCGGATAGGGGTTGGCATCTGTTGGATTGAAGCCGGTGGCAGCACGAAAATTGCGGTAGTCCGAACGAATGATATCCTGCGTCGTAGTGCTGACGATTCGATCGACAAAATCAGTCTCACTCCAGGTGATCGACCAGGTCAGGTTGTCAAGGAGAGCCAGGTCCACCCCAAATGACAGGCTGTCTGAGGTCTCCGAGGTGAGTCCTGGATTACCGGTTCTACAGGACGTGATAAAACCCTGGAACTGAGTAAAGAGATCATCCACATTACTCAAACCGCAGCTTTCGGGTGAATTCAGCTGAGCCAGTGTTGGCACGATAAAGGCCTCACCGCGGGTGGCGCGCACACTCAGCCAGTCTGTAGGAACATAAACCAGACCAAACTTGTCCACCACAGCACCTTGACCAGTACTGAAGCTTTCATCGCGCACCGCAGCGGATAGTTCCAGATTGTCCAGAACGGGGAATGCAAGCTCTGCAAACCAGGAGTTACTGAAACGGCTCTGGCTGTTGGGCAGGGCCTGTACACCGATCAACTGGTCGTTGCGAATTGAAGTGGCGGTAGGGCCATCCTTGTCCGTTTCCTGACGACGCTGGTAACCCGCTGCCATCGCTATCGGCCCGCCAGGAAGTTCGAACTCGCCCAGGGGTACCTGGCCGTTCACAATCAGGTCGAAGGTCTGCAGTGAGTCCCGGTCGTCTAGCTGATCCTGGGTGAAGATGGCATCGGCAACATGCTGTGGAGTTCTGAATCGCGGATCAATGGCCCCAAATGGGTTAAAACAGCTATCGACATCGTTAATGACGTCACAGTTCAGACCTTGTGCCAGGGCTCCCAGACTGAATTGCTGGGTACTGTTGCTGACATTGTCGTAGTGGCTGTAAACATAATTGGTGGTTCCTTCCCAGCCCTCCAGGTACGGCACCGCGAAATCAAGCCCTGCAGCGAATCGAAACGCGCGCCGGTCTCCGTGATTTATCTGAACATCGCCATATCGGGCCATTTCAGTCGGAAGTGTGTTGGCAGCTGATTTACCGAATGGCAGCCATTGCGATCCGTTGATAGTGACATCCTCACTGAACGGTACTCCGCCTAGCGGATCATTATCAATTGATGCAAAACGGTTATTGGACAGCTGCACCTGACCCGATGCGTCCCTTCGTGGCAGGGGGCGTCCGTAGCCGTCAGTAACGATCGCTCCCGAACTATCCCTGAGGGGCTCAGCAAACAGATCTGCGCCAGTAGAGCTTCTGGCCCGGAAGGTGTTGCCGGGCAGCTCGCCGCGTATTACGGGGATATCGGCGGTTCTGGCGCCAGGATTGCCGGTATTGTTCCGGTTGCGTGTTACCTGTCGATTCCAGATTACCTGGGACCTGAAGCTGGTCTCAGAGTTAATATCCCAGTTCAGATTTCCGTAAAGCGAGGCTGTATCAAACTCTGGCTGGAAATCACGGGTATCGCCAAAGCTGAAAAAGCAGCGGCCACCCAGTGGATTGCCCCAGGGATTGTTTCCAGGGCTTACCTGGTCTGGTTCAGTCTGATACCCGCAACTGGGATCGACCCGGCTTCCTGCGGTGCCCGTCAGATTGCCGTTTGCATCGCGATTGGGGACCAGAAAGTTGCCGGGATTGGAGCCGCCATTGTGTGTCAGACCTGAGCGAACATAGTCCGGGCGCTCCGCCCATTCCAGAGTGGAGGCATCAACGTAGGAACCTGCCACGACGAGGTCGACGGGGCCAAGGCTGCGTCCACCGAGGAATGAAATCTCTGACTTGCTGTAGTCGCCGCGGCTGTCGCCTTCTTCAAAATACTCTAGCTTGACGCCGTCGTAGGATGTATACGGGATAAGATTGACAACTCCCGCGACTGCATCCGTTCCGTACAATGCCGCGGCCCCGTCGGTTACAACCTCTATTCGTTGCAAGGCGGAAGCTGGCAGCATGGACTGTACGTTATCAGTAGCTATCCGTTTACTGTCGATCAGTGTCAGCGTGGCGCGAGGTCCCAGGCCGCGCAAATTGAAATTAGAGGTAGTACTTGTGACACCCTGAATGGAATTGGTCACAGCAGTGCCGTTGTTAAAGGTCAGATTTTGCACAATCTGAGCCATATTGACAGTACCCTGGGCTTCCAGGTCTTCGGCATTGAGCTGAGTTACTGGTGATGCGGCATTCAGGCCTTCACTACGGCGGATGAATGATCCTGTAACGATTATCTCTTCCATCTCGGGTGAGTCAGATTGAGCATGACCTTGTGTCGACAGGGTAAAGAGAGTCATTGAAATGGCTGTACACAGCAAGCCGGTCTTTCTTTTGAAACAGGGTAACTGATTTGGCAGGTGAGAAAGCATCTTGGGCCTCGTCTGATTATTGTTATTGATCGTTTTCGGAACAGAACGCTCAATCGCATTACCATACAAGGCTTGCAATGATGTCTTGCGTAAAATGAAAAAAGTTCTGACGAACTATGGAAACGTTCGATTACAGAATACGTCAGCCGACGTATTTTAAATTTTGTTCCGCAATGCGAACTGGGTCACGATGAAACTGGAAAATGGCGGTTGTAGTTATTGCCAATTCAATTCAGGTCGATTATCTTCGAAAGATAACAAACAATAAAAGTCAGGCTTTAATGCAGATCGTATTGCACTATTCCGTTAGTGCACTCGCTGTCTCCCAATTGTTGTTCATGGGACTGAGCAGCCTCGTGCACTATCGTCACCAGACGCTGGCACGCCTGATGGCGCTATACAGCGTGGGTCTGATTTTCTATATCATTCTTGTGATGCCCGTCACAGAATTTGCTCCCACGGCGGCGCAGCAAACTTTTCGAGCGTTCGCCAGTAGTACTCCCTTTCTCTTGTGGTTGATCAGTCGAAATCTATTCATGGACCAACATGGCACGCCTGCCTGGGCCTGGGCTACGCTAGCGGTTTATGTGAGCCTGAGAGTGATCGGCTCGATCCTGATTTCTACCACGGGCGAGATTCCTTTTTTATCGCAGCTATTGCTTATGCAACTGCCTCTGGCTGTCATGCTTGGATTTACGGTACATGCGATATATCTGGCGCTAAAGCACTTCAATTCTGATCTTGTAGAGTCACGCAGGCGACTGAGGGGGCCTTTTGTTGTTTCCATGGGTTTAATAGTCGGTGTGATTGTCGCCTCTGGTTTTTTCTATTCCGTCCCCGGCGCTGTACGAATTGGATTTTTTACTGTTATTTTTGCTTGTGCACTGTTTTTTAATATTGTCATCTTTCGGCTTCATCACGATTCGTCGCAACTGATCAGAAACAAGGCGGTCGGTGTGGCACATAATATCAATCTTACTGATTTTGAAAGTCGGTCTGATAAAGCTCTTCTGGAGCGTCTGAAGTCAGCAATGGAAAAGGATCAGCTTTACACCAAACTCGGTCTTACGATTAAAGACCTGGCGATGGCTTTGGGAATTCAGGAATATCTGCTGCGGCGCTTCATAAACAAAAAAATGCACTACCGTAACTTTAACCAGTTTCTTAATGAGTATCGTATCAACAAAGCCACCGCGCGCCTGATGGATCCCTCGGAGTTTGATACACAGATATCCAATATCGCTTTCGAGGTTGGGTATGCCTCGTTATCTTCATTTAACAAGGCGTTTAAGGAGAAACATGGCGTCACGCCAAGTGCATTTCGAAACCAGCTTGGAAGCCAGGAGTTTGATGATGAGCCGTGGCAGACTCAACAAATGTAGTACGCGTACGTGGTAACTGAAGTTCAGGGATCTTCCTGGCACCGAAGTGCTGAGACAGTCTTGCTGTTTGCCAATTACCTGTCGCCAGCCGGACAGCACGCATCGGTGCTATCCGGTTATAAACAATTACTGATTCGTCTTGAGCGTGACAGCTATCAACTGCTTGAGTCGGACTGAAAGTTTGACACAATTGCCGGGTAGCGCAGGAAAACCACCACCCACACGCTGAGCAGCATCAGCGACTGAAACCAGAAACTGGTCAGCACCGGCCCGAAAAAGTTTTCGCCGCGGATAATATGGAACAGGATGGCGCCGCCCAGGTGGGCGCTTAAAAACAGGGCGCCGATAATGGATGTTCTCGGCACCGCATACAGCAGCGCTGCAGTTACCTCACCGAGACCAATCCAGAACACCCAGGGTGCCATGGCTTCAATGCTGGTCAACGGGTTGGCGCCCAGCATTTTGGTGGAACCTGCCAGCAGAAGGAACAGCGTGGCTGGCACCACCAGCACCCACGCGGCAAGATTCAATTTCTTTTGCGTATCAGGCATGGGTTTGCTCCTTCATATTTACTGTGCCGGCTCCAGGCGCAGAACCGCGCCGTTTTCTTCTTCAGTCAACAGGTAGATCAACCCGTCGGGGCCCTGTGCCACGTCGCGCACGCGCTGATGCAGTTCAGTGACCAGCGTCTCGCGTTGCAGCTCCCACATGTTTTCATTGAACACGACACGCTCCAGTCCGCCGGTGCCGGGCAGGCGTCCGCGCTGAATGCTGCCGGCAAAAAGATTGCCCTGCCATTGCGGGAAAGCATCGCCGGTGTAAAACATCAAACCGGACGGCACGATACCCGGCTGCCAGATCAGCAGAGCTGATTCATAACCCTCGCGCGGCAGTTTGGCCATCGGTTCGCCATCGTTGTAGCTGCCGTAACCATAAAGTGGCCAGCCGTAGTTGCCACCTGCCTTGATGATGTTGAGTTTGTCGCCACCCAGTGGACCCAGCTCGGCGTGGAACAGCTCACCGGTCTGCGGGTGAATGGCCACAGCGTACTGGTCGCGATGACCATAGGAGTATATTTCCGGACGTGCGTCAGTGCGCCCTACAAATGGGTTGTCGGCGGGGATCGTGCCGTCTGCATTCAGGCGCAGCACCTTGCCTTCCAGACGCATCAGATCCTGCGCCAGCGGGCGTCTGTCCATCGCTCCGCCTACCGTGACGAACAGTTTGCCGTCGGGCGCAAACACCATCCGGGAGCCGCCAGAGATTGTCATGGGTGTACCAATAAACAGCTGCTCAAAATCTTTGAGCTGATTGCTGCCATCGTAGCGGGCGCGACCGACGGTGATGGCATATTCACCTTCGGTTTCCAGGGCGGTGTGGTAGCTCAGATAAATAAGCTGGTTTTGCGCGAAATCTGGATGCGCTTCAACATCCAGCAGTCCGGAATGGAAGCCTGTGCGGATCGCTTGCAGTCCCTGAAGAGGCTCAGGATCAAGCATGTCCTCGCGGATCACACGCAAAGCGGGTGTATAACGGTCGGTAATCAGGATATGGCTGTTAGGTAGCACAGCGAAACCAAACGGGCGGGGAATCCCCTGCGCTACGACGGAAACCTGCATGGTGGCAGTCACGCTGTCCAGCACAACTGGGGCGTCCGGCAATGGATACGGCGTGGGGCGGCCCTGAGCGTGAGCAGGGGCAGCCAGGATTGCCTGGAGCGCGATGACAGCGAGAGTGAATATGAAGCCTTGATGCATAGAGTTGAACCCTGGTAGTGATATTTGTGACTGGAGTCAGATGGAAAGAAGGGAGCATACGGTAATAGGGCTGCGTCGGAAAGCATTGTATTTGTTTTGTCCGCCGCAGGCTCCGGGGGCGGCGAATAAGTGCACCATTGGCGGTGTATGATGGTGAGATCGAATTAATCAAGTATGTATCGAGGAAAAAATGTCCACTGAATCAGTCATCAGAACGCCTCACTTGCGCTTTGGGCTTTACCTCTGGCTTGCCGGGATGCTGGGAGTTGTAACGCTTTCGATCATGGTCATACCCCAGCAGACAGCTGATGCGGTGTTGCCCGCACCGCTTTGGCTGCTCATTTTGATCAGTATTCTGCAAAGCGGTGTATTGCTGGCGATAGCTGTCTGGTTGGGGGTACGACTGGCGCCGCAGGTCGGCCTGAAAGCGGATGCGTTTCGGGCGGTGGCAACTGGCACTTCGGTAGTTGAGGCACTGCGACCACAGTGGCGGATGGGTTTGTTGGGCGGCCTGGTGGGTGGCGTTGGCCTGTTTCTGCTTGCAATGTATACACCCGTCGCGTTGTCTGAAGGCGGACAGGCGTTTTCCCTGCCGCTTGTCGCCCGAGTGCTTTATGGCGGTATCACGGAAGAGCTCTTACTGCGTTGGGGGCTGATGAGCCTGCTTGTATGGCTGCCATGGCGAATATTGCAAGGCAAAACCGGCGAACCGCGCCAGGCCTATGTATGGTTTGCGATACTGCTAAGCGCAGTGATATTCGGTATCGGTCATCTGCCTGCTGCAGCAGCCATGCTGGGTGAGTTGACGGGCGATGTTGTTCTGTTCATCGTGGGTGCAAACAGTGTATTTGGTGCGCTGTTTGGTTATCTGTTCTGGCGATACGGGCTTGAGGCTGCGATTATTGCCCATGGCGTGTCACACATTGTCAGTTTTTTGATGATGACTTTAGTGATGTAATTCCAACGGAATGATTCAGCAGTGAACAGGTAAGACGGATAATGCTAACAGGTCAATTGACTTTCTTCTGCGGAAAAATGGGCGCAGGTAAATCCACAAAATCGCTGGAAATTGCGAGAGCCAGCGGCGCTGTTCTGCTGTCGGAAGACGAATGGCTGGCGTCACTGTATCCGGGCTGCATACAGACGCTGCAGGACTATATTGAATATTCGCGTCGCCTTAAACCGCCAATCAAAAAACTGGTGCAGGATATTCTGCTTGCCGGCACCGATGTTGTGATGGATTTTCCGGCCAATACCGTGCAGCAGCGGCAATGGTTCAGGGATATTTATTCAGAGATCAATGCGCCGCATCAGCTGATCTTTATCAACCAGTCTGATGCGGTGTGTCTGGAACAGATTGCCAGGCGGCGCGAGTCACATCCGGAAAGAGCGGCAACAGACACCGAGGAAATGTTTGCGAGCGTCAGCAAACATTTTGTGGCGCCCACCGCGGATGAAGGGTTCAATCTCGTCACCATCAATCAGGCCTGAGCCTCACGCTCTCCATGTGCGCTCTGGTGGCTATCATGAAGGATAAAGAATAGACAGAAACAAGGAGTGATTGCAGAAGTAGTGGCGGAAGGACATGGGAGTCGAACCCACCAGACGCGCGCTGCGCATCTCACCGGATTTGAAGTCCGGGCGCCCCACCGGGGACGATGTCCTTCCATGTATGGCAACTTAATTCTTGCCCGGAACGGCCTCCTCACGCCAGGCTGCCTGCAGGTATCTTCGTTCATCACGGTAGTATGTCACACCTGCGCGATCCAGATACTCAAGCACCTTGATGGTCAGGTTGCGGCCAATACCTGAGAGGTCACGATACTCGGCAGCTAAAAAACCGCCGTCGCTGCTATTTTGGCAAAGCTGTTGCGCCACCGCGGCAAGGTCATCCAGTTGCTCGGGCAGATAGAAGCGATTGGGAGCCACTGGCAGCAGATACCCCCAGGCCTGAAGGCGCTGCAGAATGGTAAGCATCTCGTCTCGCGGCAATCCCAACTGATCGCCTAGCTCACCGACAATTGGCGGACGTAATCCCGCCTTGCTGATGATGTCACGAATCTGTGGCCAATGCTTTTGATCCTCGGCGGGCAGTTGTGGCTGATGATCAGGCAGTGCCAGGATGCTGCCGTGCCGTCGGAGCTGCCCGTCGTTCAGCAATTGTTTTATGAGGGCCAGGCCGGTCTTGGGTGTGAGTTCGGGAATGGCAGCCTTCAGCACTGACTGCTGGTGTGTGCCCAGCTGTTCTGCTTGTGAAGCGTGTGCCTTTGTCAGAAACTCCAACAACAGCAATTGCGATCTTTGCCATCGGCTTTTGCTGAGAGCCATATCACCCAGTTTAACGACATCTGACTCTGCCAATAGCCAGTTGCTCTGCGTTTTACTCAAGTTCCAGCGTTGCGCGAATTTGGGTAACTCAATCTCAGCCTGGTGTTGAAGCTCGATCGATAGCGCATCAGAGGCAGATCGGATGCCAGCCAGTGCCTGCAACCGTGCAATCGACACAGGCTTGCTGCGCCCGCGTTGACGCCCCTGCGGATCAAGTACACGACCGCCAGCAAGCGTAATATTTGCCGCGGGTTCACGCACAATCACCGTATCGCCGGCAATGCTGTGCACCGGTTTGTCCAGCAACAGTTGAGCCAGCCCTGAAGATTCTTCCAGCCAGACCAGTCGACCACTGACTGCTTTGGCGCCGATAAGAATCTGCAATGTGCCACGATGCACATTTTGCTCCGGGAGCACGCGCAGCTGGACATCCAGTCGCTGGCTGGTCTGCACCATGTCGGGAGTCAGAAGCCAGTCACCACGCTGAGGGTGTGTGTCGCTGATATCGCCCGTCAGGTTCAATGCTCCGCGTTGCCCGCCGACGATTTCAGTTGCCGGTTCTCCGTCAATCTGGATGCCTCGCAGGCGTAGCTCGCCTTCAGTGGCGGCCAGCCGCAGTGCGACAGGTTCTTTCGTGTTCAGCCTTCCATTGATCAGCGTGCCTGTCACCACACAACCTGCCCCTGGAACGGTGAACCGCCGGTCAACCAGGAAGCGGGGTGAACCCTCTGTATTGCGCGCCAGGTTTGTCAGGGTCAATTCCCTGATGCATGTCAGCAGCTCGTCCATACCACGGCCGCTGATGGCATCCGTTATAACAACAGGCGAGCCTGCCAGGCTGTTACCCTTGATAAGGGAGCGGATAGCGCCCAGACAGTCATCTAATTGTTGAGGGCTGGCTCGATCTGCAGCGCTTATGACGATGATGCCGCGATCAATACCAAGCAGGTCAAGTAAGGCCAGATGTTCACGTGTTTGTGGCATCGGACCTTCATCGGCGGCGACCACCAGCACGGCGGCATGCGCACCGGCCAGACCAGCCAGCATGGTGCGGATAAATTGCACGTGACCTGGCACGTCAACAAAGCACAGCGCGCCTGCCTGCTTGTCGTGAAGCCAGGCAAATCCCAGGTCGATGGTCAGACCACGGCGTTTTTCTTCAGCCAGCTGGTCGGTGTCTTTGCCTGTCAGAGCTTTGATGAGAGTAGTCTTGCCATGGTCGACATGACCTGCGGTCGCGATAATCAAGCCGCTGTCTCCGGCACATAACGATGTGACCGCCACTGGCTGGCAAGGGTGTCTGGTTCCTCGACGCAACGACAATCGAGCAGCACACTGTCATCGGCTATGCGGCCTATGACTGGCACAGGCAGCTGTCTCAACTGGCTGGCCAGTTCCCGTAACTCCCGACTGCGGGCGCGTTTGTTGCCCAGTTGGCTGCGCAGGCGCAGTGCTGCACTGGGCAGTCGGTCCAGGGGCTGGGAACCGGAACCAATCTGGCTGAGCGTATCACTGCTATCAACGTCGATGCTGTCGCCGGTCCAGGATCTTAGCGCCGGCAAAAGAGCTTCAACTGTCGTCTGGATAGCAGTCTGTTCCCGGGACAGCAGTCGCAGCGCAGGAATGCGCTGGGCGAGTGTCTCCGGGTTGGCGTAAAGCCTGAGCACGGCGGACAGTGCGGCCAGCGTAAGCTTGTCGCAGCGTAGTGCGCGTTTTAGCGGACTTTTTCGAATACGGGCAATCAGGTCTGCGCGCCCGGCGATGATACCGGCCTGTGGTCCGCCGAGCAGTTTGTCACCGCTGAAGGTGACCACATCGACACCTTGGGCCAGTACATCGCGAACCACTGGTTCGGCCGGCAGTCCCAGCTCCTGCATGTCGATCAAAGAGCCACTGCCCAGATCCACCACCAGGGGGATGCCATGATCGTGGGCTATCGCAGCCAGCTCCGATTCGCTCAGACTGCTGGTAAAGCCTTGCACAGCGTAATTGCTGGTATGTGCTTTCAGCAGCAGTGCGGTCGATTTGCCGATGGCACCGGCGTAGTCATGTTTATGTGTGCGATTGGTGGTGCCGACTTCGCGAAGTTTGCAGCCCGCGCGCGCCATGATGTCCGGCAGGCGGAACGAACCACCGATTTCAATCAGTTCCCCGCGCGAGACAATGACCTCCTTCCGTGAGGCCAGGGCGTTCAGTACCAGCAGCACTGCCGCAGCGTTGTTGTTTACGACGGTGGCAGCTTCCGCGCCGGTCAGACGGCAGATCCAGTCTTCGACATGAACGTCGCGGTCGCCGCGCCGGCCGCTGTCCAGTTCATACTCCAGGTTGCTCGCGCCGCTGGCGACAGCGGTCATTGCCTCAATGGCCTCGGGCGGAAGTGGCGCACGTCCCAGATTGGTGTGAATGACAGTACCAGTGAGGTTGAAGACCGGCTTGAGGGAGGGTGTGAGCCAATCTTCCAGGCGTGTGCGAACATCACAGAGCAGGGATTGCTCATCATGAATCAGGCCTTCGCGCCATCGCTGCAGACCTGAACGCAGTGCATCGAGCACCAGCGCGCGGCCATGGCAGGCGATTAAATCTTTAACACCTGGCCAGGTCAGGGTTTTGTCAACCGAAGGTGGGCGTGAACTGGGGGCGCTACTCACATCCACGCCCCCGTTACTGGATCAGCTGTGCCCGGTTTTCCCGCCGAGGTTTTGATCTGCACACAGCAGGCGCAGAATTTCACCCAGAGCCTCGTCGGCCAGGGTGCGCATTTCCGCATCGGTGCGGTTCTGTATCGGGTGCGGCACAAATACCATGGCCGGATCGAAACCCAGCGTTTTGCATTGTGCAGCTGCCGCATCAATAAACTCAGTGGAGGCAACTCCAACTCCCGGAATCTGTCGTGACTCCAGATCGGCTATGTCATGCATACAGCACGACGTGCACGATCCTCAGTCAGCCAGACCTTCTACCAACACATCCACTTCGCCCGCTATCTGCTGCTTGAGCTCAGTCGGGGCAGGGCGGGTGAATGTGGGTTTACTGTAGCGTTTGACCGAAACGCCAATGGCCGACAGTTGCTCCTCGATGCGATCAAGGAAAACATTGCCGCGCGGTTTGGAAATGTCCAGCAGACCAACGACCTTGCCATTCAGATTATCGGGTCTGGGCAGTCGGGCCCGCTCGGCCGGGGCGTTCTCGGCCGTCGGATCCAGCAGAATGGATTCGTTCATAATGTAACCTCTCGTGTGACAGGTGAAGAGCCTACCGGGCCAGAGGCGGCCCAGCCAGCGATGATCGCAGAAAACAGGCCGGCTGTGCCACCGGCGCGGACTATCAACAGGCCGCCCGGTCGGAACTTGGGCACCTGTTTATCTCTGAATTTTTCCGGAATACCCTCGGCCATGCCGCGGGCGCCGGTCACCAGGTTTTCACCCGGTGCCAACAGCAGCTGTTCCAGCTTCTCTCGCAGGCGCTGCTTGGACCAGCCAGCCTCGATAAAAATACGTGCATGATCGGGTGCCACCACCAGCACGGCATCGCCCGCCATGGCCAGTTTGACATTGTCCACCGCACGCAATGATTCGGCGATAGACCGGGCCAGCGACTCGGGGTCGCGGGACTTCTGATCAATGATGCCCTGCACACCCTCACCGGGGAAAATAGTAACAGCGGAGCGACCCGCCGGAATGCCGCGCTCCTGTGCAAGGGGCAGCCAGTCGCTGTCCTCGGCTTCGGCAAAGCAGAAGGTGTATTTGCCAGGATTGCCGAGCGTGGCCCGGTCGATTTCCCCGGGTCGGCCGCCGCCTACATTCCGTATGATGAGCTGCAAAGCCCGGCCAATCGTTGCATTCGCGCGATTGCCCTGTCCCAGCGCATTGTTGCCGGAGTTCATGCCGATGGCTTTGGCGATCGGACCGTTGACCATGATCATGGGGCTGCCGAACATGGTGGTGCAAATCAGGCCATGCAGGCCAAAGTCATCATCCAGCGACGCCTCCAGCGCTGCCAGCAGCACCGGCATGTATTCGGGTTTGCAGCCGGCCATCACGGCGTTGATGGCGACTTTTTCAATGGTGCACGGGACCAGATCTGGCGGCATGATGCCGATGACTTCCTGTGGGTCGCGCTGGGTGCCTTTTAACATGCGCAGCACGCGCACCGCTGTTGGCGGCACCACTGGCAGACCATCACTCCAGCCGCGGGCATAACAGGCTTCGATGGCATCATCTTCGGCGCTGACATCAATCTCGCGTGATTGCAGCTTTACATCGCCAAACGCCAGTTCGAGCTTCTCCGCGATGCCTGGTTCCAGCGTTTTAGAGCCGCAGCCGGGGCGCATGACTGGCAGCTCTTCACCAAGGTCAGTGAGACCGCTGATCGCCCGCCATTCCGCTTTGTCCCAGCCGTAGGTGCGCGCCGTTTCCCGCCCATTATCAAAACGAATCAGGGTTGGGACAAACTCGGTGTGCAGCCGCCAGGAATGTTCCAGGCTCTGGTCGAAGTGAGTGGATGGCAGGCTGGCGCCAAATTCAGGGTCATCCTGGACGAGCACCTGAAGCGGGCCAGCGGCTGAGAGTTCGGTCAGTAATGGTTCAATCAGCCGGCAGGTAGGACAGTCTGCCTTGGCAACAACAACGAGGCCGTCGGCTGGTAGTGAGGTCATGTAGCTGCCTTATCAAGAAAAATTATTGTTTTCACGGGTTCAATATTCCTGAAAGGTAGCGCCAGCCCGGAGAATTGTCCAGCCGCAACAGTCTGGCGCGCGTCCTGATCGGGATCGTAGTTCCTGACGTATAATGGCATAACCGACCTTACTGCGGAGATTTGCATGAAATTGCGTGTGTTCTACGATGGCAGTTGCCCGCTTTGTGCAGCCGAAATGAAACAGCTGGCTGCGGCGGACCGTCAGGGTCAGGTGGAGCTCCAGGATATTACCCAGCCGGATTTCAGTGAGCGTTTTCCCCATATCGATCCGGTGGCGGCCGATCGTATTCTGCATGGCGAAACGGATGATGGAACCCTGCTGTACGGCCTTGATGTGACGGCACGAGCGTGGGATCTGGCGGGTAAGGGCTGGCGGGTAAACTGGTTGCGCTGGCCGTTGATTCGTCCCGTTGCTGATCGGGTGTATCTGTTTTTCGCCCGGCACCGGCACCGTATTTCAAGCCTGCTCACCGGGAGTGAGCGCTGCGAGGCTGGCAGCTGCAGCCCCGCCGAGTCCAGACAGCAGTCGTCGCGGCGCTAGACCAGTCTGTCGGTGACTAATTATTTGCGTGTTAGCATACGGCCATTGTCTGAACTGCGAGGATATTGACATGACAAACATCCGGATCGACATAGTTTCCGACATTGCCTGTCCCTGGTGTGCCATTGGCTATGCCCGCCTTGAGCGCGCCATGGCCCAGCTGAAAACCGAGTACGAGTTCACGGTCAACTGGCATGCCTTTGAACTGAACCCCAAACAGAGTGGGCAGGGCGAACCCATCCTGCCGGCGCTTGCGCGCAAATACGGACGCAGTGAGGACGAAATGCGTGAAGCACAGGGCAATATGATGAGCATTGCCAAAGAGCTGGGAATCAACTTTGAAAAGTTACAGGAGCGCAGGACGGCCAATACCTTTGACGCGCATCGTCTAGTCAAGTGGGCCGCAGGGCAGGGAAAGCAGACCGCGATGAAGCAGGCATTGTTCGAGGCTTACTTTGGGCGCGCACTGGATGTTTCCGACTATGATGTGCTGCTGGATTGCGTTAGATCTGTCGGCCTGGACGTGGCCGCTGCTGGCAAGGTGCTGGCGACGGATCAATTTGCCGACGAAGTCCGCGAAGACGAGGCTACCTACCAGCGCGCGGGCGTGAACTCAGTACCGGCCTTTATCATCAATCAGAAATACCTGATTTCCGGTGCGCAGGATCCCGACGTGCTGGTGAAAGCCTTTCAGGACATCAGTGCGGAAGCGGCCTGAGGGAGTGCACCCGACAGGCTGCAGTTGTGGTATTGTGATTTAACAAAAACAAGCAGGATGCCAGCTATGGCTCAGTCCAAACAGTCAAAGATTCCGGTGAAAGAGCTTGATATACCGCTGGAGCGCGACATATTCATGCGCTCGATGTTGCGTGAGCTGGCTGGCGCGCTACAGGACGTCGTTGGCATGGAGGAAGCCTCAGGCTTCGTCAGCCTGGTCGGCCAGCGCATTGGTGATCAGCTCAACAAAAGCTATCGTGAGGCGCTTTCCCAGCGGCGCTTGAATCGGGAGCAGGTAGCGGATGTTCTGGTTGATTTGAAACGACGCATCAATGGCGGATTTTCGATCGTCGAGCAGAACGATGAACGCATTGTTTTAAGCAATACCCACTGTCCTTTTGCTGACAAAGTAGAGGGTCGCCCCGCACTTTGTATGATGACATCCAACGTGTTTGGAAATATTACCGCTGAAAATCTGGGTTATGCCCGGGTTGATCTGGAAGAAACCATTGCCGATGGCGCCCCGGGCTGCAGAGTTGTCATACATCTAAATTTGCCCATGGATGATCAGGCGACTGGCCGAGAGTATTTTCGCGGGTGAGCAGCAAGACTTCAGACATATCCTTTTTGCAGGCAGCTGAACTGTTGCAGGATGCCTTGCTGGTGGTTGCCAGCGACGGTCTCGTTCTGGGCGCGAATCGTGCAGCCCGCCGCTTATTGACTGGTTCACGTCAGTCAATCGATGGCCAGTCACTGTTGGCATTTGTACATGGTGCCGGGGACGATGTGCTCAAACTCCTGCGGGACGGATCACGCACGCGAGAACGACTACCAGGTGTTGTCACTTTAAAAACTGAAAACGGGCAGGCACTTCGTGTTCGCTGCGCGATACATCTCCTGAAGCCCGCCACTGAAGAACAAGCTGCGCAGCTGGTCCTTCAACTGCGTGACGCAGACAGCGCACCAACAAAATTCAAGGAACTCTCCGATCGCGTAGCAAGAGTAACTGCGGCCCTGCATCGGCAGCAACGCGCAGAGGAGGAACGCCGTGAGCTTGAAGCCCAGATGCTGCAATCCCAGAAACTGGAAAGTCTGGGTGTCATGGCGGGTGGCATTGCACATGACTTCAATAATCTGCTGACCAGCATAATAGGCTATTCCGAGCTGGCCCGTGCTCAGCTGCCGGCCCATTCGGCGGCTGGAGAGTTTGTTGATGCAGCAGTGACAGGTGCGCGCCGCGCTGCAGAGCTCACCCAGCAGATGCTGGCTTACTCGGGTAAAGGTTCGCGAATCGTAGAGCCGGTTCAGCTGTCCCGGCTGGTCAGGGATATCACCCGGCTGCTGGAGGTTTCGATCTCCAAGAAATGTGTCATGCGCTTTGAACTGCCAGAAGATCTGCCGGCATGCATGGCCGATGCCACTCAGCTCAGGCAGGTGATCATGAACCTGATCATCAATGCTTCTGATGCGATTGGTGACAGAAGTGGCGTGATTTCAATAACGACCGGTGCGGCCTGGTGTGATCAGGAATACCTTGCGGACAACTTTATCAATGACACGCTGGAAGAAGGCCTGTACGTCCATCTGGAGGTAGCGGACACCGGTAAAGGCATGAGTGCCGATGTTCGTGCGCGCATATTTGATCCCTTCTTCACAACCAAGTTTACCGGGCGTGGTCTCGGTCTGGCAGCTGTGCTGGGTGTGATACGTGGACACAAGGGCGCGATCAGAGTCTACAGCGAACCAGGGCGAGGCACTACGTTCAAGGTGTTGTTGCCAGCGACATCGGGCGTGGAACCAACGTCGGCCAAGCCAGACAGCGAACCTGAACAGTGGCAGGGGAGCGGCACGGCGCTGGTAATTGACGATGAAGAGAGCATTCGGGCGCTGGCGCGCCACATGTTAATGCGTATGGGTTTTGATGTCGCTACAGCATCTGATGGTCGCGAAGGGGTCGAGGTGTACCGGGAAATGGCCGCCAGTAATCCGCTGGTATTGCTCGACCTCACCATGCCGCACCTGGACGGAGCGGCGGCATTCGCCCAGCTGCGTCGTATCAACCCAAAAGTCCGGGTCATTGTAATGAGTGGATATGGCGAACAGGCTATTGATACGCAGTTTGCCGGCAAGGGACTGGCTGGTTTCCTGCAAAAGCCATTCCGCCTGGCTGAGCTGCGTGATGTGGTCAAAGCTGCCGTAGAGCCATAGTCGACTTGCCACAGCCTTCGTCAGGGCAGTTATCTAATTAGCCCCTCACTGTTATACAATTCGCGCGCCTTGCCGATAACCGGTTGCGGGCCAGACAAGCGGCATCAATAACCCACTTCAGCAGCACATCCCGTTGCCTTCAAACGAAAGAGAGCAGTTCATGATCATTTTTGGAGACTCCCGGCTGACGATAGAAGATGTCGCGGTCGTGGCGCGGCAGCAGCAGTCTGTTTCACTGAGTCAGGCACCTGAATTTCGTCGGCGGATCGCTGCGGGCGTTGAATTTCTGGATCGTCTGCTTGCCGAAGAGGGCGTGATCTATGGCGTGACGACCGGCTACGGCGATTCCTGCACGGTATCCATACCTGCTGTGCTGGTTGAGGAGTTGCCCAGACACCTTTACACCTTTCATGGCTGTGGTCTTGGCGAAAACCTGACGCCAGAGATTGGACGTGCCGTACTGGCAGCACGACTGGTTTCCTTATGTCAGGGTTATTCAGGCGTTAGAGAGGTCTTGCTGCAGCAGCTTGCCCGCTTACTGCAGGAAGACATCATACCGGTTATTCCCAGTGAGGGTTCTGTGGGCGCCAGTGGCGATCTGACGCCGTTATCCTATGTGGCTGCCGTTTTATGCGGTGAGCGCCAGGTCTACGACAAAGGCCGCATTCGTCCCACCATGGAGGTGTTCCGGGAGCGCGGTATCACACCATTGACACTGCGCCCCAAGGAAGGACTGGCCATCATGAACGGTACCGCAGTCATGACGGGCATTGCCTGTATGGCCTATCAGCGGGCGGCCTATCTGGCCCGGTTGGCGACCCGAATCACCGCCATGGTGTCTCTGGTAACAAATGGCAATGCCAACCATTTTGACGAAACCCTGTTTCAGGTCAAACCTCATCCAGGTCAACAGCAAATCGCAGAGTGGTTGCGCCATGATCTCCACACTGGCGATGCCCCGCGCAATTCAAAGCGTCTGCAGGATCGTTATTCGCTGCGCTGCGCGCCACATGTGATTGGTGTGCTGGCGGACACATTGCCGTGGGCGAGGCAGTTGATCGAAAATGAATTAAACAGTGCCAACGACAATCCGATTATTGATGGCGAGGGTGAGCATGTGCTGCACGGTGGACATTTTTATGGCGGGCACATCGCGCTGGTCATGGATACCCTGAAGAACACAGTGGCGAACATCGCGGACCTGCTGGACAGGCAAATGGCCCTGATGATGGACACCCGTTTCAACAATGGACTGCCTGCCAATCTGTCTGGTGCCGCAGCTGAGCGTGCCGCGATCAATCATGGCCTGAAAGCTGTGCAGATCGGCACCTCAGCATGGACCGCCGAAGCACTCAAGCAGACCATGCCGGCCAGTGTGTTTTCACGGTCCACCGAATGTCATAACCAGGACAAAGTCAGCATGGGTACCATTGCTGCGCGTGACTGTCTTCGTGTGCTGCAATTGACCGAGCAGGTCGCGGCCGCTTCACTGATCGCCTGTACGCAGGGGCTGGAGTTGCGCCTGGCGCGGGATGAACTCACGGAGCAACAGATTGGGGTGCAGTTGCTGGACACTGTCAGACAGGTGCGCGAAGTGACGGCATTTATCACCGAAGACCGCGCGCTGGAGCAGGAGCTCAGAGTGCTGATTGATCAGATACAGCAGCAGCGCTGGCCTTTGTATGAGAACTGGCACTGATTACAGATTCAGGATTTTGTCCAGACCGAGCTCTTCGGCAAAAACCTCACTGTGGGTCACGACGAGAAGAGTGCCTTGATAGCATCGCAGCACCTGAGCGAGCAGGATCTGGCTCTCCAGGTCGAGATGATTGTCGGGTTCATCCAGAAGTACGAGCTGGGCAGCTGTCGGCCCCATCAGCGTGCAGGCCAGCGCCACTTTCAGGCGTTCACCGCCGCTTAACTGAGTGACCGGGTTCAGCGCCTGATTGCCCGGCAAGCGTACCAGAGCCAGTCTGTCGCGATATTGCCCTTCAGTCCAGCCGGGATTAAGTCGGCGGAAATTTTCCAGTGCGCTTTCCGTGTTGTCCAACAGGCTCAGGTGCTGGTCCAGTTTAAGCACCGAGCCTCGGCGATGAATCTGTCCCGCCCGTGGCTCAATATCGCCGCTTATCGTGTGCAACAGTGTTGATTTTCCGCTGCCATTATTGCCGCGCAGCCACCATCGCTCACCGCTCCTGATCTGGACATCAAGCGGAAGAGGGCTGCTGACCCAGGGCAGAATGACTTTATCCAGCTGCAGCAGGTGCCCTGAAATGGGGTCCGGCTCGGTAAGCGGGAAGCCCAGAGTAACCTCCCTGCCCAGCACTGATTCGGCGCCAGCTTTGCGCAGCTCTTCTTCCTGCAGCACGGACTGATGCTTTTGGGCGATGCGCCCACCGGTTGCTTCGCTGCGCTCTTTGCGAGCGTCCAGCAGGATCTTCGGCATGTCCTTTTTGCTGGCTTTGGCGCGGCCCTTTTTGATGCGCTGTTCATGACGCTCTTTTTCGGTCTGCTGCTGTTGCAGCTCCCTTTTTATCGTCTGGCGCGCATGCTGCTGGTCATGCCGGGCCTTCTCCAGCAATTGCTCGCGGGTTTGCAGATAGGCTGCGAATCCCTGACCGTGCCACTGAAGGGCGCCATCGCGCAGTTCGAGCAGTCGTCCGAACGACTGCAGAAGCATTTGATCATGCGTGATCACCAATGCACCACCGGGCCGCGTGCTGAGCCACTTGCTCAGCCAGCGTCGACCGGCCTGATCCAGGTGATTGCTCGGCTCGTCCAGGATCAGGAAAACGTTACGGATACGTGACAGTTTCAATAAATGCAAACGTGTGCGCTGCCCACCGCTGAGCGAACTCATCGGGAGCTTCAGGCAGTCGGCGGGAAGATCAAAGCGGGTAAGCTCTTCGATCAGATCCTCTTTCAGTGTCCAGCGCTCATCAAGTGTGAAAAGGTCATCAACATGACCGTTACCTGATAGCAGGCGATCAAGCGCGGCAAGCGCCGCTTCAACACCCAGAAAGTCAGCCACAGTGCCCGGCGTGAGAAGCTCGGCTGCGTGCTGCGAGAGACAGGCGACTGGCACATGATGTTGTACCTGCCCGGCGTTCGGACGGCGAACACCCGCCAGGCATTCGCCCAGCAGCGTTTTGCCGACGCCGTTGGGGCCGATCAATGCCACGGTCTCGTCAGGCAGATGCAGATCCAGAGAGTGAAAAACCGGGGGATTGGGTTCGAATGCAACGGAAAGCCCCGTTGCGGAAATACAGGCCTTGGCCATAAACAGCTCCTCTAACACCAGAAAAAATGGGGGTTTAGAGTGCTGACTTCATTGGCCTGACTCCTGCTGACAGGTGGATAGAAACGAGGATCGGTGTAAAGCGATAGGGCTAGTTTAACAGCAACCCTAAATAATGATCAAAAGATTCAACTACTCAAATCAAAAGATGGTACCGAGAATAGCACAATCAATGAGCTACCCAGTCGTCAGAAATCGTAGTATGGTTGTCTCAAAACACAGATTCACGGAGCGAATATGTTTTTCACACTATTGGCCCTTATACTAAGTCTATCCCTGGCCGTTTCCTACACGGCTGCCCGCGTATTTCGCAAGCCCATCGGCGCCATCTTCACGCGCATCATCCAGGATGAAATCAGCACCGCCTGGCAGCGCTACGTGATGTTTGCCACCTACGTGGTGGGCATTTGTGATTGTGCGTGGGGTTGAATTGCGGCGAGGGAAGACGAATGGGACAACAGGTTCAGAGCCGGTGGAGCCGCAATGATGAGTACGATCTCAAAAGCCATTATTACCTTCTTGCTGATACTTGCCTTTTCATCTCAGGTTTTCTCTGCAGAGGATTTGACGCCTGAATCCAAACGGCAGGTCGTTACTGAGGTAAGTGAAAGGCTGACGCAAGAATATGTCCTGCCCGACGTCGGGCAGGACATGGCCCAGGCGCTAATGACCCGACTTGAAAGTGGGCACTATGATGATGTGACGAGTTCTGAGCAGTTCGCTGAACTGTTGACCGAAGATATGGTGAAGGTCAGCAATGATCAGCACCTGTTTATCTTTTACATGGAAGGAGACCTGCCTACCGAAGAGGAGATGATGAATCCGACGCCGGAAATGCAGGAGCAGAATCTCCGATTTCTCCAGTATGACAATTATGCCATCCGCGAAGTGAGCTGGCTGGACGGCAATATAGGTTATCTCGAGTTGGCTGCATTCGTAGATGCTGAGCCCGCGAAACGTGCGATCGGAAATGCCATGGATCTGTTTCAGCATACAGGCGGATTGATTATTGATCTGCGACAGAATGGCGGCGGCATGCCCGAAACCGTTGCTCTGTTGGCGAGCTATTTTCTCGGCCCGGAATCTGTCCACGTGGATTCAATTTATTGGCGCAAAACCGACACAACTGAAGAGTTCTGGACCAGCACTGAACTTGATGGTGCCTGGTACGGTACGACGCGCCCTGTTTATATCTTGACCAGCTCAGCAACTTTTTCCGCTGCTGAGGCTTTTAGCTATGCAATGCAGGCTAATAATCGCGCAACAATTGTTGGAGAAACGACACGTGGTGGTGCGCATCCGGGCGCCATCGCTCGCATCGGTGATCACTATCATATGTTTATTTCGAATGGTCGGGCGTTCAGTGCAGTCACGGGTGACAACTGGGAAGGCACCGGTGTTATCCCCGATCATGCCGAAAGCGCTGATGCTGCGCTTAATACTGCGCAAAAGCTAATTCTAAGAGATGTCATTGATCAGACTGAGTCACCCATGGCTCGACAGGATAGAGAAATGCAGTTGCAGCGACTGGAGAGCGAATGATGCTTATTTCAATTCTCTCTGGGAAAAAGCTGTTATCGATATTTGGTTTGTTTGTCGTGTGCGCTACCGGTTTTCTATCGCATGTGTTCGCACAGTCTGATCTGCTTTCGCTGGAACTGGACCTGGAAGGAATGCCCAGGCTGATACATGAAGTTGAGCCGCGTTACCCTGCACGGGCGGCAGCCCGAGGTATTGAGGGATGGGTTCAGGTAAAGTTTACAATTATGGCTGATGGGACTGTTGATCCATTCTCTATCGAAATCACGGATGCTGATCCATGGGGCATGTTTAACTCCGCCGCCATTAGAGCGATCGAAAGGTTTAGATACGAACCCAGGGTGGTTGACGGCGTTGCCGTGGAAATGCCGAATTTTCAGCACGTTGTCCGTTTTGAATTGTGAGCTGTGCCGGCTTATGCAATTCATATTTCTTGCCAATCTCCCCCAGGCCATCCCCACTGTCGCTGACTGGTATTATCAGGAGTGGGGCGCGTTCAACCCGAACCTGAGTCCTGCCAGCATCGCGGCCAATCTTGAGAATAGTCTGAACACTGATGAACTGCCATTGGTACTGCTGGCCATGGATCAAGGCGACATGCTTGGCGTGGTGGAGCTGAAATACCGCGAAATGGCGATGTATCCCGACAAGGAGCACTGGCTGGGCGGCATGTATATCAGGCCTGATTATCGTGGCAGGGGCGTAGGCAAAAAATTGATTGTACATGCATTAGAGGTGGCCGCCAGTCTGGGAGTACGAACATTACACCTGCAAACCGAACAACTTGATGGCGGTCTGTACAAGCGTCTGGGGTGGCGGCCAGTTGAGCAGGTCAATAACAAGGGAATTCAGGTGCTGGTGATGGAACGGGATATCTGATCAGCGGTTTAGGGAGACTGAGCAGCCCCGAGACATCAGGGCATGAGTCAGGCCGCTCGAATCTGGCGTTGGCCGGAATGAGAAATGCTTTCCCGGCCAGTATGGGCATGATAGTGTCTCCAACAAACAGAAGTGTCGGGGAGGGAGTACCATGTCGACTGTCAGATGGAACTGCTTTGGTGTTTTGTTCGCGCTTGCGTGTTTGCCGGTATTTTCGCATGCCCAGGGCACTGTCACCGCTGATCTGGTAACCGACAAAAGTTTTGTTGCCCCAGGCGGCCAGATTACCCTGGTGGTGGAAGTCACCAATCCTGCCGATTCGGGTAGAACCATCGAGAGACCCAGTGGTTATGGTTACAGCGCCACCCCGCTTGCTGAATCCAATTACGAATTCACCGACGTCTCTTCATGTCAACAGAGCATCTGTCCTGTAGATCCGGCGCGCGGCTTTCCACTGCTCCCGGGCAGCTCGGCACAGTTTTACTGGCGCACACTCAAGGTCAGTGCCAGCGCGCCTGAGAACCTTCTTATCCGCGCTTCTAACATCAATATGGGATTTACCGACGCTGACGGTCGTCGCCTGAATGATGTGTACCTGCAGCGTGACTTTGTCGCGATCGTTGCCAGCGAAGGGCAGGGCTCAATGTCGCAACTCAATGCCCAGAACACGCAAAGCGCGAAAGCTGGCTCTGCCATTATCAATGCCACGCTCAACCTGGCCTACCCGTCAACGGTTAGCGCGGGCAGCCACATAGAAGTGACAGGTACTCTGAGCAATCATGGCAGCTCGGAGATCAGTTCCATTTTTATACTGGGATCCAGTCGCCACCTCGGCAATCATGTCAACTCCTACAGTCAGATTTCCTGTCGATTCAAGTGCTCATACAACGGGGCTTTCCCGCTCTCTGCGGGCGAAAGCGTCGATGTGCTGTTCCGGCAAATGTACTACGAAGCGGACATGCTCTTCTCTGGCGTCCTGCAGATTCAGGGTCCGCACGCAATTGTCAGCGACAGTCTGGGCCGCAGGGCATACATTTATGCCGACGACATACATATCGCGGTAACTCAAGCAGGGGGTGAAAACACGCCAGCCGTCTATCCACCAATCCCGGTACGAGAGCCGCTGGAGACTACGCAGTCTGACGGCCCGGTGCCAAGAACGGTCATAAAGGACCCCAATACACACAAATACTGGCTCCCCCTGTCAGAAAGTCAGGGGATGTCGCTGGCCCAGGTGGTAGCCGAAACGCGGGAGGGCGGGAGCTTCGAAGGTTACTCTGTCGCCAGCCTGGAGGAAGTAAGAACGCTGTTCATGAATCATATCCATGCGTCTCAGCTTAATTATCCTCACTATTCACTGTTCGTAGGTAATCAGGTTCTGCATGGCGTAACGGGCAGCCTGCTGGACCTGGTAGGTGAGACTAAGGACCCAAGCCATGTCGGCGGGACAACTCGATATGCAAGCGGGATGGTTTCTGAATTGCCTGAGCCGGGAGCTAAGGCTGTCACAGTAGGCATCTGGCAGCAGAACACTAGCGGCAGCCCATTCGGAATGACCGGTATGTTCTCTCTTGGTTCATTTGCCACCACCCAGTACCAGGGTATGGGCACCTGGCTGGTCAGGAGTTCATTGCGGTCAGGAGACACCCAGGCATTGAGCCGCAAAGACGAGGTAGACTTCCGCTACGGTCAGCTGTTCATTGCCTCGGTTGACGTAGACGGCCAGACCTACCAGGTCAGTTTCCGGGTTATCGACAAGGACGAGCTGATACTGGAACTGGTCTCGATCATGGATGAGTACAGCCGGGAGCCGGCGGCTGTCTACGATGTCGAGAATCTGATTCTGCAGATCCCGCGCATGGGGTACTTTGTGTTCCCGAATGATACGGTCTATTTTGATGTGTCGCTGGTGTTGTTGCCTGACAGTAATCCGATGCGATTCCGCGTGATCAGTGCTGAACCGGTAGACGAATAAGGCGCATCGCACGTCAGGATGTTGGACAGAATCTGAAATTGGCGTTAACGTGTCTGACTGTAATTACAACAATAATGAAAGTCCCGGGAGTCGAACAATGATAAGAAGATCGCTCTATACCCTGGCAGTTGCGGCCCTCGTGTCGCTGCTTGCCATGCCGGCCAGCGTGCTGGCCCAACCCAATATCCTGCCCGCAGAACCCTTCAAGGTCGGCACCTTCGTGGTAGGCAACCAGCAGTTCTCCGGTCTGGTCATGCGCGATGACAGCCTGATCGTGGATCTGGTCGAAGCCAACAAGGCTCTGGAACTGATGCCAGAGTACCCCTCGATTGACATGCCTGATGATGTGCTCGGTTTGATTGAAGGCTACGAATACGGTCTGAAGTTCCGGGTCTATGAAATCGTCAATGCGCTGGTTGATTCCGGCATGCTGAATGGCAGCGACATGCCAGATTATATCCATGCTGTTGAAGACGTGGATATCCGCGCGCCCATCCAGTACCCCAGCAAGATCATGAACGCGGCGGTCAACTTTTACACCCATGCCTGTGAAGGTTGCACTGAGGAGCAACTGGCCCAGCGCACCCGCGAGCGCCGGGAGAATCGAGGCGTTCCATATCTGTTCCTCAAGCCAACGCGTGGTGCCATTATCGGTGACGGTGAAAACGTGATCATGCCGTATGGTCGTGATGAAATTGAATACGAAGTGGAAATGGCTATTGTATTTGGCCGCTCAGGCAAGTACATCTCTGCTTCACGCGCCTATGATCACGTTTTCGGTTACATGGTGGCAATGGATATTTCAGACCGTGGTGGTCGTCCACCAGGTGGCTTCAGCTCGGGTTTGGACTGGTTTGTGGGTAAAGGTCACGATACGTTTGCGCCGCATGGCCCCTGGATTGTGCCCAAAGAGTTTTATGGCGACCCCATGGACCGTCTGCACCAGATCACGGTTGTTGATGGTGTTACCGTGCAGGAAGCCAAAGCAGGCGACATGATCCACAACATCCCTGAGCTGATTGAATACGCTTCATCACTGATCACCTTGTTCCCGGGCGATGTGCTGCAGAGTGGCACATCAGGTGGCACTGGTGCCGGCCGTGTTGAACGTGCAACAGGTTCGGGTTATCTGATTGATGGTGAAACCATCAGCGCAACGATTGAAGGTATCGGCACCCTGACACACCGTGTGGTTCGCGAACAAAGCGTGCCCGACGATCTGTCAGGTTCGCAATTGCCGCCGACCAGTACTTACTGATATTTTTTGATTGCATGAATGAATAAAGAGCCCTGGCACCTGTAACGGTACCGGGGCTTTTTTTCTGAGTGAGATAGGGAACAACGGCCATGACAATGCGCAAACTGATAGTGCCTGCGGTGATTGTTGTCGTAGTGGCGGGCTTGTTTATCAACAGCAGGACCAATCAGTGGGACCAGAATGCTGACTTAATGGCTGATCCTGTGGCGGAAGCGCAGCAGGTCGATGACGGCCTGACGAATAGCCCAGGTCAGGTTGCGGAAACTGCGGCGCATAACGATGCGGTAAATACTCAGTCTGTATCAGATGAGAGTTCGCCGGCAGACGCAACAGAACCAGGGGCCGCCGATCGAAGTGGCGATAGTACAGCCGAGCCGCAACGATCTACGCGCACACTCTCTACAATCAGCGACAACGCGGATGCGCCCGCCATGAGCGATCGCGTTTATTATGTCATTGAAGAAGCTCAGCGGATGCAGCAGGCTGATCAATGGGAAGCGGCGTTGATGGAACTGAATGCACTTTACGCCAGCTTTGAAAACCTGACACCTTTCGAGCAGGTGACACTGCTGAACTTCTACACCAATACCCTGATCAGGCTGGAGATGTGGCAGGAGTCGATCACCGCATTTTCAAAAATGCTGACAGTGCCCGATCTGCGCCCGGATATCAATGCGCGCGCGCTGCTGGCTCTGGGGCAATTGCATCAGCAAGTTAACGAAGCGCCCGCGGCAGTTACCTATTACGAAGCCTGGCTGGATTTCACCGAGAATACACCCGGTCTGGAGGCGCAGAGAGCACGCGTGCGTGACCAGATGCAGGTGCTACGGTAGCCAGTTGGTTAAATCAGACATCTGTTTTGTCAAACACCTCTTCGACAGTCAGATTGAACGCATCTGCAATCTTGAACGCCAGCGGCAAGGATGGGTCAAACCGTCCGTTTTCAATAGCATTGATGGAATTACGGGAAACCTGCACACGCTCAGCCAATTCGGCCTGGCTCCAGCCCTTTCCAGCGCGTAGCACGCGAATAAAGTTCTTCATGTCAGCACCCGCCCATCAGTCAGCTGACTTTTTCAACTGCTTGGACCACCACAGTGACACAGCCCCGGCGCCGACGACTTGCAGAACGACGACCAGCATAAAACCAATCGTTATTCCCAGCTTTACTGCCTCCTCCGGTGATCCCGAAGCCAGCCGCATCGCCAGACCTGCCAGTCCGTTCATCAACGAAGGTATCATCATGACGATGACAGCGGCGACACTGCCGATGGTCATGCCCCTGGTATTTGCAATGCGCTGTCCGGCTATCTGCACCTCGTCCAGGCGGCGATTGACCCGGGCTGCAAGAAACTGGCTGTATGCCATGACGAACAGCGCAGCTGCCGCAGCTACGGACAGTGTAAGGGCGTCAGGCTGCTGGGCCAGCCATGGGGCGGCCGCAAAAAATGCTACAGGCACGATAATAACGGGTGATATCCAAAGCGCGCAGCGTCCTATTTTCCGGATATTCAGGGTGGCCATGGCAAGCTCCTGAGTTGTCTATGAAAGGATGAATGAAAAGGGTAGTGGTCAAAATGAAAAGCTAGCTTGTCATATTGTGGCGATAATGACAAGTAAACTTTGCATTATATTTCTGAGGTGTGTTCATCTCCCTATTACTAAATGACGAACCGTAGTATCTTGACCGCTAAATAGCAGCGCCTGCCTGAGGCAAAAAAGAATGCAATCACTGGAACTGAAAATACCACCTCTGGCACTGGTCGTTTTATTCGCAGGCCTGATGTGGCTGCTTGCGCGACTGACCCCGGGATTTGATTATGCGGTGCCGTGGCGTCAGGTGCTGGTGGCCACTCTCAGTGCACTTGCTGTCTTGATAATATTGGCAGGTGTTGCGTCTTTCAGGCGAGCCAGCACCACCGTAAACCCCCTGAATCCTTCAAGCTCCAGTGCCCTGGTGGTGTCCGGCATCTATCGGATCACACGTAACCCAATGTACCTGGGTTTCCTGCTATTGCTTGCAGCCTGGTCGCTGATGCTGGCTAACCTGGCCGTGCTGCTATTGTTGCCTGTGTTTGTCTGGTATATGAATCGTTTCCAGATAGTACCGGAAGAGCGTGCACTGACCAGTCTGTTCGGGAATGACTATACCACTTACTGTGCTAGAGTAAGGCGCTGGATATAAATCGTGTGTATCTTCTCGACCATGCCAGTTGCTAAATAGCAGGGTTGCATAGCCACGCCGAGAGTGCTGGAACGGACACAAACACTTCAATAGGGATGTCATATGAAAGATCCAAGAAAGTTCTGGAACAAATTGGCACCGCGCTATGCCAAAAGCCCGGTCCGCAACGAAAAAATCTATCAACAGAAACTGGAGATTACCCAGTCCTACTTCAAGCCAGACTGGTCGGTGTTTGAGTTTGGCTGCGGGACCGGCAGTACGGCAATCGTACACTCAGCTTACGTTAAACAGATTCTGGCCACTGACATTTCGGATGAAATGATCGCAATTGCCGAGCAGAAAACGCAGGCTCAGGGCATTACCAATATCAGCTATCAGCGGGGAACAATCGAAAGTCTGGCTCTGCCGGTTGACAGCTTTGATGCCGTTCTCGGCCTCAATATTCTGCACCTGCTGCCCAATCTTGATGAAACAATTACTCAAGTACACCAGATTTTGAAGCCGGGCGGCATATTCGTGTCCAGTAATGTGCTGATGCGCGAAGTTGCTCTGCACTGGCGGCTGTTGATTCCTGTGATGCAGTTTATTGGTTTTGCGCCTCAACTGAGTCTGTTCAGCAAGGATGAGATAATCAGCAAACTGACAGATGCAGGCTTCAGTATCGATCATGAATGGCAACCAGCCAGGGCGTCTTTGTTTATTATTGCTCGAAAGAACGGAAATTGAAATTAACAGCCAGCTCAATTCAAGCAGGGAAGTTTAACTATGAAATCCATTACCTACATCGCACCCCACAAAACGGCACTGACAGTTGCCGCGGTAGTTGCCCTTGTTTCGTTGCTCACCATGGCACCTTTCATGCTGATGTTTTCGTTAATCCCGGTTGGTATGGAAGGGCAGGCTACAAACATGGTATTACCAACGACGATGATGATTATGATGCCGCTGATGTATTTTGTATTGTCTTATATCATGACGGTGGTAGCGGCCTGGTTGTACAACATCATCGCCAAACGCACCGGCGGAATTACTTATGAAAGCTCAGAGAAGCCCTGACGGGTTGAAAGGGCTATCTGAACTTGCCGAACTGCTGCAGGCGATGAACCCATGTATCACAGATTGCGACTTTGTATTCTGCAGCGTGCAAGGGTCACTGAAAGAGTATGCCTGCCTTGAACCGGTCGCAATGGTTCGTGAAACAGAAGGTCTGACTCTGGTATTGCCCTTGCCAGTAGCCGAGCGTGAGAGATTGGGGTTTAACGGCATTTTTCGCCAGATCTCACTGACAGTGCATTCCAGTCTGGACGCAGTTGGGCTGACAGCAGCGGTATCGCGCCGTCTTGCCGATCATGGGATTGCTGCAAACATCCTGGCAGGCTATTATCACGACCATATTTTTGTGCCTCGCGACAAGGCTGACGTCGCCTTACGTTTACTCCAGCGCATCTAGCGCCACACGCTCATGTCGATTTTTACCTGGTTAACGGCCGCGATTCAGCTGGGGCTGCCTATGGCAGCCCTGAGCTGGTTGATGTTCAACTGGCTGTACGGTGCCGGGCAGCTGCCTCGTGATGCCGGGCACAAGGCGATTCGTGATCGTCTTGCAGAAATCAAGAAACACCACAGGACTAACAAAAGCCGCAGCGGAAACTATCTGTACAAGCAGTGGTTGTTCTTTGGTGGCGGGTTTTACGGCCTGGCCGTACTGTGGACACTGCTGGTGCTGGAGCTTGGTGAGTTGATCGGTTTTATTGTCAACTTTGATCTGCCTGGGCTGTTTGCCAATGGTATCGTATCGCTTGTTGTGAACTTTATCGTGTCCCAGCTCGGCAATATTGTTCAGGCGTTTATGTGGTTCGGATACTGGCCCGATGGACGTGGTGGCGAGCAGGTCGTGATCTGGGTGCTGGTGGCTTACGCTGGGTATCTGTTTGGCATCCACCTTGCGAGGGAAACTGAAAGTCTGCACAGTTTGTCGGAACTGGTGCGGCGTTTCAGCCGACGAATGCAGTCCGGAACAGAGGATAAGGAGTAGCATGCATCATCTCTACTATCACCCGGAAAGGTGTCGTTACACCAGCCAGTCGTTATAATCACGCCGTGATTAACGAATATCTTAACAAGTGGCGCTCATCACGTTCGCTGATGCGTAGCGTGCTGGTGCGAATTGTGCTTGCTGCTGCGCTGGTTGTCGGCGGTTTGACGGCGCTTGCCTATAGCTTCATTCGTAATGAAACGCAAAGCCGGATGCTCGATAACCTTGGCGACTGGATCGTCGAGCGGGCACACAATGACAGCGTGATTTTTGAGCTTGCCCAGGAAAATCTGGCTCGCTTCAGTGAGGAGTTCCTGCGTCTGTACACCTCGGAAGTTATGGTGGATGACGAGAGTTTCTGGTCGTACTATCAGCGCGGGGGCGATGGGGCTGTGAGGCTGCGGCGGGAGTTTTTTGATGGTACCTACGCCGAGGACGGCCTGTACTACAGCGGGGTAACCAGTTTTATTGGTAATAATCAGTCCGTTGAAGACCCTGACTTGCAGCGCCGCCTGGTGCTCTCAATAAGACTGCTTGCGCAACTGGGTCCGGCGATGATCAATCGTTTCGAAAATGTCCATGTAAGCTATCCGGAGAACGCCATCGCAATTTATGCGCCTGGCACACCGTGGGGGCTGGAGGCCGAACCTGATCTGCCGATGAACGAGCTGGGCGTGATCAGGTCAATGCAGCGGTCGGAAAATCCGGAGCGAGTGCCCGGCTGGAGCGGACTTTATTTTGATGCCACGGCTCAGGAATGGGCACTGACCTATCAACTTCCACTTGATCTGGATGGGCGTCATCTGATCAATCCAAGCCATGATATTTCATTGACTGATCTGATGGAGCGACTGGTCGCCGATACCCCAGAGGGCGCGTACAACTTAATATTCAGACCCGACGGATACCTGATCGCCCACCCCGCAGAGCCGGCTTCTGATCGTCGCTGGGTCGGCCAGATGTCCTTGGAAACAATCGATGACCCTTTGTTGGTCGATCTGTATCACAGGATCAACGAAGCCACAGGTGGTCGCCCGGGAGAGCGTGCTTTGGTTCACTACCCTGAGATGGACGCCTGGCTCGCGGTAAGCGAACTAACGGGACCGCAGTGGTGGTTTATCTCAGTATACCCTGACGCTTTGCTTCGCCAGGCAGCCAATCAGGCTGCCACTGCAGTTCTGATTTCTGGTCTGTTACTGCTGGCACTGTTAATTGCCATCATTGCCTACATAATTCAGCGCGATGCGGCCAGACCGCTTGCACAGTTAAGCCGTGCGGCCGAAAGCGTCGCTAACGGTGACTATGATGCCGTTGCAGTGGGGCGCATCAGTCTGCCAAGAGGGCTTCGCAATGAGGTGGGGCTGCTGGCACGTACGTTTCACGGAATGACCATCAACATACGCGATGCCCAGTCGACGCTTGAGAAAGTGGTCGCGGAACGCACAGAAGCATTGGAGTCGGCCAATCAAAGCCTGCGTGAGCTGAGTCTGCTGGATGGTCTGCTGGGAATTCACAATCGTCGGGCCTTTGATCGCGACTTGAAATCAGTGTTTGAGCAATCCAGACGCGGTCTTGGCGAGTTTTATCTCATGATGATCGACGTCGATGAGTTCAAACTGTTCAATGATACCTATGGCCACGCTCATGGCGACGAAGTGCTGAAGCAGATTGCGGCCAGCATAGCGGGCAGTATTCGCAGCGATGATCGCGTTTATCGCTATGGTGGCGAAGAGCTGGCAGTGCTTTTTAACCCGCATGGTAGCGAAGCCCCAGAGCAGGCCGCGCAGCGCGTACTGGCGGGCGTTGTGCGACTGGATATCCCGTTCCCCGAGTCCGCCCACGGTCGAGTCACCATCAGTGCCGGTCTCTCGCGCGGTCACACCGACTGCCTTGGTCCTGATGAAATTGTTACTGAGGCCGACAGTCATTTGTACGCTGCCAAACGGGCAGGTCGTAACAGGTTGATCTCAGGACAGATCTGACGCAACCCGGCATCATTGGCCAGGCCATGCAACTTTATGTGGTTGATTCAGGGATTGACTGAATACTTGGTGAACGCACCACCAGCCTGGCTTAGTGAGTTGGGTCCTTCCGCAGCATAGACGTTGCCATCTGCATCGACAGCCACACCTTCACCTGCTGTACCCTGGTACACGCGATCTTCGCGCTCAAAGGGCGGTATGAATCCAGTCACGTGGTCATGATCGATATGGCCGATACGGACACCATTACGCCAGCCAACGTGGTTGGTCGGGCTTGATTCTGAATCAATCGCGTAAAGCATGTCGTCATCGGTGATAAAAATACCACTGACCCGACTGAACATGTATCGGGACTCCAGGTAGTTGCCATCCTGGTCGAATATCTCGAGTCGATGATTGCCGCGATCTGCCACCCACAAACGGCCCTGGGAATCAAAATCCAGCGCATGTGGCGTACGGAATTCCCCGTGGCGAACCCCAATCTGTCCCCATTGTTTGATGAAGGTGCCATCGGGCGCAAACTTCATCACGCGTGCTGTCTGGCCATTGGCTCTGCCTTCGGCCATGGCCTGGTTGGTGGTCATACCCTGGCCGCTATGTCCGTCGGACACATAGATGCTGCCGTCGGGACCAACCACCACATCGTTTGGCTGGTTAAAGTGTTGACCATCATTGCCAGTCTGCCCGGGAGTACCCAGGCTCATAAGCAACTCCCCAGTGGAGCTGAATTTATGCACCTGCTGGCCTTTGGTACCTTCATCGTTGGTAGCGAAGTCTGTGACCCAGACATTGCCTTCATCGTCAACGTGAATGCCATGCGGTGTTACCATGATGCCTCCGCCAAAGTTGGCCAGAACTTCACCGGTGTGGCGATCAAATTTAAAAATGGGATCGACCGGATTGGTATGGCAGTTGACCGGCACACCTGATCCGAAACTGCCGGCGCCGCAGCGTTCATAAGCCCAAATGTTTCCGTCAAAGGGATCAACGTCCACGCCTGCAGTAGACCCCCATTCGCGCCCGGCAGGCAGCTCACCCCAGTTGCGCGTCAGCACAGGATTGGGGTTGGGCAGACCTTCGCCAGTAATTGCATTGTCATAACTTGTGCTGAGATTGTTGCAGCCGGTGAGTAGGGCCAGTGCCAGACCAGCGCCTGCAAGGCCCGGTTTGATGGGATGTGTCATGGGTGCTCCTTGTTATTATCGTGTCCTGCATTGATTGGGTGGGGTACTGCCATGAAGCCCCAAGCATACTACCCCCGGTGTACGGGTCAACCCAAGCGTGTCAACGGCGGCCTGTTGAGGATTGCTGCAGGGCCCAGAGCAATAGTCGCTGCTCCAGCCTGTCCATGATGCTATGTGGCTTTTCCAGATTCATCCGCTGCAATAGTGGCTGCCAGCCCTGACGATTTGCTGGTCGCAACAAAGCCGATGCGATGGTTTGCCATTTGCCAGCAGTAGTATCGGTCGCGGACTTGAGGGTCTGCAGCGCACGACTTAGCTCCAGCTCTTCATCGGTGAAATCATGACCAAACGGGTAGGGTGGGAACAGGCCTTCCAGGGATTGATCTTCAGCAAGTGCCTTGATTGCCTCTGGAGTATTGCCCTGCCAATGCGGTGGTGGGGCAAAGTCAGGGTGAATCTTGCCAGCGTCTTTGGCCTGTTGCAGCAGCTCATGCTGAAATTGCGCATCGGCCAGGCCGATCAGTCGGGTATAGACTTCCTGCTCGGGTTGGCCGCGCAGATCAGCAATGCCGTACTCGGTAATTACAATGTCGCGCAGGTGGCGGGGTATTGTGCAATGCGCGTAATTGAACAGGATATTGGAAACCGTTTTGCCCTTGTCTTGTCTGGTACTGCGCAGTGTGATGATGGAGCGTGCGCCGGCTAACTCATGAGCCATAGCAACAAAATTGTATTGACCACCAACGCCAGAAATAATGCGCCCATCTTCAAGTCCGTCGGAAATAACCGCGCCATTTAATGTGCACATCATGGCGGAATTTATGAACCGGCCATGATCGCGCTGCGACATCTTCAGCCGCTGATCTCCCAGGCGATGATCGAACAGATCATTGATGAAGTTGACGCTGGTCATGCAGATTTTCTCACGCAGCTCATCAGGAAGCTCGCGCAGACGCTGATAAAAACGACGGGAACCCAGAAAGAAACCGCCATGCATCAGCGTGGCGACGGCGTCATCAGCCTCTCGGCTGGCGACTTCACGTTTCAGTACACCTGCATCAAGCAGATCGATAAATCCCTCTGTCATCATTTCGCTACAGCCATAAAGACCTGCCGTGAAAGCTTGAGTTCCGCCGACGTCGCAGGCAAAGGGGAAGCGCTGGGCGACCGCCAGAGTCCGGTATAACTGCAGCCACTGCTGATTATTACTGTGACGCTGGATCGCCTGGTAGATGAGACCTGTCCCCAGTGAGCCTATACCCAGCTGCAGCGTGCCGCCATCGCGCAGCAGGGTGCTGGCGTAAAAACCGATGAGGTGGTCCTGGGCACTGAGTGCCATGTTGGGGACAGAGAACAGGGGATAGTCATGCTGCGGCGAGTCAATTACAACATCGAACTGATCCTGGTTGACCAGAGCATCACGGGTCATGTACGGAAGTTCCCGGTTTGTTTCAGCGACCAATGCGGTCGGCGTGCCATCCTGGGCGCGCTGTTCAAGCAGAGGAATCAGGTCCAGTGTCAGGTCTGGATTACCACTCAGACTGAATGCCTTGGAATCACCTGATGGGTCGGGTGACACCAGTTGCGCAATGACGTTCATGCCCTGTGCCATCAGGTCGCGAACCGCGTGGGTGTAATTGGTACACACGTAATCACGTTGTTGCTGCGGCTGATCAACGAAGTTGCCCGCCTGGAAAAAGAATTCGGATACCCTGACATTTTCCGGCAGCTTGCCGGTGGCTGCATCGCGGGCATACTCAAGTTCGGGAATGTCACCGTAAAGACGCTCTAAAAAAGGCTTGAGAAAGCGACGCTCCATGGATGAGGAAGCCTCCGGCGCCTGCAGCGAGAGACCGGTGACAATATGCAGGGAGATGCTTGAGTCACGGCATGCGCGTTGATAGATGGCGTTGGCAAAATGCAGGGGTTTGCCAATGCCCAGTGGCAGGCCAAGCACGACGCGAGGGCCCACGCGTTCCAGGACGGCGTCCACAGCGGCCTCGGCATCTTGTGACCATTGTGGCCTTGCTGTTGTCATTCCGTGCTCCTGTGTTGAACAAGCCGAATGGCTAGTAGCCGATATTGACTGGTTTGGAGTATCTTTGATCCTGTCTTAAGAACTATAACAATGAGGAACGAGGGATGTCTGCCCTGATACTTAATACCTTGACGCTAATCTCTATTATCCTGCTAATGGTTGCCAGCTCGGCTGTCTATGCCCAGGAGGATAGCGGGCTGGAATCCATCCTTCGCCCTGTACTTCGTTATCCTCCTTCACTTGAGAACCAGGATGAGGAGGGCATGGTGCTTGTGCGATATATGGTGGATCAGGAGGGCAAGGTATTTGAGCCAAGTATCTATCGGTCGACTGGCCACCCCGCCTTTCAGGAGGAAGCATTAAAGGCTGTGGCATCCAGTCGTTGGAGACCAGCGGTAAAAGATGGCCAGCCGGTGATGAACGCAGCGTTCTTCTTGGCTGTATTCTACGACACAGATGAGGATCCTTCCGTAAATTTTGCATTTCGGCGTCGCTATGATGCGGTGGTTGCCGCCATTGCTGAAGACAATCAGCAGCAAGCGGCGCAGCTGTTGGAAGAACTTGAGAGTTATCCCGTTGCCACTAACTTCGAGCACGTGCTTCTGAATCTCACTCGTTACGGCTACTACCGTAAATACGGCGGCAATGAGCTGCAACTTATGCAATACCTGGATGCGGTATTGTTTTTTGAGTCCAGTTACCGGTCGAGCGGGACAACGAAGCTGGCTGCTGATTCCATGCCAGCTGATGTTCTTGCCATGGCACGTCGAAATTTGTTTATGCTTCAGATTAACAATCGCCGCTATGTCGAGGCACTGAAGACTTATGCGTTAATGCTGGAAGGAGGGCAGGATGTGAGTGAGTTCGAGACGGCGTCGGATCGCATCCTTGCACTCACCCAGGATGATTCCGCTTATGTAGTCGCAGATGTAGTGCCGGATAGCGGCTCGTGGAATATTCTTGTTGCCAAGCGAGGCTTCTACGTTGAAAGCCCTGACGGTGGAATCACGGAAATCAAACTGCGATGTCTTCATAACATACAGACTTTTCAATACAGCGAAGCTGCGGAATACCGGATTCCCGCATCCTGGGCCAACTGCAGCCTGGAGATAAAAGGCAGCCCAGGCGCTCAGGTTCACCTGGAGCAGTATGGCTGATCCTCTTAATTCGCATTACTGACAAGGATATGTTACACAGGAAGCGAAGGATCAATGAACCAAGGAGGTGTTATGAGCAACTTGCTGCGAAAGAGTTGGGAAAGTCACCGCAATCGTTTAACTGCCTTTGCAGGCTTGATTCTGAGTGTCGGACTGGCCGGTTGCGCCTCGTCCAATGACGGCCTTGAGGCGCCGTCCTACGCAACCATGTGGGACAACGACAGCTATCGCGATAATATGTAATTTTTGAATCGATAGTTGTGTGACTCAGCCAGAGCAGTTTTTGCTCTGGCTGAGTGTGAATCATCAGCCAGTAAACTAGAACTGATATCGTGTCGTCAGCAGGGCAGTACGACCGTAGGTGTTGTAGCCGTCCACCACCTGATAATCCCTGTCAAAAAGATTGCCGATCTTGAGCTGTAAACGCAGATCGTTTATCAGCTGATATTCCATGACAAGATCGAATACGGCACTGCTGTCCACGGAAGACGTGCCAAATGTCACTGGATCAACGTCCTTCTGTTTGCCACGCAGATGCCAGTCCAGTCCCACTTCAAGCTTCTGGAAACTTCGTGAAATGCCGGCGCTGAGGGTTTGATTGGGGCGGCGCAGTAATTCCTGACCCGTATCGCGGTTCTCGTGATCCAGCAGGGTCAGCGCTGCATTGGCCTGCCAGCCCAACCATTCGCCCTGAAGGCTGAGTTCCAGTCCGTTGATCAGAGCGCTTTCAACATTGGCTAATGTTGTAAAGCTTGCGTCGGTGGCGATGAGGTTTTTGATTTCATTTCTGAAGGCATTGACGGACCAGTTAACGCTGCTGTTAGTGCCACGGAGGCCAAGCTCAAGGTTGCTTGAAGTTTCAGGCTGCAGGTCGGGATTCCCATAGAAGAAAAATGCCGGGAAATCGACGTAAAGATCTACCAGTGTCGGGGCCTTGAACGCCGTACTGTAGGATGCCCAGAGCTGCATCCTTGCACCCAGGTCGGTGCCTATGGCGGCTTTGCCAGTTGTCTTGCCTCCGAACTGTTCATTGTCATCGTAACGCAGTGAAAGTGTTGTGTGCAGGCTGTTGCTGTCGCGCGGGAATTCACTGTGAATGACGGCGAATGCGGCACTGTTGTCGCGACTGGTGTCGCTTTGTGTCGCTCCGCTGGACAGGTACAGCAACTCTTCTGATTCAAAGTCAGCACCCAGCACCAGCGCATGTTCACCAAGTTCGATGTGGTTCTGCCAGTTGACGGAGTCCCGCTCTGTGCGGCTTTGTGAGCCAAACGTACTCCGGTTGATGCTTTCATCATCAAAACGTGCCAGCTGGATATCACTTTGCCATTGTGCTGTGACTGGCAGGCTCAGCCCGATACTGGCAGTCTGGGCATCGCTGTTATTGATACCGCCGTCGTACACCAGCTCGGATTCTGTCCAATAGTAGCCACCGCGCAATGTCGCACCACTGGTGAATTCGTGGGCGATTGAAACGTCGGCGGCGTTATTGTCATAGGCGCTGCGACGGGTGCTCGGCGTTGGCGTGTGGATCGGACGAATGCCATCAGTCTCATGATGGGCCACGTTGAGCGACAGCGATGTGTTATTGATTCGGGTACTAATACTGCCATTGGTATTGAAGGTTGATTCAGTGCCAGCAGCCACACTGACACTGCCATTCATGCCTGGTTCCACAGATCGATTGACAGCCTGCTTGGTGAAAATCTGAATAACACCACCAATCGCATCGGCGCCATACAGGCTTGACTGTGGTCCGCGCACGATCTCAATACGCTCAATTTGCGCGACCGGAATATTCTCCAGCCTGGCAAACCCTTCGCTGGCTGTGTTCGCCTTGACGCCGTCAATCAGTATTAGAGTGTGGTCAGAATTGGTGCCACGCATGAACAGGCTGGTCTGGGTTCCCTGGCCGCCGGTGCGCGCCATCTGGATGCCAGGCGAACCGCTCAGCAGGTCAAACAGGCTGACTGCCTGCGAGGCTTCAATGTCTTCCAGCGTAAAAACGGTGCTGGCAGCCAGTGTTTCGTTCAGAGGCTGGCTCATGCGGTTGGCAGTGACGATGACTTCCTGAGTCTGTTGATCAGCGGACTCGTTAACGGGAGTCTCCTGACTGGCCGCGGCCACCGTCGCAAGCGGCAGTGCGGTACACAGCAGGCCAGCGTAGCCCATAAGGGCGGCAGCGCTGCGCGGTGTTTGTATGTTTGTGGTGTTGTCTTGAGGAGTCTTGTTAGGCGTGTTCTTGTAAATCATTGTGCAATCTCACCCGAGTGCGTCATGTAAAATCACGCAGGCAGAGATGGCGGCAACAGAAAGAACCACGGGCAGGCCGGGGGATGCGTCTTTCCGCAGCACTGCCCTCCGCAGCGTGTCGTTGGCATCAGGCCGGTCTCCGGGCTTGCAAGTCATAATCGTCCGAAACAGAACGTTATCAAGCTGTATCGCCTTCCCGTCAGTATGGCCGTTTGGCAGCTTCTGACAGTGGCATTGTGATACAGCTTACTTGCTTACCGTTGCGGGGGCAGCGTTGGCATTGACCTGATTGTGCGTCGCACCAACTTCCCGTTTAATTCCGAGGTCAACGAGGACCAAAGAACACCTGAAGCGGCGCCAATGTTAGGTGAATGCAGCGCATTAGGCAAATTGAATCGCAGATGCCTTGCGCCGGCAAAGACGCCAGGCTTGACGTCCATCCGGTTGACATCGGAAACTGAATGTTCATCTATCTGTCGGAGCGAGCATGAAAAACAACAACATCTCAATGCATGGCGTGTCGCGATCAATCGCCCTGGTGGTGGGGCTGATGGTGGCATCCACCGTCATGGCCCAGGACTGGGTGCCGTCGCGTTTCGGTGCCGATGATCGTATTGGCGCTGCCAACTATCTGAATAGTGATCTGGTACTGCAGGCGGCAGAGCTGATCAGTACTGGTAAAGTCTACTCGCTGGGCGTGGAGACCGCTGAAAACTCGCCTGCCTATGGCAATCGCAGTTACAACATCGATATTGTCAGCGCCAGCAGTCAAATTCCGGTCGGTGCCGATGTGGTAACTTCCAACGATGAACGCGTCAGCACCAGCTTTGGTATTGGTTCGCAGCTTGATGGTCTCGGCCATCTTGGGATCGGCCACCAGTACTACAATGGTCTGACCACCGAGCAGATTGTTGCCGACGATGGTCTGTCACAGCTTGGCACCCACAATGTCCCACCCATCGTGACCCGTGGCGTGCTGATCGATATGACTGAGCACTTTAGCGTTGATATGGTCAGTGAGGGCACGGCCTTCAATCGCGCCGAAATAGACGCGGCTGCCGAGGCGCAGGGCATAGAGATACGCCAGGGAGACGTTGTGCTCTTTCACACTGGCTGGATGCAGTTGCTTGGTGTGGATGATCAGCGCTTTATATCCGCCCAGCCCGGCCCGGGCGTTGAAGGTGCGGAATATCTGGCCAGTCTGGGCGTTGTTGCGATAGGCGCTGATACTCCTGCGCTGGAGGTCATCCCCTTTGAAGACCCGGCCCGTGCCTTTGCCGTGCATCAGACGCTGCTTGCCAAGCAGGGCGTGTACATACTGGAAAGCATGAATACAGCGGAGCTTGCTGCGGATGGCGTCCAGGAGTTCATGTTTGTGCTGGGTCAGCCGCGCTTCAAAGGTGCCGTGCAGGTGGTGGTGAATCCGATCGCCATACGCTAAGCTGATCGCCATAACTTACAGGGAGAGACCCAGATGACCGCGAAATACTCCAGCCATCCGGCCATGTTCAAGAATAATCCGATTGGCTTTGTAATTTCAGTGTTGCTGATTCCGGTGTTTGGCGTCGGCATCCTCATTCTGCTGTGGTGGTATCTGCAGACCAAGGCAGCGCGACTGACAGTGACAGATACCGAGATCATTTATGAAACCGGGTTGCTGAACAAAGAGCACTCCGAAGTGAGTCTGCAAAGCATACGGACAGTGCGAGTCAAACAGAGTTTCTTCGATCGCATATTTGGCGTAGGCACCATCGCCATCTACACTGCCGGGGACAATCCTGAAATCATCGCCAAGGGCATGCCGGACCCAAATCGGATCAGAGAGCTGGTCTGATTATGAAAGCGCCTCTGGGAGATACGGATAACAAGGATAAAAAAGAGTCGCGACGTGTCGCTGCAGTGCTGGTATCGCTGCTTATCGTATTGGCAGTGGGGGTGCTGTTATTGTTGCCGAGTCTTTCCGATATCGTTGCGACGCAGCTTTCTCCGGGGGTCGGGCTGCGCACGGCAGCAATTATTGCATTTTTTGTGTCGGTCGTGCTGATGATAGTGTTTACACTGTCTTCCGGGGATGGTTTGATCGGAGAAGTGCAGTTTGTGATACCTGGCTTTTTGCTGTTTTTTGTCATTTTGTGGTTGATGATCGCCTGGATTTTCTAGGCCATTTTTCAGTCGATCATCAAACGCTCAACACACTAAAGAATTTCCCGGTGCACTTCCAGCACGGGTGCATCAATGTGCTGGGCAATTGCTTTTTCAATCTGATCCAGTCGTGCATTGATTTCAGAGGGCGTGCCACCCACAGTAACAACACTCCATACTGCGCTGTCCAGGGCATCAAAATCGCCGCTTTCGGCAACGGCCACCTCGGGCTGTTTACCCCAGATTGAACGCATCGGCGCGAACACGCGTCGCTTCTCTTTTAAATCACTGACACCATACAGCTGAAAATGCAGAGACATGACACCAACCGGCACGGTGATGGCTGTTGGCACTGGCTGGCGGGCCGCCATAAGCTTGCGAAATGTTTCAGACATTGTTGCTGCTTCCCTTTTCGCTGGTTTCAGTATTGACGCGCACGGCTGCAGCGCGTGGTTTTATTTCCTGCCCCCTGGCCAGCAGATGCACGCGACTGAATGCGGCACCGAACAGCAGGATCAGCGAGGAATAGTAGACCCACATCAGAATCAGCACAATGGCGCCTGCTGCACCGTATGTGGAGTCGGGAGCCTGATAGGCCAGGTAGCTTGCAATGCCGAAGCGACCCAGTGAAAACAGCAGGGCAGTGACGACCGCTCCGATCAACACCTGGCGCCACCCCAGCACGACATCAGGCAGAACTTTAAATATGGCTGCGAACAGCAGCGTGATAACTACAAATGAGAGCACCGCCTCGGTACTGCTGATCAGCATCTCAACCGCTGGCAGAAGCTGCACGGTAAAATCCAGCATGGCGCGCAGCACTACCCCCAGCACCAGAGAGACCAGCAGGATAAAACCTATCGAGACGACCAGCATCAGGGAGAAAAACCGTTTGCGCAGGAACAGGAAAAAACTGTTGCGCGAGGGTTTGGGTTTTACGCCCCAGATATCGTTAAGTGAATATTGAAGTTGTGCGAATACAGTTGTGGCGCCAACCATGAGTGCTGCAATACCCGCTACTGTGGGTAAAATGCCATTGGCTTCGATACGCGAATTGGCGACTGCTTCCTCGATGAGACTGGCTGCATCATTGCCCATGACCGACTGGAATTCAGCCACGATCTGACCCTGAGCGGCTGCTTCCCCGAGTACCACGCTGGCTACCGAGACGGCGATGATGACCGTTGGTGCCAAAGAGAAAAGCGTGTAGAAAGCCAGGGAGCCAGCATAGCTGAACGCATTGCATTCCATCCACAATTTGCCAGCATCAACCAGCAAGCGCCAGACGTAGCGCAAAGTGTCCATCAGTGCATCCCCTTACTTGCCAGCAGGCTTACAGTGTGACGGCTGAAGCGCAGGCTTGCAAACCCCAACGTCAACCCTGTGAGTCAGGCAAGTAACTCACACAGCATCAAGGTCAGCAGCTGTCTGCTGCGGATCTGACAAGTTCGCGGGCGCGCTCACGGGCTCGGTTCCAGTCACGCCAGTCATCGGCAGGTGAGCTTGCATGCACTGGCCAGTTCCTGGCCAGGCCGCAATATGCCCATCGAGGCGCGTTGTTGGCTTCAAGGAAACTGACATACGCAGGCAGGGCGTCTGCGCCCAGGCGCATCAGGTAGCTTTCATCAAGCGGTACCTGTCGCTCCTGTGCCAGGTGCAGATTGATCTGGGCAACCCTTGCAGCTGGATTGCTCAGTGCGAATAACAGGGCAACAGCAATGGCGCCATACAGCGACACCGACAGAAAGTGGCGTAAGCTGCCTCGCAGGACCGTTGCGGCAAACCATAGTAGCGTTGTTCCCAGCCAACCCATCATGGCAAGCGCCATCATGCGCGACAGTGTCATGCCAAAGTATTCGATATACAGTGAGAGTCGCAAAACTGCTGAGACGAGCATGATCATGACACAGCCGACCAGAATGGCCCCGAACAAACGAAACAGACGTTGATGGCACTCAGTAGCCGCCATGCTCATCAGAACGGCCAGCGTCAGGCCAGCTACCAGCAGCAGCTCAAAGAATCCGCGTCGGGCGTAATTTGCCAAAGTCAGGCCGGTACGTTCAGCTATGACCTCATAACCCCCAAACAGATAAAATGCCTGCAATGCCACAAAGGCCAGGAAAAGACCAGCCAGAGAGCCCATGATGACAGCTGTTTCTTCCAGGCCGAGCCGCAGCCAGCTATTGCTGGTGCGAGGAGGGTCGTCAGTTGGTGTGGCGCCAGCGTCATGCTGCTTCCGGTTCAGTGTGCAACTCAGAACGCCGGTGGTCAGCACTATCAGTACCAGGCTGATAAACGGAGTGACAGGTGTCAACTCTCCCAGCAGGTTTGCCAGTCTCGTCAGCTGCTGATTGATAAGGACATCAGCTGACGCGAACAAGGTGATAAAAACAAACAGCAGGGGAGCTGCGAACAACAAGCCACGCAGGATGCCGCGGACACGCGTATTACCATGTCGGAAGCTGCGCAGCAGAGCATCAAGTGGCGGCAGGATGCCCAGTGCGACCTGAGCAGGAAATCGCCATGCGGTCTTGATAAGCATTGGCAGCCTGGCTTCAGCCAGCTCGTGACCGCTTGTCTTGTAAAACACCAGTCCCAGACTGAGCAGCATGGCCAGATACATCGGCAGGATGACTGCCGGAGAAGTCCGCAATATGGCCAGCCCTGCTGCGGACACCATGACCAGAGCCCAGACGCCGAGTTCCAGTCGCCAGGCTCTTGTTTGACGTCGATTGAGCCAGCAGACTGCCATGCTTGCCAGAGCGGTCCAGATGAAAAGACCCAGGCCGCCGGGATGCCGGTCCCAGACCAGCCAGTGCAACGCCAGTCCGCATAGCACACCACTCAACAGCAGGGCGAGCATGTCAGAGGTTGCATACGGCGCGTCTTTGTCGTGTCTCGACCTGGCCGATACTGCGGCACTGAGTCCGGCTGAGACTGAGCGGGAAGGGTCAAGTATGGTCATGATGTCACTCCTGCTTCATTGCCTTGATGAGGGCTTCCATGTGAGACACGTAGCGCTGCAGGGCGGCACGGCCGCTGTCCGTCAGCGTGAACTCGGTGCGTGGGGTGCGGCCGACAAACTGTTTGTGACAGCTCAGGTATCCTGCTTCCTCAAGCTTGCGGGCCTGCACGCTGAGGTTGCCGTCCGATAACTCCAATAGCTCCTTCAATTCACTGAAACTCAGGCGGTCGTGAACGGCCAGTGTGCTGATAATTGCCAGTCGACTACGCTCGTGAATCAGATTGTCCAGCTGACCAGCCGCTGTGCCGCTTGCCGATGAAGAGGCTGGCCCCAAGGTGGCATGGGTTTTAGCGGGCGTGCCATTGTCGTCAATTTTCTGTTTGCGCTTAACCGCCATAACGTCTCCAGATGATGAAACCAAAAACACAGTGCAGGCTGCCAAAACCTATACCCATCAATGTGTTACCCAGATCGGGTAGCAGCAGAGCAAGACTGCCGATAACCATAAACAGAGCACCCATTAACGGCAGCACACGCACCGACCAGGCACCGGCTGTCATCACAGCCGCTCCGTACAGCGTCAACCAGATGCCGGGCAGCAGGGAGTGAAAATTGTGGACATAGCCAGCAAGTGTCAGTAGTCCGCCAGCGATCATCGCTGGCAGAAAGGCACTGAGCAGCTTTCGGGTCGTGGCCAGCCGTATTGAGCGCCCCTGACGTCGTGTCTTGAGAACAGTGAAGGTTGACGCGACGCTGGTGGCGATCAGAAGTTCAACCATCCAGATGTCTGCCTGAATCTCCGGTGCGTAAGGTGCGGCAATCCAGGCAGCGATCAGCGCTGTCAGTCCGGTCAGCAGGTAGCCGAGGCCGGAAATGCCTGTGAATACACCAGCCTGTTCCATGGTTGAACGGATAAACCGCAGGTTCTCTTCGGCGTGATCGGCCAGACGGGTGGGGTTGGATGAGTCGTCTGCTTTGTTCATAATCCGATGTGCTCATTGCTTTTATGAAAGTACTTTATACTATAAAGTGTATGCGCGCAATTTCAAACAGAAATATTTGTGGCGCCCTGTAATAAAGTTACGGCCTCGCAGCTGGAAGCATTCGACTTTTCCACGGCCAGGCTCTGAAAATTGCCAGCTCTAAAGACTTTTGTGTCGGTATAAGTGGCAGAATCTACCCATTTCCGGGGTCATTCGTTACGATTTTATACATTGCTTGAAAAGATTTGCGCTCCGGCTAAAATCCCGCGCTTCGATTGAAAATGGGTCCGTGTCCCATAAACAGTCGAAGTCATCTTTCTAGGGAGAAGCCATGTATAATTTCAAGAATGATTTCAAGCGCAGCAAAAAGAATGCCCTTCGGCATGTAATCGCTGCATGTATTGCTTCGTCATCTGCATTGCCACTGATGGCATCGGCGCAGTCTGACGCACCGGAACTTGAAGAAGTTGTGGTAACTGGCTCTTATATCAGGAATAGCGCGTTTGCAGGCGCATCTCCTGTCAACACTGTTACTCAGGCTGACTTGCTTGAGTCCGGTGCACCGGCCATGGGTCAGTACATTCGTGACCTGCCATACACTCAAAACACAGACGTTGTTGCAAACGTCAACTCAACTCAAAACGGTCAGCAGGATTCCAATGCTGCGCGCTTCAATCTGCGTGGCCTGGGCGTGAACAGCACATTGACACTGGTTGATGGAACACGCTCTGTAAATGATGGTGCTGTGGCATCCTTGCTGCCTGACATCGCCATGGAGCGACTGGAAGTCGTTCTGGACGGTGGCTCCGCGCTCTACGGTTCGGATGCCGTTGCAGGGGTTGTCAACCTGATCCCCATCAAGCAGTTTGATGGCCTGCGCGTACGCAGTTACTACCAGACAGACGAGGAGACTTCATTTGAAGAACCAAAACTGGCCTTACTGTTCGGGCGCTCTTTCCGCAACGACGTCAATTGGGTAGCGGCTTTCGAAGCCTCCAAAAAGACACCGGTTCTGCGTACCGAACGCCCTGAATACCTGTACTACGACATTTCGGAAACATCCACAGGGACACCTGGCTCCTTCCAGCGTGCCGCAGGTGGGATTGGTGATGCCGGCGTTGGTGGACTGTTGCGTGACCCGTCGTGTGGTACCTTCAATGAGGGTAATACCGACAAAACCAAACCAGGCGCATTCCCCAGTGGTCAGCCGCTGGGTTCAACAACCTGTCTGTATCATTACGGTCCCCAGCACGACTATGCTCGAGGCAATGTCGACTACACACTGTTCAACAACCTGACATGGGATGCTACCAACTGGCTGCAACTCGAGTGGCAGTCCAGCTACAACTACCGTGAATCGCGTTACAACACCTCCGCCAGTCTGGCCAACACCACCAATAACCAGTTCGCGTTGCTGGTGCCAGAAAGTCACCCGGCCAATCCCTGGGGATTTGATGTGGTTCCACGTAACTGGCGTCCGTTCAACGGTCTTGCTGGCACACAGCCTTCTTTCCTGAAGGATGATGGCCGTGAAGTACAGGATTACCGTTATTACACTGACTCGAATCGCTTTAGTGCACGCTATGATATGACGGATACCTGGACCGGTTACACCTACTACACGCATCAGGAAACGCGTCGCAGCGTAGATACTCGCACAATGGTGCTGCCTCGTCTGCAGGCAGCACTGTTGGGACAGGGTGGCCCAAATGGCGATGAGTGGTTTAACCCCTTCGGTTCTGCTGATCCACGATCGCCATTCTATGAGGCAGGTGTCACAGATAACAGTCAGGAACTGGTTGACTGGTTGTATGAGATCCAGAATCAGCGTGAAGTCAGCCGCAACAACCTGGAAATCTTTGAGACCATGGCGACAGGCGAGATATTCCAGACGGCATTCGGTCCTGCACAGGCGGCGGTCGGTCTGCAGCGTCGTGACGCGCGCGTCCGCACAACTCCAAACCCCTTCTCAATGCTGGGGCAAAACTACAACAGTTCCATCACGGATGCACCGCCCGAACCTACTGACTATGATGACCGCGTAAACGCCGCGTTTGTGGAGTTCGAGATTCCGTTGTACGACACAATCTCCGCCCAGATTGCTGCCCGTCATGAAGAGTTCACAGATCAGGACATCGAGACGACAACACCAAAAGTGGCGCTGCGCTGGGAAGCACGTCACGACCTGGCTTTCCGTCTGTCCTGGGGCGAAAGTTTCCTGGCTCCGGAGCCGGGCACCAATCGTCCGTTCAACCCGAACGAGAACTGTGGTGAAGTTTTTGCCGGAACTGACCCGATCACTGGTAACAGTCTGGCAGGCACGCAGTCGTGCTCATCAGGTAATCCGGACATTCGTCCTGAGACATCAGAAATCTGGAACGCAGGCTTTACCTGGGAACCAACTGATGAGCTGAGTCTGAGTGTGGATTATCAGACCATCGAATATAAAGACCGTATTCGTGAGCTGAGTACAGTAGATGCAGTTGAGCTGCAGTTTGCCGAGATGCTGAATGCGATCGGCGAAACTGAAAGCAGCTACGATGCGACGCCTGGCTCTGCAACGCGTCAGGCAGCCAATGCCTGGCTTGCTCAACAGGGGCAGCTGACTGGTCCTGGCATCCAGCGTGATCCGGGCAATCAGCAGATCATCAAGACCGTTCGCAATGCAGCAAACGTTGCTGAGGTGATGATCGACCTGGTGGACGTGAAAGGACGCTACCGCATCCCGACCGACGACTTCGGTACCTTTGTTGCCACAGCAACTGCTTCTTACTTCACCAAGTATGAGTATGTGGATCTGTCTGGTCAGGTGAGTGATGCACGTGGTCGCCAGAACGGTGACAGCGGTATTGTGCCACCACTGCCCAAGCTGAAAGCGAACCTGCGCATGAACTGGTTCCTGGGTGCGCACAGCGCGTCCCTGACAGCCAACTTCCAGGATCGTGTCAGCACCGATGGTTCGTTCTTCGCGTACACCACTGGTCTGACAGCGCCGGATTACATCTCTTCGCAGACCTTGTTCAACACGCAGTACTCATATGCGTTTGACAATTTCTACGACAGCGAAGTGATTCTGAGCCTGGGTGTGACCAACCTGTTTGACAAGCGTGCCCAGCCGCTGCCGCAACTCGGTGGTATGGAAACACGTCTGCAGACACCGTTCGGCCGCCAGTTCTGGCTGAGCCTGGACTGGACGCCTAACTTCTAAGCGGAGTGCATCCGTTCAGCTAATAAAAAACCCCGGCAGTGCCGGGGTTTTTTTTGAGTACCGTTCTGGGTTCTTGCTGAACAGTTCGCGCCACTCAGACCTGATGCGGCAATTGTGTGCGTGCCGACTCCAGTGGACGTAACTGCGGCAGACCCAGTCGCTGTCTGCGACGTCCAAGCAACAGCACGATGGGTGCTGCGATAAATATTGATGAGCTGGTGCTGACAACAATACCGAAAAGCATGGGTACAGCAAAACTGGCTACGGCACTGCCACCTGCTACTGCCATCGGCAGAACAGCCACCAGCGTGCTCAGCGAGGTATAAGTGGTACGGGTCAGCGTTGCGCTGATGCTGCGGTTCACAATCTGTTCCAGCGGCTGATCAGGACGGGCACGCATGCTCTCACGCATCCGGTCAAAGACCACCACTTTGTCGTTAACTGAATAACCGATCAGAGCGAGCAGGGCTGCTATAGCCGTCAGATTGAACTCAATGCCGGTCAGCACAAAAAAGCCGATGGTTTTGGTCAGATCCAGTGCGATTGTCAACACCGCTGCCATGGCAAAGTGGTTTTCAAAGCGGTACCACAGGTACAGCAACATGCCTGCGCCTGCGAGCATTACTGCGAGAATACTCATGTCAGTGAAATCGCCACTGACGCGGGGGCCCACCAGTTCCGCTCGATCAATGCTTGCCTCTGGCAGGACTGAGTTGACGATGCCGCGCAGAGTTTCCATCTGACTGCCGCCGTCGATATTCTCCTGGATGGCCTGTCGCAGCAGCCAGGATTGTTCGCCGTCTCCAGAAAGGGCCTGTACACTGATATCCACCAGGCCGGCGTCGGCCAGCTGCGTGCGCAGGGTTTCGATAGAGGTGTCCGGAGTTCGGATTTCCAGCAAGGCACCACCACTGAAATCGATACCGTAATTCAGACCGGGTTTCGCCATCAGCCCCAGAGAGGCAATGGACAGGACGGCTGACACAATCAGCCCGGTGGTACCGGCCTTCATGAAGCTGATGACACGACGACCGCTGCTGAACTGCTCACCAAATTTGTCCAGCATCGGCAGTCCGCGAATGTTCAAAGGTTGACGCGCCCTGCGTCGCACTACCCACTCCATCATGACGCGGTTCACAGCGACAGCAGTAAACAGCGATGTCAGTAGACCGATGCCCATGGTGACCGCAAATCCGCGTATCGGGCCGGAGCCCATCATGAACAGCAGGCTGATGGCGATCAGCGTTGTGATATTGGAATCCAGGATGGTGCCGTAGGCGCGACGGAAACCATTATCCAGAGACAGCCAGGCACCTTTGCCCTGACGCGCCTCATCGCGAATCCGTTCGTTGATCAGAATATTCGCATCGACGGCCATGCCCAGCACCAGAATCAGGCCGGCAATACCGGGCAGGGTAAGCGTGGCTCCCAGCAGGCTGAGTAAGCCGAACACCAGTCCCATATTGATGCCCAGGCCCAGCCAGGCGATCAGGCCCCAGCTACCGTAGCTGCACAACATGAACACCAGCACCAGTGCGGCACCGAAGATACCAGCAACAATACCCATGCTGATGGCGTCACTACCCAGGTTGGGGCCTACAGTGCGTTCCTCGACAATTTCCAGCGCCGCGGGCAGGGCACCCGCACGCAGCAGCATGGCCAGTTCGCCCGCCTCCACGGCAGTAAACTGGCCGCTGATCTCCCCGCTGCCACCTGTGATGGGGGAGCGTATGACGGGGGCAGTCACAACCTCACCGTCGAGCACAACGGCCAGAGCCCGGCCAACATTCTGACGTGTCATGTCGCCGAATATGCGGCCGCCTTCCTGGTCCAGCGTGAAGTTGACAACTGGCAGGTTGGTCTGTGGCTGCATGGCCATGCGCGCATCGCGCACATGTTTGCCTTCCATCGCCACTTTGCGTTCCAGGCGATAGTTCTGTGCGGGATCCGCCTGATCAGGCAGAGTCATGACATTTCTATTGCCCGGCTCGGCCACCCAGTGGAAATTCATTTGTGCCGTTGTACCCAGCAGCGAACGGACCTGCTGCGGGTCTTCAACGCCCGGCAGCTGCACCAGTATGCCATCACGTCCCTGTCGGGTGATGCTGGGTTCGACCATGCCAGTTTCATCGAGACGACGATGAATGACCTCAATGCTCTGGTTAACGACATCATCAAGCAGCGCATCAGCGCTCAACTCGTCGCGGTCGCTGTAGATCTCCTGGGTGTCCACAAGCAGCAGCAGCTGAGAGCCACCGCGCAGGTCCAGGCCGAGTTTGACAGTGTTGTTCTGGTAAGCCTTCGGCAGGCTATTACTAACCGACTCAGGCAATACATTGGGCAGGGCACTGAGCAGGCCCAGCATGATGATAAATGCGTACCACAGGGTGCGCTTGTGAAGCGAAGTAGTCATGGATAACTCCTGTGGCTGACGCGATACGCAGTTGAACTGAATCAACAACTGCGACGGCAGCCGGTTACATCAAAAAAATAAGCTGGATGTGTTCAGAGTTATCGGATTGGCGGTGCGCGCGCCTGATGTGGAGAGAGCTTGCGACCGCCGCGGTTGACTGTGGCGGCGGGAAAACCAGCAGTCGCGTTTCTCAGATAGCTGAGTGCTGACTGATTGAGCGTGGCGGGGTTGTCTTCAGGGTCTGCGTCGCCGGGCATGCCGGACAGCACAGCACGAGCGCCTGGCGATATCGCCAGCTGTGTTGAAACAAGACGCTCCAGGGTATCGCCGCTTTGGCGTTCGATCGAGTTGCTGCCAGCAGCAGGCAGACTGACCCCCACTGACAGAAGCAGTGAGCAGATCAACAGCTGAACAGACAACATGTGGCGGAGCAAAGTCACAGCACGAATATCCTGAAATGCGCAGGGCCGATGGCCGACTGGCACGACGCCAGCGATCATGGACCCTTGCAGCCTCCTTATACGCCTGTCATTCACGGTTGGCAAGGCACCTGCGAATAAATATCTCGAGCAATGCGGCCTGTAGAGGTTGAGTGCAAAAGCTCCTATTACTGCGGGCATGATTGATTAGTTGAGCCAGGTTGGTTAGATTCCATTGTCGATTATAATCGCTTGTAAACATTGATGGGGCCTACCGCTTGGATCTCGAATCAATCTATCAGCGTCTGATGGCGCTGGGTGACCAGATACTGCTTGTCCTGTTGCAGACAGAAACCTACGCGCAGCTCGCGCTGGTGATGCTGATCTATGCCTTCGCGTTCTTTTTTGCCAACCGGCTGCGTGCCTATCTGCCCGCATTTGCCGAAGCCCCGTCAGATGCCCCGCTAAGCCCCCTGCGCCGCGCTGCGGGCCATTTTGGTAGCCTGATGTTTCCGTTGTTGAGCATTCTGGCGCTGGGATTTGCCGTAGAACTGAGTGCCTCGCTGATCGGCCAATCATGGTTGGTCAAAGTGGCGCTTGTGATTGCCATGCTGCTGGTCTACAACGCCATCATTCGTGATCACGTGCGCAATGAGTTTATTGCCTTTGTCTTCCGCTGGGCCGGGCTGCCGCTGGTGTTCCTGTACTCAGTGGAATGGCTTGGGCCGCTTATATCGATTCTTGAGTCCATGCAGGTGACGCTGGGTAATATTCAGATCTCTGCCTATGGTGTTGTCCGTGTTCTATTGTTTGGTTCCATTCTGTTCTGGTTGGGACGCCTGTCCAACAATACCGGGCAGGAAATCATCCGCCGTCAGGAGAAGCTTGATTTTCGTGCCAAGGAAGTGGCCGCCAAACTGCTGCAGGTGACCATCTTTTTTGTCATCTTCCTGCTGCTGTTGCAGATCATGGGCATCAACCTGACAGCGCTGGCGGTGTTCGGTGGTGCGGTAGGTGTAGGTCTGGGTTTCGGACTGCAGGCCATTGCTTCCAACTTTATCTCCGGCATCATCATTTTGCTGGATCGCTCGATTTCGCTGGGCGACTACATTGAGCTAGAAGACGGACGCACCGGTGTGGTTCGTGAGCTGACGCTCAGGTCAACCACACTTGAAACCTATGATGGCAAAGACATCATGGTTCCCAACGAAAAGTTCGTTACTGAAAGTTTCACCAACTGGACTCACAAGAATCAGAAACAGAGATACCGGGTCGATTTCTCGGTTGCCTATGACTCTGATATTCACAAGCTGGTGGAAGTCATCAAGGCGGCAGTTGCCAGTCATCCCCAGGTTCTCAGCGGTGACGACATTCCACTTGAAGAGCGACCTGATTGCGAGATTGATGGCTTTGGAGATTCAGGCGTCAATATGTTTGTTGAGTTCTGGATGGAAGGAATCGACGATGGCAGAAACCGTGTCGGTGGCGATCTGATGCTGTTGATCTATGACACCATGCGCGAACATGGCTTTGTCATACCGTTCCCGCAGCGCGAAGTGCGCGTGCTCAACAAGCAGTCTCTCAACGACGATCGTCAGTGACCCGATCCAGAAAGGCCTGAATCTCGCGACGCAGGCCGGTGTCGTTGCTGGCTTCGCGAAGCGCTCTTTGCGCCAGTGCAGTTGCTTCAGCTGGGCGATTCTGCAACAGACGCACATTTGCCAGACTCAGCCAGATGCTGGCGTCGCGCGGGTCAATTCTTAAACCGCGCTCGGCAATCGCAGCTGCTCGCTCAAGTTCACCCGCGTCTACCGCGCTGTTAATGCCAGCCATCAATGTGGATGTAGGAGTGGCACGAGCGTCTGGCGGGGCAGGGGGTGCGGGACCAACAAAACCACCCTGGGAATCTGCCCGGCCGTCTCCTGAACGGACCGGGCCGGGTGACTCAGATATTGAGCCTGCTGCCGATGTACCCGTCAACGATGGCTGACTGCGCTCCACAGGTGCAGGTGATTGCCTTTGGGGTGATGCACAGGCTGCGAGTAACAGAGTGCCTATCAACAGGCCAGAACGTAGGCTCATGGGCTGAACACCCTGAAGCGATCAAGCACTCTGTTAAACAAAGATCCGTCATCCTCGCAATCAACCGCACGGTCCGGTGGGCGGCTTTCAGCAAAGGGCAGCAGCACACTGTCCTGACACTGGCGATAGGCAGGGTCGCGTACCGCGTTTTGAGAGACCTGGCGCCACTCAATGTCCGGTGGTGGCGCTGTTGTTCTGGGCTCTATGCGCAGGGAGCTCATGATATCGCTCCACACTTTCAGCGCGCCTGTGGCGCCGGTGAGTCCCGTGGCGCCGTTGTTATCGTGACCAAGCCAGACCACCGCCACCAGATCATCACCATAACCGGCAAACCAGCTGTCACGCAGGTCATTGGTCGTACCTGTTTTTCCGGCCAGCGGCAGGTTTGCCTGCATGGTGCTCTGAGCAGTCCTTGCAGTACCGCGACTGAACACACCCTGCAGGGCATGCTCCAGCAGGAACATACTGCGCTGGCTGGCGACCTGTTCAATGGCCAGACCGTAGCGCTGCAGGCGTTGTCCGTCGCCGGTCATGACGGCCTCGACCGCGCGCAGGGGCGTGCGGAAACCGCCGCTGGCCAGTGTCTGGTACATCTGTGCGACTTCAATTGGAGTCATATCCACGGCGCCCAGCAGTAGCGAGGGATAGGCTGCCACGTCTCCGTTGTAGCCAAGCCTGCGCAGCATGTCTATGGTTGCCGGCAGGCCCAGTTTCAGACCCAGGTCTACAGTAGCCTGGTTGAGCGAGCGCTCCAGTGCATCAAACAGATAGACGTCGCCGAAGTAGCGATTTTCATAGTTGCTGGGCGACCAGTAAGTGCCATTGTCCAGTTCGATCTCGCGCCTGGCATCAGACAGCACGGTTGCCAGCGAATAGTCACCGGCACCGGATTCAAGTGCCGCCAGATAAGTTGCCGGTTTTACCAGCGAGCCGATCTGGCGGCGTGCCTTTAGCGCGCGGTTGAAGCCGGTATATCCCGCCCGGCGCCCGCCCGCCATCGCGCGAACATCGCCATTGGTTGCATCCGTAATCACCACGGCGGCTTCCAGCGGGCCATTGTCGCTATCTGCTCGTTGTACTGCGGCCACGGCTTTGTCCAGACGCGCTTCCAGCGTGGTCTGCATGGCTAGATCCAGCGTGGTAAATATGCGCAGGCCCTCGGTGCGCAGTGCTGCTGAATCGTAGTCACGGGCCAGGTTCTGCTGCACCAGCTCCATGAAGGCAGGGTAGCCGTTGCCCCGGTATGCTGGTCGTGGTGTTACCGTCAGCTCCGCCTGAGACGCATGCCTCCGCTGCTCCTCGGTGATATAGCCGGCATCGACCATTCTTGCCAGCACGGTGTTGCGACGGCTGACCGCACGCTCCGGGTTGCGGCGCGGATTGTAGAGAGAAGGGCCGCGCGGCATGCCTGCCAGCAGGGCAAGTTCGTCGAGACTGAGCTGGGTCAGAGGGCGGCTGAAATAATGCTGGGCGCCCAGAGCGAAGCCGTGAATGGCCCGGTTGCCATCCTGGCCCAGGTAAACTTCATTCAAATACGCTTCCAGAATCTGATTTTTGCTGAATCGCAGGTCCAGTGCCACGGCCATCAGCGCTTCTTCAATCTTGCGCCGGAATGTCTGGTCGCGATGCAGGTAGAGGTTCTTCACCAGCTGCTGGGTCAGTGTGCTGCCACCCTGGACGATGCCACCGGCACGAATATTGGCCAGCATGGCACGGGCAATGCCCTTGGGGTCGACGCCATGATGTTCGTAAAATCGGCTGTCCTCGACGGCTATCACGGCTTCAATCAGAACAAGAGGTACGTCTCCGAGCGCCAGCGGCAGGCGGTCCTCGCCTGTGTCAGGATTAAACTGCGTCACTTCAACCGGTTCAAGTCGGGCCAGGGGCACAGCGCCACCGCCAATGCGCTCCAGTGAAGTGATGCGGTCGCCGGCGAAAAACACAGCCAGTGTCTGCGGGGGCTCCGGGCCATCCCAGAAATCAAAGCCGCGCGTCTGAATCTGCAGGCTCTGTCCGAGGCGGCGAAATTCACCGGGTCTGCCCAGTTGGGAAACTTCGCGGTAACCCAGCTGCTGCAGCGTGGTCTGTACTTCATCAAGCGCGTGACCGGCGCCGGGATAAAGCTCCATTGGACGCGCGTAAATACGCGCTGGCAGCGCCCACTGCAGGCTGCTGAAGCTTTCGCGAATCTGTCGATCAATCCACACGCACCAAAGTACAAACACAATGGTCGCTATCAAAAGGGTCCATACGGTCAGGCGGCGCAGGGAGGGGAGTTTGGTGTTGAGACGGCTCATAGGCTCTCATTATATCAGTGCTGTAGGTCAAACCGATGCAGCTCGGACCCGTTCCATGGGATTTTTTTGTTGGCCAGCCAGGGTTATTAACTGCAATTCGGTGCAACAAATTGACGATACAGACCTGCCCATGCCGGGCCGTTGTTACTGCTCAAGTGTATTGGATTACTGGGCAGTGAGTGATTCAACTCAAACTGATGAACGCTTTGCAGTGCCTGCAGCAGGTATTGCTGAACGGCTTCTTCACATCCCTTCTGCACCTGGAATCCATCCTGATAAAAGTCGCCAAGCAATGGCCAGAAGTGATCGTCGCCAATCACATGTTTGAGCACCAGCGCCTGTCGACTGCTGCCGTCGGCTATCTCAAAACGGATGGTAAGCCAGGTTTGTGGCGCTGCCATTGGCAGGTTAAGACGAATACATGAGACGATTTCCAGCGGGCTGCATATAAGCCTCCAGTGCGAATGGTGCCACTGATAAACACCTGATTCGCCTGGTTTAAATAGAAATTCCTGCTGCATACCATTGACCTCTGGTTGGAATTGTCAGTTACCAGAGGTCAACGGAACATCTGTGTGTTTATTCCCCGCTGCCCGCCGGGCTCACACGGGTGCGATCTGCGGTATCGACCTGCTTGATAAACCAGGCCATGAAGCGGGCCATTCTCTCCATACCGGGTACTGAGATGACTTCTTCGACTTCACCGCTGGTGTGATAGAGCGGCGGTGCCTGCATGGTCGTCACGATTGGCACAGCTGTGCGCCGGTAGCCGCCGCCTTCGCCACTGGCCATATCAGAGTTGCCGGACACAAAATTGACGCCATAACGCTGTACACCAGTATCAAACAGAGATTGAAGGTAGGCCGACTCGTTGGTGATGCCGGCGACTATGGGTGCCTCGCCAGAGTCAGCAATAAACTCACGATAGCCATCGGGCAGGACGCTGCGGGCCGGCGAGAAGTTGCGTTGCGCGACATGCTCCAGATTAAAGATCAGCAGCGCCTCGTCAAACAGCTCCGGGTTCATGGCGACCGCATTGCTGGGGCCATTCAGTCCGGGAGTATGGTGACCAGCGCTGGCCACCAGCACCAGTGTGCGCTGCAGCGTCACATCCTCGCGGGAGAAATGTCGCGCCAGAGCCATCAACACCGCAAGGCCGTCCCCGTTGTCACCGGCACCGTCATACCAGGCATCCATGTGGGCGTTGATGACAATCGTCTCGGTTGACTGGCCCGGTATGACAGCAATCACGTTTTCAGCCTGGAGTCCGCTGTATTCCTGTGCCTGCAGGCTTAACCGGGCCTGCAGCGTGCCGCTGTGTCCCTGCGAGGCAGCCGCGTCGAGTGCGGCGCTGAGGAAAACACCATCCCGGCCTCCGACGTTGAAACAGGGGCCGCCACAGTTGGCCAGATCGCGCGCCATCTCATTACCGGGCTGATCGATAATGTTAAGAACCGCAATTGCACCGCGGGCAAACAGGTCCTGAGCCCGCGGCACGGCATGACTGCGTTCGAATACCAGGTGGGCCTGCGGAGTGATGTGCTGAACTGCGATTTTGCCGCTTACATCGATATGTTCCAATACGGCAGGGCGCGCATTGCCCGTGTAAACCAGCGGTGCCTGCAGCGAACCGCCCGCTATATATGATGGGGACAGTGCGACCGCAGTCGACAGCACCACATCGTCGCCGCCAGTATGCTCATTGGCCAGCAGGCGAACCTCCCAGCGTTGAGGCAACCACAGGCTGCTGTCGGGATTCTGCGAGACCTGCTGTATCTCGACATCTTCAATCCCGTATTGCTGGAACTGATCTGCAACCCAGTCGGCAGTTGCCGTTAGTGATGGGAAACCGGCAACGCGTCCCCACATCTGATTGCCACCCAGTTCCTGATCGATAAGGCTCTGCCTTGAAAATTGCACAATCGCCTTCAGGTCCGAAGCCAGCTGGTCTCCTGCCAGTTCGCTGAATTGGAGTTC
>TARA_R100000306_G_scaffold8378_2_pt1 | contig 98524 bp, 95 predicted proteins | sample TARA_R100000306 | Tara Oceans TARA_R100000306 (sample SAMEA2620824) | marine metagenome | biome: marine biome (ENVO:00000447); feature: mesopelagic zone (ENVO:00000213); material: "saline water (ENVO:00002010), including plankton (ENVO:xxxxxxxx)" | depth 1000 m | reverse complement strand
ATCTCTTAGTTGTTTCAATATCATCAAGTTAACCAGAGAGGACTTCAGTCCGACCGGTACAATGCAGGAATTTATCCCTGCGTTTTATTAGGTAGAAATCATTAATGAATTACAACTGAATTTCCATTCACTATTTGTATCTTAGAGTTATGTTTAAAGTTCAAGATACTATCCTCACAGAAGAAATTGCGACCACAAAATTTGCGTGCGATCTGCCGCGCTGTAAAGGAGCTTGTTGCGTTGTTGGTGATGCAGGAGCTCCGGTTGTAAAAGATGAAATTCCCGTATTACATAAAGCTTACAGGCTATTGAAAGATGAGATGAGACCGGAAGCTGTGGAAGTTGCGGAGAGAGATGGAGTGGTCATCGGAAGTGAAAAAGCCGGATATGAAATTGCCTGTGTAAACAATGCTGAATGTATTTTTGTGAAGTACGGAGATAACGATGTTTCATATTGTTCTATTCAGCAGGCTTATTTTGATGGTCGAATCGATTGGGAAAAACCATTGAGTTGCCACCTGTTTCCGGTACGTTTAAAGAGGATATCTGATTTTGATTACGCCAACTTTGAGTATGTGGATAGTTTGTGTTCCGCTGCTTGTGATAAAGGAAGCAAAGAAGGAATTTATCTATCAGACTTTTTGGAAAAGCCATTAACAAGACGGTACGGAGAAGAATGGTACGATGAATTTAAAGCTGCATGTAACTATATCCGTGAGCAGGAAGTAGACTAGGCATGCTCCGCAACCAACAAAATATTAGCCAAAAGCAGCAACTGGGTCAGCAACAAAAGCTGTCGCCTCAGCAATTGCAGTTCATCAAGCTACTACAGCTACCTACCATTGCGTTAGAACAACGCATAAAAGAGGAACTTGAGCTAAACCCCATTTTAGAAGAAGCGGAACCGGGCGAAATTCGTCAGGAGCGAATAGAAGTTGAAGATGAAAAACCGGTCTCGCAGGAAAAAGAAGACGGTTTAGAAACTCTTGAAGAACATGAAGTAGATTGGGACGATTATGATTCCAACACGGAATATGAAGGAGAGTCTTATTCCACTCCTACTCATCCCGACATGCAGGAATGGCAAGATCTTCCCGATCCGTATCAAGCTTCATTTTTGGAAGAACTGGAAGAACAAGTGAGTTTGCTTGATCTGACCGAGGACGAAGAATTAATAGCTGATCAGATACTAGGGTCGTTGGATGAAGACGGATACTTCCGAAGAGAATTAGAAGCGGTAGCGGATAACATTGCATTCAATCACAGTGTGTATGTAGAAGTAGAAGATGTAGACCGAATCCGAAAACAAATTCAGTTATTGGATCCCATTGGGGTGGCTTCCATGAGCTTACAGGATTGTTTATTGGTACAAATAGAACAATCATCAAATGAATTGGACGGCAGAGAGTTAGCAATAGATATTGTAAAAGATGCATGGGAAGCGTTCGAGAAAAAACATTTCAACAAGTTGTTACAAAAGTTCAACGTATCTGAAGAAGAATTGAAAGATGCTTTTGATGTAATTAAAGGGATGGACCCACGTCCCGGAGCGGTAGCCACAAGTATGGAAGAGTCTCAAAACTATATTGAGCCTGATTTTGAAGTGTATTGGAGAAACACTGACGAATCGAATCTGGATAAAGGGGAATTTATCATAAACCTGAATCAAAGAAATACTCCTTCGCTTAGAATTTCACCGGACTACAAACAGATGTGGAGCGACATCAAAGAGAAAACAGAGAAACCGGATCAGCAGACACAGAATTTCATTAAAGGGAAGATCGATTCAGCTAACTGGTTTATTGAATCCATTAAACAGCGCCAAAATACATTGATGAATGTGATGAAGACGATGGTAGCACTTCAGGAAGATTTCTTTAAGTATGGAGACAGCTTAAAACCTATGATCCTTAAAGATATAGCAGAACGAATCGGGATGGATATTTCAACGATCTCCAGAGTGGTGAACGGAAAGTATGTGCAAACCAATTTCGGTGTGCATGAACTAAAGTATTTCTTTAATGAAGGAATGGAAACGGACAGTGGGGAAGAGGTATCCAACAGAGAGGTTAAAAATATTCTTCAGACCATTATTGACGAAGAAGATAAACGAAACCCGATGAGTGATCAGGAATTGGCAAAGCAGCTTAATGAAAAGGGCTATAAAGTTGCCCGCAGAACGGTAAGCAAATACCGGGAGCAATTGAATGAGCCGGTGGCAAGGTTGAGAAAACAAATATAGATCGCTGATTTGCTGATTTTTTTAGATGTACGCTGATTGCATCAGCGTAATCTGGTAAGGCACATTCCCAAACACTGTTAACCCTAGTTCCGTAGCTCCACTGCGGAACAAACTATTGGAGCTCTGCTCCTAATAATGTAGTTCGAGTAGGGAAATTAGAAGTAGATGATAACCTCATTCCCAAGATCAGTTCGGCTATGTAGCTCAAAAAGAGCCATTCTTCGATAATATGTATTACTGAGGGATTTATGCTAGTAGAGCCTTCAGGCTCGGCGGTATGTATCTGAAATGGCTATAGCTAATGGAAGCAGAGCTTCCGGGATCATTCCGCACCGGAGGTACGGAACGAGGGACAACTCTGCTCGGCAATGCTGTTCAGAAACAACCACCCTTAACCCTAGTTCCGTAGCTCCGCTGCAGAACAAACTATTGGGGCTCTGCTCCTGGAATTTAGTATAAGAGCTAAATATATAAGCTAATTCTAGAATACAGCTTTGTACTTATTCAAAGATGATCCATCTTCGCTTGTAGTGTAAATAAAGTCGTTGTTATCTATATGAATGATGTTTCCAATGGCCGATGTTCTGCCTTCTTTTTCGAAGGAATACAGCAAAGTCCCATTTGAATCAAAAATATCCAGAGAATTTGCAAATACGAGATCCGGAGCATTGCCACTGCGGTCTTTTTTTACATACTCGTTAGAGTCGGTGATATTCGTTGGCCAAAGAGCTTTTGCAAGTAAATATCCGTTGGAAAGTACGCCTAATGGATTCAATCCTCCCATATTCATGATTGTACTTGAACCGCCGCTTTCATAGAAACCGGGAGGCATCAGTTTATTAAAATCACGTGTGATAGATTTAGTTTGTTCGCCATTAAGACTATATAAATTAAGTTCATAATCAGACAGGTGACCTGCTATTAATTCTCCATTGTTAAAAATCACATCTGAGCTGGAACTCATTCCCTGACCGATTTCAATCCCGTTAGAATATTGAACTCTAAATGTATTTGATACAACTGCTGAATCCTTAGTCAATTTTGAAATAAACATATCATCAGCAAGCTCTCCCCAAACCACAGACCTCAGAATAAACTCACTCTCTTCTGTAATACCTTTTATAGACCCAAAAACTATATTCTTGGAAAGTGTGGTGCTGGAAGTAAAATTTCCCTCCGTATCAAAAGCATCAATTCGAGCTCCTGATAAATTAGTCAGATAGATCATACCATCATGGTAAGCCATGCTGTAAACGTTCTCGAGGTCTCCGGGGCCACGACCTTTTTGTCCGGTAACAAACCTGAACTCACCATTGGTATCTAACGAGACCATCTTCCCCTGTCGGGAGTCCACGAAGTACATATTTCCATCATCATCAACCGTAAAAGCATTGATGCTTCCAATGATCAGATCATCTTCGAAAATAAGTTCGGTACTGTTTACTAACTCAAACCGAACAGGAGAGTTTTCTGCATTCTGAAGTTCCCCGTATTCTGGATTTTTGATGATATCAGCACCTTCAGTAATTTCCGTTTTATTTTCTTTGGCACATGAAAAGAGAATAAGCAAAAGCCCTGTCGGGAGAAGTAGTTTGTTAAGCATATCAAAAAATTAATTTAACGCTAAGTGTATTCATTACTTGCATATAATATTTAAAAAACTTTAATTAAAGTTAATACAAGAGGAAGGACATACAAAATATAGGTTTCAAAATAAGCAGTAACTGTAACGTTTAAACTTATTTTGTATGGAAGAGATAGGAAATGCTTTAAAGGTGCTTAAACCTAAAATAAGAGAAGTACGCACTGTTCAAGAGTGGTCAACGGAGATGGGTTGTAATGACCCTAAATATTTCGCACGTCTGTTTAGAAGACACTTTGGAATAACCTGCAAAGATGCTTTAATAAAAGTAAGGGTTGAGAAGCTTTTTGATTGCATTCAGAAAAACCCAAATCAGAAAAATTATTGTGATGCTCAAGAGGTTGGACTCCCTGATGAAGTTGCCTTGAATAAATATTTACGTACGCATGTGGGTAAAAATCCAACAGATTTTAAAATGGCTGTACGTACCGGAGAGATTACTAAACAAACTATTTGGAAAAATCGGATAGTAAAAAAAGGTAGAAATATATACTAGAATTTTCTACTACACCAAAAGACTAATTAAATCTTTTGCTACTCACTTGATGATTTAGAATACTTGAAAAAGCCAAAATTCAAGGATATAAGATCATGGAAAACTCATTAAAAAAATACTTCACATGGATACTTTCATTCATCTTTGTTGCAGCTGGAACTTTGAAAATATTTAGTCCGGATAATACAGGTGATATTCTGATATTTATATTTGAGATAGACTACCAAACTTCTTTGTTGATTGTTTATTCAATTGCTACAATAGAAATAGTATTGGGTATATCATTGTATATAAAGTTCAAAGAGAGGCTCACAAAATCATTAATACTTTTTTCATGTACCCTTTTTCTAGTAATTGCTCTAATAGGTTATTTGGATAATTGGAGTCTAACATGTGGATGTTTTGGTCGGTTTTCATTTGGTCGTTTTGACGAGTTGATGATATTTAGAAATCTCTTGCTCGTGTTAATGGCACTATCGATAAGATTCGAAATGCGAAATTTTAAGAACTTGGTTCAGAAAGAACCAATAGCTAACAATAATAAATAGGAGTTAATCATGAAGATTAAGAATTACTTAAATAAAATTGTAGCAATTGCAGCAGTAGTTACTCTTGTAAGTGGCTTTCAGTTTAATTCAGAATCTGGAGGTATGGAAAATATTCCAATCATTATTGGATTGGAAGAAGCCTACGCAGGCCCTTGTAACGATAATGGTTGTATAGGGGGGAACGATAAATGCATGGTAATAAGAATACTTTGGGGAGCTTTCGAGCGTACCTGCTGGACGACAGTTCAACCTTTAGAACAACTTTAAAATTTAATTAAAGTATCAACTTTTTAAGTTGATACTTTAAATTTTGATATGAAAATTTGATATGAAAAAAAGATTATTAGTTCTATTTGTTTTCCTAGAAATTAACTTTTTGAGTTTTGCTCAAGAAGCTCGAATTTTTAAAGAAGATTTTATTATTGAAAAACAAAGTTTTTATCCATCAGAATATGAATTATTCAGACCTGTGATTTTTGGGATGGAAGAGAATCGAAATAACTTCTTTATATATGATTATTCACAACTAAATCTATACTTATTGGAAGAAGGTGCTTCTCAAACATTTAAAGTTCAAACTTTAGGAGATGGAAAAGGTTCAGGACCAAGAGAATTTCGAAATCCCTCCGATATTTGTATTGTGAATCAAAAAGTAATTATTTCTGATGCAGATTTGGCTCGTATATCTATTTGGGATGCCGCTTCTCATCAATTAATTAGAAGCTTTAAAACTAAAAAATTTGTTCCATATAGGATTGCTTGTTATGATGATAAAATTATAGCATATAATAGCTCTGGTTCTAAAGAAGGAAATTTTTTGGTTTACAATCTTGATGGCGTTTTAATCAAGGGAATTACAGATAATACTCTTAGCAAGGATGGATTTATAGATTCCGGATATATAGTTGCAGACAGCACATTTATCTACTTCGGATCTGAAGGAAAGTCGGAGCTAAAAAAGTACAATTATTTAACAGGCAACTTAGTACAAGTCAGTAATACTATTGTAGGTAAAATTGAAAACAAAAGTAGAATAAGTATATCTAAGAATGAAGATGAAATAACTACAAAAAGAGCTAGTGATTTTAAATACCAAACAAGAGGGATTGGTTTATTCGAAAATTGGTTAATTGTATTTCATTCAGGAAGAAAAGATGCACATGGAAGTACTTTGGACTTTTACAACAAAGTTACTTTAGAATATCTTTTTTCTGAAAAAATTGACCATACATTTAGTAGTATTGATATAAAAGCTGACAAGTTATTGATTAATTCTTATGACTTTGAGAGAAAAGAAAGAGAGTTTTTTGTTTACAAAATAAAGAATGATTAGAATTTTTTGATTTGTGTAAATCTAATTTTGCAATATTAATTGTCCTAATACTAACAGGTATTTTATCTATTTCGTTAATAAAGCCCTTCAAAGTATCAACCCAGTCTATGGAAGAAGTAATCAAAGCAGGTGACATTGCTTTGACTACAAAAAAAACTTTTTTGAGTTATTACAAAAAAAATGACGTTATAGCTTTTAACTATGGCGAAAATAAAACAACATTCATAAAGAGAATAGTCGCTTCAGAAGATGATACATTAAAGATCAGTAGGAATGAAATTGTAATCGGTGACACAAAAATTCCTCACGACTCTATTTTCGAAATGATGGTTGAAGACTCATATAGTCCTGATTCCACCGAGATGTTTTCTGCGTCAAAGTATCTGAATTACATAGTAAGAACCTTGCCGGAATTAGATCAGAAAAGCAGTTTATTGGAATCAGAAAACAGCATTATCGTTCCGGAGGGTTATTATTTCATGGTGGGAGATAACTATTATGAAAGTATGGATTCTAGATTCTGGGGATTTATCCCAAGAGAGAATATTATTGGAAAAGTAGTACTCATATTCTGAAGCGTATTGAACAGATGGAATTATTTACAAGAACAGCAGAACAAGAAGAGCCTCAAAACTGCATATTAAGCTAGCGGTTCGTAATAAGAAGTAACCATGTTTTCAAAAAATGCAACAATGGGATTTAAACTAGCAGAGCCTTCAGGCTCGGCGGTATACATCTGAAATAGTTAATGCTAATGGAAGCAGAGCTCCCGGGGGCTTTCCGCACCGGAGGTACGGAACGAGGAAAATGACTGAAGTTATTCAGGATGAAATTTTGAAGCACGAACCTTATTATTGGAATGTAATATTGAATAATGACTTACTTTGGATAAACTTAGCTCGTTCAGATGATTCAAAACCTAATTGGGTTGTAACAACTTTAAGCGGGGAGATAAAAGAAGTTTTTTTTGGCCCGAAAAAAATAAGAACTGTTCGGATTCACGAAGGTTTCTTATATGAGGCAGAAACCAATGAAAGTGGAGAGACGTTTTTTGTGGGTTATTCCCTAGAAAATATTAAGGATACAGATTATTGAGTATCAGTTAGGAAAAATTGAACTTGAAACAATTTGTTCTTTTGTGATAATGAGTTTTAGAGTACCCTTGAAAGAGGGTTCTAAAACATTAGTCAAATACATAGTTTTTCCAGTGTCTGGCTGCAAAGCTAATTTGTGTCCGCCTAATCTATATATTCTAAGACTTTTTGACATTTGAGGTTGAATATCTTCTATTAAATAATTTTCATCTCCAAAAAAAATGTGCAAGCTGTCTATCGTTATTGGGCCTTTATTATGTACATAAAAATTATGTTTGGGCTTTGAGCAAGCCGTGATAAAAAAGAGAATTGAAAAGACAAAGGATATTCGTTTAAAAAACATTTTTGGATATTCTCAATGAAAAACAAATAACAATAATAATTGGAAACTAAAAAATAATAAATATTTCCAAAACCAAATATTTTCCACTATAATCCTAAGTTCTTATTAATTAACCATATCATTTGCTCTTAAGAAAGCCCATAGCTTCTGTAATTCTGGTGCTCGTCGTGCTTATTTTTGGTGGGATCACGCTGTCACGACTTTCTATTGAGCTGCTTCCGAATGTAAACCCGCCCACGCTGTTGATCAGTACGGAATATAAAGGTGCTCCGGCCGCAGATGTGGAGTACAGAATCAATGAGAGACTAGAAGGGACGCTTGGCTCCGTTCGTGGAGTGCAGGAAACCCGAAGTCTTTCCAGACAGGGACAAAGTCTCATTTTCCTCACTTTCAAATGGGGAACCGACATGGATTTGGCATTTCTGAATGTCCGTGAAAAGTTGGATCAGGCCAGACCGTTGCTTCCTCAAAATGCAGAACGTCCTCAACTGGTATATTCTTCAGCTTCTGATGAGCCTATAGCTACGATCGCAGTCACTTTAAAAGACGCTGAAAACCAAAGTTTCGGAAATCGCTTGGCAAGCAAACGCTGGGCAGAGCAAGTTTTTACGCGTCGGTTGGAGCAGCAGGATGGAATTGCGCAGGCACTATTAGTGGGAGAAGTGGAACCGGAAGTACAGATCAATTATGATCCCAAATTATTGGATCGCTATGGGCTAACACTTACTCAAGTTCAGCAGATCATCAGCAATGCAAACGTATTTTCTTCCACAGGAGAACTTCGGGATGGTTGGTATCGCTATGCTATAAAGATCCAAAGCAGAATTGAGACGATCGAAGATATCGAGTCGATTCCGGTTATTTCATTGGCAAATGGGCGGGTTCTTACACTATCAGAAATTGCAGATGTTGAGATCAGAGAAGCCGATCCTTCTTCTTTTGCTTTATTAGATAATCAGGAAGTCTTGAATGTTCTGGTTAAAAAGGAATATGGAGCCAATACCGTTACGGTATTTGAGACTTTGCAGAATGCAGTAAACGAGATCAAAACCCAAAACCCTGAATTCGATATTCAGATCATCAGGGAAGACGCTACCTACATCGAAAATTCCATTTCTAATCTTCTTCAAACGCTGATCATTGGTGGAATACTGGCTTTTATCGTTCTGTTTTTATTTCTGGATGACATTCGGAGTCCTTTTACTATCGGGATCTCTATTCCTGTCAGTATTTTCCTCACTTTCGTGATCATGTATTTATTTGATATTCAATTGAATATCATTTCTCTGAGTGGTTTAACGCTTGGGATCGGCCTTTTACTGGATAACTCCATTGTGGTTTTAGAGAATATCAATCGTTACAAAAAGAAAGGATTAGATAAGTACGAAGCTGCTACCAAAGGAACCAAGGAAATAGCTTTAGCGGTAACAGCTTCAACTTTTACTACCATTTCCGTATTTCTACCGCTTATTTTCCTGGGAGGATTTGAAGGGGCTTTTTTCAGGGATCTTGCAGCAACACTTTCCATAAGTTTACTTTCATCTCTGCTGATTGCATTAGTGATCTTGCCGGTTTTTGCTGTTCAATTCAGTGGAAAAGGGATTTCGGGTTTTCTTTCTAAGATATCATCCGGATTAGACACTATAATCGAAAAGTATGAAAGAAGTTTAGCGAAGGCTATAAATAAACCACTTCTACCTGTTCTCTTTACTTTAGTATTAAGCGCAATTGCAGTATTCGCTTTTTTAAATGTTCAGAAAGATGCCTTGCCTGAAGGAGAACCGGAACGTGTTGAATATCTGGTCACTCTACCCGGAAATACTTCTTTACGATCAGCAAAAGAGGCTTCTAAAACCATTACTGATTTTATTAAAAGAGAAACAAATTCTGTTCAAATTCTGTCAGTTGGTGGATATACCGATAATACAAGTTTAAGCTCTATTCAGGATGAAGGGCTCAATAAATTCAAGATCACAGTACCTGTCCAAAACTGGCAGGAAGCTTTTCGGGTTGAAGCCCTTTTTTCATCTTTGCAGAAAACTTATCAGACGTGGTCGTTCAGTAAACAAGGAGATTCACGAATTGGCGGAAGTAGTTCATCCGTGGAAGCTCCGGTTCAATTTAGTGTAGTAGGAATAGATCGTAACTTCAGTAAGAGAGTCGGGACCGCACTTAATGAACACATGAATAGAACTTTTGGGGATGTTCAGTTAACAGAAAAGTTTCCTCAGACAGTTGAGGCTTATCAGCTGCAACTTAGAAATGATCGATTGCTGTTTTACGAAATTAGTGAGCGGGATGTAATTGCATATCTGGAGTCTCTCACGCGGGGAATGTATGTAACCGACTGGAACAGGCAGGATGAACAAATTGCAATTCGGTTGTTGGGAGAAGGGGAAGATCTTACCGATCCTCGGGAAATAAAGCTTGATTTAAAAAATAAAGTGATCCCGCTTTCTGAAATTGCAATTATTAATGTAGTGGATGAAGCTGAGCAAATTGAACGATTGGAACAATCAGCAATACTAACATACAATTCTGATTTTACCTTTGCGGACTGGTGGTGGAATTCAGATGAGATCAGAGATCAGGTAAATGATTTTATGCAACAAACAGGGCATGAGATCAAAATAGGAGGAACCGCACTACAATTAATAAATCTATTAAAAGAGTTGGGAATTCTGTTGTCTATTAGTGTGCTGCTGATTTATCTGATACTCGCTATTCAATATGAAAACCTGAAATACCCATTCATCATTATTTTAGCTATTCCTTTTGCATGGATCGGTTCAGTATTCGCGTTGTACCTTGGAGGTGTAAGTTTAAACGCACTTTCATTTATGGGAATTCTGATCCTGACCGGTATTGCGGTAAACGACTCCATACTAAAAGTGGATTTTATGCGACGCTATTATGAAGAAACAGGAAATCTGGAAGAAGCAGTTCGGGAAGCCGGAAAAAACAGATTTCGCCCGGTTGTGATGACCAGTTTAACAACTATTTTAGGATTAATTCCCATGTTGATTCCTTTTGGTGATGGCTATGTATTAAGACAAGCATTGGCAATAGCTTTGATGGGAGGGATGGTAACAAGCACGTTTTTAACGCTCTATTTGATCCCGATGGTTTTTAAATGGATTGAAGGAAGGAAGAGAATTAAGAATGATTCAATTAAGAATTAAGAATTTGTCAATTTGGAATGTGTTAGTTATGAATGAATTTGATCAAGGAAACCCTTCAAGGTCGGTATATTTATATCAAATTTAGCGGTAAACAGGAAAAGGTTTTAACCCATAGTTTTAAAGGATACGAAATGAAAAAAATACTTAAAACATCGGTTGTATTAATAATATTTGGAGGGCTTCTGGCATCCTGTAAAGGGAAAAAAGAAGAAGTAGATACTCCTGATATGGACAGCATTGAGATTTTACCGGAGGTAGTATTTACAGTAGCAGATGATGAAGCTTTACGATATTACATCGAAAGCAGAGGTGTTGTTGAGCCGGCAAAAAAGATATTGATCACTCCAAGAATTGGAGGTTTCGTAGAAGCTCATAATGTAATCGATGGAAAATCATTAAACAAAGGAGATATCATTCTTCAATTTGATAAAGAAGAGTGGGAATACAGAAAGAATGATGCCTACAACAAATATTTAAAAGCCAAGAACGAATATGAAACAGAACTGCGGCTTAGAGGAGAACTAAATCAGGATACAACCAGTAACGATCTTATGAAAATAAACACCGGGTTAGCTGAAGCTGAGCTAAATTATGAAAGAGCAAAACTCGACCTTAGCTATACTACTATTAAAGCGCCCTTTTCAGGATATGTTTCTACCAAAGAAGTTGTTACTAATGGTGCTTACGTTGGAGCCGGAAGAGAATTGGGTAGCTTTGTAAATACAAATACGGTTAAAATCCGTTTTGATGTTCTGGAAAAAGAAATAGTACAATTGAAGAAAGGAATGGAGGTGGAGCTAACCGGACCGGCTAACGAAAATTATACCGGAACGATAGTAGCTATTTCTCCTGAAATAGATCAGGAGTCAAAAACGGGGCAGGCAATAGTAGAGGTTCAAAATCCAAATGGCGCATTGAAAACGGGCATGACCGTTGAAGGACGGATTTTCGTACGTAGTGCAACATCAAAAGTAAGGATGCCACGTGAGAGTTTACTTGCAAGAGACGGGCGAACGCTTGTTTTCAAACTCAACAATGGTGAAGTAGAGTGGATCTATGTAACTCCTGTAGAAATGAACACAGAATGGGTGCTAATAGATCATGAAGAAATAAATCCGGGCGATACTTTAGCAGTTGATAAACATTTCAGTATAAGTCATCAGCAAAAAGTGATTCCGTTAATGGCTAATTAATTTCTGATGAGAGAATTGCTTCGACGAAAATATTTGGTCTCTTTTTTTTACCTGATCGTATGTATCGTCGGGCTTTTCACCTGGGTGAATATTCCGGTAGAAAATGCACCCGAACTCAATCTTCCGAGAATTACCGTTTTTTACAGCTGGGGGAACACTGCACCGGAAATTGTTGAACAGGAAATAACCCGAAAAGTAGAAAGTGCCGCCAATAACCTTCGTGATGTTCAGGAAGTACGTTCCATCACTCAATCAGGAAGATCAAGGGTTACCATCACCTTTAATAAAAACGCTCCGGTTGAATTTCGATCTTTGGAGTTAAGAGAGCAGTTGTTTTCTGTAGAGCAATCATTACCACAAAATGTTAGCCCGGTACAAATTTCCAGAAGTGTACCGGAAGAACTGGAAGATCAGCAAACATTTATTGTATACACGTTAAGTGGAGATTTACCCGGTAAAGCATTGCTAGAATATGCGCGTCAATCTATCAAAGTAAGGTTATTGGGCTTAGAAGGTATTTCTAGTGTCGATCTTGAAGGTGTTGATGATCCGGCTCTTACTATCGAGTTCGACCGTTTGGCTGTAGAGAAATATAATCTCTCAGCAACAGAAATTACCGCTGAAATAAGGGATAAACTAAGTTGGAGGACATCAGGTTTTATTGATTCAGGAAGCTCAAGAATCAGCATGATCTTACCACCTGATTTCGAGAATACTACTGATGTTTCGAATTTAAAAATTTCTATCCCGGGAACTATCCGCCAGATCAGATTAAGTGATATTGCAACCGTTACCGTAAGCGATTATCCATCCAAAAGCATCCGTAGAGTTAACGGAAGTACTGCGCTTACGATAAGATTGAACAAAGAACCTGGTGCTGATGCCATGAGTCTAGCTGAACGGACTCTGGCTGAAATGGAGCAGATCAAATCAATATTGCCAAAAGGGATGACGTTGAGATTACAAGTTGATTCAACTGAAAAATTAAGAGCTCAGTTTAATGAGTTGGGAAACCAAGCAATATTTAGTGGGTTGTTGGTATTCTTCGTAGTTCTGTTGTTCATCAGAAAAGTAAGAGCTCCGATAGTTATTGTGGGGAGTATTCTATTCTCCGTACTTCTGAGTATAACGACGCTTTTTATGGTTAATTACACATTGAATGTAATTACTCTGGCAGGATTGACTATTGCTCTGGGTATGTTGATCGATAATGCGGTAGTAGTTTTTGAGCAGATCAATCCCCGTTTACCAAAAGAGCGATCAGAAAGGGTTGAACATATCAGAAAAGAGCTACCTAAATCTTTTGTACCTGTTTTGGGAAGTACATTTACTACTGTAGGAATTTTTGTTCCATTATTATTCGCACTGGAAGAACTTCGATTGTTTCTACTTCCTCTTGCTGTGGCACTTACCATTACTTTGCTGAGTTCAGTAATCGTAGCTTTTACATGGATTCCTTATGCACTTATCTGGTTGACACCTGCATCTAAAGCTAAACAAAAAGTCCGAGCAAAGAAGCCTTTGAGCAATTTCTTAAAGCGATTTATTTTACGTTCAATTGTATTTAGAAATAAATTACGATGGGTTTTAGTTATCGCTCTCATTGGAGTAATTGGGCTTCCTTTATTTGTTATAGAAACTCCGGATGACTGGGAAAATACGCACTGGCCGCAGTTTACACAGGCCTATTTTGATAACAGAGATAATATTGATCCTTTGATAGGAGGATTAACTTATAAATTTACAAAAGAAACTTATTTTGGAAGTCCCTGGAGGCGTGATACGGAAGAAAAAATTTCAGTGTATATCCGTAGTCCACAGGGAACACCCCTTTCTGAAATTGATAAAATTGTGAGTAATTATGAAGAGATTGCAGAGCCATATACGGATGCTTTTTCTTATTACGAAGCTCAACTTTCGGAAGATTTTGGAGCTTATATCACTTTTTCTGTTAAGAATGAATATTTGAGCGAAGTTGCTCCATATTATTTTCTGTTCGAAGCGATTTATCTAGCTTCCCAAACCGGTAATTTCGCAGTTTCAGTTTCAGGATTGAATCAAAATCACAGCACGGGTTTTGGAGGTGGTTCGTCATCCCAAAGAATTACACTTACGGGGTATGCCTACAATGAGCTTTATGACTTGGCACGTGAAATTCAAAGGAGATTAGAAAAAAATAGAAGAGTCAGGGAAGTCGATATAAATAACAGTTCATATTTTAGCAGAGATGATTTTTATCAATTTAATCTTGAATTGAATGATAAAAAGATGCTGGCAAGCGGATTAAACAGGAGGGAAGTTTTAAATGCATTATCAATGGATATCAACCCCGAAAATTCTTTTGGGAAAGTAGAATTTGAAGGCCAGGAAATGTATTTGATTGGTAGAACTGAGAGTAAACGGCTTTACGAAGAAGATTTGATGGAAAGAATGAGGAGAGGAGGATCTTCAAGTTTTGATTTAGAAACTTATGGCTCAATCAAAAAGGAAAAGGCACTCACTGAAATCAGAAGAGTTGATCAATCTTATGAAAGAGTGGTCACATTCAATTTTTTGGGTAACTATAGAATGGCACAGGATTTTACCGAAGCTATGCTTGAAGAAGTACCTGTTCCGGTTGGAGCAAAAATAAAATATGGTTATAGTGGATTTAGTTTTGATGACGATGCTCAAACAAAGAATCTATGGCTGATTGCATTATTGAGTATTTTGAGCGTTTGGATGATCGTTTCTGCACTACTTGAAAGTTGGACAGGACCACTTTTTGTGATCTTAGCAATTCCATTTAGTGCTATCGGTATCATGTTGGGAACGTTGACAAATGATCTTAGCTTCGATCGGGGAGCTATAGCCGGGGCTTTACTTTGTGTAGGTGTAGTTGTAAATAATGCCATATTGCTTATTCACCAACGAAAATTGGAAAGAAGCAAAGGTATTGGAGGTTTAAGAGCCTGGTACTATGTTTTCCGACAGAAAATGCGACCTATTTTGATCACAACAACAACTACTGTTGTTGGGTTACTCCCGATGGTTATTTTCGGAACAGATGAATTCTGGCAAAACCTAGCGATTGTAGTAATATGGGGGCTGTTATTTAGTACTGCTCTGTTGTTTATATTCTCGGGACTATGGGATAGAAAATTGATACATAGCCACTAGTATTTATTTAACCTCATTCCCATGTTCTGCTTGGCACTACTGTTCAATAAGAACCATTTTCCGATAAAATGTATAACTGAGGAATTTACGCTAGTAGAGCCTTCAGGCTCGGCGGTATGTAACTGAAGTAGCTACTACTAATGGAAGCAGGGCTTCCCGTATCATTCCGCACCGGAGGTACGGAACGAGAATTAGGGTCATCCTGAACTTGTTTCAGGATCTTCGTGAAGCCTAGATTCCATTAACTAGATCAAAAAATCCTTCACAAGCTTGAACAATTTAACTTTAACTGTGAGCTTTACGCTATCAGAGCCTTCAGGCTCGGCGGTATGCATGTGAAATAGTTAATGCTAATAGAAGCGGAACTTTCGGGGCATTCCGCACCGGAGGTAACTAGAATTACAAGTGAATATTTAAACAGAGACAGCCAGTCGGAGTACATCCCACCAACCGTTAAAAATGAGGAGTAATATAACAAGCACACCACTTATTAGAGTATGAAGGCCTACAGTTTTAAAAAGATAAGTATTCCGATGCATTCCCAATCTTTTGGATGCATCAAAAGCAGTGATATTAAAGCTTGAGAACCAGATCAACACGTAGGTGATTGCAAGTATACTGGCTAGGAATGAGGTGCTTTGTCCGGAGAAATAGACCGTAACTAACAAGGTGATCAGAATAAAATCGAGATGAAATATCCAGGTAAATAAATTAAGAGCCTGGTTGAAATGAGACATTTCTTTATTCGGAAAATAGAGCCAAAAAAGAGCGATCATTTCTACTACTAAAATCACAAGTGTAGACAGAACAAATAAGGAAAAATAGTTTTTCCCCATTATTGCAATATATGGAAGATGGTGATACAGAGCCTCCAATCCGGTATCGCTGATAAATATTTTCGAAAGTATATAAGTAACCAATCCCCCAAAAACAGCATGCTGAAATAATAGAAATACAGCGCTTGCAGATGAACGTTCTCTGTAACTCATTATATCATCAACAAAGAAGCGATGGGCTGTAAAATAACGCGGGATTGTTTCCAGATAAGTTGGGTTGGTTGCGACGTTTATTGCAAGACTGATCCACAATAACATCAAAACCACGATAGACCAATGGATTTTAGGTGATTGCTCTGGTAAAAGAGGTACAGCAATTGTATTTGGGTCTACCCCAGATGTTCCTTCAAATGCATTTTTTAGTTCAGTGTTATTTTCTAATGCTGAAATAAACCAACTACTATTCAGAATAAGTGGGAGATCTGATTCTTTAAGTATGTTCTTTAATGATGAAATAGATTCAGGGTAAGTAGACTGGGGTTCAAAAAAGCTAAAAACCGAACTTGAATGGACGTTAACTGAATAAACCTTATTCCCTGTTATTTCAAAAAAGTCTTCTGAACTTGAATATGCTTGTGAACTTAAATATGCCTGTGAAATATTGCTGTGAGTAAATGCAATAATACCATTGAAGAAAGCAGAAGAATCGTAATAAGATTTGGCATCATTTATAGATTCCAGGTATGTATCTGAATTGTTATCAAACTGATTTGCAGTTACAAATTTGTGATCCAATTTGACAAAAAATGAGATTCCTGTGCTGTCTAATGAAGCTATTTCATCTGCAGTTAATGGATGGCTCACGAACAGATATGAGACATTGTGATTACTGAAGAAATCCAGTTCCCTGTTAAAAGCTTTAGAATCAGCAGGCTTTTCCCAATCCAGGGCTACTTTCTTTTGGGCATAGCTTACCGAATAGCCAAACATCAGAAAGAATACAACAAGCACCCACCGCAAAAGATATGTTCTGCGGTTTTTCACTTAAGCTTCTACTACTGCTCCAAAGAATTCAGTGATGCTGCTTTTTTTGATCGGTTTAGCGAGAAGGGTAGCAGATGTGCAATCTGTTATTTCAACTTCTACATAATCGCCCGGCTCAAAATCTCTACGGTCAAATACACAGATCTTATTTGTATCTGTACGTCCGCTCATTTGTTCTTCAGACTTCTTACTGGTTCCTTCCACAAGTACAAGGTGACGTTCTCCGATCTCATTCTTGTTTCTTTCACCCTGAATATCCATTTGCTGAGTAATGATCTCAGATAAACGTCGTTTTTTAACTTCTTCCGGAACATCATCTTCAAATTTACGATGTGCTAATGTTCTTTCACGTTCTGAATAGGCGAACATGTAAGCAAGATCGTATCCAACTTCTTTCATCAAGCTCAAGGTTTGCTGATGTTCTTCTTCAGTTTCATGACAGAAACCAGCAATGATATCTGTAGAGAAAGAAACTCCCGGAATGATCGCTCTCATTTGATCGATAAGTTCTAAATATTGCTCCCGGGTATAAGGCCTGCGCATTCTTTCCAGCATTGAATCGCTGCCTGCTTGTGCAGGGATGTGAATATAATTACACAGATTTGGCTGCTCAGCAATTATATGGAGCAATTCGATAGGGAAGTCCTTTGGATGAGGAGAAGAGAATCTGAAGCGAATCTCAGGATTAACCTGACTACAAGCTAACATCAATTTAGCGAAGGTATTTTCTCCATCTTTGTAAGAGTTTACATTTTGTCCCAGAAGTGTAATCTCTTTAACTCCTTCATTACTTAATTGTGTGACTTCCCTCAAAATACTTTCCATAGGGCGACTTCTTTCTCTTCCGCGCGTAAATGGAACTACACAGAACGAGCACATATTGTCACAACCACGCATAATGGAAACAAATGCAGAAACACCGTTTCCTACCGTTCTTACCGGTGTGATGTCTGCATACGTTTCTTCGAGCGAAAGCAGCACATTTACTGCTTTTCTACCGTCGTCGACCTCAGCAAGCAAACGAGGAATGTCGCGGTAAGCATCAGGTCCAACTACGATATCTACAAGATGTTCTTGCTCTAAGATGCGGTCTTTAATTCGTTCCGCCATACAACCGAGTACACCAACCGTGAGTTCTTTGTTAGATTTTTTGATCTTACGCAGTTCTTTTAATCTATTCCAAACCTTGGTTTCGGCATTTTCACGGATAGAACATGTATTAACTAGCACAACATCTGCGCTTTCCGGATTTTCAGCCAGTTTCATTCCATCTTCAATAAGGATGGAATTCACAACCTCAGAATCAGCGAAGTTCATCTGGCAGCCGTAGGTTTCAATAAAAAATTTCTTATTACTCACTGTACTTCTTTTTTCAAACTAAAAATTCTATTTAGGCCAGGTGTCAGGGTTATCTCTCCAACTGGAAAGTAAATCAAGATCATCACCTGTAACAATTCCTTTTTCAATAGCTACATTGATCAGTGTTTTATAATCTGTTAAGCTGTATACAGGAACGTTTACCTTATTAAAACGTTCGTCTGCTTTTGCAAAACCATAAGTAAAGATAGAAAGTACGGCTTCCACTTTGGCTCCTACAAACTGAAGCGCTTCTAATACTGAAATAGCAGAGCCACCGGTTGATATAAGGTCTTCAATAACCAGTGTAGTTTGTCCTTTGTCTACGCCACCTTCTATTTGGTTTCCCATACCATGTGCTTTTGCTTTTGCACGAACATAAGCCATGGGCTTGTCAAGCGCTTCAGAAACCCAAGCAGCATGTGGAATTCCAGCAGTAGCAGTTCCGGTAACCACATCTACATCTGGAAATTTTTCGCTTATGAATGCCGTAAAATTCTGGGCAATTTTTTTTCTGATTTCCGGATGCCTTAAGGTTAATCTGTTGTCACAATAAATTGGTGAATTCCACCCTGAGGACCATGTAAATGGATTGTTTGGTCTAAGTATAACTGCGTCAATATCTAATAAGTCTGCCGCAAGTTCGCGTGCAAATGAATCGTTAATAATCATAAATGTCTGTATTCTTCTTTTTTCTTCCAATAACCCGAGAATAGGTCTTTATTTTAAGACAGAAAGAAAATAAGGCTTTTTAAGCAGATAAGCGCATACAATCCTGCAAGTAAATCGTCGAGCAAAATACCCATGCCTCCTTCGTATTTTTGGAGCTTATTGATACCTAATGGCTTTAAAATGTCAAATAGACGAAAAAGGATAAAGCCAATTCCCAATGTCATGAGGTCAGTGTCTGGAATACCTGTAAATGAAATCGATACAAATGTGAGCGCTTGACCAGCCCATTCATCCATAACTAATTTTCCGGGATCTTTTCCCCATTCTTTTTCACAGGCAGGACTTACCCATAATGAAAGTAGCGAGGTTACTATCACAAAAGCTGGTAGAATATAAATATTACCGGATGATATAATAAAGTAGATAGGAACCAAAGAAAGCAAGCTTCCCCATGTGCCGGGTGCAAAAGGAAGTAATCCGGAACCAAAACCTGAACCCAGACTTAGTTTTACAAACTTCATGACGAAGCGGAGCTTTTAAAAAGCTTTTTATTTGTAAATATATACTCAATTCCTGAATAAACTGTGATAAAAGTCACAAGCATCATCAACCAAAACATAACGCCGGTGGATAAAACTAACTCAGACCAATCTGCTAATATATTTCCGGTGCCTTCAAACACGCCAAGTAATAAAGCGATATAAAGGAATGTAAGTTGTATGGTTGTTTTAGTTTTTGCAAAAGAACGGGTTTTCATTTGCATATCTTTTTTATTTGCATAAACCCTTAATCCGGTCATAAATACATCCCGAATAATAATTAAAATTACTGCCCACCAGGGAAATTGTGCAGGGTCAATAAATGGCAATACAATGAAGGCACTGAAAGTTAGAACTTTATCAGCCAAGGGGTCCAAAAATACACCTAGAGAAGATTCAATATCATATTTTCGAGCATAATGCCCGTCAAAATAGTCGGTGATAGCTGCAATGGTAAATACAAGGATACTTAATCCCCCCCAAATCAAACCGCCCTCTAAATAGAGCAACAGAAATACGGGTGCTAGAACAATGCGAAGTGTGCTTAGAATGTTTGGAAGACTTTTCATTTCCAGAAGATAGGAAATAGATTGAGATAATGATATGAAAACTAGCTTTTGGGTAAAGGAATTATGAATTTTAAGGATATGAAAGTTCAGATCATCTCTATCGGTAACGAATTGCTTATTGGCGATACTATTAACACCAACGCCTCCTGGTTGGGCGCATATATGACTTCATTAGGTTTTGAAGTAACAGAAGTGCATACTATCTCTGACAAAATAGAGCTTATAAAATCTACTTTATCTAGATCTATGTCTGATTCTGATATGGTTCTTTGTACAGGTGGTTTGGGCCCTACGCATGATGATATTACAAAAGCAGCTGTTGCTGAATTGTTTGGGGTTAACCTGAGGACTGATAAGAGAGTACTGGATTATATCAAAAAGTTATTCGAAACAAGAAATATTCCATTTTCAAAATCAAATAGTGGCCAAGCTGAAGTGCCGGAGAATTGTGAGGTATTGTTTAATAAAATGGGAACAGCTCCTGGAATGTGGTTTCATGAAGAGGATTGTTATTTAGCTTGCATGCCCGGTGTTCCATACGAGATGAAGTATCTTATGGAAAATCATATCTCCAAAAAAATTCAAAAAGCTTTTGGTGATATTGGTTTTTTGCATTCCAGGTACCTTAAAACAGTTGGAATAGGAGAGAGTACATTAAGTGATAATATTATTGGTGATGTGAGTTCTCATTTTGAGAATGGGGTTAGCTTAGCATATTTGCCAATGCCCGGAGGTGTTACACTTAGATTGAATGGAATGGGGAAAACTCTCTCAGAAGCGGAAAAGTCTGTAAATATACTTGCAGAGTATATTTATTCCAAAGCAGGTAAGTACATAATTGGAGAAGGAAAAGAGCTAACGATATCCGAAGCGTTGGGAAAAATTTTAATCCAACAAAATAAAACAATTGCCACCGCCGAAAGTTGTACCGGTGGAATGATAGCAAATGAATTGACAAATATTGCAGGAAGCAGTGCTTATGTTATGGGTGGAATTGTATCTTATGCCAATTCAGTAAAAGTGGACCAATTAGGAGTGTCTGAAAAGGATTTAGAAAATTTTGGAGCAGTTAGCAAAGTGGTGGCTTTACAGATGGCCAAAGGTGTTGCAAAAAAATTAGATACAGATATTGGTATTTCTACAACCGGAATTGCAGGACCTGATGGTGGCACAATTGAAAAACCTGTAGGTACATTTTGGATGGGCTTTTGGAGCAAAGATGAACATTTTGCTATTAAGGCTTTATTCACAAAAGATCGTTTATTGAATAAAGAAAGAAGCTCAAGAACAACACTTGAAATGGCACGAAGAGTATTACTTAACATAGACGAAATGCCTTACAATCTGGAGAAAGAATACATTTGAAAATACTAGTCTGGCTCTATATCGTATGTATAATGTGTTCTACGGGAGTATTTTCTCAGTCTGCTGATTCTACAAAAACAGATTCAGTTCAGATTACTAATAGTGAGACAACTTTAGAAAATAAGAATGCTATATCAGTCCAGAATAATGAAAAAAAGGTAACAAGAGTAAACTTGTGGAAGAATCGTATGCCTTCTTTTTCGAACATGGTTACGAACGACAGTCTGTTGAGATGGAATATTTACCCAAATTGGGGCGATTATTATGCATATAGAAATAATACGATTTCATTCCGGCAAGGAACCATTGGAAGGATCGATGCTTTTAACATTGCAGGTTATGATCAATATGAACAAAAGCTTTGGCTGGATGATATTTTACTCAATGACCCTGTTTCAGGATTGATAAATTATAATTATGTACCTCATCACAAAATCAGCTCGGTTTTCGAAAACCATTCCGGAAATTTCAATTCATATATAAATATTCGGGATTATTACATCACCGAACCTATAAGCTATTTGAATTTTGATGAAGCATCCAATGACTACAGAAATTTGGAATTTTTTGTTTCTCAGAATACAGCTCCAGGAACCAATATTGAAGTATCTTACTGGGACAGGAGAGACGGTGGGTTTTATCCTAATAATACTGCTGAAGGAAGTCAGATAATGGGTCGAATTTACCACCACATAGGTGATAAATACCAATTTCAAGGCATGATCTTACGAAATGATTTTAATAATGATGAATCAGGTGGATATGTAATTAATGATCCAGCTGCATTTAGTTTTGGAGAATTTACTTCGCAACCCAGATCGAGTTCTGGAAGTTCAGAAGTACTTCGTAATGATATTAAGGTTGGATTATATCAAAGAGAAGACACTACAGCGAGTGAATCCGGGGCTTTTATCCTTTCAAGAATGAAAAACGATCGAGCAGTGAAGATAGCTTCAGATACTTTGAGCAGAGAAATAGTATCCCACAAAGCCAGAGCATTTAAGAAAATTAATGCCGGATTATTCTCAACCAAAGCAGACATTAGCGTTAGTCATTCCAAGAGAAAGAATGGAAATTCAATTTCAAGAACTAATTGGATGACTTTAAATGCGGAAGTAAGTACTGAATTAATTCTATCAAAAAAATTGAAGTTATTTGCATCCGGAGAGTACATTTCAAGAAATACACAGCATACAGGTTCATTATTTTCTACAGGTATAGGATTTGGATCAAATGACGGATTTAATGGGAAAATTGTCGGCAGTCATAATGATGAAATTCCTACAATTCAGACCTTGTATTGGTCGTCAAAGAATTATAGCGGAAACTCCAATCTAAGAAATGAAAGAACTTCTTCGGTATATGGAGAAGCTAATATTCCAATTGGTAGTTTTTTAAAGTTAGGTGTATCGGGAAGGTTAAAACTTACAAAAGATCGTGTCATTATTGACAGAGACAGTACATTTAGTAATCTGAAGGCTCAGGATTTTGCCTTTGGATCGGCTTATATTCGTTTTGAAAATCACAGACTAGAACTTGAAAGCTCAACCGGTTATGAAACTACTTTGAGGTTTGATTCTGATCAAGATCATTCGGCATTTGGATCCGTTGGTACCAAATTTTGGATCAGGAACTCTTTTTTTTATAAAAACTATGCCTTTAATAGAGCAGCTTATTTAAAATTAGGCGTTCGAACGTTACTTTCTCCTGTAGCTTATGAAAGTCAATTTTATAATACGGAGTTAAATTATTGGCAATCGAATTCATTAACCAGTGATGAAAGTATGCAATTCTTTGTTCCAGCTTTTTTTAGATTAGATGCGGAACTTTCTGCACGAGTTCGTGCAATAATGGTAGTGATAAGATGGGAAAATGCACTTGACGGTTTAGGTCAGGCAGGCTACTTTGAGACGGCATCATTTCCGATGCCTCCTCGAAGATTAATTGTTGGAATAAGAGCACAATTCAGAAACTAATATGAGTCTAAAATATGTAATTAAAGAAGGTACAGCAGGCTTTAAAAGAGCTAAACTGGCTGTTACCACGTCAATTTTCTCGTTGTTTATAGCGGTGCTTTTGCTCGGTATTCTTGGGAGGGTTTCTTATAATGTGTATACCCAAGCCATGAGTTTAAAGGAAATTCAAATTGAGGTTTTTCTATTTGATATGGACGAACGCTCGGTAGAAGAAGTGCGATCTCAAATTCAAAGAGAGGAATTGGTTACTAATGTTGTATACATTTCAAAAGACAGTGCTTCAGTAATAGCGGCAAAGGAATTAGGAGCGGGTGTTACTGAACTCATTGAGCTCAATTTCTTACCGGCTTCTTTTAAAGTAGATGTAAATACTGATTCCGGCGCTGAGTTGGTTGAAAGTTTGGCATCACGAATTCAGAATATCAGAGGTGTAGATGAAGTAGAATATAACAGAGCTTTACTTAAAGCGCTAGAATCAAACCTAAGCATCTTTACTTTGATGGGTGGAGGGCTAGGAATCTTGATACTTTTAGCAGCGGTAGTGTTAGTTTATAATACTATTAGATTGACAATCTATGCTAAGAAAGATCTTATTAGGGCAATGAAACTTGTTGGAGCTACTAATGGGTTTATAAGAAGTCCTTTTATTGTTGAGGGAATCATTCAAGGAGTTATCGCTGGTGGTTTAGCAGTGCTTTGTGTTTTTGCAATCTTTGAGTTCTTAGTTCCAATTTATGTTCCTGATATTGGGATAGTTGCCTGGCCATTCGGAAGATGGTATTTCCTTGTTGGAGCAATGGTAGGTTTATCTGTGTTGATGGGCTGGTGGGGAAGTCGTCTGGCTTCCAGAAAATATATTGCTGAGACTTATATTTCTGGTTAATTAAGAATAAGAGAATTAGGAATAGGTGAATAATCGAATTAGAAATAAGATCTATCGGTCGCTAGGGGGCTTCTTTTCACTATTAGTTCTAATTAGTCCAAGTTTATTTAGTCAGGAAGTTGATAGGAATTGCGAGTCAAACTCTGAATTGATCGATATTCTCAGGAACTCTTTTGAGGATCAAATGAAACAAGTATATGATGTTTCGAACGATGAAGAAATCTATTCAAGTTTTTTGAATTTTGATCCATTGGTTAATTCATGGTTTGTGAATATTAGTAAAACTGATGTTCCGGATAGTTTGAAAAGGCATAATGATTTTCAAAAAATTTGGACTAAGGATCAAAAAGAATCGGATATAATTTTAGAAGAGGTTATATCAAATGACGGTTATGAGAAAGAAAATGAGAAATCAGAAATTTGGGATGTAGATATTGAAAGCGAATATTTCAAATGTCTCGAAGAAACCAATTCTGAAGATTTTTTTGCTTTACTTAATGATTTAAAAGCAATAGGAGGCTTTCTTAGTCCAAGTTTTTTATCAAGTGTATTGAACAGTATACTAGAAGACGAAGATTATACGAAAGAAGAAGTTCAAAACTTTATAGCTATCAATTTATACTTTACAACTTTATTAAATTTAAGCCAGAATTGAGAATAAACTATTCCTAATTCACCTATTCCTAATTCCCACCTACGCTTCCGCGTTTTCCTTTTTAGCGTTCTCTTCCTGACGAGCTTCACAAGCTTTCTCATCTTTGCAGGTTCCGTAGAAATGCAGAGAGTGAGATGCTATATTCATTCCATGGATCTTGCCTAGTAATTCTTGAATCTCTCCAATTCTGGGATCGCAAAACTCTAATACATGTCCACAATCGTTACAGATAATATGATCATGCTGTTGGTATGCATAAGCACGCTCATAATAATACTGACTTTTACCAAATTGTTGACGCTGAACCAGTCCGCACTCAACTAAAAGATCAAGTGTGTTATACACCGTAGCGCGTGATACCCGTGTTCCTACTTCTTCCATACGATAAAAAATATCATCGGCATCAAAATGACCATCGGCTCTGTAAATCTCTTCCAGAACCATAAAGCGTTCAGGAGTTTGACGTTGTTTATGCTCTTTTAGATAAGATCGGAATATCTCTTTTACGAGGTTGATTGTTTCTTCGTGCGCCGGATGTGCCATATATGGAATTTTTCTTTTAATATAAGACTTGTATTGGTGCATTTGAAACACAAGAATTTCTTTCTAAGAATAGTATATTCCCTGTAGAAAATATTGAACAAAATTTATAAGTATGCCTACAATCGTTCCTTTTGAGACATTAGCTGAACTCCCTGTAAATTTGGCTAATAAATACGCTGGAAGTAATAAAGCTGTTTTTCATCGTAAACCGGACCCTAAGTCTGAATACACACCGATTTATTGGGATCAGGTTATTGAAGATGTTCATTCTCTAGCGTCTTATATGCTTTCAAAAGGAATTGAGCATGGGGACAGAGTTGGTATATTAAGTGAGAACAGGTACGAGTGGGCTGTTGTAGATCTTGCTATTCAAATGATCGGTGGCATTAATGTGTCTCTCTATACTACGCTTCCGGCAAGTCAGTGCGAATATATTCTACAGGATTCTGAAACCAGAATGTTTTTTGTTTCAACGGGAATCCAGCTCAAAAAAGCAGTTGAGGTTTATGAAAATTGTGAGCAATTAATCGAAATAATAGCTTTTGATAACCCAAAAAATAAAACACATGCTTCAAAGGATTTTGTTCATTTATTTGAGGATGTTCTAAATGAAGGAGCCAAGCAAACAGAAAAGTATAAGAGTGAGATAAAGAAAAGGGTAAATGCAGTTTCTGTAGAAGATATTTCTACTTTGATCTATACTTCAGGTACAACGGGCAGACCGAAAGGGGCAATGCTTACCCATCAAAATATAGTGAGTAATGTTAAAGCGGCTACGAAACATATTTACTGGGATGATAAAGACCGATTACTTTCATTTTTGCCTTTGTGCCATTCTTTTGAACGTACAGCCGGCTACTATGCAATAATTTCATGTGGGGCAGAGATCTATTACGCTGAAAGTGTTGATACTGTATCTAAAAACATGCCTGAGGTAAAGCCTACAGTAATGATCAGTGTGCCAAGACTTTTTGAAAAGATCTATAACCTGATCGTTAAAAGTGTAGAAGAAGGAAGTGATACAAAAAAGAAAGTCTTTAACTGGGCTGTTGAAACCGGAAGAAAGTACGCATCAGGAAAACGAGGTTTGGTTTCTGTTCAGAAAAAAATTGCTGATAAACTTGTTTTCAACAAACTGAAAGAACGCACAGGGGGGCAAATTAGACTTTTTGTTTCAGGTGGAGCTGCATTACCACCAGATATAGACGATTTCTTTAAAGCTGCAGGACTAACCATATTACAAGGATATGGACTTACAGAAACATCTCCGGTTATGGCTGCTAATAAAGTTGGAGAAGAAATAACAGGAGTGGTTGGAGCTGTAATTCCTGGAGTAACTGTAGCTATAAAAGATCTGAATACTGGGGCGATCATAGCACAAATTAGTGGGGAAGATTATCCTACAAGTCTAACATCTGAGCCGGGTGAGATTCTTTGTAAAGGTCCTAACGTCATGAAAGGTTATTGGAGAAATGAGGAAGCTACTAAAGAAATGATCGATGATGATGGATGGCTACACACCGGAGATGTGGGGCGTTTTGTGGAAGGTAATCTAAAAATCACAGACCGAATAAAGCACATGATCGTGAACGCAGGTGGTAAAAATATCTATCCTGGTCCAATTGAGGATATGTTCAAAACCAGTAAATGGATCGATCAAATGGTAGTAGTTGGGGAAGCTCAAAATTTTATGGCCGGATTGATCGTTCCGGATTTCGAAGTTTTGGCTAAATATGCTAAAGACAATGGACTTGATTATAAAGACAATGAAGTGCTGATATCACACCCTGAGATAGTTGAAATATTTAAAAAAGAAATCAGAACTTTCTCAAAAGATTTAGCGTCTCATGAAAAAATCCGTGATTTCAGATTATTGCCAAACGAGTTTACCGTTGAAACCGGCGAAATAACTCCAACTATGAAAGTAAAGCGCAGGGTTATTGCTGAAAAATATGCTGATCAGATTTCGTCTATTTTTAAAGACGATATAGGCTAATTAAAACCAACCTGCTCCAGGAATTCTGAAAGGCCAGGGTATGGATGAAAGAATTATTATCAAACCAAGTAAGTAGAATACTGCTACTCTTTTAAATTTGGTAATGCTTTCCTGAGCTCGTTTTGACAAAGAAAATCCAATGGTAATAAGTGCGATTGCAATTATCATCATTGTAAAATGCTCAACAGTGTAAAATCTGAAGATCTCGCTCTTAAGAGCTCCTTCTTCAAAAGAAACCAATGGACTTATAAAGAATAAAGCTAGACCAAGAATTAGCTGAATATGAGTGAAAATAAGTGCAAAAAGAGCACTCTTTTTATCAGCATCGGTAAAATCTTTTTTGCCAAACCAACCGGAGAAAGATTTTATAAGTGCGAGTACAATTAATAAAAGTACTATCCATCTGTTTACGGAATGTAAGTGAACTAAAATATTATACATCTTAAACTATTTAATTGAGTTCTTTGTGTGCTTTTTTTAAGATACGGTTAATTCGTCTTTTATTTACTCCCAAATCAAAATAACCTTCTCTGCTAGAGCTTTTTAAATACACGATTGATCGTCCTGAATACGATGGATCTGATTCTATTTTAATTATAACATCATCAAGCCATCCAAAAACAGGGATCCTATAAATAGCTTGTATTGTTATAATATGGGATTCTATTTCTACTGAAGTTTCTTTTGAACCGGTTTGTGACACCGATTTTTTTAGTGCCTCAAATATTGTGCTCGAATCAGTTTGAAAATATTGCGTTATTCTGAAACAGTTGGGGCTTTCCGGACAGGGTGGAATAGGGTTGACAGATTTTTTTAAGTCGCTTTCGATGGGTTCTATATAATTATTACAAGATTGAGTAAAAAGTACGAAAAGGAATAGTGCTACAAATTTCAAGATATTAGCTATTTAATTTTCTGTTCAAAACAGAAAAAGCTTCTTCTACGTTTGATACAATTGAAAATAATTCGCGGTTATTGCTTCTTACAAAATCATGGTCAATAGCCGTATTAACAAATGAACTTAGCCCATCGAAATAACCAAAAGCGTTGATCAATATAATTGGTTTATTATGAATGCCAAGTTGTCGCCAGGTTAGGATCTCGAAAAATTCATCAAGAGTTCCGAATCCTCCGGGAAGTACAATAAAGGCCGAAGATTTCTTTTCCATCAATGCTTTTCTTGTATGCATATCAGGTGTTTCAATGATCTCGCTAACCCCTGTATGAACCACTTCAGCTCTTTTTAAAGCGGTAGGTATTATTCCGATTACATTGCCGTTTTTCTTTAAAGCGGAGTCAGCAATAACTCCCATCATGCCAACTTTTCCCCCACCATAAACCAAACCCCAGTTATTACCGGCTATTCTGAATCCAATTTGTTCAGCAAGTTCCCGGAATTTATCTTCAGAGGGTATTCTTGATCCGCAGTACACACAAATATTTAAGCTCATGCGGTTGCGAACATTCGTGTTAAAACACTATTTAATTTTTCCACGAAATAGAGCACATCTTCTTCGGTATTTTTTTTCCCAAAACTAACTCTGATACTGGATTTGGCTAAGTTGTCTTCTAAGCCTATTCCTGCCAAAACATGAGATGGTTCAACAGCACCGGAAGTACAAGCAGAGCCATTAGAAACACAAATTCCATCGATATCTAAGTTCAGAAGTAACATCTCACCATCAATGAAATGTCCGTCAGTATTAGAGAACGAAAGGTTTAGAATATGAGCTACTCCCGTTTCAGGATTTCCATTGATTTTGTAATCAACCTCTAATTCTTTATCCATTTTTGAAAGCAGGAGGGAGCGCAAATGCTTATAGTGCTTGGTGTTTTCTTCCATTTCTGATGTCATTAACTCCAATGCTTTAGCAAAACCTACAATTCCTGGAACATTCAATGTGCCGCCGCGTCTACGTCTTTCCTGAGAACCTCCGGTCATCCAAGGTAGCCAACGAGCGCCATTTCTAACATACATGATTCCTACTCCTTTCGGACCATTGATTTTATGACCACTTCCACTCATCAGATCAATTCCCAGATCTTTTACATTAACAGGAATTTTACCCAAACTTTGAACTGCATCGGTATGGAAAGGGATGTTTTTATCCTTACATAATTCTGCTATCTCTTTAATATGGTTTATACAGCCGATCTCATTATTAACATGCATGATACTTACAAGAGCAGTTTTGTCAGATAACTTGTTTTTAACAGCATCGGCAGTTATTGTGCCACATTGTATTGGCTCTGCGAAAAGATTTTTAAATCCTTTCATTTTAGCCATCTCAACAGGGTGTAACACTGCATGATGTTCCAGTTCAGAAGTGATGATCTCGTTTTTATCTCCGGCAACAGCTAACACGCCTTTAATGGCGGCATTATCGCTTTCTGTTCCTCCACTGGTAAAAATTACTTCAGAAGGTTCAGCTCCAATTACAGAAGCTACGTACTCTCTTGCATCCTCAACGGCAACCTTAGCTTTTTGGCCTAAATGATGAGCTGAGTTTGCGTTGCCAAAATCCTCTCGCATATACGGAAGCATAGTATCCAAGACTCTTTCATCAATGGGAGTAGTAGCTGCATTATCGAAGTAAACTGTTTTCATAGATCAAATTGTAGAGTTAAAATCTCTAGTGAAAATATTCAAATTGCTGTTGAATATCACCCATAAAAAAAGCCTTCCGGAGAAGGCTTTTAAAACTCAGCTAAAATGTGATTATTTGATGAGCATTAGTTTTTTTGTTTTTACAACGTTGCCAGCTTTTAAGCGATAAATATACATTCCACTTGCCATAGAAGAAGCGTCCCATGTAGCTAAATGATTTCCGGCAGTAAATCTTTCATTTACTAATGAAGTTACTTTTTGTCCCAACATGTTATAGATAGTAATCTCAACATTAACTGCTTCTTTAAGGCTGAAAGGAATAGTTGTAGTTGGGTTAAACGGATTAGGATAATTCTGACCCAATGTTGTTTCATTTGGAATATCTGACAATGGATTATCTTCATTAGAAGTAATAACCATGGCATCAATAACCGCACCGGTTTCTGCATTAATAAGATATTCGGCACTTTCATACTCGTATTCGCCTGTTGTTTTATGTTTTGAAGTCCTTAAAAAACGCACAGTCCATGTTATTAAAGAACTATCAACACCTTCCGGATGTAACCAATAACGGTTTCCGGCTTGTACTTCCAGATCTAGACGAGCAAGATCAAAATCTGCACCTAGGTTATTCATGAAAGCCGCAGCTCCTTCAGCATTAGCTATGGCAACAGCAGAATCACTGTCAATAATTGACTCTGAGATGCTATTAAGATCAAGGTATGAAACACCTTCAGGTAGTGGGCTAAAAGTATTTCCTGAGAAGTGAGCTTCGCCATTGGCATCAACAAAGAGTGGAGTTTCTGCATTATTTAATTGAGAATAGTATCGATATTCTATGAAAAAGAATTTTCCTTCTGCGATTTCAAGATTCTCATCAGTGATGGAGTTAGCTTTTTTCTGTTCGTCAATTTCAGGATCAACAAATATACTTCCTCTAGCATCGATTAAATAGAGTTTGTTATCCTCATAGAATTTGAGAGCGAGAGTATCAGCAGCAGCGCGTCCATCTAATGCAGTGAATGGTTCATCTTCCTGAAGGTTAGCACCTAAGAAAGTTCCATCTTCAAGATCAATGAAAATATCCAATTCACTAAATTCATAATTGAAGGTTTGCTCGTTAAAGCTCTCTTTTGAGTATATAACACCCCAAACTCCGCCATCAGCTGTTATTCCCTCAGGAAGAAGAGTTGGCGCATTTAAAGCAATGTACTCTACATAAAGGTAATCAGCTGATCCCTGTCTGAACTCACTTCCGCCATTTTCTTCGGCTACTATTGCAGCAGAATCTGAATCAAAGAAAGATGATGGGAGAGGAGCTAAGTCTTCGAATGTAGCACCTTCAAGTTCAAGGTCTTCCAAAAACTCTTGGGTGTCCAAAGTATCAACAAAGCCAACACCAAAGGGATTAACTCCAAAAGCCAATGCTACTTCTGTAGTTGAATTATAGTAAAGTAAGCCCCATTCTTCAGCGGTACCGGTAGGTGTCAATGTTTGATTATCTAGTTTGAAATGACTTCTAACTAGTTTTTTAAGGTCTTTGTTTTTTTGAAAATCATCATTGAAATCATCATACTCAATAAGCTCTTCCTCAGAAAACATAAAGTACAGTTCCAGTCCTGAGTCTAGCTCTGCAGCAACCGAATTCGCAAATGCAGCAGCAGCACTTGCAGTGATTGGCGCAAAAGATTTAAACTGGATATTAACATCGGTTAAATTACCTCCCGATACTGTAATAGAGTTCAAAGAACCATCTCCATCGGGGTCGTAAATTCCAATTGCAGATGGAGAATCTCCAAATCCATCTTTGATGAGGTTAATGGCTAACGGGAAATACTCTCCATCTCTTACCCCTGATATGGTATATGTGCCATTTGTTGTATCAGCAAGAGATGCTCGGGCAATAGAAATATCAGGTCCTTCACTTTCGCTTTCATTTCCATCATCTTTGAATGGATTAGATGTAAATAAAGCCACCATTACTCCATCAAATTCATTTGTTGCTTCAAGGTTTTTATTAGACTCAGTTTGAGTATTTACGGACCCAGCAACGCTTTGACTTCCTGAAGCAGAAGACGTTGTATAATTAAATACATATGGACGCTCCAGAACTCCACCGGCGGTACTTCTTGCTTTACTTACAATCCATGTATAATCGGTATCTGCAGTATGAAGAACTTTAAAGTTCAGTGTTCTTCCTGCATCCGATAAATCGAAACCTACGATATTAATTGAATCAAGAGGGAATGGGATGATCTCTAATTCATTATTAAAGAACCCAAATTCGTCAAACCTTATGGGCGCTTCAAATGTTATGCTAACTGTAGAAGTGTCACTATTTACTGCAACATCACCCTCCGTAGGTGAACTACTTACAACGTTGAAACTAGGTCCATCTTCTAAGTTATTTCCGGCTTTATATAGGAGATCTCCTGTGGAAATATCTATGTAAAATATAAGTGAATCTTGGCTAAAGCCTTCATGATCATTAGTTTGCTTAAATTCGAAATTAAAATCCTCAGCTTCATATGCAACTCTCCAATGTGTAGGAGCAACGACAGTATTATCCAAAGGATATTCCCAATAAGCGTGAGCAGCTACAAATTCAACTCTAGCAAAACTTGCATTGCTATATTCTTGTCTGAATGCAGCTCCACCATTCATTTCTGCTATAGCGGCTGCAGAATCACTATCAATAAAATTTTCGGGAAGCGAATTTAAGGTGCTTATTGAAACTGGTATATCAAGATCACTTGAGGAAACTGTTTCAATTAATTGTGCTCCAAAAGGTGATATTCCAACCAAGTAAACGGAGTCTTTTACAGAATCATAAAAGTACATACTCCATATTATACTTTTGCCATTTTCAGGATCAAAGAAAGGATCCTGATGATCTTGTAAAGAAGCTTTTACCGGTAGTCCTTTAAAAAGTTGTTTAGGCTGAGGATCTTCAAACGTATCAAAAACAAGAGGAATGTTAGCTATTCCAGCTTTTGCTTCTACATCTTCACTAAAGTTCAGGCTGGAAGTTCTGCTGAATGCTTCACCAAGTGTAATCGGCTCAAACAATAACTTTCTCAGATCAATATTATTTAATGTGTCTGTTGGAGCATCAGTGCTATTTACTTTAACAGTATCTAAATTAAAATCTTCATTGGGATCATGAATATATAGATCAGGGAATCCTACATTTTCTTGTTCTGGAGAAAATAAATTTAGACCAAATGCAAAGAAATCTCCTTCTCTAATTCCGTCAATAGAATATTCTCCAGTAGTAGGGTCTACAAGAGCAATATGAGCAGCATCAAGAGGATCATTTTCTTCTTCTTCTTCTTCTGTTCCTTCTTCAGAATCGTCAAAATCTAATCCGATATCCAGAGTTTCTTCGCTTAATATCACAGTTAAACCACCAAGGTGATCAGCTGCAGAATTAGCTTTCATTTTTGCCATTTCTTCTTCAGATATCTTACCGTTTACTACAAACTGTCCAGCAGTTGCATTGGTTGTAAATCGGAATAAATAAGGCGCTCCAAGTTTGTCTCCGTCCTGTGCTTGTGCGTCTAATACTATAAAGGTAAAATCGGTATTATCGGCAAGATTCCCTTCTATGATCATAGATAAAGAATCATCACTTAATCTAAGTTGGGTTACCTGAATCGAATCAAAAGGAAGGACAAGGAAAGGGATTTGCAAGCCTTCGGTAAATGTACTGTCATCAAAGGTAATTTTTTTATTGAATGTGATCTTGATCGAGTCTTGATCAACATTTTCAGCTCCATGAACAGGGCTGGTACTTGTGACAAATAAATTTTGGGCGGGTAAACTCAACCCTATCCCAATAAAAAAGAAAAATAGTATCAGTTTTTTCATTTGATCTCCATATGTTTGGTTTTTTACTAAAATAAAACACAAAGAACGATTCATCTGTGTATTTTACCCCGTGCATTCAGCTAATGAGTAAAATGTACAAATGAGTTATTGAATCTTATTTAATTAAATAAGACAGTTAAAAACAACATTCCTTACAAAAAAAATGGCAAAACTTACACTTACCGATATCCAAGTAAAAGATAAAAAAGTACTTATGCGCGTTGATTTTAACGTGCCGTTAAAGGATGGAATAATTACAGATGACAACAGGATAGTTCAGGCTTTGCCTTCTATAAAATATGTTGTAGAGCATGGAGGGCTGTTAATTTTAACAAGTCATTTAGGGAGACCTGATGGAAAACCGGCTCCCGAATTTTCTTTAAAACCAGTAGCTGATCATTTAGCAACACTTGTAGATGTAAAAGTTCATTTTGCGCACGATTGCATTGGTGAGCAGGCGAAGAAAGTAATTGAAGAAGCCGAGTTTGGGGAAATCGTATTATTGGAGAATGTTCGTTTTCATAAAGAAGAAACTGATAACGAAGACATTTTTAGTGGGCAGTTAGCCAGCCATGCTAATGTTTTTGTAAATGATGCATTTGGGAGTTCTCACAGAGCACATTCTTCTGTTGCAGGTGTAACTCAATTCATGGATCAGTCTGTTTCAGGTTTTTTATTAGAGAAAGAGATCAAATATCTGAATGAAAGCGTAAACAATCCGGAAAGACCTTTTGTAGCAATTCTAGGCGGAGCTAAAGTATCTGATAAAATCGGTGTGATCGAAAATCTCCTGAACAAAGTAGACACGATTATTATTGGTGGGGGGATGACGTACACATTCTATAAAGCGTTAGGACTACCAATTGGTAACTCTTTACTGGAAGAAGATAAAATCGATCTGGCAAAAGAGTTGATTCAAAAAGCTAAATCTGCCGGTGTAAAGCTAATGTTGCCTATGGATTCTGTAGTAGCTAAAGAGTTTAATAATGATGCAGAACATAAAGTTGTAAACGATAATGGTATCGAAGATGGATGGATGGCTCTTGATATTGGACCTCAGTCTGCAATTTCTTTCGGAAATGTAATTAAGATGGCGAAGACTGTGCTCTGGAACGGTCCCATGGGAGTTTTTGAAATGAGTAATTTTGCGGACGGCACTTTTGCTGTTGCAGAAGCAATGGCTGAAGCTACTAAATTTGGAGGAACAACCATTATTGGCGGGGGTGATTCTGCTGCTGCTATTAAAAAAGCTGGTTTAAGCGATCAGGTTTCACATGTTTCTACAGGTGGAGGTGCAAGCCTGGAATATCTGGAAGGAAAAGATCTTCCTGGTGTTAGTTCTTTAAGTGATAAGTAAATAAAAAAGGCAGTGTTAAAAAACACTGCCTTTTTTAAAACTTGGAATTATTTTCCAAATATCTCGTTCAGAAATTCAGCCATTCGATATCCTGATAAAGCCATTCTTTTCTGAGCCATATTATATGCCATCTCTTTGTACTCTTCAGATGGTTGCTCGTTTTGTTTCAGATCTTCCGGGTATACTTTTTTCATGGTGATCTCTTTTCCTTCGTTGTTCCACACTTGAGAATCCTGCAGATCTATCAATCCATTAAACTCGGACTTAGGGTGTTTAGTTTTGATCATCTCAGCATTTGATAAATAATATTCGAAATCTTCAACATCATCTCCTTTTGGATTAGCTACATCGATGATTCCATCCCAATAAGCATGCAGATTCCATGGCCAGCTGTCCCCAAATCTGAAGCTGTTACCGCCACGGTCACCATCCGGTGTGTCTTCTGTTACACGTGAAGTATTGTGCAACGGCATGTGGATATCACCCACTAAATGCAGAATCCATGCTATCTGAATGGCTTTTTCTTCTGCAGAAGTTTCTTCGCTGTTCAAAGTTTCTCTGAATAAAGAGATACGCTCCACAATATGTTCATCATCTACAAAGCCTTCCGCTTCTACAGGACCGCTTTCTGTTTGTTTCCAGTAACTGCCTACGTAATGCCAGGGACCTTTATGATATTTATCGTAGCGTGCTTGTTCATCTCTGTCGCGAACTACATCAGGCCAGAAAGAAGCATTCATGAAGTAGTATTTATCCACATGTTCACTTTCTGCATCATAAAAATCCATAAGATCAGAATCCTCAGGAGCTTGCTTCAAAATAGTCATGATGTTTTCTTTAGCTGTTGGCGTGAGATGATCCCAGGCTATGGCTGCAATTACACGATGTCCGGTTGCATTCCAGGAAATTCCTGAGGTAGGGTTTAACGTCAGCGTTAGGATAAATGAGAGTACAAGGGTAGAAGCTAGAATTTTTTTCATGAACCTGATTTAATTTCAATTTTACTAAGGATACGAAACAACCATTATCAAAACATTAAAAGAAGGCAAAAATTATATAAAAAAAGCCCATTGGTTTTGCAATGAGCTTTAAAGTACAACTTAGTGTAAAGTTTAAATCACATGGCGTTTAGTTCTGCAAGTACTTCCTGCATCTGGAATGTGTGTCTTTGGCTATGAGCAGATATTATCAATATAATTTGATATACATCTACCTCTCCAACAGGAATTGTAGTTACATGGCCGCGAAGATCAGCATCGGTTGAACTTAAAAAATCAATAAGTTGGTTTCTGGATTTTTCAAGTTCGGCAAGCATATCTTCTTTAGTATCCCATTTTCCTGTGGGTTCAAAAGGAGCGGCAGTTTTTACTTTTGTTCCTCTGTTGGCAAGCATTCCGATCAAAATACCGTCTTTACCAGACATATCTTTTTCAGACATGCTTTCATCATTAACTAACGTTCCTTGTGCCATTCCAAAAAAAGCAGTTTCGGTTAATAATATATGCTCCAAAGCATTTGAAACTGACCATCCACCTTCTTTCGGTTTGTAGTTGAAAGATTCTTCAGGAAGATCTTTTACTACTTCAACAATATTATTGTGAGTAGCTTTTAAATAGCTGATTGCAAAATCTCTTTCAGTTTGGCTTAATTGAGCCATTAATGGCATTGTTATGATCCCAAATCCTAGAACTAGTAATATTTTTTTCATGATGTACCGATTTGTTAATTGTCACTTAAGTAACAATTAACAATACAAAAAGGGGACAAACAAAAAAAAGAATTTAAAACGCTCTCACTAATTGAAATGCTTTGAGTTCAAACATATCGAAGTAATTAATTTTAGTAGGCGTTTATTCTATTAAATGAATGAGAGTTTTAGAGCTAATAATTATTTATTTGTCACAAGAAAAAAAGATTGCCCGCTGAATCTTATGAGAGCTTCAGAGAATTTTTCGCTCGAGTGTCAAAAGCGGATATTTCACAATTAGTGTTGGTAAGAAAGAGTTAAGTACATTTTTTATCATTTAATATTTAAATGATAGAATTTTTTTAAAGTTTTTTTGTAAGGATTTCTTCTGAGCTTGTCTTACTTTACAAACAAATTAACTTAATCCAATACGTAATGAGTTCACTAAATAAAGCACAATTAATCGGAAGACTGGGACAAGATCCCGAAGTAAGATACACGCAAGCAAACACAGCAGTAGCCACATTAAGTATAGCTACAAGCGAGCGTTACAAAGACAGTAATGGCGAGCAACAGGAAAAAACAGAATGGCATCGTGTAGTTGCGTGGGGTAGATTGGCTGAGATCTGTCAGCAGTACCTCACCAAAGGTTCTTTGGTTTACATTGAAGGTCCGATTCAAACAAGATCATGGGAAGATAATCAAGGTCAGAAAAGATATACTACTGAGATCAAAGCACTTCAAATGACTATGCTTGATAGCAAAGGCAGTGGAGGCGGAGGCCAAGGTGGTAATCAAAATGCAGGCAATCAACCTCAGCCAATGTCCAGTAATGTGGAACTTGGTAAAGATTTTGATAATATGGATGACGATCTTCCATTCTAATTTATATTCAATATTAAAGGCGGTGCAGGGTTAAACTTTCACCGCTTTTTTTATTTTGTTAGGAAGTGTTCACCTCGTTAAATTCCAGTTAATTAAAATAGCATATATTTGAACGCACTCATCGAGTTACATAATTTAATTTTATTATTTTTATTAGATATTTCAGTCCCTACTATTTCTTCTGAGATAGATTATGTTGTGATTTCGATCCAGTTTGTAGTAATGATCATAGGACTGGCAGTTTCAGCTATTTTCTCAGGTTCTGAAGTAGCTTTCTTTTCTCTTTCTTCAAGATTGGAGAGTCTGACAAACGCTGAAATTCCTCACCCTGCTGATTCCCGCATTCTTACAATGCTGGATAAACCGAGAAGATTGCTGGCTACTATTCTAATTGGTAATACATTTGCCAACATAATTGCTTCCGTAATGGCAGCCGTGATCACCGGTTCTTTTGTTGCTCATTTTGGTTTATCAGAAGTAGTTGTATTTACGGCTGAAGTTGTGGTGTTAACCTTTATGATTTTGATCATAAGTGAAATCACTCCCAAAATTATTGCAATTAATGATCCACTTACTGTTTCCAGACGTTGGAGTACTTTTATTTACATTTTATTTTTAATACTTAAGCCCTTTTCTAAGCTGATAGCAGACAGTACTATTTTTATGGAAAAGTATTTGCCAAAACCGTCAAACAAAATGACAACTGAAGATATCAGAACCATGGCTGAAGTGAGCGAGCAAGACGGCTCAATCAAAGAAGACGAACGAGAGATCATCGAAAATGTAATAGAGTTCGGAAATATCACAGTGCGTGAAATAATGACTTCTCGCGTAAATATTATTGCTGTTTCTACCCAAGATCTACTTACTGACGTTCTGAGTTTGATACAGGAAAAAGCTCTTTCAAGAATGCCGCTCTACGAAAATGATTTAGATAATATTCTTGGAGTTATTTACGCTAAAGACATTCTTCCTTATTTAAACGATAGAAAGGAAGAGCCGTCTTTTAATTGGAAAACCATTTCAAGGAATGCTTTATTCATTCCCGCTACAAAAAAATTGGACGACCTTTTGAGAGATTTTCAACAGGAGAAAACTCACATTGCAGTTGTAGTTGATGAGTATGGTGGCACTGAAGGAATTGTTACCATGGATGATATTCTTGAGGAATTGGTAGGTGACATCACCGATGAGTCGTCTGACGATCAGCAACTGTACACTCAATTCAAGAATGGAATTTATATATTTGATGCCCAGATCGATCTTGATGACATGGAAGATGTAGTTGGGTTAGAATTGAGTTCAGAGGATGATGATTTCGAGACACTTGGTGGATTGATTTACCATTTAACAGAAAGCCTACCAACAGTTGGTGAAAGGGTTACTTATAAAGGGTTGGAATGTACCGTTCATTCTGTTCAAAATAATAGGATCAAAAAAGTACGAGTAAAGTTAACAGAGGATCAAAAGGAAACCTCAAACAAAGAAGATTAACTTTAATGTCTATCGAACTAACTATTAAACAGGATGTCGATCTTAGTTCATTCAACACAATGGGAGTTTCTGCTAAAACTTCTTTTTTTGTTGAAGTTTGCACCATTGCAGAATTAGGAGAAGCAATTCAATTTGCAGAAGAGAAAGGACTTGAAATTCTGGTTCTGGGAGGAGGAAGTAACACCTTTTTCATTAAAGATTTTACAGGTTTAGTACTTCACATTTCCATATTAGGGAAGAAGTTTAGTTCCAGAGAAGATGATATACTGGTAAAAGTGGCTGCCGGTGAAAATTGGCATGCTTTTGTTCTGAAATGTGTTGAAATGGGAATTGGAGGAATTGAAAATTTGTCACTGATTCCGGGATCAGTTGGTGCCGCACCTATACAGAATATTGGAGCTTACGGAGTTGAACTTGAAGACGTATTCGAGAACCTGGAAGCTTTTATGATCGATTCAAAGGAGATCAGAACATTCAATAAAAGTGAATGTAAGTTTGGATACAGAGACAGTATTTTCAAAAAAGAATTGAAAGGAAAGGCGATTATAACTTCTGTGACTTTAAAGCTTTTCAGGAATGGCGAAGTAAATACATCTTATAAAGCACTTTCTGTCCTGCTGGAATCCAAAGGTTTATCTAAGCCTACTATTAAAGATGTAAGCGATGCTGTAATTGAGATCCGGCAAAGCAAACTACCTGACCCAAAAGAAATCGGCAACACTGGTAGCTTCTTTAAAAATCCGGTAATTTCTGTTCAGCAATTTGATCTGCTTAAATCAGAGTTTCCCGAACTCCCGAGCTATCCGGTTACTGAACGGCTGGTTAAAATACCTGCTGGTTGGTTAATAGATAAAGCCGGCTGGAAAGGTAAAAGAATAGGGGATGCAGGAGTACATTCAAAGCAAGCTCTCGTTTTGGTAAACCATGGAAAAGCCACCGGTGAAGAAATTTGGAACTTAGCAGAGGAAATTCGCCTTTCAATAAAAGAGAAATTCGATATAATGCTTACTCCCGAAGTTAATGTTGTAGGCTAACCTCTCTTACTATTCTAGTTCTTTTAAAAGTCGTTCTTTTCTGGGCAGTCCCGCATCTTGTGAGTACCAAATATAAAGTGGTTTTCCAAGAATGTTCTTTTTACTGACAAATCCAAAAAACCTACTGTCAAAACTATTATCTCTGTTATCTCCCAACAGAAATACTTTATCTTTTGGAACAACATAGGGACCAAAATGATCATTGTTTCCTATACTGTTATAAATCTGAGGGTCTTGATAAGTTGAATCTAAAATTCTTTCATTTGTTCGAGTTTTAGTGTCCGTAAAGTTTGCAAGTTTTCCATTCAGGTAAAGAATACCGAATCTAATTTCCACGGTATCACCTTCCGTTCCAACTACTCTTTGAATCCATAAAGTAGAGGACTCAACAGGTGGATGAAATAGAGCTATATCACCTTTAGAAATATCATTATATTTAAAATATTGAATATCACTAATGATAAAATCTCCAATTAGTAGAGTGTTTTCCATATTAGGAGTAGGAATCTTAAAAGATTGATACCGTGACATCTGTCTAATTTCATTACTTATAAGACCGGATAAAAAACCCCATCCCAATAAAATCATAATATAGATCAAAGGATTATTGACTTTCTTAAGCATATAGTCTTTTTTCCCATCTGACTTTTTAGCAGCTTCAAAAGCAGCATAAACTCTAAAGGATGTTAAAATGCCAAAAATGATGTAAATGCCACCATTAATTTTCAAGGTGGGGCTTAAATATAAAACGAAAGCAATTATTGTTGGAGCTAAGAAAAAGAAAATACTCTTTATAACTTCTCCATTATAAAGTTGGCCTAAACCTGGTTGTAGAAAAGATAAAAAGCCTGAAATAATTGGGTTTCGTTTTTTGGTTGTCATTTGTCTTTATCTTTGAAGGAACTATCTTTTTGTTAGAGTGTTTAATTATATGTTATGAAGAAATATCTAAATATGATCCCAATAAAAAAACCATTTATTAAAACAATAATACTTGTTGTAATTACAGCTTTGGTGCTCCCTAACTGTGTTTCCATACAAACCAGTCCGGTTTCCGGAAATAAAAGAGCATACGGTTATTCATGGGAACAGGAATTGCAGATTGGTAAGGATGCAGATTCCGAAATTATAGCTCAATACGGCTTGTACGATGATGATGAACTATCAAATTATGTAAGTGAATTAGGGCAGGAGTTACTCGAAGTGAGTCATTTTAACAGAGAAGACACTCCTTCAGAATATAGAAATACTGATTTTACTTTCAGAGTACTTGCAAGCCCTGTAGTAAATGCTTTTGCATTGCCCGGAGGTTATGTTTATGTAACCAGGGGCTTACTGGCTCATCTAGAAAATGAAGCACAATTGATGGTAGTATTAGGGCATGAAATTGGCCATGTGGCTGCAAGACATGCATCACAAAGAGCTGCAGAACAACAATTCGGGCAGTTGGCAATAATTGGAGGAGCAGTGCTTGGTGAATCTATTGGACTAGATGGAGGTAATATACTTCAACTGAGTAGCCAAACAGCTCAATTATTATTTTTGAGTTACAGTAGAGATGATGAACGTGAATCTGATCAACTTGGAGTAGAATATTCTGCCATGAAGGGCTATAAAGCATCAGAAGGGGGCGAGTTCTTCAGATCTCTCAAAAGAATTTCAGAAAAATCAGGATATAATATTCCATCTCACTTATCATCACATCCTGATCCGGGCGAAAGAGAAGAAAATATTCCAAGGCTAGCAAATGAGTGGTCTGAAAAAGGATATGAGCAAACCATTGTTGATGGTGATGAATATTTGAATATGATCGATAATATCATGTACGGTGATAACCCTAGAGAAGGATTTGAGAGAAACGGCATATTTTATCACCCGGATCTTAAGTTTCAGTTTCCTGTACCGGCGGGTTTTAATGTAATCAATCAGCCTTCAGCAGTAATACTTGTTAATGAAAACCAAGACGCTGTTGTACAGTTTTCAATAGATAATGAAAGCTCAACTCCTGAAGAATCTGTAAAAGCATTTTTAAACCAGGAAGGAGTAAATACTTTAGAGCAAAATGCTACCCAACCTAATGGATTAACAGGGTATGAAGCAGAAGCTAGTCTTCAACAAGAAGATGGCACTTCCTTAACCATCGATATTACAGCTCTGAGTTATAATGGGAATATTTATAATTTCCTTGGATATACCACTTCAGACCAGTTTGGGGCCTATCAATCCGAATTTAATTCAGTCCCTAACGGGTTTGAACGACTAGTTGATTCATCTATTTTGAATATTCAACCTGTGAGATTAGAACTAATAAAAACAACGAGATCAGGTTCGTTCTCGAGTTTTCTTCCATCGAATTTACCATTAAACATCGAACCAATAGACGTAGCTATCATAAATCAAGTTCAGTTAGAAGAAAATATTCCTTCTGGAAGCTGGATTAAAATTCCGAGACAATAAATGAGAAAGCAATATCATATTAGAAAAGTTAATGGTGACACCCTTATTTGGGATGTAGATAAATTGGTAAAAATCTCGGAACACTACCTGCCAAAAGAAGTGATGATTGAATCCATTGATGATATCGATAATAATTTTTGGTTTCAGGATAAAGACAATATTCCTTCGGCAAGGGCTATAGCTAAACACATTGCTTATGCAGAGAAAACCAGCTTTAAATACCCGGTCATACTTTCTTCTGATGGACGTGTAATGGACGGGATGCATCGAATATTAAAAGCATTAATGAAAGGAAAAGAAACTATAAAAGTAGTTCAGTTTCTGGAAGACCCCGAACCTGATCATAAGAATGTGGATCTAAAAGACCTGGATTACTAGTCGGTTAAGCAACTATAATTCCAATCCTAGTTTTTTTAGTTCACTAAACTTTCCCAGAAACCCGTTTTCGAGTTTTAAATATGGATACTCATATCTATATGGACGGTCAGTTCTTAGCTTTTGAAACAAAATATCTTTATCCGGTCTTTGGCAAAGATCTCTAATATCAGCATCATATTCTTTTAAAGGATGAAGTCTCAGAATAAGGTCATATAATGAAAATTTGATATGAGCTAATTCCAGCTTTTTAGCAGCATATAAATAGGAATAGTCTGGAATAGTCAGTTTGAAAAACGCACATAATTTCTCAGCAAGAATCAGTGAAGCGTTAAGCTTAGCCTGCTCTGAATAACCTGCTATATGAGGAGTGGCAATAAAAGCTTTTTCAACAAGATCATTATTAAAGTCAGGTTCGTCTTCCCAAACGTCAATAATTACATCTGAAACCGTTTCATTGTCCAAAGCTTTAAGAAGAGCAGATTCATCAATAACACCACCTCTGGATGCATTAATTACTAGTTCAAAGGAATTATTTGATAGTTTAGATTCGTCGAGCCAGTGAAAAGTAGGATGATCGCTATTTTTATTTAGCGGAACATGAAAAGTTAGTATATCACATTTTAGAATGTCTTTAAGAGAGGCTGATTCGTAGCTGTTGTCTCTTTGTTCCCGGGGTGGGTCATAGCTAAGGCTGTTAATATTAAAGTTGGTTAGTTGCCTTGATACGGCAGTCCCGGCAGCTCCTGCACCGATAATACCTACTTTCAAGCTCTTTAATTCCTTTTGTCTTTTCAGGCTCCACAGCAAAAGTGAAGTGATGACGTATTCGCTTACAGCGTTCGCGTTTGAACCTTTTGCATCAACAACACAAACATTATGATCATTGAAATATTCGATATCAATATGATCAGAGCCAGACGAACCGGTTCCTATAAACTTAAGAGTATCAGGGATGCGTTGCAGCGACTTGGAATTCAATTTTGTAACCGTTCTTACAAGCAATACATCAAACCCGTTTAAAGATGGAAGAGGGGCGCTGGGATTGAAGAGACTTAGCTCTACTTCCTCAGGAAGAAACTCTTTCAGTTTGTAAATATGTTCATCAGCAAGAATTTTCAGCAAGATCAGTATTTATTGAATGATTGATTATTTGATGATTACAGAACCAGGGCATGTATCGGAAACATTGTTCTCCAGGTTACACTCTTCGTAATAATATTGGATATTCGTGAGGAGCCAATAACCCAAAAATATGTTGATAAATTCAGATTTAAACTCATTCGAAAGCACGGTATTTGATAGTAATGTAAAGGATTCACCATAATTCGCTTTTGCACCCAATCTTTTCTTAACAGGACTGCCCTGAATAATAAGATATGGGTTAACTGAATCATCAATATAATGCCAAGTGCCTCCTAAAGGATAGTGATGCCACTCGTTTCCGTTTTCGGTTTTAACTTTCTTTACTGAAGGAGCCCAAATATCTTTTGCTACGATTTGAAATACAGTAGAATCAGATCTGATTATAGTTGAATTCCGTGAAGTTCCAGAAAATTCGTATACAATTGATGTATTATTTTTTTCCATGAGAGACACTCTGAAAATATCTTCTTTTTGTTGATCATCAAAGTATGCTTCAGCTATCATAAAAATCTCATTTTTTGTAATGGGATTTATAAACTTGTCTTCTTTTTTAAAATGGTATGACCAACCATCATCGACAATAAGAGCCCCTTCTTTATATTTGAGGTCTATATGTATATCCGCTTCACTTAAGTCAGGTATATAAGTTAGTTTTCCATCTTTATGAAGGATTATGTTGTCTTTATAGCTATTTGGATCCTCTTTAAATTCCTTTGGATATGGATGTACAATTGTTTTAAAGCTACAACCTGTAAAAAGTGATACTCCTAGAATGTAGACGGTACACATCTTAAGAGAACAAAGGTATGAAAAATCTCTCTTCATATAGAAGAAATAGTAGTTTTTTGGCTATACTTGGGCTATGAATTCAAAGTACAATATTGTTTCCCTAATACGCAAAAAACGAGACGGAAAAGTTCTTTCACAGGATGAGATCCGCTTTTTGATCGATTCATATACAGCCGACGAAATTCCTGATTATCAGATCAGCTCGTTTTTAATGGCTGCTTTCCTAAATGGTTTAAATGATGAGGAATCTGCAGCATTAACGGAGTCTATGCTTCATTCCGGTATTGTTGTTGATCTATCTCATGTTCCCGGTAAAAAAGTGGATAAGCATTCTACAGGAGGAGTAGGCGATAAACTTTCATTGATTCTAGCTCCAATAGTGGCTAGTGCCGGAGTTCCTGTTCCGATGATCTCAGGTCGCGGATTGGGACATACAGGTGGAACTTTGGATAAGTTAGAATCTATTCCCGGTTTTTATGTAGACGTGGACTTAGCTCGGTATAAAGAGATCTTGGAGAAACAGAATCTGGTGCTTGTAGGACAAACAGAAGAAATTGCCCCTGCCGATAAAAGATTATATGCATTAAGAGATGTGACAGCTACTGTTGAATCAATCCCACTTATTGCCGGAAGTATAATGAGTAAAAAACTTGCCGAAGGAATTGATGCCCTGGTTTTGGATGTAAAATACGGCTCCGGTGCTTTTATGAAAACAGAAGAGGATGCCACAAAACTTGCTCAAGCCTTAGTTGGAATTGGTGAGCAGTTCGAGAAAGAAACCATAGCTTATCTCACTAATATGAAGCAGCCTCTTGGCTATAAGATCGGAAATTGGTTTGAGGTTGAAGAATCTGTAGATGCTTTAAAAGGCGTAGGACCAGACGATATAATGGAGCTCTCTCATTTACTTTCCGGTACAATGATCTATCTGGGTGGAAAGGCTGATTCTGTTGAAAAGGGGATAGAGGTTAGTAAGCAACAAGTTGAAAACGGCGAAGCTTATCAGAAGTGGCTGGATATTGTTGAAGAACAAGGTGGCGACACAAGCTTTATAGAAAACACAGCAAAATACCCGATCGCAAAATTTGAGTTTGAGCTAAAATCAAGTCGTGATGGATACGTTACAGCTATGGATGCATTTGAAATTGGAACGGCATCAGTTGAACTTGGAGCGGGTAGAAAAATTAAAGAGGACGATGTAGATCCCCAGGCCGGAATAGTACTCAAAAAGAAAGTGGGAGATAAAATTACAAAAGGTGAAACAATTTTAGTGGCATATACGAACAAGCCAACCACGATCGAACCTGTGACCGCACAATTGTATGGAGCAATTAAGATCGAGGATACAAAACCTGAAAAGGAATATCTGGTTACAAAAGTAATAGACAAAAATGGTGTTCGGGATTTCCGGCTTTAAAATGTTGAATTACACTAATAATCAGTTAATTTGTATCTAATGAACATAGGGCATTAAAAAAAGGAAAAAAATCATGTTTAAAAGATTCATACGTGCATTAAAATCAATGTTTGGTGGGGTAATAAGCTCCATGGAAGATCCAAAATTAATTTTGGAACAGAACATTCGTGATCTGAACGATCAGATTCCGCAAATGAATGAAAACATTGCTACAGTAAAGGCAAACTTGATCATGCTTCAGAAGGAGTCTAATCGAAACGAAAAGTTGATCGGTGAACTTACTTCTAAGATAAAATCTGCAATTCAGGCAAATCGTGATGACATTGCTGAAGGGTATGCACTTCAACTCGAAAAGGCAAAAGAGAATTTTGCACACACAAAAGACCAGTTAGTTTTTGCGGAAAAAGCGTACGATAAAGCTCTTAAAGTGAAGAAAGTTTTCATGCGTGAGAAAGATCGTAAGATCCAGGAAGCAAAAGAAGCTTTACGTGCAAGCGAGCGTGCTGAATGGCAATCAAAAATTGCTGATACACTAGAGCAATTTGAAGTAGGCGGTATGGATCAAACTCATGATGAAATGATCAGCCGTTTAAATGAGAAAACAGCTAAGAATGAAGCACGCATGGAAATTGCTCTAGACGGTATTGATACCGAGACTATGGAAATTGAAGCAAATGCTGAAAAGATTCGTGCTCAATCATTGGTAGAGCAATTCAAGTTAGAAATGGGTGAATCTTCAGGTTCTATAAATATAGATGAAGAGCCGGTAGCAGAAGAATCTCCAAAAAAATCTGTTGGTAATAAAGAGAAAAGCTAACGGAGACTCTTATGAGTAACAAAAGTGAAGAAGAACGCGAACGCCTTAAGCAGGAATACAAGGAGCATTACCGGCGTATTAAAGAAATAAAAGAACGAGGTAAAAGAGCTGAGCAAAAAGGAAAGATCGCTCAAGCCGTCAACAATATGAATCCGGATAGTTTGCTGGAATCTGTTGATGAGTTCCTTGGAAAAGTTCGCGATAAAGTTAGCCACGCAGAGGCACGATTAGACGTTGCTATGGACAGTATGGATGACGATTCTAAGCTTGAAACAGAAATAAAAAATGAACAGCATGAAGCTGAGTTAAAAAAGCAAAAAGCAAAGCAAACCTTACAACAGGTTAAAGCTGAAATGGGTATGCTTTATTCCGAGATCGAAAAATCCGCTGATGAAATTAAAACGGAAAAAACGATCGGAACTAAAAAAGATCAGCTTAAGAATAAAGAAACTGATTCCACACCAGGCAACGATACAGATAAAGAGTAATGTCAGCAGACGAACTAAACATCAATTATACTCGTGAAGCATTTATGAATCCCATTAATCTGGGAGGATTATTAATTGCTACACTCACCGCTTTTTTTATCAGTGATTTTGGAGACGCTTCTAGTGTGATGCTTACAACCGTGTTTGGTTTGGAGTTGATGTACTTAGGCATTGTACCAAAATTACCTCGTTTCAGAAAAAAGACAGAACTTAAAAAGATCAAAGAACGCCATGCTTCCAGCAACGAAAAAGATCTTTTTCAATCGCTGGATTCTGCAAGCCAAAAACGATTTTTAGTGCTTAAACATCTGGCTAAAATGGTGCAGGAGAATTTTGAAAAACTTCCTTACAGCTCTCAGGGATTGCTGGATAATATTGGTAAGAAAATTGAAGAACTGTTAGGAAACTATCTCACACTTCTTGATCTGATAAAGCGCTATGAAGTGTATTTGAATACTTCACTGGAAACAAATTTAAAAGAAGAAGTAATTCGACAGATTGAAGAAATTAAGACCATCGACTCAGAAAAACTGAAACGTACTAAAGCACGTCGTGTGGCGATCATGCAAAAAAGGCTTCAGAAGTTTAAGATCGCCAAAGAAAAATATTTAGTCTGCGAAACCCATTTGGAAACCATAGAAGATGCGGTTAGATATATCTACGAACAATCTATGACCATGAGCAATCCTGAAGAAATTGGTTTCCAACTTGATAACTTGTTAACCGAAGTAGATGAAACTTCACAATTGATTGACGACTTAGATCAGGATATCTTACCTGAATACACTACAGAATGGGAAACTGAACTGGATTTTGATTCTATTTTAGATGAACTTTCTGATGACGTATCAAATGTGTCAAGTACAAGTGCAAAGAAACAGATTAAAGATTAATCCATGAGCTTATCATTCGAAACAATACTTCTTGATGTAGATGAATCAGGAGTATGTGTGCTTACTGTGAATCGCCCCGAAAAAATGAATGCCCTAAACAATCGGGTTTTTGAAGAGCTTGACGCTGCTTTAGATCACATTAAAGAAAGCGATGAAATTAAAGGGTTGATCGTTACAGGAGCAGGTGACAAAGCCTTTGTTGCAGGTGCGGATATCAAAGAATTAAATACACTTCAAGATTCTGAAGCAAAGAAGATATCGTTGAGAGGTCAGCGTGTTTTTCAGAAATTAGAAGACTTAACCATTCCTGCTATTGCTGCTGTAAATGGGTACGCATTGGGAGGTGGTTGCGAGTTAGCAATGGCTTGCCATATACGTATTGCTTCAAATAACGCATTATTGGGATTACCTGAAGTAAGCCTGGGTTTAATTCCCGGTTACGGTGGAACTCAACGATTGCCAAAATTGGTGGGTGAAGCTAAAGCACTGGAATTAACGCTCAGCGGTAGATTTGTAAAAGCAGATGAAGCCAAAGAAATTGGACTAGTTAATCAAATTGCTGAAAAATCGGTTTTGGATGCAGCAAAAATAATGATGAATAGTATGATGAAACAAGGACCACTTGCTCTAAAAAATGCTATCTTGGCCATCAAAGAATCTGGAAATGACTCAGGGTACACATCCGAAGCAAATTTATTTGGAGAATTGTACAACACTGATGATTTTAAAGAAGGTACAAGTGCTTTTCTGGAAAAAAGAAAACCAACTTTTACCGGTAAATAGGAACTAACTTTTCGTTAATGAAAGACGAACCTCCATCGAGTTTCACATATTGTAAAGAAGTAAAAGATAAAGGAGCCTGCTAGTATATGGAATGGCTTCTTATAACCGGAACTATTTTATTGAGTGGATTTTTTTCGGGATCCGAAATTGCCTTTGTTACGGCAAATAAACTCAAACTGGAAGTTGCTTCCAGAAAAAATAACCTCATTTCAAGTTCTATCGGATTCTTTACTAAAAATCCCGATACTTTTCTCACGACTACTCTTGTTGGAAATAATATTGTAAATGTAGTGTATGCTACTTTAATGGCTCTGTTTCTTGTAGAACCCATTATGCATTACACCGAATTGTGGTTTGGTGTTGAGCCATCGTCATTTCAGATACTGGCAATACAAACATTTATAGCTTCACTCATTATTATGCTTTTTGGCGAAATACTCCCTAAAGCAATTTTCAGAGCCCAGGCCGACATCATGGTGAATGTGATTGCGCTTCCATTAAGGCTATTTTATTGGATCTTAAGACCATTAATAGCACTGGCAAATGGATCTTCCAATGTGCTGATCAAATGGTTAGTGCCTGATGCAGAAAAAACAGAACAATTTTACCGCCGCCAGGATGTGGAACTCATTGTAAAAGAACTTCGTGAAAGTGGAGGAAGTGAAGATATTGATGAAGATGATTCTGAGATTCTTCATAACGTTCTCGAACTTTCAAATATGCGCGTTAAGGAATCCATGATTCCACGAATTGATATTGAAGCTGTTGATAAATCTACGCCTATTGCAGATGTTCTGAATACTATGATCGAATCAGGACATTCTAAACTTCCGGTATACAGAGACAGTATTGACGATGTGATTGGCGTTGTATTTGCACACGATTTTTTCAAAAATCCTAAGTCGTTGCATGAGATCATTCGACCAATAAAACTGGTTCCTTCCAGTAAAAAATCCAAAGACCTGATGCAGGAATTTCGTCAGTCTAATTTATCTGTAGCAATTGTGCTGGATGAATATGGTGGAACAGCTGGTATGATCACCATAGAAGATCTCCTCGAAGAAGTAGTCGGTGATATTCAGGATGAATACGATACGGACAGCGAATTAATGAAACGTACAGCACCGAATAATTTTGTGGTTAGCGGAAATGTTGAGATCGATGAATTAATGAATACTTTCGAAGAAATTAAAATTCCTTTGGAACCTTCTCAGTATGATACCGTAGCGGGGTATGTTATCAATCATTTGGGGCGCATTCCAAAAGTGAATGAAGAAGTGCTGATTGAAGGCAATAAATTCATTATTAGTAAGGCAACTCAAAGCCGAATTGAGACAATAAGACTAACTATTATTGAGTAGGGCATATGTTTGATCATTATCCGAAGTGGTCGCGGGAATTTGCGAGAAAATACCTTAGCAGAACCATTAATACTTTTTTGATTCACGGAAACGTGCACGATCTGGTTGCACTCAAAACCGATGAAGGCACCGAATTCAATCGTTTGAAATCGTTTCTTTCAGACGAATTTTTTGGAGCCCGTGATTTCGTTGTATTCTACGACAGAGCATCCGGAATTTATTTCAGAGATAAAGAATCTCAACAGGATTTTAATCAGGCTATCGCAGGACGTGACAGCATTGTTGGAACTGATTATGCCAAAAAAATGCCTAAGGATCCTGTCCGTGTGATGTCTTTGTTGGAGCAGTACTTCCGACTCCGTCTAGATCAAAAGAAAAGCATTGCGCTTATTATTGATTATGCAGAGACCATCGTGCCAATGAGTGATGCCGGTTCAACCGGAAATGAGGACAGAACTTCTCAAGTTTATTTATCAAGATGGGCACACGATCCTATGTTTTTGGCTTCGGATTTTACCTGTGTGATGATCACAGAAAATCTTGCAGATCTGAATAAAACCATTGTTCAGAACCCTTACACCACAGAGATCAAGATCAACATCCCGGGTGAAGAAGATCGTTTGGAGTTTGTGAAATTCGAAACCAAAAATGATGATTTCAAAAAGCTATCAGAGGTTTCTCCAGCAATCATAGCTCAGCAAACAGCGGGATTGAATTATGTAAATATTCGAAGTGTGCTTTCAAATGCTCGTGAAAATCAGGAAAAGATCACTTTCGATGGATTATCGGAAAACAAAAAAGATCTGATCGAAGCGGAAGCTTATGGATTGTTAGAATTTGTGGAAACGCCGTATTCGCTCGATAACGTTGCCGGACACACTCATGTGAAGCAACACCTTCGTCAGGCAGTTAAAGCGCTTAAAGCAGGCCGACAGGATGTAATGCCGATGGGTTATCTGGTTTGTGGTCCGGTAGGAACGGGAAAAACGTTTTTAGTGACTTGTTTTGCGAGTGAAGTTGGAATCCCGATGGTGAAACTGAAGAATTTCAGAAGCCAATGGCAGGGTGTAACAGAAGGAAATCTCGAAAAGATCTTGTCTCTGTTAAAAGCGATGTCGCCGGTAGCGGTGATGATCGATGAAGCGGATGCTTATCTGGGTGATAGAAATGCAGGAGGAGACAGCGGAGTTTCCAGCCGTGTATTTTCACAGATCGCTACTTTTATGAGTGATACCACCAATCGTGGTAAAATTGTTTGGTTTTTGATGACAGCACGTCCTGATCTGATGCCAATAGATTTAAAGCGACAGGGTAGAGCCGAAGAACATTTAGCATTGTTCCCACCTCATACCAAAGAAGAGCGAATTGAGTTGTATGAAGCAATGGCTAAGAAAACCAGCCTGAAACTTACCGAAGATTATATTCCGGCAGTTGTTCAGCAAGGTTTAAAAACATTCTCGGGAGCCGATATGGAAGCTGCTTTAACGCGAGCCAAGTTCCGTGCAGCGGCAGAAGGGAGAAAGAAAGTCACACCGGAAATTCTGGATGCAGCATTAGCAGATTTCATTCCACCAACCTATCCGGAAGAAGTGGAATTACAGACTCTGAATGCAGTGATCGAATGTACCTCTAAAGAATTACTTCCTGAGCGTTACCGCGAAATGGATCGAAATGAGATACTTTCAACGATCGAGGAACTGAAATTTAGAGTAGGTTAGAGTTTCTAGAAACAAAAGACAAAACCCAAATTTCAAATTACAAAAGTGTGGTTTTCAGGTTCCTTTCTCCATCCCAAGCTCTTACTTGGGATTGCAATAAGGGAGCTCCTGCTCCCGATATTTTATTAAACATTATTCTACCCATATTCCAACTTTTGACTTAACACATCTCACTGAAAAAGCATAAGTCGGGTGTTGAGATGCTACCCTGATGGAGTCATTACCAAGTTCAAAAATATAAGTCCATATAAAATGCTCTTCTTCTTTTGAGTTTGACCAGAATAATGTCTTAGACTTAAACTGATTCTCATATTCGCCGTTATTTCCAAAACCCGCTGGTCTTACTGTAAAACCGCTGCTATTGGAATTTACTTCACCTTCCCAATATAGACTATCCTTGTATATACCGGCAACATTACCTCCGTTTGATTGAAGTAGCCTTTTCCAATCTCCATTTGTTGGGAGTTTCCATCCATTAGGACAAATATTACTAGCTGTTTCAAAATCATATAATAATCCAAACGTTTCCATGTTGGTTGAGTCATCATTTGGGAAATAGTATTCTATCGGATTTCCAGATTCATCCTGCTTTGTCTTCAGATTTTCTGTCATCCAAAAAGTGTCTCCATATTTTTTTACTAAATACTTTTTACCATCAGTATCAACCAAAACTGATTCTTGTATTGGGTTGCAGTAGGTAAACATGATCAAGAGTATGATTAGTAATTGCTTTAATTTCATGGTTGAGAATTTGTAATGAAATATAAATAGTGAGTTATAATTTTTTTCTAAATACGATTCTCCCAAGCGGAGCTTGGGAGATATTTGTTAGCGTAACTATTACTTCTTTTTAAAAGAGACTTCCCTTCCAAATTGCTCGATAACTACTGTATCGTTTTTCAAAGTAAGAGTAGCTGAGTTTTCACCATATGGAAATCCATCGATGAATAATTGGTTTTCACCAATAGGGTAGGCTTTCATTTTTTGTGGGTCTTTTGGAGAGTAAAAATTACGATCATACACTCCCATAACTTTTCCTTCTTCATTGAAGTAAATGATCAGATGTAAACTACCATCGTCACCCTTCATTCGAAGCATAGCAGAACTCTCATTAACAAGGAATGGTATGATCTCTAAATTGTCACCAACTCTTTTTCTCATAGAACTAAATCCCAACCTGAATAATCCTGAGTACGCAACAAATTTCATTTCTCCATTGCAGTAAGAAGCAAATCTCCAGTATTGACCTTTCTCTAAATGATTAGAGATGTTCAATACTTTTTTGTTGAGCTCAGAATCTGGAGCTATTGCTGTATTTGGTATAATGTCGGAAAGATTAGAACCACTATAAAACACATAATTCCCTGTTTCTGTTTGCTCAATAACTATTTGTTCTCGAGTATCTAATAAGACATTGTGAGAAGCTATTTTATTATCAGAGCGTTTTGGATGAATTTCAATCTCTTTTCCATTTTTAATATCCCATATTTTATTTGACAGAGAACGGATCTTTTCCCCGCTTTTTCCAAAATCAGTGATGCTTTCGAAAGATCGGTTTGTAAGCAATACATGATGATCTTTGGTTTTGGGATCAAAACTTAGAAAACTTATAAAGCCGTACGTTCCTCCATCATGTTCAACAATGCCATCCCGTGTGATCTGCCATCCATAACCGTAACCAAGATTTCCCAGATCTCTAGTATGGTTAGTTATGAATGTGGCTCTTAATTCCTGAGTAAGGAAATTATCGCTAGTGATAACTTCAACCCATGTGGAAAGATCGTGAGTAGTTGAGTAAACTCCCCCAGCACCAATCGACCATGAATAATGATATATGGGAGCTCTTACGATATTAGAAGGTAAGTATCCAAAGTAGGGTAGAGCGGAATTTGAGTCTGGTAAAAAGGAAGTATGCTCTAATCCATAAGCATCAAAAATCTTTCTTTGGAGGTATTCTTCAAATGTTGATCCGGTTACATTTTCAATGATAGCAGCCAACAGAACATAACCGGAATTACTGTAATTGAACTCTTTTCCGGGTGAACTGATTAGCTTTCCTTCCGAGAATTTAAGTATCAGATCTTCAAGAGCAATCGGCTCTTCTTCAGGAAAGAAAATATCAAGTCCTTGCTCGGTTTGGTAGATACTTGGGATTCCACTGGTATGTGTAAGTAATTGGTGAATAGTTACTTTCTTCCATTTATTATTTGCAAAGCTTCCCAAATGGTCATTAATTCGGTCGTCTAAATTGATCTTTCCATCATGAACTAGATGCAAAATAGCAGCGGCAGTAAATTGTTTAGTCAATGATCCGATATCGAATCTTGAATGCTTATGAATAGAAGTTTCTTTTTCAAGATCAGCATAGCCGAATGACGCTTCATAGTTTATAGAACTTGACGATTGCACCAGTACATTACCATTAAAATGATGATATGCTGCTTCTCTTTCGATGAGATCTTGAACCTGCGCATTAGTTGCAGAAGTAATTAGGAGAAAAAATAATAAAGTGTATATCTTCATGATAGAATTTAATTTTGGGTTGAAATTTAAACCCTTTTACTATCCTGAATGCCTCTGGTTTAAGGTATGTGACGGATTACCATATTTTGTATACGAATGACGGACTTAATATTTAAACAAATACCAACGTACATAAAAGCGATGTCAAGGAAGGTGAAGGCTATCCATCTTTTTGTGTGGTTAGGCGGTATTCTGACTTTAAATTGGCCGGGTTCTGACTTTACGATCGGAGTTTTTCACAGCTCTGACAACTCTCTGTTAATGACCAGTATTTACGGAGCGTTAATGAATGCAGTACTTTTTTATGGAGTAATCTTGTTAGTGATGAAATGGTTTAAAGCAGATCTGAAAAAGTTTGTTGTCAAACTTGGTCAGTTATTCATCCTGATCACAATTATCGAGATAATACTGGATTTCATTTATTTTTATGCTTTCTACAAAAGTTTGCCGGAATGGGTCATATTTGATATGCTTACCGGGCCGTTACTAATGAACGGTATCTTCTTTTTAATCCCAGGATTAGTTTATGGAATTATTATAGATGGGAGGGAAAGTAATTCTGAAGAACCAATTCAAAAGATCAAAATCAAAGACGGAAGTAAAGAGATTTTTATAACACCTTCTGAGTTATACTTCATTAAGAGCGATGGAAATTATGTGGTTTATCATACTGAAAAAGGAAAGATCATGGTTCGGGAAAGCCTTTCGTCTCTTGAAAAAGAATTGCCTGATATCTTTAAAAGAAGTCACCGTTCCTTCATTGTAAATATTAGTCACATCCGCTCTAAAACCTATGACACACTAGTAATTAAAGACGAAAAGATCCCAATAGGGAGGACGTACACGAAAGAGTTTAAGTGAAAGAGGAGTGTCAAAGAGCTTGATTTATATAATTTTGGAATCGAAAGGAAGAATCCACTATTTCAAGATCTGATCCATTACCCAGGCAGTATGAGTAGCTGAACTTCCGGTAGAAGGGTGCAAAAAATTTCTGTCTATCAATTCTTTTTTCATGTCCTTAACATGATAAAATTGAATATGTTCGGGATGTTCTATAAACACTTTCTCTTGTTTGGTTTCGCTATCCAGTTCAATAGCATTGTTCTTAAAAACAGAAAATCGGATCGTTCCTTTACTACCGATGATCTGAACTTCATCTTCATAATGATAGCTCCCAAAATTCCAGCTTCCTGAACCAATTATTCCACTTTCGTATATCCATGAGCCTGTAACCACATCTTTAGCAGTATATAAGCCGAGTTGATTGGCGCTTATTCCATTAGCTGTTCTAACAGTACCGAAATAGTAATTGAATAGATCAAGTCCATGACTAGCCAGATCATCGAAATAACCGGCTTTAGCTATTTTGGCATCAGTGCGCCAGTTATAAGTGCCAAGAAGATCGATTTCCTTTGGAGGGCAGGAGTAGTTCCAGTTTATATGTCTTACTTCTCCGATGCACTTTTGATCAATCCATTCTTTAACCTTAAGAAAACGAGGTAATGACCTGCGATAATAAGCTACAAACAAAGGGACTTTTTCTGATTCGAAAGCACGGGTAATCTCTATGCATTCCTCATAGCTTGGTGCCATTGGTTTTTCAATACAACAAGGTTTTCCGGCTTTTGCAACTTTAATAGCATATTCTAAATGGGAGTCGGGAGGAGTGGCGATATAGATCGCATCAATTTCATCATCATTGATCAATAGATCGGCATCAGTGTAATACTTTTCTACACCATGTCTTTCAGCATAATCGATGAGTTCTTTTCTATTTCTTCTCATCACTGCTTTAAGTTCAAACCCTTCCACTTTTTGGTACGCCGGACCGCTTTTCACTTCCGTTACATTTCCGCAGCCAATAATTCCCCAGTTGATCTTTTTGCTCATAGAGTAGATAGTGATGAAGGATAATTCTTAAATCTGATGTCGGGATAATCTAGTAATTATGAAGTTAAAATGATGATAGTTGACGGTTTTATTTGGGAACATCTTTTCCCCAAAGCTTTGCAATATTTTTACCGGTGCTTTCATAGTCTGCTTTCTTTGCGATTTTATTTCTCTCTTCGCAAAACTGTGGGTCTTCATTAAATACTGATTCTGCAAAATTACGTCCAGCCATTGTGATTGAAGTCGTTTTATCAAATCTTAGTTGTTGGAACTTACTAAAGGCCTCTTCGGTGGTTTCAGCCGCATCTAAAATTGAAACAAAATGCCACGCATCTTCTATTGCTTGACAGGCACCTTGACCTGAAGTTGGTAAAGCAGCATGGGCAGCATCACCAATTAAACACACATTGTTTTTATGCCATTTGGGAATAGGGTTGTGGTCAAAAACCTCAATGTATCTGATGTTTTCTTCGTTGGCCAATGCGATAACTTCTTTGATATTTGGAGACCAGGAGCCAAATAGTTTAAGGAGCAGATCTTTTGGGTTCTCATTTTTGAAAGATGAATTTAGAGGTAAGGATTTTCCTCCCGCCCAGTAACCTTTATATTTATTTATCGGTACGATTCCAAAGCGTTCACCACAGCCCCAATAGTCTAAAACATTGTTATCGGGAAAAACAGGATGCTCACTTTCTACTATTCCAATCCAATTTACAAAATTCTGATAGATTGGCTCGTTGCTACCATTCACATATTTTCGGGCAACAGAATTCATTCTTCCATCTGCGCCAACAATGATGTCGGGTTTAGCTTCAATCCCATTATCAAAATTTATGAATGTCGAGTTTTCTTGTGTGGTAATTTGTTGTGCATTGTGATTGTAATATATCGGAATATTAAGTTTATCAATCTTTTGAAGTAGAATTCTCTGCAGATCTTTACGGCTAATAGCAAAGCTTTTTGCTCCTATGTAGTAGTCAATTTCTTTTATATCTATTGAGCCGATAAATTCACCTTTTTCTGTCCAACGTTGCATTTCATTGATCGAGCCACCAACTTTTTCGATCTCATTAATGAGGTTTAATCGACTCAAAATCTTACTCGCATTTGCCCAAATAACAATACCGGCTCCAATCGTTGTTGCTTTATTTCTACGCTCATAGATCCGGATATTTTTAAAGTCTCTTTGATGCAGAGCTATAGCCGTTGTTAATCCACCAATTCCAGCACCTAAAATAGCTATTTCAGAATCTTTCATATTAGGTTTGTAGTTCCTCTGATTATTTTTACTTTTATTTTGCAAGTAAAATATGTAATAACTTTCATAATGCAAGTAAAAATCAATGAATAATGAAACAAAAATTCAGGTCGAATTGTCCGATTAGTTCAGCACTTGACTTAATAGGGGATAAGTGGTCATTATTAATTATTAGAGATATGATGTTCTCAGGAAAGAAAACGTATAGCGAATTTAGCAACTCAAACGAAAAAATTGCTACGAATATCCTTTCAAACAGACTTTCAATGCTTGAAGAACTGGAAATTATTAACAAGGGCAAACTTGAAGGAAACAAAAAGACCAATATCTATAGTCTTACACAGAAAGGGAAGGAATTGCTTCCAATAATTATGGAAATCGCACAATGGAGCGACAATAATTTGAATGACCATTTGCAAGATGGAGCAAAACCATTTGTTAGCAAATTCAAATCAGATAAAGAAGAATTCGTACAAAATATGTATACACTATTCGAAAAACGAGAAGGGTAATTTTGTTTGCCACTAAGGTTTAAAATATAACAGGTTATAATTCGAAAGAATCGTTGAGCGTATGAAAAAAGGGAGTAAAAGAACAAAGAAGCCATGGCCAACTAAAGATGCTATGGAACAGGTGTATGAAATGAATCTTTGGGGTGGGAACAGATCTGGTTTTTATTCAGGTGATGGATCGCATCATTCTGAAATAATTAATCCATATTTAGATGTTGTAATAACCTTCTTAAGATCATTTAAATCTCCTCTTCGAGTATGTGATTTAGGCTGTGGGGATTTTAATGTTGGGAAAGAATTGGTAAAGTATACTAAGAAGTATATTGCGGTAGATATAGTAAAAGACCTTATTGATCATAATAAATCAATATTTAAGGATGAGAATTTAGAATTCCTATGTTTAGATATTGCAGTAGATGATTTGCCTTCCGGGGATTGTGTGTTATTAAAACAAGTGCTTCAACATTTGTCAAATGCTGAAATACAAAGTATTGTGAGTAAGCTGGATGATTTTAAGTATGTTATTTTAACAGAACATATACCTGAAGGTGATTTTATCCCAAATAAAGATATTATCTCAGGACAAGGTACAAGACTAAAAAAACAAAGTGGGCTAGATGTATTAGCATCACCTTTTAATCTCAAGGTAAAGGAAGAAAATATATTATCGTCCATTACTTTAGATGATGGAAAAGGGGTTATTGTAACCACGCTTTATGAGATGTATTGATTTTCTGTACGACTAGATTAAATTCTACTTCAACATCTCGGTTAAGATCTGTTTAGATCCTAGTTGTGCTAACCTTACTTTTCATTATTTAAAATGTTATTTGCTCCAACAATTTTGAATTTGGGATTATCGTCAAACAATTGATTTAGATGTCTTACGTGTCCGCTACCAAAGATGATTAATATTCTATCATTTTCTTCAGTTCGTTCAAGGATGTTACGGTATATAAATAGATTGCGCTTATACCATTCAGTTGCCATTTCTACCCCAATATTATTGAAATCATAAGACCGCATTAGATAAGGAAGACCATCAATTTCCTGTTCCATCTCTTTATAACTAAACATCACATTTGTGGTGTCTCTAATGGTAATCGCTACGTTGTTGTAATAGTTATGATTATTTAGAATTTGTTGCCAATCATTTAGATAAATCAAATTTTCTTTAACTGTATTTTCTGTAAAGTTTTTTTGTCGGGTTTCCATTTGTTGCTTGAAATCTTCATTGTAATCTTGATACGATTTTATAGAAAGTGTATCAGCAATAAAATCAGCATAAGGCCCTAAATAAACACCCGGATGGTCTACAGCAAGAATTTCTTTAACTCCCAATTGTTTTGCTAATTTAAACCCTAATTGATATACCTCATTTTGTCCGTCTTTAATATTTTGTAATGATAATCGATTCTTTTTATATAGATCAAACAAGCTGTCTAGTCTTACTTGTTGACTTGGAAGGAATTCAACAAAAATCTTATTTGGTTTATATTGTGCTAACAAATCAACAACTTCTTGAATCTCAGCCTGCCTTTTCTCGGTGAAATAATCATCGATCTCTAGATTATAGGTATCCATTCCAGGATTATTAAAATGATATACTCCAAGAATCATTGCTTCTTTTGAAGTCCCAGAAGATGATATTGGTGGTTCATGTTGACTTACATTTTGATTGCATCCAATCATTAAGGATGACGTTAAGAGGACGATTATAACTTTTATATTTCGCATAAGTTTTAGAAAAGTTTATTAATCAATGAATATTTGAATATTGTTGTATGGTGGTACTTTATTTAAGTTTTCTTGAAATCTTTAGATAACTGAATTAATCAGTTCTTGCTTGTTAATATTATGCCAAATGTAGTTTTAGGCAGGTATGTCATGATGTATTGTTGAGTTATCATATAGATTGAACAATATCAATTAGCAGACCGCTTGGGTCCTTAATGGCAAAATGGAGACCGTTGACAGGTTCATTTACCAATGGGACTACGATTGGGATATTCCTTTTTTTTAATCTTTGAAGCTCTGCTTTCACATTCTTCACTTCCATTTGAAGTATGGCGCCTTGACCATTGAACTCAGGATGAAATATCGGATGTACAAAAGGGGAATGAGGGACACAAAACAACAATTCGTAGTGGGAATTATTTTTGTGTTCCAGTTTAACGAAACCATCTAATTCCAATGTTACCTGAAAGTCAAAATTAAGGGTGTAAAATGCTTTACACTCAATTACTTTGGAAGTGTATAGTTCAAAGCTTAATTTCATTATTCTTGTGCAGAATATTTTACGATATCTATACCAATTCCATTCGGGTCTTCAATGGCAAAATGCCTATCTCCCCATGGTTCATCACGAAGTTCTACCTTTATATCAACGCCTTTGTTTTTCAAGTCTTTGTAAATGTTGTCTACTTCATCTACTTCAATAGTTAGATACATGCCTTGTCCGTTATATGGCTTTTGAAAAAAAGGTTGTTGTGATTGATGATGAGGTAGAAGAAAACTTAACTCAGTCTGTTTGTTTGGGGTATGCATCAGGAGATAAAAATCATTTTCGAATGTTACACCAAATCCTAATTTTTCCATATAGAAGAGCTTGCTCTCCATTAATTTTTCTGTGATAATACCGGCATTGAGCTTCATGATTTTAGGTTGTATAATTTTTTTAAATGTTTTGATTTTATAGCTGAGTACTTAGTTAAATGAATTTCTAATAGCTAGAAATCAGAATAGATGAAATTTATTTACTTAATTTTGGTTCAGTAATTTTTTATTCAAATTAATGCTTAATGGTATATATCCGTTATGTAATTGATTATCTATTAACGCATTGTTACTTATACTTACGTCATCTTTTCCCATCTTAAACCTAATATCAGAAATTCCTCCTTCTTTAGATGTATAGCTGATAACTATAATGGTATTATTGGTGATGAGAGTATTTTCAATTAACATCTCTATTTCCCGATAAGATCCAGAATGCCATGTAGTAGCCATCCAACCAAATAGATGATAAAACTCTTGAATTGAACCAACTCCTTTGCTGTGCATTTCTTGCCAAGCTAATGGATCTCTATAAATCCAATCGAACTCAGTTTTAGTTGGTTTATATATTTCGTTTTCTTTCACAAAATTAACCTGCCCTAAAGCGGCTGAGGAATGAAGTACCTTAATTGTCTCTTCATTAATCAGATAGGTATTAAGTATGGTGCTTGTATTAGATCGAATTCCGATGTAAGTAAAATCTTGAGATTTTTTAATAAAAAACCGTTCTGATTTTACTACAAATTTCATTTGAGTAGTGTCTACTACTTCTTCTACAGAGATGGATCCATTAATATTATATTGATCACCTAAATATTTTAGATCTTTCCATTGAGTACTATCTTGCGCATTTAGGTGCCCAATAGATACAACTAAGCTTAGAGCTGCAAAAGTCATCGATTTCATATTTTTAATATGATAAGTATGGTTAAATTTCTAATTAATTAGCTTTTCATAAATTCTGGACGACCATGGACACACACGGTCAACCCCAGTACTATCAGGGTTAGCAGGAAAAGCGTCACACCACTCAATTGAGGCTTCAACTAAATCCCATTCATTATGAATAAAATGCCAGTCATAGTGTAGATTGTACGAGCACTCGCCTGATGAAAGTAAGCCGTTTATATGCTTAATTCGCTCATCAAGAGGTTTGCTAAGTTCTTCACTAGCTTTTCGAATAAGATCTTCATCAGAAGTTGCAGCATTAAAGTATAATGTGTCACTATCTGTGATGAAGATAAACTTGTAAATCGCAGTATCTTTTGAATCCATACATGTGAGACTATTATCGGATTCATTGCTATTTACATTTGTACATGATGTTAACAGCATTGACAAAATAGAAAAAGCGGTAAGTAGATTTTTTATGCGTATTTCCATTGTTCGAATAACGTATTTAAAATTCACCTTTAAAGATTATTTGATTAACCATTTGCTAACCGAGCGTAATTCATGAATAGCTACAAGAATTAAAACTAATGGGGCATAGATGTATAAACTCTTTATGACAATTTCTCCAGGGTGATGAGAACCCAATATATCTATGAAACCAAGGCTTACATTAAAGGATAAATGAAGTAGAATTATAGCAATTATAGAACACTGAGAATGATTGTAGATCATGGACATAAGTATACTCAACAGCATAACTGTAATAGAAAAAGCCCAAAAAGGAATTTTTGATTGTGGTGAATCCAAAAACCAAAGAGGTGCGTGCCAAAAAGCCCAAATTGTTCCTACAATTAAAGCACTTGCTATCCACCCATATTTATCTTTTATCGCTGGATAGAGAAATCCTCTCCATCCTAGCTCTTCTCCTAAAGGTCCCATCAAAAGATTAACGAATATTAGTGGAAACAGGTAACTGACCTTAAAATTCATCCACTCAATTACTGTACCCTTTTTTATCTCAATAAGTAAAAACAAAGCAGCAACAACTATTGGAACAAATGCCAATATCATCCACCATGAATATTTTGGAAAAGAAAACGCAAGTTGAAGTTTAACTAAGAACTCTTTTTTTGTTATCCATATAGTTATCGCAGCCATATTTGGACTCCAAATCGCAATAAGCCATATTGGTAAGCCGGTTAGAGATTCAGGAGTGTGTGCTCCTGAAATGGTAAACATCAATACAAATGATATTAAGGAGATTAAAAAGGTCAATATTAGAAATCCAGTAATGGGTTTTTTCCGCAACATTATCTGTATTATTTCCATAACTAATGAGTGTTTGTTTATTGCTCTTTAAGCCAGCTATTCATTATTTCTATGGTCGTTTTGGCTTCCTCTTCCTGAACAAAGTGTCCTGCATCAAAAACATATGTCTCTTCATTGGAAAAGAAACTTTTCCATTTCTCCAGATTATTCATTTTAATGAAATCATCTTGTTCACCCCAGAGAATTAAAACAGGCTTATCCTTTATCACATCTGCATTTTCCCATAATTCTCCATACCAATCAGATGAACCAATTAATGATTTTCCAATGTTGAGTAAACCATATCTGCTACTTCTATTTGGGAAGGGTTTTTTATAATGCTTATGCACATGTTTGCTTAAGTATTTTTTATTGTGAAATGCTTTTTTGAGTAATACAGATGCAGAAAAATTAGTGTTTAGATAGAGAAAATTACCGAACCTGCTGTGCAGGATTTTGTCAATTTTTTGAGCATCTTTATCGTTCTTTGTTTCCCAAAGCCAAGTGTTAAACATTACAATTCGCTTAACGTTTTCAGGATATGAAAGTGCATAAGACATTCCAATTGGTCCACCAAAATCATGCACAACTAACGTTATATTCTTTAGATTGAGATGCTCAATGAGTAGGTTTAAGTTTTTAGCATGTTCTTGAGGTGTGCCTGGATAATTTTTAGGTTTGTCAGATAAACCGAATCCAATATGATCTAGTGCTACGCATCTATACGTTTTTGAAAAAGCCTTGATGTAATTCCGGTAAAGAAATGACCAGGTAGGTGTTCCATGAACAAACAAAATGACATCTCCTTTACCTTCGTCAATAAAATGTAGCTTACCGTAATCAGTAGTAAAGTAGTTCGACTGAAAGGGATATTCATTCGTATCAAGCCAGCTCTGGGCAATTGAAGATTTATACATTAGAATAAGAATTAGTATTAAGAGTATTTGCTTCATTTTTTATGCAAATATCTATTCTAATGCTGAAAAGTAATTGTAGAAAAGCGACCAATTAATTTCTCAACTCTATTGCTAATGTTGCTACCGTATTTTTAATACTTATCTAGCTGTTTATTTTAATTGGAACAATAATAGAGTTGTTGCTGTGGTATCATAACTAAATCGAGTGCAAGAGATCGTAATTCGTGTAGATGATCTTAATACGGAGATGTACGCTTAATAATAACATTAAATTATTCTCTGCTATATCGATGATAGAGGGTGTCTCTTAAATTGAGGAGTTTTTTGGGCGAAAGCTTGGCAATTGACTTTACTTCATTTATAAGATGTGGTTGATCATGATAGTCGTATTCAACCACTAACTCCATCCAATCTACAGATTCGTTTTTACTTAGGATAAATTCGAGGTAATTATTTACACGAATAATTTTACAATAGTCTTTTGGGGAAATACCCAACCTCGTCTTGAATAACCTTTGTAATTGGCGCTCGGAAACATGAACCTTATCAGCAATATCAGAAACCATAATTACACCCTTAGTTTCTTGAATAACTTCAGTTGCCATATGAAATATGGGGCTTTTAATTTTCTGATTAAGGTTTTCGAGTAAAAACTTTTCTGAGCGAGTAACTCTATCTGCAAAATTAATTTCCTTTAGTTCTGTAAATAGATCTTCATATTTACCACTTAACATGTTTGGAAACCCACTTATAAGTTTTGAGACTGGTTGCTGTATTAACTTATATAGACCTTCGCCAATAAACGAAATACCAAATAAATCAATTTTGCCTCTTTGGTTTATAATTGTACAAGATTTTATAGCTGGGACGATAAAAAATTGTTTTTTAGGGAGGTTGCTTTGAGACAGATCCAATTGTTCAATTGGATCTCCAAAATTGAAAACCAGTATATTTTGACCTTTTGGTAAATAGCGTGAATTTACCCCTACTTTTGAATCAATATTTCCACTCATTTGCCAGTAGCAAAGAACATCTGATTTAAGACATTTATTGGATACTACTTCTTCAACGTAATTCACTTGTACATCTGGTTTTTTTATGGCGCTTATTCAATGTTAGTTGGAAGTTATTTTATTTCTTTAATTGACCAAATCGAATTAGTCTGTTTTTAAGAGCTTTTGATATTGAGCTTCACAAATCCTTCAATGCTGTGAACCTCGAGTTGATTAAAAACCGTATTCAAGTATTATTGAAATTTGGACTTTCATTATTTTTTTTTGAACGGGGACGTTAGGTATAAACATAGTTTTAATGTGGTTTATACATTACTGTATTCAGTTCTATTCCTCGTAAATATCAAATTTGGCTGAAAATGATTTCATTAATTCAGCGTTCGAAAAATCTTCTTGAGTCATGGTAGAAAGCTGTTCTAAGAAAATATCAAATTGACCATTTTTGAAAATTGTAAGCATCTTACCACCGTCTTTACATTTTGCTTCATGCCAAACATTAGGAGCTACGGTTATAGTATCGCCCGGTTTTAGTAAGATAGTCTCATCATCAAAAACTAATTCCATTTCACCTTCAAGCATATAAAACACTTCCGTCATAATTTTGTGATGGTGTCTTTTCAGATGAAATCCTGGTTTAATGGTATCTTCAATAAGGCACAATTCTCCATTTGTATGCTTAGAGGAGACTTTAATAAAGCAGTGATCCTGAGAGTAGTCGTAATTTTCTCCTTCTCCACTTGCTACATACTGTTTTGATATCATAATTTTATATTGAGTATAACGTACCGAACTAAACTATAAAGTTTTACACTTGCTTTAAGTTGGCCGGTTCATGGGTTTTTGGTTTAAGTTGTAAAGCGCTTTTTTCTTTAATAATTGACTTTGCACACAATAAAAGTGTTTCTATCCGAAAGTAGATAGAGGTAATAGATCTTGTCAAATTGGTTCTCAGTAATTAATGACTTGGACATATTCAGTATTTCGAGACCATTATTATAAATGTAATCGTTCAATTCAATATTGAAGTAGAAGGTGCCTTCCTTAAACTTATCATTTGTCAAAATTGAATGTTCTAAATTTTGAAATTCCAGAGAGTCGATTTTAAACAGGCCGTATTCTGCTATAAACTCAGGAAATCCACGTTCTTTTCCTGATTGAATTAGAGTTGGCTTGTAGACGTTGTCAAATTCAGCTATTTCACTAACATCATCAAACAGTTTTGTGTTTGTTTCACAACTGATAAATAAAAAAGTAAGTACTATTAAGAAATGTCGGTTCATTTTAATGAGTTGCCGGACTATAAAAAAAAGCGTTTTAATTCCTTTTATATGATGTTGTGTATAGTTTTAAAGAGTATTAGTAACCAGCTAGTTTTATTATTTCCTCTGGCATAAGTTCACTTAATTCTAGAATGTTTTTACCAGACTTATTCATTGCTTTTCTTACTAGAAAATTTCCTGCTCGGTATCCAATATAGTTCCTTCCATCAGGGTGTTCACCCATTACCCACTGAGCATAATTTGCATCAAGAGGAAGAGCCAATATCTCTTTTACCCAACTATCCGCCTCCATAGGATAGGAGTTTACTTCATTAATAGTTCCGGTATATATTTCTGTAAATGCAACCGCTAAACCTTCATTCACCATTGCATTCGGAATTCCAGAGCTGAATTTATTGTCCTGAATAGCCCAGCCACGCGATAAATGATGGAATTCGTGAAAAATTGTAGCCTTTAAACCAGAATAAAGCGAATCTGCTATTCCTTCCCGATAGTTGTTTGATATTTGAACTAAAACAAGAGGCGGATGATTAGTTTCTGTCCTACCGGTTACGCCGCCAACACTATCCAAATCCCAATCTACCTGTTCGACAATAACGTTGATGCTATCTGGCAGATTCGGTAAGAGCTTGCGAACTTCTTCTTCTGATTTGCTTATAACCATGCTGATGAAAACTTTTTGTGAATCCGTAAATTCAAGAGAGTCTTCTTGAAAGACAATATCTACCTTCGCTATTTGGGGAATTTTTGAATTAGAATTGCATGAAATAAGAAATAGCACTGTGATAATGGAAATAAAGCTTCTAAGCATATTCATTTTATTTTTTAACATGAAGACGGCTTAAAAGTTTTAATGTTACATCAGAGTCTATATAAGATCGGATTGTATGTTGAAGAAGAGGAGAGAATACTTCTTTAATAAGGCAGAGTAAAATGAATAAAAGTGATTTATTACCTAGGCTGAATCAATTAGCGTCGGACGGCTTAGAGTCGTCTGACCGATAAGTGGTAAATTAAATATAGAATGTCATTGCTTCCAAAAAGTAGGGGAGTACTTCGGAACGTCCAATACTGATCGTGAGAAATCAACTCAATGTTGAATCACTTTTTTTATTGGGTAAGTTTCTTATCCCGAGTTTTAAAGTAAGCGTAAAAACTCAAAATGATTGCTAGTGAAGAAACAATGGTCATTACAGTTCCTGGTATGAAATTCACAAACCCACCCAGATCCATAAAAAGGAAATAACCTAAATCTGCAAGACCGCCGGTAATAGCTGCAAGGAAAATTGCATTTCGATTTCCTTTCCACACAAAGAATGCTGAAATGAAAGTTACGATACCAATCCAAAACAGGTTGAATCCGTGTTGACCAATTATTGCTCCTGATGCTTCTGAATAGTCCATTTGTACAAAACTTGGTTCAACTGCATCAGCAATACCCGCCACAGAGGAAGAAATATCATTGGTTAAAATGCCTTTCATTGTCATTACTCCGGCAATTATGTGAACAATGCCCCAGATGATCCACAAGATTGAAGAGGTCTTTAGCAATATAGAAGTTTTCATTTTGTTTGTGATTTAGTAGCTATGAAATTGGAATTATGATGAGTCTGCCTACGGCTACAAATAGTGCAAGAAGCAATAGCGGTACGTTTTTCTTGATTGCATCGTATTCTTTTCTTTGAATATGCAAACCCATGGCACCTAGCATAGTCATGGCAAGACCGATTGCTGCAACGGGTGTTAGTATCGGTAACACATCAATCGCCATAGGCAATACGACACCAACGGCACCTAAAAATTCTAATAATCCAATAAGTTTGAATCCGGGTGTAGAAATGTCATCTACCCAGTCACCCATTTTGGGCTTTAGTTCTTCTTTTGATTTAGCCAGTTTCATTAGGCCGGCCATGAGAAACATAGCAGCCAATAGTCCTTGAACAATCCAAAGTGCTGTATTCATATTTTCTATTCTTTTGAGAGATTAAGATCCTTGATCGTTTTGTTTAACTAGAAACAAATGTCAGGCATAGAGTAACCAATGTCATTAATCTACATTAAGAAATAAAAGAGGCGTAAGAATTACCTTTTATGCGCTCTGGTTTTTTTAGCAGCTGAAAGTGCTTCAGGGGTTATACCCAGGTAGGAGGCAATCAGTTTTTGGGGAACTCGCTGTACGATATCCGGATAGGTTTTGATAAAATGTTCGTAGCGCTCGATTGCAGAAGCACTCATTAACATAATTATTCGATTTTGAAGAACGCCTAACCGTTTAATTATTTTTTTCGAATCTTCGTTGGTGATGGATAAATCATTTTTCTCAGTTGAAATAACAACCGAATCTTCTAAAGCATCGATAAACAATTCACAGGGTATATCCGGCGGTTGATTATCTGCAATGATCCAATTTTCCGGAGCAAACATGTAAATATGTTCTTTCCCTTTTTCGTCGATGGAATAACTGCGCAACAACCCGGACTCAACTTGATAAACCTTAGTGTTTAAGTCACCTTTTTTTTGTAGAATTTGTCCTTTTTTTATTTCGATTTTATTCAACTGCTCAGGAAAGTTTTAATGTCATACAACGGTGTTGTGCGCTGGCTTTTAATCAGTTTTTTGTCCAACGCTATTTATTTCAATCCAATATCCATTTGGGTCTTGAAAGAAAACTTGTTTAATTCCATCTGGTCTGACATTTATTTTATTCACATTTCCAGGCCAATCAGAGTATTCAATTTCCATCGATTGAAGTTTAGCAATTAGCAAATCAAAGTCAGATGTTGTTAGTGCCAAATGCACAGCTTTATTTATTTTTATTTCATCCTTTAAAATTGAAATCAAATGCAATTCTTTTCCTTCTCCTAATGATAACCATCTAATTCCATCAATTATCGTTCTGTTGGTAATTTCGTCCAGATTGAGTACACTTTTATAAAACTCGGCAGATTGGTCAGCGTCTTTAACCGATAATGCAAAGTGATTGAAATTCACAGAAATTTCATTCTTATCCTGTCCGAATACAAATCCGAAAGATTGGATAAAAATCAGAAGAGCGATTATTTTTTTCATAGTTCTATTTTTGATGTTTGGTTCTGTTTTCAGCTTGCGCACAACGGTCTCGGCTATGAGTAGTTGCGTGGTTTAGCATTAAAGTTAGCAAATAAATCACAGATAGAAAGTCCGCGAGGACTTTCGTATGTAAGCTATAACTAGCAATGAATTATACACATTGTTGTGCGTTCGTATTTTTTCAGCGTAGAACTTTTATTGTTTCATTTCCACTCTAATCAGTCGAATTGTTATAGTGTCACTCAAATTTTCTACAGAATGAGGTGCTTCTGGTTTTTTATACATGGTCAAAGGTAAAGTAAGTGGTTCTGGTATTTTGCGAGAATCCATAATTACATTTCCTTCTCCATCACGGTCAATAAAATCTCCAGCTTCCATAATATAAAGTACACTCGGCCATTGATGATGATGAACAGCTTCTAATTCATTTGGCGCAATTGTTACTTCCAGAACTCTTACTTTGTCATTTTCCAACAAAATTTTATGATTTTTCGGTGCAGAAACTACAGCATCTTGTTCTTTAGGCCAATCCGCTGGATTCCCTGTTTTGTATAAAAGTTTTTGTTCTTCATTTATTTGTCCGAGAACTGAAGTAGTTGAAAATACGGCAAGACAAATCAGAGTAATTAGAAATTTAAAAGTTGATTTCATAATTGGTCATTTTTAGTTTTTAATGCTTACTCTAATCGGTTTTCAGCTATCCCGTTTTTCTTTTTTAGAGTTGTTTGTCATATGACGCATTTTGTTCATCATATCCCAGTTTGATGTTTAAGTTCTATTCAAAATCTCACCCAACACCGTATCAAAATCCTTCTCTAACTTAGGCTCAAATTCTTTTCCGGTAAGCAAACCGAATAATTCAGCATAGCGCTCGTACACTTCCATTCGGAAGGAGTCGGGGAGATCGGGGAGTGTTTGTCCGTCTAAACCTTGAAAGTTGTGTTCCATCAACCATTCTCTCAAGAATTCTTTGGAAAGCTGTTTTTGTGGCTCGCCTTTAGCCTGACGTTCTTCATATCCATCTGAATAAAAATAACGAGAAGAATCGGTGGTATGCACTTCATCGATCAATGTGAGTTCACCGTTGTATAAACCAAATTCGTATTTAGTATCTACCAGGATCAACCCTTGTTTGGCAGCGACTTCAGTTCCTCGATCAAAAAGTTTGAAAGCTGATTCTCTGATCTGATTCCAAAGTTTTTCATCAACGATTCCGCGTTTCAGAATATCAGCTTCTGAGATATCTTCATCATGACCTTCTGTAGCTTTGGTAGCAGGGGTGAGGAGAGGCTCCGGAAACTTATCATGTTCTTTCAATCCTTTGGGAAGCGAAGCTCCGCATAATTCCCTTAATCCCGACTTGTAAGTTCTCCATGCATGTCCGGTTAAATATCCACGAATCACAACTTCAATAGGAACCGGGTCACATTTTTTGGCGATCGTTACATTCGGATGTGGAACGTCAATAATGTGAGTTGCAACGATATCTTTTACTTTCTCAAATGAAAAAGCAGCCATTTGATTCAGGATCTGTCCCTTAAAAGGAATGGCTTGTTTCATGATGTAATCAAAAGCAGAGATGCGATCAGTTACAACAATACCAAGTTTATCTGATCCAAGATCATATACCTCCCGGACTTTTCCTTTGTAGGATTGTAATCCTTCAACAGCTGTTTCTGTGATACAATGATTGAGTGCTTCCTGAGTAGTAAAGTTTGCGTTCACTTATTTTTTAGAATTTTGAGTTGATCCACGTTCAATAAGTTCAGGATCTATGGTTGTTTGATAGAGTTTCTGATCAGGGTTTCTGATGATTTCGGCCAGACGTGCAGTTGCCTGAACCCCTGTAGAATACATTTTCTGATCTACGGTGGTAAGATCCATGTATTTTGAAAATTTGATATTATCATAACCCATCAACGCAATATCTTCAGGTACGCTCATTCCAAGTTTATTGATGGCATGAATAGCCCCAAGTGCTTGAGTATCATTTGCACAAAAAATTGCATCCGGAAATTTACCCATATCCGCGTATTTGTTGATGGCTTCAAAACCGGCTTCTTCTGTAAAACCTCCATGCTTTTCAGATTCGCCGGTGATGAACAGATTTTCATCAATATTCATTTTGTAATTTTTTAAAGCATCGATGAAACCTCGTTCTCTTTCAGCTGAAGATTTGTTTTTGGTAACTGTGCTGATCATTCCAATATTTTGGAATCCATTTTTCACCAAATGTTCACCCGACATATATCCGCCTTTGTAATCATTCAGCATAAAGTAGTTATAACTTTCATGAGCAGAATTTACTAATACAACGGGTGTTTGAGTGGCTTGTAGAACTTCATGAATCTTATCAGTTACATCTATGGAAAGTAGAATAAGGGCATCTGCTGTTCCTCTGTCAAAGAAATTATGAACAGCTTCTTCAGGATTTTTTGATCCGGTGTTATACAAGATGATATCCAGATCCATTTTACGGATCTCATCTTTAACCCCTTTCAATACTTCATTGAAAAAAGGAGTAGTAAAGGAAGGAACGGCAATGGCTAACATTTGAGGCTCTTTGCTTGCAAGCTTCCGAGCATTTACCTGTGGTCGAAAGTTTAATTCTTTAATTACCGTATTTACTTTTACTTTGGTTTCTTCAGATACATTTTCAGAACCATTTAACACTCTCGATACCGTAGAAATAGCAACTCCAGCTTTTTTTGCTACTTCGTAAATTGTGACTTTTTTATTCATACATACTCCTGATGTAAGTCGAACTCAACCTTTCATTTAAATTTTTCAAAGCTTTATACCAACACTTTGAACGACGTGGAAGATAGTGAACTTTTTTAAAGAAATTTATTACCTCAATTTTAAATCTTTACAGGAACTATTTACGTAGCATTTAGCATTATATCGTGAACAATGACAAACCTGCTTCAAATACCGTACTCACTTTTCAGGCCCATTTATGAAATGACATCATTTCATAAGTCGGTAATTGACGATGTTACTGACGAAGATCTGAAACTAGCTTATAGTCATTGCCGGGCTATAACCCGTTATCATGCAAAGACTTTTTATTTAGCCACACGCTTTCTGCCAAACGAGAAGCAAAGAGGGATTTTTGCGATCTATGGAATGTGCAGGTATTTAGATAATCTTGTGGACGAGGTTGAAGATCTTATCAGAGAAGAAAAACTAACGCTCTCAGAAATTGATGCTAAACTGGATGAGTTCAAAAAAGAGCTGGATAAAGTGTATAGCGGATACTCTGTAAATGATCCCATTCTAAACGCGTATGCGGATTCTTTAAAAAGATATAAAGTACCAAAAGAACTTCCATTGCTACTTATTGAAGGTGTTCGCCAGGATTTGGAAATAAGCAGGTTTCAGAATTTTCAGGAGATCTATGATTATTCCTATAAAGTAGCTTCAGTTGTTGGCTTAATGACCATTGAGGTTTTTGGTTATACATCAGATGAAGCCATTGAAAGAGCTACAGATCTTGGAATAGCGATGCAACTCACAAACATACTCAGGGATGTAGGGGAAGACCTTGAAAGAGGGCGGATTTATATTCCAAAAGAAGACCTTATAAAGTTCAATGTCACTGAAGAAGAGCTTTTCGCTAAAAATAAAAGCGAAAAATTTATTGAACTTATGAAATTCCAGATTTCAAGAGCTCGTTGTTATTACGATAGTGCTTTTGCAGGAATCGAAATGCTGAATAAAGACAGCAGACTCCCTGTTTACCTTGCTCATAGGAATTATAGTCGAATTCTGGAGAAGATAGAAGAAAACGAATATGATGTTTTCAACAAACGAGCTTTCCTTAATCAATCAGAGAAACTTTACATTCTCCCTCAAGTACTACTTGACCTAAAAAAAGCAGTGTAAATCCACTTGGAGAATCTCTTAGTAAAGCGGTATTATTCCTTAAATAAAAAACCGTTTTTAAATGCCAGATATAAAGAAAGTACTTATCGCCAATAGAGGTGAAATTGCTCTTCGAGTAATTCATTCGTGTAAAGAACTAGGAATTAAAACTGTTGCGGTATATTCTCGTCCTGATGCTGCTTCACCACATGTAATGCATGCTGATGAATCTGTATTTATAGGAGAGGCGGCTTCTTCAGAAAGCTATCTTGTTATGGATAAGATCATTGACGCTGTTAAGAGAACAGGAGCTGATGCCGTTCATCCCGGTTATGGGTTTTTAAGTGAAAATGCTGCTTTTGCAGAACGCTGTGAGAAAGAAGGGATTATATTTATTGGACCCAAACCTCATGCAATTACAGTAATGGGTGATAAAACGGCTGCACGAGAATTGGTTACAAAGCTCGGTATTCCAACTCCACCTGGATTAAAGTCTGAGCTAAAAGATCTGGAAGAAGCATCTACGATCGCTGATGAGATCGGTTATCCAATATTGGTGAAAGCTGCTGCTGGCGGTGGTGGTAAGGGGATGAGAATTGTTCATAAAAAGGATGAATTCGAAAGCAGTATTAAAGCGGCTAAATCGGAAGCAAAGAATGCATTTGGCGACGACAGAATTTACATTGAAAAATATCTCGAGGAACCTCGCCATGTGGAATTTCAGGTTGTGGCAGATACCCACGGAAATGTAGTGCACGTTTTTGACAGAGAGTGCTCAATTCAAAGACGCCACCAAAAAGTTATTGAAGAAGCTCCGTGTGCATTACTTACTCCGGAACTGAGAGAAAAAATGGCTGAAGCTGCAATAAAAGCTACAAAGGGATGTGATTATATCGGTGCAGGAACCATTGAATTTTTAGTAGACAAGCATCTGGATTTCTATTTTTTGGAAATGAATACCAGACTTCAGGTGGAACATCCTGTAACCGAAATGATATCAGGTGTGGATCTGGTGGCAACTCAGATCTTAGTAGCTGAAGGAAAGAAACTTCCTTTTACACAAGATGACCTTAAAATAAACGGACACTCTATCGAGTGCAGAATTTATGCAGAGGATCCTGAGGATAATTTTTTACCAAGTACCGGAATGTTGTACAAACACAGAGCGCCTACCGGAGATGGAATTCGAGTAGATGCCGGTGTGGAAGAGGGACAGGAGGTCACAATAAATTATGATCCAATGATCTCGAAATTAACAGTACATGGTAAAGACAGAAAAGCTGCGATTAGTAAAATGCTTCGGGCTTTAGACGAATATGAAATTGCAGGGTGTAAAACAACAATACCATTCTGTGAATTTACATTGAAACACAAAGATTTTGTAGAAGCGAAATACGATACACATTTTGTAAAAGATAATTTTAATCCTGAAAACCTGAAAAAGAAGGTTGATGAAAACATTCTGGCTTTGGCTGCTACTTTGTTAAAAGAAAAGGAAACTGCGGAACCCGAAGAAGTTTTATCTGCAGGAAACCGTAATTCTGATTGGTGGTTGAACCGGAGATAATAAATAATATGACTGAAGAACAAACTCTATTTGAAAAAATAAAAAACCTGGCAACTGAACAAAGAAACGAAGCAAGCATGAGGATCGATGTTGCTTCACCTGAAGAAATTGTTCGTATAATTAATGAGGAAGATCAAAAAGTAGCAAAACTTGTATCAGAAAGGTCAGAAGTTATTGCAGCAGCAATCGAGATGATCAGTGAAAGCTTCAATCTGGGCGGTAGATTACTTTACTTTGGAGCAGGAACAAGCGGTAGACTGGGAGTTGTTGATGCCTCAGAATGTCCGCCTACTTTTGGATCTGATCCTGAACTTGTGCAGGGGTTTATTGCCGGTGGAAAGGATGCTATGTATGTAGCTAAAGAAGGAGCCGAAGATTTTGAAGAAAATGGCGCTGAAGATATCAAAGATATTGAAGTGTTTCCTCCTGATGTTGTTTGTGGATTGGCCGCCAGTGGAAGAACACCTTATGTGGTTGGTGCTATAAATGAAGCAAAAAAAAGAGGGTGCAAAACTATACTTGTAAGTACAGTGCCTAAAGAACAGATAGACGTAGAAGCTGATTTTATAATCGATGTACCTGTCGGACCTGAAGTTGTAATGGGAAGCACCAGAATGAAAAGCGGTACAGCTCAAAAGATGGTTCTGAATATGCTAACAACGGGAGCAATGATCAGGCAGGGTAAAGTATTCGAAAATGTGATGGTAGATCTTCAGTTAACAAATAAGAAACTGGTTGAACGAGCCAAAAGAATCATTATGATCTTTACCGACTTAAATTATGACGAAGCTACTGAATATTTAAAAAGAGCTGATAATCATGTTAAAACGGCTATAGTAATGGCTCTGGCAAAGGTTGAGAAAGAACAAGCCCAAGCGCTTTTGAATAAGCACAACGGCTTTATAAGGAATGCAATTAAAGATATTTAGAATAATGAAGGCATTATTCAGCGTATTTCTCTGGCTTTATTTTTCAGTCTTATTTCTGATCTTTTTTATACTGATCTCGGTTATATTTTTACTAACATTTCCGTTTGATCCGTATAGAAAAGTGCCAAATAAGGTATTGTCAATAATGGCCAGATTAATGATGAAAGCCAGTCCCAAATGGGATATAAAAATTGAAGGCATTGAAAAGTTTGATCCTGATGTGCCTACGGTATTCGTCGCAAATCATCAAAGTTTTCTGGATATGGCGCTAGCATATCACTTGCCTTGGCAAATGAAATGGGTTTCTAAAAGAAGTCTCGCTTTAATTCCGGTAATGGGTTGGTTGGTTTGGCTTACAGGTCACTTAACTATTAACAGGAAAAGTAAATCTGCTTTGAAACGGCTTGATAACCTGGTACAGCCTTTGAGGGATAAAATTCCTGTTATGATATTCCCGGAAGGCACCAGAACTCTTGACGGCGATCTGAAGCGATTTAAGAACGGAGCCTTTTTGCTTGCTCACGAATATGGGTTTAATGTGCAGCCAATGGTTCTGGATGGAGGACACTTAGCTATGAAATCCGGATCAAAAATTGTGGAACCAAATGTAAATTTTTCTATTTCTATTTTAGATCCGATCCTGACCTCGGAATTTAAGGATATTAACACATTAAAAGATCACGCTTATCAGTTAATAGATGAAGAACTGAAACGAATCAGAGCTAATTGAATTTTTTCGATCTCGATAAATTGTACAAGCAATGGCATTACCGACACAGGTTTATGTTGAGCTTAACTATTTCTCTTCTAATAATGCTCTCCGTTTTTAAACTGTGGCCCAAAATTCAACACACTTCGACATCACAAGTATATATTGAACCGAACCAGGAAATTTTTATAGAACAGTCTATTGCTACAAAACAGGAAACTGCTCCTGCCAGTCCACCAAAGCCTCAGGTTCCGATTCCTGTACCAACCGATGAAGTAATAGAAGATGAGATCTTGACGTTGGATTTTGAAGATATGCTCTCTTTGGAAAAAATAGGAGAGGGTGAGATCGGGCAAACTGGAGACTCTGATGATGCCGTTGCAAGCCCGCAGAGACCTCCAACCCCACTTAAAATTATAGAACCTGTAACACCTGAAGAAGCCAGAAAAGCGAAAGTAATTGCCGAAATCTATGTCACCTTCCTTGTTGATAAAAAGGGATTGGTGGAAGATATATTTATTTCAAGCATGCGAAAGTATGATTCTAATGCTCAGAATTATGAAGTTGTACAGGAAATCGGGTACGGAATTATGGAAGCCTCACTCACTGCAGCAAAAAAGTGGCGCTTTAATCCTGCCAGAGACAATGGAAAGCCGGTTAAAGCTTATACCACACAAGTTTTCTCTTTTGGATTTTAGTTATTGATATACGTTCAGAATAACTCTATCATTGACGCCCATTCTTATTGTTAAACGGAGAGGTGCCGGAGCGGTCGAACGGGCTCGCCTGGAAAGCGTGTGTGCCTCACAAGGGTACCGAGGGTTCGAATCCCTCCCTCTCCGCATAAACAATTTTTCTTTGCAAAAGTGTCTTGCAGAAGCGCTCCTTACGATCTAAGCTAATTCATAACTACTAGAGTATTTTTAAATATAGTTTATAGGTACTAGTGCCTATATGATTGGGTATCTGTTCTCATAGAAAAGGTCGAATAAAAAACACATATTCATAGATAAATTTATTGGGTATTTGATATTAAACTGATAGAATTCTAATTAAATACTTTTATGCCGAAATAGGTGGTGTTTTAATTATTTTATATTCTTAATGTGTTTACCACAAAATGTCCGTATAATTTTTTTCTGTTTGTGTACAGAGAAGAGACAGTAAATATAAATAAAATCATATAGATGGCTAAAATCAAACTTTTCGGGATAGCGCTTATTATTACCAGCGTTATTGCTTCGTGTGACCTGAGCGTACCCGACAAACCAGACTTTACAACAGCACATACTGTTGAGATACCAATCATAAATAATAAGACCTATGTTTTTTTAGGCGATAGTACAGGGGCTTTAATTGACACAACAAGTGAAGATTTAGATTCTTTATTTGTTGTTGATCCTTCAAATGGGGTGATCTCAATCACTGCTGATGAAGAGTTTGATTTTGGCGATCTTGATGATGCAATTCCGGAAATTGATGGAAGTAATACTTCCTTTAATTCTGCGATCGGAGAAATTGAAATTGGAAGTTTTTCATCCGGTGGTAGTGATCTGGGTTCTACTAACTTTGCTGAAATCTCAGGTGGAGCTACTCCGCCGGCAGGTACACCTGTTCCATCGGGAGATAACTCAGCAACTCCGGTTAACATTGACATCGGTGCCAGCTCAGATTTCTTTACAAGCGCTACTATCAAAAATGGATCTCTTGATATTGGAGTTACCAACGAGCTTGGGTTTGATATTCAGACTTTGGAAATTACATTGCTTTCTTCCGGAGTTCAGGTTGGTTCAGTAGCTACTTTTAATAATCTCAGTAACGGTGCTTCTGAAACAGCGAGCATTACGTTTTCTGATGGTGATGAGTTAAATAATATTACTGTAGATGTTGTTATCACTTGGGATAATTTCAATTACCCGGCAAGCGATGGAGACTTGATTATTAATTCTGCTGCAGGGTCGAATCTTTTTGCTTCCTCTGTAACTGCAAATATTGAATCTCAGGATTTTAGCACAACTAGCACTTCAACTTTTAGTGATACAGAATTCCGTTTTACTGATCCTGCCCATTATGTAGAATTGAGTGCAGGCCAGATTTCAATTACCAATATGGCAAACAATATGGGAATTGGAATTGAAACACTGCAAATTTCTTTCCCGGGAATCAGAAACGATGATTATGGTGTTGAAGATAGTTTGGTAATTAGTTTCCCAACTCTTCCTGCAAATACAACAGCAACTGATGTAAATATTGATCTTGCTGACTATAGAATCTTTGCAAACAACAATGAAGTAACTTATAACATTGTTGCTTCTACAGAGAATACACAAACAGGACCTAATGCCGGAGCAGTAACAATTAGTGAAACAGATGAAATTACTGCAACAGTTGATATATCAGGTTTAACAATTAAATCTGCATCAGGTATTGTACTTGCCCAAACAGTATTGTTGGGAGATAACGACCTGTCAAATGATACTGGTTCAGAAGTGTTGGATGTTTTCAATGAAACTGAAGCTGAAATCACAAGTATTGATGGTCTTGATGAGTTTTCTGATAAAATTGATGGCTTCAAGTTTACTGAGCCTGTTATCAATATCAACTACAACTCTAATATTGGTATTGAAACAACAATCTACGCTGCAATGGTTGGAGTAGATGGCGATGGAAATGAAGTTTATTTATCCGGTAAAGCGGGTAGCGTAAATGAAGTTAGCGCAGGCGACCCAATTTCAGGTTTGGTTGCAAATGGTGTTCAGTTGCAACCTGAACAATTAATCAAATTTTCTATTGATAATGTAAGTGATTGCCAAAATAACACTTGCCAGATTTCTTTTAACATTAACACCACAAATGTTGATGATTTCCTTAATAACTTGCCAACTGATATTAGATTTATAGGAAAAGCTGTTGTTAATGAAAATGAAAATGAAGCTTTCATTACTACTCCTTTGGAATTCAACCCAATGCTTAATGTTGATCTTCCTCTTGCTTTCAGAACAGAAGTAGGAGCTCCTGCTAACTTTACAGACTCTCTGGATTTCTCTGTAGATCTTGGAGACGAAACTGAAGTTACCGAAGGACAGTTGTTCATCTTGTACACGAACAACCTGCCTATGGGATTGAATATTTTCCTATCCTTTAGAGATAGTACTACTAATACTGAAATTTTTGCACTCCCTAATCCCGGAAATGAACTGAGGCTTGTTGCATCCCCGGTTGATGATGTTACTGGATTTGCTACCGGAGGACAAGAAAACAACACATTCACTGCTCGTTTAACTGAAGCTCAGTTAGAAATGCTAGACACTGTGAATTTAGTGGAGTTTTCAATAAACCTACGGTCATCCGAAAATAAAGCTGTTAAACTTAGAGCCAGCGATTCGTTCAGGTTAAGTTTAGGAGCTAGGATAAAAATTGAAAATAAAATTGGCGGCAAATAAGGGATAGCAAAATGAAAAAAGTTTTATCAATTAGTTTATTAGTTCTTTTAGCTACTTCTTTTGAAGTACTAAGTCAGTCAAGACATTATGACTCCAGAAGCCTTTCAATGGGTGGTGGTGGAACCGCATATGTAGATGGATACCATGCAAACTTCATTAATCCTGCAAACTTGATGATCAACTCTACCAAAAATAGACCTAAAAGAAGTTTGGGGATAGTTGGAGGAATTGGATTCAGAGCAGGAGGTACCTTAATTAATCTTGATGTTTACGATCAATATTTAACTCAAGGTCTTACACTTGAAGGAGAAGTTGCCGAAGGATTTCTAACAGATCTTTTCGGAGGCACCAACTCTGAACTTACCAAAAGCCAATCTGCAACATTTAATATTGTTCCTTTTGGGTTTTCAAACCGAGGTAATAAATCTGCATTTAGTTTAGCTACCAGAGTTAGAGTAACTGAAAAGTTTACTATAAACAGGGGATTTGCTGAGATAGGTGTTTATGGTTTAGACCCTCAAGAATTAGATAATGTCACTCCTTTCAATTTTAGTTTTGGAGCAGTTGCATTCTCAGAAATTTCTGTTGGTTATGCTCGCCAAGTTCTAAGCCTGCCAAACCTTCTGTTTGCAAAAAATGTAAAGTTATATGCTGGTGTGGCGCCTAAGTACATTATTGGTATTCAAAATTCTACTTTAGATTTCAATTCAACTATTGAGATTCAGAGAGCTACGAATAGTCAATATGCTAACAGAATAATTCATAATTTTGATTATAGATTGAATACTGTTGGTAATGTGTCGGCAGATTTAAGGGAATTCGAGGCCGCTTTTGAGCAAGATAATTCCGTAACTGCTGGTGATTATTTAAGTGGGGAATATGCCAATGTTAACGCTTCCGGTTTTGGTTTAGACATGGGAGCAACCTTAGAAATGGATATTTCAGGTGTGCCTATTATCGATGGATTCTTTGGCAGTAAGAAAACCTTACGTGTTTCAATGTCTGTTACTGATATTGGAAAAATAACTTACGATGTGAATCCAACATCTTTTACTGCAAACGGAACATTTGATTTTACAGGTGCAGGAAATGATGATGATCCGGGAGACTTTTACGATGATCTCGCAGATAGCCTCAAAAACAAAGTTTACGGTGACTTCGATGCAGAAGACATAGATGGTGTTGAATATGAATTACCAGCTATGTATAACTTTGGAGCTTCGCTTACAATGGGTAAACTAACTACTTCAGTTGATTACGGTATAGGATTTAATGAAAGTGGAAATAACTCCAAAAAAAGTACTCTAAATCTTGGATTGGAATATAGACTACTAGGTCTGATTCCATTGAGAGTTGGTACCAGAATAGGTGGTTATTCTTCAACTGTATATTCTGCAGGCGCAGGAATTGATCTTAATTTCTTAGAATTATCGGCAGGTTTATCGATCGTTGGTAATGACTCCGAAAACGGTGGATCAGTTGCCGCAGCTTTTAGTGGTTTGGTGCTGAGATTCTAAAAAAAACTAACAGAATTAAAAGGCTCATCTTTTTATAAGGTGAGCCTTTTTTGTTTCACTGATAATTTAATTAAACCTATTCAGGGATACTTCCGGAGAAATAGCAGTTCCCTCTAAAAGATAATGAGCGAATTCTTTTGCTAGCAAACTGCTGTATAGTAATCCTTTTGATCCTAAACCTGCTAAAATAGAACAACCTTCTATATGAGGATGGTCACCTGCAAAAGGCTTTCGATCAGGAGTTGAAGCTCGTACACCGGCCCATTGTTGTATGAGCTTATATTTGCCTTCCATGTGAGGCATTACACGAAGCATTCGATCTTCTATGTAGGCAAGTCCCTTTCGGTCGGTTTCTTCATTAGCAAACTTATGCTCATAGGTACTGCCAGCTACAAAAGTATAGGGATCGATTCCGGCAAAGTATCCTAAAGCTGAAATAGCAGAACGGTAAGGAAATTTTTGTTCTGTTTTAAATACTGCAACCTGACCTTTGACAGGATGGAGGGGAAGATCTTTCCAAAAATCATATCTGGTTGATTTGATACCAGCTGTAATAACAATGTGATTAGCTTCGATTTCATTAGTAGATTTAAGATCAAGAAACCAGGCATTGTTAGATTTCCTTAGATCAAAATTAATTCCTTCAATAAAATCTACACCACTTACTTTAAGATAACTCGCTAAAGCGTCTAAATATTTCGGAATTGCTACAGTCATTCCCGAGGGCACCCAAACTCCACCATCAATACAAAACAAATCAGGAAAGTTATTATGAAGTTCCTTTTCTGAAAGCCACTTGCATGAACCATCAGACCAGTCAGAAGTTTCGACATTTTCTTTCATTCTTTTGGCAATTTTTGAATCCATTGCCGGTCTTACTATTCCACTTTTTGAGAAGATCTTTTCTGTGGAGAATGAAGAGACTTTTTCCAAGTTCTCTTCCAGAAGATTAAGCGATTCTTCAGCTTTCCATGATTTAGTAGCATACCGACCTGTAGCGGGGTTAGCAAGTCCGATTGGAGATCCGGAAGCTCCTTTACCTATTCCTAAAGGGTCGATAACAAGAATCTTAGTATTTGATAAGGAACTGAGCTCTTTGGCTAAAGAAAGACCTGCTAATCCGGCACCTATTATACAGAAATCATATTTCATTGGAACTTTCTAAAAGAGGAATAAGATAATCTGAAAGAATAAATTCTACTCCGGAATCATACATTTCTTTCATTGCATTTTGTACAGAATTGTCGATATCTATTCCTTTCACGGCATCACAAATCAAGTAAGTATTATATCCCGATTTTATAGCGTCTAAGGCTGTCCATTTAACACAAAAGTCTGTAGCTAAACCTGTTATGAAAACTGTACTTATTTTTAGTGAATCCAGATAACCTTTAAGACCAGTACTTGTAGCCTGGTCGTTTTCATAAAAAGCCGAATAAGAATCTATTTCAGGACGAAACCCTTTTCGTATAAACAGATTGGTGTGAACAGTTTCAAGCTTAGGGTGAAATTCAGCTCCTCTGCTTCCTTGAACACAGTGATCTGGCCATAAAACCTGCTTGCCATAATCTACATCAATAGTTTCAAATGGTTTTCTGTTAATGTGATTAGAAGCGAAACTACTATGATTCGTAGGATGCCAATCTTGTGTTTGAACTATATATTCGAAATAAGGAGTTAATCTGTTAATTGGAGCGATTATTTCATCACCGTTTGGAACCTCAAGTTTACCTCCAGGACAAAAATCATTTTGAACATCTACAACTATAAGCGCATACATATTAGTTGGAATTAGATTGAATAATTCGATCCCGTACTTCTTTCAGTTCCTTACTGATACCCACTTTATAAACATGGGGATTATCAAATCGTTTGTATTCGGGATTTAGTTTTTTTAATTGTTCACGACAGTATTCAGCGCTTTCATGCGCATTTGGAATTGTACTAGTTAGTTTCCCATCTATCATTACCGCTTGTAAAAGAGTAGAAGATTTAAAACCCTGTACCTTAGTTTTCTTAATTGGAAAATGTGGGTGTTCGATCGTTTGCAGACTTTCTTCATGTTCAAGAGAAATACCGTCTGCATAGAAAGAGCCATCTTTATTGTAATAACGGGTTACTTTTTTTACATCAGGTAGCGTTATTTTTTCGACATTCTCTGAAATTTTTAAAGTAGGTTCCTTGTTTATGGATGACAATTTATACACTCCGTCTAATGCAGGATCATCGTAAGCTGTAACAAGTTTAGTTCCAACGCCGAAGATATCAATAGGAGCTTTTTGATCAAGTAAGCTTTTAATTAAATATTCATCCAATTGATTGGAAACAGCAATTTTGACATCGTGAAATCCTTCATCATCGAGTAATTTCCGAGCCTTTTTAGAAAGATAAGCAAGGTCTCCACTATCAAGCCGAATCGCCTTTAAAGATGCACCTTTTTCTTTTAATTCTTTAGCTACTTTTATCGCGTTTGGTACTCCTTGCTTTAAGGTATCGTAAGTATCTACCAATAGAATCGTATTTTCAGGGAAGTGTCTGGCATAAGTTTGGAATGCTGTTAATTCGTCCGAAAATGATTGAACCCAGGAATGAGCCATGGTTCCACTTACATCCAATCCATATTCTAAGCCTGCATACACGTTTGAACTACCATTTAAGCCACCAATAATGGATGCTTTACTAGCTTGAATTCCACCAAATCCTTGTGAGCGTCTTAACCCAAAATCAAGAACCGCTTTTTCTCCGGCCACTTGTTTAAGCCTAGATGCTTTTGTGGCGATTAAAGATTCAAAGTTCAATATGTTTAACAGAAGAGTTTCTATGATCTGAGTTTCAATAATATTTCCCTGAACACGAACCAAAGGAGTGTTATTAAAAACAATTTCTCCTTCTTTTACAGAATGTATATTACACGAAAGACGGAATGATCTTAAATAATTAAGAAATTCATCCTTGAAACCTTGAGTTCTCAGATACTCAATCTCCTCATTTCCGAAGGTGTAGTTTTTTAAGATATCAAGTAGATCACCTAATCCTGCGAATACAGTATATCCACCTTTAAAGGGAAGTTTTCTGAAAAAATAATCGAAGCAGGCAGTATCCTGTTTTCTTCCAGACAAAAAATACCCTTGAGCCATAGTGAGCTCATAAAAATCAGTGTAAATTCCCGGATAGTTTTTTAGCATGTAGAAAGTCAGTTATCCTAAAATAAACAAAGGCTTCCAGAAACTGAAAGCCTTTGAATAAATTCTTATTAATAAATAGGAAAAATCAGGGATACCCTCGATAATTTCTTCGTTCTATGAACTTTTTGATCTTTTTGTTTCCAATCCAAACTTTCTGGTTGGTTTCAACATTTACAAATTCCAGATTAACCGTATAGAATACTGCCAGAGTTCTGCTGTCAACGGCCTCATCAACTATTGAATTTATGTTACCAATCATCATAAAATCTGCTCCAAGCTCCTGAGCCATTTTTTTTGTAGTCTCATAAGAAGCATTAGCTTGTTGGTCTAATCTTTCTTCTCTGATTTCTCTGCGTTCATCTGAACTAGCTACAACCGAAATTTCTCCGGAATTAACAAAAGCTCTTTCTAATTCTTTAGTAAATACTTCGGTTTCGATGTGCTCCATGCTTTCGTTTCGAACTCTACCTACAATTACAACAGGTGGTTTTTGGTTTTTTCTGTTGAATTGATTTAGCCAAGGTTTGGATAAAGCGTCTTCAATCATTTCTTCAGCCACTAATCTGGCATCGGTATCATTCCATTTTCCGGAGAGATCTGTAGTTGTACCTGCATCTATTCGGGTAATTTTTTGTGACGGTCTGCATCCCACCAATAAAAAGGCAAAAAGTAAACCGGTTAATAGTGAATATTTCATAATAGTAGGGTTGTTTTTTTAGTTAAGTTCTTAATTAACATAAATAGATTCTACCAATTCAAGTTCTGTGTTAGGGGAAATAATTACTTCAAATTCATCGAAATACAATACTCTTCCGTTGATCCCAACATATTCTATTCGGATCGTATTGTTACCTTCAGGCACATAAAGTGTCTTCATCCAAGCTTGTCCGGGCATAGTTTGCCAACTTCTTAAGTCTGCTTTTTCAGTTGTCTCCTGAGCTATAAATCCTAATATCTGTAGTAAATCACCCAAAAATTCATTCTTTTCACGAACTGCTCCGGAAATTAATTTTGTTCCTGCTGCTTTTGTGCTTGCCCGTAATAACGCTCTGGAATAAATAATAGGTTGTTTTGCTTTATAGACTTCAGCAGAAACTTTATCCATGTTTTCAATAAGATCGAGAGTTGTTTTGACTGAATCATTAATCACAGCACGAACATATCTTACATTAGATTGAAAAGTATTAATTACAGGAAATGAAAACTTTAAATAGAACTCATTGTCTTTTTCATCATCATAATCATCTATAAATACACGGGCATCTTCCTGAACTTTATATGGAGCTCTTCCTGTAAAGCCTGCTAATAACACATTGTATGAGCTTGGTTTTTGAAGTATTTCAAAGTTACTTGTATTTGAATTTCTATACGGAGTTAAAGTAGACTGCTCTTTTAAAGCAATTTCAAGTTTCTCACGTTCAATTCTGGCGTCATCAAAATCACCGGCCTTTGCATATAAAATTGTAGAAAGATAATGCGCTAGAGCGCTATTCTGAATATTAATATCATCGGTTTTCCAATCTGCTTTACCGCTGGAATCGGACTTGGCAAAAGCACTTGCCAGGCCTTTTATTTTGATATCCAGTTGCTCCATTTTATATGTCATACGCCTGGTTTCAACCAATGCCGCTTCCCAATCCTGAAGATGCATAAAGTTCAATGCTTTAAATGCATTCAAATATAGATCTTCATAAGGTTCTCCATCATAAACTAATTTGTTGTCGTTGGTTAGAAAAGCACCTATTCCTCGACTTACACTCTTTGTATAGTTTTGATCGATCTCATTTTCAGCATTAGTAAAATAGTAACTGCTGGAGTCGAATTTATTTGAAAAGTGATAGATCATTCCACTTTCTAAATTGTAAAGTACCTGGTCTTTGGATCGGTAGATGTTTTTCTTTTTGAATTTTTTTAAAAGCTCTTCAGAATGTTGGTAATCTGCTTCAGTAAAGCTGTGTCTTAAATCAAATTGTGCATCATCTAGTACGTAAGAATGGCAACCCATTAAAATGATAGAAATCATAAAAAAGAGAAAAGGGTTCAATTTTCTAAGCCCGGCACTGTTTAATATTAAGTTCTTGTGTAGTTGCAATCTAAATTAAATAAGTTGTTGACCGCTTGTTATATTAGTGAGATAAATCCAAAACAATAGTACGATAATTCATTGAGATTGATACATCACATAAACGTGTTATTAGTCATCACGTTATTTATTTCTTGTGCAACTCCTGTTGCTCCAACCGGTGGCCCTGCAGATAAAACAGGTCCAAAAATCGAAAATACAACCCCTGAAACAGGTGCCGTAAATTTCGAAGGTAGGAAATTCAGTTTTGAATTTTCTGAATTCGTAAATCGCTCATCATTTCAAACAGAGTTAAATATAGAGCCTGATCTTGGAATTGAATATGAAGTAAATTGGAGAAGAAAAACAGCGGCTGTTGAATTTAAAAATGAATTACCCGATTCCACAACCATAATTATTACAGTAGGAGGCAATACTACCGATACAAGAAGCAATAAAATGGGCGCGCCTGTTCAATTAGCAGTGTCTACTGGTAATGAAATTGATGAAGGAGAAATTATAGGCAGACTTCGTAATGTAGAAACCGGTGAACCTGAAACAGATGTTAAAATACTGCTTTACAGAGAACCATTTGACTTAACAAATGCCGCAAATTATTCATCTGAACCCGATACAGGTGGTGTGTTCAGGTTTGGTTATTTGAGAGCCGGGAGGTACAAGGCATTTGCATTGGATGATAGAAATAGAAATAAGACCTGGGATAAAGTCAGTGAGACAGCCCGACCGTTAAATACAGAATTTGTGAGTCTTTCAAAAGGCAGTAAAGATACTTTAGATGTTGCATATTGGTTTGAAGAAGACACTTTAAAACCAAAGCTACAAGCTATTGGGTTATTATCGTCGCAGCGGTTACGATTACGCTTTGGAGAAGAAGTGAGATTTACGCCTCAAACTAATATTTCAATAACTGATTCTTCTGGAAATGAATATGCAACGGCATTTCCATTATATGTTCCGGAAGAAGATCCTTTTCTGGCTTTTGCATATTCAAGAGAGCCGCTTTTAGCGAATTCAAGTTACAAATTGGTGTTTTCAGGGATTACAGATGTATCGGGAAACGAAGCTATTGGTTTGAATGAGCCTTTCATTGGAAGTAATCAGGAAGATACCGTTCGGCAAGATATTTTAACGTTCAATGGGCAAAACGGACTGTTTCCTGATCAAAGTTTAGCGGTAGAATTCATAAGGCCCATTACCGATCAGGAAGTAATAGATTCAACGGTAGTAATTGAAGGAGATGTAGACTTTAAGAACTGGCCGAATATCACTGCTCAGGATAATAAACTTACTATTCCGCCTCAGCAAAATTGGTTGCAAGGGGTTGATTACAGGTTTTTGGTATGGAATCCTGGAAGTCGAAAACGTCAGCTCATAGATCCTGATATTTGGGATCCGGTAAATTATGGCGGCATAGAAATTGAAGTTGCTTCTTCAGACTCTACAAACCAATTTAAGCTTCAACTTTTTGACGATAAGAATACTTTTTCAGTAGACACCACTTTCACTAATTTTATTTCAATAGACAATATTCCGTCAATAAAATATACTTTGGTTATCTTTCAGGATTCAAATGGAAATGGAATTTGGGATTATGGTTCTGTGGATCCGTTTATAAAGCCGGAACCTTACTATATTCAGCGAAATGTGAATATCCAACGTGGATTTACTTCAGAAGTAAAAATAGATTTTAGATAATGGACGCGATTGAAGACTTGATACCCGAACAATATTTGATACTTGTATCCATTGGGATTATACTTTTTTTAACGATAGTTGCAGCGGCAGTTTCTGCAAAACTTTTCAGAAGAGCGATCAAGAAATCGGAGCAAGCAGAAGGCCTTTCAGATCTAACAAATCTCAAATTCCTGAAAAGAGGGGTTACCGTTCTTATTTACCTTATCGGTATTGGGTTCTCAATTTATGTGGTGCCTGAATTCAGAGTGGTTGCAAAAGGGATGTTTGCCAGTGCAGGTTTGCTAGCTATTGCCATTGGTTTTGCAGCTCAACAAGCGCTTGCGAATATTGTAAGCGGTATTTTTATCGTCATTTTTAAACCGTATAAGATCGGTGACAGACTATCACTGCAAACTACTTTAAATGGAGTTGTAGAGGATATCAACCTAAGACATACTGTTATTCGTAATTTTGAAAACAAGCGGATTATTATCCCTAACTCGGTGATCAGTAACGAAGTACTCATTAATTCGAATTACGGAGATGATAAGATCATAAAATGGATCGATGTCGGCATCAGCTACGATTCTGATATTGATCTGGCTCGTAAGATCATGCAGGAAGAGGTAGAAGCTCATCCCAATTTCATTGATGGCAGAAATGATGAACAAAAAGAAGCGGGAGAACCATTGGTACCGGTCAGAGTTATTTCTTTTGGAGATTCATCCGTAAACCTTAGAGCCTGGGCATGGGCAGAAGATCCTCCGAAAGCATTTGTATTGGGTACAGATCTCAACGAAAGCATCAAAAAACGGTTCGACAAAGAAGGAATTGAAATTCCGTTCCCATACAGGACATTGGTTTATAAGGAGAACAAGAATAACAAGGAGATATGATGAGGGTGGGTGTACAATTTTTCAAATCAGGAATATGTGTAGCATTTTTAATGGTCCTGACTACGAACATTAATGCACAGCATGAAATTAGACCACTTAGCACCGCTGAAGTTGAAAGTTGGATGAAAACCAGAATCGAAACTCATAAGCTTGAAAGAGAATATCGGGCTAATGCAGAAAAGTATGACAGTGTGATAGAAGCCTATTTTAAAGCCAGAGATGAATATTTAGTGAAGAATGGTTGGGATGTTCAGGAGTTTAAAGATATTGAAAGCGCGATCTATGATACCATAACCGGTATAGACGAACAGGAATCCATCGACGAAGAAAAAAAAGAGCTGCAATCAGAGGTAGACGCAGTAAATAAGAATGAATATCTAACTGCGGAGCAAAAAACTGAGATCGTGGATGGAATGTATAAGGTTTTTGAAATACGCCAGGAAATGGTGGATTCTACAAAACACAACTGGCCCGCAGTAAAACCATATCGTGAGAAAATAAGAGTACTAAACGATTGGATGGCCGGCAATATCTCTGACCCGCCAACGATAGAATGATTTTTTATCTCATTTCTAAATAATCCCAACTAAGTAAGACTAAACATTTTACAGTCGCTCTTAGTGCTTGTTTTATTTGATGCTTTTGCTAACTTGAGGTTCGATGATATACGATACTATTCAGATTTAGCAACTCAACTATGGAAACATATGTAATTGAACCAGTATTTAGAAACTTAGCGATTATAAACGTGATTTTAGGCGGACTAGGTTTAGTTTTTATAAGCTCATTGTTTTCGAAAAATAAAGATTCCAAACACGTACAATGGACTGTAATTACTTCTTTAGTATCATCAACTTGTTTCTTTATTAGTGCAATATTTTCTACTTCGGCTATCACTTACACGTATTACTATAATTCAACGAGTGTATATCATATGGCTCGAGAGATACCTGAAGCAATTTCTGCCGTTTTTTACTTTCCATCGGTAACAATATTTTTTATAGGCTTTTTATTTCTATCAGGTAGTATTGGATTATACGGTTGGGTATTCTCTAGAAAAGTAGGAATCGCATCAAGTATTGCAGCTATAGCTTTATTTGTAACCTCTTTAATCATGGCAATTGTCACTTTTTTATACTTTAACTTTACCCAATTCAAATGAGTTGGGGTTGTAAAAAAGCGTTTCAAGCGGGACTCGGGTAGGGTTCGGAGCTTTAATAATAAAAACCAGACTCGCCGAATAAACGCCGGGTCGTTATATCTCTAAAGTTTTATATGAAATTCCAATTAAGTGTATTTCTTTTCTTTTTATTCCTCAACAGCTGTGAGAGGGTAAAATCTGATATTCCTCAAAATGAGTATGCAATTTATAATGCTTACTTTAAAAATTATACTGATAATGAAGAATTTGAAGTGGATAGCGTAAGCATAGGCATTTTAGATTCAACTTCTATTCGGAATGATCTTCCATTAAATGAAGAGCTTATCACGGAACTAGAAAAAGAATGGGACATTGAATTATCTAATGATCTAATAGATAATTTTAATACAAAAAATATATCTGGGCACTTTCTACAAGATTATTTTAAAACTAAGATTACATATCAAATAATAAGAACTGACGAGTATCTTGAAATATTTGGTAATTCTTACCCTTGGTTAAATCTCGAAGAAAAATATCCGAATATTACCGCCTTCCTCAATTTTTCAAGAGTTGGCATTAATTCAAAACAAGATAAAGCGATCCTATTCAGCAGTGTTAATTGTGGTGCACTCTGTGGAACTACATGGTATTTATTTTTTGAAAAAGTTAATGATGAGTGGAAGTTAACTCGTGAAAAGATGATGTCTATAAGTTAGATTACTAAAGAGATGAGGTGTAAGAAACGTTTCAAGCAGTCTCGGTTAGGGTTCGGGACTTTAATAATTTAAACCAGACCCGCCGCTTAAACGCAGGGTCGTTAATGTGTATTTAGAACATGAAATCTTACTATCTACTTTCTCTCTTTTTTCTATGTATTGGTTGTACTGTACAGTTACCTATTTCAAATGGTACTTATCTATTTCAACATAAATTTGCAGAACACCCGAATACAAATAGTGATATCAGGTTCGAAGTCATAATTGATAACCCAAAAATTTTTGTTCGGAATAATGAAGAATCAAAAATTTGGCCTAAGGGTATTATTGAAGAAGGAGAGCTCTTTTTCCACGAAGCGTCACAGAGATGGATAATAATCCATTCAGATAAAGACAAGAATGCTCCTGAAGTTGGAGGTTGTACAGATGGACCAACAGTCGTTGATTTAATTAACAAAATTTACTGGACTTGCTAGAAATTTATATACATAATAAGCTTTCGTTTAACTTGTGTGCAATAAAATATATCAGTTACTTCAACAAAAACTTAATCCCTGCGTCCATTAAACGCCGGGTCGTTAAAGCTTCACTAAACAATTTCGTTGCATGGATACCGTTAATCCATTAAATTAAAGAGTGATTAAATCATTCGGAGATAAAGCAACATCGGATCTGTTTCATGGAAATTCGAGCAGTAAAGTTCGGAGATTACCTGTTCAAATCCTTGATTCAGCTATTTACAAATTGGATATACTGAATGCAGCCACTTCTTTAGATGATTTAAGATCACCTCCAGGCAACAGATTAGAAGCACTGCGTGGAGATTATAAAGGATATCACAGTATTCGAATTAATGCCCAATGGAGAATCGTTTTTCGTTGGGAAGATTCCAGTGCTTTTGATGTAGCTATTGTTGATTATCATTAAAAAAGTGAAAACCATGATTCCACAGAACAGAATTACCACACATCCCGGGACGATTTTACTGAAAGAGTATCTTGAGCCAATGGAATTAACGCAGAAAAAATTAGCTGACCATCTGGATATTCCCATACAACGGATTAATGAAATTGTACGAGGGAAAAGAGGCATTTCTTCGGACACTGCTTGGTTACTATCGAAAGCGTTAAATACCTCTCCTGAATTTTGGTTAAATCTACAGGCTATGCATGATTTATCATCACATCGTCCAAGTAAAGAAATTGCTCCACTTAAAGCTGCTCAGGTATAACTGAGTGTTTTACCTCGGACGTGGTTCAGATCTTTAATTTTATCACAAGACTCACTGCTTAAACGCGGGGTCGTTAGTCCGCCTCATAAATTTATCCCGCGATTGCTTTCGAAGTTCTTTTTGTTCAAATTATTGTATCTAATTTAATTCAGTCATTATGGAAGACACTCTTATCAAAGAACTATCACGACTCAACAAAAACGAGAAGATCATTTTAGTAGAGGCTTTGTGGGATTCTATAGCTTCTGATCCTGAGCAAGTTGATGTACCTGAGCATCATAAAAGTATTTTGGAAGAGCGTTTACAAAGCCTTGATAAAGATACAGCGAATGGAAAGTCATGGGATGAAATCCGGGAAAAATATTTGTAACTAGTGCTTAAAACGTTAATTCTTACCCCACAAGCTGAAAAAGATCTTGATGATGCATATTACTGGTATGAAACCCAAAATTCAGGATTGGGGAAAGATTTTGTTCGTTGTGTAGATGTAAAGATCACATCTCTTCTTCGCGCTCCTAAGCAACACCAAGTTGTTTACAAAAGTAACATTCGAAGAGTTTTAGTTAACCGATTTCCGTTTTCTATTTACTATGTTGAACTAAAAGATGCGATTTCAGTATTCGCCATTTTACATCAACATCGGAATCCAAAAGCTTGGAAATCACGAGTATAATCTAACGAAGCGTGTGAGCTCAGCTCCACATATTTTAAGCCTCGTTTCTTAGCTCTGCAGCTGAACGAAATCTATGAGTTCTGCTCCACATTCTTCGCTATTGTTGATTATCATTTTAAAGCGGTTCAGGAATAACTGAGTGTTTTAAATCGGGGAAACTTTAATAACTAAAACCAGTCTCACCGTTCAAACGCAGGGTCGTTAGGAAAACGAAATGTAATTTGATAATACCCATCAGTTTTCAACCAAAATTCTGCATCAATTTGTTTTAATAAAGACTCTATCAAGGTAGTACCAAGCCCGGATTTTTTATCACTGACAGTTTCAATAATACCACTTCCATTATCATGATATCCTATGTGGTAGTGTCCATCTTCTTCATGGGCGGAAATTTCAATTTCATATCTTTCTTGAGGTCTATTGAAACCATGTTTCAGGCTGTTTGTAACCAACTCGTTTAAAATAATACCAACAGGCACTCCGTGATTAATATTTAAATAAGGAACATTAATATCTAACTTTAGGTCTATATCAAAGTTGTTTTTATTAAAGCTACCGATAATAATATCAGTTAATTCCCGAATGTACTTATTAAGATCAATACGGCTTACATCTTCGGACTGATACAAAAGCTCGTGTACTTTTGAAATTGATATTATTCGATTGGTACTTAATTTTAGTGCAGAACGGGTAAATGTATCGGGTGCTAAGTTTGATTGTAGATCCAGTAAACCAGAAACCACCGCCAAATTGTTTTTGACTCTGTGGTGAATTTCCTGAAGCAGAACATTTTTTTCCTCAACGCTTATCTTTAGTTCCTGTTCTTGTTGTTCGAGCACATTATAGCTTATATCCTGCTGTTCGATAATTTGTAATAAAGATTGATTGAAATTATGCATAAACATAGCAACAATAATAGCCACTAAAGAAAGCAGAATACCATTAACTATCCATTTATAGGGGAGATTTAACGTAGGGTCTAGAGATCCCGGAAACAGCTGACCAGATAAATAACCATAAGCTATTAATGTATACGTTATCATTGTAATGATAAAGATCAGAACTGCCCACTTAACTTCATAAACAAGTACTCCCAGAAAAGGAATAAATATAATTATTGATTTTACTGTAGAATATAAACCGTGTTGATAGAAGTCGGCAATAAAGAATAAGTACACGGCGAAGAGAATAAAGCTTCCTTTAGAAGAGAGTGAAACCTTATCTCTTTGATAGAAAATTATATATAAAGAAATTATAGTAAGAAGATCTATATAATTGTAGAAATTTAGATTTTCGAAATTAAATGGTATTAGTGGTATCAAAAAAACAATGGTGGCAAAAATGGCACCATACAGAATAAAGTTATCAACTAACTTATTTTTGATGGTTTTTATTGAAATTCTATGCTGCTGATTTGTTGTCATGAACAAGCTTATGCTTTTTTTACCAAATTTAGTTATTTGTCATAGCAATAATATTGATCAAATAATGAGTGCCGAATGTAAAAACTGATTCTGCTTTTGATAATCTAGTTTGGTTATTCTTTATCGGGAAATGCAAATTAACCTAAAATCATCAGTCTCACTAATTTCCGAATCATTTTACAGCTTCTTATTTAATAAGGGGCTTTTTTTTGGTATTTTGGAATCGCTTCCATGAAATCATAATTAAAGCACACGTATGTCGATCAAGACAGAAAAAAAATCTACAGAACTTAAAGAAGATAAGTATCCATTTAGCTTAACAGAGCCTCATAAACCTACTCATAAAGTACGTTTTGTAACGGCTGCCAGTTTATTTGATGGTCATGATGCCAGTATCAATATCATGCGTAGAATTTTGCAAAGCAGTGGAGTAGAGGTGATTCACCTTGGTCATAATCGCTCTGTGCATGAGATTGTTAATTGCGCTATTCAGGAAGATGTTCAGGGAATTGCCATTAGTTCTTATCAGGGTGGACATGTTGAGTATTTCAAATACATGATCGAATTGTTGGAAGAGCAGGGAGCAGGTCATATCAAAGTATTCGGCGGCGGCGGCGGGGTGATCGTTCAGGACGAAATCGACGATCTCCATGATGCAGGAGTGTCCCGGATCTTTTCTGTGGACGATGGTAGCGAAATGGGATTGCAGGGAATGATCAATTACATGATCCACGAATGTGATTATGATCCCGTTACAAAAACTGAAATTGATATTGAAAAAGTGCTCGATAAAGAGCCAAAAGCGATCGCCAGAGCTATAACGGCGCTGGAAAACGGAAACGAAGAGTTAATAAGTTTTTCTGATAAACAGTTGTTAAAGAAAGACGGAAAACCACTTAAAGCGGAATCTGAGAAAACGATTCCGGTACTGGGAATCACAGGAACGGGTGGTGCAGGAAAGAGTTCTTTAACAGATGAGATCGTATTACGCTTTCTTACTGAGTTTGAAGATATCACCATCGGAATTATTTCCGTAGATCCTTCCAAAATTAAGACAGGAGGGGCGTTACTTGGTGATCGCATACGAATGAACAGTATCGACACAGAACGCGTGTATATGCGAAGTCTGGCGACCAGAGCGTCAAACAGAAGCACAAGTGCAGCACTTACCGGAGCAATTGAGCTTTATAAGCAAGCCGGATTTGATCTGATCATCGTAGAAACCAGTGGAATTGGTCAAAGTGGTACTGAGATCGTAGATATATCAGATATACCGATCTATGTGATGACCAGCGAATATGGTGCAGCCACGCAGTTAGAGAAGATCAATATGCTTGATCTCGCTGAAATCGTGGTTTTAAACAAATTTGAAAAGAAAGGTTCGTTAGATGCTTACAGAGATATTCGTAAGCAGATGATAAGAAACAGAGGCGAATGGCATGCAAAACCCGAAGATATGCCGGTGTATCCAACGATAGCTGCTCAGTTCAATGACAAAGGAGTGAACAACCTTTTTGCTGCTATTGTTGAAAAGATCAACGAAAGGTACAGTTTTGAATGGGAGCCCAAGCTCTATACCGATGCTTCGCCTGCAGAAGATATTCAGGCTCAGGCGATCATCCCCGGAAAGAGAGTTCGTTATTTAAGTGAGATATCAGAGACCATCAGAAATTACCATGAATGGGCAGAGCAACAATCTGAAATTGCTTCCAGATTATCTGAGGTTAATGGTACACTGAATCAATTAAACAATTGGAAGCCAGAGAATAAAGAAGTGTTAGAAAGCGATCTTTCCAAGATGAAAGAACACTGGATCTCTAAGCTGGACGTAGCTCCAAAAAAGATCTTAGATGGCTGGGATGATCTGTATGAACGATACAAACAAGATACCTTTGATGTAAAGATACGTGACCGTGTTATCAAAAATGAATTGTACCGAGAATCTTTAAGTGGTTTAAAAATTCCTCGCGTAGCCATGCCGGATACCAAACACGAAGGAGAGAGGCTTAAGTTTGCTTTAAAAGAAAATCTCCCCGGTTATTTCCCATATACCGCGGGTGTATTTCCATTTAAGCGCGAAGGAGAAGATCCAACCAGAATGTTTGCCGGTGAAGGAACTCCGGAGCGAACCAACAAGCGGTTTCATTATGTAAGTGAAGGATTGGAAGCTGCTCGTCTATCAACCGCTTTTGATTCAGTAACATTGTACGGAGAAGATCCCGGTTATCGCCCTGATATTTACGGAAAGATCGGTAATTCCGGTGTGAGTATTTGTACGCTGGATGATATGAAAAAACTTTATTCCGGTTTTGAACTAACCAAGCCAACTACTTCTGTATCAATGACTATCAATGGTCCGGCACCGATGATATTAGCTATGTTTATGAATACGGCTATCGATCAGGAAGTGGAAAGATATCTGAAAGCAGAAGGGAAATGGGAGCAGGCGATCAAGGATGTTAAAACAAAGTATGAGAAGCTTGGATTACCGGTTCCACGATATTCAAATGAAATCCCTGCAGGGAATGATGAGTTTGGTTTAGGTTTGCTTGGAATGACCGGTGACGAAGTTATTGACGCTGAAACCTATGATCAGATCAAGGAAAAGACACTTTCATCAGTTCGTGGAACTGTTCAGGCTGATATTTTGAAAGAAGATCAGGCGCAAAACACTTGTATTTTCTCTACCGAATTTGCTCTTAAAATGATGGGAGACATACAGGAATACTTTACAGAGCATAAAGTTCGTAATTATTACTCTGTTTCTATTTCCGGGTATCATATCGCGGAAGCGGGAGCTAACCCGGTCACTCAGGCCGCGCTTACACTGGCAAACGGATTTACTTATGTAGAATACTACTTAGCCCGTGGATTGAACATCGATGATTTCGCTCATAATCTGTCGTTCTTCTTCAGTAATGGACTAGATCCTGAATATGCAGTGATCGGACGTGTAGCACGTCGTATTTGGGCGGTAGCGATGAGAAAGAAGTACGAAGCCAATGATCGTTCTCAGAAGTTGAAATATCATATTCAAACAAGTGGTCGTTCGTTGCATGCACAGGAGATTCAGTTCAATGACATTCGTACAACTTTACAGGCATTATTAGCAATTTATGATAATTGTAATTCATTGCACACCAATGCTTACGATGAAGCAATTACAACTCCGACTGAGGAGTCTGTACGTCGTGCATTAGCGATTCAGATGATCATTAACAAAGAGATGGGAACGGCTAAAAATGAGAATATCAATCAGGGTTCTTATTTCATTTCTGAATTGACCGATCTTGTTGAGGAAGCCATTCTTACCGAGTTTGATCGCATCACTGAACGTGGTGGTGTTCTCGGAGCGATGGAGAGTATGTACCAACGCGGAAAGATCCAGGATGAAAGCTTGTATTACGAAACTAAGAAGCACACCGGAGAACTACCGATCATAGGCGTAAATACCTTCCTGA
>TARA_R100000306_G_scaffold62584_1_pt1 | contig 100346 bp, 93 predicted proteins | sample TARA_R100000306 | Tara Oceans TARA_R100000306 (sample SAMEA2620824) | marine metagenome | biome: marine biome (ENVO:00000447); feature: mesopelagic zone (ENVO:00000213); material: "saline water (ENVO:00002010), including plankton (ENVO:xxxxxxxx)" | depth 1000 m | reverse complement strand
ATCTGGCCTCCGTTTACTCGGAATTACTGAAAGAGCTCCATGGAGTCACCGTACCTGTCGGCCTGCCAGGTCACTCGTGGCAAACCTATATGATCGTACTTGATCAGAGGTTCGACCGTGACCAGGTTATAGCCAATATGCTTGCACAGGGCTTTCAGACAAATCTCGGAGCGCAGGCCCTGCCCTCACTTTCCGTATTCAAGACGCAGAGCGGGGAACGCTGTTGTCCTGTCGCGACTAATCTATACAGGCAAGGGCTCGCGCTCCCGTTTTGCGAGCAGTATTCAGAGCAAGATCTTCAACGCGTGTGTCGTGCGTTGGAAAACTGTCTGCGTGAAGCTCATTAGAGCTCTTCCACAGGCAAGCAAGAAGTTACCCTCATTCACAGGTTGACGGAATTTTGGGGCGCCAATTGAATTCTTCAGCTCGCAAAGCCTTATTTCTTGGAAGCAAGAGTTTTGGACTTTCAATATTCAAAACCATCTTTGAAGCGTCTTCTCATATTGACTGGACTGTCCTCTGCCCCTCTGACGTCGGTGATAGCCGATCGTGTTACAACGACTATGTGGAATTCTGCGCCAGGCACGATCTGAAGCTTTTACTAGCATACTCTTTGAAGGAAGTAGCTATTGAAATAGATGCTTTTGCACCTGATGTTATGGTTGTCTGTGGCTATTACCGAATCCTGCCCAGGAACGTGTTGGATAAAGTTCCACTGGGGGTCTGGGGCATCCACAATAGCTTGCTACCCAAGTATCGAGGCGGGTCTCCCCTAGTGTGGCAAATTATCAACGATGAAAAAGTAATAGGCTCTTCCTTTTTCAAACTTGCCGATGGAACAGATGACGGAGACATTCTCTGTCAGGTGAGATTCCAGGCCCCGCGAGATATCACGATTTCGCAGGCCGGAGCGGCACTTGAGGGCCTATGGATCGAAAAGCTTTCAGCACACTGGGCTCGTCTCATTGCGGGTAATGCTGTAGCAACCCCCCAGGACCATCTCCTGGCAAGCTATTGCGCTCAACGAACTGAAGATGATGGCCAGATCAACTGGGACATGTCAGCTCGGGAAATCGATTGCTTTATCAGGGCTCAAGCTGCGCCCTATCCCCAGGCTTTCTTCGATTATCAAGGTAAAAAGGTGCGCGTGGTAAAGCATGGTGCAGATGAGCGTCTCATCTACGGCACCCCCGGGCAGGTGTTCAGTCGCACTGTCTCAGGAGAAGTCATCGTCGTTTGCGGAGGAAGTTCTGCCTTGCGCCTTGTTGAAGTGAGAACTGAGGAGTGCACATGTCCCGCGGGCGAAGTACTGGACTCTTTGAGCATACGTCTCAAGAGCTAAAATAAGCAGCTCCTAAATCGTTAAAAACCAGGAGCCTATTTCAGCACCGAAGCGTAGACCTCTATCATCTTTTCCACGATCACCGCTTTGCTTTTACCCTTTTCCTTTAACAGCCGCTCCGCCCCGATTACAAGTTGCTTTCTGAGAGGTGGATCCTCTATGAGCATCTGAAACGCATCGGCCAGTTCTTTGGCCCCTCCTGGGGGGATAAGCAGACAGTTTTCATTGTGGGTGAACGTGGTTTCGGTACAACCCGCACGTGTAAGCACTACTGGACACTTTGAAAACATAGCTTCTGCTATTGTATTCGCCCAGGTATTCTCGATAGGGCTTATATGTACTGTGGCTGTCGAGACCGCAAGTATCCGCTCGGGATCGCTTCGCATGCCCAAGGGAATACAGGTATTCTGAAGTTCGCGCTCTCTTATCTTTTTAAGACACTCCTCGGCCAAGTCTCCATCACCAGCCAATAACGCAACAAATTTAACCTTTCTTTCGGCAAGCAGACCACAAGCTTCAATGAATGTGAGTGGATCCTTGAACGAATCGAGCCGGCAAACAAAAGACAGGATTGGTGTCTCGAGCGGTAGACCCAGCTCGCGTCTTATTTCCTCAGTAGAGTCTGCGGGAATGAGGAAGCGCTCCTCGTCTACTGGCGCCATGATACTACTGAAGTTATTGAAGCCTGCACGCCTGAGGTGCATATCAGTTTCGGCCGCCGTTGATACCACAGCTGCACAGAGCCTCAGCGTTACGCGGGTCAGCAGTGCTGGCAGCCCTCTGGTATCCGATCCCCAGTTAGTGAAAACAATGGGCTTATGGGCTAAGCAAAGTAACATACCCAACTTTGCAGCCCATACAGTGGGAAGCCAATGGCAATGAACGATGTCCACCCCACGGATGTGGCGTGCTGTCTTAAACGACAGCGCGAGGAAAAGAAACGGAACCTGCATCACCGCTAGCCGGGAATGCCTCATGTTCGACAGGATTCCGCCTCCATAGCATAACTTCTGAGCTGAAGCCGGGAAAAAATACTGCGCACGAACCACCTGCACCTGGCCAAACTGATCTACACGGGGTGCCGACTCGTCTCCAGGCGCTACCACTAATATATTCTGAGCGGCTTCGCTAAGGTACTTAGCGAACCGATAAACGAAGGAGCCTGCGTGATCTTTAGCGAACCGAGGAAAACTCGTGGTGAGAAACATTATTTTCATAGCTACTTCAGACCTTTCAGTAACACGATGCCGGCAGTGGCTGAGGCCAGAACATCGTAAGCTGTGGTCCAAAGACGCAAGCAAATCGCGAACATCGCTGCATTCTCCACGCCCAGTGAGTGCGAGAGGAGAAGAATAAGACTACCTTCGCGAATACCGATACCACCTGGGGCGAAAAAAGCAATAAGACCAATTGTCACAGACAACATGGTAGCACCGGTTACGGTAGCTAAAGACTCAATCTCAAGATCCACGCCGAGACCGGCCAATAAAACAGCGATGACCGAAGCGACAAGGCACCATATCAGAATATGCTGTCCCACAAGGAACGAAACGGTGGTGAGCCTGGGAATTCTAGTAATCTCTTCAGGATTGGCCGTTCCGCGAAAACGATGATAATGTTTGAGCAGAAAGGGATAAATGTGTACAAAGCCAACTGCTCCAGCCGACGCCAAAGCAGCGACGAATACAACTGCTGGCAACAGAGCAGCTGGCTGCGCTGCTGTGACCAACAGCGTCAGACCGCCTACCAGCCCAAGCCCCATCGTCACAAATTGTTCCACCAATGAAACTCGGACTGAGTCCTTGAAGGGTAATCCTTGTGACCGGGACATCCACCCTTTCACTAAAATTCCCCAAACCTTGCCTGGAATGTATTTCGAAAGCTGCATTAGCCCCGTCTGAGCCAAAGCCGAATCGAAAGGCATTTCAAATTGCGCGAAGGCTTTCAAAGAGAAGCGCCAGGCATATGCGGCTATAACTAAAACAACCGCCTGAATTGCAAGCAGGAAAAACCAGGCGGGTGCGCTTAATTCGAAAGCGATATCTCTGCCGTCTTCAAAGTTTTTGAGCGCTGCGATTCCCAAACCGCTTAGACTTACCACCACCAACACCCCTACGGCTGCCCGCAGTAGTGTCTGCTGAAGCTTTGGATCAATCACTTAAGTGAACGGTTGTTTTCCATGTCGAACCACATTGCGAACAGAGTAAACTGAACGCCGGTTATAAACAGGAAGGCAGCGAACAACGCGCTAGTTTCAGCAATACCACCGACGGCTATCCGATAAATCATCAAGTAAAGACCTAACAACAGACCGGATGGCAGCAGCAGTAGTCCAAATGCGTAGAAGAACACCAGCGGATGAAAATCCCTGATGATATATTTATGCGCCATACGGAAGAGAAACATGCGGCAGATGAGCCAAGACAATTTCGGGATGAGCCTTAATGGTTTGACTCCAGACTTCTCTCCAATACCGTAAACAGGCTTAATGGGGACATCGCGAACCCGGAAGTTATAGATATTCAGGCGCACCAGGAGATCGTTAGGTTGGCCATAGCGCTGATACATGGAGTCCCAGTTGATGGTGTGCAGAACAGCTTTCGATGCCGCAGTGTAACCCGATTGGGAGTCAGCCACATGCCAGTAGCCAGAGGCAATCTTTGTCAAAAGACTGAGCATGGAGTTCCCAAGGTAACGGACCCTCGGTATCATCTTCCACGCGTCTCCACTAAAAAGTCGGTTGCCCTTCGTGTAGTCAACCTCCCCGCTCGCCACAGGCTGCAAAATTGCCGGAAGATCTTCAGGATCCATCTGTGCATCTCCCGCCATGACGACCGCTATATCGAAGTCATGGTCACGCGCATACTTATAACCTGTCGAAATAGAACCACCAACTCCAAGATTCCTCTCGTGCTTCAAGAGAACGGTTCTAGGATCATTTAGTCGCTCAACAATATCGACTGTGTCATCTGTGCTGCAATCATCAACAATGAGTATTGCATCAACACATGCCGGCATATTGGAGATGACCTTTTTGATCAGCAGACTCTCGTTGAAGCAAGGAACTACGCAAGCTACTCGTTTCTGCTCAAACATCTTACTGGTCCTTATAGACGGAATTGATACTGCGGCGCAAATCGATAATTTGTTGATCAGATCGATATTTGTACCAAGGCTGATTATCCAGCATCATCTCGGCCTCCGACAGCTTGAGAGTTGCTTCTTTGAAAAGTCCTGCTGAGCTGAGGTAGAGCGCCTGCTGAATAAGGTGAACTGGTTGAGGGTACAGATCATGCGCTAGTTCGATACTTGCCATTGTCAAATTAAGGTCGCCCTGTTCTGCATAGAGAATAGCTCTAGTTCCCTCGATCTGAGCACGAACGCTAGGATACTGATAGCCGCTATTCATAGCCAAGCGCTCCAGCATTGACAGGACTGATTGTACAGTCAATCCTGCACAATCACCTTTTATCGCCCACGTGGTGAGTTCTTCAAAAGCTGGTATCACAGCATTGTCACTTTTTGCACTATCAATCGATTCCAGTACTTCATCAACAACGCGTTCAACCGGGCGTTGAAGTCTGCACAGAAGAATTATTTCCGACAGTCGAAGACTGAGATGGTCCGGCATCAGTCTGTTTGAATTTTCAAGAGTAGCTAAAGCGTCTTCAAGCCGCCCAGTCCGTGCTAGATAATCCGCAATATATACAGTGGCGCGCGGAGATGCTGGATTTTCGTCGGCCCAGTTTCTCAGTATCAACTCTTCATTTCCCCAAATTTTCGCATTCTCGAATGTCAACCATCCGATCAAGCTTGTATAGAGGAGCACGAATACTAAGACTGCGGACCTAAATACTGTCAAAAGCGGCAGGAGCAGCGCGGCGCAAGATAGGAAAAGACCATAGCTCGGCAAGTAGTTTCTGTGTTCAAAGTAAAGCTCAAGAGGTAAAAAAGTAGACTCCATTATATGACCAGAGAAGTACCATGCCACTCCAAAGCTAAACAACGGGTTTTTATCTTTTAGAAGGTAAGCACAAATCAGCAAAACAGCAATGACGAACAGCGAAACTACCGACTTTAAGCTGTCGAAAACACTCTTATTTATATTGTAGTCGTCGTTGAATAGACCAGAACCTGCAAGCCTAGGAAAAATCAATTGACTTATATAATCACCAACAACAGATATTTGGGTAACCAAGCGCTCGCTCATATCAAAAGATCGTCTTTGATAAACCGAAGATATCTCTGGCCAAATTGAATATACATAAAAAATGAAAAGCACTATAGGCAGAGCAATATAAACCAACTTTATCTCCAATTGTAGCCGTTTAACCTCCCCACCTCGAACAAGGGTAAGAGACCAAAGGTACAAACAGAGTAGATAGCCGTTCTCTTTTGAAAGTACTGCTAGTGTATAACAGGTGCCAACCAGCAGGAAAATCGTGAGACGTTCTTTATTAGTCAAGGTGTGGCTTTTGCTGAATTGCAATACTATTGCGATGCCTGCGAGCGTAAAAAACGCGCTAAGCTCAGTCATCCTCTGGACGACGTAAAATACAGTAGAGTTCTGAAGCGGATGGATTATCCAGATAAGCGCCAATAAAAATGCGCTGATCTCTAAAGCGCGGGCACTGACTTTGTAACTAGAATTGATCAACAGTTGGCGAGATAAAAAATAGATTATAAACCCATTGATTATGTGAATCGCAAAGTTAAAAATTTTGAAACTGAAAGGGTTCGAAGGCCAGCTGTCCTTCTGCAGCCAGAATGTAAAAAACGAAAGCGGCCTCCCCAAACCACCCTCTGGAGCATCTGCAAGAAAGTTGTACCACGTATAGCCGGGAAGCGAACTGGTGTTATCCAGCAAACTCACATTGCCAACATCGTCTAGCAGAAATGGACCGCTCAAGCCAGGCCACGATATAAAGCTGACGATTATGCCTAAAGCCAGGTAGGAGAGACTGATATGAAGTTTCATAGAAAAAACGCCATCGCGTGGATGGCGTCTCAAGATAGCGATTTTTAATTTCTGCAGTTTGCAGGGCGATATTTTAAAGAAACAGTTCCACCCTTGCAGTCCCAGTCAATAACACCGGATTTTGCAATTGATCGGAATTGAATCGTTGACCCTGCTCCAACTCCAGCCGCAGCTCTATAGGTTATCGTGATGATGGCATTAGTACCGCCGCTACTCAAACCCAGGCTCTGAACGTATTTGCTAGTAATGGTTCCAGGCAGGCCTGCACTGATGTTACCGGTAGGATACGAGTTCAGAGACTGGAAATGCTCCGAGACTGCAGTTTTAGATGCGGCAGCGATACCTACACCCTCAGTAACCTTCGCACGGGTGGTGTAATCCTGATACGCAGGAATGGCCACCGCCGCGAGAATACCGATGATCGCCACAACGATCATCAGTTCGATCAGCGTGAAGCCCTGCTGAATCTTGCTCATTACTGGTTTGAAATTTTGCATTTGGTAGTCCTCAGTGTTCTATGACGATTTTGCTTCGGGCGTCGCCTGGGCTTCGCATCCTTGAATGAAGTAAAGCAGAGGGCATGCCAAAATCAAATTGAACTTGTCACCGCTTATATTTCAGTGGTTTAGCCCTTATTTTCGACCTACGGTAAAAATGTCGACCAGGTCAATTCCTAACCTGCACTGAGCGTATGGCTCTCATTCACGGCAGAAAGTGACGCGCCGCGTCACACGTCACTCCGCCTCAAGGTAAACGTTGCTCCCTTCACTCCATAGAGATGCTTTACCAGTCAATTCATTTTCCGGCCGCTTTTTTGCGAAGTGTCTTATTCACTTCTAAACTCCTCAAATACCTTGGTTTCCGCTTGAGTTGCAAACGCGGTGGATTTCCTCACCTTTATTAGAGTCAGATACTGTACATGAGCGCACCACTCACAGGCCTTGCCCGTCGCTTTGTCTTCGACGGCATAATTGACGAAGAAACCGCTCGCAACGCCAGTAATGAGGCCAAAAGGGCCAACATCCCGCTTGTCGCCTATATAGTCAACAATGGTTTGGCTAAAGCACCTCAGATAGCGCAAGCCTCCTCGCTGGAGTTCGGCGTGCCTTTGTTTGATCTCGATGCGCTGAATCTGGCGGTCATGCCAGAGAAAACCATTGGGGAAAAACTTGTCCGCAAGCACCATGTTCTCCCTCTTTTCAAGCGCGGGAACAGGCTATTTCTTGCGGTCGCCGATCCCACCAATATCGCGGCGATGGATGAAATCAAGTTCGCTACCGGCTTGAATGCCGAGCCTGTGCTGGTTGAGCAGGACAAGCTTAGCCGAGCCATAGATGCCTACCTGGAAACCCAGGAGCAACCTCTAGGCGGAATGGAACTGGACGGCGATCTTGAAGATATCGACATTGATACGGGCGATAATAAACAGGACACAGATTCCGATGCTGGCGAAGACGATGCACCCATCGTCAAATACGTGAACAAGATGCTGCTGGACGCCATAAAGGGCGGCTCATCGGATGTCCACTTCGAGCCTTACGAGCACACCTATCGAATTCGCTTCAGAACTGACGGCATCCTCCATGAGGTTTCCAGGCCATCAGTCAAACTAGCTGCCAAGTTTTCAGCGCGCCTAAAGGTCATGGCTCAACTCGACATCTCTGAACGGCGGGTTCCACAGGATGGCCGCATCAAGATGAAGTTATCCAAGACGAAATCCATAGACTTTCGTGTTAATACTCTTCCGACACTCTGGGGCGAGAAAATCGTTTTGCGTATCCTCGACGCCAGTAGCGCGAAAATGGGTATCGACGCGCTCGGGTACGACCCTGATCAGAAGCAGATGTTTATGGATGCACTTGCGCAACCGCAGGGCATGATCCTGGTTACTGGTCCCACTGGTAGTGGCAAGACAGTGTCACTTTATACGGGCCTCAATATTCTCAATACACCGGAGAGAAACATTTCAACTGCAGAGGATCCTGTTGAAATCAATTTGGAAGGTGTAAATCAGGTTAACGTCAGCACGCGGGTTGGCCTCGACTTCTCTGCCGCGCTGAAGGCGTTTCTGCGCCAGGACCCGGATGTAGTTATGGTGGGTGAGATCCGGGATCTCGATACAGCCTCTATCGCCGTCAAGGCAGCCCAGACTGGTCACCTGGTGCTGTCCACACTCCACACAAACAGTGCACCTGAAACTCTTACCCGACTGCGCAATATGGGAGTGCCTTCTTTCAACATCGCCACCTCCGTCAGCTTGATCATTGCGCAACGTCTTGCGCGTCGTCTCTGTAGCGAATGCAAGGAGGAATTGAAAGTTCCACCGGAGGTATTAAAAGAGGAAGGCTTCACAGACGAACAAATTGCTACAGGCTTTACCTTGTATCATCCCAAGGGCTGTCCAAAATGTAAGGGTGGATATCGCGGTCGTGTAGGCGTCTATGAAGTTGTCAGAGTCACGCCTGAGCTGCAGGAGCAAATCATGAGTGATGCGAGTTCGCTGGAGATTGCCAGAACGGCGCAGAAGCTTGGCTTCCGGAACTTACGTCAGTCCGCCCTGCGCAAGGTCATCGAAGGCATGACCAGCCTGGAAGACGCAAACCGCATAACGAAAGATTAAGGATTACGAGAAGACTTGAGTTCGAGCCACTGGCCGAACACTTTTGGGTAGAGAGACTATGGCGCAGGCAATTGAGAAAACCGTTCCCTTCCTTTGGGAAGGCAAAGACAGAAAGGGTAACAAAACGAAGGGCGAGACTGTTGGCACTAACAGCGCCATAGTCAAGGCACATCTCCGAAAGCAAGGGATTGTTCCGACCAAAGTTAGAAAAAAACCGAAAAATCTTTTCGGTGAAAAGAAACAGAAGATAACGCCCTTCGACATCGCGATTTTCGTTCGACAACTGGCAACGATGATGAAAGCGGGTGTACCGCTCGTACAGTCGTTCGACATAGTGGCTGACGGTCTTGAAAATCCTTCGCTGCGGAAACTTGTACTTGATGTAAAGAATGATGTTGCTGCGGGGAACAGTTTCGCTGGTTCACTTAAAAAGCACCCTAGATATTTCGACGATCTCTTTTGTAACCTCGTGGAGAGCGGCGAGAAAGCTGGTGCGCTTGAAACTATGTTGGGGCGCGTTGCCACTTACATGGAAAAAACCGAGGCGCTGAAGAAGAAGATCAAGAAGGCAATGACCTATCCTATTGCCGTTCTTGTTGTTGCGCTGGTTGTTACGGGTATCCTGCTTGTATACGTTGTACCAATGTTTGAAGACATGTTTCAAAATTTCGGCGCGGATTTACCTGCTTTCACACGCATGGTCGTTGATTTATCCCATTCGGCTCAATCCTCTTGGTACTATATATTAGCCGCTATAATTGCGATCATGTTTGTTTCTAAAGAGGTGATGCGACGGTCTGAGGCCGCAAGGAACCAGGTGGACCGGATCACTCTCAAGTTACCAGTAGTAGGAGACATCCTTTATAAATCTGCGGTTGCCCGCTTTGGTCGTGTGCTTTCAACCACTTTCGCTGCAGGCGTTCCGCTTGTTGATGCCCTGGATTCAGTAGCTGGCGCCTCTGGTAACGTGGTTTTCAAAGACGCTGTGCTGAAAATCAAGGACGACGTTTCTGCGGGTACTCAACTGCAATATAGTATGAAGGCAACTGGTATATTCCCTGTCATGGCGATTCAGCTGACGGCTATCGGCGAAGAATCCGGCGCCCTAGACGCCATGCTCGAGAAAGTCGCGGATCACTACGAATCAGAAGTCGATGATGCCGTCGACAACCTGACCGCCTTGATGGAGCCTATGATAATGTCCGTACTCGGCGTACTGATCGGTGGTCTGATCACCGCCATGTACCTCCCAATCTTCCAGATGGGCCAGGTGGTCTAACACGTGACAGAGTTCTTCCAATACCTACAGCAGCATCCCAATGCTGCTTTTTTTTTCATCGCTGTGTTCGGCCTGCTAATCGGCAGCTTCCTGAACGTGGTGATCTACCGCCTTCCTCGCATGATGGAAGCTGGCTGGCTCCAGCAGTGCGAACAGTTCCTGGCAGATCACCAGCAACGGAAGGCTGAGGCAGCCGCTGGCCCGACAAACCACAACACCGTCGCCCCAGACCTCACCCACGAAGCCGACGCACCCGCCGAACAGGCGGCAACCACGCCGGTCATGACTCTCTCGAAGCCAGACTCAACCTGCCCGCACTGCGGCCACAAGATCCGCGCCTGGGAGAACATTCCCGTACTCAGCTACCTCGCCCTCCGCGGCCGCTGCTCGTCCTGCAAGGCCACTATCAGCCTGCGCTACCCTGTCATTGAGCTCGTCACTGCCCTACTCGGCGTTATCTGCCTCAAATTCATCGGCGTGAATGCTGCCGGTCTGGCCGCCGTTGCCCTCAGCTGGACCCTGCTCACCCTGTCGATGATCGACTTCGACACAAAGCTCCTACCGGACAGCATTACGATGCCGCTGCTTTGGGCAGGCCTTATCGCTAACAGCTTCAGCCTTTTCACGGACCTCGAGTCCGCGCTATGGGGTGCCATTGGCGGCTACATGAGCCTCTGGCTGGTCTTCCACGGCTTTCGCCTGCTCACAGGCAAGGAAGGCATGGGCCATGGCGACTTCAAGCTCCTGGCGGCGCTGGGCGCCTGGCTGGGCTGGCAGGTGCTGCCGCTCATCATCCTGCTGTCGTCCTTAGTGGGCGCCATTATCGGTATAGGCCTCATCGTGATCCGCGGACGAGACAGAAATATTCCGATTCCCTTCGGTCCCTATCTTGCCATCGCAGGCTTCATCGCTTTACTCTGGGGCAATGCGATTATTTCCTCATATCTCTCAACGCTCTAAACAGCCAGCTACGGCACTACAGGCTTATCAATGAAGCCTGTAGTGGGTCTCACTGGCGGGATAGCCAGTGGCAAATCATCTGCGGCCGCCATCTTTGCGGCGCTCGGCGTCGACTGTATCGACGCTGACGACGTCGCCAAAGCCGTCGTTGCCAGAGGCGAGCCTGCGCTGAGGCAGATCGTTGAGCAATTTGGCCCTGACATCCTCCTGGAAAGCGGTGATCTCAATCGCCCTGCCCTGCGAAAGCTGGTGTTCTCAGACCCCGACAAACTCCGCTGGCTAGAGGCCCTCACCCATCCCCTCGTGTACCAGCGACTGAAAGACTGGCGAGCCAACATCAGCAGCCACTACGGCATTCTGGTTTCACCGCTGATGCTGGAGCGCCGTCAGCACCACACCGTAGACCGTGTGCTGCTTATCGACGTACCACCCGAAGTACAGATCCAGCGAACGATGGCGCGTGATGGTTCCACCGAGCATGAGGCACAGGCTATCATGGCGACCCAGATGGCCAGGCACGAGAAAAGGGAACTTGCCGACGATATCATTCTCAATGATGGCGATCTCACCAGCCTGCGTCACAAAGTCCAGTCACAGCACGATGCGTACATGAAGCTATGAAGAAAATTACTGTCAATTGCCCGACCTGTCAGAAGCCGGTCGACTATGTCCCTGAGAACGAGTACAGACCGTTTTGCAGTGAGCGCTGCCAGATGATCGATCTCGGTGCCTGGGCTGAGGAAAGCTACAAGATACCCGTGACGCCAACGGCCGAAGACCTGGAGCACATCATGGATGAGCTTGACGAGCAAAGTGGAAGTGAAGATGGTAAGCAGCAATCCAATGGCTATCGCTGGCAGTGAGTGACTGTCGGTTCTGCGGACTCGTCAAAGGCACTGAAACCGCCAGTGTGATTCACCAGGACAAGGACTGTCTGGCGATGATGGACCTCTTTCCAATCAGCCCCGGCCATCTCCTGATCGTACCCACCAGGCACGTCGAACGCTTCGATGAACTCACCCTCGAGGAACTCGACGCGCTCTCGCGTATGACCCATAAGCTTTCTGCAGCCGTAATGCTCACTCAATTAAAGGCGAAGCAGCGACCTGACGGCTATAATATTCTCAACAACAACGGCACGGTTGCCCAGCAGCATCTTCCGCACCTGCATATACACATTATCCCCAGGTACAAGCGGGATCTACTCAAGGTAACCGGCCATCTCTTTCTTCACGCGCCAGGGCTCTTCATTGCGAAAGCACGTCGCAAGCGACTTGATGAACAGGCACAACTTCTTGGCTCGTCACTGGCTGGTCTATAGCCTTTGTTTGTTCAGCACGTTCGCCGGTGTCCTCGGTAGCGGCAAGCTTCATGCAGAAGATGCTGGCGAAGCGATGTATGAGGAACTGAAGCCGTATTTCAGGGACAGGGACCTCGAGCCAGAAATGATGGAACAGCCGCTGGACTGGCTCATCAACCAGCGAAACAACTGGTCGTCCCGTATCGGCACGATTGGCCGCAAGGTGGATGGCTTCTTCGGTGGCCGGGAAGCAGCCGACCGCAGCAATGACAGCTTCCTGAGAATCGGCCTGTTCTCCATTTTTGAAGCCGGCGAAGCGCCTGAGCTGGATCCAGACTTCAAGTTCCGGCTCGATCTGCCTTCCACCAAAGAGCGCTTCAAGCTGGTTCTTGAATCACAAACGGATGAATTCCTCGAACTCGAAAACCGCCGTAATAGACAGGCGCGGCAAAGCCGCGAGCGCGAAAGCAGTTCCGGCTTCCTTCGCTTCATTTCGGCGCCGGAGCATTGGCAGTTCAACACAGACATCGGTATCCGCTTCAGGGTGCCGCTCGATCCATTCGTCCGTTTCGAAGTGGAACGCGAATGGCCGCTGAAGCGGGAGTGGTTCTTCCGCTTCGAACAGGCTTATTACTATTTCCACTCCAAGGGCTGGGGGCACCGAACGCAGTTCTTCTTCGAGCGCGATCTCTCTGAGGTGGTTTTCCTGCGATTTCTTACTCAGGCACGATTCGAGCAGGACGACGACACCTGGGATTTCTCGCAGTCTGCCACGCTGTTCCACCAGCTGGATTTCAGGAGCGCCACCCGCTATCAGGTTGGCTGGGTCGGTGAAAACCAGCCGCAGCCGAGGACTACCGAATATTTTATCAGTACGACCTATCGAAAATCGGTGTACTCGGATTGGCTGTTCCTCGAGGTCACGCCTGCACTCACCTTCTCCCGGGCCGAGGTAAAAGAGTATCTGGTGCCAATTCGCACTGATACCGGTCAGGGTTCGTTGGTGACCTCACCAGAGAACTACCGCGTCATCACCGTGTCAGAAGACACTGATTTCAAGCCGACACCCAGCCTGACCATTGGTTTCGAAATGTTGTTCTCGGAATAGCTGTGTTTGAACTTACGCCTATTGCCTGGGTCCATTCACCGCTGTCACAGAAGTTCGGTGTGCCGCGGCAGGCCGGACTCGCGGCCGTACCAGTCGACATCGTATTCGAACCGGCGTTCTCTCGACCGGAGGCCTTCGTTGGCCTGGAGGAAGCCAGCCACCTCTGGATTATAGGGCGCTTTCATCTTGCCTCGGCGGCAGATGGCAAGCCCTCATTGTCGGTACGTCCGCCACGCCTGGGCGGCAACCGAAAGATGGGTGTGTTTGCGACACGCTCTTCGTTCCGGCCGAACGGTCTTTCGCTATCCGCGGTCAAGCTGCTGCGCATCCATAGCGAGGCGGGTCGCATGCGTCTGACAGTGGAAGGACTCGATCTGGTAAATGGCAGCCCTGTATTCGATATCAAACCCTACCTGCCCTACGCCGACGCTATTCCTGAAGCCGAGTTGAGCTGGGCCGATGCTTCACCGCAGCGACTGGTCGTGAAGCTGGCGGCAGGTCTGAGCAAGGAATTCGAGAAGATCGAACAAGGACATCCAGAGTATCTGAATCAGGTGAAAGCAGTACTTGAGCTGGACCCCAGGCCGGCCTATCACGCCGAGCGGGCCACAGAAGGACATTCTGGCAGGCATTATACAATTCGGTTTGGCGACTACGACGTCAGCTGGGCCGTGGAGGCCGACGGCAGCGTATTGATACATTCAGTGCGCCAGTTAACCCAGGATCAGGAGTGAAAACCCTCCACAGGCGGAAATGAGCCTGCATAGCTGTCGATCCACTCCGAGGCGGCTTCCTCGCCAGTGAGCAGGCGGCCCTCTTTCGCATAGGTCTGCCGCTTGTACTGCTCGATGTGACAGATCTGCTCCACCATTCTTGCGGCAAAGGCATCTTCACTCTTCAGGAACGAGAGCCCTACTTCATAGAGGTCTGCCGTGAACTGTCGGCACCAGACGACCTGCGCCGAACAGCTGAATTCCGGAATCACGAAGGGAATTCTCACCTGCACGATATCATTTGGCGTATAGCTCTGGGTTGTGATGCAACTGACGCCACCCCGGCTCACATTGTTCATGGGTAAGGTGGGGGCATGATGGTGGCTCGAAAGGGCCATATTGCCCTGACTGCGCTCGAGTTCGATCGGTATGTCCGTTGGATGGCGGATAAATTGCCTCAATGCATCTTTATGTGTAGTGTTTCTGCTTTCAAGGACTGCCACGGCTGCTTCCTCGGCTGTTGTGATGCTGTTGTTTAAACTCTTGTTATTGCATGCGAAGCTCTACCAGTAAAGGTAGATCCTCGAACTGCCTGCACGCAAGTTATGGAGACTGCTTTTTTGAATGAATCTGTTGTTATTTCGCTGGCCGCGATTCTCTTCTTCGGGGTCGGCTCACAGTTTCTGGCCTGGAAGCTCAAGCTCCCGTCCATTCTTTTACTGCTGCTAAGCGGTATCGCACTTGGTCCAGTCACAGGCTTGCTCGATCCTGATGCACTGTTTGGTGACGCGCTGTTTCCGGCAGTCTCTTTCGCCGTTGCCATCATCCTTTTCGAAGGCGGTCTCAGCCTCAAGATTCGCGAGCTGAAAGCCACCTCAGTGGTGGTCCAGCGCCTGATCAGCGTCGGCATCCTGGCCACCTGGGTGCTGAGCACTGTATTCGCGAAATATGCGCTCGACCTGCCCTGGATGCTGGCCGCCCTGTTAGGCTCCATTCTCACTGTCACTGGCCCCACCGTGGTCTTGCCGCTGTTGATGCTCGTTCGCCCCAAGGGGCATGTCAATTCAGTGCTGAAATGGGAGGGCATTCTCAATGACCCCGTGGGTGCCCTCCTCGCGGTGTTGGTCTTTGAAGTAGTAATTACGGCGAATCTTGGATCAGCGACTACCGTTTTCCTTCAGGGCTTCGGTCTTACACTGGTTGTTGGCGGCCTACTTGGCCTGGGCATGGGCATGCTAATGACGCTGGCCCTGCGGCATCACTGGGTTCCGGAGTTCCTGTCGAATACCTTCACGCTGACTGCGGTGCTGGTGCTGTTTACCGTATCGAACCTGATCCAGCATGAGAGCGGACTGTTCAGCGTGACCATCATGGGCATCTACCTTGGCAACCAGAAGCTGGTGTCGATCCGCAACCTGGTTGGTTTTAAGGAAGATCTCAGAGTCCTTCTGCTCTCTGCGCTATTCATCATATTGGCTGCCAGGCTTCAGGTCGCTGATCTGCAACAGATTCACATCGGCAGCTTCATCTTCCTCGGCCTGCTGATCCTCGTGGTCCGCCCGGTTGCTGTAGCCCTGTCGACCATAGGCAGCCCCCTTACCCTCGGCGAGCGCGTGTTTATCGCGGCCATGGCACCTAGAGGGATTGTGGCCGCGGCCGTGGCCTCACTGTTTGCTGTGCGACTCCAGGCCATGGATTACCCTGGTGCGGATGCTCTGGCACCAAACATGTTCTTCATCATCATCGGCTCGATACTGATCTATGGCCTGGCAGCCCGTCCGCTGGCCAAAAAGCTGGACCTGGGCGACGATGAGCCTCAGGGCGCTATCATCCTCGGTTCCAACACCTTTTCACGGGCCTTCGCAAAGACACTGCAGAAAGACAATTTCGGCGTACTGCTCATCGACGCTCGCTGGGCGAATATCAAGGAAGCCCGCATGGAAGGTATCCCCACCTATCTGGGCAACGTGCTTTCGGAGCACGCGACCGACAGCGTCAGCTATACCGGCATCGGACGCTTCATGGCCCTGACACCGAACCTTGAGCTCAACTCGCTGGCCTGCATACGGTTTTCAGACGTGTTCGGCATTGCCGAGGTCTATCAGCTGGGCGAACTTGAAGACAAGGAGAAGCCGCAACAAAGCGTCCCCGACGATCTTTCGGGTATTCCGCTGTTTCGCAGCAACGCCACCTACAACTACCTCATGACTCGAATGAACGGTGGCGCTATCGTCAAACGCACGCAGTTATCAAACGATTTCACGTATGAGCAGTTCAAAGCCCAGAACGAGAGCCGTGACCCTCTGCTGCTGTGCGTCATCACCGAACAGCGGGAACTCGTCCTGGCGAGCAGCAAGCGTTCGTTGCAACCCAAGCCAGGCCATATCATCATCACCTTGCTGGACGCGGAAGCCTGATGCAGCCCCGTTGCAAGATGCTGAGCCTGCTTACCCTGCTCACCCTCTGCCATACCACACATGCAGATGAGCAGCTTGTGACAGCGCTTGATATCGACAATCTGTCGCCGCAGGCGCTCGGCTTTGGTCTTGTGGAGCTGCAACCTCATGTGGTGGATGAAGTCTCGGCATCGGTTCAGCACAGCCTTTCGAATCAGTATGTGTTTGACCGCAAGGCCACCGAAGGCGTCGTATTCGACGGCGAACTGAACCTGACAAGATTCGCCATCCGCTATCCTTTGGCGACGGCCCTGCCAGGACAGGCCGAATTGTTTGGTAGTATTGGTTACTACCATCATGGCGAAGGCGTAATGGACGACTTCATCGTAAATTGGCACGATTGGTTTGGCCTGCCTGAAGGCGGCCGTTCAGACCGCAACAGCGATGCCTTCCGCTATCAGTACGCCAGGGATAATCAACTACTCATAGACAACACCAGCCCTGATTCAGGCATTGGCGATCTAAGAATTGGTGCGCGTTACGAGCTTGGTAGTGAGGCATGGCCATTGGCCGTACAGATGCAGGTTGAACTGCCGACTGGCGATGCTGACAGCTTCACTGGCAACGATGAGATTGACGTAGGACTCGGCGTGTCGAGCAGCGCTGGCACAAAGGTCGGTAGCGGGCACGCAGCCGTGTACTATGGCGGCGGATTGAATTACATCGGACTCAACCGCTTCGGAGCCGAATCGGGCAAGATTATCGATCAGCTACATTGGGTAGGTAATCTGCGGGCCGGCGTGCTCTATGGACAGCCAGGCGAATGGAGAGTCCAGGCACAACTCGACTACCACAGCAAACAGTTTCGCAGTGAGCTCGAGCCACTCTATGCCAATGCCACACAGTTCTCAGTGTCAGGCACCGGCTATCTCAGCAGGCAGTTGGCCTTGCAGGCAGGCTTCGTAGAAGACTTGAGAACCCGTATATCACCTGACTTCGTCGTCTTCGTCAGTCTGCTATGGTCTGGCGCTGACGCTTGAGCTATTCACGACACAACACGACACGACACGACACGAAAGAGACAGCAGGCTTATGTTGAAGAATACCGAATTTCAGGACCACCGCCACGCTGCAAAGGGGCGCGTTGCCCTGGCAGCCATTTCCTCAGTGCTAGTAGCGGGCCTGACTGCTACGGCTACGGCCTCCGAGCTCGATATTGCGCTGAGTGAGGATTCCGCAGCCGTTGACCTTCGTTATCTCAATGGCGATCGTAGCCTTCGAAGCGCTGCCGGCTTCGTCTACCGCGAAGGTGGATCCCGGGTCTTCGATCTCGAACTGCTGGCTCTCGGACAGACAGCCATTGGTAATCTGCCGACTACGGTCGGAATAGGTGGCCAGGCCAATATTTTTGACGGTGATGGCCTCGAAGGTAGCGCCTTGCCGATCGGTGGCTTTCTTCAGTTCAACATTCCCCAGATTCCGGGCCTCGGGTACACCGCAGCGGCCTTCGTCGCGCCTTCGATCACCGCATTTGGCGATGCCAAGCGCTTCTGGCGCTTCGATACCAAGGTCACCTACCGCATCATCCGGGCGGCCGATGTCTATCTCGGCTATAGGCACTTGCACGCCAAAGCTGAAGAAGGCTCTGATGTATCACTGGAAGAAAGTTTCCATCTGGGGTTCAGACTGCAGTTTTGAGCGCTGAATCCGGTATCGCGCCGGCGCTTGTGGCACACTGCCGAAACCCGATTGCACCGCTTACAACGTAGACAGAACCATGACCCAGACCTTTGCGCCTTCCAGCATCGCCTCGACCCTCTCCGCTCTGATCCGACGATCCAGAGCGGGCCTTGTTCCAGTTATGACGATGTTCATACTGGCTGCCTGCGATGGCACGACGTCAACGGACAGAATACGGGATCAGGGTCAGCTGCCACCGCCAAGCTGCACTGAGGATTTCGAGCAGGTACCCTGCCCTGACCAGCCAGCGAGGGCCGAAAACATCTTCGTCAGCGTGGTCGACAATGAAGGCAATCTGCTGAGCGCCGACATCAAGGTGCGGCAGTTCATGGCGAGCGGCGAATCATTCGACGGGTTTGCCGTGGCCGAATCGGACTACCAGGTTGCCCTTGGTGACAATGGCCGCTACACCGTGGCCTTTGAAAAGGCCATCCCAACTCGCCTGGACCTCTGGTTCGAAGCCACATTGAGTGATGGCACGGTGCTACGCCGTGGTCTACCCAGCTCAGATCGCAACGTCGAAATCTCGCCAAAAACTGAATATGCAATGCGCGATTTCCTCGCCGCCATCAACGGTAACAGCACACGTCTGAACGCCCTGATCCCGTGTCCTACTCGCGACGACAACTGCCAGATTCAGGACGACACTATTCTGCGCTACTGGCGAGCGCTATTCGCTACGACTGAGGAGTTTGACCTGGGCTTGTCGGCCAGCCTCGGCCTTGAAGCTTCGCTCGCTGCACTGGGTCAGCAGCCGGTGTTCAGCAATACAGTCGATCAGCTGGTCACGACCATCATTGCGGACAAGGTACCTAACCCAAGCTCAGCTGAAGATACCAACCAGAAGTTACTCGACCGGGCGGGCACCTATCATTCGGCCAGCTTTACCATGAGTCTGGGCCAGGGAATGCCGGGAACCGCAAGCCCCTCTGCAGTGTTCGCCAACACGCTCGATACGATCGTCGCTGTAAGCAGCACAACAGCCGAAGCTCAACTGGCTTATCCACAGCTGACCTATACACCGGCCATCGTGAGCCGGATTACTGAGACCATACCATTTAGTCGCCTGAGCAACACCCGTCGAGCCGACGGCCAATACACGCTACCGGTTGACCCGGAATCACAGAGTGAAATCAACTTCCTTGCGCGCGGTATTCCAACCGTACTGCGACGCGACGCGAACTTCGAGCTCACGCAGCTCGAAGTGCAGGATGTGGTCGGCGAGCAGTCCGCCGCACCGACCGGCTACGTGTCGGAGCCGTACTCGGCCCTGCTGTATTCACTTCGAGGTAATACGAGTGGGGGTGACGAACGTGGCGAAAGCTTCAGCGACTCGCTGGCTTCGGCCTTCTTCCAGAACGCCGAGTTTGTTGAGCTTGTGGATCAGAGCGGCTCAGGACTGCAGCGGGCACAGACGCTCGAGAATGTGCATGCCGTGACATGGAATTTCCACTCCAAGCGCACCACCTTCGGCAATGAAAATGTCGAACGAAGGGACTTCAGTCTTGAGCGGGTCGCCGAGGCGCGTTTCGGTTTTGTCTCGATCAGTGAGCTGTTTGGGGTCGACCCAGCCGTAAGCCTGTTTAGTTCAATCGAGCTATGGCGTTTCAATGCTGCAGGCAATAGCGTATCGGTTTCGCGACCTGATGCCAGTGCAGCGGACAATCTTGGTGGACATCCGATCTTCTACACCCTGCGATCAGCGCTGCTCTCTAGCGACACACCTGTGCCGCCCGCCATCATTGGCGAGTCGCCCGCCACCCTCGATGCTGCGCTGCTTTTCAACAGGCAGCTGGTGACAGGCCTGGACAATGTGCAACGACAGGAAGATATTCCTCGTGGCCGCCTGCGTGTCGGCAATTTGCGTGGTTTCAGTGACGCCGCTGGAAACATACTGACCTTCTCGATGGATGATCAGGCGACCGCAGAGTTCGGCGGCGATATCGGCACAGGCCCATTTCCGGTGCGTGGCCGTGGCATCGGGCACGCGGTGAGATTAACTACAGAGCAGCCTGAGCTTGCCAATAAGCGCTACCGGCTTGCCGGTCACACATTGGGATTCCTGCCAGCCGTCAATCGCTTGAGCTCGTTTGACGGCAGTATCCTGAGCTTTAGCGCAGACCTCACACCGACGCTGACACTCGTAGAGCGATTCGCCGAGCAGGTTGCAGGCACGGTGGAAGTACGGCCCTTCTCGGGTCGCACACTCGGCACAGTGACTGCGACAGCCTCTCCTCTGGCCGCAGGACCGGTGGGCAACGCTGTCGCCATGACATTTCCTGATCCTACTGGTGGTGCAGAGCCAGTTAAACTGGAAGGCTTTGTGAGCGCTGACGAGACGCTGCTCATCCTGCGTATGCGCTATGGCGATCGAATAGGTCTTGTTTATGGCTTTCTTGAACGTGTACTTCCGGTCAACTGATGTCAATAATCGCTTCAATGCGGCGCTGGTGATTGACTATTGCTGAACCTGCGCCAGCAATGGCGCTGATCATGCGCTACAGGACCTGGCTCCTCAGCCTGCTTGTACTGTTCGCAGGCGCCACGCTCTACCTGGTGGAACACAGACGCTTCGAACAAGGCGCGGCCATCGATGTGTACGAGCGGCAGCTGGCAAGGCTGGAGGCCCTGGCGCGGCAGCAGCCACTCCCAGACTTTCGCTCCATTGAAGACACTCAGGCTCGCAAGCAGTTATTCTTCGACTTCCTCGCGCCCTTGGTCCAGACGGCGAACAATGTTCTCGCTTTCCAGGCGCGCAAGCTGTCGCTGATACAAAACAGACTGCCTGCCGTCACCGGCGACACCGCCCAAACCGTCGAACTTGCTGCCGACGCCCTCAGCTTCATTGATATGCTCACTCAACGCTACCTGCGTGGTGCGGCCGAGCCGCTGGCTAACCCGGTTGCTCTACCGTTATTGCACGAACGGCTAGAGGACATTGAGCAGCGGCTGCTCCCGGTGCCGGCTTCCCTGCCGCTCGCACAGGCCGCTATAGAGTCTGCCTGGGGCACATCCAGATTTGCCCGGGTGGGTAACAACCTTTTTGGGCAGTGGTGCTTTCAACAGGGCTGCGGGCTTGTTCCGCGAGCGCGACCTGCAGATGCCGCCCATGAGGTAGCCAACTTCGAATCGGTGTACGACTCAGTGGTAGCCTATCTCTTGAATCTGAATGGACATCCGGCGTACGCCGATCTTCGTGCAATACGGCTCTCTACCATCGAGGCTGGCAGGCAGCCAGATGGTGCTATGCTTGCGGGCGGACTGATATCATACTCGCAACGTGGTCAGGTCTACGTCGACGACATCAGAACACTGATCGTCAATAACAAGCTCTCTCGATACGTTCATACCCAGGAGCGTGGCGCCAGTCAGATCAGAGCACTGACCCGACAGCTGACGGCGAGACTGAAGATGGCCAACGGAGTTCAGAGTCAATGAAGCAAAAACTGAAGTTCTGGAAGAAAAGCGACAGTGTTCCAGCCGAAGGTACAAAATCCGACGCCAGTCCACTGCTCAGTGATGCAGAGAATGAGGCCTATGCCAAACGCTTCGATCCTTCGCGCCTCTGGCGAAAGATCATCAGTTCCGGCCGCAAGGCGGGGTTCCAGACCATCGAACTCGCGCTTACACTCTATTACACGGCTCGGGCACCTGAGACACCCATCTGGTGCAAGACTGCGATCTACGGCGCCCTTGGCTATTTCATCTCACTCGTAGATGCGATACCCGACTTGACGCCTGTCCTGGGTTATACCGATGACGTGGGCGTTATGTTGTCGGCGGTTGCGATGCTGGCGACCCATGTGACTCCCGAAATTCGGGCGAAAGCCAGGCAGCAGGCCATCAAGTTGCTACCCCAGGATATCACGCCGTCTCCGACCACAGAGCCTGAAAATATGAGAGTTCCAGGACTCGATAAATCCAGACAATCCTAGTCAAATTCACGAGGACATCCCAGGCATGCCACGTCTTATCGGCCATATCAAAGGCGCGATCATTTTTTCGACCATTGCTGTCAACACAACGCTCTGCGTAATCCCGATGTCCGTCATGGGCGTCATCAAACTGATCTCTCCCCCAGGCAAGTTCCGCATCGCGCTGACCAAGTCAGCCATGGCGATCGCGCGCTATTGGGTGCGGGTAAACAAGCTGCTGTTGAACTCTTTCCACGACATCAAATGGGATGTTCGAAATCACGCTTCGCTGAATCCCACGTCATATTATCTCGTTACCAGCAATCACCAGTCCTGGAGTGACATCATGGTCTTGCAGACCGTGCTGGCCGGGAAAGCGCCCTTCCTGAAATTCTTCCTGAAGAAGGAACTCATCTGGGTGCCTGTGATTGGAATCGCCTGGTGGGCCCTGGATTTCCCTTTCATGAAGCGTTATACCCGCGAGCAAATAGCCAAAAATCCTGAACTCGCCGGCAAGGATCTCGAGACTACCCGCAAGGCCTGCGAACATTTCGCCGACACGCCAACAGCGATTTTCAACTTTCTCGAGGGCACCAGAAATACGCCTGAGAAGCACGCTCGTCAGCAATCGCCATACCGGCACTTGCTCAAGCCAAAGGCTGGCGGGATCGCATTCGTGATTGGCGCGATGGCTGATCAATTGGACACGCTGCTGGATATCTCGCTGCACTATCCTGGCGATCACATCAGTTTCTGGGATTTGCTCACCGGTCGGCTCGACCATGTGGTGGTCGATATACAGGAGATCAAGATACCGCAGGCGTTCAAGGACAAGGACTATCAGAATGACGCCGCATTCAAGGCAGAGTTTCAGGCTTGGGTAGCGCAGATCTGGGAAGAAAAGGACGACAGGCTGGAAGCGATGAAGAAGGGCTGAAGAAAGGCTGAATAACCCACCAGCCCGGGAAGGGAATAAAAAAAGGAGCCTCGCGGCTCCTTTTTAGTATCACTAGAGTCAGTTCGCAGATTCTATCTGCGGCCAGAACGTCTCAGTGCGGAAGGGGTGAACTCATTCGAACTCTGCTTGTTACTCCACTGATAGGCGTTCGAAATCTCGTTGTTCAGACCCAGCACCAGATAACGGCCAGAGATAAGATCGTATATGACCTCAGCTGCGTACCAGGGCACCATTACGTCATAGTAGTAATTCATGTGGCCTTCTGACGATCGCCACAAATCACCACGGCCATCATACTGGTCGACCAGCGCGATTTGCCAGGTATCCTCATCGACATACATCACGCGCTTGGCGTAGATATGTCTTGCGCCTGGCTTCACATTACCTTCTATGACATGAACCCTGTGCAGCTCATAGCGGGCCAGGTCCTGATTGATGTGGCCTGCCTTGATGATGTCGCTATAGCTCTTGCTCTTGTCCATCAGCCCGTAAGAGTTGTATGGAATATACATCTCCTTCTTGCCCATGTACTTCCATTCATATCGATCCGGCGCGCCGCTGAACATGTCGAAGTTGTCAGTGGTTCGCAGACCATCGGATGCTGTACCCGGTCCATCGTAGGCCACCTGAGGGGCACGACGCACCCGACGCTGACCTTCGTTATAGATCCATGCACGACGGGGTTCAGAAACCTGATCGAGCGTTTCGTGAACGAGTAGCACGTTACCAGCGAGACGCGATGGGGACGTGATTTCCTGCTTGAAGTAGAACAGGATGTTCGGGTCGAACGTCTTGGGGTCGTAGTCAGTGAGCTCAGTCATATACGACAGGTCTTCAACGAACTCGACTGGTGTAAAGCTGCCATTGGACAGAGGCGTCATCTGGGTGATACGTCGTGACATTGACCCGGCGCGCCAGCGGGTGATGTGGTTAAAAATAACCTGAATGGCCTTGTCGGAATCACTACCATGCAGGATGGGGAAAGGCGCGGAGGTGTCGTAGTTCGTCACACCGTTGCGGCTCTCTGTCAGTGACACCTGAGTAGCGTTCTTGACGGCAGCCTTGTATACGCGCTCCTCGAACACCGCATTTCTGTGGGTCGGGTAGACGTTAATAATGTAGCTACCCGGGTACTTCTTGAGCATCGCCAACTGGCCAGCTGAGAGCTGAGCCTTATGCTGATCGGCATTCTGATTGGTGATGGTCAAGGTGGGCTTTTCATCAGCGAAAGGGTTGATGTAGTTGTCACCTTTGAATCCGGCTGGAGCCGGGGTCTTCTCCCCGGTCCACGCAGGAATTGCCCCACCGTTACCTGCTTTTTCGGCACCGATGCGTGTAAGTGTATCGCCAAGTTTCGCAGCTTCCGCTTCAGACACTGCCGCACTGGCGTTGAAAGCCGCCAGTGAGAAACAGAGCATGCCTGCGGTCAGGCCGGTTTTTGTTAACTCTCTAAGTCTCATTCAATTTTCCTCGATCAGCGGAACAATCCGGTCCCGCTCGTCTATTATGCTTGTTATGTTGATTCCCGGACTAGTGACTGCCGCACGTATCAGAATGAAACTGATACAGAGGCATCGATGGAATCACGGTCACCTACGCCGCTGTAGGGTTCCCCACCGAAGCGGGCAGTGTAACCTACCTGCGCTGTATACTTGTTCAGATACACCGCTCTCAAATCCAGACTGGTAGTAACCTGACCTTCACGGAAGAGGATCGGACCGTAACCATAGACATCATGTGCCCATGAAAATATCGGCGACAGGTTCACGCCGGCGAAGGCGTCGTTGTAGTCCAGAGATGCACGCATGCGGTAACCCGCTGAAAGCGAAGTCGTAAAGCCTTCGTTTTCACAGAACTTCGGATTATTGTTGGTGCCGCCTTCACATGGCACGACGACGCCTGCATTCTGCTGAGGACCAACACCAAAGGTACTGTCTCTACCAAAACGCGACTCGTCATCATCCGGGAAGCCATGCAGATAGGTGGCACCCAGCTCTGTCGCGAAGCTGAGTCGACTTGCACCGAGCACCTGGTCGAAGAACTTGATGAAGGTAACCTGGGCCTGGGTCATGCCGAACTCTTCGTAACCCTGTATTTTTCCACCAGGTGAATACTCATCACCGAAAGCACTCAAAGGCGCACCAGTAATGGGGTCACGCCCGTTGAGGCTGGCCAGGGTAAGCTCGAAGCCGTTTTTCTGAACTGGCATATCAGGTCTGTGGCTGATTTCACCACCGATAGACCAGCCACCTTCTGTACTCGTGCTGAAACTGATACCAAACAGATCGATCGCTTCAGGGAAAGTGACCTGATAGGCGCCAAATGGCTGTCCCGCCGCTGGATTATTGCCTACGAAGTTCACGTAAGGCAGTGTGCTGTTGGTGCGATAGTAAAAGAAACCGAGTTCGGTATCGCCAAGTGCCGCCGCGTACCAGCGAACGGCCGCGCCGAACATACCGTCATTATCCGGCTCATCATCACCGAGCCGCTTGTTGTAAAGCCCCTGCTGCAGGACGAGTGTTTCTGGCACTTCGCCGGCGATCAGGATCGGACCGCAACCATCAGCGACGGTGTCGTTGGTCGAGTAGAAGGTTCCGCAAGGATCGACCTGGGTCTTTTCCCACTCGAACTGGTAGAACGCTTCAACTGTCACATCGGCTGTGACGCCAATGGATGTGTATAGCATGTTGACCGGGAGCAGAACGTCCTTGACCTCGGCACCAGGTGAACGAGCAGCAGAGAAGTCGAGCGGGTTGATCGAGTTGATACCACCCAGGATAAAGGTACTTTCACCCCAGCTCAGTACCTGGCGACCCACGCGAACGTTGATGGGGACTTCGCCTGCGTAAAAATCGCCCCACACATAGGCGTCGAGGAAACGCACGTCCGAACCAGCCTGATCGAGTGTGTCGTCGTTCAGCGGACGAGTCTGACCGAGTGGGTCAGCAGCCCTGCTTTCGTCCATGAGCTCCCGATCGTAGAAGTAGCGTAAGCGAGTAAACCCACCGAAGTTCTCATAGCTCATGAGCAGGTCGGTAGTACCCTTGACCACCTTCGAGAAGGTCTTGCCGCGATCGTAGTTCCAATCGCCATCGTCGGTATTGTTGGTCGATGAGCCAGTAGTACTGCCCTTGCCGTAATTAGGCAGACTGCCCTGGGCGAGATAGTCCTTATCGCGCTTTTCCACACGCCAGCTGGCACCTGCTGTCAGCGTTGTGTCGAGAGAGCCTTCGATATCACCGAGATAGAACTGGAACGCCTGAGCCGGCATTGAGAGGGAAGAAGCTGCAGCAATAGCAGCCGATAGCGCAGTCCATCCGAACCGACGCTGGGAATGTTTTATCATCGAACGCTACTCCATTATACTTTTTTTTGCTGGATCGTAATTCCAATATAGACCGTAACGCAGTTTTTCTCCAAGCCAAGAAAAAAAATTTCTCAGCTCAAAAATACAAGGACTTGGCGCCGCATTGTATGGTATGAGGCTGAGACTCCCTACACTACTGCACGTTGGCCGTCGTCGCGTGTACAATAAGCTTTGAATCCGGCCTGCAGACTTGCCGTCTGAAAGCGAGCTTCTGCTCAGGCCTGCAAACTGCGTCACAGCAGCGACGCTTCAGATAACAGCATTTTCAAGACAAATCCGAGCTGGAGACACATTGAATGAGTGAAGTATTGATAGTGGCAGGTTGCCGTACCGCCATGGGCGGTTTCCAGGGCGTTCTGTCCGGCTGTTCTGCGACGAAACTGGGCGCCGACGCGATACGCGAAACCGTGCGGCGTGCACAGGTCGATCCGGCCTCAGTAGACGAGGTCATCATGGGCTGCGTTCTCCCTGCCGGCCTCAAGCAGGGCCCCGCGCGTCAGGCGATGCTGCAGGCTGGCCTGCCGAATTCCACTGGTGCGACCACCATCAACAAGCTCTGCGGCTCAGGCATGAAAGCCGTGATGCAGGGCCACGACGCCATCGTGGCCGGGTCCAGCTCGCTGGTCATTGCCGGCGGAATGGAAAGCATGAGCAATGCGCCATATCTTCTGGAAAAAGCAAGATCGGGCATGCGAATGGGTCATGGCAAGGTCATGGACCATATGTTTCTGGACGGACTGGAAGACGCCGAAACCGGCCGGCTGATGGGTTCTTTTGCGCAGGAAGTCGCTGACCAGTATGGGCTCAGCCGTGAAGCAATGGACAACTACGCCATCGAGTCGCTGAAGCGTGCCAATGCAGCAATGGAAGCGGGCGACCTCGACGCGGAGATCGTGCCTGTCGTGGTGCAGACACGCACTGGCGAAGAAACCGTGACGTCGGATGAGCAACCACTCACTGCGCGTCCAGAGAAAATACCAGGCCTCCGCCCTGCCTTCAGCAAGGATGGCACCATAACTGCGGCAAATGCGAGTTCGATTTCAGACGGTGCGTCCTCCCTGCTGCTGGCAAGCCAGGATGCAGTGACGAAACATGGCCTGAAACCAATGGCCAGAATCGTAGCGCATACCACACATTCGCAGGCGCCCGGCGAATTCACCATTGCCCCTATCGGGGCCATGAAAAAGCTGTTCGAGAAGACTGGCTGGAGCGCCGAGGACGTCGATCTTTATGAGATCAACGAAGCCTTTGCCATGGTCACCATGTTGGCCATTCAGGAGCTCGGCCTTGATTCGTCAAAGGTCAATATCAGCGGTGGTGCATGCGCCCAGGGGCATCCAGTGGGTTCAACTGGCTCGCGCCTCCTCGTTACGCTGATGCACGGCCTGAAGCGCCTTGGCAAGAAGCGTGGCATTGCCAGCCTGTGCATCGGTGGCGGTGAAGCCACTGCGGTTGCGATAGAGCTGCTCTAGGCCCTATCCTCGCGTCCTGGACAGGGGGTGACGGGCCAGAGCGCCTGTCACGCCTTGTGCTCAGCGGAGAGATAGTCTTTCGATTGCATCTCCAACAGCCGGCTTTCGGTTCGATCGAACTCGAAGCGCAGCCGCTGCCCCTGATAGAGCTCATAAATTGGCGCGGCTGCTGACAGTATCAGCTTCACCCGCCGGTCATAGAACTCGTCTACCAAATTGATAAAGCGGCGTGCCTGATCTTCAATCGCAATATTGAACACAGGTACGTTGCTGATGAGAATGGCGTGAAACTCTCGCGCCAGCTCAATGTAATCGTTCTGACTCCGCGGACCATCACAGAGTTCCTTGAACTCAAACCACACCACATCATCGCAACGCATCCGCGCCTGCAGATGCCGCCCGTTCACGCTCAACGAAACACCATGGGTTCCGCAGTCCATTGCCAGCGCCTTGTAGCTGGCTGCCAAGGAAGTTTCTGCCTCGGCATCCAGCGGCGAATGGTAAAGCTCGGCCTGCTCGAGTGTTCGAAGTCTGTAATCCACACCGCCGTCGACATTGACAACCAGGGTGTGCTGGTTCACGAGAGCGATCGCTGGCAGGAATCGCGCCCGCTGCAGGCCATCCTTGTATAGACCATCAGGTACGATATTGGATGTACACACCAGTGTGACGCCGCGACTGAACAGGGCCTTGAGCAGGGTCGCCAGGATCATCGCATCGCCGATATCGCTGACGAAGAACTCGTCGAAGCAGATCACCCTCGCGTCTCGGGCGAAGTTGTCGGCGACGATCTCAAGTGGGTTTTCAGTGCTCTTCAGCTCTGCCAGATCCTTGTGTACCCGCTGCATGAAACGGTGGAAGTGGACCCTCAGCTTTCGATCGAAAGGCAGGCTTTCATAGAATGTATCCATGAGATAGGTCTTGCCGCGCCCCACACCACCCCAGAAGTAGAGACCACGCTCCGGCTCAATCTGCTCAGGCTTATGGCCGAAACGCTTTTTCATGCGCTCCAGAAGCGATGTCTTCTCCGACTTTTCGGCCTGATCGCGCGCCTCTGCCGCAACGAGGCGTTCATACAGATTCTGCAGGTGAATAATGGCATTTTCCTGAGACGCATCATGGCTGAAGCCTCCCGACTCCAGATCCTGGCGGTATTTCTGCAGTGGTGCTAATGTACGGCTGGACATTGCTTTGGAGTACCCGTTTGCTGGTGTGATGTGCGGTTTTCAACGCCGTGGCCAAAGTGTCGGTCGACAAGCGTGAGCGGCCTATAATACCCTACTTTGAATCCATCTTTGAGCATTTAAAGGACCCTCTATGACGCCTTTCTGGATAGCGGTCAGCGTTGCCCTCAGCTTCGCCATTGGCCTGCTTGTCGGCATCGTACTGCACAAGACCGCGAGCCCTGGCAGCACCAAGCGTCGACGGCTCGAAGGCCAGATGGATCAGATGCGTGACGAATACGTTCGCTATCAAGCTGATGTCACTCAGCATTTTAGCGAATCGGCCAAGCTGATCAGGCGCCTGAACAAGGATTATCAAAGTGTGATCACCCACCTGGCACAAGGCGCAGACAAGCTTGCTGGCGAGGCGGACTTCAATAGCAGCGAGCTGCTGGGGCAATTTCGGAATGACAGCTCAGGTACGAGTTCCGAGTTTGATTATAACGATAATGCCAACCTTCGTGAGCGTCTGAGGCTACCGCCTGACCTTGCGATAGAGGGCTATGAAGGTCTTGGACTTGAAGCGGCTCATAGTCGGGTTGGTGCTTCAGCTTCAGCTTCACCAGATCGCTCCGCGACCAGGAAAAAGTCGCCAGCTCCTGCCACTGGCAGCAATCCGAAGGCTGAGCCTCTCCAGGTCCCTGGAGGCACCAAGAGTTCGATCCAAGGCGCTAAAGTTTCCCGACAACACGTCCAAACCGTCGATTACGACGAGCTGCACGTTGATGGTTATGTCGAAGCACCACGGGACTATGCACCCAGACGCGGTCCGGACGAAAACGGCACGCTAACCGAAGGCTACAACCTCAGCCGCGAAGAGAGCGAGCGCGACCTGCGGCACTGATCATAGTTGGGTTCAGACCGGGTTGCCCAGGTCGAAAAACCTGGTTTCAAGGCCGAATTCTGCAGCTAGCGCGGCGCCAAGTGCCTGCACCCCGTACCGCTCTGTCGCGTCATGGCCTGCAGCGTAGTACACGATGTCGTTCTCCATCGCGGCGTGGTAAGTCTGCTCTGAGGCTTCCCCGCTTATGAATGCATCCACACCAAGTTCTATCGCGTCATCGATGGCGCTTTGCGCACCGCCGGTACACCAGGCAACCGAGCGAACCATCTTCTGTGAATCGCCCAGCAACAACGGCTTACGCTGAAGTCGCTTCTCGATATGCCTCGCGAAGACATCTGCCTGGCAGGGCTCTGCTACCCGTCCATACCACAGCAGATCTTTCACCCCCATCAAAGTCTGTCTGGCCTCAACCTGCAGGCCCAGTGTTTCGGCAAGGGTAGCGTTATTGCCGTATTCGGCGTGAATATCGAGAGGCAGATGGTAGGCGAAGAGATTGATATCGTGGTGCATGAGCGCTTTCATGCGGCGGTACTTCTGGCCTGTCACTGTCAGCGGCTCATTTTTCCAGAACCAGCCATGGTGAACGAGAATCATGTCGGCTCCCCACCGTGCTGCTTCGTCGACCAGTGCCTGAGAGGCAGTCACCCCGAGCAATACCTTGGCAATCTGAGTGCGCCCTTCAACCTGCAAGCCATTCGGGCAATAATCCTTCACCTGCTCCGGCTCGAGAACCACGTTCAGCCACTTTTCTATCGCAGTGCGTTCAACCAATGCCACCTTCACCATCCTCCAGATGTTTATGCGCATCGATGAGTGCCGCCATCATCTGTTCATTTTCATGAGACTGCCCTACAGTGAGTCGCAGGCAGTTTTCGACCAGCGGATGTCCGCCATGCAGGCACTTGATCAGCACCCCCTGCTGCCTCATCGCCTTGTGCAGGCGCACAGCGAGTGCGTCCGTAGCAGTACCATCCGCCGCGTCGCTATCGCGCTTCGGCAACACACGGACCAGGACGAAGTTGGCTTCACTTTCGAATACGTCCAGCCAGGGCAGCGCCTTCAGCTGTGACTCAAGGACCGAGCGAGAGGCTCTGAGCGCCTCGGTCTGGGCCATGAACTCGTCGTAGTGGTCCAGCGCGACTTCTATAAACAGCTGGGTGAACACATTGATATTGTACGGCAATCTGGCTTTATCAAATTCGCTGATCCAGGCCGCATGCCCGAATAGCATGCCAAAGCGCGCGCCGGCCATACCCAGCTTCGAGAGTGTTCGCAGAATCAGGACGTTTTCGAATTGCTGCTCCAGCCCTATGGCGCTGTAATCCGTGAAGGCCTCGTAAGCTTCGTCGATGACCAGCAGACTTCCGCTTTGTCTGCATTGCTCAGCCAGCTCGAGTATCGTCGCCTGCGAGTAGGCCACCCCTGTCGGGTTGTTTGGCTGTGCGAGAAAGACAAGCCCCGGCCGCTGTGTCCGGACAGCTTCTTCCATCGCCGCAAGATCAAGGCTGAAATCGGCCTGCAGAGGCACGCCTATGAACTGGCAGTCCAGCAGCTTGGCCAGATTGGCATACATCACGAAGCTCGGGACAGGCGCCAGAACAACCCGATTCTGCGGCGCGATGACGGTGATGAGAAGCTGAATAAGCTCGTCTGAACCATTGCCGAAGATCATGGCTGACTCATCGGCAATCCCATAGAGCTGACGAATCTGCTGTTCAATCCGCTGCGGGTGCGGTGATGGATACCGATTGATTTCAAGCGAGGCTAATCGGCTACGAAAGGCCGCCTCCACTGTCGATGGCAAGGGAAAGCTGTTCTCCATTGCGTCCAGCTTCAGCAGGCCCTGGGCGTTCTGCACATGATAGGCCCCTACCGCTCTGAGGCTTTCAGGGATCAAGGTCTCGATCAGGCTGGACCGTAGCCCCTGATCTGCGGCAGTTCTGCTGTCACTCACGATTGCCGCCCTGCCCTGAACCCTCGCCCGCATAGCCTTCCACACGATATTCAGCCGAGCGGGCATGGGCGGTCAGCCCCTCTGCCCTGGCCAGCACGCTCGCGACTCGACCCTGCTTCGCAGCGCCTTGTGCTGAAAAGTTGATAATGGAGGAGCGTTTCTGGAAATCGTACACACCAAGTGGGCTTGAAAACCTTGCCGTCCCGGAGGTTGGCAGCACGTGGTTGGGGCCCGCGCAGTAGTCTCCCAGTGCCTCAGGGGTGTAACGTCCCATGAAAATGGCGCCAGCATGTCGAATATTACCTAGTAGCCGCTCAGGCTGATCGACACAGAGCTCGAGGTGCTCGGGTGCAATCAGGTTCACGACTTCGATGGCCTCATCCAGATTGGCACAGAGGATCATGCCACCGCGTGCGTCCAGTGACTTGCGAATGATGTCTGCTCGCTCCATCTCTGGCAGCAGTCGCTCAATTGCCGCCGTGACGCGATCGAGCAGTGCCTGACTGTCGCTGATCAGGATCGACTGAGCATCTTCATCGTGCTCGGCCTGCGAAAACAGATCCATCGCCAGCCAGTCCGGATCCGTCGCCGCATCGGCAACGACACAAATCTCCGATGGTCCCGCAATCATGTCGATTCCAACTTTGCCGAACACCTGCTTCTTGGCAGTGGCTACGTAAATATTGCCAGGGCCGGTGATCTTGTCGACCGGGCGGATCGTCGCCGTACCATAGGCCAACGCAGCTACAGCCTGTGCACCACCCACTGTAAAGATCTCATCGACGCCCGCCACTAACGCCGCCGTTAGCACTGCGTCATTGATCACGCCATCAGGTGTAGGCACAGTCATCACGATGCGCTTCACGCCTGCCACCTTGGCAGGAATGGCGTTCATCAGCACCGAAGACGGGTAGGCAGCCTTGCCGCCAGGCACATAGATACCAACTGAATCCAGTGGCGTAATCTGCTGGCCCAGCACGGTGCCATCCGGCTCCGAATACTGCCATGAGGGCGCGGCCTGTCGCTCGTGATAGGCGCGTATGCGGGCAGCAGCAGCTTCGAGCGCTTCACGCACTGCGGGATCAACCTGCGCGGCATGATGAGCCAGCTGTTCCGCAGAAATGCGCAGCTGTGCGGCGTCGCTGAAGTCCAGTCGGTCGAAACGACTGGTGTAGTCGAGCACGGCAGCATCACCACGCAAACGCACGTCGGCGATGATATCGGCTACTGTATGCTCGACTGCCGATGTGTCTGCAGCCGATATATTAAGGAGCTGGTCGAGATCAGCAGCGAAATTTGCATCACTGCGCGCTAACATTTTCATGCGGAGAGTCTCATCATGTAGAAGTCATGCTGTCTGCTGTCTGTTCTGAACGGCTTCACCCAGGCGGGCGATGAGCGCCTGCATGGCAGCCTGCTTCATCTTCATTGCCGCGCTGTTGGCAATGAGCCGGGAGCTTACGTGACAGATCAGTTCCCTGGCCTCCAGGCCATTTGCCTTGAGCGTATTGCCGGTGTCGACAATGTCGACAATTTCATCCGCGAGGTTCAGCAATGGTGCCAGTTCCATGCCGCCGTACAGCTTGATGATATCGGCCTGAATACCACGGCTTGCATAGAACTGTTTGGCGAGGCTGACGAATTTGGTGGCCACGCGCACACGGCCGCCAGCAGAACGCGGCGCCCCGACTTTCGCAGCAGTCATCAAACGGCAGCGGGCGATATCGAGGTCCAGTGGCTCATACAGACCTTCGCTACCATTTTCGAGCAAGACATCCTTACCGGCCACGCCCATATCGGCCGCACCAAAGCGGACGTAGGTCGGCACGTCACTCGCCCTCAGCACGACCAGTCTGACATGGTCGTGATTGGTTTCAAAAATCAGCTTCCGGCTTTTCGAAATATCTTCGGCCGGAGTGATCCCTGCAAACTCCAGCAATGGCAGCGTGTCATCAAGTATACGGCCCTTGCTCAGCGCTATCGTGATCTGTTCTCCGTTCAACATACATCCACCCGCTCGATTCGAGCATTCAGCCCCTGCAGTTTTTGCTCAATGCGCTGATAACCCCGATCCAGATGATAGATGCGGTCGATGCAGGTTTCGCCCTCGGCAACCAGTCCCGCGATGATGAGGCTGGCAGAAGCGCGCAGATCAGTGGCCATTACTGGCGCACCAGTGAGGCCGGCCAGCCCGGTCACGATTGCCGTATGGCCTTCGACGCTGATCTTTGCACCAAGCCGTTGCAGTTCCTGCACATGCATGAAGCGATTTTCGAATATGGTCTCGACGATGTTGCTGCTGCCTTCGGCTACGCAGTTCATCGCCATGAACTGCGCCTGCATGTCGGTGGGAAAGGCAGGAAACGGCGCCGTTCTGATGCTGACGGCGCGAGGTCGGTTGCCTTTCATGTCCAGGGTGATGCTGGATCCGGCGACCGAAAGATTGGCCCCGGCCTCCTCCAGCTTCAGCAGGACGGCCTCCAGGCAGCCCTCATCAGCGCCCTCGACCGTGACCTGCCCGCGTGTTGCAGCAGCCGCACACAGGAACGTGCCAGTTTCGATTCGGTCAGCCTGAATGGCGTGATGACAGCCGGTGAGCTCGGTCACGCCGTTGATCTCGATGGTGGCAGTGCCATGCCCCTTGATATCGGCGCCCATGGCGAGTAGGCAACGCGCGAGATCGACGACCTCTGGCTCTCGGGCCGCATTTTCAAGCACCGTTCGCCCTTCAGCCAGACAGGCCGCCATCATCAGGTTCTCGGTGCCGGTGACGGTAACGGTGTCGAAATAGATATGGGCACCGCGAAGTCGGCCCTGGCGGCTCGCCTTGATATAGCCGTTGTCGACTTCAATCGTCGCACCCATCGCCTGTAGGCCGCGTATGTGCAAATCTACCGGCCGGCTGCCAATAGCGCACCCGCCGGGTAGAGAGACTTCAGCGTATCCAAACCGGGCAAGCAGGGGGCCCAGCACGAGGATGCTGGCTCGCATGGTCCTGACCAGATCGTAGGCGGCCGTGTAGTTATTGACCTTCGAGCTATCGAGCTGCATGCGCCCCTCGCCCTGCTCTTCCGTGACCACGCCCATCTGCTGCAGCAGGCGGGTCATTGTCCTGATGTCGTTGAGCTGAGGAAGATTACTCAGTTGTACCGGCCCGGAAGACAGTAGCGCGGAGGTCAATATCGGCAGTGCAGCGTTTTTCGCACCGGAAATGGTTACTGTACCACTCAGCGGAATACCGCCCCTGATTCTTAATTTGTCCATATGAGCCTGGTTCTGATTTCAGGAATTCAGGGCTGACCATTCAGTCGGCGTGTAGGTTTTGATGGTTACAGCATGCACGGTCCCGTCAGCTATAAGCTCATTGAGCTGCTTGTAGACGTACTGCTGCTTCTTGACCGCATTTAGGTCTTCGAAGACATCACCAATGACCGTGACCAGGAAATGATAGTCATCACCGCCGACTTTGACTTCACAGTCGCTCAGGCGCGGCTGGAGATAGTTTTCAAGTTCTTGAGGCTGCATAGTTGAGGCTCCCGTCCTGGAGGTATGTGCTGCGCGGAAGGCAGAAAAGATCAATGTGCTGATGTTGAAAAGCGGGGAGTATATCAGATGCCAGGAAGAGCGGCAGTGCAAACGCGGCCAATCAGACCAACGGCAGCACCTCATCCAAGCCGCTCACCTTCGCCAGGTCGTGCAGCTTCCCGGACAGCCCTGCAAACTGCAGCGTTCTGTTGTGCTTCGCAGCCGTATCAAGCCATCGGATCATTAGAGACAGCGCCACGCTCTGCACACTTTTCACCTGGCTGAAGTCAATGATGACCTGCGTGCTCGTTGCGCCGGCGAGAAAAGCCTTGCCTTCTTTCAGCAGAGACACGGCCGTATCGTTATCGATGTCGCCCGTAATCTCCGCATAGGCGCCGCCAGCGGCGCTATCCTGAACGCTGAGTCCTGCGCTTGGAGAAGCCACTAGCCTATTTCTTTTCCTGTATGCGATCTTCCTCGACAGTGGAGGTCCAGTTATCGATGACCTTGTCGATATTGCCCTTGTGCTGACTCATCAACTGCTCAAACTTGTCCCGGAAGGCAAGGCCAAGGTTCACGCCGTTCACGATCACGTTTTCGAGCAGCCAGCCCTTCTTATCGCTGTCGTACATCGAATAAGTCACGGGATACTTGTTGCCGGACTGCGAAACGACCTCGAGATTGACTGAAGCACGATCCTTGGCCCGCGGATTCAGTTCCGCCGACAGCACGTTGATATTGAACTGATCAGACTCGACAAGCGTCTTGCCATAGGCATTGAAGAGACTCTTCTTGAAGACTTCCACAAAGCGCTTCTGTTGCTCATCACTGGCTTCGCGGCGATACCGGCCCATGATACGTGCAGAAATTCGCTGAAAATCGATCGACTCTACAAGTGCTCCGTGCATGATATCGTAGAATTTGGTCTTGTCCTCGTAGTAAGTCTGGCGCTGGTTTCGCAGCTTCTCGACCAGACGGTTGGTATCCTTTCGGACCTTGGCCATGATCTCGTCTTCCACACCGGCCTCGGCCTGGGCCGAGAACAGGGCACAGAACATCAGCAGGACTGCGAGCCCCATGGCTGCCAGGGCGGACCGTGGGGAAAACAGACTTTTATCGATCGGATGCAAAGCGGTAACAATTCGAGTCATCTGCCAATATCCTTCCGTAGTTCGGGCTGCAATTTCAGAGGTTGCTGGTGGCAAAATTGCCGATCAGCTTTTCGAGGTTGAGGGCACTTTGCGTGTTCTCGATATAATCACCCTCAGCGAGGGTATCAGGATCACCGCCAATGGCGATGTTCAGGTACTTCTCACCAAGTAGCCCAGCGGTGCTCACAACGGCCACACTATCGCGTGATATATAATCTACGTCGGCATCGAGCTCCATGGCTACTCGTGCTTTTACCGATTTCGGATCCAGCTTGATTTCAGTGATCTGGCCTATGGTCACGCCTGCCATCGAAACCTTGCCACGTTCACGCAGGCCACCGATATCGTTGAATTCCGCATAAATGGTGTAGGTCGAATCAGCTGGACTGAGACTCAGGCCACTGATGCGTACCGCCAGCAGAAATAATGCGCCTATGCCGAGCAGCATGAAAAGGCCTACGCCAATTTCGATAGTTCGCATTTGCATTTACAGATCTCCAAACATGACGGCGGTCAGAATAAAATCAAGCGCGAGCACACTGAGCGAAGAGTACACCACCGTACGGGTAGTTGCCGCACTGATACCCTCCGAGGTCGGGACCGAGTCGTAGCCTTGATAGACAGCAATCCAGCTGCACACGAATCCGAATACAAGGCTCTTGATCACGCCGTTGAGCACATCTTCCCTGAAGTCCACCGAAGCCTGCATATTACTCCAGAACGACCCTTCATATACGCCCAGCCAGTCCACACCGACCATCATGCCGCCCCAGACGCCTACGACGCTGAAAATTGCGGCCAGAATGGGCATGCTGATGAAGCCGCCGATGAGACGCGGTGCAATCACGTAGCGCAGCGGATCCACGCCCATCATTTCGAGGCTGCTGAGCTGTTCAGTCGTTTTCATGAGCCCTATTTCAGCAGTCAATGCACTACCCGCCCTGCCTGCGAACAGCAGCGCCGTCACCACCGGCCCCAGCTCCCGCACGAGCGTCAGCGCGATCATCTGACCAATGGCCTGTTCCGAGCCGTAGTCGACCAGGATAGTATAACCCTGAAGCCCGAGCACCATGCCGATGAAGAGTCCGCTGACGATAATGATGAGCAGCGATAGCACACCGGTCTGCCAGATCTGTCTGGCCAGCAATGGCATGCCTTTCATCGATGGCCAGTTCCACAGCGTCTGGATCAGAAACACACCGGATCGGCCAAATGAGGACAAGGATGTGAGACCGGAATGGCCGAGCTTCTGAATCCTTCCGATAAGCTGACTAAGCATTCCGAGCACCGGCAGACAGCAAATCAGCCTTGTAGTCCGGCGCAGGGTAATGGAAAGATACCGGCCCGTCAGGCAGCCCGTTGAGAAACTGCTTCACGAACTCGTTACCTTCTGTCTTCAGATACTGAGGCGCACCCTGCCCCATCAATTTGCCATCGGCGATGATGCACAGATGATCTGCAATACTCATGGTTTCCTGAATATCATGGGACACCAGAATCGTCGTGAGACCAACCGCATCGTTGAGTAACCGAATAAGCTTGACGATCACGCCCATCGCAATGGGATCCTGCCCGGTGAAGGGCTCATCGTACATGATGATATCCGGGTCGAGCGCGATGCTGCGCGCCAGTGCGGCACGCCGGGCCATGCCGCCCGACAGTTCGCTTGGCATCAGATCCCGTGCGCCCCGCAGGCCCACCGCGTTGAGCTTCATCAGGACGATGTCCCGGATCATGTCGTTATTGAGAGCGGTATGGGCACGCAGTGGGAAGGCGACGTTTTCGAATACGGTAAGATCACTGAATAGCGCACCCGACTGGAACAGCATACCCATCCGCGTTCGCATATCGTAAAGCTTCGCTCTGGACATCTCGTTAACAGTGATGCCATCGAAGATCACTTTCCCGCTTTCGGGTTTGATCTGGCCGCCGATCAACTTCAGTAGTGTCGTCTTGCCTGTGCCGCTGGGACCCATGATGCCAGTGATCTTGCCTCGCGGCGCGTACAGACTGATGTTATCGAAAATCAGCCGATCACCACGGCGAAAGCTCATGTTCTCGATACTGACGAGATGCTCTTCTGACAGAACGGTCACTCCTGGTTAAATCGAGGCGGGAAGATATATTTTCTGATTCTGATACACTATCGCCAGAGCCGATACGGCCGCGAAAATTTCCCTGCAGCGACAACCCTGTCAGCTGCCGCCAGTCATTACCGTTGGAAACTCTATGGCACATACGACCCCGACACAAGAGTCGATTGCTGCGGGCTTTGATTTCCTCGCAGCCGGCATCCGTACGATGGAGACCGAGCGTGACGCAATCGCCGAACTTATCCTGCGCCAGAAACAACAACGCGAAGGCTTCACGACAGCCTGTGAGTTGATGCTGGCATGCCGTGGCCGAGTCGTGGTCACCGGCATGGGCAAGTCAGGCCATATTGGCAACAAGATAGCAGCCACCCTCGCATCTACTGGCACCCCAAGCTTCTTCGTGCACCCTGGCGAAGCGAGTCATGGCGACCTCGGCATGATCACCAAAGACGATGTCGTGATTGCCATTTCGAACTCCGGCAACACGGCCGAAATCATCAGCATATTGCCACTCATCAAACGCATGAGCATTCCGCTGATCACCCTCACCGGCAACGCCCGCTCACAAATGGCGGCGCTGGCCGACGTCAATCTCGACACCAGTGTCAGCAAGGAAGCCTGTCCCCTTGGGCTGGCACCAACTTCGAGCACTACCGTCACTTTGGTGCTGGGCGATGCGCTGGCCGTTGCATTGCTGGAAGCCAAGGGCTTCAGTGAAGAGGATTTCGCCTTTTCGCATCCTGGCGGTGCGCTGGGCCGGCGCCTGCTGCTGAAGGTTGCCGACATCATGCATGATGGCCCCCGAATTCCGGCCGTCAGCGAATCTGCCAGCATGTCGGACTGTCTGCTCGAAATGACCCGACAGGGCCTCGGCATGGCCTGCATCGTCGATTCGGAGTTCAGACTGCTGGGCATCTTTACCGATGGCGACCTTCGACGCGCGCTCGAGAGCAGGGTCGATATACACAAGGCTCACCTCGCAGATATCATGACGGTGAAGTGCACCACGATTGCGGCTGATATGCTGGCTGCGAAAGCACTTGCCATCATGGATGAAAAGAAGATCAATGCCCTTCCTGTCGTTGCCGATGATCGCAAACTCATCGGCGCCCTGAACATGCACGACCTGCTTCGCGCAGGCGTCGTTTGAATACCCGTCTTCCGGTGAATGAAGCTATGACAAATAAAGAGTCTCGACCTATCCGCCTGCTCGCCCTGGATGTGGATGGCGTTCTCACCGACGGCAAATTGCTGTTCACGCCCGAGGGTGAGGAGCTCAAACGCTTCTGCACGCTCGATGGGCAGGGCATTCGGCATTTGCAGCGTGCAGGCATAGCCGTAGCGATCGTGACTGGTCGTCGTGCCGCTGCCACAGAACGTCGTGCCAAGGATCTGGATATCGTTCTGCTATTACAGGGTCGGGTCGACAAACACCAGGCACTGCTGGAAATCTGTGAAGAACAACAGATCGACATATCCGAAGTTGCGTACGTGGGCGACGACCTGCCTGACCTCAGCGCCATACAGGCGTGCGGATTTGGTGTCGCAGTGGCAAATGCCCATGCCTTCGTGCGGCAGCACGCCGACTATGTCACGATCGCTCATGGTGGCGAGGGCGCCGTACGAGAAGTCTGTGACCTTCTGCTCGAACGTATGGGCCTCCTCGACTCAGTGCAACAGAGCTATCTGCTCACCTGAGCGAAGCAGCAGGAACGAGAGGGCCTTCGAATGACTTTACGGGAGATGGCTGCCAATGCGGCCAGGTCGAAGCGCCTGCTTTTTGCAGTGGTGCTCATCGCAGTCACGGCCGCTCTCTGGTATCAGGCCTTCAACGATGAAGCCGTCGAAGTCGTGCGGCTGGCGGACGACGCTGAGCCGGACGCCTTCATTATTCAGGCGAGCTATCGTACCTACAACCTGGCTGGCATGCTTGAAAGCCGGCTGGAAAGCGTGCGGGCCGAACAATTCGCCGATACCGACATCGGCATTCTGTCGCTGCCGCGGCTGGACATCTATGAGGAAGCAGGCGAACGGAACTTCTGGCATATGAGCGCAGACAGGGGCACTTATGATGCCCGCTATTCGGTACTCACACTCGACCAGAACGTGGAGATCCTCGGCAGCACGCTGGAGAACCAGCCAATACGCATCCTCACGTCTGGCCTCGTCTACACCATGGGCGACGAGCATGTGAAAACAAATAATGCTGTTGAGGTGATCTCTGGTTCTGATAGGATTCAAGGCACTGGCATGGAACTTGATATGCAAAAAAGGGCAGTAGAATTGAAGCAGGATGTACGCGCAATCTATCAGGCAAGACCGGCTTATGAGTAAGTTCATACGCGGAATTTACGGGGCCCTACAGGTAAGCCTGGCGCTCGCGTTATCGAGTGCCGGCGGCCCCGTTGCAGCGTTTGACATGACCTTGCAGAGTCGCGAGCCGATCAGGATACAGGCTGACACCGCGGAGCTCGATGAGCTCAAGGGCGTCGCCACCTACAAGGGTGATGTCGTGATCAGCCAGGGTCAGTCGCTTATCGAAGCGAGTCGTATCACCGTGTACACCTCGGGTGGCCGGGGAATCAGCCGACTCGACGCGGTTGGCACACCTGCCCACCTGAAGCAGTACAGTGAAGAAGACCAGACGGAAACCAATGCCTACGCCAAGCGTATTGATTACAGGCGCGACCAGAATCAGGTCGCGCTCCGTGGTAGCGCCCGACTGGAACAGAATTCGAGCATATTTCAGGGGGAAGAGATTCTGTACGATACCGTAAGCCAGATCGTCAATGCGCGGTCGTCCGACGACAAGGAAAAGAAGCAGCGGGTCGAGATGGTCTACTTCCCGGAGAACCCGGATGAAACCAGCGAGACTCCAGATAACGCCGGTCAGAACTAGGCGGGCGGCGGCATATCATGAAGAGACTCGCGGCAGATAATCTGTCCAAGGCATACAAGAAGCGTCCGGTCGTGAAGGATGTCTCACTCGAGGTATTTTCAGGTGAGATCGTCGGTCTGCTGGGCCCGAACGGCGCCGGCAAGACCACCTGTTTCTATATGGTGGTCGGGCTGGTCGCCAGTGACAGCGGCATCGTCAGCATCGATAACCAGGATATCACCAGCCTGTCGATGCATGGCCGCGCGAGGCGCGGCATAGGGTATCTGCCGCAGGAGGCATCGGTCTTCCGCAAGCTCAGCGTACAGAACAATATACTTGCCATACTGCAGACCCGCGGCGATCTGAACGTCAAGCAGCAGCGGGCGAAGTGTGAGGAACTGCTCCGGGAGTTTCATATCACGCATATCCGTGACAGCCTAGGGATGAGTCTTTCCGGCGGCGAACGCCGTAGAGTCGAGATTGCACGTGCACTGGCTACGGAACCGGATTTCATTCTGCTGGACGAGCCCTTTGCTGGTGTTGATCCGATTTCAGTCAATGATATCAAGCAGATCGTACAGCATCTTCAGAAACGTAGTATCGGGGTGCTGATCACCGATCATAACGTGAGGGAGACACTGGATATCTGCGAGAGAGCCTATATCGTAAGCGACGGCTATATCATCGCCAGTGGCACGCCCGACAGCATTCTGGCGAACCAGACAGTTCGAGACGTCTATTTGGGGGACCGATTCAAATTATGAGAATAAGTACTCTGCAGACCTATAGCCCGTACTCAGCCAATCTAACGGGCAACGTTAGCGGCCGCTTCTTCAGAAGGCCCCAGCGCTAATGGTGATGAAGACCTCTTTACAGCTCAAGATGGGGCAGCATCTCACGATGACCCCGCAGTTGCAGCAAGCCATCAAGCTCCTGCAGCTGTCTACCCTGGACCTTCAACAGGAAATACAGCAGGCGCTCGACTCTAATCCTATGCTGGAGCTGGAGGAGGACGACCACGATCGCGGACCGGAGCGCCTCGAGTCCGACCGGAATGCCGAGCGTGATTCCGAAATTCGCAGTGATGCAAGCGAAACCATGGAGGCCACCGAGCGTCAGGATTCCCTGGACACCATTCCTGAAGACCTACCGGTCGACACCGCATGGGAGGACGTCTACCAGAGCAACACGAGTAGCAGCTCAGGCTCAGGCTCAGGCGGCGATGACGATTTCGACTTCGAAAGCCGGAACTCGCGCGCTGAAAGTCTGCAGGATCACCTGCTCTGGCAGCTCAACCTCTGCCCAATGAGCGATACCGACCGCCTGATAGCACACTCGATAGTCGATGCAGTCAATGATGACGGCTATCTCACCCAGACCCTCGCCGAAATCCACGAGGGCCTGGTGGACATGCAGCAACGGATGGCGGATCGTGAAGAGATCGCGCTAGGCGATGATGAGGTCATCGAACTCGATGAGGTTCAAGCCGTACTGAAGCGTATTCAGCAGTTTGACCCGCCAGGTGTTGCGGCGCGCGATCTTCAGGAGTGCCTGCTGATCCAGCTCTTGCAGCTGCCGCCCTCGACACCCTGGCTGAATCAGGCCAAGCTGGTGATCAGCCATTACATCAACCTGCTCGGATCGCGCGATTACGCGCAGCTGATGCGCCGAAGCCGGATAAAGGAAAGTGACCTCAAGGAGGTCATGCGGCTTATCCAGTCCTTGAATCCGCGCCCCGGTGAAGGCGTACAGACGACTGACACTGAATATGTCGTCCCGGATGTGATCGTCAAGAAGCTCAAGGACAGATGGACGGTGGAGCTCAATCCTGAGATTGCACCACGGATTCGGGTGAATTCGACATATGCCGGTATGGTCAAGCGTGCTGATTCGAGCGCGGATAACACCTATCTCAAGGATCAGCTGCAGGAAGCGAAGTGGTTCCTGAAGAGTCTTCAGAGCAGGAACGAAACCCTGCTGAAGGTCGCCACGAAGATCGTCGAGCATCAGCAGGGCTTTCTGGACTATGGAGAGGAAGCCATGAAGCCGCTGGTTCTGCACGACATTGCAGAAGCCGTGGAGATGCACGAGTCGACCATTTCGAGGGTGACCACGCAGAAATACATGCACACCCCCAGAGGTGTATTCGAATTGAAGTATTTCTTCTCGAGTCACGTTGGCACCGAAAGCGGTGGTGAGTGTTCCTCGACTGCCATCAGGGCTATCATCAAGAAGCTGGTTGCGGCCGAATCGCCAAAGAAACCGCTGAGTGACAGCAAGATCGCGTCCATACTTGCGGATCAGGGCATCAATGTTGCACGTAGAACGATAGCAAAGTACCGGGAGGCCATGTCTATACCTCCCTCAAATGAACGTAAGCGACTCATCTGAGCCGCCTGCGAATCCTGACCTACCTAAGAGGCACAGTGTATGCAGTTGAACATTACCGGACAAAATATCGATTTGACCGATGCGCTCAAAAGCCATGTTGAAGCCAAATTTAACAAGCTTCAGCGTCACGTTGACTCGATCAGTAATGTACAGGTGACACTCGCAGTTGAAAAACAGCGCCAGATGGCGGAGGCTACGCTCCACATGAGCGGAAGTGACGTTCATGCAAACGCTGAGGATGTGGACATGTATACTGCTATCGATCAATTGGCCGACAAGCTCGACAGACAGGTCCTCAAGCAGAAGGAAAAACAGGTGGAGCGGAATCACGGCGTACATGCCAGATAGCGGTCGGCCAGCCACATAGACCCACGTAAATTATGAAACTTTCGGAAATTCTGGCACCGGCACTCACCCAGCACCGGGTGAGTGCCTCCAGCAAGAAAAAAGTACTGGAACACATCGCTCACCTGGTTGCAGGGCATTACTCGTTTCTGAATGAAACAGCCCTGCTATCCAACCTCAACAACAGGGAAAGACTCGGCAGCACGGGCATCGGCAAGGGTATTGCCATCCCGCACTGTCGACTCGAAAACTGTGACAGGGTCATCGGCGCGTTCCTTACACTTCGCAGTCCGGTCGAATTCGATGCCATCGATAACGAACCAGTCGATCTGCTTTTCGTTCTGGTCGTCCCGCAGGAGGCCACCTCAGAGCACCTCGACCTTTTGGGGCAGCTCGCGCAAAAGTTCAATGATGAAGATTTCTGTGAGGAAGTCAGAACCGCTGACAGCAGTGCACAGCTTTTCGAGCTAATTACTCGAGAGGGAAGCAAAACCGACTCGCAAGACTGAGGTGACTCCTTGAAACTGATTATCGTTAGCGGGCGCTCCGGTTCAGGCAAGAGTACTGCCCTTCACGTGCTCGAAGACCTGAGCTTCTACTGCATCGATAATCTGCCTGTGGGCCTGCTCAAGCCTCTGGTCGAAGAAGCCTTGAGCGAGGATAACAAACCAGCGCAGAATATCGCGGTCAGTATCGACGCGCGCAATCTCAACAAGGATTTTGCGAGCTTCCCCGAGATGTTCGCCGAGCTGAAATCGAAACAGGTCGAATGTGAAATCATCTTCCTGGACGCGGATGACCAGACCCTGCTGCAGCGCTTCAACGCTACGCGCAGAAAGCATCCGCTGAGCACCAGAACGATGTCGCTGAAGGAAGCCATCAGCCACGAGACCAAGCTGCTCGAGCCGATCAGCACAATGTCCAGTCTGTATATCAACACCAGCAACCTGTCGATTTACCAGCTCAGGGATCAGGTCAAGCTGCGGGTGAGTGGGCACAGCACGCAGGAGCTCGCCCTGCTGTTCCAGAGCTTTGGCTACAAACATGGTGTCCCATCAGACAGTGATTATGTCTTTGATGTCCGATGCCTGCCAAACCCCTACTGGGACCCTGCTCTGCGGCGCTTCCGGGGCACTGAAGATCCGGTTATCGAATTTCTCGACAATGCGCCGGAAGTCCAGCAGATGAAGGAGGATATCTCCCGATTCCTGAAGCGATGGCTACCTGAGTTCAAAAAAAGTAATCGCACCTATCTCACGATCAGCATCGGTTGCACCGGTGGGCAGCACCGTTCGGTCTATCTCTGTGAGCAGCTGGGACGCGAGTTCAGAGATTTCTACGACAACGTTCAGATACGGCACAAGGAACTGGCTGGATAGCAGTCAGGTGCAGTTCTCCTTTGCACAGTTTGCGTTAATTCCCAATTGCATAAGCTAGCAGCTTAACTACTCTTGTGAGCACAGATGCTGACCAGAACTGTTACCATAATCAATAAACTTGGCCTACATGCACGCGCAGCAGCAAAATTCGTCGCTGCCGCCAACCGGCACACCAGCTCGGTTCGGGTAGGCAAAGGCCAACAGTGGGCCGATGGCAAGAGCATCATGGCAGTGATGATGCTGGCAGCAAGCAAGGGCACGATGCTCGAGCTCTGTATAGACGGCGAAGATGAAACCGAAGCCATGGCTGAAATTGTAGCGCTCATCGAAGACTATTTCGGCGAGGGCGAATAGCTTCAAACGCGGTCCAGGTTCTGGCTAGCCAGCTTCATGATTCAAACGGTAGCTCAACGTGCAGAACGCAGCCGAACAGTACGAAGACAACTCGTCGCGCAGTGTGACCAAAGCGAGATTTCGCTCCATTGTAGAGGGGCTGGATAGCGGCTCACTGCACCAGGCGACATATACGCTTAACAATGGTCTGGCCCCGGGTGATATTGCTCACCTTTTGGAGTCTTCGCCACCCAAGCAGCGTCTGGTGCTCTGGGAGCTGCTCGATGACGACCTCGAAGGCGAGGTGCTCTCTTACCTGAGCGACGACATCCGCTCCGAGTTCCTTCGCGACATGGACGCTCAGGCCGTTCTGTCGATTGCCGAAGATTTCGAGACGGACGATTTTGCCGATCTCCTGCAGCAGTTGCCCGAAGCACTGATCGCAGAAGTCCTCGAGTCGATGGATACTCAGGACAGGGTTCGGATCGAAGAAGTCCTGGCGTTTCCAGAGGACTCTGCCGGTGGTCTGATGACGACCGACATGATTACCGTGCGGCCTGACATCAGCGTTGAAGTCGTTCTACGCTACTTACGGAAGCACAAGGCCCTACCTGCCTCTACCGACAACCTGCTCGTAGTTAACCGACGTGATCAGTTCGTCGGTGTTCTGCCCATATCGACACTGCTCGTTTCCAATCTGAATGCCACCGTGCGCGAAATCATGCAGACCGATGTGGATCAGATTCCGCCGACTATGTCGGAGAATGATGTGGCCCACCTGTTCGAGCGCCAGGATTTGATTTCGGCGCCAGTTGTGGCTGACAGCGGGCGACTCCTCGGGCGAATCACGATCGACGACGTCGTAGACGTCATACGCGAACGAGCGAACCACGAAATCCTCGGTCGTGCTGGTCTGGACGAAGATGAAGACATGCTGGCGCCGTTTTTCAAGACCGCCAAGAGTCGTGCCGTGTGGTTGGGCATCAATCTTGTCACTGCCTTTCTCGCCTCGGCAGTCATCGGTATGTTCGAAGGCACTATCGACAAAGTTGTGGCACTGGCGGTTCTGATGCCGATAGTCGCAAGCATGGGCGGTATCGCAGGCTCACAGGCCCTGACCCTGGTCATCCGCGGTATGGCTACAGGAAAGGTCAGTCGCGGCAATATCAGCTGGCTGACAAATCGCGAGTTTCTCGTCGGGCTGTTCAATGGCTGTATCTGGGCCGTGGTCGTCGCTTCCGCTGCCATTGTGTGGTTTGAAGACCTGCAGCTTGGGGCCGTCATTGGCGCAGCACTCATCATCAACATGGCGGTCGCAGGTCTGGCGGGAACAATTCTGCCAATGGTATTGCAGTCAATGAAGATTGATCCAGCGCTGGCTGGTGGCGTCATACTCACAACGATTACGGATGTGGTTGGCTTCCTATCCTTTCTCGGCCTGGCGACCATCGTCTACGGGTTCTGACGCTGCATTCAACTCACTCGGTGGGCATCCATTCTGATGTCGACCTGACGCTGGCCCAGCATGGTGATTTCGCCATTGTAGCGTTCAAGCCCGGTCGACGAGAATTCGAAACCGTAGACCCGCTGCAAGCCGAAGCCGAGGCCACCGTGTCGTCTCAGCGATAAGCGCCTGAAAGCAATACTCTGATCCAGCAGCTGCAGGTCCAACTGTTCACAACGCTGTCTTACCAGGGCCAGCGCGCGCTCGCGAATGCGCAGCCCCTGCCACCAGATCCCCACGGCAGAGAGTGTGAGGGTAATCCAGAAAATATCGATCAATGCCAGCGTCATGGGCGACCTTCGTCAGCTCCTCGTATCAGTTGTTCAGGCAGGGCACCCTGCACCACGTATTATCAGACAATAGCGAACTATGACACAGCTTTCCGTCCAACACTCAGCAGCAAAGCTCGTTTCTGTCATCCTGCTCTGCCTCTCGTTAGCTGGCTGCTTTGGCTTCGCCTTCTGGTTCGAACGCATGGACACCCTTGTCATGTGGCGTCTGGACGACATGCTTGATCTCACCGATAGCCAAAAGAAGGCAGTCGAACCGGTTATACTCGAAATTCGCGAGTGGCTCAGGGACGATGGCTTCCCTGACCTCATACCCCGCCTTGAGAATGTCATGGAACTGTGGGTATCGGGTGAGTCAGAGGCCGCTCTGACTGCATTCGAGAATGAGGCCAGCGCGATCATCGACCGCTTTCTCGAGGCCAGCTGGCCAGCTGTAAAGCCCCTTCTCGTCCAAATGACGCCCTCCAACGCGGAAGCTTATAGAGCGTACAGCGAAGACAAGATGGAAGAGTGGTTCGACGAGTCAGCATCTCTTGAGGCCAAGGTCGATGATCGCGTCGAACGATTCGAAAACTGGTTCGGTGAGCTGGACCGTAAGCAAACCAGGCTCATTCGTCAGCTCACCAAACTAGACGCGAACGAGCTGCAGATCCGTGTGGACAACAGTAGGCACCGTAGAGAACGTTTTCTCCGGCATGCCTTGAGCGATGACCTTGCCGCACTGGAAGCCATGTTCAAGCGGCCTTCCGATTTTCAGACAGCAGCCTATGTTCAATGGCGAGCACAGGAGCGGGATCAGATCGTCGCTTCGCTGCAGGCTCTCTTTCCTACGCTGCGCAAAGCTCAGCGAGAACAGGCGGGTGAGCGCCTCGAGGAATGGATCGAGCGCCTGCGGGAGGTTCTCGACTAAAAAAGCAGGTATAATTCCCGCCCCGATAGCATCGCGAACGAAGACCATGGCCAAGGAAAGATTTCAGCACGACGCTGAGAACGTTGATGACGCGTCTGAACAGGACCTGTTGAGTGACGATGTCGAGATCGTCAGCAAGTCCGAGATGAAGCGCCATATGCACAGCTTGCAGACGCTGGGTGAACGCCTCGCTGGCATGCCGGATATCTGGCCGGAGCTTGACCTGCCCGATCGCCTGCTCAAGGCGCTGTCCGATTTCAACGCCATTCCGTCGAGGGAGGCGAAACGACGGCATCTGCAGTTTATCGGCAAGCAAATGCGCACTATTGATCATGATGCTGTTCTGGCGGCAATAGAACTGCGGGATAGTGGGTCGGACTACCAGAAGAATCTGCACCATGAAGCCGAGAGGTGGCGTGAACGGCTGCTCGCGGCTGGCCACAGGTCTGAAGAGCAACAGGCCATGAATGATCTGATTACAGAGTTCGTCAGCGCCAATCCAGCGACCGAGGTTCAGGCGCTCAGACAGACCCTACGCAATGCCGTAAGGGACCTGCAGTTGAAACGCAACCGGGGCAATACCCGTAAGCTCTACCAGTTGATCAGAGATGGTCTGGCTCGCGAGGTCTGAGCGCTCTGAATCAAGCCCGACTCAGAGTCGGCGATGCTGCTCTACAGGCATTCGTCGACGAATCTGGGAGAGCTCCTTGAAGTCCAGCTCGGCAATCGCGATACCGGGTCCGGTCTCTATCATATCCAACACCCGCCCCCACGGATCGACAATCTGACTATGTCCGAAGGTGTGACGACCGTTCTCGTGTTTGCCACCCTGGTTGGGGGCCAGCACGAAACATTGATTTTCTATCGCGCGGGCTCTCAAGAGCACATCCCAATGCGCCTCCCCCGTCTTCGCCGTGAACGCAGAGGGAACAGTCAGCATCGTACAGCCTGAACGCGCATATTCGCGGTACAGCTCAGGGAAACGAAGGTCGTAGCAGATACTCAGGCCCATCCTGCCCCAAGGCAGATCCACCGTGCGCGGCGCCTCGCCCTGGCAGAAATAATCTGACTCCATGTAACGCTGACTGTCACCGCTGACTTCAACATCAAAGAGATGGAGTTTGTGGTACTCAGCGAGCACATCCCCATCAGGACCGCATACCAGGCTGGCTGAGAGCGCCCGCCGGTCATTTGAGCCCTGCCCGGAACTGGACTGGGCAACAGGCAACGACCCGGCCACAAGGTAGACTTCCAGCTGCCTACTCAGTTCTGTTAGCCGATGTCGGATGGGTTCCCCATTGGCTAGCTCGCTCTGTGCCAGCGCTATGGCTGCTTCGCTGTCGAAGACCAGAAAGTTTTCAGGCAGGACCACCAGTTTGGCGCCTTGTGCCGCTGCATTGCGAATCTGCGCTTCGGCGGCCTCAAGGTTATCGAGGACGTTCTGCCCGCTCACCATCTGCACCACAGCTGCAATGGCCGCTTGTGCGCTCTCAGGTCTGCTGTCGGTCATGCTCTCTCCTGTGTTGTCTCAGCTATCTCGATCACCAAACGACTGCTTCAGATTGACCTCCGGATCTTCGAGCGTTCCGGTCAGTTCATAGGTTGCGCTGGTCAGTTTGCTCAGCGCGTCCCCCATCAACTTGTCAATAAGGAAGAGCGCTCCACCTATCTGCGGCGCCCCGACAAGAAGAGCGGCCAGCGGCAGATTCTTGGTAAGTGGCAGAACCACGAGCAGCTCCATGTCCAGGGCGTCTGTAACCATGCTCATGGTGCCGGTCAGCTGGAACGCACTTGAAGTCGCCTGAATGGCGAGCGGAGACTCGAAATCCACTACGCCTTCCTTGATCTTGGCGCTGCCCTCAATATCATCGTACGAGATACCCGCTTCATAGATATCACTGAAGTCGAGTTTGAGACGCCTGGTCAATGTATCCATATTCAACACGCTGAAAACCTTGAAGAGGTCGGCAGAGCGCGAGGTCTCGGTGAATCGACCGTCCCGCAGTCGCATCGAAATCTGACCCGAAAGATTCTCCCAGCTGAAGTCGAAGGGCGTTCCGGTCCAAACCACCCCGGTCTTGAACCGGTATTTGGCGGCAGTCATTGGTGCGGGCCCCTGAAAATGGCTGTAGATTTTTTCGAAGCGCTCACCGCTGAGTTCCCCGGTCAGGATGGTCGTCTGCTGCTGTGTAATCGGCTCGCGCAGCCAGCTTAGACGTCCTTCGAGCCGGGACCCTTCCACCGCTGCTCGAAGCTCGCGGAACACGACGCCTTCATCACGCTTTTCTGCTATCCAGCGCCAGCTTCCAAGAGACTTGGCGCCGTAAAAAAGCTCGTCAATTGACACGTCACCCAGCGGCACATCAGTAGGGGTGAAGCTGCTTTTCTCGCCAGAGCCCTCACTTTCAGCCTTGGCTTCAGGTATCTTCAGGTAGGCGAGTCTCGCCGTTGGGTAGTCCTTTGCACCGCCAGGTACACGCACTGCACCCTTCATGAGCTCGGGCACATCCACCGCAATATCTACCGAATTATTAGTGTTACGCGAGGCGAGAACAGCAAATTCGCGATAGAGCTTGTCGTCGAGCTTCAACTCCGCGACTGTAAGATCCACGCCTGTAAGCCAGTCTGGCCAGTTGGCGACGAGCTGACGCGCCCGCTGATTCAGCACCGGTTCATCGACAAGTACCTCGATCTCGCCGTCTTCCTTTTTGCCGTACTCCCTGGCGATGAAGCGTTGCCACTCGCCCACATCCAGACGCGGCAAGTAGCCGACGACGTCTAGCCCGCGCCGGCCTGCCAGCCCCTGAGCGGGCGCCGGCTCTGCAGCTTTACCAAGCCGATCGAAATTCATGCGCACCCGATTGTCGGCGCTGGTGCCACCAAAGCGGATTCTACCTTGAAGATCCTCAAGCTCGGTCTGCTTGCCAGCACCAGTCGTTACGACCGAAATATCACCACCCACGAGCTCACCGAGCTGAAACCGATACTCCTTGGCTCGCGCATTTTCGGCCCATCGTACCTCGAGCTCGAGATTACGGCGTTCGTCAGCACCCTTGCCAAAGGGCTGTGGGTAATCGAAGGCAATGCCACGCAAATCTGAGCGGACGGTCAATGAATAACGATCGCTGGTCGGTGTACCGCTCCAGGCAAAAATACTGTTGATCTCGGTCCCACCTGAAAGCCGAACGATTTCCGGCAGCGTGACCCGCTTCTGTAAGGCGGCCAGCGACAAACGGGTGTTGGCTCTGACCTGGATCTTTTTGGACGCCTCGCTCCACTCCGGCGACTGCACAGTCAGCGTCGCTTTCTCACCCTGCAACCTGAGATGTTCGCTCTTCCCGCTCACGCCGTTAGCCATGCTATATTCGAAGCGACCACCGATCTGCTCTGCACTCAGATCATGTTCTTTCGAGCGGACTGCCATATCGTTAGCATCGATGCGAATGCGCAGGGCTTCCGCCGAGCTTGTATCCAGATTGACGGTGAGCGCAGCATTAACCACTGAGGCGCCGGAAAGCTGCCAGTCACCTGCAATCGGACGAGTTGTTTCCGCAATTGGCGAAGAGCGGAGCCAGTAATTCCAGTCAGCCGCTTGAGGCCGGCTGCTGAAACTGGCATCGAGCAGAGACTGACCCGCCACATCCCTCAGCTCAACACGGCCATCATAAACCGGGAGACCGTTGATTCGAGCGGAGGCAATATCCGCGCTCACGCGGTCATCAGTGATTTTCAGCTGAGTCACGAGCTCGGTGAGCGCTGGCCAGTCTTCGGCGAATTTCAGTGTTCCATCCTGGATATCGAAAGCCATCTGCGAACTGGAGTTGGTTTCGTCTGCAGCCTCGCCAACCACTCCAGAATAGAAATAGCTGCCACGCCTGATCAGGCCACCCTGCACCGCGCCGAGCACCCATTCGTTCAGGTCCTGGTCGAGTATACGAGTGGGGAGAAAAGCAGCGACGAGCGATGAATCAGCCTCTTGCATATTGATAGCGAGCTGAAGACTCTCGGGCAGATCCTCGGCATCAGGATTGAGCAGATCGAACTCGGCCTGCAGTCTACCCTGCACATCGTTCGGGCGATCCAGTGTGAGACGTGTACCCCAGACCTGGGTCAGACCATTGTAAGAAGACCAGTCCACCCGTCCTTCGACGTAAGGGAGCTGCCAACCCTCCTCGTACAGATCGGGAAACTGCAGACCCACGTCCTTATCAGCGAAGATGACATGACCACGGCTGCCGGCAACCTCCAGATAGCCGTCCAATCGAGCGATCATGGGCGCGCCGAAGGCAGCCTGGACCGTCGCATTACTCAGCATGGCCTGCACTAACACACCGTCGTCCGCTGACTGCCTCACATGAAGTTTGTTAAGCTGTCCTTCGGCAGCGTATGCAAGCAGATCTCCGACACCCTCTGCCCCGATCTGTCGGCTGGCTATTGCAGCCTTCGACAGCAGCTCAAGATTGACCGCATCGACAGCCATGCTGAACTCTTCACCACCCGCAGCCATCACCTGCCTAGTGAGTAGTGGCATTTCATTCCAGCGACCATCAAGCGCTGTAGCTCTAAGCTGCCACTGCTCGAACCCTATCGGGAAATCAACGAGGTCCTCCAGGCGATGCCCTGGACCGATACCAAGCCTTCCGCTCAAGTGGAACTGCCCGCCAAGTGTCCTGACGAGCAAGGTTTCGCGCCCGACAGGCGGGTCCAGGGTGTCGACTTCGGGCAGTTCAAGTCTCAGCTCTGGCAGATCGAGTGCCAGTGTGGCATCAACTTCGGCGGTCTCGGCGTCGTATTGCAACCAGAACTCACCCTGCCCTGTCAGACTCGCCAGGCTCAAAGGCACATCGTCGGGAATCATTCTTCTGAAAGGCTGTAGCACTTCGTCGTCGCGCCATCGCACGTAAGCCCTGGCCGCCGGACTCGCCCCCGCCTTCCGATCAACGAAAACCTCAAAGGCCAGAATCTCCTCCTGGCCCTGCAGAACCCGAGTCGACAGCTCCAGTGTTTCACGGCGTTTCTTTAAAAACACCGAGGGCAGACGCCATTGCACGCTACGGCCGCTCATATATCGCCAGACCAGGTCAATGTTGCCAAGGCGATAGCTGCCGTCACCAATAAGCGCAAGCGCCGACTCCACCTTTTCACGCATACTCTGATCGAGGGCGTCGGTGAGGTCTTCAATAGATTGGCCAGCGATAGCTACCGTTGGTTGCCAGCTGCCGTCCTCTTGCTCAGCCAGTCGGACGACCAGGTTCTCCACCGACAAAGCCGCAGGCACAAAAGACCAGTTCCGTATCGACTCGAGCAGGTCCAGCTCAAGATCTACCTCCCCCAGATTCAGGGCATCCTCAGAACGACCACTTGGACTGATGCGCAGTCCACTGAGCCTGAGTGAAGGGTTTCGACCCCACCAGCCGCCACGCAATTCGCTGATGGCAATATGCATCGATGTTTCGCGCTCGATCAGCGATACGATGTCAGGGCGAAGTACATCTGCGTAATGAAGTGCAACGCGCGCTGCAGACATGGTGACGGCCGCTACCGCCAGAAATACCGCTATGGCCACGAATGCGACGGAACTGAGGCTCAATTGCCTGCCTGACTGGCTTTTTCTAGCAACAGTTTCCGTCAACTAGAACCCGCCTTGGAATCATTGAAGAACAACGTCGAACTGCTCCTGTGTATAGATGACTTCGACCTGAAAACGGATGCTCTTGCCAATGAACTCCTCGAGGTCAGCCACGTTATCCGACTGATCGTCGAGCAAGAGATCGACCACCTGCTGCGACGCCATGACAAGATAGCTTTGGGCATCGTAATTCCTGTTGATACGTAAAATTTCCCTGAAAATTTCATAACACAGCGTTTCTGGCGTTTTCACCGTACCGCGACCTTCGCAGGCGGGACAGGCTTCTGAAAGCATCTGACCGAGACTTTCAGTCGTGCGCTTTCTGGTCATTTCAACAAGGCCAAGCTCACTCACGCAACTGATCTTGGTCTTGGCATGGTCGCGCTCGAGCATCTTCTCCAGCATGCGCAAGACCTGGCGGTTATGCTCGGGGTCCGTCATATCGATCAGATCGAGTATGATGATACCGCCAAGGTTGCGCAGTCGCAGTTGCCGGGCTATGGCCCTGGTCGCCTCGAGATTGGTCTTGAAAATCGTTTCCTCGAGGTTCTTGTGGCCGACGAAGCCACCGGTATTGACGTCGATTGTCGTCATGGCCTCGGTTTGATCGATGATGAGATAGCCGCCGGATTTCAGCTGTACCTTTCTGCCAAGCGCCTTCTGGATTTCGTCCTCGACGCCGTACAGATCAAAAATTGGCCGCTCACCAGGATAGTACTCGATCTTGTCCTTGATCTCGGAGACGAATTGATCGGTGAACTCGATGGCTCGCTGATAGCCCTCCTTGGAATCGATGCGGATCTTTTCGGTCTCCGGCCGTACCAGGTCCCGCAGAGTCCGGGCATACAGGCTGAGATCTTCATAGACTACTGCCGGGGGCCTGACGCTCTGGATCTTGCGGTGCACGGCGCGCCACAGGCGGCGGAGATACATGATATCGCCAGTGAACTCCTCTGATCCGACGCCTTCGGCTGCTGTTCTGATAATGAAGCCAGACGAGGCTGTGGCAGCATCTTTTGTTTCATTTTCAGCCAGTAAACCGTCGTCGACACAAGTTTGAATGAGCAACTTGAGCCGCTCACGCTCCACTTCGTTTTCAATGCGCTGAGAAATACCGATATGATCAGTGCCGGGCATGTAGACCAGATAGCGCGATGGAATGGAGAGGTGCGTCGTCAGCCTGGCGCCTTTGGTGCCGATAGGGTCCTTTGTGACCTGCACCACGAGTTCCTGGCCTTCTCGCAGCAGACCGCCAATTTCCACGGCACGCCCATTGCCTTCGCCATTCCCTGAGCCGTTGCCGTTGCCACTCCCGTTTCCGTTACCACTGAGTTCAGACACGTGGATGAATGCAGCCCGTTCGAGCCCGATATCCACGAAGGCCGCCTCCATTCCCGGAAGCACCCGCACCACGACGCCCTTGTATATATTGCCTACAATGCCGCGTCGGCGACTCCGTTCGATATAGACTTCCTGCAGCATGCCGTTCTCGACCACTGCGACCCGAGTCTCTACCGGAGTGACGTTCACCAGTATTTCTTCTGTCATGATACTGTCCGTTTTTATTGTGAGTCCTTCAGCGTCGTCCAGCGCAGAGCCCCTTGGCGGTCAGATAATCACTGACCTCACATAGCGGGAGGCCGACGATCGCGCTGTAGCTGCCCTCGATACGTTTCACAAAGGCAGCGGCTGCGCCCTGGATGCCATAGGCGCCAGCCTTGTCGAGTGGTTCTCCACTCGCGACGTAATGATCGATTTCTTCTCTGCGCAAGGTCCTGAACCACACTTTGGACACGACCTGCACAAGATGTTCGCTCTCTGCGGCGACGAAGGCCACTGAGGTATATATGGTATGCACCGTGCCGGAAAGCTGCTGCAACATCCGTGTGGCATCTGCCGCATCCAGCGGCTTCAACAGGAGTTCGCCGGTGTGATCAAGCACGCCAGCGGTGTCGGATCCGAGCACGAGCACCGCTTCACGTTCGGACGAAACCGCCTTGAATACTGCCCGAGCCTTGCTGAGCGCCATCCGATCAACGTAAAGATCATTGGCTTCATCTGGCCGGGGCGTTTCGTCCACATCAGCTGGTTGACAGATAAAATCTAGGCCGATCTGACGTAGCAGTTCAGCGCGACGGGGCGAGGCCGAAGCCAGTATGAGCGTGTTGGGCTGTGACATATCAATCCCTGATGCCTTAATTGTCCAGGCGGTGCAAGATAAATCTGAGCAATGGCCAGAGCAGCGCTGATGTTACTGCCGGAATGAGAAAGCCCATGTCGATCGCTGGGTTCGATATGAAGCCATCTATCCAGCGAAACAGCATGAGATTGATGCCGATTACCGCAAATACGATCACGCTCTGCTGTAAAACAGGAAACAGCAGGAGACGCTGTGACATGGTCAGCAGCAAATAGGCCTGCAAGGCCAGACTACCGGCATGCAGACCTAATGTGGTGCCCACGAGCACGTCCCAGAACAGCCCGACCATCCAATTTGCCATGATACCGACGCTCTGATCTCGATACAGTGTCCAGTAAACCATGACAAGGGCAATCCACTCGGGACGCAGTATCGCAGCTACGCCCTCCATCGGAATGATCGTGAGGCAGGCAGCCAGAAACAGTGAGGCTGCAAAGACGCCGTAACTCATTGAAGAAGATGCCATGCGTTCTGCGGCCTGCCGGGCTAGGAAGCCGGTTCGGTCTGCTGCTCCAGAACACTGGGTAACGCACGATCATCACCGGGTCTCTTGAAGACCAGCAGAACATGCTTGCTTCTGTTCAGCTCTGCCAGTGGTCGTGCGTAGACCTGTGCGAACGGCAAGCCCGGATCATGCGTCACCGACTCCACCCGAGCGACAGGATAGCCTTTGGGGAAGCGCCCACCGAGACCAGAGCTCACGAGCATATCGCCGGCCTTGATATCGGCTGTATCAGGAATGTTGACGAGTTCAAGACGGTCGAGCACCCCGGTTCCGACCAATATTCCGCGGGAACCATTACGATTGACTTCGATGGGAATGGCATGGGCACTGTCCGCTATGAGCAAGACCCTTGCGCTGTAAGGCGTGACAGCGGTCACCTGCCCCATCAGCCCGGTCGAATCCAACAAAGGCTGACCCTCGAAGACACCATCATTCGAGCCCTTGTTGATCATGACCTCGTGCATGTATGGATCCGGGTTGATTCCGATGATTTCAGCTACGAGAACAGACTCATCGACGAACGCTGCAGCGTTGAGCAGCGCGCGAAGGCGATTGACTTCCGCCGTTAGTGAAGCAGTCTTGAGGGCTTTCACCTGCAGGATGCGGAGCCGGTTCTCCAGCGAGGCATTTTTTTCCAGGAGACTCGAGCGGGACTCTGTGATGGATTCACCGAAATCACTGATACGGCCAGGCAGTTGCACGCTCCACTGCACCGGAACCAGCAGCACGGACATGTTTTCCTTGAGGGAGTCCAGCCAGTCCAGTTTCAGATCAGCCACACCTATGGCTAGCGATAAAACGCCAACCAGTAGGATGCGGAACCCCAGCAAGGGGCCTCTTGCGAAGATAGTCTTGATGAAACGCTCTCCGATGTTCTTTCTGTTTACAGACTAGCGTATGCGAACTGCTTTTGCAGGCGCATTACTTAATCCATAAAGAAGAGACCGGCTCCGCGCTGATCCATTACTTCGAGGGCACGTCCACCACCACGGGCGACGCAGGTAAGAGGATCATCGGCGACGATGACTGGCAGCCCGGTTTCTTCGGAAATCAGACGGTCGAGGCCGCGCAGGAGTGCGCCGCCGCCGGTGAGAACGATGCCACGCTCGGCGATATCGGAAGCCAGCTCGGGCGGTGACTCTTCAAGTGCGCCTTTACAGGCCTGGACGATAGTCGCCAGATCATCCTGAAGCGCTTCCAGGATCTCTTCACTATTCAGTGCAAAGCTCCGCGGCACCCCTTCGGCGAGATTCCGCCCACGCACATCGATCTCACGCAGTTCAAGACCTTCGTAGGCACAACCAATCTCGAGCTTGATGCGCTCGGCAGTTGCATCGCCGATCAGCGCACCGTAATTCCGGCGGACGTATGCAACGATGGCTTCATCGAAGCGATCTCCGCCTACACGTACTGAATTGGCAAACACGATGCCATTCAACGAAATGATAGCGATCTCGGTGGTCCCACCACCGATATCAACCACCATTGAACCATTGGCATCTTCAACAGGCAGACCGGCACCAATGGCCGCAGCCATGGGCTCTTCAATCAGGAAGACTTCACGGGCGCCAGCGCCCATTGCGGATTCACGGATTGCCTTGCGTTCGACTTCGGTCGATCGGCTGGGAATACACACCAGAACGCGAGGGCTCGGTGTGATGAAACTATTTTCGTGCACCTTATGGATAAAGTGCTGGAGCATCTTTTCGGTAACCTGGAAGTCGGCAATGACGCCATCCTTCAGAGGACGGATTGCCGTGATATTGCCGGGTGTTCGGCCAAGCATGCGCTTGGCTTCAGCGCCAACGGCGGCGACGGACTTGGTTGCGCCCTGACGACGAATAGCCACCACTGAAGGTTCGTCCAGAACGATCCCGCGACCGCGGACATAAATAAGCGTGTTAGCCGTTCCAAGATCGATGGACAGATCACTGGAAAATAGGCCACGGAGACGTTTGAACATTGTTAGATGCTAGTTCCTTGAGAATGCACAGAGCTGGTTTGAATGCTGAGTAAGAATGGACCAATCATCTGTGCTCTGGCGCACAGGCTGAACTGCAGGCAACTTTAGCAAGGGTACACCCGCAGCACAAGCTAGTTGGAAACTGCCACCTGCTGTTCACAGCACGGCCCGTCGATAGTAGACTGCAATGCCTACCAACGCAGACGGAGCAAAGCCTCCAGAACAGGAACGCCCTGAATGAACATTTCAGATGAACAGCTTGCACAACTTGCCGTGCTCGCAAGACTGGACTGCGCCTCGGACACGAGCCTGCGGAATGACATCGATCGCATCCTCCATTTCGTCGAGCAGCTGCAGTCGGTGGATACCAGCCAGACAGCTCCGCTACTCAATCCGCTGGAGATGACCCAGCGGCTGCGACCCGATGTCGTAACAGAGCCTGATGATCGTGAGCGCTATCAGAAGTGCGCCCCGCTCACTGAAGGCGGCCTGTTCCTGGTGCCCAGAGTCGTCGAATAAGCTGCGGCTTACCGAGTTGTATTGTCACCTGAAATACAGCAACATTCGGCCACACCTTGCCAACCATGCACGCCAATCATAGCGGAATACAAGCCAATCATGTTCCCAGAAACCATACAGTCCGCCCTGGAGGGACTGAGAAACGGCGAGTTCTCTATTGCAGAGCTTGTCACGGAATTCGCTACTCGCGCCCGCAATGCACAGCCTGAGCTCAACGCCTACATCACCATTGCCACCGAAGACCAGCTGGAACAACAGATCAGCTACGCTCGCGACCTGGCCCTGAAAGACGCGCCACTCGATCTGGCGGGCATTCCTCTTGCGATCAAGGATCTCTTCTGTACCGAGCTGATGCCGACAACCTGCGGCTCCAAGATGCTCGAGGACTACGTTTCACCGTTTGAATCCACTGCCAGCTCGCGCCTTTTGCAAACAGGCGCCGTCTTCGTCGGCAAGACCAACATGGATGAATTCGCCATGGGCTCGTCGAACGAAAACAGCTTCTTCGGGCCGGTGCGAAATCCCTGGCATGTAGAGCACGTACCCGGCGGCTCTAGTGGCGGCTCTGCTGCAGCAGTTGCAGCGGGCCTGTGTCTTGGCGCACTGGGTACTGATACAGGCGGCTCGATACGACAGCCTGCCGCCTACTGCGGCATCACCGGTCTGAAGCCGACTTATGGCCGGACTTCCCGCTACGGCATGGTGGCCTATGCATCGAGCCTGGACCAGGCTGGGCCAATGACGCGCACTGCTTACGACGCCGCTTTACTGCTTTCCGCCATTGCTGGCCCCGATGATCGCGACTCCACTTCGAGCGCGGAACCGGTTGCTGACTATCTCAAGGACATCAATAAGCCTTTGCAGGGCCTGCGGGTTGGCTTGCCAAAAGAATATTTCGAAGCGCTCGGCGAAGGTCCTGTACTGAATGCCATCATGGAGGCCAAGAAAACGCTGGAACAGCAGGGTGTCAGCTTCGTTGATGTCTCTCTGCCTCACAGCAACCTGGCCCTGTCGGCGTATTACATCATCGCTCCGGCAGAAGCCTCCACCAACCTGTCGCGCTTTGATGGCGTGCGGTTTGGTCATCGGTGCAACGGCGCCCGCGACCTTGCCGACCTCTATGCCCGCTCGCGAAGCGAGGGTTTTGGCGCCGAAGTCCAGCGCCGCATCCTGATTGGCACCTTCGCGCTCTCCGCGGGCTATCAGGATGCCTTCTATAAGCAGGCGCAACGTGTACGCAGGCTGGTCAAGAACGACTTCGTCGATGCGCTCGGGCAGGTCGATCTGCTCCTGGCACCTGTCACGCTCGGCGCTGCCTTCCGACTGGGAGAAAAAACCGATGATCCGGTCAGCATGTACAAGGAAGACCTGTTTACCATACCAGTCAGTCTCGCTGGACTGCCTGCCATCTCGGTACCTTGTGGTATGGCAGACGCCTCTGGCACGGATCTGCCACTCGGCATGCAGCTGATCGGGAATTACTTTGATGAAGCCAGGCTGCTCAACGTTGCCCACCAGTGGCAGCAATTGACCGACTGGCACAGCAGAACACCACCTTCATCCGCACGAGAGATGAAATGAGCACGATTGCGAGGACACCACGATGAGCTGGGAGGCCGTAATAGGACTGGAAGTTCACGTCCAGCTGGCAACAGACTCCAAGATATTCTCAGGCAGCAGCACGGCCTTCGGTGCCGAACCCAACACCCAGGCCTGCCCTGTCGATCTTGCGCTGCCGGGCACGCTACCGGTATTCAATGAGAAGGCGCTTGAGATGGCAGTGCGCTTTGGTCTTGCCATTGGCGCCCATATCAATCACGAGTCTGTCTTTGATCGCAAGAACTACTTCTATCCTGATCTGCCAAAGGGCTATCAAATCAGCCAGCTCGAGGCACCCATCGTGCTCGGCGGTACGCTTTCGATAGACAGCGGTGACGAAGGTCAGCAACGGACGATCAACCTGACTCGTGCGCATCTGGAAGAGGATGCTGGCAAGAGCCTGCACGAAGATTTCCATGGCATGACCGGTATAGATCTCAATCGCGCTGGCACACCGCTGCTGGAGATTGTTTCGGAACCAGAACTCCGGTCGGCGAAAGAGGCAGTAGCCTATCTTCGCAAGTTGCACACTATCATTACCTATCTCGGCATCTCCGACGGTGATATGTCTCAGGGTTCCATGCGCTGTGACTGCAACGTCTCGGTCAGGAAAGCTGGCAGCACCGAACTCGGCACACGTACCGAAACCAAAAACGTCAATTCGTTCAAGTTCGTCGAAAAAGCCATCAACGGCGAGATTGAGCGGCAGATCGATATTCTCGAAGATGGCGGGTCGATTGATCAGGAAACGCGGCTCTACGACGCTGATAAGGACGAAACGCGTCCTATGCGCAGCAAGGAGTTCGCCAACGACTATCGCTATTTCCCTGACCCGGATCTGCTACCGGTGGTAATCGACGACACCTACATTCAGGCCATACGTGAGAGCCTGCCCGAGCTACCCGAGGCGAAAGCTGCCCGCTTCCAGTCGGAACACGGACTCTCTGAGTATGATGCCAGTCTGCTGACGGCCTCGCGTCCGCTGGCGGACTTCTTCGAAGCAACCGCCAGGACATCTGGCGATGCCAAGCTGAGTGCCAACTGGCTGATGGGTGAAGTCAGCAAGCGACTGAATCAGGACAGCATCACGATCGATGCCGCACCAATCACCCCGGAGCAGCTCGGCGGGCTGATCGCCAGAATCTGCGATAACACGATTTCTGGAAAGATTGCCAAAACCGTGTTCGACACCATGTGGGCCGAAGGCGGCAGCGCTGACGAGATCATCGAGAAGAAGGGGCTCAAGCAGGTTACCGACAGCAGTGCCATCGAAGGTATCGTCGATCAGGTTATCGCTGCAAATCCCGCTCAGGTCGAGCAGTACCAGGCTGCAGAGCGAGCAAAGCGCGGCAAGATGATAGGCTTCTTTGTCGGTCAGGTGATGCAGGCGAGCAAGGGCAAGGCCAACCCACAGCAGGTGAACAGCATACTGAAGCAAAAGCTGCCAGACTGACCATGAGGTGACGCTACGGCAGTGTCAGGTACTACCACTCAGCACTTCACTATAAGGAATGAACGATGGCTCAGCCAACACTGAAAGGATCTAAGGTAACGACTTACGGTGACCTTCCCGCCAAAGGCGATGAAGCGCCTGATTTTACCGCGGTAAAAGCAGATATGTCCGAAATTTCGTTGTCTGACTATAAAGGCCGTAATGTCGTGCTCAACATATTCCCGAGCGTCGACACACCGACTTGTGCGACCTCGGTGCGCAAGTTCAATGAGAAGGCTGCCCAGAAGAGCGACACGACAGTCATCTGTATCTCCGCCGACCTGCCCTTTGCCATTGGTCGCTTCTGCGGCGCTGAAGGTATCAGTAATGTGGTCGTCGCCTCGATCTTCAGAAACGGCAATTTCGGCAGAGACTACGGTGTACTCATGACCGATGGCCCTCTGAAAGGCATTCTGTCACGCGCAATCGTTGTCATCGGTGAAGACGGTCGGGTGCTGCACAGCGAGCAGGTAGCTGAAATTGCCAATGAGCCAGACTACGAGGCCGCTCTCGCCGCTATCTGATAGCAGCGCTGCCCTTCAAGACGCTATGGGCCAGCTATCGGGGCTGGCCCTTTCGTCTGAATGAATCTGAGCACCGCTTCGCGAACGTCAGCATCGGCGAAGCCACGGATATGCCCCTCCTCATATTGATAGACTTCAGCATTGGGCAAGACCTGTTCGAGTTGCTGCAGGTGACCGACGTCCACGATGCGATCCTTGCTGCCGTGCATGAGCAAAACGCGTCCGGAATCGAGATCACCAACAGTCTTCTCCGGATCATAGGCAGACGGTAAAAGGAAAGTCGGCGCCTGAAGTAGCCACGTCAGCCAGTTTGCAGCCATGGCCTCTCTTGCGACCTGCGGCAACGAAGCCGGTGCTGATTCTATGACGATGGTATCGAACTGCGGGAGCTCGCCCCGCCAGCGAGCGGCGTAGGTCAGCCCCAGCGCACCGCCAATGCTCTGCCCCAGCAATATGAGCGGCGTAGCCGAGGACTCCTGCTGTAACCAGTGATGCGCAGCCTGTATATCCTGAAATACCGATGGCAGTAGCGGCGCGCCGTCAGATTGTCCGTAGCCACGGTAGTCCAGCAGAAAAACCGCGTAGCCCTCATCAGGCAACCAGGCGACGGCATTGAGATGGGTCGAAATATTCTCACCATTCCCGTGTAGGAACAGAATACGCCCCCTCTGCTCTCCACGCGCTGGCAGATACCAGTTTCTCAACCGGGTACCATCCTTCGCCACCAGCTCCACGTCCTGCCATTCCAGCCCGTAACGCTGAGGGGTCTGGAGATACTGTGTCTGCGGATAAAAGAGAAAACCGGTGAGGCTCTCGCAACCTGCTGTCAGCAGTACAAACGCGAAAATGAGCACGGCAGCCCCTGAGCTAGAACGCGACATAGAAGCCTGTGCTCCCGCCCCAGCCCCGTGCAGCCGTATCATCCTGATACTCAGCCGAAACGCGCAGCTGAAGTGATTTATTGAAGTGCCAGGCGACATGAAGACCTGCCGATGAGGGGTCGGATTCGCGCCCAGCCAGTCTGAAGTGCTGGGCGGCCTCCAACAATATTGACACTTGATCGGACTGCCGCAGGAGCCCCAGCTCAGGCCCGGCTGCAAGCGCAAAACCTGATGCGATATCCCGATGGGCTCTGAGGTTGCCGTTGATCCTCGCGGTCAGCAACCAGCCTCGGGCAAGTCCCCACGAAGCAGGGTCAGGCGTGGCGCCATCGAGCGCATAGGTGATGCCAGCTGACGGTTGGATGTATGGCGCAAGCGGCTCGTAGGTTGACTCCCTGATGAGCCCAAAGGCAATGCCCCACGACAGTGGCCTGTCGAGCGCACTCGCTGGTGATCGAGAGTCGATATCGATAAAGGTCAGATCGTGAATCCGCAACGCGGCATCTTCAGAGAGCGCCTGACGTAAACGGAGTCTGAACATCTCAAGCGAGGCGCCTGGCGGATAGCCGCTAACCGGATCGAGCAGATCGTGAAAAGCCGGGCGAACTCCGAACTCCAGATAGGGCTCGTCTGCAGCAAAACCTGCACTCGATTCCAGGCGCAAAGTCTCATGGCCCTCGTCGTCACGAACAGCTGGCCGACTTTTCGAACGGGCGGCTGCCGCACCCAGCTTGCTGCGCGACGATAATAGTTGAATAGTCTTCCGACCCAGCCCGGGCTCGCTCACTTTCTTTCTGGCAGCCAGGAATCGGGCATAACGATAGGCTGTATCCAGGAGTGCTCGACTGGCCTCATCGTCAGCATTCAGTCCGTCCTCGCGCATTCGGGCCAACCAGGCTTTGGGATCCTGCGGCGGACCCTCAATATAATTTCGAACTGCTGCAATTTGATCGCGGTCGAGCTGGCCGCTCACTTCTTCGAGCTCAGCCGAGGCAGAGGCTCGGAATTCCGTCTCGCCGATCATGCCAGCTTCCACCAAAATGCGCACGGTGTCTCCCGGAATGGCTCGTACGAGAAACTTATCGGTAAAATCGAAGCGATCGCTACTCGCGTCCAGAAGGGCCAGGAGTTGATAGGAACAGTTTTCGGTGAAGAAGTAGTAGTCCATCTCTACATGGCGCATTTCCCAGACATGACGGACGAACTGGTCGACCTCCGGCTGAGTCACCTTAAGCTCGTATTCCCAGACGTTTCGACTTTCCAGAAAGTGATATTCCTTCACCTTCTCGTAATACGGCACGATGCTTACGATACCGGGGTAGCCACCTGCAAGCCCCTTTATTGAGAACAGCAGCGGATCCTCTTCGGCATTCGCATTAGCCGCATAGTTCACCGCGTAATCCAGCAGTGGATTGCTGCCCTCACCTCGATCCACCCTGATCAGGGTATGGCCGAACATGGATGATGGGCTGTTGATGAAAGCGGCCGGGAAGATCAGGCTCAAGCCCCTTCCGCCAATCTTGGCGGACCATGCCTGGAACTCCGCGCAGTCCACCTTCAGTGACTTCAAAGCGTCGATGCGCTGGCTCAGCCAGTGAAATCGCGCTGGAAAGCGGCATTGGGCGGCAGCATCGGTTGCGCCAGCCTCAGCATCTCGCTCGAAGGCAGCTATCGTAGCTTTCAGTTCGGCTTCAGGATCAGTCACCCCCTCCGGGCTGAAGAAGAATTCGTCATCGTCAACCTGGCTTTCGTAGCTCGCCAGCAGCCCAGCGCGATGGTAGTGCAGCAGGTGCAGCCAGGTCGATTCAGTCGCTACCTGTTGGAGCAGTGCAGGCGTGATCCCGCCTCGATTGGATGGATTCGCTATTTCGGCAGCAGAAGTTGTAGCCAGGCATAGCATCGCTGGGATGAGCGCGAGAATTATGGATAAACTGGAAATACAATGACTCACAAAGCTGTGTTGCAAGGCAATGACCATGGAGAACCGGTCAGAAGGAAAGGCTGGAGCCGATGGCACCAGCCTGGATCGTATTAACCAAGATACTTCGAAAGTGCTGCGTCTTTAGCCATCACGGTGACGACACCGTTGTAGGTTTGACCAGAAGTTGTCTGCTCGCCTGGGAACAGCGTATCAAAGTTTGCCTGCATCTGTGCCTTGAAGTGTGGCTGATCTGCCTGTTCGATGCCGATCACCTCGGCCAGAGCCTGCAGAGTCTCGCCATCACCACGTGCGGTGTCAGCCGCGATCTGCTCGAGATTGGCATCAATGAAGCTGTTGACGTCAGCAGCCAAGGGGCCACCGGCATCCTGGCAACCCAAAGTGCCTGAAGTAATACCAAAAGTCTGGTTACCGGATGTGCCATTGGTAGTCGCCGCCAGAACATGCTCATGCCATTCGTTCGCATCTCTGAAAACGACTTCTGTACCGAGACCACAACCTGCCGGGCCATGTGTGTTGGCAGCAAATGATGAGGCGGACAGCGCCGCCAGTGCAAAACCCACAAAGATCTTTTTCATTGTAATGTGTCCTATTTAGGTATGCTCATGTGTATCAAGCCACTCAGCAGGCAGCTCAGTCATTGAACTGCCAGGGGAGTGTCACCAACGAGTATAAGCACAGAGCCGTAAAAAGCTATCGTCCGATGATTTCGGCAGGCAGCAATCCGGCTTGTATCGGTTTCACGGTTTCTTTAACCTCGGTCCATGCTCATGGCAGAGCATTCCGCCTTGCCGTTGTTTTCGGGGACACGCAATGAATCGACACCGTTTACTCCAGATACCATCCATTTTATTACTCATGATATTGGCCAGTACGGCTAGCGCACATTCTGCTGACGCAGTGGGGGGATTTGGCAGCGGTTTCATGCACCCGGTCTCAGGCGCGGATCATATTGCAGCGATGCTGGCCGTCGGGCTTTGGAGTGCGCACCTTGGACGGTTCGCGATACTTCTATTACCGGCTGTTTTTCTGCTGGTCATGGCAGTATCTGGCTTTGCAGGAGCGGCTGGCATTACGCTTCCTGCGATTGAAATCGGCATTGCACTCTCAGCAGTCACGATCGGCAGCCTCGTTGCCTTCGCGGTACGCTTGCCTTTGGCGCTCGCGGCGGCCGTTGTAGGTTTTTTTGCAATCTTTCATGGTTATGCCCATGGTGCGGAAATACCCGATTCCGCAGGCCCACTGCTTTATGGCGCCGGTTTCCTCCTGATGAGCGGGTGCTTGCAGTTAGCCGGTGTAGCCGCGGGACGTGGCGTCATGGCGCCAATGGCCACCGTACTCACCCGCACAGGCGGCGGGCTTATCGCAATAGCTGGTCTGGGTTTTCTGGGCAGCGCGCTCTAGCGGCGCCTGGCAGGCGCTAGGCCAGATGCTCGCCCCACAGATCGTGCTCGTCTGAATCAATGACCCGAACACGAATGACTTGTCCGGGCTTGAGTTCGAGCCGGTCCTTGGTACTTCTATGGTCAACGAATACCTGACCATCGATTTCCGGCGCGTCAGCCTTTGATCGACCGACTATGCCTTCTTCGACCACTTCATCGATCAGCACGTCGATTTCTTCGCCGATACGATTCTTCAACCGTGCTTCGCTGATGACAGCCTGCTTGGCCATGAATCGAGCCAGCCGCTCCTGCTTCACGTCTTCGGGCACCGGATCAGCCAGCTCATTTGCAGTTGCCCCTTCCACCGGCGAGTAAGCAAAACATCCAACCCGGTCAAGCTGCGCCTCATCCAGGAAATTCAGCAGAATCTGGAAGTCTTCTTCAGTCTCACCAGGAAAGCCGACGATGAAGGTCGAACGAATGATCAGCTCGGGGCAGATCGAGCGCCACAGTTTAATTCTTGCCAGCGTGTTTTCTGCGTACGCGGGCCGCTTCATGGCCCTGAGGACTTTTTCGCTCGCATGCTGGAAGGGAATATCAAGGTAAGGTACCACCAGTCCTTCTGCCATCAATGGAATGACATCATCGACATGGGGATAGGGGTAAACATAGTGCAGGCGCACCCATGCTTTGCTGCCGTCTTTCGCACGGAGCTGACCGAGCTGCCGACACAGCTCCAGCATGTTGCCCTTCACCGGACGACCCTGCCAGAACGCCATCTTGTACTTCAGGTCAACGCCATAGGCGCTGGTATCCTGAGAGATCACCAGCAGTTCCTTGACCCCAGAGTCAACCAGCCGCTGCGCCTCGTCGAGCACTTCACCGATCGGGCGACTGACGAGCTTGCCGCGCATGGATGGAATGATGCAAAACGTGCACTTGTGATTACAACCTTCGGAAATCTTCAGATAGGCGTAATGACGTGGCGTGAGCTTGATACCCTGCGGCGGCACCAGCGAGGTGAACGGGTCGTGGTTCATCGGTGCTGGCACGTGCTGGTGTACGGCGTCGACTACAGATTCATAGGCCTGCGGACCTGAAACGGCCAGAACGTCAGGATAGCGCTCTAGCACGTCTCCCGACTTTGCACCCAGACAACCGGTCACAATGACCTTGCCATTCGAGCGCATCGCCTCGCCAATCGCATCGAAAGATTCGGCCACCGCACTGTCGATGAAGCCGCAGGTATTGACCACGACAACGTCCGCACCCTCGTAGCTCGGAGAGACTTCATAGCCTTCAAGCCGCAGCTGGGTCAGTATCCGCTCGGAGTCGACCAGGGCTTTCGGGCAGCCCAGACTGATCATGCCGATCTTCGGCGCTGCGCCTGTGCTTGCCTGAGGCGTATGAATTTCAACGGCCATGAAATGCTCTCAAAATTAGAGGAAGGAAAATTTCGGGGCGTAGTATATCAAATGAGCGGCAAGTTCGCTCATCTGTCACGTCGATCCCTCTGCCCCTGTCGTGGCCACGGTGGGTGACGAAGCAGCTTCAGTGATATACTCGGCGTTTTTTCATCCACAGGAGTAACGGCGCATGATGGATCAAGCCCGTGCAGTTCTGCGCGACACATATGGATATGACGATTTTCGAGGTGAGCAGGCTGCCGCCATTCAGGCCGTGCTCAAAGGGCGTGATGCCCTGGTCATCATGCCTACCGGTGGCGGAAAGTCCGTCTGCTATCAGATTCCGGCGCTGGTCCTGACTGGTACGGCTGTTATCGTTTCGCCGCTTATCGCCTTGATGGAAGATCAGGTCGCGGCGTTGAAGCTGCTCGGCATCGAAGCGGAAGTGTTGAATTCTTCCGTAGACCGGCAACAACAACAAGCTATTGAAACCCGCCTGCGCAAGGGGGAGATCAAGTTGTTATACATGGCGCCGGAGCGCCTGTTGCTGCCATACAGCCTCGACATGCTGAGCAGCATCGACATCAGCCTGTTCGCCGTGGACGAAGCGCACTGCGTTTCGCAATGGGGTCACGACTTCCGTCAGGATTACCTGGGTCTGGGTCAACTCAAGCAGCGCTTTGCGCAGGTGCCTGTGATCGCTCTGACCGCGACCGCTGATGCGCGCACCCGCGAAGACATCATCGAAAATCTGCACCTGCACTCGCCAGAACGGCTCATCGGCGGTTTCGATCGCCCCAACATCCGATACACGGTAGCCCCGAAGCAGGATGCGCGCCGTCAGCTCAAGCAGTTTTTGAGTCAGCATGAGGGCGAGGCTGGTGTCATCTATTGCATGTCGCGCAAGAAGACCGAGGAGACGGCCTCCTGGCTAAGCGGACTCGGCTATACAGCCCTCCCCTACCATGCCGGACTGCCCGCGGCCCTGAAGACAACTCATCAGCAACGCTTCCTGAGAGAAGAGGCTGTCATCATCGTGGCGACCATTGCCTTCGGCATGGGGATCGACAAGCCGGATGTCCGCTTTGTGGTCCATCTTGATCTGCCCAAGACCATCGAGTCCTATTACCAGGAGACTGGCCGAGCCGGGCGTGATGGCGAGCCAGCCGAAGCGTGGCTGGTCTACGGCCTGCAGGACGTCGTGAGACTCGGCCAGATGGTGGACAATTCATCGTTGTCACCAGAGCACAAACGCTTCGAACGCAATAAGCTGAACCAGCTGCTGGGCTGGTGTGAAGCAACCACTTGTCGACGTCATGCACTGCTCAATTATTTCGATGAAGCCTCACCAGAAGCCTGCGGAAATTGCGATGTCTGCCTGAGTCCGCCGAAAACGCTGGATGGCACAGAGGCCGCGCAGAAGCTGCTATCAACCATCTATCGAACAGGTCAGCGCTTCGGTGCAGGCCATGTAATCGATGTTCTTCGTGGCAAGGAGAGCGACAAGGTGTTCCAGAGCGAGCATCACCAGCTCAGCGTCTTCGGCATTGGAAAGGAGCGCACTGCTGCGCAGTGGCAGTCCCTGCTGAGACAGCTCATCGTGCAGGGCTACGTCTACTCGGACTCGGAACGTTTCGGTGCGCTCCGGCTTCAGGAGAAATCGCGTGCACTACTTCGTGGAGACATCACACTGAGTGTTCGCGAAGATCCGCCCGCACCGACCAGGACCGCCAAGACCACCAGCTCCGGTGGCAAGCGCGGCGTGAACGTACCGGAAGAAGAGAAGGACCTGTGGGAAGCACTGAGGGCTTGCCGCTCTCGACTGGCCAGTGAGCAGAACGTGCCGCCCTACGTGGTCTTCCATGACGCTACGCTTATGCAGATGCTTGAGCTCAAGCCTGCGAGTGAGGCAGCGCTCGGCGAAATATCCGGCGTCGGCGAAGCAAAACTTCAGCGCTATGCTACGGATTTTCTGGCGACCATTGCCGCTTTCAACAATCAACCAGCACAGGAAGAAATCAGATGACAGACGAGGCACTAAGCGCGTTCAAGGCGCGTATGGCGCTGACGATGACCCAGGAAATCCAGTGGGGTGATATGGACGCATTTCGCCATGTCAACAACACGATCTACTTCCGTTATTTCGAAAACATCCGTATCCGTTACTTCGACCACACCGGGGTCAACGACTTGATGAAGCAGTCACAGATCGGCCCGATTCTCGGCTCGACCGAGTGCAAATTTCTGGCACCGCTGACTTATCCCGATGTTATTACCATCGGCACCAGCATCACCGACCGTGCTGAAAAACGCTTCACAATGAGCTATGAAATATTCAGTCATGCGCAGCAGAAAGTTGTGGCGAAAGGCAGTGGTGTGGTCGTTTACTACGACTATAACAAGAATACATCCTGCGCAATTCCGCAGACTATCGCAGACGCCATCGACGGCTGAGCCCACCTATCTTAAATCAGGATTACCATGTCGCAGCTTCGCACACCTTATCCACCCATCGAGCCTTACGAGACCGGCATGATGGATGTCGGCGACGGTCACAGCATCTATTACGAGCGCTGCGGCCGGCGGGGTGGCAAGCCCGCTGTCTTCCTCCATGGTGGACCCGGTGGCGGTTGTAATGCCGAGCATCGCAGACTGTTCGACCCTGAACACTATGATGTACTGCTCTTCGACCAGCGCGGCTGTGGACGCTCAACACCGCATGCCGAGCTCGAGGCCAACACGACCTGGCATCTGGTGGACGACATTGAGCGTCTGCGCAAACTTGCCGGTGCAGAGCAGTGGCTGGTCTTTGGCGGCTCGTGGGGCTCGACACTGGCTTTGGCCTATGCGGAGAAACACCCTGAACGTGTCAGTGAGCTGATACTTCGCGGCATCTACACCCTCACGCAGCCCGAACTGGACTGGTATTACCAGTTTGGTGCATCTGAATTGTTCCCCGACAAGTGGGCACATTTCCAGGCGCCCGTCCCCGAAAGTGAGCGCGGCGACATGATCGCAGCCTATCGCCGTATACTGACCGGTGATGACCGAGACGCGCAGCTGGAAGCTGCTAAAGCCTGGACGATCTGGGAGGGCGAAACCATTACTCTGCTGCCAGACGAGGGTATGACCTCGGCCTTCAGTGATGGCCGGTTCGCGCTCGCCTTCGCCCGCATCGAGAATCACTACTTCAGTCATGGCGCGTGGCTGGAGGACAACCAGCTGATGAGGGATCTTCATAAGCTGCGGAACATTCCTGCTGTGCTCGTGCATGGCCGTTACGACATGCCCTGCCCGGCTCGCTATGCCTACGCCATGCATCAGGCCTGGCCCGAGGCTGACTTCCACCTCATCGAAGGCGCTGGCCACGCCTATTCCGAGCCTGGAATTCTCGACCAGCTGATCCGAGCTACCGACCGTTTCGCCCGCCAATAGCGCCATGAAACCCAGGCGCGGCCGGCGCCTGGTGCTGCGTATCATCCTGACGATAGCGGCGGTCGCGCTGGTGCTCCAGCTCGCGCCCCTGGGTGACATCGCTCGACAACTGGCCGGCGCGCAGTGGCCTTGGGTCATTGCCGCATTGCTGCTGCAGGTTCTGCTGCGTCTCGTCACCGCCGCCAGAATGCAACTGCTCGCCCATTTCCAGCAGCTCCGCATAGGCTTCTGGATCATGCTGAAGATCGTGCTGGCCACGGCATTTTACGGGCTGTTCCTGCCTGGTGGCATCGCAGGCGGCGCAGTTACCTTTGTGAAATATCGCCAGTATGGGGCGAGCGGCGCAGCTGCGCTGACCAACCTGTTCGTCAACAAGGCGGTGGCGGCTCTGACAATCGGGCTGCTCATATGTACCGCATGGCTGATCGATCTGTTGCCAGCAAGCGATGGCAACCTGACTTTGCCTCGACTCGCCCTGATAGCACTCGCGCTGCTTGTCCTGCTGCTGCTCCCCAGCCTGCTCAGATTAACCGTCAGCGCTTTCGGTCTTGCGCCACGACTGCAGCGTCGTTTTGCCAGCAGTAAGGGTCGCGTTGTCCAGGCGATACTGGCAGCCCTGTCACAGCTGCAGTTGGTCAGAAACCTTGGCTGGTGGCAGATCTTCTCGCTCATTCTGGCGGGCTGTACTGCACACCTCATAGCGGTGGCGGGCATGTTCTGTTTTGGTCTTGCGCTGGAGCTGACGCCAGCGTTCTCCACGGTGACGTGGATCTTTGGCGTAGTCTTTCTGCTCGCCATGTTGCCAATATCGTTCGCCAACTTTGGCGTCCGGGAGGCGAGCATGATTCTGCTATTGGCGCCATATGGCGTCGGCGCGGCTGAGGCGACAGCGTGGTCAATCCTTATGTACACCGGCCCCCTGGCCGCTGCATTGGCCGGAGCAGTAGTGGAGGCAGCCTTGCACAGGTCTCGCGATGATCGCCATGAAGGCAATGTCGCTATCCGTGAACAGACCGTCGCCGATCCTGTGACAGGAGCCACCCGTAAGCAATTGCGGCAATAACTGCAAATCCGACCAGAGACCACAGCGCGGTCGAAAGACTGATTCCGAGAGCGAGCAGACCTGCGAAAACAGCTGGCATCAGCGCCTTGACGATAAAGGTCGGTCGAGCCAGGCGACCCAGTGTGGCGCCGACATTGCTTGCGCCAAAGAGTTCGACAGGAACAGTGCTGCGGACCACCGTCAGCAGCCCGTTGGCGACACCATAGAACGCCGCAAACAGTAGCCCTAGGGTCCAGATGGGCGGCATCAGGTTCAACAGCAGCACACTGACGAGCAGCAGCGATAGAGAAACGGCGCCAACGGTGACTGCTCTACTGGTGTTGGCAAGGCGCCATTCCACGAGTCGACCAAGGACCTGCATCGGGCCAATGGCCGCTGCCAACCAGACGGCATCCGCGCGAGCGAAGCCGCGGCTGGCCAGCGCCTCGATGAGGAATAGTGAAAGTGCTCCAAATACTGCCATCGCCGAAGCGAATGACACCGCTAACCAGGCCAGCTGACGCTCTGCTGCCTGTATCTGCCTCGGCAGATGAGCTTCAGCTGAGGCAGCAGTAGACCCTGAGGAGGCGGGACGCTCTGCGCTCGAATCCAGCTTCTTTGGCACCATCAGCAGATGCACCGGGACGCCTATGAACAGATGGAGCGCGGCAAAAACCAGCAACGCTTCCCGCCAGCCACCGAGTTCTATCAGCCAGTGACTGAATGGCCAGAAAACCGTACTGGCAAAACCGCCGAATAGCGTCAGGACAGTGACTGAACGGCGAAACCGGGTTGGCAGTACCTGATGGATGACTACGAAGACGGGATCATAGAGGCAAAGCGACATGGCGACACCAGCGACCAGCCACCCAAGAACATATAGCGCGAGGCGGTCTGTGGACGCCAGTATCACGAAGGCCAGGGCCGCCAGCGCCGAGCCGAGCGCCAGAGGAAGACGGCCGCCTACCCTATCGATCCAGCGACCTACCATAGGGGCCATCAGGCCCGAAACCAGAACACTGAGCGTGAAGGCGCCAAACACCACGAATTCGCTGAAACCCAGCGCTGCCTGCAGTGGTTTTGCCAGCACAGCCAGGCTGTAATAGAGGCTGCCCCAGCTGAGGATCAGGACCAGACCAAGTGCGACCAGCAGGTAATTGGCCCTGATCGCCGTAAGGCTCATATCGGGTGGGCAGTCGGCTTCTGATGACGCGGCAACGCGACTGAAATGATGGCGGCCAGCGCCAGAAAAGCGGTGGAGATCCAGAGGCAAGCGGCAAGACCGTGTGCCTGGTACATCCAGCCAGACAGAAGCGTACCCAGCAGCCGACCGCCAGCGTTGGACATGTAGTAGAAGCCTACATCGAGCGATGCGCCTTCCTCTCTTGCATAAGAGACGATGAGATAGCTATGAAGGGAGGAATTGACGGCGAACAACGCGCCGAAGGCCAGCAGTCCGACCACCAGCACAGTCTCGACAGGAAATCCGCTGGATAGGGTAAGAGCAATCAATGCTGGGAAGGCTGTCAGCGCTAGCGCCCAACGAAGCGCTGACCGGCCATCGGGAATCCGCCCCGCCCGCGAACCGGTGATCATCGGCGCCTGTGATTGTACGATTCCGTATGCAATAACCCAGAGCGCCAGAAAGCCGCCGACCTGCCAGAAATCCCAGTTCAGTTCACTGCTGAGATAAACAGGCAGCGCGACCACGAACCAGACGTCGCGTGCGGCAAACAGGAACAGTCTGGCAGCAGACAGGACGTTGACGCCGCGGCTCTTGGAAAGCATTTCATGAAACTTGGGTTTCCCCTTGGCCCGACCCAGATCCTTTTTCAGCCATACCAGACTGCCGATCCAGACCAGGCTGAGTGCAATAGCCATGGCCAGCACGGAGTAGCGGAATCCCAGCCACGCCAGGAGCGCGCCGCCCATGAAGAAACCCACACCTTTCAGCGCATTTTTCGATCCGGTCAGCAGTGCGATCCAACGGTACAGCGCCCCCTGCTGATCCCCTGAAATCAGCTGTTTGATGGCGCTCTTCGCACTCATCTTGTTCAGGTCCTTGGCGATACCTGAAAGCGCCTGGGCAGCCATGACCCAGACCACCGTCAGCCAGTCTGCAGGCACGACGAGCATCAAAAGCGCGACCACCTGCAGAACCAGACCGATATTCATCGTGCGGTTGAGACCTAGTCTGGCGCCGAGGTAGCCGCCCACCAGGTTGGTGACAATGCCGAAAAATTCGTAGAACAGAAAGAGCGAGGCGATCTGTAATGGCGAATACCCAAGGCTGTGAAAATGCAGCACGACCAGCATGCGCAGCGCGCCATCGGTCAGTGTAAAGGCCCAGTAGTTGCCGGTGACTATTGCATACTGACGAACTTCTCGGGATAGCCCAGACAAGCGCTTCATAACGGGACTTCCTGTGGCTTACTTCCGGTCTGCGAGTCCGACAAGGCGTGCCAGCTCTGCGGTCCGGCAGGTATAACCCCACTCGTTGTCGTACCAGGCATAAATCTTGACCTGGGTCCCGTTGATCACCATTGTCGAGAGCGCATCGATGATCGATGAGCGCGGATCGGTGCGGTAGTCGATTGATACCAGCGGACGGGCTTCGTAGCCAAGAATACCTTTCAGCTCACCTTCGGCAGCGGCCTTGAGCAGGTCATTGACCTCGGCGACAGTCGTTTGGCGTTCGACCTCAAACACGCAGTCGGTGAGCGAGGCGTTGGCGAGCGGCACGCGAACGGCATGTCCGTTGAGGCGCCCCTTCAGCTCCGGAAAGATTTCGGTGATTGCCGTGGCCGAGCCAGTAGTGGTTGGAATCAGGCTCATGCCACTGGCACGCGCCCGTCTCAGATCCTTGTGGGGCTGATCGAGAATGCTCTGGGTATTGGTCAGGTCATGAATGGTCGTGATCGAACCATGGCGGATACCCAGCGTCTCATGGATCACCTTGACGACTGGCGCAAGGCAGTTGGTTGTACAGGAAGCTGCCGTGACGATTGGGTGTCTGGCGGGATCGTAAAGATGGTCGTTCACCCCCATGACCACGTTGAGAACGCTCGGCTCTTTGACCGGCGCACTCACGACTACCCGCTTCACGCCCTGGTCCAGATAGGCCTGCAGGATGGCCGTAGTCTTCATCTTGCCACTGGCTTCTATCACAAGGTCACATCCCGACCAGTCGGTGTCCGCAATGGGCTTGTTCGCTGTCACGGCTATGCGCCGGCCTGCTATCAGCAGTGTTTCATCTTCGGCCGAGGCTTCGTGCTGCCAGCGTCCGTGCACCGAGTCGAAGTTGATCAGATGGGCGAAAGTCGCCGCATCAGCAGCCGGATCGTTGACCTGGACGATCTCGACTTCCTGCATTTCCCAGAGTGCACGAACCGCCAACCGCCCGATGCGACCCATGCCATTGATGCCTACGCGGATCTTGCTCGTGCCAGCCATACCTTGTGCCCTCATGTCAGCTGCCCACAGCGAGCCACACGTGTTGGTCGATCGCCCATCTGCGCGAGCCGACCTGCGGTCTCCATCAGCCAGTCAGTGTTGGCCTGTCCGGTGACTTTCACTACCGCTCGCGCCCATTCTGGCAACTGCGGATGGAGGCGATAGTAGACCCACTGACCCTGCCGTCGATCCTCGAGGAGCTGACAGGCGCGAAGCTGTGCCAAATGACGTGAAATCTTTGGCTGGGAAACCTCAAGTGCCTCAGTCAACTCGCAGACGCAAAGCTCAGATTCCCGGGCCACGAGCAGCACGATTCTAACGCGCGTTTCGTCGGCAAGACACTTGAATAGTTCTGGGGGAGACATGGTCATAAGATGGGCTTCGCAAGGCTCTCTGAATAATGAAGTAAACTGTTATTGACCACTATATATGACTATTCGCATATACGGAATAGCATATATCAAATGTTTGCGCGTTGGCTCACGCTGGCCCGCTGTGAGACAGCATCGCTGAGCGATTTTTTCATCTGCGGCGTACCTAGCGATGATGTACACCTGAAACTCAGGTGGCAAAAACAACAAGGGGTAAGCAAATGGCAGATATCTTCGAAGCTCTGAAGAATGATCACAAAGTCGCCAAAGACATCATGAGGGTCCTGGAGAACACCGAAGGTGCCTCGAAGGAACGGCAGGAAAATTATCCGAAACTCGTCAGGGAGTTGCTCGCACACGCCAAGGCCGAAGAGCGTACGCTGTATCATGCCATGCTCGGCTCCGCAGACAGTCAGGATGAAGCCACGCACAGCATCAAAGAACACAAGGAGATGGAAGACGCCATGAAAGAGGTCTCCGACACAGAGATGTCTTCTTCGCAGTGGCTACCGAAATTCCGCGAGCTCAAGGAGCTGGTTGAACACCACGTCAAGGAAGAAGAACAGGAGATCTTCGAAGCCGCACGAGAGGTGCTGTCTACCAGCAAACAGAACGAACTTGGGGCCATGTACGAGAAGGAAAAAGCGGTCGAAGACAAGAAGGACCGATCAGACTTCCTGCCTTGAGGGCTCGCCTCTATTCCTCCGGACGACAAGCGTGCCCGCCAGCTTGTCGTGCCAACCCTGCTTTCGGCGATCGCTGCCGACGGCGAAAAATCCCAGGCAAAACGGCAGCATTGAAAGGTAATAGGCGAAGTAGCGCTTGATTAACTGCGATGTCCTTGGCTCGCGTCCGGTTTCGGCGTCGACGATCTCCAGATTCAACCAGATCTTGCCCGGCGTGGCCGATTTGTAAATCCAGAACAGGATAACAAGAACCGCGGGGGCTACATAAGAGATCAGCACATCTGCAGGACCGTAGATGAAGGCTTCGCCTCGCCAGTAACCCATACCATAGATGAACGTAAGCAGTGGGGCTATAACGATGAGGATCAGCAATGAATCTATAAGTGCGGCACCCGCCCGAATCCAGAAGCCTGCATAGCGTGTTTCGTGCATGTGTGTCCTCGAATAGAGCGTTACGATCAGCTAGTAATATACTGGTTCTATAACGGATAGTGAATCATGTCTCAGATACCGAAATTTACCCAAATCCGACGATGACAAGTTTCCAGCTGGACTTTAATTTGGACGCTCGGAAGCCCCTATGGGGCTTGAAGCCCGTGCAACCAGAAAAGTCAGGACCTCGAAATGTCATACAAAAAAACAACTATTGCCCTCGCCCTCGCTACCCTCACGCCGTTCGCAATCGCAGAAGTTGCTACCGGTCAATATGCGCTGATCGCTAAACACAGTAATCTCGCACTGGACGTTGCGGGTGCCAGTTCCGCTGACGGCGCCGACGCCATTCAGTGGGACTACAGTGGCGCAAGAAACCAGCACTTCAAGGTCGAGAATCTCGGCAATGGCTATTACACCATTCATGCGATGCACAGCGGCAAGTCGCTCGACGTATTTGAATTCAGCACGGCTGCAGGCGGGGATATCCGGCAGTGGTCTTCTACCGGCAACTACAATCAGCAGTGGCAAATCAAGCCTGCGGGTAACGGCTACTACACCGTCGTCTCACGTCACAGTGGCCTGGCGCTCGACGTCTGGGGTTGGGACAAGACAGCCGGCGCTGACGTTCGTCAATGGCCGCTTATCGATGGAGACAACCAGAAGTGGTACTTTCGCCCCGTGGCCACGGACGGCAGCACCGGACAGCCGCCCACGACCCTGCCGAACCGCGGATCCAACTGCAAGTCGACTGGCAGCCAGAGTGTCGCAGAAACCATTCGTGTGAACGGTGGCGTGTTTGATGGTAAGTGCAAGACCTTCAACCCTACCTCAGCACTGGGCGATGGCAGTCAGAACGAAAGCCAGAAACCGGTGTTTCGTCTCGAAAACGGCGCCGTACTAAAGAACGTTATTATTGGCAACAATGGTGCAGATGGTATCCACGTGTATAACGGCGCCACGGTTGAAAATGTTCGCTGGACCAACGTCGGTGAAGATGCGCTGACAATCAAGTCAAGCGGCGGCAAGGTCGTGTTGAAGAACATTGAAGCTTACGATGGCAGTGACAAGTTCCTGCAAGCCAACGCGGCCAGCACGATCAGCGTGAGCGCCTGCAAGGTCGATAGCATGGGCAAGTTCATCCGGCAGAATGGCGGCACAACGTTCCCGATCTCGATCACGGTCGATAACTGCAGCATTTCGAACATGAAGGAAGGCATCTTCAGAACCGACAGCTCTGTGTCCACCGCGCGCATCACTAACAGCACACTCGAGAACGCCGGTTCGATCTGTATCGGCAAATGGAAGAGCTGCACAAGCGCCAATATCAGCGGACAGTAAGTGGCGTCTTAGCTGCATCTGGGTCTACGTCGAGCCCCTCCGGCTCGACTGCCCCGCTGTGCTGCAGGTGCCTCGTGACCATGTAGCACAGCAAGGCCCAGAACGCACCAGCCATCCAGCCCGCCAGCACGTCGGTGGGCCAGTGGACACCCATATAAACCCTGCTCACACCAATCATCATGGTCAACACCATAGCGACTGCCACAAGATAGATTTTCACGCGGCGGTTCTGCTGCACACGTGCCAACAGGCTCGCTAGCGACAGATACACCACGGCAGACATCATCGAGTGCCCACTGGGGAAACTCGTGGTGTAGACGTAGCTCTCATGAGGCACCAGCTCTGGCCTCGGCCGGTCAAAGCCCATTTTCATCAGCAGACTCAGCGCGATCCCGCTTCCGATCGTGACGACCACTACCAGTGCGACTTTGCCTTTGTTCTGAAGTATGAGGAAACCAACCACTACAAGCGTCAGGAAGGTAAGCACGCCCACCCCACCCAGCCCGGTAATATCACGCATGAGCTCTTCAACCCAATGGGGGCCAAGTGGGTCGGACGGATCCGCTGCCGAGCGCATCGACATCAATAATTGCTCGTCCAGAGCATGGCTGTCTCCACCGACAACTTCACCAGTGACCCAGATAAAGATCCAGGCCAGGCCCGCCAGTACGAACATCGTCAGCAGCATTGAAAGCTCCTGTCGCCTGACTAACGCCCATGCTTCCCGCAATATACCCAATGTCGCAACTCCTCAAATGATTCACGTATCTTGTGGGGAATACGGCATGGCCTGGTAAGAGATCACAGCATGAGTCGGGTGAGCGCTTATTCGATAGCTTCCGGCTCGGGCTGAGTTCCACCAGTCAAGGTGGCGAGGAAGGCTTCAGCGCTTAAGGGTTTGCAGGTCTGGAAGCCTTGCAGCCCAGTGATAGGCTTTTTATGCAGCAGCTGTATCTGCTCCATGCTCTCCACACCTTCAGCGATCACGGAAAAACCGAACTGGTTGGCCAGTGCGATCACAGCATCAACTATAGCGGTTCCGCCGGCACCTCCATGCATAGCGTGCACGAAACTCTTGTCAATCTTCAGCTCGTCCAGCGGGAAATGTTGAAGGTAGCTCAGTGAAGAGTAGCCGGTACCGAAGTCGTCGAGCGAGACCTTGAAGCCCATAGCCCGCAGACTGCTTAACTGCTCAGCGGCGTCCTGCAGTGTATCCACCATCAGGCTCTCAGTGATCTCGAGTTTGATCTGCGCAGGCAGAATGCCATGAGTCTCGAGCGTTTTCTCCAGCTCTTCCTGCAGCCGATGATCGCGAAACTGGCGTGGGCAGATATTGAGCGCAATGGTAAAGCCTGCTGGCAGGACGTGGCGCTTCTTAAGCTGGGCCAGCACGTCGCATACCTGTGTCAGCATCAAGCCATGCAACTGATGAATGAGATCCGACTGCACTGCAAAGGGAATGAAGTCATCCGGCAGCACGAGACCACGCGTCGGGTGCTGCCAGCGAATGAGTGCCTCAGCCCCTATCTGTGAGCCGGCAAGGTCGAACTGGGGCTGGAAATATGCCTGGAACTGCCCCTCCGTGATCGCCAATCCGAGCTCTCGCTCAAGCTGCATGCGTTCATCAGCTGCTGTCTGTAACTCGGGCTCAAAGAATACCAGACATGAACCACCGAGTTTTTTGGCCTCATACATGGCTGTATCAGCCTGCTGGATGATCCGGTCAGCCGTGTTATGGGCATCATCAATAAGACTGATCCCTATACTCACACCAACGTGATACAGGTTGCCTTCGAGCTCGAAGGTCTTGCTGAAGGCCCGAAGGATCTTGGATGCCAGACTTGCGACCTCATCGGCGACTTCACCAGCTTGCCTATGCGACAGATCAGGCAGGATTATGAATTCATCACCACCCAGACGGGAGAGCGTATCCGCCTCTCTTAGTAGTGATTTCAGTCGCTTGACGACAGCACACAGCAGTTGGTCACCCACAGCATGGCCAAGCGCATCGTTGATTCGCTTGAACCCATCAAGATCTAGAAACAGGAGAGCGCTGTATTCATGATGACGTCCGGCTCGATCCAGAGCCGACTGCAATCGATCTTTCAGCAGGCGGCGATTTGGCAGCGCTGTCAGCGGGTCATAAAAGGCAAGCTGTTCAATCTGTTCATCCGCTCTCTTCCTCGCCGTTATGTCCCGCGCCAGCCATAACACGTGCGCGACCTCCGGCTTATCTTCCAGATAGCCATCCAGCCGAACCACCCTTGCCTCGAATACCATGTCCCCGCCCTGGACAGGTAGTGTGTACTCATGGAGCTGCACCCCCGTTGAGGACAACGCAGTCTTCACGACCTTCATGAAATACTCGGCTTGTGCAGCTGACAACAGATGCTGCATTGTCTGCCCCTTCAGTTCAGCGGGTGACCTGAGCAGGAGGTGTGTATCGGCCCCATAGATGTCAACGCATGCGCCACACTCATCAATGATGAGGGCAACGTCCGGCATGACTTCTATGAAAGCCTCAAGCTTGCCCTTGGCTTGTTCAAGGCGATGGGTCAGCTGCGCTTCGCGCTGTCTGGCTCTATCAGTTTCTATGGCCAGGCTGGAAAGACGGGTAAAGCGATCGATCAATTGAAGGTGGAAAGGGTCAGGCTGTTTCGGTTCGAGATAATAGATGCCGAAGCTGCCGATAACCGTATCGTCCGAAGCCCGAATTGGCGTAGACCAGCAGGCATGGAGATCGTGCTCCATTGCAAGGTCACGGAAGTTCCGCCAGAGTGGATCCCGGCCAATATCACTGACAATGATTTGATCGCCGGTATAGGCGGCTGTGCCACAAGATCCCATGCCTTGGCCAATAGCCAGACCATCCACAGCGCTGCAGTAGCTCGCAGGCAAGGATGGCGCGGCGGCATGGGAAAGTGTGTCCCCCACCAAGATCATGATAGAGCTTCTGACGAGCGGGGAGTCGATGATCGCTTCAATTCGTCGACAGATGAGATCCAGGCAGCTGGAGAGGTCGTTGCCGAGCGCAATTTTTTCGATGACGGACTGCTGCGCTTCGAGTAGGGCAGCATAACGGGTAGCATTCACGACGAGCAATCCTGAAGTAGGGTTTCATCGAACTGCTGTATGAACTAACGACATCAGCGCCGGCATCGAATGTGATTAATTATCTTAAGCTAAAACAGTGGACTATGGAAAGTTTGACCTCTGGTGCACCCCCGAATGAGGCCACCTGCCATTTTCGATTTCGCACCGGACCCGACATCACTGCGCCTGATGCCCGAGCCCGACCGTGTTAAGTCACTTCCAGAAGAGAACTGAGCTTCTGTAAATTGGCAGGCTTCGCCAGATGGTGATCGAAGCCCGCTGCAAAGGCGCGTTCCAGATCTTCAGGCATTGCATAACCACTCAGTGCGATGAGCACCGTATCAGAAAGGCTATCGTCCGACTTGACCCGCCGTGCCACTTCATAGCCATCCATTCCAGGCAGGCCGATATCGCAAAGAATAACATCTGGGCGAGCGGCCCGAGCACGCTCGAGACCTTGCTGTCCTTCGTGAACGATTTCGACATCGTGGCCACTCAGTTGTAGCAAATCACGCATCGTACATCCGGAATCAACGTTATCCTCGATGATGAGAATGCGACGAGCTCGCGCCTCCTTTACAGCCTTGGGGTTCCGTGGTTTGCCTGAGGGCGCTTTCACCAGCTTCAACCTGATGACGAACTCGGCGCCTTCCCCGGGTCCCTTGCTGCTCGCGTCGATACTGCCCCCATGCAGATCGATGAAGCGTCTACTCAGGGCCAGCCCTAAACCGAGACCGCCGTTCGAGCGATCAAGCGTCGCAGGTCCCTGTGAAAATGGCTGGAATAGCCGATCAAGAAGATCTGGGCTCATACCTATACCAGAGTCTGAGACCGTGAGAACCGCCTCCTCACCTTCTTTCCGTAACGCTATCGTGGTAAGGCCACCAGCTGGAGTGAATTTGACGCAATTCTGGAGCAGGTTTCCGATCCCTTGCGACAGCCTGTTTTCATCCCCCATGATCCAAAGTTCCGTATCAGCATGAGAGAATTCCAGCTGAATCTCCTTCTCCTCGAACAGGCTCTGATGATCTCTTACCGTGGACTCGGTCAGCTCGTTGAGCTCGAGCTTCTGCTTGTTGATCTGAATCTTGCCGCGTGCAATACGGGTCAGATCGAGTAGATCATCTATCAGACGCGCCATCTGACCCGCCTGACGCTTCAAAATAGCCAGAGCGTCTCTGGCAACGCTACTGTCAGACCCTGAATTTTCGATGATCTGAACAGCATTCTGGATCGGCGCCAGGGGGTTGCGGAGCTCATGAGACAGCACTGCGAGAAACTCGTTCTTCCGCTCGTCCACATTTTGCAGTTGCAGTTCACGCTCGCGAACGGCTTCCTCTGCCAGCAGTCTCTCAATGGCATCGCGTGTCCTTTCGGCAACCTCCTTTACCAGGCCGCACTCGGCATTGCTCCAACTTCTTGCAGAGGAACTCAATACAGTTAGAGCGGCTGGAATATTGCCGTCAACATGAACAAAGGCTGTCAATAGCGACTGCACACCGGCGTCGCGAAACGATGTCAGTTCGTCTGCACTCAGTGTTTTGGTCGACGACAGATCATCGACACTGATGATCCTGCCTACTTCAAAACATTCGGGCAGGCCCTCATCCCTGCCCCAGGGGCGGAAATCATCGGCAATTGCGCGTCCTTCAGTACTGCACTCATACTTTTGAACTGATTTGCTCGGCAGCACACTTTCAAAGAGCACTCTATCAACCTGAAGATACTCTCTCAGCAGACGACAGCTCGTGACCTCGATTTCGCCGGACACGCGAAGCGCATCTGCCAGCTCTACCCGAAATGCGTCACGCAGCCCAGCCTCACGCAGCGCATCTTCAACCCGCTTGTGGTCGTCGATATCGGCGAGCAGCACCGCCACATGGGCAGCGTCGCTGCTGCTCGGGAGTCCGAACGCATGCACTTCGATGGCACGACCGAACAGGTCTCGCGGGCATTGATATCGGTTAGGCGCCTCATTGCGCTCGAGACGCTCGAAAACATTTTGCCAGAACGACAACAACTTGGGTGTCGCATCGCTGATACGTCGGCCAACCAGGACTGTAGAACTGGTAAGCCGGTGAAAGGATGAATTGGCCGCAACGATGGTCATGGCGGACTCATCATCGTCAGTTTTTTCAACCACACAGAACGCCTCGTCCATCGACTCGAACAGCGTCCTGTAGCGTTCCTCGCTCTTGCGCAAGGCCAGCTCAGCCTGCTTGTGCGCGCTGATATCGAAAAAGGTCAGCACTACGCCCTCGATATGGTCATCAGCCGTGCGATAGGGCCGCATGCGTGCAAGAAACCAGTTGTTCTGATTATCCCGCACTTCCCGTTCGGTCGGAATGAGATCCCTCAATACACCCTCGGCATCCTGTATCAGGCGGTCGTAATTCAGCCGATGAGTGAGATCGGACAGGGGACGCCCTTTGTCGACAGTCCTCAGGTTGAACAGTTCCCCTATCTGCGGTGTAAAGCGCAGGATGCGAAGCTTCCGGTCAAGAAACAGTGTAGCGATGTGGGTGGCCGCCATCAGGTGCTGCAGGTCATCAGACAGCTGGCTCAGTTCAGCCACCCGATGTCGGTTCTCCTGATTGGCCGTCTGCAGCTCTTCATTGATCGACTGCAACTCTTCCTTGGATGTTTCCAGCTCTTCGAGCGTCGATCTCAGCTCCTCATTGGCCGACTGCAACTCCTCGTTAGAGGCTCGCATTTCCTCCTGGCCAGTCTCGTATTCATCAATTGCCGCCTGCAGGCGTCGCTTAGTCAGCTCCAGCTCGAGTTCGAGCTCACGGCTTACTGCGGCTGACTCACCAAGCTGTGAAACTGCATTGTCCCTCTGTGGTGCCGGATCACGTTCATCAAACACGATGAGCACGTAGTCGTCGTCCTCTTCGCCACTGCCACGCCGTGCATACACGGTGACTTCTCTAAGCTCGCCATCAAGTTTCAGCGGCACCGGGCGGGATACACAAGGCTCTTCTCCTCCCAACGCACCCTGCAGAGTAGCGTTCAGCTCAACCTGCAGCTCTTCTCGAACCAGTTTGAAAATGTTCGTCGTGGGCACACCGCCCGGATGCACCATATAGCGTCCCGCGCGGCGCGAAAGGTGAACCATTCGGTTGTCGGAGTTGACCAGCACACTTGGCGGTGCGTATCGCTCTACCATGCGATGGTGTAAGGCACCGTAAGATGGCACATTGGCAGGTCCCTTGTTCGGCTGGTCGTCCTCCTTGCTCCGTGCTCTCGTGAACGGGAAAACTGGTAGGCGTGGCTCTGAGACCGGCACGTTGCGCCTCGCATACAGACCATACGTCTTGTTTTCCGGCACAAACAAGTGGGACTGAGTGACGGTCTCAGCCGTGCCCAGCAACAGGTATCCTGAGGCTTTCAAGGAATAGTGAAACAGCTCAATAATATCGGGCTGAAGCGTGCGCTGGAGATATATCAATACATTGCGACAGACAATCAGATTCATGCGTGAAAACGGTGGATCTGACAGAAAGTTATGCGGCGAAAAAACCACGAGATCGCGAACTTCCTTTTTTACGCGATAAGCACCGTTTTCCTTTTTGAAGAATCGATCCAGACGCTCTGGGCTCACATCAGTCTCTATGTCGCCAGGATATAAGCCCTCACGGGCTCGCTTCAGCGACAGATCGTGCATATCGGATGCGAAAATCTGAATGGTCATGTCCGACTGTGTTTTCTCGGCATGCTCCAGCATCAGAATGGCCAAGGTGTAGGCTTCTTCGCCGGTAGAACAGCCTATCGACCATACCCGGATCGACTCATCTTCGATTGCATCGGCGAACAGCCGCGGAATGATTTTCTGCGCCAGCTCATCAAAGACCTCAGGATCCCGGAAAAAGCTGGTTACTGTGATTGAAAAATCGTTCACCAACTCAACCACTTCTTCCGGAGTGGTCTGAAGGAGTTCGAGGTAATCGCTCAGCTCTTCAATATGAGCCAGCTGCATTCGTCGCCGGATGCGACGCATGATGGTCGACTGCTTATAACGAGAAAAGTCGCGCCCCTCCCGTGCTCGTACTACAGACAAAATGGTCTTCAGAAGCGGCCTGGCTGAATCAGGCTCGTCCTCTACGGCGGGAAGCTTCGGACGCGTCTTGAGGAAACGGAGAACGTACTCGAGCATTTCGTCGAGAGGCAGCACCATATCGATAATGCCAGAGTTGATGGCGCTGCGGGGCATGCCGTCAAATTCGGCCTCCACGGGGTCCTGAACAATGGTAAGTCCGCCCTTCTGCTTGACCTCCTGGATCCCGAGCGTGCCGTCAGATCCGGTACCGGTAAGTATGATTGCCGCAGAGTTACCGTCGTGGGATTTCGCGAGCGTTCGGAAGAAGTGATCGACCGGTGCCCGAGCGCGCCGCTCTGACTCGAGCTTCGTTAATCTCAGGTGACTGTCGATCGAACTAAGATTCTGGCCTGGGGGTATTACATATACATTATTCGGGTCCACCTTGACCTCACCCTGCACCTGCTGCACCGGGATCTCGGCGCGAACCTGCAGGAGTGCGGACAGGTGACTCTCATAATCCGGTGAGAGATGAACTACGATTACGAAGGCAACCCCGCTGTCGGCCGGTATTGTGGCCAGCAGGATTTTCAACGCCGCAAGACCGCCGGCAGACGCGCCGATGGCGACGATTGGCGGACCTGAAGCGGCGCCTTCCGCCGCATCTGGCGCAGAATACTCGATCGTTTCGTAGTCTGAAGAGCCCAGCGTTTCATTCTGGCGGTGGCTAACGGAGCTGCTATCGTTGTCCCGGAAATTATTTGTCATCAAGAATCACAGAAATGGCGCTGAAAAATATCAGCATAAAGGCGCTATCCAGCTTTAACAATCGCTTGTTTGCGGAATGACCGAAGTGACATCTGGATACACACACCACTGAAACGAGAAAAGACATTCACTGAAGCTTGTCCTTTCTTCGGTGAATGTCTCTATTCCGGAAGATCACCATAACACTCCCGTGTATTGGGAGTGCATTTAGCCACCTAACGCGTTATCTAGATGTCAGCCTCTGTTCTGGTCGGGTTATATGAGCCAGAACTGCGCTCGGCCGAAGGACGATAAGTCGTTGGCGTAAGCTTGCTGGCAGTTCCCGCAGCGCCCGTCTCATTGCGTGGGTCAGCCGAAGAACTGGTGCCCGCGTACTGACGAGGCGTTCGCTGAGTTGTCGTGTTGCCTCTCAAATTACTACTGCGTAGGGTGCCATATCGGCTACCGTTGCTGCGACTGCTGCTGTCACGATGCATGACCGCCCAGACCAGCATGGCTGCTGCCGCACCGGCGACTGCTCCACCAATTACAAGCGCTGTGGGCGGCGCCTGGACGAACTCCCGGGTACGGCCGACCAATTCACGTCCTCTCTCCCTGAGCTCAGGGACCCGCTCTTCATATTCGTCCGCCAACTGATGAGTCACATCGCTGATTTTTTCTCTGACGTCGTTCATTGTTTCTTTGTAAGTCATCGTCGTCTTTTCCTTTTTCTGCGTATCGGTCTGTATTGATTCGCATAATTCGGGCCAACCTGCCGTGACTTCTGCGTAACAAATTCGTGAGGCGGCGACTCTGCGGGCTCGTAGCCCACAGGGCGATTCGGTGTTTACGCTGCTGCCCTGCAGCGCCCGCCTTGACTATGGGTATTTTTTGTAAATCGGCCAATTGCCGGGCCTGACTTTGTAATAGTTATCACGTTCCATCCTGCTGCCGCGGCTGGCCCTGACGGCTTGAGACTCTGAAACTGGAGAGAATTTTCATGAAGAAAAGCCACCTGCTGACTCGCTGGCTACCTGCGCTCATCATCCTGCTGGTCATCGTTCGACTGGCAATGCCCTATGCCATTCTCCGCTATGTCAATAAAACACTTGACGGTATAGACGGCTTCAGCGGCCATATCGATGATCTTGATCTGTCCCTATACCGTGGCGCCTTCCTGATTCAGGGTGTCGATATCGTCAAGACCGATAGCGAGGTGCCGACGCCACTGTTCAGTGCGGATGAGGTTGACGTCTCAATTCTATGGGGCGCCCTGTTCCGCGGCTCCCTGGTGAGTGAAGTGTACTTTCTCAACCCGGAGATCAACATTGTCGACGGCGGCGACAATGCGGAAGGACAGACTGGCGAAGACCAGTCCTGGACGGAGGTTCTCGAGTCCATCGTGCCGTTCAACATAGAACAGCTCGAGGTCGCGAATGGTGAAGTGCACTTCAGGAACTTCAACAGCGAGCCTCCCGTCGATGTCTACCTCAATGAGTTGAACATGACTGCGACCAATCTGACCAATTCGGAAGATCTCTCTTCGAGCCTGGTGGCAAATCTCGAAGCCAAGGCGCTCTTCATGGCTGATGCGCCCGTTGAACTCAAGCTCAAGATGAACCCTTACGCCAAACAGCCATTGTTCGACCTGAACCTGAAAATGGACGAACTCTCCGTTATCAAACTGGACGACCTCATCAAGGCCTACGCGCCTTTCGACCTGGAGGGTGGACGCTTCAGCCTGACCAGCGAGCTGGCGGCGGAAGATGGCGAAATTGCTGGTTACATCACCCCGGCACTGACCCAAGCTGAAGTGTTCAAGTGGCGGGAGGATATCAAACGCGACGACGACGGGCTGCTGACTGTTATCGGCGAATCCATCACCGGCTTATTTTCAGCTATCTTTGAAGAGGGCAGCAAAGATCGTATTGCCACCCGTGTGCCTATCGAAGGCCGAATTGATCAACCCGATGTCGGCGTTGTCACCGCAGTTATTGGCATCATAAGAAATGCCTTTATTGAAACCTACGAGTCCTCGCTCGAAGGTAGCATTTCACTGGATGATGTCGGCGACGACGAAGGCGAAGAATCGAAAGAATCGAAAGCACTGGAAGAATGACGGGCCACAAAGGCTGTACAAAAATTTATAAGAGACCGTTTTATGTCGACCACAACATCAAGGCAGAACCTGCGCCACCACCTGCGTGTCCCTGCCGCCTGCCCAGCCGTGCTTAGGCTCGAAACACCTGCGAAAGTCCAGATCAGAAATATTTCCCGGGCCGGAGTCATGGTGTCCTGCGAACGCGAGCTGGCAGACCTGTTATCGGCCGACCAGAAAACGACGATCCGCCATGAACCGACCACGCTGGAAATCGAATTCGATCTTCGGGAACTGGCGCGTGGCAGCACGTTTGTACCCCCAGACAGTGCCGAAGCGGCATTCCGTATTGCAGCTGTAGTGGCGCATACGTGCCGACAGTCGCGCGACGAATACCACGTTGGTCTCAGCTACCTGCGCCTGACCACGGAGCAACAGGACCTCCTCGACGAGTTCATAGAGGCAAAGAAGGGGCGCAGACCATAAGACTATAACAAAGCGGTATAGAATAGAGCTTTCTTATAATTTCCTGATTTCCTATAGTACGCGCATTCCAAACTGGCGAAATTCTTTCCGGGGAGACGCGCACTACATGTCTGAACACACTCTGACTCACCTCAAGCAACTTGAGGCTGAGAGCATACACATCATTCGCGAGGTCGCTGCCGAATTCGAGCGACCCGTGATGATGTACTCCATTGGGAAGGATTCTTCCGTGATGTTGCATCTCGCCCGCAAGGCCTTTTTCCCGGGCAAGCTGCCGTTTCCCCTACTGCACGTGGATACCACCTGGAAATTCAGGGAAATGATCGAATTCCGTGATCGGATGGCGAAAGAGCATAACCTTGACCTGATCGTCCACATCAATCAGGAGGGTGTTGCACAGGGCGTGGGGCCGTTTACGCACGGCAGCTCGAAGCATACCGATATCATGAAGACTCAGGCGCTCAAGCAGGCCCTGAACAAATACAAGTTCGACGCAGCCTTTGGCGGCGCGCGACGTGACGAGGAGAAGTCGCGTGCCAAGGAGCGGGTGTACTCGTTCAGGGATGAAAACCACAGCTGGGATCCGAAAAATCAGCGTCCCGAGCTCTGGAATCTCTACAACGGGAAGATCAACAAGGGTGAGAGCATTCGTGTATTCCCGCTCTCCAACTGGACAGAGCTCGACATCTGGCAGTACATCCATCTGGAGCAGATCGAGATAGTCCCGCTGTATTTCTCCAAGAAGCGTCCTGTGGTCGAGCGAGACGGCACCCTCATCATGGTCGATGATGAACGTATGCCCTTGCGTGAAGGCGAGACCCCGGAAATGCGTTCAGTACGCTTCAGAACACTCGGCTGCTATCCGCTCACCGGTGCAGTCGAGTCCGAGGCAGACACATTAACCGATATCATTCAGGAAATGCTGCTGACGACCAGCAGTGAGCGACAAGGCCGCATGATCGACCACGATTCGGCCGGCTCGATGGAACAGAAGAAGCGCGAGGGATATTTCTAGCATGTCACACCAGTCCGAACTCATCAGCGAAGACATTCTTGAGTATCTCAAGCAGCACGAACAGAAGGAGCTGCTGCGTCTGTTGACCTGCGGTAGTGTTGACGACGGCAAGAGCACCCTGATCGGGCGACTTCTGCACGATTCGAAGATGATTTATGAAGATCAGCTCGAAGCGATCAAGAAAGATAGTGCCAAAAGTGGGAATGCCGGTGGCAAGCTTGATCTCTCGCTGCTGGTGGATGGCCTGCAGGCCGAGCGCGAACAGGGTATTACCATCGATGTCGCCTATCGCTTCTTTTCGACTGCCAAGCGCAAGTTCATCATAGCCGACACCCCTGGGCATGAGCAGTACACGCGCAACATGGCAACGGGCGCCTCGACTGCGCAGCTGGCCATCATTCTGGTCGATGCGCGCTATGGTGTGCTCACCCAGACCAGGCGTCACACATTCATTGCGTCCCTGCTCGGCATTCGTCACGTCGTCGTCGCCATCAACAAAATGGATCTTGTCGACTACAGCCAGGCGCGCTATGACGAGATCCGCGAAGATTACCTGGCGTTCTCGCGGGCGCTGCGAATTCCCGACCTGCGCTTCATCCCGCTCTCAGCGCTGGATGGCGACAACGTCGTGGACTTCTCTGAGAACATGCCTTGGTACAAGGACTTGCCTGGGGCAGAGCCGCTCATGCACATCCTGGAGAACGTTGCCATTTCGGATGATCGTCAGCTGGCCGAATTCCGCATGCCAGTCCAGTATGTGAATCGTCCAAACCTCGATTTTCGTGGTTTCGCAGGCACGATCGCCTCCGGCGTCGTACGGGCTGGTGATGAAATCATGGCCTTGCCATCACGCAGAAGCAGCCGCGTAAAATCGATCGTAACCTACGACGGCGACCTCGATGAGGCCTTCCAGAACCAGGCGGTTACCCTTACCCTCACTGACGAAATCGATGTGAGCCGCGGTGACGTTCTGGTCAAGAAGGATCATGTCCCCACCGTCGGCAGCCGACTCAACGCTAATATCGTGTGGATGACGGATAGCCCGCTCGTGCCCGGCAAGCAGTACGCGATCAAGCTCGGCACTACTACAACCTTTGGTTCAGTTACCCGAGTACTCCACCAGATCGACGTCAACACGCTGCAGCAGAGCGATGCTTCGCAACTCGGCCTGAATGAAATTGGGCTGTGCGAACTTGCACTGACCAAACCGATTGTATTCGACCCCTACCAGCGCAATCACCTGATGGGTGCGTTCATCATCATCGACCGGCTTACCAACGTCACCGTCGGGGCGGGCATGGTGGATAGTGCAGTGGCAGACTCGGAGCGGCTTTCAGACGTGCCGGTGGCTGCAAGCGAGCGCGAAGCGCGCCGGGGACATGCATCCCTATTGATCGAGGTTCAGGGTCCTGTCGCCGCCAAACTGGCTTGTACTGTCGAGCGGGTTCTCTTTGAGCATGGCCTGATGGTCGTCGCCATCGACGAAGGACTGACAGTCTCAGCAGCAAGACTGGCCCGGAAGGCGCACATGATTGTGATTACCCAGAGTCGGGAAGCTTTCGAGACTGGAAACGATGCGATCCCAGACTTGCTGTGCATTCACGCTGATACCGATGACGATATCGCTGAGGTTGTGGACTCTGTGCTGGAACGTCTGGGGCTTGCTCAGAAATACTAAGCGATGATGTGAGAGATGGCGGCCATATGGCCGCCATCTCTCTGATAGCAGAACATCTATTTGTCGGTTTTAGCCGGTGGCCGCGGAAACGCAGAAACTGTAGCCATCTTGGCTGTTGAAACCTTTGCCTGCCCCTGCTGCTCGACTTCATCAATCCGAATGATAGCAGTCATTGGAATATAGGAACGAGTCACACCGGCAAACTCGTTCTTCAGCTTTTCTTCAGCCGGATCGACCAGCAGCTGCGAGCGCTCGCCGAACAGCCAGGTTTCTATCTCCACAAAACCATACAACTCGCTGGCATAGACATTAGCCGCGTAGACTTCGAAAATCTCGTCGTGATTGAAGTAGATAACCTTATAGACCGTCTTGCTTGTCGTAGAACTTGCCATGTATTTGAGTACCGTGAACGATGAGACTAAGAAATGGGGTCGAGATTTTATCACTTCAACCCTATAATAGCCGCCCAATTTGTTAAATGCTCAAATTTTGAGCAAGGGTGACCAGTGGCGACCAAGAAGCTTTTTATAAAAACGCATGGCTGTCAGATGAATGAGTATGACTCGTCCCGCATGGCAGACCTGCTGGGCGAGAGCCATCAGCTCGAGCTGACCGACTCGGCAGAAGACGCCGATGTGATACTGCTCAATACCTGTTCGATCAGGGAAAAGGCGCAGGAAAAAGTGTTCCATCAGCTGGGTCGCTGGAAATCCCTGAAGAAAAAGAACCCTGATCTGCTTATCGGCGTTGGCGGCTGCGTCGCCAGCCAGGAAGGCGAGGCCATCCGCGCCAGAGCGCCTTTCGTCGATCTCGTTTTCGGACCTCAGACCCTGCACCGGCTGCCGGCAATGGTCGATCAGCGCGTGAAGAGTCAGATTCCCATGATGGATGTGACCTTCCCCGAAATCGAAAAGTTCGATCATCTGCCGATGCCGACCGCGGACGGCGCCAGTGCCTTCGTTTCGATTATGGAGGGCTGCAGTAAATATTGCTCATTCTGCATCGTACCCTACACGCGTGGCGAAGAAGTCAGCCGTCCGGTGGCCGACGTGCTTGCGGAAATCGAACATCTGGCCGGCTCCGGTGTACGCGAAGTCAATCTTCTTGGTCAGAACGTCAATGCCTATCTCGGCATGCTGGAGGATGAGGACGAAGCGCCGGTGGACCTCGCCGAACTCATCACCTACGTCGCAGCTATCGATGGTATCGACCGCATCCGATTTACCACCTCACACCCGGTCGAGTTCAGCGACTCACTCATCGATGTCTATGCCGAAGTACCTGAGCTTGTCAGCCATCTGCACCTGCCAATACAGAGCGGCAGCGACAACATTCTCATGAGGATGAAACGCGGGCATACGGCTGCAGAGTACGTCGATAAAATCCGGCGCCTGCGCGAAATAAGGCCCAACCTGAGCCTGTCCTCCGATTTTATCATCGGTTTTCCCGATGAGAGCGATGAGGACTTCGAAGACACCATGCGGCTCATCGACGAACTCGGCTTCGATGTCTCTTTCAGCTTCATCTACTCTGCCCGTCCTGGCACGCCGGCTGCCGACTTGCCTGACAGCGTGCCTATGGATGTCAAGAAGGCTCGCCTGGCGCGTCTGCAGCATGCGATCAACCAGCACGCCCAGCAGATCAGCCGCCAGATGGTAGGCACGACTGAACGTGTGCTGGTAACGGGCCGCTCGAAGAAAGATCCTGCGCAACTGCAGGCGCGTACAGAAAACAACCGGGTCGTCAATTTCTTCCCCCAGCTTGAGGCGGCGGACATGACTGAAGCCAGCAGCAACGAAATGATGAGCCATGCAGACAGTGAGCGTCTGATCAGTCGCTTCGTCGACCTGCGCATCACTGAAGCGCGTCCAAATTCGCTGCGCGGGGTTTTGGTTGGTCTACCTGAAGGCTTACGCCCTGCTGCGCCTTCGGCAGACATCGCTTCGACGAGCAGCGTTCAACCCACCACGGAGACTGCCTATTACCAGGCCTGATTCAGCCGTTGTAACCGGCTCAGAAGCAAAAGACATCGTTGTCACCATCTCGCTCGAGCCTGACAATGTCGCAAAGCTGCGAAACTTCTGCGGCCAGTTCGATGAACATATTCGTCATATCGAGAACCGGCTGCGGGTATCGATCAGCCATCGGGGCAACCAGTTCGCCATTCGTGGTGAGCGTGCCCGGGTCAAAGCAGCTGAAGAGCTGCTGAAGCGACTCTACAAGCAGACCAGCTCGCGTTTCGAGCTCGGCGGCGAAGAGGTGCATCTGTTGATACAGGAGGTCCGCGACCGCCATCGCCTGGACTCGTCACCCGATGATGACGATACCCAGGACCGCGAGCTTGCTGCTGCCATTCGAACCCCAAAGTTGCATGTAAAGCCAAGAGGCTCGAATCAAAGCAGCTACGTCAAGTCGATTCGAAGTTGTGACATCAACTTTGGCGTAGGGCCAGCAGGTACGGGCAAGACCTATCTCGCGGTCGCCTGCGCCGTTGAAGCCTTCACCAGTGAGCAGGTGCGCAGGATCATGCTGGTCCGGCCGGCGGTCGAGGCCGGTGAGAAGCTCGGCTTCCTGCCGGGCGACCTGGCTCAGAAGGTGGATCCTTATCTGCGCCCTCTTTACGACGCGCTCTATGACATGATGGGTTTCGAGCAGGTGGCCCGCCTGATGGAGAAGGGGCTCATTGAAGTCGCACCCTTGGCTTTCATGCGGGGTCGTACACTCAATAATGCCTTCGTCATACTGGACGAAAGTCAGAACACGACGCGCGAGCAGATGAAAATGTTCCTGACACGCATCGGCTTCGGTTCAACGGCAGTTATCACCGGCGATTTGACCCAGGTGGATCTGCCGAGGAACACGCCCTCTGGCCTCGTGCATAGCCTGGATGTCCTGAGCGAAGTAGACGGCATTGCCGTCACCCGCTTTGCCAGTCGTGACGTCGTACGCCATCCGCTCGTTCAACGCATTGTTGATGCCTACGACAAGTTCGACAAGCTCGGCGAGTCAGCCGCACCCAAGGACCCGAGCAGCGAGCTGCAGCGTCCCAGCCGCTTCAAGCGCAGTGGCCCGCAGCCTCCAGCACGGCCAAGGCCGAAGACCCCGTCCTCGGATGGTCAGCCACATTGATGGCCACCATCGATCTGGGCTTTGAGGATCTGCGGGCAGGTTCGACCCCAAGCGCCTTACCGGAGTTTGTCAGTGCCGATGGGCTGCGCCCGATCGTCGCAGCCGTGCTGGCCGGCCATCAATCCGCTGGCGAGACCGCTCACGAGTGGTCGCTGTCAATTCAGTTGTTGAACGCAGAAGACATGCAGGCTTACAACAGCCAGTACAGAGGCAAGGATAAGCCCACCAACGTCCTGTCTTTTCCTTTCGACCCACCTCAAGGCCTACCTCCAGAAGCACTGGCTGCCGCACAGGCCGAGCTCGGTGACATTTTCATCTGTCCTGAAGTCCTCGAGCAGGAGGCCTTGGAGCAGCAGAAGTTGCTGGAACACCACTGGATGCATATCGTCATCCATGGCCTCTTGCATTTACTTGGCCACGACCATATTGAGGCTGATGAGGCTGAGGTAATGGAGGCCATTGAGGTCGAGCTGCTGGCAGAGTTAGGTATTGCCGACCCCTACCAGGACGCAGATGCTGACGCTCAGGTAAAGCCAAGGCCAGAAGAATAATCTGTTCCTCGCCCGCATTTTTGATTATTCTGATCCCGTATCGGTAGTTTTACCAATGCGGTACGTACCAGTCACATAAGAGAGAGTTGACCGAAATTTTATGACGGATCCCGAGCCGGAACAGTCAAAGTCGCACATGGACAGCCCCGCAAGAAGCTGGATAAGCAAGCTTTCAGCTGCTTTTTCAGCAGAACCCCAGGATAAGTCAGAGCTGCTCGAAATCCTTCGCGCTGCAGAATCAAGACAGATCATCGATACCGAGTCACTGGGCCTCATCGAAGGCGCCATGCAGGTCACAGACATGCAGGTCCGAGAAGTCATGGTGCCCAGAGCACAGATGATCGTGATCAAGGCCTCGGCCTCGCCAGAGGACTATCTTGAGGAGATACTCGATGCAGCGCACAGCCGCTATCCGGTCATCGGGGAGTCAAGGGACGATGTGGTGGGCATCCTGCTGGCCAAGGATCTGCTCCCATTAGCCCTCAAAGGTGAGCTTACCCGTGCTCAGGTCATCAATCAGCTCAGACCGGTTTCGTTTGTACCTGAGAGCAAGCGACTGAATCAATTGCTCAAGGACTTCAAGACCAACCGCAATCACATGGCCATTGTAGTTGATGAATATGGCGGTGTTGCCGGTCTCGTCACCATTGAAGACGTTCTCGAGCAGATTGTTGGTGACATCGAAGACGAACATGATTTCGACGAGGAAGGCTTCATCAAGCGTCGTGACGACAGTCAGTTCGTGGTCAAGGCACTCACGCCGATCGAAGACTTCAACGAATACTTCGGGCTCGAACTCGACGAAGATGAGTACGATACTATCGGGGGCCTCGTTGTCCATCGCTTCGGCCGATTGCCCAAGCGCGGCGAGAGTATCGCGTTCGGAGATTTCATGGTGAAGATCCTGAACTCGGATAATCGTCAGATTCGTCTCATGCAATTTACCCGTCAGGCCGAGATGAGCTGAGTCGGTACCGCGCCATAGCCAAAAGTTGAAACGCCTAATGCTCGCTCACTTTGTCCGCCACTACCTCCCCTGGCTACTAGTCGGCGGGTTCTTGCCTTTCACATTTGCGCCCTTCGACCTGGTTTGGCTGCCCTACCCGCTGTTCGCCCTGGCATTCTGCATGCTGCCTTCGCTGGCGACCCGCAGCTTGAAACAGTTCGCCCTGGCAGGCTGGTGCCTCGGTTTCGGCTTTTTTACCGTGGGCGTGTCCTGGGTCTATTTCAGCATTCATGACTACGGGAATGCCTCGCCCACGCTGGCTGGTGGGCTGACACTGCTGTTTACTGCCCTCCTCGCCCTGTTTTTCGTGCTGCAGTTCCTCCTGCTTGGATTATCTTTCAGATATGCCAGGCTGGATCGTATCTTGCCCGCGCGCCAGGTATTACTCGGCGGATTGATATTCGCCGCAGTCTGGGTACTTTTTGAATGGGTAAGGGCATGGCTGTTGAGCGGCTTTCCCTGGCTTCTACTCGGGGAGGCGCTGCCCTCAGCCAGTACAGGCGGCTGGATGGCCGGCTGGGCACCTGTTGCTGGTGTTTATGCCTGTTCGCTGCTCATTTTGCTGATGGCCCTGGTGCTGGCGCTTATAGTTCAAGAGCTTCTCGAGCGAACGAAAAAAAAGCCGGACATGGCGGACCATCAGCCTCAGATTCGCAGCGCCAGATGGCCTGCCTACACTTTTACCGGAATCGTACTTGCCCTGGTACTGAGTGGCTATGGACTCAGCACCGTGCAGTGGACGACAGCGAACGGGCCGGCACTGACGGCTGCACTCGTTCAGCCCAATATTGCTCAGGCGCTGAAGTGGAAATCTTCAGAACGTGACAGTATCGTCCGGACATATCTCGATATGACCGCGCCACTCTGGGATGCCGACATCATACTCTGGCCCGAAACCGCGCTGCCCTTGTACGAACATCAGGCCGTCTCTCTCCTGGATCAACTCGCCAGACGAGCAGATTCAGAGAATACCGCGTTCTTTACCGGCATCCTGACCGTCAGCGAAGGTGACGAGGGTGAAATACAGGTTCACAACAGTTTTATCGGCCTTGGGAAGGCGCAGGGGCGCTATGACAAGCAAAGGCTGGTCCCATTCGGAGAGTATGTGCCGATGCAGTCGTTGCTGCGAGGTCTCATCGACTTTTTCAATCTGCCCATGTCCGATATGCGGCCAGGACGTCCTAATCAGTCTCCGTTGATGATGCAGCTCAGTGCTGGCGGCCAGACCTACTCCGTCGCAGCCCTCATCTGCTACGAAGTGGTTTACCCAGATTTTGTCGCCAATCAGGCCGCCGATACTGACCTGATGATCACGGTCAGTAACGATACATGGTTCGGACGTTCCATCGGGCCTTTACAGCACCTTCAGATCGCCCGCATGCGTGCGCTGGAACAGCAGAAGCCATTTCTGCGTGGCACCAACAACGGCGTCACAGCCATCATCGGCGCAGACGGCATTATCCAGGACCGCTTGGCGCAATTCGAAACTGGTGTACTCAGAGGCGAGGTCCAGCCTCGACAGGGTGCTACGCCCTTTGCCAGATCCGGGTCACTACCGATTCTGTTCCTAAGCGCCCTGCTCATTGTCGGCTCAAGTCTGCGCGCCAGACGCCAGTGATTGCCAACGGCTGGTGACAAGCCGATCAATACAGGTAGAATAGCCGGCCACGCGGATCAAGCAGAGCACATGCCAGCCATGCCAGAACTGATACCAGAACACTATCATCCCCAGGCGGTCGAACAGGACGTACAGACAATCTGGGAGAAGGAAGCCTGTTTTCAGGTCAATGAGGACAAGACCAAAGAAAAGTATTACTGCCTTTCGATGTTCCCCTACCCCAGCGGCAAGCTGCATATGGGCCACGTCCGCAATTACACCATCGGCGACGTGATTTCCCGCTACCAGCGGATGCTCGGCAAGAACGTCCTTCAGCCCATGGGCTGGGACGCATTCGGTCTGCCCGCCGAGAATGCCGCACTTAAAAACAACGTGCCACCAGCACGCTGGACCTACGAAAACATCGCCTATATGAAGGGTCAGCTGCAGGCACTTGGTTTCGGCTATGACTGGTCGCGCGAAGTCGCCACCTGCAAGCCTGATTATTACAAGTGGGAGCAGTGGTTCTTTACCCGCCTGTATGAAAAGGGCCTGGTGTACAAAAAAATGTCCACAGTGAACTGGGATCCAGTCGATGGCACGGTACTCGCCAACGAACAGGTCATCGACGGTCGCGGCTGGCGGTCTGGCGCCCTGGTCGAACGCCGTGAGATCCCGCAGTGGTTCATCAAAATAACAGCCTACGCTGAAGAGCTACTGAACGACCTCGACAAGCTCGAGCACTGGCCCGACCAGGTTCGCACCATGCAGCGAAACTGGATAGGCCGCTCTGAGGGTGTTGAGTTCAGATTCAGCCTGAAAGACCGCGACGAAGAAATTGAGGTCTACACCACGCGTCCAGATACCATCATGGGTGCAACCTACATTGCCATTGCTGCACAACATCCGCTCGCTCAGGAAGCTGCCGAGACTTGCACTCGCGTCAGCGACTTCATTCAGTCCTGCATTAATACCAAGACTGCCGAAGCCGAGCTGGCCACAATGGAAAAGCTTGGTGTCGAAACTGATATCAAGGCAATTCATCCATTCACCGGTGAGTTGGTCCCCGTATGGGTCGCCAATTTCGTGCTCATGGATTACGGCTCGGGTGCAGTCATGTCGGTGCCTGCCCATGACG